>Ga0209517_10000122_pt1 | contig 132062 bp, 122 predicted proteins | sample PeaSoiMetSII2010_FD_187695 | JGI IMG/M metagenome (GOLD analysis project Ga0209517, IMG submission 187695) | Peat soil microbial communities from Weissenstadt, Germany - SII-2010 (SPAdes) (version 2) | ecosystem: Environmental > Terrestrial > Soil > Wetlands > Peat | place: Germany...
GGTTGAACTGATAGGGATCCTTCGACTGCGCGAAGTCATTCGCGAGCGAATGACTTCGCTTCGCTCAGGATGACAGTGGTTAGCTACAAGCCAGAAGCCAGAAGCCAGAAGCCAGAAGCCAGAAGCCAGAAGCTAATGATTAAGGCCATCCGCGGAACTCGCGATCTTCTCCCGCCCGACACGGCGTTGTGGAACTTTGTCGAGGCTGCCGTCCGCGACGTTTTCCGCGCATACAACTTTCAGGAAATCCGCACGCCGATTTTTGAGGAGACTCAGCTGTTCGCCCGCAGCGTCGGCGAAGAGACCGACATCGTTTCGAAGGAAATGTACACGTGGGAGGACAAGGCGCGAAGCTTCCCTGAGTGGGCGCTAGAGTTGCTCGATAGAGTTCAGGGAACGCTTGGTGGGTCCAAATTGGAAGCACTGAACTACATCGCCTCATCCAGGGCAGAAATCGAAGCAGACAGATGGAAGGCGCAATCTCTCACCCTGCGCCCCGAGAACACTGCCGGCGTCGTGCGCGCTTACATCGAGCACAAGCTTTGGGACCGCGGGCTGAACAAGCTCTACTACATCGGGCCGCAGTTTCGGCGGGAGCGTCCGCAGAAAGGACGCTACCGCCAGTTCTACCAGATCGGCGCCGAGGTCATCGGACCGCCGACTGCGGGCAGCGAGTCTCCCGCACGCGATGCGGAAGTGCTCGAACTGCTGGCCACGCTGCTCGATCGCCTCGGCATCGAAAACTGGACTCTCCAGTTGAACTCGATCGGCTGCTCCAACGACCGCGCCAAATACAACGATGCGCTGCGCAAGGCGCTGGAGCCGGTTGCGGCGGAGATGTGCGCCGATTGCCAGCGCCGCGCTGTCACCAATCCGCTGCGCGTCTTTGACTGCAAGGTTCCCGAAGACCAGCCCATCATCGAGAAGCTGCCGCGCATCAGCCAGTATCTCGACGAGCCTTGCCGCAAGCACTTTGAAGAAGTGCAGGCGATTTTGAAATCAGTCGGGGTCGAGTTTCATTTAAATGACCGTCTAGTCCGTGGCCTCGACTACTACACTCGTACGGCATTTGAGTTCACCCACGGCGCCCTGGGCGCACAGAATGCGATTCTCGGTGGGGGCCGCTACGACGGCCTGTCGGAATCGCTTGGCGGCCCAAGCGCTCCGGGAATTGGCTTTGCCATCGGCGAAGACCGGCTGGTGCTGGCGCTGAAGCAGTCGGCCGAAGCGGTCCAAGTCAAGCCCGATGTGTACATCGCTCCGCTCGGCACGGGTATGGATCGCGAGGCGGCACGCCTGGCACGCGAACTGCGTCGTCACGACATAGTGGTGGAACTGGGTGATGAGAATTTTCGTTTGAAAAAGTCATTCGAGACAGCCACGAAGGCAGGCGCGCGGTACATTCTGATTGTGGGCGAGAATGAAGTGAAGGCCGGCGCCTTCACGCTCAAGCATCTCGAGAGTGGCGAGCAGGTTTCGGTGCCGCGCAGCGAATTGGCGAAGAGAATTCAGACGGGGCGTTAGCGGCCTGAGGCAGGGCCGAAGGCCCTGCTCCATCTAAAATCTGCCCGAAGTTTTGCACAGCGCTCAGATTGACAAGATTGTGTCCCGGCCCTACCATCGCCGCGCTGGGCGTGACGCGCAATTTCTTCTCACGCAACTTCACAACAGGAGAATGCACGCATGAAGCGGTTATCAACGATCACAGTGTTTCTGAGTGTGCTGTTCGCGATGGCATTAGCGGCCGAAGCCCAAATGCCGATGCCAAAGCCTGCGCCGGAACTGAAGAAGCTCGACTACTTCATCGGCACCTGGGCGATGGACGCCGAGTTGAAACCCGGTCCCATGGGCCCTGGCGGCAAGGTGACTGAGACCGAGAAGAACGATTGGATGGACGGCGGCTTTTTCATGGTGATCCACGAAGAGTTCAAGAGTCTCACCATGGGCAACGGCAGCGGCGTCGCCTACATGGGCTATGACGAAAATAAAAAGGCCTACACCTACGACGCGTTCAACAGCTGGGGCGAGGCGGAACACTCGACCGGCGCCGTTGCTGGCGACACCTGGACCTGGAACAGCGAAGAGAAAATGGGCGCCCAGACCGTAAAAGCGCGCTTCGTGGTTAAGGTGGTGTCGGCGACTTCATATAACTTTAACTTTGACATGTCGCAGGACGGCACCACCTGGAACACGGTGATGGACGGCACCGCGACCAAACAGAAGTAGGCCGAGTCCGCGGAGGAGCCATGGCGTCTGCGCCAAGGCCGTGGCCGGAACTGCGGAAGCTGGACTACTTCGCCGGTACCTGGATGATGGACGGCGAAATAAGACCCGGCGCCATGGGACCCGGCGGAAAGATGACCGAGACCGACCGCAACCAGTGGATGGACGGTGGCTTCTTCTTGGTCGTGCGATCCGAGTTCATGACCTCTATGGGCGACGGCACCGGTGTTGCTTACATGGGTTACGATCCGAATGAGGAAGCCTATACCTACGACGAATTCAACAGCGTAGGAGAAGCCATCCATTCCAAGGGTGCGGTCAATGGCAACCTCTGGACGTGGAGCGGCGAAAGGAACACGGACGGCGTGAGCACAAAAACCCGGCTCATCCAGACGATCACGTCTCCGGCGTCCTACGATTTCAAGTTTGAGATCTCACAAGATGGAACGAATTGGACCACCGTCATGGACGGCAGGGCAACCAGGCAAAAGTAAGTCGCGTCACTTTGACTCCGGTGCCTCACCGAGCGGAACGATCTTGCTCTCGGAACGGAATTTCTTGTAATCGCGGTACGTAATATCGTCGTTGAGATTGAATTCCTTCAGTAGTGCAATTCGCGCGTCCACCTTCACGGAAATGTGCTGTGGCAGCCAGACTTCCTGGTTTACGCGGGTCTGCTCGATGATGATGCGCGAGCCCTTGTGGATCCGCGCGATAAATAGCCCCCACGAAACCGTATCAATGCACTGGATGTCGAGTTTTTTCCATTCCGCTTCATCCTTGTCGATCCAGGCGCGGAAGCGGAATTTCGGCAGAATCTTGGCTTGTTTCAGGTGCGGCTCGTATCCCGGCTTGGGTTCACCGTCGATGACGTAGGTTTCGCGCCCGTCGAGCATCTCCACTCCGTCGAAGTGAAAGTTATAAGCGTCGGCGACTTCCAGCACGAACTTGCGGTTCTCTTCACGCTCTTTTTCTTCTTTCGCCTGCCGTTTGCGGCGCTCGTCGTCTGACTCATTCTTCCGCCTGTCGATCAGCTTCTGGATTTTCTCTTCCTCTTTCTTTGCGTCTTTTTCGGGAAGAGGCTTGTCGTCCTTGGAGACCAGGCGTTCGACCGGCTCCCCGTAAATTTCCAGGATCTCGGAAGTTTTGATCTCGACAGATTTGGTCTGGCCTTTGCCGTCGAGCTTGTGCAGCTCTTCGCGTTGAATATAGGTATAGTCCCGCTGCTTTTTGTCGTTCTCCATATCGTTGCCAGCGGTTTTGCGGATCAATTCCTGAATCTGCTCCTGGGAAAGTGCCGGGTCTGGGGCCGAAGCAGCATGCGTGGCGGCCTGCTGGGGAAACAGGGAAGCGTTCAGAACCAGACAAAACGCGGCATGGCGGAGCATGGACATGGTTACGCGGTTAAAACCCTGAAAGTTCCGGGGAGTTTCGCGCACCGGCTATCCGGAGCACCCTAGTCTCGGCGCAACGCTTTGCCAACGCACTCCGCCCGGAACAGCCTTTCATCCACCCGGTGCAGGCGTTTGATCATGGCGGGCCGGAGCAGCTTGTAGTGGTGGATATCGAACAGATAATTCACGATGAACCAGACCGGTTCGTTGGTGGACATCCACTGCAGATGGTCGAAGCGGGCGAGGTTGACCGGACGTGAAAAGGTGCGGAGGGTGCGCTCCCGCCGCAGATTGCAGTAGATATTGAAGTAACTCATGGCCAGCTCGCGGAGCGAACGATAAACCGGTTCGCGGTAGCGGCAGCCGGCGTAATTGGATTTAGCGACCACACCCCAGTGACCGTCCACGCGATAGATCGCGAGAACGTGGTCAGTATCCTGGTCGGCTTCGAAATCGAGGAGCAGCGGGGGGAAGCCGTTGGCTCGTAGAGCAGCCGCGGCAAAGATTGCTCCCTCACAGCAATGCGCCGTATTTTCGCGCAGCACCCGGCGCGGTGACCAGGCAGTATCGGCCAGGTGATACGGCATATCGTCGAGGAAACGCTGGACTCCATAAGGATTTTTCAGGCTCCGCAACTTTCGGAGTTCAGCAGGGGTGAAGCCCTTGGTCCAGTCGCTCATCGCTGAGGCAAGTGTAATTGAACATGAAAAGAGGAGCGTTAACTATAGAGGAGACAAAGGCCTTTTTCCGAGGGAGTCACGCCTTCTTCGGCTTAATGATGCCGCGACCGCCACAGCCCCACGGAGGCGATCCAGAAAGCGCAAAGCTTTCCCCCTCTGCTTAAGCGAGATAGGCTAGCAGTTCAGGATTGGATGTCAGAAGAACATGGCCAGATTGCAGAACTGAATCGTGGACAGCACGGAGCGACACTTGTTGGACTTGGATTCTCCCGGTATTGCAGGCCCTTGCCGCTCGTCCTACGACCTTCGTACCGTCTCTACTACTTTAGTTACGGGTGTCACCGCGAGGCCGAATCCGGCGTATAAACATGCCTTCATATAGTACGAATCGCCAGCCTAACCACAACATATAGCATCGAACTGCAACTGTCTTGTGGTTACCTTCCAAGAAACAGGCATGAAACCCGGTAAAACTCGGAAATTGGCCTTGACCTTGGGACTTTTCGGGTTGATATATGCTCGGGACACTTGAATTCACTCGAAGGCAATTTCTTCGAGGAAGTTCTTCTCCCAAACTTAGCCCTGTGGCGCGGAAGACAAGCCGCGATGGGCCTCAATTCTGTGGAAAGGAAATGGAACCATGGCCGACTCGCGTGAAGTCATGAACATTCGCCAGGCGTCGCAGTACCTGGGAGTGAGTCCGGACACGCTTTACAAGTACGTCGGGGAACAAAAGATCCCCGCCTTCAAACTGGGCAACCGCTGGCGCTTCAAGAAGTCGAGGCTTGACCAGTGGATGGAAGAAAAATCCAGCCAGATGGAGGCAAGAGGCAAGAGGAAGTCGAAGGCGGCAGCGAATGCCGCCGGGCAAGGGTAAGCAAACTTCGCGGGCGAAGGCGTCCGCGGCGGACAAAAAGGCGGGCACATGTTTGGATTCGGATCGAAGGCAATCGTTGGTCTGGATGTGGGCTCTTCCAGCATCAAGGCCGTAGAACTGAAAAAGGGCCGCGACGGAATCGAAGTCGCGCACCTCGGCCTCGAACCGCTGGCTCCCGATATTGTCGTGGATTCGATGATCGTAGACTCGGGGACGGTCTCGAGCGCGATTGCCAAGCTGTTCACCGAGAACCAGATCAAGACCAAGAACGTGGCCACGGCGGTAAGCGGGCACTCGGTGATCGTGAAAAAGATTTCCCTGCCCTCGATGAGCGACCAGGAGCTGGCCGAGACCATCCAGAAGGAAGCGGCGCAGCACATTCCCTTTGATCTGGCGGATGTGAACCTCGACTACCAGATCCTCTCCGAAGACGCCGGCAATCCTCAGATGGACGTGTTGCTGGTAGCGGTCAAGAAGGACAAGATTCTCAACTACACCAACGTACTCTCGATGGCGGGCAAGACTCCGGCTATCGTGGATATTGATGCTCTCGCGCTGCAGAACTGCTACGAATACAACTACGAGCCGGCCCCTGGCCAGGTGGTGGCGCTTTTGAACCTGGGCGCCAGCGTGATGAACATCAACATCGTGAAAGGCACGACTCCGCTGTTTCCGCGCGACGTCAGCGTGGGCGGACACCAGTACACCGATTCGCTGCAGAAGGAACTTGACCTGAATTTCGACGACGCGGAGAAGCTGAAGCTCGGCGAGAAAGTCGGCACCGTGAGCGAGGACGCGAAAACGCCAATCCTGCAACAGGTCACTGAAATCATCGTGCTGGAAATCCAGAAGACCTTCGATTTCTTTCGTGCCAGCGCGGCCGGCGAGCACATCGAGAAAATTTATCTGGCGGGCGGCTCCTGCAAGGTGCCAGGCCTGATTGAGGCTCTGCGCCAGGAGTTCTCACTGCCGGTGGAAGTGTTCAATCCCTTCCAGAAAATCGCGCCTCCGGTGGAAGGTCCGGGAGTGGAGTTGATCGAGAAGAATGCCGGCCAATTGGCGGTGGCAGTCGGTCTGGCATTAAGGAGTTTTGAAAACCTATGATCCGAATCAACCTGCTGGGAGCACCCAAACCGAAGAACAAGCGGGTCGCAGTTTCGGCAGCGGCCGTGCTGGAAGTGGGCGAGGTCGGTTCTCCGAACCTGAAGATCGGCATCGTGCTGGTGCTGGCCGTGGCCCTCAATGCGGCGTCCTGGTACCGGCTGGACAAGCAGTCCAAGGCCATCGCCAAGAAGATGGCCGTGGCGGAGCAGAGAAACCGCGAGCTGGCCGACGTCAAGGCCAAGTACCTGGAGCGGCAGCGCGAGGCGGACAACTACAAGCGCCGGGTGGACGTGATTGACCAGTTGCGCGCCAACCAGTCCGGGCCGGTGGAACTGCTGAACTCGATCGGGGAGACGGTCAACAGCACCGAAGCGGTCTGGCTCAACACCATGAAGGACCAGGGCGCGACCGTAGACATCGAGGGCATGGCGTTAAGCGCCGATGCCGTGGCCAACCTGATTGAGAACCTGCAGAAATCCGGCCACTTCAAGAACATCGAGATCAAAGAGACCTATCAGGACGAAACCTTCAAAGACATGCAGGCGTTCCAGTTCACCCTGACCTGCGAAAAGGCAAAGTCCTAAAGGCGGAAGCATTATGGGAAACTTCGGCGAATTGTCGGGTATCAAGCAGTGGGGCGCCCTCATCGTGGTGGCCGCGCTGCTGAGCGTGGGGCTGTCCTTCACGGTGTTCAAGTCCAAACGGGCGGCGAACGACCAGGCGCAGCAAAGCCTGCAGGACAAGCTGCGGGAAAATGCCGAGCTTGCGTCCTACCAGCCCAAGTTAAAGGACATGGAACGGCAGGTGGCGAACCTGAAGCAACAACTGGAAATCGAGCGGCGCATCGTGCCGGATGACAAGGAAGTGGACGGCTTTATCAAGATGCTCGACGCCGAGGCGCTCAAGACCGGCATCGAGATCCGGCGCTACACCGCCAAGCCGGCCGCTAGCCGCGAGTTCTACACCGAAGTGCCCTTCGAGCTGGAAATCGACGGGCCCTATTACTCGGTGCTGAACTTCTTCGATCGGGTCGGCAAGCTGGAGCGGATTGTCAACGTCTCCAACCTTCTGGTCGCCAGCACCAAGAAGGCGGGCGAAGCCAAGGCCAAGCATACCTACCAGTACGCGGCCAGCGAGAGCATTGTGGCCACGTGCCAGGCAACTACTTTCTTTACCCATGACACCACGCCGTCGGCCGCCACAGCGGTCAAAGGCAGGGGAACCTTATGAAGCGGACCATTGGAATTCTGACCCTGGGAATTCTGGCACTGGGGATAATGATCGCAAGCGCCTGGGCGCAGAACCCGGACGTCATCCAGGATACCCGCGACACGTTGCGCAACGTACAGCAGAAACAGACGCTGGATCAGAATGCGGTTCTGGCAGCATCGGGGCAGGTGTCCAGCAGCAGTAAGCCCGCGGCCGCCACGCCATCGAAGCCGCCTGCCAGCAACCCAGCGGTTGTCAAGTCTGCCACGCCAGCCCAGCCGTCCGCGCCGGCAGCACAGAATGGTGGTACGGCAACGGTGAAGCCCGCTGCGAGCACTTCCAAGGCTGTTGCCAAGGTAAGCGCCGCCAAAACGAAGAAGCCAAAGTTGAGCACGATTTCCGTGGCCAAGCCTGAGCCTCCGAAACCGGCAGTCGCGGTGGAAGACAAGAAGACTCCGGTCGAGCCCAAGAAGGAAGAAAAAACCTACAGCGCGGTGGGAAAGCGCGACCCGTTCATCAGCCCAGTGATCAGCCGCAGCTTGTCCGGTTCGGGTTGCAACACCGGCAAACGCTGCTTGGCGATTGACCAGATCGCCCTGACCGGTATTGTGAAGGCTGATTCGGGCATGATCGCCGTGGTAGTGAATGCGCTGAACAAAGCGTACTTCCTGCGCGAGAACGATCCGGTATTCAACGGATATGTGGTCAAGATCACCGGCGATGCCATCGTCTTCAAGGAAACGATCCAGGACAAGATGGGCAAGCCGTTTGAGCGCGAAGTCACCAAGAAGATTTCGACCCCGGCTGTGTAGCGGGACAGCGCCGGGACGATCCGGCGCAGCACGAATTTGAAGAGATCACGCGGCGAGCACAAGCGCGAGCCCGTGGGGAGAAGGGAAATGCGAAAGCAACTGCTTGTTGTTTTGCTACCGCTGCTGGTGGTGATTGCCGCCGGAGAAACGCAGAGTACGGAGACTGCGACCAAGCACGCCACCCTGCAGAGGGTGGACGTGATGCGCGGGAATGACGGAATCAGCATAGAGATGACTGCCCGTGGGCCGGTCGCGCCCAAGGTCACCACCCTGGCATCGCCGTCCCGTGTTCTGGTGACTTTGCCCAACACCGTGGCCGCCACTTCACACAACCATGTGAGCGTGGACACCGCGGGGGTGAAGGACGTGCGTATCGGCATGGACGGGCAAACGCCTCCGACCACGAGCGTGGTCATTGACCTGGCGACGGCCTGCACCTACGAGCTCCTGCCGGGCAGCGACAACAAGGTCGTGGTCAAGCTGCATCCGGACGCCAATGCGGCCAAGACGACGAAGCCCGTTGCCAGCCCGGAAACAGCTAAAGCTCCTGCCTCCATGCATCGCACCGCGCTGCCGCCGGCCGAGAGGCCAGTCGCCGTGAGCACGCCTGTGCCTGTGGCCCCGGCTGCAGGCAAGGGACAAGACCAGGCTGCCTCTTCACCGAACGATTTTGTGTTCGTTGAACCTTCGTACCAGGCTAAGCCGGCAACCCAGGACAGCGAGACTGCCCAGGCCGATCCGGCTTCGCGCGGGGTCGAAGCCGCTGCCAAGTTCGTGGACAAGCCAGAGGGCAACTTGTTGCCCACGCCCAGTGCAGCCATGCAGCCGCAGGCTTCGCAGGCGCCCGGTGTGACCGCTATGCAGCCGGCGGTGAATCTGGCAGCTGAACAGAAGGCCCAGACATCTCAGGTGTCTGCCGCCCCGGAACCCAAGTACACGGGCGAGCCGATTTCGGTCAACTTGAAGGACGTTGATCTCAAGGATTTCTTCCGCCTGATTCACGAGATCAGCGGCCTGAACGTGGTGCTGGATCCCAACGTCAAGGGCACATTGACCATCGTGCTTGATGACGTGCCGTGGGACCAGGCACTCGACATCGTTTTGAAGAACAACAATCTGGCGCGGCAACTTGAGGGCAACGTGCTGCGCATCGCCACCGTGGACACGCTGCGGCTTGAGGCGGAAGGCCGCCGGGCCCAGCACGAAGCGGAAGCTCTGGCCGTGGACAAGGTCACGTTCACCCGCTTCCTGAGCTACGCTCACGCCAAGGACCTGGTCATCACCTGCAAGAAATTCATCTCCCAGCGTGGAGATGTGATTGCCGATGACCGCACCAATGCCATCATCGTCACCGATGTCCCGTCGGTCATTCCGACCATCGACAAGTTGCTCACCCAGCTGGACCGCAAAACACAGCAGGTGGAAATTGAAGCTCGCGTCGTGGCTGCAACACGCAGCTTCGCGCGCGACATTGGTACGCAGCTCGGCTTTGGTTGGGGCAATTCCATGACGGGCATAGGCGGCGCCAGCGCGGTTGGCACCACTCCAACCTCGACCTTCAACGTGATTCCGTTCTACCCCATCATCGGAACCTCCACGCCCACCGCGAACACGGGCGTGCAGATTCCGCTGTTCTCCAACTTGGGATCGACCAGTCCCACCAGCGGTATCAACCTGACCAACGCCAGCGCTCATGTGCGTATTGACGCCATCCTGACCATGGCGGAGTCACGCGGCCTGGTGAAAATTCTGTCGCGGCCGCGGGTTGTGACGCAGAACAACATCCAGGCGCTGGTCCGGCAGGGCGTACGCGTGCCCATCGTGACCCAGGCGCAGTTGGGTGGTCCGCCCACAGTGACTTACGTGGACGCATTCCTGCGGCTGACCGTGGTCCCGCAGATCACTTCGGAAGGAACCATCTTCCTGAACGTGGACGTCGAGAACACGACGCCTGACTTTGCGGAATCTATCCAGGGCAACCCGACCTTGATTACGCAACAGGCCACGACGCAGGTCCTCGTCACCGACGGCGGCACAGTGGTGATTGGCGGCGTCATCCAGACCAACAACTCGGTGCAGGTCGACCAGGTGCCTCTGTTGGGCAGCATTCCCTGGCTCGGCAACCTGTTCAAGCACACTCAGGTCAGCACTCAAAACCAGGAGCTGATCTTCTTCATCACCCCGCGCATCATTCAGACATAGCGGACAAGTTAGCAGTAAGACAATCGCCGGTTGCCTGTATCGGGCGCCGGCGCTTTGTTTTGGTGGCAAAAATCACGCGGCTCCACGGAGTTCCTCAAGCGCCTGACTACTCGCGGCCCCTTTTCGCTGTAAACTTCCAGCCATGGATCATGCCGGTCGGCAGACCCGACTACAGAAGCTCCTTGCAGTTCACCGCCTCGGTGCCCTGCTGATCACTCACCCTGCCAACGTCCATTACTTGTGCGGCTTTACCGGCAGTGCCGGAGCGCTCGTCATCACCGAAACCCGGGCGGTGTTTTTCACTGACGGACGCTACACCGAGCAGGCGCGGACCGAGATCCATGGGCCGCGGACGTTCGTCAGTCGGAAGTCGCCGCTGGCGTCCGCGGGCCACTGGCTGGCTACTGACGGGCAGAAAATGGGTCTGAAGGCCGTGGGAATCGAGGGCGAACACCTGACAGTTGCTGAACACATCCGGCTGAAAGAGGCGCTGCCGTCGGGCATCCGACTGCGGGTAGCGCCGCCGCTGGTGGAAAGAGCCCGCATGGTGAAGGACGAGGACGAGATTGCCCTGCTGCGGGCTGCGGCCGTCCTGGGAGCCAGCTTGTTCGACGTGGCTCTAAGAGCGATCCGCCCGGGAGTGAAAGAGAACGAAGTGGCCGCAGAAATGGAATATGCGGCGCGCCAGGGCGGCGCCGAAGGCATGTCTTTTGAAACCATCGTCGCGGCAGGACCGCGTTCGGCGCTGCCGCATGGCCGGGCCTCGTCGGCCCCAATTCCGCCGACGGGGTTCGTGGTCTGCGACTTTGGTGTTATACTCGCGGGCTACTGCTCTGACATGACGCGCACGGTGTATGTCGGTAGCCCGGGAGACCAGGAACGCCGCACGTATGAGGCGGTGCGTGAGGCGCAACAGGCTGCGGTGGACGCGATCAGGCCCGGGGTCGGCGTCGCACAGATCGATCGCGCAGCCCGGAAGATACTGCAAAGAAAAGGCTTAGGCAGGCATTTCTCGCATTCGACGGGGCACGGCGTCGGTCTGGAGATCCACGAAGCGCCCCGCGTGGCTGCCGGTCAGACCGAAGAACTGCAACTCGGAATGGCGATTACGGTTGAACCCGGCGTTTATCTGCCGGAAGTTGGGGGCGTAAGGATCGAAGACCTGGTTGTGGTAACGGAACGCGGGGCTGAAATCCTGGCGCCAGCGAGCAAAGAACTCATAACCATTTGAACTTTTACATTGGAATGTTGGCCAAGGCTTGGCCGGGCAGCGGAGACAGGTCCCGGCATCCGCTGTAGGTACCGTTCGCATGAGAGCCCTGTCCCACCGAAATAATGAACCAGAAAGAACTGAAAGAACTCATCGAGTTTCTAATTGAAAAGGACATAGCCGAGTTTGAGTTGGAACGCGGCGATGTCAAGCTGCGCATCAAGCGGGCTGTCGAGCCGGTGGTTCCTCCGGTTACGCCCCATTACGCGCTTTCGGCGGCGCCCGTTCCCGCCCCTTCGGCAGCGGTTGGTCCCGCGGAAGCTTCTTCCCCTGCCAAGCCGGCCACACCAGCCGCCGAGGAAGGTCTGCACATGGTGCGGTCACCGATTGTGGGCACATTCTACGAATCGCCTTCTCCGGGTTCTCCGCCGTTCGTCAAGGCGGGAGACACTGTAGAAGCAGGCCAGGTGCTGTGCATCGTCGAAGCCATGAAACTGATGAACGAGATCGAGTCCGACGTCGCCGGCGAGATCGTGCAAAAGCTGGTCAATAATGGCCAGCCCATTGAGTATGGGCAGGAATTGTTTGCCATCCGGCGGAAGTGAGGGATGGACGTGGTGAAGGCGCGCCGGTCGCGCCTTTTGTGCGTGCGGCTGAGGGCAGCAGATCAGTTTGATTGTCATCTGAGCAAGCCGCTTTTGCGCAGCGAAGGATCTGGGCGAGCCGCGCGAACTGTCGCGTTGTTTGCGACAGCATAATCGCGCGTTTGGCTCGCTTCCTTAGTAAACTGAGTCACTTCCCAGCTGAGACTGGTATGCGATGGTGTATGGGCCGGGCGAGGACGCCCGGTCTCCACTAGATTTCCAAATGTTCAACAAGATCCTGATTGCCAATCGCGGTGAGATTGCCCTGCGCGTGATTTGCGCCTGCAAAGAGCTGGGCATTCGCACGGTGGCCATCTACAGCGAGGCCGACCGGCACTCGTTGCACGTGCGCTTCGCCGATGAAGCCATCTGCATTGGCCCTCCCCAACTGGCGCAAAGTTATCTGAATATTCCCGCCGTCATCAGCGCCGCGGAAATCAGCAATGTCGATGCGATCCATCCCGGCTACGGACTGCTGGCGGAAAACGCCAATTTCGCCCAGGTGGCCGAGACCAGCAACATCAAGTTCATCGGGCCGCCGCCCGAGATCACCCGGCTCATGGGCGAAAAAGAGAAAGCCCGGGCGGAGATGAAGCGTCATGGAGTTCCCATCCTGCCCGGATCAGAGGGTATTCTCACCGGCGAAGGCGAGGCCATGGAATGGGCGCGCCAGGTCGGGTTTCCGGTCATCATCAAAGCGTCGGCCGGCGGCGGCGGACGCGGCATGCGCATTGTGCGCAACGAGGATGAGCTCCCCAGTCTGTTCAAAGCCGCGCAGTCCGAGGCCGCAGCGGCCTTCGGCAACGGCGATCTCTACATGGAGAAGTTTATCGAGCGGCCACGGCACGTCGAGTTCCAGGTCCTCGGCGACCAGTACGGCACCGTCGTCAGTCTCGGTGAGCGCGAGTGCTCGATTCAGCGGCGTCATCAGAAGTTGCTGGAAGAATCTCCCTCAACCCAGGTGACGCCGGAACTCCGGCAGCAGATCGGCCAGATGCTGTCGAAAACGCTGTCCGCCATCGGCTATGAGAACGCCGGCACGATCGAGTTCCTGATGGATGAAGACCGCAAGCTGTACTTCATCGAGATGAATACCCGCATTCAGGTCGAGCACCCGGTCACGGAAATGGTCACCGATGTTGACCTGGTGAAGAGCCAGATTTTGATCGCGAGTGGTGAGCGCATGGAAACCGTGCTGCACGGGCCGATCGTGCATCGCGGGCACGCCATCGAGTGCCGCATCAACGCCGAGCATCCGGAGAAGTTCACGCCGTCAGCGGGCAAGATTACGGCATTTCATCCGCCGGGAGGGACCGGCGTGCGGATCGATACCGCCGCCTACGCCGAAGGTGTGATTCCGCCTTACTATGATTCGCTGATTGCCAAGCTGATTGTGCGCGGCAAAGACCGGGATGAAGCCTGCTCGCGCATGGCGCGGGCGCTTGAGATGTTTATCGTCGAGGGAATTTTTACGACCATTCCCCTGCACCGCAAGATTCTGGCCGATCCCGATTTCCGGGCAGGGAAGATCGATACCACGTTCATTGAGAGGTTCCTGGTGAAGAATGGGAAGAAGAAGCATTAAGTTTCGGCCTGGCTGCGAATCGCCGTCGTTCGATCTCTGTCATCCTGAGCGAAGCAACTGCTTCGCGGAGCGAAACAGTTGCGGAGTCGAAGGACCTCGCGCTTGTATATGCCAAAGATAGGCGCCGAAAGGCATTCTTACCGGTGCTGTCGACAATGGGGAGAGAATCCTTCGATGAGCCTTTTGCCGGGTTTGAGGAATAGGGGTCCTTCGACTTCCCCATTCGATTCGCAAGCGATTCGAATGGCTTCGTTCAGGATGACAACGCATAAATGATGTTTTCATCTCGCCTCTACGCCATCCTCGCCAGCTCGTGCTTTGGGCAGGAAGAAGCGTTGCTATCGGCCGCAGAAGAGCTGGCAAAGGCCGGCGTCACCCTTCAGCAATACCGCAACAAGTCCGGCAGTCACCGCCAGATCCTCGATCACGCGCGCGAGTTGAGACAAAGACTGGGCAATTCCGTCAAACTGATTATGAATGACCGGGCAGACCTGGCTGTGGCAGCGGGTTTCGACGGAGTGCATGTCGGCCAGGATGACCTCTCACCGGCGGGCGCTCGCAAGGTGATCGGCGAAGGCCTCTGGCTGGGAGTGTCCACTCACAACCCGGAGCAGGCGAAAGAGGCGGACAAGACCACAGCGGATTACATCGCCATCGGGCCGGTATTTGCCACGAAGAGCAAAGCAAAGCCTGACCCGGTTATCGGCTTGGAAGGAGTCCGCATCGCCAGGGCCCTGACGCGAAAGCCCTTGGTGGCGATCGGCGGGATTACGCGGTCCAACTGCCGAGCGGTCATCGACGCTGGGGCGGATGCGGTTGCCGTGATATCGGATTTGTTAACGGAGCCGGGCAAATCAGCAGAGGAATTTTTGCGCATCTTAGGATAAAGTCATTGATCGATGGAGGCGGGCGTCCCGCCCGTCGCGGATGCGGACGATGCCATCACACAAGAGATTGTGAGTGCCGAGACGAAAACTCCGATTGCAACGACAACTCCCACCGACTGGGACATCCACACTCATCAAGATAAAGAGCTGATCAAAGGCCTCGGTCTGACCAGTTCCACCATGCTGGTGATGGGCTCGATGATCGGCTCAGGGATTTTTATCGTCTCCGCGGAAATTGCCCGGGAGGTGAATTCTCCCGCATTGCTGATCGGCGCTTGGCTGGTTACCGGCTTCATGACGATTGTCGGCGCCTTGAGCTATGGCGAACTGGCTGCCATGATGCCGAGGGCCGGAGGTCAATACGTTTACCTGCGGGAGTCACTGGGACCACTCTGGGGATTTCTCTACGGGTGGACGCTGTTCCTGGTGATTCAGACCGGAACGATCGCCGCCGTGGGCGTGGCTTTTGGCAAGTTTCTCGGAGTCTTCTTCCCGTCCATTTCAGCCTCGAACTGGATTCTGCATTTCTACAAGGCGCCGCCTATCCACATCGGGCCAATGGTGCTGGGCAACATGGATGTTGGCCTGAACACGCAGAACCTGGTCGCGATTCTGATTGTGGTCCTGCTCTCAATCATCAATATTTTCGGGATCAAGACGGGCGCGCTCATTCAGAACATCTTTACCGCCGCCAAAGTGTCAGCTTTGTTTGGACTGGTTCTGCTGGGAATTTTTCTCGGGCGGAACGCCGTGGCTCTGGCCGCCAATTTTCATGGAAACTTCTGGCGCAATGCCGGACTGGCCGCGATGCACGATATCGGCGGCGGCGTGCTGGTGAGCACGCTGACCGTGCTGGCCGTGGCGCAGGTGGGTTCTCTGTTTTCGGCCGATGCCTGGAATAACGTGACCTTTACCGCTGGCGAAGTGAAGAATCCCAGCCGCAACTTGCCGCTTTCTCTCGTGCTGGGCACGGGCGTGGTGATCGCGCTCTATGTTGCCTGCAATCTCATTTACTTGAATGTGCTCCCGCTCGATGGGATTGCCCACGGTGCAACGATTCTGGAACGCGGCATCAAGTACGCCACCGAGGACCGCGTGGCCACGGCGGTGATGACACAGATGTTCGGCGCAGTGGGCGGCCTGCTCATGGCGGCGGCCATCATGCTCTCCGGTTTCGGCTGCAACAACGGGCTGATCCTGGCCGGCGCGCGCGTCTATTACGCGATGGCCAAAGACGGCCTCTTCTTCCGCAGCGTGGCGAAACTGAATCCTAAATACAAGACGCCGGCGGTTTCGCTGATGGTACAGATGGTGTGGACGTGCGTGCTCTGCGTCTCGGGAACCTACAACCAGCTGCTCGATTACATTATTTTTGCAGTCCTGGTCTTTTATATTCTGACGATCATTGGCTTGTTTGTGCTGCGCCGCACCCATCCCAATGCCGAGCGGCCATATCGAGCCATTGGCTATCCGGTGCTGCCGGCGATTTATATTGTCATGGCTTTATTCATCGATGTCGTACTATTGCGTTACAAACCGCAGTACACATGGCCGGGATTGATCATCGTGCTATTGGGAATCCCGGTATATTTCTTGTGGTCACGGGCTTCGCGTCAGACAACCGCAGGCGCCAACTCAAGCTGAGGAGAAACCAAACGGATGGCAAATCTGCTGGCTACAAAGCCGCTGCACTTGCTGATGGAGGAGGCTCGGGAAACGGGCGAGCACAGCCTGAAGCGCACCCTGGGCGTTTTTCAACTGACCGCTCTTGGTGTGGGCGCCATCATCGGTGCCGGAATTTTCGTAATGGTTGGGCTGGGAGCGCACTACGCTGGTCCGGGACTCACTCTGTCATTCGTTCTGTCTGGGCTGGGATGCGCGTTTGCGGGCCTGTGTTACGCCGAGTTTGCGGCGATGATTCCGCTGGCGGGGAGCGCCTACACCTATGCCTACGCCACGCTGGGTGAATTGCTGGCATGGATCATTGGCTGGGATCTCACGCTCGAATACGCTATGGGCGCCAGCACGGTGTCTTCCGGCTGGTCAAACCACTTCATCGAGCTGCTGAATATCTTCCACATCAAGATGCCGTTGTGGCTGGCTTACGATTACTGGACGGCACTGAAAACCGCAGAAAACATTGTCGCCCGGCAAATGGCGTCGGTCTCGGACCCCACCCTGGTGCCGGGCACGCAGTCGTTTCTCGACAAAGTCTCAGCGATCATAAGCGCGCAGTCTCCCGAGTTGCTGCAGCGGGCACACGATCTGCTGGGCGCTCCCCATCTATTCGGCAACGAAATAGGTTTTAACCTGCCTGCCTTTATCATCGCGCTGGTCATCACTGCGATTCTGGTGATCGGAATCAAGGAGAGCGCCGAATTCAACACGGGGATCGTGGTGCTTAAGGTCTCGGTCGTGCTCTTCGTAATTGCATTGGGATCTCGCTACATCAACAGCAGCAACTGGGGGATGGACTGGAGTTCATTCGCACCTCACGGCTTCGCGGGAATCGGGGCGGGTGCGGCGTACATATTCTTTGCCTACATCGGGTTCGACGCGGTTTCGACCACAGCCCAGGAAGCCAAGAATCCGCAGCGGGATTTGCCGATTGGAATGATCGCTTCTCTGGGAATCTGCACCTTCTTATATATTGCCGTAGCCGGCGTGCTGACAGGGATGGTGCATTGGCAACAGATCAACATCGAGGCGCCGGTGGCGCGGGCCTTCCTGGATCGCGGTCTGAACACGGCATCGCACATCATTACGCTGGGTGCTTTGGCGGGGCTCACCAGCGTGATGCTGGTGATGCTTCTGGGTCAGACGCGCGTGCTCTACGCCATGGCTAACGATGGGTTGCTGCCGAAGAAATTCTTCGCCGATGTGCATCCAAGATTCCGCACTCCGTGGAAAAACACGATTCTGGTGGGCGTGCTGGCGGCGATTGTCGGCAGCGTGACTCCCATCGACCAGCTTGGAAAAATGGTGAACATCGGCACCCTGCTGGCGTTTGTGATTGTGTCGATCTCCGTGATGGTGTTGCGCCATACGAATCCCAACCAGGCACGTCCGTTTCGCACGCCGTGGGTTCCCTTGGTTCCTATTCTTGGCGTGGTCTCGAACGGCTACATGATGTACAAACTGGGTTGGGTGAATTGGGCGAGACTGATTATCTGGCTGGTCATCGGCCTGGTGGTGTATTTCACTTACAGCGTGAAGCACAGCAAAGTGCAGGCCTTGGAAGCAGGCAAGAGCGGTCGGGGAGACTGAGAATGACGGAATAAGTCCGGCCGGTCATTTTCAGTCAGGCCTTCCGCCTACGCGGAAGGCCGTTTTGTTTTATAGTCGGAGGCGGGTCGTCGGTCATTGGGGGTTGATCGTTGGCCTTTGACTAACGACCAACGACCGACGGCGAACGACTGCTTTATGAAAATAGTCAGCGCCTCCGAGATGCGCCAGATCGATCGCACGACCAGCGAACGCTTCGGCGTCCCTTCACACACTCTCATGGAAAATGCCGGAGCCGCGGTTGCCGACTATGTGGCTGCGAGATATCCCGCAGCTTGGCGCATCGGCATCATTTGCGGCAAAGGGAACAACGGCGGAGACGGCTTCGTCGCCGCACGCAAGCTGCGGGCAGCGAACCGTGAAGTGCGTGTGCTGCTGCTGGCTGAGCCATCGGAGCTTCGCGGTGACGCTGCCGAGATGTTCCGCAAGCTTGTTGTTGCCCCAATGGTTGCTCGCTCCAGCGAAGAGCTTGAAGCGGAGCTAGCCCAAAGCGTGTTCGAATCAGATGTCCTGGTGGATGCGATCCTCGGCACAGGTTTTCGCCCGCCGGTAAGCGGCTTGTATGCGGAAGCGATTGCCCTGCTGAACGCCAGCCGTGCGCCGGTGGTCGCCGTCGATATTCCATCGGGTGCCGATGCCGATGTTCACGGCGAGCAGACTGGCTCGGTCGCGCAAGCCGATGCAATTGTCACTTTCACTGCGCCTCGTCCGGCGCACATTTTCGGCGGATTGGCCCAGGGGCCAACGCGTATCGCTCCCATCGGCTCACCGGATGAAGCCATCACTTCCTCGCTGCAACTCAATCTGATCACGGCCGGCGAAATCGCTCCGCTGATTGGGCCGAGGCCTGCTGAGTCGAATAAGGGAAATTTTGGGCACGTGCTGGTAATCGGCGGCTCGTTGGGAAAAGCTGGCGCCGCGGCCATGGCGGGAATGTCTGCGCTGCGAGTAGGTGCGGGCCTAGCCACGATTGCTACGCCGAAATCTGTACTGGCGACGGTTGCAGGGTTTCATCCGGAAGTTATGACCGAACCGCTGGAGGAGACCCAGGCGGGCAGCATCTCGATGCGTGCGCTCAGCCGCATGGAGGCGTTGGTCAAAGGCAAGACTGTTTTGGCGGTCGGCCCGGGTATGTCGCGCAATGCCAAAACTGCGGAGTTCGTACGCGCGATAGTGAAAAAATACGAAACTCCCATGGTTCTCGATGCCGACGGTCTCAATGCGTTCGAGGGCCGAGCTAAGGAACTAAAAGGAAAAAAGCGGACGATGATCATCACCCCACATCCGGGGGAGATGGCGCGGCTGGTGGGATCGACCGTGGCTGCGGTACAACGTGATCGCGTCAACATTGCGAGGAAATTTGCCCGCGAGCACGGGTTGATTGTCGTACTGAAAGGCCACCGAACTCTTGTGGCTCGGCCGGACGGGGAAATCTGGGTGAACACAACCGGCAATCCGGGCATGGCCACGGGAGGCACCGGGGACATTCTCACCGGAATGGTAGCTGGCCTGATAGCTCAAAATCCGAAGCAGATCTTCGAGGCCGTGGTCGCCGCAGTCCACTTTCACGGCCTCGCTGGCAACATCGCGCGCGAGACCATTGGCGAACACTCCCTCGTCGCAACCGATCTGATGAAGGCCCTGCCCGAGGCCTTCCGGCGGGTGCGCGAAGCGGCGAGCCAGCCGTATGTAGAAATTCCCGGCTGAGGCATTGTCCTTTCGGACATCGGAAATGCGATAACAGTGCAAGGGGCAGAGCGTGCCAGTATTGTGACGATGCAGGTTCTTCGGTAATCTGCCTCCCGTTGCCAATCCGTGCCATATTGGTTTTGGCTATGACTCACTTCCCCCAAACCAACCCGTCGCAGCGCGCCACCCGAATTCAACTGGGAAACACAGTCCCCGCCATGGTTATGCTGGCAGACGGGCGGCGCGCTAAGGCCAGAATCCACACTGTTTCCGTGACCGGCGGCCTGTTGCGCCTGGCCAGGGCCCTCTCGGACGGCGACTTTGTCGAAGTCGCTTTCCAGACGCAATCCGGCCCGGTGCATGGCATGGCGGAGATGCTTCACCCCACGCGGGCCTCCGAGGAAAGCGTGCTGCAGGCGTTCCGCTTTATCGCCATGGAAGATACAGACCACAAGACGCTGAGCTTCACGGTCAATGCAACCTCCGAGCGCAACTTCCTGCTCGGCTCCAACCAGTATTTCAATTCAAGGCAGTAGAGCAGCGAGGGCTAGACGCCCTCGCGACAGCCGGCAAGATGCCGGCGCTACGGGCAGAGCTTTTGCTGCGCCCCTGCCAGTATTCAGATCACGATAGTAGCGCCGCCGTCCCGGCGGTATCCGGCGGGCGTCCTCGCCCGCCGACGGCGTTGCCCGCCCCGCTATACTGATTCTCGCGATGCCGACGCGAGAGTTCATCACGCATTCTCCGGAAGAGACGATTGCTCTGGGGCATAAACTGACTACGCTGCTGATTCCTCCTAAGCTGGTGCTGCTGCGTGGTGAGCTGGGCGCGGGAAAAACCACGCTGGTGAAGGGAATTGCCGAGGGATTTCGTGCCGCTTCGGAAGAAGACGTAACCAGCCCGACATTTACGCTGGTCCATGAATACCGCGGGCCGGGAGTGAATCTTTATCACATCGACTTGTACCGCGTGGACACGCCGCGCCAGTTGGAAACGTTGGGGCTGGACGACTTGCTCGGCGAGAACAGCGTTCTGCTGATCGAGTGGGGAGAAAAGTTCGCGCGGTTTGTGAACGAGCGCGACGTTGAAATCGCGCTGGAGCGGGTGGGGGAGAATGAAAGAAGAGTTAGAGTGAGTTCTTAGCCATGCGTTTCTCTGCGTACTCTGCGAGCCCTCTGTGAACTCAGCGTTCAAAGGCTCTTAATCGCAGAGAGCGCAGAGGCTAAACGCGGAGGCCGCAGAGAAAATCTTCTAGAACCCCATGATGTTGTACCCGCAATCCACGTAAATCGTTTCGCCGGTGATGCCGGAGCTGGCGTCGGAGGCCAGAAATACTCCCGTCGCGCCCACTTCATTCACGTCAACGTTTCTTTGCAGCGGCGCGCGCTCGGCATGCGATTTCTGCATTTCGCTGAAACCGCCAATGCCGCGAGCGGCCAGCGTCTTGATCGGCCCGGCAGAGATGGCGTTGACACGAATCTTTTTCTTGCCAAGGTCGTATGCGAGATACCGCACTGTGCACTCCAGCGCTGCTTTGGCCACTCCCATCACGTTATAGTGCGGCACAACTTTTTCTGCGCCGTAGTAAGTCATGGTCACGATGCTGCCGCCGTCTTCCATGAGCGGCGCCGCGGCGCGGGCGACGGCGATCAGCGAATAAACGCTTACATCGTGGGCGACGCGAAAGCCTTCTCGGCTGGTGTTCACGAATTCGCCTTTCAGGTCCTCGGCGGGGGCGAAGGCAACGCTGTGCACCAGAACGTGCAGCTTGCCGTAGCGCTCTTTCAACTTCGCGAACAGGCGTTCGATTTCGGCGTCGTTCGAAACGTCGCACATGAAGCCCTCGGCGCCGGGCAGGGAAACAATCAGATCCTTGGCTTCCTGCTCCAGCCGCTCGTTCTGATAGGTAATTGCAAGTTTCGCGCCGGCGTTGTGCAGGCCCTGGGCAATCGACCAGGCGATGCTGCGCTTGTTGGCGACTCCGAAGACAACGGCATTGCGTCCTTCGAGATCGGATGACATGAATCTCTCCCGGTGAAAATTAGAAGGGAAAGAATAACATTTACCACAGAGGCGCAGAGCCACGGAGAGGACAAAAGGAATTATGGCCTAATTCAAAGATCAGGAATTCTCTGTGACTCCGTGTCTCCGTGGTTCTCTAATCGGCCACTTCGCTCACTGGGACGGGCGCGCCAACCGGCCAGATCGCGCTCACAAATGCCACCACGTAGACCATCCCGATGATCGAAAAGCCGGCGACCAGGCTTGCCTGGGCGACCGCTCCGACCACCATTGCCAAAACAATCTGCAGCGAAGTGCCGGCGAAGTAAAACGTGTTCTGCACCCGTCCCATGAAATGTTGCGGCACCTGCTCCATGATGCTGGTGTTGATGGCAACTCCGGTCAACCCGCGCGCCGACCCCATCACCGCGTAGATCAGAACAGCGACGGCGAGTGCCGGAGACAGTGGCGCGAGGATCATCGAAATAGCCAGCAATCCCATGCAAACGGCGATCGACCGCCGCGCGCCCATTTGCGCGATAAACCAGGGCGCGTAAAGGGCGCTTAAAAAGGCGCCCGTGCCCCATCCAGCGTTGAACCAGCCATAGCCGACCGCGCCGGCATGGAACACCAGGTCGCTCAACGGCGCCGTGACCACCACCGCCGTCATCATCGCGCTGAGGAAAAGCGCCCAACTGATGCCGAGAAAAATCAAGTTGCGCCGGCCACGAAGAAATTGAATGCCTTCGCGCATCTCGCGGATGAAGCGCTCAAGTGCGCTCTCCGCGGCGATCACGTCGGCATGCAACTCCGCCGGGCGCGGGACCACGTGCCGTCCTTTGCGCACCGCGAAATAGCAGAGGAACGACACGAGATAGGTGGAGAAGTCGATCAGCAGGACTCCGCCCAGCCCGATGCGGTTGTACACGAAGCCCACGATCGCGCCAGCGATCAGCCAGCCTCCCTGCACTCCCGCGAGCAGAAAGGTGTTTGCGTGAACGTACTCCTCGCCTGGAGTCAATTCCCGGATGAGGGCGGTGATGGTCGGCCAGAACATCCAGAAGCCGGCCGCCACCAGCGTGTTCATGGCATAAAGCTCCCACACTCTTGCGCGATGGGCGAATGCGAGAAGGGCAACGGTCAGAATGATGACCGCGCGGGCGGCGTCGAGCATCATGACCAGACGGCGGCGGTCTTCACGGTCAATAAGAACGCCGGTGAACGGCAGCATCAGCAGCGCCGGGATGGTTTGAAACACCGCGAACGTACCCAGCGCAACTTCCGAGTGAGTGGCCTGCAGAATGTACCAGGCCACGGCGGCGGCGTTCATGCCGCTGCCCAGCATGGAAATCAGGTTGGCTGCGAAGATGAAGCGCAGCGCCCGCTTCTGCAAAATGGACCGCATAATCCAATTTAAATGATAGACAGCGGGCAGCCAACCCGAGGGGCAAGGATTTTACGAACGCCATTTGACTCAGCGCTATTTTGTTTTTGCGAGCTTCGAAATGACCTGCACTTTGGCGCTCACCTGCTGGCCTTTTTCCATCCCGCCCAGGATGACGAGATTGTCCGGCGTAACCAGCAATCCACGATGATCCATGGTTGGATCTGGAGTATTGGCGTTGATGGTTTCCCACTTGCCGATGCGCAGATTGTAAGCAAACGTAACCGCCGAGGGCTCGGCAGGTTTGCCATCGTAGCCGATGCCGGCATAGTCATAAGGATTGTCCGTGCCACCCGAGAAGTAGATCATCTGGTCCCGCTCGGAACCCCCGGCTGCAATGCGGTAGCGGGCGTCGCCAGGGTGAGGAGGCAGTTTGGTCCACTCGATTTTTCGGGGATCGTGGTGGTTGATTTTGCCCTTCCAGCATTCGTCCGAAGCAACAAACTTCGGCGCGGTGCCGGGGGGATTCGCGCGCGCGCCGTCCACGTAAATGATGGTGTCATCGACCAGCGCACCTGCGTGGCCGAAGACGGGCGTGCCCGGAATCGAAGTCGCCTTCAGCCATCTGCTTTTCTCTACGTCGTACACCTGAACATCCGAGATCAGACCCTGGTTTGCACGGCCGCCGACCAGGTAGATGTAACGGTCACGATAAATCCCGATCACCGAGTCGCCGACGGGAACCGGGATGTCGATCCCGCGAATCCAGCGGTCGTGGCCGGGTTCGTAGACATTCACGTCCGGCACCGCCATTCCTCCGCCCTGATAGATCACGTAGCCGCCGAATAGAAACACGCGATCGCCGACGCCAATCGCCATGGCACCGATGCGTCCCGCGGTGCCGGGCACGGAATGGATCGAATACGCCTTGCCCGAGCTGGCATCCAGCTCGTAGGCCGCATTGGTCACGGAATCCCAGGTCTTCTTGGCGCCCAAGCCCATCATCGAAAACAGCTCCAGATCGCCGTGGGTCCTGAGAATCGCAACGGCATTGTTGGAGACGGGGTCCGGCAACGGTTCGACACCGGGCACGTTCGCGGCCAGGAGCCAACCGCTCAGAACCAGCAAAGCGACGAATTTCCAGCGGACTTTCATGAGTTCGAAGTTGAAATGATGCTATGCCTCCAAAATAACACGTCAGGCGGCGAGGCAGGCACGGGTTCGCCGAGGGAGGATTCTGGTTACAATGCAGGCGTGAAGCCGCTGCACTATTCCCGCGTGCTACCGTGGCTGGTGCTGGCAGCTTCGCTGCTGATTGCCTTTGGCACGTGGCATTGGGCCACAGCGATTTTTCTTCCGTCAAATGCCGTTGCGGCGAGGGCAAGCCAGCGGCCTATCGGGAACAACTCTGATCTTTATCCGCGATGGCTCGGTGCTCGCGCAGCCCTGATCTATGGTCGAAGTCCCTACAGTGATGATGTGACCCGCGAGATTCAGACCGGGTTCTATGGACGGCCGCTCGACCCGCGCAAGCCCGGCGATCCGGCTGCCCAGGAAGCTTTTGTGTATCCGCTGTATGTCATATTTCTGCTCGCCCCGACAATCACTCTACCCTTTCGCACGGCGCAGGAAATTTTCCGCTGGCTTTTGCTGGTCGGCCTCGGGTGCAGCGTTCCGTTGTGGATGCACGCCATCGGCTTCCGTCCTCGGCGGGTGTGGGTTCTATCGGGGGTCGTGCTTGCCCTGAGCACCTATCCTGCAGTGCTGGAATTCTACATGCAGAACCTGGCCACACTGGTCATCTTTCTTCTAGCTGCAGCCGCGGCCTTACTTGTTCGCAATTGGCAGGCGCTCAGCGGAATGGTGCTGGCTTTGTCCACGATCAAGCCGGAAATTTCCTGGCTGGTTATTCTCTGGCTTCTACTCTGGGCAATCTCGGACTACGCGAAACGCAAGCGCCTCATCTGGAGCTTCTTGGGAACCATGCTGCTGCAAGTGTTAGCCGCCGAAGTCGTCGTGCCCGGTTGGGTTGGGCAGTTTTTCGCGGCGGTGCGAGGTTATCCGGCCTATGGCAGTGACCCCAACATCTTTGCGGTCTTTCTGCCTCGCTGGCTCGCCAAAATAGTGACCGCAGCGTTAATCGGCGTGCTTCTTGCGATGCTGTGGCGATGGCGAAAAGCCGCGGCCGGGACGGCAGAGTTCGGATGGGCGTTGGGGTGGGCTGCCGCCGTGACTTTGGCAATTCTTCCGAAGCTGGCGGCGTATAACCAGCCGCTGCTTATTCCGGTGCTGCTGGTTCTAATCGATCACTACGAAGCGATTTCACGTTCCAGCGTGCTTCCGCGCGCCCTCACAAAAGGCGCGTTTGCGTGCCAGATCTGGCAATGGACGGCGGCGCTAACGCTTTCGTTGTGTTCGCTCATAATTCCAACGGCGCGACTCCTGCCGGCGGCGCAGTGGCCTGTTCTCACTTTCCTGGCCCTGCCGCCGATGACCCTGCTCGCAGTTGCGGCTACTTCTTCTGTTCAGAAACCTATTCCACGAATCCTTGCCGCACCCCGTGGATGAAATCAGTGTAGGCGGGAGTAAGGCCTGCAGCGCGGACATCGGCGGCAATCTGCCCGCGATGATACGCCGAGTGCATGACCACGTGCATCAAGATGTCCTGCTTTTGGCTCGTCCAGCTCTGTCCTTTAGTGTTCTTGTAGGTCAGCGAGCGCAAAATGCCGTCGTCGTTGAGCAAGCCGAAGTAGGCCTTCCAGAGTCCGCGCAATTCAGCAATCTCCAGCTTGCATTGTTCCAGGGTGAAATCCGGCCACACCGGATAAGTTTGCTTTTGCAGGCGCAGGCGCTCCAGCCATAGTTTCTCGGCGGAGAGGATGTGGGCCAACAGTTTGACTGAGCGCGGAGGTGCGACCGGCAAGGCCTGCAGAGACGTAAGAACTTCCCGGTTTGCCCAGTCGTCATAAGAGAACAGGCGCTGGAGGTATGCAATCATGGCCATAGGAACCCCAAACACAACACTCTAAGATTCCAGTGTGGATTGCGCAATATAGTGGTTCAGTTTGACAAGGATGCGAGCCAATCGCGCGATTATTCTGTCGCAAACAACGCGACAGTTCGCGCGGCTCGTCCAGATCCTTCGCTGCGCAAAAAACGCTCGCTCGAGGATGAAAATCACTGTACTACTACCGCAGATCGCAACTCATCTGCCACTGACGGGTTTGACTGTATGTCTGGAATCTTCCTCAGGAGGAATGCGTGCTGACCATACCGCAAAAGACCGTTTCCGCACTGCTGCTTACGTTGGGAGTTCTGTTGCTGGCTGGCTGTCCGCCGCGTGTGAACATTGCCAAGATCAACCTCGATCCCGGCCGCTATGCCGGCCGAGAGATTACGATCGCCGGCCGGGTGACAGATTCATTTGGAGTAGGCGCCCGTGGCGTGTTTCAGGTCGACGACGGTACCGGCGCCATGTGGGTGTTGGCTGGTCCGTTTGGGGTGCCGGGCAGCGGCGCTAAGCTAGCGGTGACGGGACGGGTCGAGCAGGGTTTCACTTTCGGAGGACGGAATTTCGTCACGATTTTGCGGGAGACTGAACGCCGCCACTAAGGCAGCCGTCAGCTTTGCACGTCACGAAGGTCGAAGCGGGCCTGACGGACGTTCGTGGCCTCTTGCGGATCCATTCCTGGCTTCAGATCAGTTTTCTCCAGGAAGTAGCGCCAGCCGGCATCGTGGTCGGTCGATTCCTGGCAGCGCTCGATCTGTTTTAGAGTTGCTTCCGCATTCTCACGGCCTTTGACGACAACCGCGACTCCGCCGCCTTCATAGGTTCGGGCGTTGTAGCGGATGATAGCGAAGGTGGATTTCGATTCATCCCGCATGTGAAGCATTTTATTCCATTCTGAGGGAGATGTGGAGGGGGACTGCAACGTGCCCGCACCTTGTTGCGGTAGACGGGCACGCAGCCTCAATTAAATTCGCCCTGCGCCCTTACAGAGGACGAACGTTTTCTGCTTGCCAGCCCTTTGGTCCTTTGGTGACCTCGAACTCGACGCTCTGGCCTTCCTGCAGGCTGCGAAAGCCGTTTGCCTGGATGGCCGAGAAATGCACGAAAACATCTTCGCCGGTCTGACGGCTGATAAAGCCGTAGCCCTTAGCGTCGTTAAACCACTTTACCGTTCCTTGTTCTGCCATTGTGTTGCTTGTTTCCTTTGTGTAGTGAATTACGTTGAAAAGTCGGAGGTACTAAGGGCAGGCACTAGCTGGTTTGCAAGAAGCTGCTCAACAACCGATTCAAATTCAAACGCAATTCTATTGTACCAGACTTGGCAATTCCCCCGGAAAATACCTGCGGAAAGGCAGTTACCATGGTATAGAAACAGACTCCGATAAACGGACCGGGCATGCGCCTCACTGCTACCGATTGGATCGTGATCGTCGGCTACCTGCTGGTCAATCTGCTGATCTCCATCTACTATCGCCGCCGGGCCAGCGGCAACACAGAAGAATTCTTCGTTTCCGGACGCGACGTTTCCTGGTGGCTGGCGGGTACTTCGATGGTCGCCACAACCTTTGCCGCTGACACACCGTTGCTGGTATCGGGCCTGGTTGCGAAGTCGGGCATCGCCGGCAACTGGATCTGGTGGGGCCTGTGCGTCGGCGGCATGTTGACCGTGTTCTTCTTCGCGCGTTACTGGCGCCGCGCCGAGATTCTCACCGACGTGCAATTCGTCGAGATCCGGTACGGCGGAAAGCCAGCCGCATTTCTGCGCGGCTTCAAGGCAATCTACCTCGGGCTGTTCATGAACTGCTTCATTTTGGGTTGGGTGACGCAAGCCATGATTAACATCATTACAGTGCTGCTCGGGCCGGCCATCGCCCAAGGCCGCGTGGTCCAACTTTCGTTAGGTGGACACGTCTTCGAGTACACGCTGGGCGATCCGCACACGACCTCGTTGCTCATCTGCATTTTCCTGATCATTCCGTTCACCGGGATTTACACATTCATCGGTGGACTCTGGGGTGTTCTGGTCACGGATCTCTTCCAATTCGTGCTGAAGATGACGATGATTATTGTCTTGGCGTGGGTCGCGGTCGCCCGTGTCGGCGGAATGCAGGCTTTGCAACTGCAGCTGCAGGTGGTAGAAAACAACGTCCGGCAGACCGGCGTACGAACGGCTGATCCGGTCGCGTTCCTGCCGTCGTTCAACTTAGGCTGGACCACCGATGCGCTCTGGACCCTGCCGCTGCTCACGTTCTCCGTTTACCTGTGCATGCAGTGGTGGCTGGCGTGGTATCCGGGCGCGGAGCCAGGCGGCGGCGGCTACGTGGCGCAACGCATGTTCAGCGCCCGGGACGAGAAGAATTCGCTGGGCGCAACCTTGTGGTTCAACATTGCCCACTATGCGCTGCGCCCCTGGCCGTGGATCATCACCGGATTGGTGGCAATGGCTGTCTATTCCCCGAACGGTGGCCTGAATCCGAACCAGGCCTTTGCGCAGAACCCCGAGCAAGGTTACGTGATGGTGCTGCGCGATTTTCTGCCTCCGGCGCTGCGCGGCCTGATGATTGCTGCTTTTCTGGCCGCGTTCATGTCCACCGTAGGCACGCAGCTCAACTGGGGCTGCTCGTATCTGGTCAACGATCTTTACAAGCGCTTCCTGGTGAGAAATTCGAGCGAGAAGCACTACGTCTTGATCAGCCGACTTTTCACTGTGCTGCTGGTGGTGGTCAGCGGCTACACGGCTATGCAATTGACTTCGATCAAGCAAGGCTGGGATTTGGTCCTGAACATCGGATTCGGCACTGGCGCGGTTTACATTCTGCGGTGGTATTGGTGGCGCATCAACGCCTGGAGCGAAATTTCTTCGATGATCGCCGCTGCGGCAGTCACCTTCGTTCTCCACCGAGTGCAGTTCACCGGGAACAGCGCACTGGTATACGCCAAGAGCGCGCTCATCACCGGCGGATTGACCACCGTGACCTGGGTGATTACGACCTTTGCGACAAAACCGGAGTCCGAGTCAACGCTCGTCGCTTTTTATCGCCGGGTGCAGCCAACGGTATACGGATGGAGGCATGTGGCCCGGCTGGCTCCGGAAATTCCCGAAGTCCGCGATGTGGCCAGCAACGCCTTCGACTGGATCATGGGCGTGATTCTGGTTTACGGTGCGCTGTTCGGGATCGGGAAGTTGGTGTTTCAGCAGTGGCTTTGGGGTGGGCTGCTGCTGCTGATTGCGAGCGTGGCTGGATATCTAATTTTCTGGGACCTCTCGCGCCGCGGCTGGGCAACGCTATCGGGAGACTCGACACCGCCCACAATGACGGCGGAACTTTAAGAATCAAGTACAATAATCGATTGACTCATCCTGCCAAAATTGAAAGCACCGCGTCCTCCAGCCTGCATCTTAAAACCTACCTGCTGATTTTGCTGATGGTGATCTTCGGACCGCTGGGCAACGTCATGTTGGGCAAAGGCATGAGAAGCGTGGGCGCGGTGACAGTCCGGACCCCGGCAGAAGTTGTCCCGGTTTTCAGCCAGGTGTTTACCACCGGCGCGATCTGGCTCGGCGTTGCATCGTTGATCGCCTTCTTCGTGGCCTACATGCTGGTATTGTCGTGGGCGGACTATAGCTATGTGCAGCCGGCGTCGGCCATGGCTTACGCGGTGGTGGCTCTGCTGGGCCATTATTTGCTGCGGGAAGTGGTGACGCCCATAAGGTGGATGGGTGTGCTCGTCATTTGCCTGGGAGTCCTCATCGTTGGTCATACGCCACCGAGCACGACGGAGGCGAGCTAGTGTTACGCGAGGTTATCTTTTACTCACTGATTGTCGGGGCCGGCACTGGCGGCGAACTGTGCGTGTCGCGCGCCATGAAGACGGTTGGCGAGGTCAAAGACTTCCGCCCGGCGGCATTGTTGCGCGTGTTTCTGCGCGCCCTGCGCCTGCGATGGATGTGGCTCGGGCTGGTCATGATGACCATGGCTTTCCTCGCGCTGCTGGGAATTCTTACAACCGAGAACGTCAGCCTCGTGGTCCCGGTGACCGCGCTCAGTTATGCCGCAGGCGCGCTCGGCGGCAAGATGTTCCTTGGTGAGACGGTCACCCCCAGACGTTGGGCTGGAGTTTTGCTGGTCTGCCTTGGCGTAACGCTGGTTTTAATTGGCCGGCCATAGAGAGGTGTACGAAGTTGTGTGGGATTGTCGGCTTCACGCATAAAGATCGAATTCCAGATCCCAGTCGCATCCGCAGCGCGACCACCACGCTGATTCATCGCGGCCCGGACGAACAAGGCGTCTTCGAGTCGAAGGCTGTGTCGCTGGGGGCGACGCGGCTGAAGATCATCGACCTCGAGGGCGGCGATCAGCCCATCACTGCCGAGGACGCCGGCACGACCATCGTCTTCAACGGTGAAATCTACAATCATCTGGAGCTGCGGTCTGAGCTGGAAGCACTCGGCCATCGTTTCCGTTCGCACTGCGACACGGAAACGGTTCTCCACGCATTCTTGCAATGGGACACTCGCTGCTTCGCACGGCTGCGAGGCATGTTTGCAGTCGCGTTATGGAGCGAGCCTGGCAGGCGGCTGGTCCTGGTGCGCGATCGGATGGGAATCAAGCCGCTGTATTTTGCCCGCCGCGGCGAAGACTTGTATTTCGGCTCGGAACTCAAAGCCATTCTCGTTCATCCCGAGATCGAGCGTCGCCTGAGTTTGGAAGGGCTCGATTGTTACCTGTCGTTAAATTACGTGCCCTGCCCGTGGACGCTGGTCGAGGGAATCGAAAAACTTCCTCCCGGACAGTTCTTGGAATGGCGAGATGGTGATGTGTCCACCGATTCCTATTGGCGGCTGCCGATGGTCGAGCCGCAGGACAGGACCCTGGACTCGGCCAAAGAGGAACTCGATTTTCTGCTGCGACAGGCGATCCGCGAACACATGATTTCCGACGTGCCGCTGGGCATGTGGCTGAGCGGCGGCATTGATTCCTCCACCATCCTGCATTACGCGGCCACCGAATCCAGCAAGCCGCTGAAGACTTTTTCTATTTCGTTTCGCGGGCGCAGCTTTGATGAAACCGCATACATTCAGCAGGCAGCCAGCCTGTACAAGACCGATCATGAACAGCTTGATTTGAATCCCGCGGTGGACCTTCAGGCAGCGATTGAGGAGTTTGCGTACTATTGCGACGAGCCGAGCGCCGATGCGGGCGCTCTCCCGGTCTGGTTTCTTGCCAAGCTCAGCAAGACTAAGACAACCGTCAGCCTGAGCGGCGAAGGAGCGGACGAGTTGTTCGCCGGCTATCTCACGCATCGCGCGAATCAACTGGCGCCGGCCCTGCGAAAATGGCCGCGTGCTGCGATTCAGCTTGCGCTGAGCGGGATGCGGCTGTGGCCGGTTTCCGATGAAAAAATCGGCTTCGAGTACAAGCTCTCGCGGTTTCTCGAGGGTTCGTTGATGGCGTCGGAGCGGGCGCATGTGCACTGGAACGGCACGTTCTCCGACGAGCAGAAACGGGAATTATTGACATCCTCGCTCTCAGGCGCGCTACGAGGAACCTTGCAGGAGCTGCGCAGCTTGCTCCGGGACGGAGACAACCTCTCGCCTTATCTGTGGTTCGATCAGAAGTATTTCTTGCCCGATGACATCTTGACCAAGACGGACCGCATGAGCATGGCGCATTCGCTCGAAGTGCGGCCGCCGTTCCTGGACCATCGTATTGTAGAATTCACCGCTACGCTCCCCTCGAGTCTGAAGATTCAGGGGTCACGCCAGAAGGTTCTGCTCAAGGAACTCATGCGCGAGAAACTGCCGCCGGCAATCCTGACCCGCAAGAAAATGGGTTTTGATATTCCGGCGCATCAGTGGCTGCGCGGCCCGCTTCGTCCGATGCTGACGGAGACGCTCGCGTGGGGCACCTCGGAACATGCGGGTTTGTTTCGCGCCTCGGCGGTACAGGCTTGTCTGCAAAATCACCTGGAGCGGCGAGCAAATCTTGGATATCACCTCTGGGGTTTAATGGTTCTATTCCTCTGGATGAGAAAATGGCGAATTCAGGCAACGACCGCTCCGGCGGCGAAGGATTGGGTACCGGAAAAAACTGGCACCTATATCTAGGCGTCCTGCTGGTCGCGGGAGCGGTTTACCTGGGTTGCATCGTTTCTCCTCCCTCACTGATGGACGACGTGGACGCCGTGCAGGCGCAGATTGCCCGCAACATGCTGAGCTCGGGCGATTGGGTGACTGCGCGCCTCGATGGGGTGGTGTATTTCGAAAAAGCGCCGCTCATCTACTGGGTGATCGCTGTTTTCTACAAGTTGTTTGGCGTGCATGATTGGGTGGCGCGCATTCCGATTGCGTTATCGGCCATGGCGCTGGCCTGGCTCACGGCTGCCTTCGGGGTGTGGGCTTTCGGCAAACGAGCGGGATTCTATGCCGGACTGTGCATGGCCACGTGCGTCGGCCTGTTCCTGTTCACCCGAATTCTGATTCCCGACGTGATGATCACGTTCACTGTGGCGCTGGCCATGTGGGCGTTCTTGCGGGCGCTTGAGGAAGACGAGAGACATCCGCGCTTCTGGGCTGTTCTTCTGGCGGTGAGTCTTGGCCTGGGGCTGTTGCTAAAGAGTTTGATCGGGATTGTTTTCCCCATCGCTGCGGGAGTGATTTATCTGGGGATCACGCGGCAGCTTTTCTCCCGTCGCACCTGGCAGCGGCTACATCCGTTTACGGGAGCGCTGATTGTGCTGGTGGTCGCAGCGCCCTGGCACATATTGGCTACGCTGCGCAATCCGCCGTACTTTGCGTTCACGCTGCACAGCGGGCCCGGCGAATACCACGGATTCCTTTGGTTTTTTTTCATCAACGAACAGTTGCTGCGGTTTCTCAACCTTCGCTATCCACGCGATTACAATACCGTGCCCCGGCTCTACTTCTGGTTGTTTCACCTGCTGTGGCTGTTCCCGTCGAGCGTTTATTTTCCTGCGATTGCGCGGCTCTCGTACAAACCTGAGGACCGCGCAGGACGAACGCGGCTGCTGGCGTTGTGCTGGGCCGGTTTCATCCTGGTCTTCTTTACGTTCTCTACTACGCAGGAATATTACTCAATGCCAGCCTATCCGGCGTTTGCTCTTCTGCTGGGATCGGCGCTGGTCGCAGAAGGGAATTGGATCCGGCGCGGCACGCGTTTTCTTTCCGTGGTCGCGGCCTGCGCCGCGCTGGCGGCGATCGTCATTCTGGTTCTTACGCGAAGTCTTCCCGCGCCGGGAGATATTTCTTCTGCACTCAGCAGTCACCCCAGCGCCTATACGCTCTCGCTTGGCCACATGGAGGATTTAACGCTCTCATCTTTTGCCTATCTCAGGCTTCCGCTCGCAATTGCAGCGTTAGCGTTTTGTGTAGGTGCCGTGGGCACGCTCATCGCGAAGGGGCATCGCGCATTTCTGGGTGCCGCTGTGATGATGGTGTTGTTCTTTCACGCGGCTCGCTTGGCTATGGTGGTGTTCGATCCCTACCTTTCATCGCGGCCGCTGGCAGAGGCATTGCGGAAGTCGCCGGAGGGAACGCTCGTCGTGGACCATCATTACTACACGTTCTCTTCCGTGTTCTTCTATACCAATCGCACAGCGCTGCTTTTGAACGGCCGCTGGAACAATTTGATCTATGGCGCTTATGCGCCCGGAGTGCCAGATGTGTTCATCGACAATGCCAGGTTCAAACAACTTTGGGCTGATCCGGGGCGCGCCTATATCGTGGCCGATCAGGCTGCACTGCCGCGCCTGGAGGGCTTGGTCGGTGCCTCAGGACTCATTCACGTTGCCGACGCCGGCGGAAAAACCCTCCTGACCAATCATGCGCTGACGGCGCCCGGTGCGCCGTAGGTCCGAGTTCGTTCCCGCCCAATTGTGTATATTTAGCAGTCAACCTCGGAAGTCGTGAACCTATCCTTATTCATCGCAGCCGCCAGCATTTTCGGTGCGGTCGTGGTTCTGCTCGCCGACCTGCACCGTCGCAGGCTCACACTTACGCGAAGTAGCGGCTGGCGTGTGTTGTCCGTGTTGGATGTCCTGAGCCTTGCAGTTACAGCGGGCGCGGTTCTGGGTCTACTGATGGCGCTGGTGCCGAGTGCAATTTCCCGGCGTGTGCTGCCGCTGGATTCGTCTGCGGTTTGGGCAGCGCTCGCTGGCATCGTCATTGCCGTCGTTCTATGGAGTGAAGGGCGGCAACAGATGCGGTTTCAGCGCCCGTGGGGAATTATCTTCGGCGAATGGTTGGTGCTGGTGGGTGTCTGCCTGTTTCTTGTAACCGCGCTGTTCAACCCGTCTCCGTTCGTTCCGCAAGGCCTGACATTGAAGATTCTTTGCATTTTGGCGGTCGTCGCCGGTGGCGCGCTGATTGCAGTCGTCGTGATTCCCTTCATGCGACGCTACGAAGGCCTGCGCATTCTCGATCGCTTTCCTGAGCAGGGCGAATCTGTCCAGACCGAATACACGCCGCCCACACCGGAATGTCCGCATCCTGAGCTCTGGCGGATGCTCGATTCCCAAACCACCGAAGTAGAAGTCATCGACTTTCTGAAATCTCTGGTCACCACCGTGAAACCCAACCTGGTTGTGGAGACCGGCACGTTTCTTGCTTATAGCACCATCAAAATGGCTGAAGGCCTCAGGGAAAACGGCTTCGGGAAGATCATCACGATCGAATCCGATCCTGCCATCTTCGCTAAAGCCAAAGAGCGAATTGACGCATCAGGTCTCGGCCAGTGGATTGAATACCGCAATGAATCGAGCATGGAAACGCAGATCGACGGAACCATCGACATTCTTTTCAGCGACAGTCACATGCGCGGCCGGGAACAGGAGATCCGGCGTTTCCTGCCCTGGGTGAAACCGCGCGGTTTGATTCTGATCCATGACGCCAGTTCCCACTTCCAGATTGTTCGCGAAGCTGCCTTGCGACTTGAACAGGAGGGCCTGATTTCGGTCGTGTTGCTGCCCACGCCGCGCGGGCTGGTGATTGCGCAGAGGCGCGAGGGCCGCGAGTAGCTTAATACAGGCTGTTCCGGTGGTTGGCTCACAAGGCAATGTCGGCGAAACACCTGCAAGTGTTAGAATCGGTGGGTACACTCAAGCATTCAGAAGGGGCATAAGCGGCACAGAAGTTCGAACTGTGTTCCCGCTTTTCCGTCGTTCAGTTAGGGCTTATCTGTAAGGAGAAATCATGAAGATCGCTGTGCTTGGCGGGGACGGTTACTGCGGCTGGGCGACCGCTCTCTACCTGTCGAACCGGGGTCATTCCGTCGCCATAGTGGACAACTTTTGCCGCCGGCAGTGGGACCACGAACTGGGAGTGCAGACACTGACGCCGATCCGCACCCTCTCCGAGCGGCTCCGGGTTTGGCAGGAGCTCACCGGCAAGCAGATTGAACTCTTCGTCGGCGACGTGACCGATTACGATTTCCTTTTCTCCACCATCAAAGCCCTTGAACCGGAGGCAGTGGTCCATTTTGCTGAGCAGCGCGCCGCTCCCTACTCCATGATCGACCGCAAGCATGCGGTCCTCACCCAGGTGAACAACGTTGTCGGCACGCTCAACTTGCTGTTCGCCTTGCGTGAACTCCAACCGGACTGCCATCTGGTGAAGCTCGGCACGATGGGCGAATATGGCACGCCCAACATCGATATCGAAGAGGGCTACATCACCATCGAGCACAACGGCCGCCGGGACACGGTGCCATATCCCAAGCAGCCCGGCTCTTTCTATCATCTTTCCAAGGTGCATGACAGCCACAACATTATGTTTTGTTGCAAGATCTGGGGGCTGCGCGCGACCGACCTGAACCAGGGCGTAGTCTATGGGACCATGACCGATGAAGTGACCCTGGACGAGGCCCTCATCAATCGCTTCGATTACGACGAAGTCTTCGGCACGGTTCTGAACCGCTTCTGTGTGCAGGCGGCGATCGGAATCCCGCTCACGGTGTACGGAAAGGGCGGGCAGACGCGCGGCTTCCTGGATATTCGCGATACCGTGCGCTGCATCGAAATTGCCTGCTCGAATCCCGCTGACCGGGGCGAATTCCGCGTGTTTAATCAGTTCACTGAGCAGTTCTCAGTTCTCGATCTGGCTCGAATGGTGCAAAAAGAGGGCAAGAAGCTGGGTCTGAAAGTGGAAGTCGACCATCTTGCCGACCCGCGAGTCGAGGCAGAGGAGCACTACTACAATGCCAAGCACTCCAAGCTGATCGAACTGGGTCTCGTGCCGCATCTGCTTTCCGATTCGCTGCTCGACTCGCTCATGAACATCGCCATCAAGTATCGAGACCGCATTGACTCGTCGATGATGTTGCCGCAAGTGAACTGGCGAAGCGCGAGGAATGATCGCCAGGTGAGAGCCGCAGCGGTAGGCGTCTCCGAGGAACCGCGGCTTGCGGTGGTCGGAGGAAATGGCAGCAAGGGCAATGGCAACGGCCGCAACGCGGCTAAGCCTGCAAAGCGGCGGGTGGAGTACAGCAAGCGCTAAACGCTTACTTGGCGGCGCTCGGGGCGGTTGGCACCAGCTGACCATCGCGAATGTAGTAGTGGCCGCCGCGCCAGCGCACGCTGTTTCGTCCAAAACTGAATAGCCAGATAAAGAACGCCATCGCGTCCCATACCGGAATCAGCCAAAGCTTCTTCCACAGGGCGACGTCGCGCAGTCCGCGCACGCCGATCATCCAGGTCATAGCCACCCGCAACAGCAGATAGCTCCCCAGATAAGCCAGTGCGACACCCGCAGCCGGATACATAGCCACTGCCGCCAGAGACCACGGTAGCCCCTGTGTGAACAGCAAGCCCAGATGTCCCCACGGCCGCATGTGGCGCATGACCACGAACCAGCGCATGCGCTTGTGCAGCAGGTCGGGCATCGATTGATAATCCGCGACCGTCAGAATGGTGTAGGGGAGAAGTTCGACTTCGTAGCCTTGCTCGGCAATGAGTCGCCCCACCAGGAGATCGTCTCCCGGCTGGTTTTCGATGGCCTTGTACCCTCCGAAGCCGGCCAGCCGCGTGCGGGTAGTTGCGATCGTTGGCCCCAAAGCGAATTTCACGCCGTCGAGTTGCCGTGCGACCAAAATGCCAGCATAGAAGTCGGACACCATGCCAATGGTCTGCAAACTTTCCGCCAGCGACTTTTCTTCCGTCGGAACATAGAAACAAGTGACGGCGCCGGTCTTGGGATTGGCCAGCGGGGCCACCACGGTCCGTAGGTAGTCAGGCCGCGCGCGGACGTCGCTGTCGCTGATCACCACGACCTCATTTTGTGCTTCGCCCACCAGACGGGTTAGTTTGGCAACTTTGTCGTTGGCTGCGCTTCTGTCCGTGCCATACAGCACGCGAATGCGGCGCTCGGGAAAATCGCGAATCAGCTTTTCAAGGACCGGCACAGCCGGGTCGTCTTTGTCTACGCAAAACAGCAACTCGTATTCGGGATAATCCTGCCGGCAAAAGCTGGCAAAGTTTTCGTAGGCGTCGGGATCGATCCCGCGAATCGGTTTGAGATTGCTCACCGGAGGAGTGAAATCTTCGTTTACCGGCATGCGGCGGCGGAAAAAACGCCATGAACTGTACAGCGCAATCCCGTAGTAGATGAAGGGGAAAGTGGCAATCCCCAACAAGAAATAGCCGATGGGCGTCGCAGTCATCCCGTTGCTCAGCTTAGCCAGATGAAAGGCGCATGTCAAAACGTGGGCGCCTCACGAGAATCAGAATCTCAGCACGCTTCCAGGATGTCGTAGCAAATAGTATTCGTTGATCGGCCGGTCGTCTTGCAGCGCAGGCGTGTTCGGCGACAAGGCGATCATCTCTTCCGGCCGCATTTCTCGGGAAAGTAAGAGATCAAACTGCTGTTGCGGCGTTTTTGCCGGGCCCCACTCCATCATATCTTTGACTGCGCCCGCGGGCATGCGAGCCACCAATTCCTCCGCGGTCCGCACTGGAATTGGTTGCGCGCTCGCCAGGAAGTGCCAGCCCTGTCTGCCGTTCCATCGGAAAATGCGCACATAGGGAAAAGAATTTCTTAGGGCGAGCGTTACCGAGGCCTTCAGTTCGTTGTCGTTCGCTTCGTTCACCCCGTCAGGTAGAAACTGCTGGAGAATTCCGCTTGGCCGCAGCCGCTTCCGCGCTACCGCATAGAAGTCCTCCGAGTACAACAAGCTGGAACCCGCAGCCTGCACTGGTGGCGGGGGGTCGATGATGATAGCGTCGTACTCCTCCGGCGTGCGCTCCAGGTAGCGCCTGCCGTCATCCACCACCACGTGGGCGAGTGAAGAGGCCAGAACTCGCTCGCCGTCAGCGTGGTAATAGGTGAACAGCTTGGGAACACTGGGCACAAGATCGACCGCCGTCGAAGGAATACCCCAGGAAACCGCAGACCGAAACGTCGTTCCCATCCCAAAGCAAATGACCAGCGCGTTACGCGGCAATTGCGGCAGGGAAGCAAGAGTAAGGTGAGCCATCATTTTTGGGATGGGTATCATGGCCGTGATTCCGACTCCGTTGATCAGGAGTTGTTTGCCCATGCCGGTTCCGGTCGCGATCACGGTAGCGGTGCTGTCGCGCAGGACTTCACGCTGCGGATATTGCGTTTCAAAATCCTTGGTGAGTAACAGGATTGCAAGTGCAGCGATCAGCGAGCCATACCCCGCGGCGCGAGTTTCTAGCCGGGATTGACCCGAGAACCATGAGTGGATCGCCACCGCGACCCACGGCAGCGTCAGAACCAGCGTGGCTGGGCGCTCGCCAAACCAAGGCAGCAGAACGAAGCCGCACAGCAACGGTCCGAGGATGCAGCCGAGCACGTTCACGCCATAGGCTTTGCCGGCACGATTCGGATCGCCTCCCGACCAGCGATCCACCAGCATCGGCGTGAGGAATCCCATGACCGCAGAAAACGGCGCTACTCCGAGAAAAACGCGCGCAGAAGAAGCTAGGTCAAACCGGACGTCGGAGGTCAGCAGCGGCAGCATTCCCAGCGGTATTAATGCCACCCACGCCAGATCGCTCACATCCTTGCCGCGCACGCTCCAATGGCGATAGATGCGTGATCCGGCGAACGTGGCCAGTAAATAGCAAGCCAGAATAGTGGCGAACGCATACACCACCGGGCCGACGTAGGGTGTAAACAATCGTATCCAGATCACTTCCATCCCCATGGTCGCCAGACCTGTGAAGAAGAGCAGCGCCATCGCGGACTTGCTCCTAGTGAAGCTGGTGGAAGGCGTTGAGCCTGCGGTTGCGATGGGGGCGCCACGCTGAAATTTGGCACTGAGCAAGAATGCGCCCGCAGCAATTGCCGTGTTCAAACACGCGCCCACGCGCAGAGTCCCGTGGAAGCCGAAGCCTTCGATCAGCAAGGGTGCGGCCAGCGCGCCGCCGACTGCGCCCAGCACATTGGCCAGGTAAAGAAAACTGAACGAGCGGCGCGATTCATATCCGGCATGACTGCGGATGGCGAACATCACCAGCGGAATCGTTGCTCCCATGCATGCACACCAGGGCACGAGGGTGAGAGCCAGCCACACTCCGGACGCCAGGTAATAAGCGGCGGATGACATGGCCGCCTGTTCGGTGGCTCGCTCCAGCAGATCGTGTCCATAGAGCAGTTGCAGCGGAACTACAAGCGCGGAGATTCCGATCAGAAGCTCAGTGAGGCCGTACCAGCGCAAAGGAGCGGTTCTCATGCGTTCTCTGTAGCGCAGGACCAGACCGCCTGCAGCCCAGGAACCCAGGCCCAGGCCGGCCATGAACATCGAGAGCACGATCGACGTCAGCGCTGTAGTGACGCCGAATTGCGCCATCGCCAGCCGGAGCCACACCAGTTCGTACACGATGCCGCAAAGACCCGAAATGAAGAAGAAGACGAAGTACCAAGTCATGGTCGCGTTGGCACACGAATCTCTGGTATCCAGTATCGGGCAAGCGCGGGCGTTTTCTGGCTTTGGGCTGGACCGCGGACGTAACCTCGGTAACCGGGCTGTGACCAGGCGCAGCGTTATTAGCTGCAACGCGGCGCAAGAATAAAGCCGACGGCGTGAGCTGCGGGTGGAAGTGAAAAAACGAGCAAGCTCCGGCAGGGGCGAAAGAGCGTTCTCATGCACACTCTTGAGGCGTTGCGCCACCTCAACGCTCGATCTCCCGTAGCCCCAAAACCCGCGCCCCGCGCCAAATAGCGCTTGACGCCTGCCGTCGCCCAGAGCACAATTGTGGCCCTCGGGCGTCCGCCTTTCTGCCACGAACTCGAAACCGGGCCGGCTTCCGTTACTCATTTTCCAGGGGGATGCTGTTCATGAGAAAACTCTGCTTACTCGTCTTGAGTCTGACCCTGTCAGGAACGATCGGCTTCGCCCAGGTGCAACTCGCCGAGCTCACGCCCAGCAGTCGCATGACCAACGACTGGTTCGGGATCGCGGTCGCGGTCGACCAAAGCACCGTGGCTGTCGCTGATTTCGATCCCAACATCGAGCAGTACGGCGCAGTGTACGTGTACGTCGAGCCCGCCGGCGGCTGGACCAACATGACCGAGACTGCCAAGCTGGTTCCTTCGGACAACGGCATGGGATTCGGCACCTCAGTCGCCATACTCGGCAACATCATCGTGGTTGGAGCTGCCAACACATCGAACTTTTCGAAGCAAACGCAAACTCCAGGCGCGGTATACGTGTACAGGAGGCCAAGGCGTGGCTGGTCCGGTACTTTGACCGAAACAGCTAAACTCACCGCCTCCGATGGCCAGAATGGCGACGCTTTCGGCAACAGCGTCAGCATCAGCGGGACAACCATTGCCGTGGGCGCGTTCTTCGCCAACAATTTTGCCGGTCGTGCGTATGTATTTACCCTGAACGGCAGTACCTGGACCCAGGCCGCCGAACTTACGGCTACGGATGGCGGGTTGCTGAGCTATTTGGGCTGCTCGATTGCGATAGAGGGGAATGCTGTGGTCGCTGGCTCTGATGGGCAAAACAATTTCGCGGGCGCAGCATACGTCTTCGTTGAGCCTGCCGGCGGTTGGACCAACATGACCCAGACCGCTGAGTTGACCGCAGCGGGGAGCGGGTCGAGCAGCAACCTCGGTTTTAGCGTCGGCATTAACAGCAACACGATTGTGGCCGGAGCCCCGAACGCCTTCAGCGGCTACGGGGCAGCGTTCATCTACGTGGAACCACCAGCTGGTTGGGTGAGCACGTCGACTTATACGGCTGCGCTTGGCGAGCCAGCAGGCGCCGGGCAGGGATTGAGTTTTGGTCAGTCGGTGAGCATCAGCAACAGCGGAAGGACCGTGCTGGTTGGAGCGCCCGGAACCAACGTCGGCTCGAACCTGGAACAGGGCGCAGCCTACATTTACCGCGCACCGGCCAATAACTGGGAAAACACGCGGCGGCCTTATGCTGAACTTCTCGCGTCCGACGGGAAGGCGTTCGACGTCATGGGCACGTCTGTGAGCATTAACGGTATCTTCTCCGTCGCTGGCGCGCCCGAGAGCACCACGCCCGGCGTCGCGTATGTGTTCGGGCCGTAGAGTTACGTCCCCGTCCCCGTCAGCGGCACTTTCTGCGGGCTGCCGCCGCCGTTGTCCTCAACCTCCAGAATCGCACTGCGCGATCCCTGCGCATTGGGATGGAACAGCACCGTAATGGTGCAACTCCCTCCGGCGGCAATCTTGCTGGCGCAGGCATTCACCTCGGAAAAATCCGCCGGGTCCGCGCCGCCGATGCCAATCTTCGTAATGTCCAAGTTGCTGTTGCCCTCGTTGGTCAGAACCACGTTTTGTGACTTGCTGACGGTGCCTACTTTCTGATCGCCGAAATTCAGGCTGCTCGGTGCGAGCGAGACGATGGTGGCAACGCCAGAAAGATTGATTATCTGTGGGCTCCCACCGCCGTTGTCAGCGATAGCGAGATATCCGGTGAGGTTTCCCGTGGTCGTGGGAGTGAAATAGACCGCTACCCGGCATGACCCTCCGGGTTGGACCGTCTTACAATTACTCAGCTGCGAGAAATTCGTATCGATAGTGATGTTGCTGATCGTAAGAGCGGTCGTCCCGGTGTTGGTCAGCTTGATGGGCTTCGGTTGACTCACTGTGCCGACCAATTGGGTCGGGAAGCCGGCCTTGTTCGGAGACAGGCTGACGACGGTCCCGTCGTCCTGTAGGAGTATGGTTACCGTGCTCGGGGTGTAATTCGAGACCGCGACATCTAGCTTGCCGTCGCCATTAAAGTCAGCGACCCCCATGTGGTACGCAATGAATCCGTCGTAGTCAACGTGACTCTGAAAGGTTCCGTCACCGTTGCCGAGAAGAATCGAAGTTGAGCTGCCGTTGAAACCGCCACTACTCGCAATTAAATCGAGGTTCCCGTCCCCGTTCATGTCGGCTGCCACCACAGTGTCAGGGGAGAGCGCTGTGGCAAAGCTGGTGGGTGGCTGGAAACTTCCGTCGCCATTGCCGAGAAGGACCGAGACTGCATTGTTGTTGTTCAGAATGACGGCCAGGTCGAGCTTTCCGTCCCCATTGAAGTCAGCCGTTGTCAGCGACGTGGCATATCCGCCCGAGGGATAGGTTTGGGCTGCTCGGAATGTCCCGTCACCGTTTCCCAACAGGATATAGACAGCGTTACCCGTGCTCGATGCGCTGGGGAGCGCAAGGTCCAGGTTGCCATCCGCATTAAAGTCCCCGACAGCTATGCTGTAAAAGCTCGTGGAATTCGAGACGGTGGTGCAGTTTGGCGGCTGTAATATTCCATTTCCACTTCCTAGAAAAATGCAAACCTCGCCCGACCCGACCACCGCGAGGTCAAGCATGCCGTCTCGATTGAAATCGCCAGCTGCGATGCCGCTGAGGCCCTCGTTTACCGAATATTCGACGGGCTGTTGGAAGGTACCATCGCCATTGCCCAACATCACAAAAACATTGCCGTTCCCGGCAGCGACAGCTAAATCGGCGTTCCCATTGCTGCTCAGGTCGGCAGCAATAACGGCGTTGGCATCCTCAGCTGAGTACTCGCTACCTTGGCTGAAGGTTCCGTCCCCGTTTCCGAGAAGGATTAAAACTTGCTCCGTCCCCGAGCTAACAATTGCCATGTCCTGCTCACCGTCTTTGTTGAAATCTGCAATTGCGAATGCCCCCGGATCCAGCGGGACGTCAAAGCTCGACGAGTTCAGCGACACAAACGTCGACGATTCCCTTACCGGCAGAAACACCACATTCGACGTGCCTCGGCCGGGCGCAGGACTGACCACCGTCACCGAGGCCGTCGTCGCCGTCGCGATGTCGGAACTGAGAATGGCCGCGGTCACCTGCGAACCGCTGACGAACGTCGTAGTTCGCGGGCTGCCGTTCCAATTCACCGTCGAACCCGAGACGAAGCCCGTGCCGTTCACCGTTAGCATGAATCCGGCCCCGCCCGGCGCAACACTCGCCGGAACCAGCGGCTGATTGACGAAAGGCACGGCATTCGCCGCGTGGGCGAAGGTCGCGCTGAGTACGATTGCGGCGAAGAGAGATGCGGCTAAGAGTGGAGCGAGAAGTGGCTTCATGGCGATCTCCTACTGCGATTCGGCAGGCATCCGGGACTGTATTCCGCCTCCGGCACACTGTCAACTGTGCAGAGAATTGCAACTGCGGGTCCATTTCTGCGAGGGGTAGTCTGCCGTCCCTGCGGGACTTACCCGTTTCCCGTTGACTACCCACGGCTCGCGCCGTGGGCTTTATTCTTGCGCCGCGTCGCGGCTCGGAGTTCTCCCAAGGATTCTGAGAATCAGGTTTTGAATCCGATCCACCCATCCCTATGTCGAATGCCTTGTGCCTCCCATCGCATCCGCTCGCGCATTGCTTCCGAGAGGTTCTTCTGCAATCATTCTTTACAACAGGAGGCTTTTATGGCCAAGGAAGCATGTCCTCACGTCAAGGAGATTCGCAAGGTCTCGCCCAGCGGCAAGGGCTGCAAAGAATGCCTGGAAATGGGCGATACCTGGGTCCATCTGCGGGAATGTCTGATCTGTGGTCATGTGGGCTGTTGCGATTCGTCGAAGAACAAGCATGCCACCGCCCACTTCCATCAGACCAAGCATCCCATCATGCAGTCTTTTGAGCCGGGTGAAAACTGGAGATGGTGCTATGTGGACCAGATCTACGTGGGTTAGGAGTGTGACCGCGCAAAGGCACGCCATGTGACCGCGATCACACCTCAAACCGCCCGTGGTTGTGATACAAATTTCTGTGACCGTCATGCAGGCGCCTGGCACTACTAATCCAAACTCTTTTATGTTCGCGGACCGGCTGTGCTGAGGGCGCTCTTCATCTCGCTCTCCGAGAGCCACCGGCTGCGGGCTATCGCCGAGCATTCTTCCATCGGACAGAGATTCTCCTCTCGCTTCGTTGCCGGTACGCAGGTTGAAGACGTCCTGCGGGCCGCGCGGGCGGTCAACCAGTCCGGCCTGACCGTCTCCATCGACAACCTTGGCGAAAATGTCACCAATGCTGACGAAGCCCGCGCCAGCGCCGGCCTCTACCATCAGTTGCTGGACGAGATCGCCGCGCGCAAGCTCGACGCCAATATCAGTCTGAAACTCACACACATGGGGCTGGACGTGGATGAAAAGCTGGCCCACGATCAGGTGGCGAGCCTGGTAGCCAAAGCGGCCGCCATGAATCCGAAGAATTTCGTTCGCGTGGACATGGAAGGCTCGCCCTATACGCAGCGCACCCTCGATTTCGTCCACGAACTGCACCGCAAGCCCGGCAACCAGGGATGCGTCGGCGCGGTGATTCAGTCCTACATGCGGCGTTCGCAGAGTGACGTTGAAAACCTGCTTGCTGACGGCATCCGCATCCGCCTGTGCAAAGGCGCTTACAAAGAACCGCCGGAGATTGCGTTTCAGAAAAAATCAGAAGTGGACGAGAGCTACGTCAGGCTGATGAAGGTCCTGATGAAAAGCAGTGTGTATCACGGCCTGGCCACGCACGACGAAAACATCATCAACCAAGCGAAGGCTTTTGCCACGCGCGAAAACATTGCGCGCGATTCTTTCGAATTTCAAATGCTCTACGGCATCCGCCGCGACCTGCAGCAGAGCCTGGTACGCGATGGCTGGCGCATGAGAGTGTATATTCCCTTCGGAACCGAGTGGTATCCCTACCTGATGCGGCGGTTGGCCGAGCGCCCCGCCAACGTGCTGTTCATCGCAAAAAATCTGCTGCGAAGATAATCACTCGTCCGGCGGGTGAGCTTCCTCGTTGGGTTCGGCTGGCGCCAGGGGCAGCTTGGAAGCGCCGTCGAGCATTTGCCGCTCCTGCGGCGAGAATTTCTGCTTGTAGGCGTCTGACTCGATGGCGCGCTGACGCGCCTCCGGCGGCATGGCACGCAAAGTCTGCAGCGCACTGTGCACCGCTTGACGGCGGTCCGGCGGAAGCTGTTGCCACTGATTGTAGATTCCCCGGGCCTGGTCCTTTTGCTGCGGAGTCAGGTGCTCCCAGGTTTCCATGCGGTTCAGGTAGCGATCCTGCTGCTCGCGAGGCAGGTTATTGAAGCGCTGCAACTGATTCCGCAATTGCTGCTGGCGCTGTGGGGGAAGGCTGCGGAATCCGGGATCACTCTCCAGCGCCCGGCGTTGCTGCTCCGGCGGCTGATTGCGATGCTGGCGCAGCCACTGTCCCGCATGGTGGCCCTGATTGGGCGCCTGGCGCTCGTACCGGCGGTTCTGCGCGAAGGAGGGCACGGCCGTCAACGCCGTTGCCAGTGCGACCACCCACACACCTGCCGTGATTGATCGGAACCACTTCACAACTCTCCCCTCGGCTTCGCCTGAACCTTACGGGTTCGCTGTCACGTCCTGCTGGACCTGCAAATCATCCAGCACATCGAAGTCGGAATACAATTCGCCGTTCTTGTCGAGTGCCTGCAGATCGCCGACCGCCGTTCCCGGCTCAACCACCGCCGCAATCGGTCCGCGATCGCTGACATTTTTCCCCGCATCGGTGCGAAACAGCGTGATGCTCATCACCATCAGCACGGCCAGCGAAACGGCCAGCGCCGGCTTGCGCATCCACTGCAGCCAACCGGAAGGCTTCGCCTTTTCCTCGCGCACCCGCGCCATCAGCCGCGTGTCGAAATACGCTGACGGCACCGGCGCCCGCCACTCATCGAGCAGCGCCATGGTCTGGCGGAACTCTTCCAGTTTCCCGGCGCAAGCTGCGCAGCTCTTCAAGTGATCATTTACTGCGGGCATCGCCGCATCCATACCGGCGGCCAGGTCCGGCATCAGTTCGTAAATCTCCGTGCATTTCATGACTACATCCCCTTACACAAATTCTTTAAGCTGCACCCGCAAAGTTTCATAGGCGCGAAACAACAACGACTTGGTGGCAGACTCGCTCAATTTCAAAACGTCGGCAATCTGGCGATAATCCATCTGCTGATACTTGTGCATGATGACCGCCGTTTTCTGCCGCTCCGGCAGCGCCTGCACCCGCTCCCGAATCGCAGCCATCCGTTCGCGCCGCAAAATGTTCTCTTCCGCCGAAAGCGAGGTATCGGCCACGTCCACCGTCAGCCCGGTGTCCTCATCCGGCTCATCGATGCTGACCACGGCCTCCGGCCGCTCGTGCCGCGTGTCGCGCGCGTGGTTCACTGCCAGATTGGTCGCGATACGATACAACCAGGTGGTGAACTTGGCGCTGGCTTCGTAATTCTCACGCGAGCGATACACCCGCAGAAAAACTTCCTGCGCCAGATCCTCAGCCACAGCCGCGTTGTGGGCCATGCGATACATAAAATTCAGCATCGGCCGGCGATACTTCTGCACCAGATACTCAAACGCGGAGTCATCGCCTGCCTTCACGCGCAGCATGACTTCGGCGTCGCTCAAGGCAGTGCTCGAGCGAGCGACGGCTGGCGGTGTCTCGGCGTCGGCAGACGCACGCCCCATCGCGAGCAACCCGCGGTTGATGGCAACGCTGCTCACACTAGTTTGAACCCGCTTCGAGCCGGAAAGTTGCGTCTCTGCAGCCCCTGGTAATGGCCCGGAAGTGCCTGTGGAAGAAGAGGCTACAGGGGGTTTCGCCGGGATGGATTTGCCGGGCATTGGGGTCGGGCCGGGCTTCGGGCAGGGGTCGATTTTCTGGCCTGCACCGCGAAGCCGCGTTCCTTAGGCTACCACGGACGGCCCTGTCTGGAAACGGTTTATTTGCTATGAGATAGGGATGGAGGACGGGCGTCGGTGCCCGTCAGAAGCCATGGGGACGGGCTGTATGTGCCGCGGTCGAGGGAGGTTCAGCGATGATTGTCGTAGGCAAAGCAAATAGCTCATTAGTTCCATCACAGTACACAACGGTGCCATTTACAGGCATTTACTTGAAGAGCATCATCCCGGCGTTTCCCCACACGGTCACGATTTGTACCAGCAATGCATATTTCGAGTGTTGCCCTGTGGCGGGGATGCGCTGTGAACCTGGCCGGGAAATGAATAGAGGGGGCCGCGATGAAAAACCAGGAATCGAGCGATCTCAGGACAAGCATAAGACTCGCCCACGCGATCGTATGGATCAGCCCTCATTTTAAGTCGAAACTTCGCATTCCCGTGATCGCTCTTTTGGCGCTGAACCTCGCGGCACCACTGGCGGCGCAGCAACTGGTCGGCCAGTCACTTCGGGCCCAGCTTACGTTGAACGGAAGTGGAATTACGTTCTCAATCAGAGCCAGAATTCTATTCCTACATCAGGCTGGATCCAGACTCGCATTCCCACCTTGCCGCTCGAAGACGGCACAACTTCGGTCTGGTATCAGCGTACCCTGAATGTTCCCACCACCTGGGCGCAGCCGGGCCGAAGCTTCTTTCTGGAGCTCGAAAAGGCTGGCCATTACTCTGCCATCTACATCAACGGCAGCATGATCGGAGAGCACTTTGGCCAGTTCAGTCCGTTTGAAGTGGACGTGACCAGCGCCATCATCCCGGGGCAGGTCAACACTATCGATATCTATGTCCACAAGGCCGATACCACTTATGTGCGACCCGGTGTGAACATTAACCAAAGTTCCTGCCCCCAGAGTAATCCCGACTGCATGGGCAACGCCTATCGCGGGTCGGCTGACACCGTGCTGGAACGCAACTGGGCTGGCTTGGTGGGCGACATTACTCTTTACTGGCGGCCTACGGAAAATGTTTCCGACGTGTTTGTCATCACCTCCGTCCGGAATTCCACGCTCACGGCGGACCTGCAAGTCCCCAATGCCAGTCCGGCAGCCACTGCTCAAGCCACGGTTTTGGACGGCACCCAGGTCGTACTCACGTTGCCGGCTCAACCGGTGGTAGGGGGAGTTGCGACACTCCAGGCTCCATGGATGAATCCCGTGTTGTGGGGCCCATCGCCCTATGGTCAAGCTAAGCTTTATACCCTCCAAACTCAACTTCTCGAGTCCGGCGTACTCGTCGATACGGTCACCACGCGGTTTGGCTTCCGCGAGGTCTGGGATGACGGCACAATGACGTATTTGAACGGCCTCCCGCTTTGGATGGTGGGCGACTGGTTCCTGAAACTGGCCCCCCAGCGCTATATCAATGACCGGCGCTCCCAAGCCTTCCAAATCTATGTTTGGGAATCGACAGGCTTGAACATGATGGAAAGCCATTGGGATGACGCTGGCCGGACCATTCTCGACCTGGCCGATGAAATGGGATACCTCGTGCTCGCGGCGTTCTATTGCGATGGCCGGCCGGCGGGACAGTCACAAGTTGATAACGCCAAGGGTTGGACCGAATGGATGGCCAGTACCGCAACGGAATGGGCCCTGGAACTTCGCCATCATCCCTCGGTCGTCATCTGGAGACCGACCGACTCGTTGCCCGAGGGTGTAACCCAGGCTTACGCATGGCCTCCGATCAACGCCAGTGTGCGCCAAGCCGACCCCAGCAACCGTCCCATCGCAGACGGCACCGATATCGATACGTGGCTGGAAGATTTTTCTCCTGATCCACCCAATTGCGACACACCCGCTGGCATGCAGACCAAGCTCGCGTCCGAAACCAAGCCATTGCTGACGCGAGAGATGTATGGGAACCAAAACCTCCCCTGCGTGCCCTCGTTCTTCGACGCCTATTACAACGCAGCCTTTACTGGAGGAGGGATTGGGCTGCTGTCCGGCTTGGCGTACTCGGAAAATCCCATCCTCGTTCCGACCTGGTTCAGCATCAGCGGCGTAGGCAACCGCCCGACCACCGCCATGCCCTTGACCGATTGGATGACCCGGAAATTTACGCCCACTCTTTGGGGGACCGAGTTTGCCGGCCTGTATGAGACCTATTTTCAGCCTGCTCTCCTGAACACCAGTCCCACTTCTGGAGACTTCCAGCTTTCAGGATTGCCTGTGGATGTTGAATCGGCATTTCTGATTCCCGCCGAGTGCGTGGCCAACGCAGCCGGAGTGGTTGCCGCCCAGGACGGTAGCGGCACCGCCTGGTTCGTCGTTCCGCAACCCGGGAACTACCAACTCAACTACACCACCGGGGGCGTGGATGTTGTCCAGAACGTCGTGGTGACGGCTCCTCCTCCGTTCCCGTAGAAAGCGCGGATGCCGCGCACTCGCTTCTGAAAAATGACCGGGTTGCTGGCTGCCCCACCCTTCGCGATTTTCGAGGGCTCACGCGCTCCGCACCCCGGAGGCTCAGGGCGGTGTACTCCGCGTCGCAGTGGACACCGGGGAGGGGTTGGGTTGGGAAAGGGTTGACTCTACAGACCGGAACGCGGAGCGAGCCGATCAATCATCCGGAGCAAGTGGCTAGCGAAAAGAATCACCTCGGCAGCCTCCGCAGGATCCGGCCGCACAATACGATGACTCGGGGGATTTTTGAACAGAGCTATTGTCCCAACAAACAAGTCGCGCATGCCTTCCTGCTCAGCGACCGGCAACGTGGTGTCCGCCAGCGGGCCAGGCGTCACGGCTGGCCTATCGGGCCGATTCACCGGCCGGAACGCCTTCCGCATCAGCTCCACGCCGTAGTCTTCGGCACCAAACCCGCCAGCGCTGCGAGCGGCGATCTCAGCCTCACGGAAGGCCTGGAACACTGCGGTATCGTACTCGCCCCGCAAGAAAGTTGGATAAACCTTCACCCCGATCGCCGGGTGAAGCTGAGCTCTGGGAAGTAACGCAGCTCGGCGATACGCGTCGAACTGCTCACGCGACCGCAACATGCGACCGCGCCGCGAAAACCTCAACCAAAGAGAGGAAGGCTGTCCCTGGTCGCGAACCAAGAAGCCCTCGTGTTCCAACCAGCCCCAAGCCTCTTGCAGCGCCTCGTTGACCTGCCCCTGTCGGTCACCGTACTCTGGGCGCCCGGAAAGCAGATTGAAGAAATTGTACGGACTGACGGAGCCGCGGCTGACCACCCCATCTCCGCTATTCTCACCGAGGCTCTGAAGGTGCTGCAGCAGAACCCACGCTACCTCCTCCACCTCAAGGCGGAGCAAGTCGTCGGCGTTCGGAACCATGGATGAGATAGATACATGCACGAAAAAAGCATAGCACCAGCCAACTTTTCAGGCACTCAGCCCAGAATCCGCCCCGCGGACAAGAGTGTCCGCGCCACACGGTCTGGTCTCTCCCAGTTGCGGGAAAATGCGGCAGATGGTTGAATGGAATTCAGTGGGCGCTTAACTCAGCGGTAGAGTGCCATCTTCACACGGTGGAAGTCATAGGTTCGAATCCTATAGCGCCCACCAGAAAATCAGTTGTTGCCATCAGCTCTTAAGCTCTTAGTTAGGATGTTCTCAGCTCCCGATGCGCCCCACGCCGATCACCATCGGGCTCCAGTTGGCGGGTCTCCCCGTTGTCTTTCTAGGACTGCTGCTATGGCTGTCGGGCGATTGGCGCTGGGTGGAGGGCTGGATCTTCGGTGTCTGGTGGGTATCCCTCGTTGCCGCCATTCTCTTGTGGCTTTACTACCGGGACCCTGCGCTGCTGGCCGAGCGCTTCCGCATGCCCGGCAGCGGCGGTGAATCGCGCTCCGATTTGGCGATCGTCATCGGGATGAAAGTGTGTTGGCTGGCTTTTTTCGTTGTGCCGCCGCTGGATGTGCGTTTCGGTTGGACACCCCGTCTGCCGCTGTGGTGCGAAGTATGCGGAGGCATCCTGCTCCTCGGGGGTAGTTTTCCCTTCTTCCGCGCGTTCACCGATAACACCTTTGCGTCGCAGTTGGTGCGTATTCAGACCGAGCGCGGCCAGCACGTCATTGAGACCGGCGTCTACGGCTTTGTTCGCCACCCCATGTATCTTGGGGCAAGTCTCGCGTTCATTGGTGGCGCGTTGCTGCTCGGCTCCATTTCCGGCCTTCTCTTAGCCCTCGCCATGGTCGGGTTGCTCATTCTGCGCATCTTTGGCGAGGAGAAGCTGTTGGCACGCGAACTGGAAGGCTACAAGGAATATCTCCAGAAGGTGCGTTACCGGTTGGTACCACACGTCTGGTGATCACCCTTTAGCACGAGGTCCCTCGCTGCGCTCGGGATTTCGGCACGCGGCCCTTCGACTGCGCTCAGGGCTCGCCTCGCGCGCTCGGCTTCGGCTCACCCCGCTGCGCTCGTTCTTACCCTGCCCTGAGCAACCGAGTGAGCTACTAGCTCCTGGCTGCTCGCCACTAGCGACTCGCCCCTTTTCTTGCGGACATTTCTGCGGCAATTCTCTATACTCCCTTCAACCTTTAACAAGCAGGGCTTCGCGGGCCGTGTCTTTTATTCTTGACTCCGCCAATTACCGCAGTCATCTTTCGCTGCACTCCATATTTCTCGTAAAGTGTGATTCTGTTTCTGCTCCCAGGGTTCCAGCCGTTCGTCATTACAAGGAGAGGCGATGAAAGCAGCGTTGGGGATTCTTCTCGTCGTGATGTTTTCTGTTCTGGGCGCCGCGGCGCAAAGTGACCGCATCACCACCGTGATTGACAGCAACCAGGTGGTCGTTCTGCCCGGCAATGTGCATCCCAATGCGCAGCCGAAATACGATCAGGGGCCGGTCGATCCGTCCATGGCCATGGATTACGTCACCATGCAGATGAAGCCGTCGGCCGCGCAGCAGGCAGCCTTGAACCGATTGCTCGCCCAGCAGCAGGATCGCTCATCGCCGAACTACCACAAGTGGCTCACGCCCGAGCAGTATGCGGACCAGTTTGGACTCAGCCAGAGCGACATTGAGAAAATCGTGAGTTGGCTGCAAATGCAAGGCTTCAGTATCGTACAGTCGGCGCGCGGCCGCGACTGGATCGCTTTCACCGGCACGGCGGAGATGGTCGAGAACACTTTCCGCACCCAGCTCCATTTCTACAACGTCAACGGCGAAATGCACTTTGCCAACGCCACGCCGCTCTCGATCCCGCAGGCTTTGAACGGCATCGTGGTGGGTTTTCGCGGCCTGCATGACTTCAGCCTTACCCCCATGGGCATCGGAAAAATCCTGCCGCCGGACATTTTTCCAAGCATCCTCCGGCCTTTCTACAACGACGGCGCCGGCGATAACTTCATGGCGCCGGGCGACGTCGCGACCATCTACGACATTACTCCGCTGTACAACGCCGGGACCGACGGCACCGGCCAGAAACTGGTGGTGGTGGGACAGACTGACATCCAGATGTCGGACATCGAGGACTTCCGTTCCGGTTTTGGTTTGAGCAATAACGATCCGCAGGTGGTGACGGTGGGGTCGGATCCCGGGACGACGGGCGATCTGAGTGAAGCCGATCTGGACCTGGAGTGGTCGGGCGCCGTGGCCCGCAATGCGACCATCATCTACGTCACTTCGAAGATCAGTGCTGGCGGCGTGTTCAACTCGGCCAGTTACGCGATCGACCAGGATCTGGCGCCGGTCATCAGCATGAGCTATGGCGGGTGTGAATCAATGAACGCCAGCTTCATTCCGACGAATGAACCCACCATGCAGAAGGCCAACACCGAAGGGATAACATTCATTGCTTCTTCCGGCGACTCGGGTGCGGCGGGCTGCGATTCCGATCAAGAAGCGAGCGCGACCCAGGGTTTGGCCGTGAACTATCCTGCCAGTAGCCCGGAAGTTACCGCGGTCGGTGGCACCGAATTCAACGGGGACGTGAGCGATCCCAGCAAGTACTGGGGCAATAGCGGATCGAATGGCGGCACCGCTCTCTCCTACATTCCCGAGACGGCGTGGAATGACACGGTGCTGAACGGCACCCTTTCGGCCAGCGCGGGTGGGGCCAGCAGTTGCGTGAGTACGGGTTGCGCGAGCGGCTTCCCCAAGCCTTCCTGGCAGGCGGGCACGGGCGTGCCCAACGATAAAGTGCGCGATGTGCCGGATGTAGCCATGGACGCTTCGGCGGATCACGACGGATTCATCTTGTGCACCGGCGGCAGTTGCTCCAGCGGCGTCAGCGGCGCGGTCACTGGCGGTACAATCTTCGGCGGCACGTCCGTTTCTGCTCCCGTGTTCGCGGGGATCGTGACGTTGCTCAACCAGCAATTGAACAACGCGCCCCCCGCTGGTGTGGGCAACATCAATCCCACCCTTTACAAGCTGGCGCAGACGCCCAGTAACGGCGTCTTTCACGACATCACCACCGGCAATAATATTGTGCCCTGCACCCAGGGCTCGAAGGATTGCCCGCGCAGTGCTCCATTCCAGTTCGGCTACAACGCTACCGCGGGTTATGACCAGGTGACGGGCCTGGGTTCGGTGGATGCGAGTCTCCTGGTCGGGCTCTTCAGCGGCGGCTCTTCGACCACAACCACGCTGACCTCGAGCCTAAATCCCGCCGGTTCGGGAACAAGCGTGACGTTTACGGCAAAGGTGACGGGTAACGGCTCGAGCACTCCGACCGGTGTGGTGACGTTCAATGACGGCGCTACCAAGCTCGGTACGGGAACGCTGTCGTCCGGCCAGGCACAGTTCAGCACTGCGGCGTTAAGCATCGGTGGGCATTCGATTACTGCGGCTTATGGCGGCGATACCAAGAATCTGGCGAGTACTTCGGCAATTTTGACAGAGACGATCCTGGCTGTGGGCGGCGCAATGACAAACACGGTTGTGATGTCGAGTTCGAATCCGTCGACCTTTGGTGTTCCCCTGACCTTCACGGCAACGGTGACGACGACCAACAATAGTGTCCCGCTCAATACCGTGACTTTTCAGGACGGCACGACGCCTCTGGGATTTGCCACCGTGAACCAAGCCAGTGCCAACTCGGGTACGGCCAACTTCATCATTCCCAACTTGACGCCTGGTACTCACTCGATCACCGGGCTCTATAGCGGAGATTCACCTCACAACAACGCATCGAGTACCTCCTCTCCTGCCATCCAGCAAGTTATCACTAAGGCCGCGACAACCACCGATCTCAGCACGAACTTAAGCAGTAGCACCGTCTTTTCCCAGCCGGTCACGCTGACTGCGATTGTCAACGCGTCGCCGTATGCGGTGGCGACCGGCACTGTCACCTTCAACGACACCTTCAAGGGTGTCCCGACGACCCTGGGTACCGGGAGCTTGAACAGTTTGGGAATAGCGACCCTGGCAACCACGAACTTGACCACTCCGGGTTCGCACTCGATTACCGCAGTTTATGGGGGAGATACCAATTACTTAACCAGCACCTCCAGCGCGAGCAACCTGACGGTGAACGCAGCCACCTTCACATTCGGCGCTTTGCCTGCGAGTCAAACCGTCGCCAGCGGTACCTCTGCTTCATACACGCTGACGGTCACGCCGAACGGTTCCTACACGAGCCAGATCAGCTTCTCCTGCGCATTCTCCCCGTCGACTTCCGCTACGTGCAACGCCAACCCTGTAACTCCGGGCGCGAATTCCACGACCACGACCCTGACCATTTCCGGGGCCCAGCCCGCCATCGCCGTCAGGGCCGCAAACACACGCGTCGGCAAATTGCCCCCGCTGTACGCGTTCTGGACGCCTATGGGCATTGCCGGCTTAGTTCTGCTGGGAAGCGGCAAGAGGCCGAAGGTGGGATATCTGAAGTATTTCTTGCTCGCAGGTGGTTTGCTACTTGTGGCCCTAGGCCTGTTTGGGTGCGGCGGAGGATCGTCTTCTACTCCGCCACCGCAGCAGACTCCGCAGACCTACACGATAACGATCACGGCGACGGCGCCGGCGACAGCGTCGGGCAGCAGTGCTGCGGTCACCCAAATGCAAACCGTATCGTTGACCGTGAATCCGTAACGCTGTTGGATTGGCAGCGTCCGCATTCCATGCGCTCCGCCAAGGGGAGCGCATTTTCCGTTCACGACAGACATAATGCTGTGTGAGCGCGGCAATCGCGCGCAGGCAGTAGAATAGAAACCGCATGCAGCTTCCTACCCGGCCAAACGTGCCCTCACTGGTAACTCTGCAGCACTTTCGCGATATACCGAAGGCGCTGCTGGCGAAGGGAAAGCTGGAGTCCGCTGGGATCGAATGTTTGCTGGCCGACGGCAACCTGGTGCGGATGGACTGGCTGCTTTCCAACGCGATCGGCGGCATTCGTTTGCAGGTGGACGCGCGGGAACTGGACGCCGCGCGCACCGTCTTGGACGAACCGATCCCGCCGGAATTCAGCGAAGACGAAGTGGGAGAAGAATTCGTTCAGCCACGCTGCCCGCGCTGTTACTCGCTCGACATCGGCTTCGAGAAGATCAACCGCTTCTGGACCTATGGCCTGTGGCTGCTGCTCTCGTTTCCGCTCCCGATCCGCAAGGACAATTGGAAATGCTACACCTGCGGAGTCGAATGGGTGGAGGAGTGAGGTGAGAAGCAAACGGGCATTGCTTGCGGCCATCGTCGCATTCCTGTACTTGCTGCCAGTCGCGGCATCAGCGCAGGAAATCACGGTTGCGGCTGCCGCCGATCTGCAATTTGTTCTCCCGGAGATGGCCGCACGCTTTGAGAAGCAGACTGGCAGCCAGGTGAAGCTGGTGTTCGGTTCGTCTGGCAACTTCTTCCAACAGATTCAGAATGGCGCGCCTTTCGACATCTTCTTTTCCGCCGACATCGATTACGCAAAGCAGCTCGAATCTGCCCGATTGGCTGAGCCGGGGAGCTTGTCTGAGTATGCAGGAGGCAAGATCGTGTTGTGGCTGCCGAAGGATTCCAGCTTCGATCCGCATCGTGGGCTTGATCTGTTACTCGATCCCGGTATCAAGAAGATCGCCATTGCCAATCCCCAGCACGCGCCTTACGGTCGCGCCGCTGTGGCTGCTCTGCAGCATCAGGGCTTGTACGACCGGGTGAAGGACAAACTGGTGCTCGGGGAAAACATTTCTCAAGCCGCATCGTTTGTGGTCGCAGGCAGCGCTGATGCCGGCATCGTGGCGCTGTCGCTGGCTCTGGCGCCGTCGTTGAAGGACAAGGGAAAGTACGTGGAAGTCCCCGGCGACAATTATCCGGCGATCCAGCAAGCGGCGGTGATTCTTAAATCCTCGAAGCAGAAAGAAGTCGCGCATAAATTCTTGACCTACGCGACGTCTGCGTCGGTAAGCGACTTGTGGAAGGATTACGGTTTCGTGGTTCCGGCTCCTAAGTAGGAGTTCCTCAGGTGGCGTTGGCAAATGCCGCAGAATCAACCGGCCGACGCGCACCAGTTTCCGGCTAATCTTCCCTTAGGTATTGCCGATGTTTACTTCGTGGCCCCTCCCGCATCGCCGTCTTCGTCTGCCGTAAAGCCCGGAACTCGTTTTGTGGCCCGGCAGCCCATCCTCACCGGGGATGAGAAGGTCTTCGGCTATGAGCTGCTGTTTCGTGACGGCGTCGAGGACTATTTCCGTAGTCCAGATATTGAGGCCGCTGCCCGCAGTACGCTCAGCACTTCCATGTTGATGGGTCTGGACGTGTTGTGTGACGGACGCCGGGCTTTCATCAATTGCACCCGCGAAGTCCTGCTGAAAGACTATGTGACTTTGCTTCCTGCCACGCAGACGGTGGTGGAAATTCTTGAGAGCGTGCCGGTCGATGACTTAGTCATAGCCGCGTGCAATCGATTGAAGGAAGCGGGCTATCTGATTGCGCTCGACGACTTCGTGTACTCCGACCCACGCGTGCCCCTCACCGAAGTCGCTGACATCCTTAAAGTCGACCTGAGGCAGACCACAATGGAGCAGGCCGCTGAGCTGGTCAAGCAATTCGGGCCGTGGCGCTGCCGCATGCTGGCGGAAAAGGTGGAGACGCGGGAGGAATTCCTGACCGCCAAGAAGGCGGGGTTCGTATATTTCCAGGGGTATTTTTTCCGCCGGCCGGAGACGCTCAAGGCCCACGAAATTCCTGCCAATCAAATCAACTACCTGCGCATGTGGCAGGCGGTGGCGAAGCCGGAGTTGGATGTCCACGAAATCGAACAAGTAATCAAGAGTGAAGCTTCGCTCTGCTACCGCCTGCTGCGCTACCTCAACTCGCCGGTCTTTGGACTGCCCAGCGAAATCCGTTCGGTACGCCACGCGCTGGCCATGTTGGGAGAGCGCGAGGTGCGCCGCTGGGTCCGGCTGGTCGCCACTCTTGGGGCAGGGCAGAACAAATCCAGCGAACTGGTGCTTTCGGCTCTGGCGCGGGCCCGCTTCTGCGAGCTGCTTTCGAAAAAAATGCAGCAGGGCGACTCCGATCTCTTTCTCCTGGGCTTGCTTTCCCTGATGGACGTGATTCTGGAAATGCCGATGAGCCAGGTGCTTGAGAGTGTCCACGTCGATCGGCAGACCGAGTCGGCGCTGCTGGGAGGCGCCGGTCCGCTAACGCCGCTCTACCAGCTTATGCTCGCGCAGGAGTCCGGAGAATGGCAGACCACGGGCCGACTGGCCCGCGAGTTACGCGTCACGGAAAGCGAAGTAGCAGAGACTTACTGGTACGCGGTGCGCTGGGCGCAGCAGGTCAGCGGAGGCCATTGAAAAGCATCCCACCGCTCCGGACTGTTTGCGTTACTCCCAATCGCTCGCTGGAAGCTCTGATGTTACTTCTGTGCAAAAATACAGCCAATTTCGACTTGCGCTTCATGGCGTGCGAAGGCTACCATGATTGTGTTCCCTAGCGGCCCTGCCTCCTGGCTGGCCTTGGGCGCCGCATAGCTCCAGGCGCCGAAACGGACAACGATCATTCAGGAATGAGTTCCAACCGCATCGGGTTTCCACGCATGTCCCGCGCAGTCACCGCGCGAGGTGGGCACCGCCAGGAAGCGGTAACGCAGAGATACTGAAATCGAGTCTGGCCTTGTGGGGCGGGCTGAGAACGCAAGACTACACAAAGAGAAACAAATCTATGAATGTTGGACCCGGACTTCCCTCCGGAGGTGGAGGGAGAAACAGACGACGGCGCGGTCGCCGCCCTTCGAACCGTAGCGGACACGCCGGTGGACACCAACGGCACGATGGAATCTACACTGCCCCGATGGATCACAGCTATCGCGCTGCGATGGCTGGCGGCAAAGGGTCGCGCGGGCGCACCAGGCCTGGCTTTGCCCCCGCCTATAACCCCGTCGAGCCTGAGCCTCTGCCGCAAAGGGAGGATGCGAACCCGCGCATCTTCGCCTTTGTGGACGACCTGTTTTTCCAGGCCAAGATCCAGGAGACGGCGCGTAAACTCAACGTCAAAGTCGAGTTCCTCAAGACCGACAAGGACCTCGGCGAGCGCATGACCGAAAACGGCGAGGAGCAGCCTTCGCTCATTATTTTCGACCTGAACAACACCAATGCCAAGCCGCTGACGCTGATCCCGAAGCTCAAGACCAAACTCAAGAAGGGAACCTCGCTGGTGGGTTTCCTCTCTCATGTGCAGGGCGAACTGAAGCAGAAGGCGCACGAAGCTGGCTGCGACATGGTGCTGCCGCGCTCCGCCTTTTCCCAGAACCTGCCTCAGTTGCTGCGCCGCCATGGCGCCGCGGAACCGGGCGCGCAGCCGCAGTAGCTGCTTATCCCGGCGGCCACTGGAGATGCCGTCCGCCAATCAGGTGCACGTGCAGGTGAAAGACCGACTGGCCCGCCTGTGGACCTACGTTCAGCACCGTGCGATAGCCGTCCTCGATATTGCGCTCGCGCGCGATGTGGGCGGCGGCCAGATGACAACGGCCAATCAGTTCGCTGTCCTCGGAATGCGCTTCTTTGAGACCGTGTATGTGCCTCTTCGGGACTATCAGCACATGTGTCGGCGCCTGCGGGTTGATGTCTTCAAACGCGTAGATGTGCTCATCGTCGTAGACTTTCTTGGCTGGAATCTCGCCGCTAATAATGCGGCAAAACAGACAGTCTTTCATGACACGTCCAGATTTTGAGATTGAAAAACCAGGGCCCGTGGGGAAGGACGCAATCAATATACATCAGCAGAGGAAAATGTGGCAGGAATCCTGGATCGGTAATCGCCCCGTTTGATTGTCATCCTGAGCGATTTCTGCGGAGCGAAGAGGCTGTCCTGAGCGAAGTCGAAGGAATCTGGGCGAGCCGCGCGAACTGTCGCGTTTTCTGCGACAGAATAATCGCGCGTTTGGCTCGCTTCCTTCTTGTGGTCAACGGCTAAGCCTCAATCCAGTCTCACCAGAAAAATATCACCTTCGGAAGTATGCGTATTGTGGGCCACTTCTTCAGCCCGCTTGCGGTCATCATCCTGAACGCGCACCCGTACCCACCAGTCTCCTACCGGGCTGCTGAAACATAGGACCTTTGCAGTATGGTAACGGTGGGATATGTGATCTACGAGCTTGTTGGCGGTGTGTTCCTTTTCGAAGGCGCCGATCTGCACCGCCCAGCGCCCACCGGCATTGAGGGGAACGGGAGTGCGCAAGACTTCCAGGCGAACCAGCGCGAGGCCGGCGCCCACAACGTCGACTTTCTTCGCCGCTGCTTGTGACAGATCGAGGATGCGTCCTTGCACAAACGGGCCGCGGTCGGTGATTCGCACAATCGCCGAATGCCCGGTCTTCAGGTTCGTGACCCGGACCACGGACCCGAGAGGGAGCGTGCGATGGGCCGCAGTCATAGCGTGCATGTTGTAGACTTCGCCGTTTGAGCTGCGCCGGTTGTGATAGGGGGCGCCATACCAACTGGCGAGTCCGGTCTCGACAAAAAGAGGTTTCGCGTTGGCGGGAATTTTGAGCGCGTCACGGTCTGGCGCGGCTTTTGTTGTTCTCGCCGAAGGCTCCGTACTTTCAGGCTCGCTCGAGTCAGCCGACTCCGCCGGTTGTTCCGCCTCGCTGATCGCCGGCGGTGGAGGAACGTCAACTTTGGCGGCTTTAGGCGCGCCGCATGCGGTCAGAAGGGCCGAGCAAAGCAGAATAAGGACGGTCAGCAGCATGGCTGAAAGTCGTCTTACTTTTGAGAGGACTGATGCTGCTCCATGTACTCCGCGAGGCGCGTCATCTTCTCGGCGGCGATGCGCAGGGCTTTGGTCGAGTGCTGGCGCACCGCCGGCACGACCTCGGCATTCAGATACTGGATAAACTCGGTGGTTTCCTTCTCCAGGCTGGCGGCTGCATCCGCCATCGACTTGTTGAAGCGTGCGGAAGCCTCTTCCACCTTGCGGTTGAAGTCGTTCATGGAGGTCCCTCGTGTGGACGAAAATGGCCACTCGCGAATTGCGGACACCAGGCCCCTCTATTATTTCGTGACCGGCGCAAAGGGTCAACGGGGAGGCATCCTGAGTCACACCCCGGCGACCGGGTCCAGGGTGGTCTTTGCCGTAGAATTGCGACATTGGGATTCTCCCCCCGGATTGTTAGTTTGTGTAGTTCCAGCCCCGCAGGGTTGTACGATAAGTGCAAAATACGCGTATCTTGATCCGTTGGAAAGATGACCTTAGAACAAAGCACTGCAGGGAGATCGATTCCAAAGCAGCGCTGGCGGCGGCAACTGCTGGCGTGGTTTGACCGCAACAAACGTGATCTGCCCTGGCGAAAGGACCGTGATCCGTACCGCGTCTGGTTATCCGAGGTCATGTTGCAGCAGACCCGGGTTGCGGCCGCGGTTGAACATTACAGAGGATTCTTGCGGCGTTTCCCGACGCTCGAGAAATTGGCAGCGGCGCGCGAAGCTTCGGCGCTCGCGGCGTGGAGCGGGCTTGGCTATTATCGGCGCGCTCGCATGATGCATGCAGCGGCCCGAAAAATAGTGAAGGAGCATGGAGGGAAGTTTCCTGAGACTGCCGCGCAGTTGCGCGAGCTTCCGGGAATTGGGCGTTACACCGCGGCGGCAATCGCCAGCATTGCATGGGATGAGCCGGTTGCCGTAGTCGATGGAAACGTCGAGCGGGTGTTGCAGCGTGCGCTGGGCAAGCGCCTTGGCGGCGAAGAACGATGGCAGATGGCCAGTGACCTGCTCAGCCGCTCCCGACCGGGCGACTTCAACCAAGCAATGATGGAACTTGGCGCGACTGTCTGCCTGCCACGGCAGCCCAAATGCCTGCTGTGTCCGGTCTCCACGATGTGCGCAACTCGCGGAGAATTGACTCTTCTGGAAAAGCCAGTTCGTCAGCAGAAGCGCGAAATCCATTACGCACTCAACTGCCGCAACGGTTCGGTTTTCCTGGTCAAGCGTCCAAAGACCGCGACGCTGATGCCGGGAATGTGGGAGTTGCCGGAAATAACAGCGACCAACGGAGCGGACGAAACATGGCTCACCCTGCGGCATTCGATCACGGTAACGAACTACCTAGTCCGGGTAGTTCAGGGAGCATCACTAAATGGGAAATCCGGATGCTGGGTCACAAAATCACGTGTCCCAACCCTGCCTTTGACCGGCCTGGCGCGAAAAATCCTGCGGGCGGCAAGTGTCATCTAGAATAAAAGGTCTCTCCTGAACCATGACCTGGCTAAGCAATATTTTTGGAGGAAGAAAGATGTCGCCTTTAACCAGCGGGACTGCAGCCCCGGATTTTACGCTGCCCACGATGGACGGCAAACAGTTTTCTCTGCAGGAGGCACTGGCTCGCGGGCCGGTGCTGGCGGCTTTTTTCAAGATTTCCTGCCCGGTTTGCCAATTTGCGTTTCCGTTCCTTGAGCGAATTTATCGGGCTTACGGCAACCGCAACCTGACGATCGTCGGCATCTCGCAGAACGAGAAGAAAGACACAGCCGCATTCATCAAGGAATATGGCATCACGTTTCCCGTGCTGCTGGATGACACGACCAGGTATCCGGCCTCGAATGCGTACGGACTGACCAACGTGCCGAGCATTTTCTGGATCGCACAGGATGGTGAGATCGAAATTTCCAGCGTGGGCTGGTTGCGGCAGGACATCGACGAGATCAACCGCAAAGCTGCGCAGGTTGTGGGCGAAGCTCCCCGGCCGGTTTTCCGTCCGGGAGAGAATGTACCGGAATTCCGCGCTGGTTGAGGGTCCAAAAATTAGCCCGCGGTCGCGGGCAAGAAATTCTGATTGTCATCCTGAGCAAGCCGCTGGGTGCCCCATCCTTTCGCGTTTTCTGCGAAAGGGTGGGATGCGAACCCTTAACCACCGCACCTTGGGCCGTGCCGTCCTTAGTACCTCGGTAAGCCTCATCCACCCTTTAAGATTCCCGTAGAATAAACGTTTCCTTACTATTCGTTTTGGAGCTTCCACGCATGGGCAAGAGCAAGATTCTTTTCTCTGTGATGCTGCTGACGCCAAGCCTCTGTTTGGCGCAGCGGGCACAAAAGGACGACGGTTCGTCCATCTCGGTGCGCTTGCCCGGAACCGCCATCGCGGCCATGCAAAAAATCGATCCCGAGCACATCCGCTACCACGTGCGCTTTCTGTCTCACGATCTGCTCGAAGGCCGCGGAACCGGCCAGCGCGGCGGCGACATCGCAGCCGAATACATGGCCACGCAGTTTGCTCTCGATGGTCTGAAGCCCGCCGGGGACAACGGCACTTTCATGCAAAAAGTTCCGCTTGTCGGAATCACACCCGATCCGGCAACAAAGTTTTCCCTGGTGCCGTCGAATGGACCTGCCTGGGACTTGAAGCCGCTCGAAGATTACGTTGCCTACGATCAAACCCAGCAGACCAAATCCGATGTGGATGCCGAAATCGTTTACGTCGGCTATGGCATTGAAGCCCCCGAATACAAATGGGACGACTACAAAGGTGTGGACGTCAGCGGCAAGATTCTTCTGATGCTGGTGAACGAACCGCCATCGGATGATGTGAATTTTTTCAAAGGCAAGGCGCTGACCTACTACGGTCGCTGGACCTACAAGTATGAAGAAGCGGCGCGCAAGGGCGCAGTCGGTGTGCTTCTTGTTCACAAAACCGACATGGCAAGTTATCCCTGGGAAGTGGTGCGCAATTCGAACTCAGGCGAAAAGTCGTTTCTGAAGCTCGATGGGGCGCAGGCTTTGAAAGTGGCCTCATGGATTCAACTTGACGTTGCCAGGCAATTAGCAGCCGGCGCCGGCATGGACCTCGAGAAGATGATGGAAGACGCCACGTCCCGCGACTTTCATCCCGTGGCGTTGCCGGTAAAGCTGAAAGCGCACATGGTCAGCAAGGTCCGGTCATTCGAATCGAACAATGTATTGGCTGTGCTGCCCGGCGGCGATTCCAAGCTGAAGAACGAAGCTGTTATGTACACGGCGCACTACGATCACCTGGGCATTCGTCCCGATATGCCGGGCGACAACATTTACAACGGCGCCAACGATAACGCCACCGGCTGCGGGATTCTGCTCGAAGTCGCGCGCACCTACTCGCTAGCTGGACAGAAACCGCGCCGCTCCATTCTGTTTGCTTCGGTCACCGCAGAAGAGCAGGGCTTGCTCGGCTCGGAATATCTCGGTAAGCATCCGCCGTTTCCCGCAGCCAAGATCAGTCTCGATCTGAATTACGACGATGTGCCGCCGCTAGGCTCCCCTGAGGAGGTCGAAGTTTCCGGAGCGGAGCGCACGACGTTTTATCCGGTGGTCCGGGTCCTGGCAAATACGTTCCGTCTTGCAATTCGTCCTGACTCCCGCCCTGAAGCCGGACACTTCTACCGTTCCGATCACTTCAGCCTGGCGCGCGTGGGCATTCCGGCGTTCTCCATCAATGAGGGCGTGAAATACAAAGGGCACGACGCTGCCTGGGGCAAACAGCAGGCCGACGATTTCACTGCCAAGCACTACCACCAGCCGAGTGACGAATACCACGCCGACATGGACTTCACAGGCGACGCCGTGATGGCGCGCTTCGGATTTGCGCTAGGGTGGCTGGCTGCGGGCCAAGTGAAGGAAGTCGGCTGGCAAAAGGGCGACGAGTTCGAGCCAGCCAGGATGAAGAGCGCCAGCGGTATTCAGTAGCTCGCGCGACTTCTCAGTCCTGCATTAGTTTCAGACTTGCACTGGTTATCAGTCTTGGCTCTGTCACCCGCTGGACGTCATTCACGGTTAGCCCAGGTGCAATTTCGACTAGCACCAAACCTTCCGGCGTTACCTGAATCACCGCCATGTCAGTGACGATCGTGTTGACCACGCGCACTCCAGTCAGCGGCAGCGAACACTTCTTCAAAATTTTGGGCTGACCTTCGCGCGTGCTGTGTTCCATGGCGATGATGACGCGCCGTGCGCCCGCCACAAGATCCATGGCGCCCCCCATGCCTTTTACCATGACTCCAGGAATCATCCAGTTGGCCAGGTTGCCTTCTTCGTCCACTTCCATGGCGCCGAGCACGCTGAGGTCGACATGGCCGCCGCGAATCATGGCGAAGGAATCCGAACTGGAAAAATACGCTGTGCCTGCGATCTCACTCACCGTTTCTTTGCCGGCGTTGATGAGATCGGCGTCCTCCTGCCCTTCGATTGGATAAGGACCGATGCCGAGCATGCCGTTTTCGCTTTGCAGGATGACGTCCATGCCGGCAGGAACATGGTTGGCGACGAGCGTGGGCATGCCGATGCCCAGGTTCACGTAGAAGCCGTCGCGAAGTTCGAGCGCGATACGCTTGACGATGCGGGCTCGCTTGTCGAGGTCTTTGCCGGGTTTGGGATTACTCATCGTCGTTGGTCCTTCGTCGTTGGTCGTCCGCCAAAAACCGTGGCTGGCACCTGCGTGCCAACGACGTTCGACGAAAGACGAACGACCTACGACGCTTTCCGCGTCGTCCTCTTCTCGATTCGTTTCTCGTACAACTCGCCCTGGAAAATACGGTTCACGAATACGCTCGGAGTGTGTACTGCGTCAGGCTCAAGTTCGCCGACCTCCACCAGGTGCTCGACTTCCGCAATCGTCACCTTCGCGGCCGTCGCCATCATGGGATTGAAGTTTCGCGCAGTTTTGCGGTAAACCAGATTGCCCCACTTATCGCCCTTCCACGCCTTCACCAGGGCGAAATCGGCTTTCAGCGCACGTTCCATGACGTACATGCGCCCGTCGAATTCGCGGGTTTCTTTGCCATCGGCTACGACTGTTCCCACGCCGGTGGGGGTAAAAAAAGCCGGAATGCCCGCGCCGCCGGCGCGAATCCGCTCCGAGAACGTTCCTTGCGGCACCAGGTCGAGTTGGATTTTCCCCTCCAGCACCATCTTCTCCAGCAGCTTGTTTTCGCCGACGTAAGTACCAATGTGCCGGCCGAGCTGTCCGGCGGTGAGCAGCAGGCCCATGCCAAAACCATCGACGCCCGCGTTGTTGCTGATGGTGGTGAGGTTCTTGACGCCTTTACGAACCAGCGCGCGGATCAGGTTTTCGGGAATGCCGCACAGGCCGAAGCCACCTACCATGATCGTGGCGCCGTCGAACACATCGCGGACGGCGTCATCGGCGTTGGCCACAATTTTGTTCATCAGGAAGAGATTCTAAATGAAAAATCCACTACGGAGGCACGGAGGCGCAGAGGAATGGAAACTTCCCGAACCTCGCGCGGTTGCCCTCAAGAGTTTTTCTCAGTGTCTCCCCGACTCCGTGGTGGAATTCTCTTCAGCTGCCTTGCCTGCTCGAACTCCGTTGCCAGGTCGCGCGTGTCGAGGTTCTGACGGATATGTGCCAGCCGCTGCTCCAGTTTCAGCAGCACCTGCTGAATCTGCTTCTTGTTGGTAATCGCGATGTCGCGCCACACAGAATATGGACTCGCCGCGGTGCGAGTCATCTCGCGCAAAGCGCGGCCGCCGGCTTCGAGCAGAGGCGCATTGGGACCGTATTCCTCCACCAGCGCGGCCGCCAGCGCCGTGGAGATCATCTGCGGCAAATGGCTGATCCAGGCGCATAGCTGGTCGTGCTCGTCGGGATGGATGCGGGCAATGTGCGCCCCCATTTGCTCCAGCCAGTACAAATATTCAGCGCTCACGCCGTCGTCGATTCGCTGTCCGGGGAACGGAGTCAAAAACCACGCGGCACCCTGAAAGAGATCGGGGTCGGCGAAGTCCACGCCAGATTGCTCTTTGCCGGCCATGGGATGTCCGCCCAGGAACCGCGCTGCGGCTTCCTTGACAAAGACGATTCCGGCACGCGCCATGATTTCCGCCTTGGTGCTGCCAACGTCAGTCAGCAATGCGCCGGACGGAATGGTAGAGCCGAGGCGGTTGACCAGATCAATAATCGCAAGCACCGGCGCTGCCAGAAGAACCAGTTGACTGCCGCGAATCGCTTCTGAGGGTTGAGGCGCCGCAACTTCAATCGCGCCTCTAGCGCAGGCGCGTTCGAGCACGGCGGGGCGATCGCAACCAACGATCCGTCCGGTAAAGCCCTGCTTGCGCAGCGCCAGCCCGAACGAACCCCCGATCAAGCCGGTGCCAACGATCGTGACTTGGCGAATAGACACAGGATTCCGCGAAAGAGAAAAGAAATTGTAACGTGGAGGTCCTAACTTTTCAGCAAACTATTCAGATCGTCCGGATGAACAGCGTACATTTGTGCCTCTTCACGATCTACCAGCCCCTGATTAACGAGCTGAACCAGAGACTCTTCGAGAGTCAATGAGCCCTTGTTTTTGGTGATGGTGATTTCCTGGTGCAGGTGCTGCAGAGCATTGCGGCGAATATGCTGGCGTGCGCCGTATCCGACCATCAGCAACTCTGCTGCCGGTACGCGCCCGCCATTCTTGTTCGGCAAAAGCGTTTGCACCAGCACCGCAGCCAGCGCCATGGCCAACTCCTGGCGAATAGTGTGCTGGCGCTCCAGCGGAAAAGAATCCGAGACGCGAGAGACGGTCGAAGGCACATCGGTTGTGTGCAGTGTCGAGAACACCAGGTGTCCGGTTTCGGCAGCGGCCACGGCGATGCGCATGGTTTCCGGGTCGCGCATCTCTCCCACTACGATGATGTCTGGCGCCTGCCGCAGCGCCGCCCGCAGCGCGGTGGGAAAATCGGGCGCGTCCATGCCGATTTCCACCTGCTCTACCACGCTCTTAATGTGCACGTGCTCGTACTCGACCGGATCTTCGATGGTGATGATGTGACGCGCTTCGTGCCGGTTGATCTCATCGATCAGGGCCGCGAGCGTAGTGGATTTTCCCGAACCGGTCGCTCCCCCCAGTAGCACCAGGCCGCGACGAAGACGAGCGAGAGATTCGACTTGCGGCGGCAGGTGCAACTCGCGGATCGAAGGCACCTTTGAGGGCAAGACGCGAATCGCCGCCGCAGCCTGGCCGCGCTCGTGGTGAAGATTGATGCGGAATCGTCCGAGGCCGTCAATGCGATAGGAAGAGTCGCCGATCTGCGTTTGCTGATAAAGCTGCAATGCATGGGGCGTCAGCGCGGGAAGGACCGCGGCCTCGATTGCGGGTCCGTCGAGAGGATCGTCCTCAATGCTTCGCACTTCACCTTCAAAACGTATGGAAGCCGGAGCACCGGAGATCAGCAACAAGTCGCTCCCACCTTGGGCGGCCAGCGTTGCCAGCCATTGGTCCAAACGATTCCTGGTGGAAGCGGCCAGATTTGCTGGCACACGATCCTTGGACTGGGCAAGAAATCTGTCGGTTTCGGTTAGTTTGCCCACTAGTTCCTCATACATGCTTGGTGAACGCTTCGTCCGCTCGATCTTGCGGTCCGGCTACTCGTTACTCTTCGGATCCGGCTGCGCATCTTTTAGCGATTCTGGGTCCATCTCCTCGTATTGAATCTTCCGCATGATCTCCATGATGTGCTTATAAATGCGCAGCAGGTCGTCGTCCGGCAGCGGGCCAGGATTGACTCTGCATACGTTGTCGAAGACGGTTTGCTCACGGTCGGGCTCGTAGATGGGCATTCCGGCGGCGCCTTTGAGCTTGCCGATCTCGTGCGCAGCCTGCGCTCGCTGGCTCAGTAACTCCACCAGCCTGCGGTCAAACTCGTCGATCTTCTTGCGCCACTCGGAAATGTCCATCTCGATTTCAACCATCAGCTCTCAGCAGTCAGCTTTCAGTTCTCAGTGCTCACTCAAAGTTGGCAGTTGTCGTGAGACACGTCGGACTCTTGCATTATCTCTGGGCTAAAAGCTGAGGGCTGACAGCTGAAAGCTTTCTCACAAATTCTGCCACACAGTGGGCTTCCTTGCCCGGATTGCGCTCGATGATTTCCACGATGGCGCTGCCCACCACTGCGGCATCAGCAAATTCTCCGACTGCCCTGAACTGCTCTGCCGTGGAAATGCCAAAGCCGACAGCGATCGGCAGCTTGGTGTACTTGCGAATTCGCCGGACGAGTTTGCAGGCGTCGTCAGGCAATTGTTGCCTCGCGCCGGTCACCCCGGTTCGCGAAACCGCATACACAAATCCACGCGATGCCTCAGCAATTCGCTTAAGCCGCTCACCTGTGCTGGTCGGCGCCGCCAGAAAGACCGGCGCCAGATCGTGCTTCCGCGTCGCTTCGAGATATTCACCGGCCTCCTCGACTGGAAGGTCGGTGATCAGCACACCATCCAGCCCCGCATGTCGCGCCACCTGACAGAATTTTGAAAGTCCCATCCGCAGAATTGGGTTCAAATACGAAAACACGATCAAACCCGCCGATTGCGATTGCTGGCGAATCCTGGCTGCCAATGTCAACACCTGCGCCAGTGTCGTACCGTTACACAGGGCTCGCTGGCTGGCGCGCTGGATCACCGGCCCGTCGGCCAGCGGATCGCTAAAGGGAACACCGAGTTCAATCACGCTTGCACCGGCGTCAATGGCTGCGAAGACGATCTCACGCGTGGTAGCGAGGTCGGGGTCGCCGCAAGTGACGTAGACGACCAGAGACGGACGGTTTGGGAAAGAAAGAGGCATCGCAACAGATCATTGTTGATTGTAGATTGATGATTTCAGATCTAACAGCTGGGCAAGAAGTTCCATCAATCTGGTAATCTTCAATCTAACTTCAAATTTTCCCGCAATATTCCAACATCTTTGTCGCCCCGCCCGGAAATATTCACGATGACCACATCCGATTTCTTCATCTGCGGAGCGCGCTTCACTACTTCTGCAACCCCGTGCGCTGACTCCAGCGCCGGAATGATACCTTCTGTTCGTGCCAGCAACGTACAAGCGTCAAGAGCCTCCTGGTCCGATGCTGAGACATATTCGGCGCGGCCGGAATCGTGAAGAGCGGCGTGCTCCGGGCCGATCGACGGATAGTCGAGGCCGGCCGAGACAGAGTGCGTGTTCGCAATCTGTCCCGCCGCATCTTGCAGAACGTAGGAATAAGTTCCCTGCAAAACGCCAGGCGATCCGCCATGGAAGCGGGCAGCGTGCTCACCCAGCGCAGCGCCGCGCCCACCGGCCTCCACGCCGATCAGCTTGACCCGCTTGTCCTTGATGAACTCATAAAAGATGCCAATCGAATTCGAGCCTCCACCCACGCAAGCGACAATCGCCGTCGGCAACTTGCCTTCAGCTTTCAAAATCTGTGCACGCGCCTCGCGGCCGATCACCCGGTGAAAGTCGCGCACCATCATCGGATATGGATGCGCGCCCAGCACGCTGCCCAGCAGATAATGCGTGCTGCGGACGTTGGTGACCCAGTCGCGCATCGCCTCGTTAATGGCGTCTTTCAATGTGCGCGAGCCGGAGTCCACGCCGCGCACCTCGGCTCCCAGCAGCCGCATGCGAAAAACGTTGAGTTCCTGCCGCCGCATGTCCTCAGTGCCCATGTAGACGACACATTCGAAGCCCAACAAAGCGCATACCGTTGCCGTGGCGACACCGTGCTGCCCGGCGCCGGTTTCTGCGATGATGCGGCGCTTGCCCATGCGCTCGGCGAGAAGCGCCTGTCCCAGGCAGTTGTTGATCTTGTGCGCGCCGGTGTGAAGAAGGTCTTCGCGCTTGAGATAAATTCTGGCCCCACCCAGCTTCTGTGTGAGTCGGCGCGCACAGAACAGAGGTGTAGGACGGCCAGCATAAGTTTTCAGCAGTGCATCGAGACGCTTTTGAAATCTGCGATCGCGCTTGGCCTTTTCGTATTCGTGCTCCAGTTCCTCCAGCGCCGCCATCAACGTTTCCGGGACATAGCGTCCGCCGTAAGCGCCGAAGCGGCCCGGCGAAGTGTTCGGGTTGCCGGTGGTCTTCCTGCGCGGTATGGTCGCGTTGGCCATAGCTAGATTCTCTCGTCCGCCGCCCGCACTGCGGCGATGAAGGCTCGAACTTTCTCAGGATCTTTCTTGCCGGGTGAGGCTTCGACTCCGGAAGAAACGTCCACACCCCAGGGTTTCAGTATACGGATGGCCTCGGTAACATTGGACGGCGTCAGGCCGCCGGCGACGACGACCTTCACACTCGGCCTCATATAGTCGACGACGGGCGCGGCTTTCTGCCAGTCGAATACTTTTCCGGTTCCACCTGGCTGCTGGAGACTACTGGAATCAAGAAAAATGGTCTGAAAGAAATCTCCCGGGCTGGTTGCTTCCACACGCGATTTCGTGAACTCTGCTGCCCGTGCGAGGTCCGAGATGAATTTTCTCGCACCTTCTTCATCCTTGATAAACCATTCCGCCGGCAGCGAAAGATAACTCTTGAATCCTGGCGGAAAACAACCCATTCCGTATGCCTTGTTATCAGAAACCGAACTGCAGTGAGGCCCCAGGTGATTTTGCATACCGGTCAGCCCAGCGTTCCAGATCAGGTCAAGTATGTCTCCTGTACGCTTGCCGACGAATACCCCGACCTTTTCGACCTGCTCGGGCAACTGCCGCACGATGCCACGCACCGCGTCCGGTGACACATTTCTCGGACTCTTTTCATAGAACACGAACCCCAGCGCGTCGGCGCCCGCGTCTGCTGCGGTCAGCGCGTCCTCGAGATTCGTGATTCCGCAAATCTTGATCCAGGTCATGAACCGGCTCTCGGCTGTCAGCTCTCAGCTTTCAGACCAGAGCAAGCAACTCGCTCCGAATCTGCGATCAACGCTTTCAATGTTTCTCCGGGCGATTCCGTCCGCATCAATGACTCACCGATCAGGAACGCCTGGTAGCCTGCCGCTCGCAGACGCGCAATGTCTTGAGCGTTCTGGATGCCGCTTTCGGCCACACGCAGCACATGCTTGGGCATCACAGCCGCCAACCGGAAGGCGGTTTCGAGATCGACTTCAAACGTTCGCAAATCGCGGCTGTTTACACCGATGAGATTGCATCCAGCATCCAACGCGCGCGTCAATTCTTCTTCGTCGTGCACCTCGCAGAGTGCATCAAGGTCAAGAACACTCGCGCAGCAAGCCAGCAGGTTCAGCTCTACCGGTGCTAGCGCCGCGACGATGAGCAGCACGGCGTCTGCGCCGTGGGCCCGCGCTTCCAGGACCTGAAATTCATCCACGATGAAGTCTTTGCGCAGGCAGGGCAGAGTTGTGCAAGCCGACGCTTGCCCCAGATTCTGCAAAGACCCCTGAAAAAACTCCTCATCGGTCAGCACCGAAAGGGCGGCCGCGCCAGCTCGTTCCAGCTCCCGCGCCAGCTTTTCTGGATCGAAATCAGCGCGAATCAGGCCGCGGGACGGCGACGCTTTTTTCAACTCGGCGATGATCGCCAGCCCGGTCTGACTCTTGGATTCCAAGGTCCTCCGGAAGCCGCGTGGAATGTGCCGCAGCGCGCGGCGCTCAAGCTCACGGACGTCACTGTCGCGCTTTGTCTGCGCGATCCTTCGACGGGCCGCGGCAACGATTTCGTCCAGACGCGCTGGCATAGTGACCTGTGATTATAAGAGATGCCGTAGACGACCCAGATCACTCTTCCAAGTGGATGTCCTAGGTGGGTCTTGACCAAAGTCCAAGTGTCGATGTAGCCTCATGGGACTGCTCGCCACGGAGTGTAACCTCTTGAAAAATAGAGGATTATGTGACCCGAAACTAATCCTGCGAGGGCGGGTTCAAGTTGTGATGAGCAGCAAATCCCCCGATACGGAGTTTGTACGCATGAAAAGCAAAATCACTCAGTTTTTATTGGCGCTGGCCATTGGCGGGCTGCTGATCAGCACCGCCCTCGCCCAAACCTCAACCGCGCCGCAAGCGGCTCCTACCGCGCCGCAAACATCACCTACCGCCACGCCTCCTACCCAGGGACACGGCGGTCCTGGCGTTTATGATCCCGGCCATGCGCGGGTGAACGAAATGGACGGGCGCATGGGGAGGTCACAGGATGCCATTAAGAATGGCGTACGGCAGGGCACGCTGACTCATCAGCAAGCTCGTCAGTTGGAGCGCAACGAACAGCGCATCTCGAACCAGGAGCAAAAGGACATGGCGGCCAACGGCGGCCATCTGACCCAGGCTCAGCAAAACCAGCTCAATCGGGCACAAAACCTCCAGAACCATAAGATCCGGACGGAGAAGGGCGGAAAGTAAGAAACTCGAGACGATGCAGTGAAGACAAGCCGCGGTGTAGCCGCGGCTTTTTCTTTTCTGCAGCGGTTCATGTTGAAGTGATTGAAATGGCGTCCGAGCCCGAAGTCCTGAACCCTGAGTGCCGAGCGAAGCGCAGGCAGAAGGGGGAAGGACCTCCTAAAATCTTATGGTGCCATCGAAGGGACTCGAACTTGAGCCGGTTAGCGGGCGTCCGAGCCCGCTGGCGAAATCCTGAACCCTGAGTGCCGAGCGAAGCGCAGGCAGAAGGGGAAGGACCTCCTAAAAATCTTATGGTGCCATCGAAGGGACTCGAACCCCCACACCCTTGCGGGTACATGGACCTGAACCATGCGCGTCTGCCAATTCCGCCACGATGGCAAAAAATGACTGGAAGCGGCCCTTGCGGACCGCCCTTCAGGAAGAACTTCGACTAGTATTCTATCAAACACACCGGAGTCGGAAAGTTCTGACCTCCGACTTCCCACTCCTGCCTTCTGATTTTCGACTCCTACCCTTCCAGCCGGGCATTCATGGTGATATTGGCTTTTAGCACCTTGGAAACCGGGCATCCGCTCTTGGCGTTTTCCGCTGCCTTCTGAAAGGCTGCCTGATCGGCGTTCGGCACCCGTCCAACCACGTCGAGGTGGACCGCAGTGATGGTCCAGCCTGCATCCAGCTTTTCCATGGTCAATGTGGCGGCAGTTTCGATGCTGGACGGAGTGAGATTAGCGCCACCCAACTGGGCCGAGAGCGCCATGGAGAAACAGGCAGCGTGCGCCGCCGCAATCAGCTCCTCCGGATTGGTGCCGGGCGTATTCTCAAAGCGCGTGGTAAACGAATAGGGAGTATTGCTGAGCACGCCGCTGCTTGACGATACCGAACCCTTGCCGTCCTTGAGACCGCCCTTCCAGACTGCGCTTGCCTTGCGTTGCATGAGTGTCTCCTCGATATATGAGATTTAAGGTTCAACCATTGTAGATGGAAGGGAAGAGTCGTGTCAGGCGGAGCATTTGCTGGCACTTGGCACTTAGCACATGGCATTTAGCCCTAGAAGATCCGTGGGTGGACACTTCAAGCTAGAATGTTCGGGCGCTAAGACTAGAGCTAAGAGCTAACAGCTAATAGCCGACAGCTGAGAGCTGAAAGCTTTTTCAATAAAAATCCGAGCAGCTCAAATAGAACCCGCACACTGGGCAGCTGAGCTTGCAGCGATTATCTTTCAGTTGCGCAGAACAATTGGGACAAAAACGTGATGCGTCGAGCGAGGCTGGTTGCTCTGTTTGACAGTCTGGCAATGTCGGCGCGGCAGCGCGCGGTGGATTGCTCATCAGCTGAAGCGTAGCACGCCTTACTCGTGCGAACAATCGCGCCGACTATCCCAACTTTTTGGTGCCCCGGTTCGGCAAGGGTATTGGGCGCGAGCTAACCTGGGCGGAGCGCCCTACATCTTTGCGCTGGCGTAGGAATTGATTTCGCAGTTCAGGCTGATCTCTTCAAATGTTGGTGTGGTCCATTCCATGGTTTTCTCCTCTTTCGCTACGTTTTACTTTGCAGGCACTGGTATCGATTTTTTCGGCACGCCCTTGATGGGATGGAGGCCATTAAATCCGCTCCAGGTGCCCACGAGGTCGTTATGGTCGTTGATTCCGAAAATGCCGGTCGCGCCGCCGGAGCGGGCGTTGATCTGTGTCCACTGCCCGTTGTAATACATGAAGCCGAAGACTTGGCCGAGCAAGTCGGCGTAGTGGCCGACCACTACGCCTGCGTTGTTGATCCCGGTGGCCTCGCTGGTGCCGCCCCCAGGCGGGTTCACGTCTGTGTACACACCGTTCTGATACAGGAAGCCGTGGACGGTCGTGGTCTGCCCGTTGAGCATCTCGTAGACGCCTACGATAGCCCCCGTATTTGTTGATGCCAAAGGCGGTAGTTTCATCCGCACCGGGAAAGTCTAGCTGGGTAAACACGCCGTTGTCGTCCATGAAAGCGTGGCTAGAACCAAGGAAAAGATCCAGTGGACAGCCGTTGGTGCCCTGCACGCAGAAGCCACCAACGATCACGCCTGAGTCGTTGATGCCGTAAGCGGCCGTGGTCGCGGCTCCAGGGTAGTCGATCGTGGTGACTGTTCCAGTGGTGTAGTCGTAAGTGTAGCCGTGTGCCGCAAACAGGCTGCCGCAGCTTCCGGCGGAGCCGGGCGGACAAAACCCTCCCACAGCCAGACCACTTGAGTTTATGGAGAAGAGGTACGAGTCCAGACTGCCGGCCGGCTGCGCCGTGATGAACGTCTTGCCTGTTTGGACGTAACCATAGGTGCCGGCGGCTGGCTGCTGGTAGTAGCCCGCAATTTGCGTTAGATTGGCGCCACTCGGATAGGTTTGGGCCGAACCCGGGTAAATGCCCGCCTGGGTAAACACGTAGTTTGGAAATGTCACAGCGAGCGCGATGGACGCGCTCACCGCGACCAGCCCGATGGACAGAGTGTATCGACTAGGTTTCACAACCACCTCCGAATGCGTCAATGCCACATGGTTACAGCGCCGTAGCACGGCGCCGAAGAACAATGGACGTAAGCCTGCTGCCCGGCGACGAAAATGTAACCGTTAATGACCGTGGGCACGGAGAATTTCGTCGCTCCTGGAACTAGCTGGTCCGTTCGAGCACTGCTTGGGCGGGGATGTTACTACGGGATCGCGACGTGTCAAGGGGGCAAAAGTCCTGCTGCACAAAAATCGCCTAGATACTTCGAACAGGGCAGCCCTGGGATTCTCGCTCGATTGGCGCAACCAGGCGTTTGCACTCATCGACCCGGCTTTGTGCCAAAAACCTCGTTCTATTGCAGACTCCAAGTTGTTTATTTGCACCGTGCAGATGATTGACAATTTGGCGGATCGAAACCACAGGGTTTCCTTACAGTACGGAAAACCGGACGGGGCAGCCGCGACAGGTTGCACTTTCGGGACGGCTACGCTCCCGCCCGAAGATGTAGGCCGCGCCTTTGCTGTGCCTGACCGACATTAGTGATAGCGGCGACGCTGTCTTTCGTGGTGGCCGCCGCCGACTGTTCTACATCTGGGCGCTGGCGTAGGAATTGATCTCGCAATTCAGGCTGATCTCTTCAAATGTCGGTGTGGTCCATTCCATGTTGGTTTCTCCTGTCTTTTTCTGTGGCTACTTCGTTTCTGATGTCAGCGTTGGGGTCGTCCTGGCAGGAACGCCCTTGATGGGGTGGGGCCCGTTGAAGCCGCTCCAGGTACCCACCAGGTCGTTGTGGTCGTTGATTCCAATGATCGAGGTCGCTCCGCCCGAGCGAGCGTTGATCTGCGCCCACTGCCCGCTGTAGTACATAAAACCGAAGACGAAGCCCTCCGCATCCTGATAGGATCCGACCACCATACCGCCGTCGTTGATTCCTAACGCCTCGGTCCAGTTGGCACCGGGAAAGTTGAGGTCTGTGTAGGTGCCATTTCCATAGAGGAACCCGTGGATGACGCCGTTGGAACCGAAGGTCGAGTAGGTTCCCACGACAGTGCCGCCGCTATTCACGCCGAATGCGGTGGTGCCGTCTGAGCCCGGATAGTCGAGTTGGGTGAACGCGCCGTTGTCGTCAATGAACCCGTGGCTGGCGACGTAAAACAGGTTGGTGGGGCAGGCGCTGAAGCCTTGCACACACCACCCGCCGACGACCACCCCCGAGTCGCTGATGCCATAGGCTGCGGTGGTAGTGGCCCCCGGGTAGTCGATGGTGGTAGTGCCCCCGGTGGCGGAATCATACGTGTAGCCGTGAGCTGCAAACGGGGCGCCCGTGCAATTCGATCCCTGGCAGAAACCTCCGACAGCCAAACCGTTAGCGTTGATGCTCCACAGGTAGGAGTCGGCACTTCCGGTGGGCTGGGCTGTGACGAACGAGTCCCCGGTTTGGACGTAGCCGAACGTGCCGAGCCCGGTCTGATAGTAGTAACCAACGATCTGGCCCAGATTCGCGCCGTTCGGGTTAGTGAGGGCGGCACCTGGATAATTCCCTGCCTGTGTGAACTGATACTTGGGAACCGAGATCGCGGCCGAGGCTGTGAGCAATGCAGCCGCCGCCGCTGTGAGAAGGGCGAGTTTAGCCTTCCGTTCCACTTCCCCGCTCCTACTGCGGCACCCATTGGGTAACCGCACCATAGCAGTTTTGGGGTGTGCAGGCCGTGGTGTTCGGCTGTTGACCAGCAACATAGATGTGGCCGTTAATAACGGTCGGTACCATGAATTTCGTGGCACCGGGCCCGTTCATAGTGTCCCCGGCAAATGTGGTCTTGCTGATGACGAAGTTGCTCGGCTCGGCGTAATAGCTGAACAGCCCCACGGGGCATACCGCTCCTTGGGAGCAGCCCTGGTAGCCGCTCGTTACCAGGATCTGAGGGCGGAGGCAAACAGCTTCATGGGCGTCGATGCTACTACGACTTTGCGACGTGTCAAGGTGGGAGAAGTCTCTGTCTTGTTACGAAAACCGAACAAGAGACAAGCTGCGATCAAATCGGCCGTGGCTCAGTTTGAAATCAAACTGACCCACTATCATCAGGTCTTCAAGCTGCTGACAAGCGAGCGTGGCTGTCGCTGGCCTCGGTTGCTGGTCTAGGGAGAAACACTCCGCCGCCTACGCCACCTTCACGCTGGTCAGCCTTACCTCGTCCGGCAGAGGAAGGTTGCTGCTCCAGCAGTCGGCGGTAATCAGCCAGGCGCCCAGACGATGCCAGCCCCGCACGTATTCGCCGCGGTCGGCCAGCGTCGTATTTCCCCGTTGGATGGTCACGGTATAGCGGCCGATCTCAATCGCCATGTCGCCCGAGTAGTCCACCCGCACCGTCTCCAGCCGCAGGTCCTGGTAGCCTGACTCGCCGAACCTTCGCAGCAGGTGTTCGATCTGGGTAGCTCCGCGGGAGGATTCCCGGTGCGGCGGCATAAAAATGGCGTCGGAGGTGAAGAGCGCGGCAGCGTGATCGTAGTTGCCGGTGTTGAAGGCGGTACAGTAGTCCTGCGTTAGTCCTCGAACGATGGACTCCACGTCACGAAACGCGCTGGAGCCAGACACACCAAGAACACTAGGCCGATACATCAACTTCCTCCTGGGGGGAACAGGATCTAATTGTTTGGCCACTGCGCCTCGGCCAGAAGGCGGAATGGCGCGACCACACGGCATTCTACCGCAAAACTGAAGTTGTAAACGTGAATTTTCTAGGGCCAGAAAATTTTCCTGCCGGGCGACGCTTGTGGCCATGGTTCCTGCGCCGCCGAAGTTGTTCTACAATCGTCGGCGGAGTCAAAGGGAGCGCCAAATCATGTATTTCGAGCAATTTTACCTGGGCTGTCTCGCCCACGCCTCTTACCTCCTGGCATGGGAGGGCGAAGCCGTTGTGGTCGATCCCCAGCGGGATGTGGATATTTATCTGAAAGCGGCCGAAGAACACGGGGCGACGATCCGCCACATTTTTGAGACCCACCTGCACGCTGATTTTGTCTCCGGACACAAAGAGCTGGCTGCGCGCACCGGTGCGCAAATCTACATCGGCGGACGCGCGGGCGCCACGTTTCCTCACGTCGCCATCGGCGACGGCTTGGAGTTGCGCGTCGGCAAAATGCGCATCTCCGTGCTGGAAACTCCCGGACACACCCCGGAAAGCGTCTGCCTGGTGATCACGGACGAAGAAAAGTCTGCTAAGCCCTGGGCGGTTTTGACCGGAGACACGCTCTTCCTGGGAGATGTCGGACGGCCCGATCTCTCGAAAACTCACAGCCCTGCGGAACTGGCAGGCATGCTTTACGACAGTTTGCACGGCAAAGTACTGAAGCTTGCCGACGACGTTCTGGTTTATCCCGCGCACGGGGCCGGCTCCTTGTGCGGACGCAACATGCGGGCCGAGCGCTCCTCCACCATCGGCACCGAGCGGCTCACCAATTACGCGCTGCAAATCAAGAGCAGGGAGGAGTTCGTCCACCGCCTTACTTCCAACCTTCCGGCGCGTCCGGAATATTTTCAGCGGGACGCGGCCATCAATCGCGATGGCGCGCCGGCGCTGTCCGAATTGCCGGAGCTGCAGGCCGTGTCTCCTGCTGCGGTCAAAGCTCTTCTCGAAGACGGTGGCATTGCACTCGATGTTCGCGCTTGCGAGCGCTTCGCCACCGGACACGTGCCGGGCTCGATCAACATTGCGCTTTCCGGACAATTTGCCTCGTGGGCGGGAACGGTGCTGGGCTTGACTTCACGTCCGCTGCTGATCGCGGAGTCGGCGGAGCAGGTGTCCGAGGCACGCACCCGGCTGGCTCGCGTTGGAATCGAAGACCTGCGTGGATACTTGCAAGGCGGCGTGGAGGGTTGGAAGCAAGCTGGATTTGCGCTGGAGCAGACGCCGCAGATCACAGTGCAGGAGTTGCATGATGGTTTGCAGGCGGGTCGTTTCCGCGTGCTGGACGTGCGCCGCGAGCCGGAGTGGCAGGCGGCCCACATCGAAGAGGCCAACTGGTGGCCGCTCGACAACTTCCGCGTCTCGCCACCCGAGATTGAGCGCGTGACGCCGGTTGCGGTGCACTGCAAGAGCGGATACCGCAGCATGATTGCCTGCAGCCTGCTGCAGCGGGCCGGGTTCCACAACGTGATCAACGTGAGCGGCGGCTTCGATGCCTGGCAGCAGGCCAAGCTGCCGGTGGCGATCGCTGCGCCGGTCACGGCTTAAGGCCGCATGCTCAAGCCGGTACGTTTCCATCGAGCACAATGCGAATTTTCATCAGCAGTGAGTTGAGATCGAACGGCTTTTCCAGGAGCATCGTCCCGGAGTTGAGAATGCCGTGGTGGGAAATAAGATCGTCGGGGTATCCAGACATGAACAGGACCTTGGTCTCTGGTCGTAATTTAGCTAAGTTCTGTGCCAGTTCCGCCCCACTGATGCCGGGCATGATTACATCGGTGAGCAGCAAATCAAACGCCCCACCGTGCTGGCGCGACAAGTCAAGAGCTGTTTTGCCATCTCGTGCTTCAATCACGGTGTATCCTCTGCTCTGCAGGCAGTTTCTCGTTAGTTCACGCAGCGAGTCATCGTCTTCGACCAACAGGATCGTCTCCTTCCCGCTGAGAAATGCCATAGGGGTCCGGGTGAGTTCCGTTTGCTTGGCAGATCCGTTAGTAGCTTGTGGAAGAAAGATCTTGAACGTAGTGCCTTTGGCCAGCTCGCTGTATACCGATATGCAGCCCTCACTCTGCTTGACGATTCCGTATACGGTCGATAATCCAAGCCCCGTCCCCTTCCCCAGTTCCTTGGTCGTAAAAAAGGGTTCAAATATATGAGATTGGGTCTCTTTGTCCATGCCGCAGCCGCTATCACTGACACTGAGCATGACATACTGGCCCGCTTTGGCGTACGGATGCTGGCGCACATAAATCTCATCGAGTTCAGCGTTGGCGGTTTCAATTGACAGCTTTCCACCCTGCGGCATTGCATCTCGGGCGTTGACCGCAAGGTTCATCAGAACCTGCTCCATTTGCCCTCGATCCGCCTTCACCCTCTTCAAATTGTTGTCGCGCCCAATCGAGAGGTCAATGTCCTCGCCTATGAGACGGCGCAGCATTTTTTCGATGTCCGTTACCACACAATTCAGGTCGAGAGCGACCGGCTGTATGGTTTGCTTGCGGCTGAAGGTCAGCAACTGACGAGTCAGAGTTGCGGCCCGCTGACCGGCTTTTTGAATCTCCTCTGCCTGTTTGCGCAGTGTTACTTCCGTTGGAAGAGCAAGCTGAAGGAGTTCACTGTATCCATTGATCACGCTCAGAGCATTGTTGAAGTCATGCGCCACTCCGCCCGCAAGCCTGCCAACCGCTTCCATCTTCTGCGCTTGGCGGAGTTGCTCTTCCAGAAGTTTGCGCTCGGTTATGTCGTGGACTGTGCCTTCATAGAATTGCACCTCACCTTGCGTGTCTCGCACGGCACGGGCATTTTGCAGCAGCCAGATCTTGGTTCCATCCTTGCGATAAGCCTCAAACTCGAAATTGCTTACCGCGCCGTTAGCAGTGATCAAACGCTTAAACTCCTCACGGCGATCGGAATGGACATACCAGTCTTGCGCGAGATCTGTGGTCTCAGCTATTTGCTGGTTGGGGCTTTCGTAACCACAGATACTTGCCAGGGTTGGGTTTACGGTTAGGAATCGACCTTGGGGCGTGCTCTGATATATCCCAACCAGTGCATCTTCGAAAATGGCGCGATACTTTGCCTCGGCTTGACGCAGGGCGCCTTCAGCCTCTTTTCGCTCGCTGATGTCTGCCGCTATTCCCAGGGCATAAAGTGGTTGGCCTGCGAGGTCTCGGATCAGGTTTACCGCCAATTCCGCCCAGAAGACCCGGCCATCCTTGCGAAGATAACGCTTCTCCCATTTGCATTCGGCAATTTCTCCGGCCAAAATCTTGTGCGATAGAGAAGCGTCGCGCTCCACATCCTCGGGATGTGTAATGTCGGAGACTCTGATACCCCGCAGGGCTCGCTCGCTGTATCCCGTCATCTTGCAGAATGCGTCGTTCACCCTTATGAAGCGATGGTCTAGACCGACCATCATGATGCCAAGTGGTCCCTTCTCAAACGCAAGGCGAAATCTTTCCTCGCTCTCCAGCAGCCGTGTCTCTCCCCGCTTGCGCTCTTCAATTTCGGTGTTCAGCCGCTGATTCGCCGACGCAAGCTCGTGCGTGCGGCGAAGCACCCTCTGCTCTAATTCCGCATTCAGCATGTTGAGTGCAGTCTCTGCCTGGAGGCGCGCCGTCATTTCGTTTACGGTATAGCGGGTGACGAACGCGGAGATGACAATAGCGGTAAACCCAGCAAGTACGATTACTGACCACCCAACGCGTCGGGTGGCCGCATAATGCACTCGGCTCTGCCTGGCTGCCAAATCCAGCTGGTCCATTTGGAATTGCAGAAACTCACTCCACGCGGCATGGTAAGAAAATAGCGCCGGTAGGGTTTCGTTAATCATCACGGTAGCGGCCGCACCGCGCTTATGCCCGTCAACAAGGAGGCGCAGCGCCTTGAGGTAGCTCTGAACATACGGCGTTCTTTGCTGCTCTACCGCGCTCAGTAGTTCTTTCTCCTCCTCTGTGCCACAACGGCCTTCAAGTTCCGCTATTAAGGCTGAGATTCGCTTGCTGTTTTCCGCCCTTTCAACGAGAAGGCGCGCAATGTGTTGGTTATCCTCCTGAAGAAAGACCTCCATTGTCAGGCGACTGTTGCTGTTCGAATACCGGAGTGCGTCTCTTGTGAGCTGTATTTTTGCCCAGCGCTCGCCAAAGGCATGGTTGAGGTTGGCGCTGATCTCATCCATTCGCCTAAGCCCCATGTAAGCTGTCCCCATCAAAATGACAACGAGGGTGGCGAATGCCGCTGCCAATATGATTCCGACTCGGTTCTTCACTTCAATAACTTCCTTCGCGCACGATAAGTCTCAACTAGCACGCTAGGTCGCTGCGCGTCAGGCTCCACAGTTCGAAGCCTAACCTCTGCGAACAGGCTGATTGGTGTGCTGTCTGCGGAGCGCAAATGGGGGAGGGCAGTCACGGTGAGTATGAATGTATGGCGATTCCAGGTCTGTGACCGAGGTCACAATGCGATTGCCGATCGACTGTAAGGACTGCTGTTCCGAAATCGTAACAGCGAGTGGATGTACCATTTGGTAAGCGAGCTGCTTGTTACTTTAGTTTCCATGAAATGGCATTTTCCGCGGCGACTGGTCTATCTCGTTTCGGTGCGGTGGTCGGGGTGGTTTTGCGAGCGCTGCTGTTGGAATTGCCCCTTACCCCACTCCCCTCAAGATCGCACTCGCCTCGCTTCCGTGATTGAAACAATATTTGAGGCGCATGACTGCGAGGATTTCGCCAGCTAAGTTCCATCACAGAGATCACGATCATAATTCAACACCAACACCAACACTAACGTCCTGCAAACCGCTGCAAAACTCTGCATCCGTCTGCAAAACATTGGCTAGATTGCGGCTTTCTGCAACCATCTTGGCGGCGTGCGCCTTCTGAGCTTTGACTCTGGCGGCGGCGGCACGCAGGGCGCTGATCTGTTCCTCGCGCTCCTCCGGGGTCATCCCCTGCTGCTTGCTGTTGCGGAGGACGCCCGTGAGGTACTTCACCGGGTCTTCAACCTTGTCGGCTTTCTTCGCCAGAGCTTGGAAGGCAGACCTCAGCGATATACTTGACCGCAATCTTGAAGACCATGACGCTTCCGCTGGCGGTGTGGAGCGAGAAGGAAAACTTGCGCACCTTGCCGACCCTACCGTCGAGAGTTTCGCCGTCGATGAACTGAACACGGACCGCTTTTTCCTTGTGATCATGCAGCCAGCCGTCTTCGTGCTGGAGCTTCTTTAGCTCAATCTCTTCCGGGGTCAATGTGACCGGGGCTGCTGTGGGTTTAGGTTGTGATGGGGTTGCGGGCTTCACACCGCGCTGAAAGATGGGTTTCTTTCGGTCAAACATAATCACTCTCGATATGGCGGGGGATCGAGAGAACCCCCCGCCCTGATTTTTTGGTTGCCCTGAGGCATCCGTTAAGAGAACTCGGTAGTCGCCAAGTTCTCCGAGCACTGACTGGGTGCTCAATACCCAATACTGGCTGGCGGGCGAATTGTGACCTTCTCTGCGAGCGGCTATCTGCCGTACTTGCCATCTAAAGAAGGAATCAGAAATTCTGCTTCCTCTTGCCAGTGCGCATGTGCTCCCGCCGCCGAAGCTCGAAATTTCCAATGTTCATGGGGCTTTCTAACTCCTTCAGGATCGGCAGTTGTTTGTGGACAGAATTCGTGATCCTTCTTATGAGGGGAATCGTGAGTCGATACGCCGAAATCAAGAGGGCAACCGCTCAAGTCGTTGGCGTCCGAGTCTTAAGCCGAGCCAGCACCGCAAGGGCACATGCTGCGATCAGGGATGTGATCGTCGCGAACCCGAACCTCAGCTACCAGCAGATCGCAGACCTTCTGGGATGCTCCCGGTGGCTGGTGTACACCGTGGCAGTCGAATTCGACATCCGGCGACCACGGGGCGCAGGGACTCCGGCTCGACGCCGAACGCCCGTCAGTGGAGGAATTTGAAGATGGAAGAGAACTTGGCTTTGAAGCTCTTGCGGATACTGCGCCGAAACTCGAATCAGGGGCCGCTGACCGATGTTGAGGTACGAAAGCTCACCCGGATGGATCAGACGGACATTGACGCTGCCGCAGCGCAGTTGGAGGCGGAAGGCATGCTCACTATCCGGCGGACGTACACGCTCCCAGAAGAATAGGCTGCTGCACGGGCTGATCCCACGTCGCCCCCAGAGCGGAAGGTCTGCCTTTTGGCACGACCCTTCTGTCGAAGTTGCCCGTCTCGCGTCGCTTTGGCTAGTTTTTCAGTATCTATTAGCATGGAACGATCAAATGCCCGTGAAAGTTGGGAACGAAGCGTGCCGGATGGAATGCTGACAAGCACCTACCGAGCTTACCTTGCGGACCTCCAGTTTCTGTCCGAGCAGCAAGAAAGACGAAGACCACGTCCGAAGAGCAATCGAAGCGAGCGTGTCGAACCGCGAGCACTGAAGACCAACGATGCCGCAGCGTATCTAGGCATCAGTCCTTGGAAGCTGCGCAACCTAGTGCAATCCAGTGAAATCTCCTACATATCTGGTGAAGGAACCAGCCCGTGGCTCTTTGACAAGCAGGAGTTGGATCGTTGGATTGAAAGTCGAAAGCAGAAGCTTTAAACTCAGGACCCTTGAGATGGCTGGATCAGCCTCAATTCGGAATCGCTCGCTCCTCACGTCTGCTGCTTTTGTGGTAGCGACCCCGTGTCGATTGCAGGGGGCACAATGAAGCGTCAGAGAGGAACGGGGTCGATCTTCTTGCAGCCCGGTAGTTCGGTCTGGTGGTATCAAATTTGGATCAATGGAAAACGGCAACGTGGCAGTACAGGCTGCCGGAACAAGCGAGAGGCTGACGCATTCGTTCGCCGGAAGCTGGCGGAATACTCGGTCGGATTGTCTTCTCCAGAAAATGAAAGAGTCACGGTTAAGAAATTGGTCGAAGATGTGCTGCTGCGGAACAAGAACAACGGGAACAAGACGGTTGGAGACGATGAATCACGGTGGAAGAACCACCTTGAGCCGTTTTTCGGACACCTGCGAGCAGCACAAGTGTCCTCCGACCTGATTGATCGCTACATCAACAACCGCAAGTCGGGGCAAACCCGCAGCAAGGTTGCCCCGGAGAATGGAACCATCAACCGGGAATTGGCACTGCTTAAGTCTGCATTCAATCACGGGACGGAGCAGACTCCTCCCGCGGTCCGCTTCGTTCCGCACTTTAACATGCTGCAAGAGAACAACGTTCGCCGTGGATTCCTTCAGGACGAGCAGTACCTTCGGCTTTCCCGCGAATGTGCAATCGAAGGTGTCTGGCTTGCGGGGCTGTTTGAAACCGCGTATGCGTATAGCTGGCGTGAAGATGAATTACTTGAACTTCGTGTTGGGCAGCTTGATCTCTTGGGCAAGATTATTGATCTAGGAGAGACCAAGAACGGTGATCAGCGCATGATCCTAATGACTGAGCACGTCTTCCAAATCCTCGTGCGCTGTGTCGCTGGCAAGAAGCCAGCAGACCATGTGTTTACGCGAGATGATGGAGGTCCAGTCAAGGATTTCCGGCAAGCATGGTGGAACGCGTGCATCCGATCCGGGCTAGGTCGGTTCCAGTGTAGAGATTGCGAGTCGAATATCTCCGAGGGACGTAAATGCACGACGTGCAATTCGAAAATGAAGGCAAAATACATCGGACTTCACTTTCACGATCTGCGTCGGACTGGTATTCGCAATATGTCGAGAAAGGGTGTTCCAGAGAAAGTCGGGATGCTCATCAGTGGTCACAAGACCGACAGCGTCTACCGTCGATATAACATCGTGGATATGGAAGTCCTCAAAAGCGCGACGACCAAAATCGAAGAGCACCAACGCGAGATCGTCCAAGCCGAAAACAACCATAGAACAGCCATAGTCAGCACCAAGGACGGTGCAGATGACAAAACCGATCCCGTGAACTAAGCTAGAATTCTCAATCGGTTACCATCCAAGCCGGGATGGCGGAACTGGCAGACGCAGCGGACTCAAAATCCGCCGGTACTTAGTACCTTGGGGGTTCAATTCCCCCTCCCGGCACCACGAGGTTCCCCTCGAGAGTAGAAGTAGGTCGCCAGGCTGGGCCAGCCCCCGTTGAGAAAACTTCACGAATATCTGTTATTGGCCAACCAGTTCGACGGGCGCAATACAAATGCGGTAAGCTCTAATGTGTCCAATTGAAACAAGCTTGGGGGTGATGAGTTTTGGCGGAAATTCGACTGCAAGAGGGCGAGTCGCTGGAGAATGCCCTGCGTCGGTTCAAACGCAAGGTTCAAACCGAAGACATCATTAAGGAAGTGAAGCGTCACTCCTACTACCTCAAGCCGGGCGAGAAGCGCCGCGTGAAGCAGGCTTTGGCGCGCAAGCGTGCCCGCAAAAAGATTCGCAGAGACTCAGAGTAAGCCGTAACATCGGGGCCGCTGCTGCCGGGCAGCGGCCTTTCTTTTCATTGCCACTCTGGATCAGCTCTGGCACTGCGAGCCACACTTCAGCACGCGCCCCATGAACTCCCACACCCTCGCATCACTGAAGGCAGCCATCTGCTCTGTGGCTGCGGCGGGCCAGTTGGGACGGTCGGCGTACACCTTGTTCAACCCGCTTGTCACTTCCGAGTCGCCGCCGGTAAAGGCGCTCACCAGTTTCTTCCAGCGCGCACCGAGAGCTTGTGCCCTTTCGCTGGAGGGGTCTTCGCTCAGCGCCGCCTCCACGTCGCGAAACAGGTCGAGCCATTCCTGCTGCGCCCTGGCCTGGAGTTCCGGAGTCCACTCCGCCTGGCGCTGCTTGATCCTGGCGCGAGCCTCGGGGCTGTAATATTTGTCGGTCCAGTTGCTGTTGCTTTGCATTTCAATCACCTCGATGATTTTTCTTAAGATGGTAGGGTCCGCTCGTTTACCTTCAGCCAGTGACTGCTCGGCCTGAGAAATCGCCTGAATCGCACGCTCCAGCAACCGCCGCTTTTCTTCCAGCACGGCGCGTTGCCTGCGCAGCGCGTCGCCCAGGCGAGAAGAGTTGCGCTCGAGCATGGCCTTGATCTCTTTCAGCGGAATGCCGATGAACTTGAGCGCTACGATCTGCTCCAGCCGCTCCAGTTCGCGCTGGCCGTACAGCCGGTAGCCCGAACTGGTGCGGTGCGGGCGAAGCAGACCAAGGCGGTCGTAGTGATGCAACGTCCGCACCGTCACTCCCGTGAGCTCAGCAAATTTCTTGATCTGGCATGGCTTGTCCACGGATGCGTTCCTTTCAACGCCATCTTCCAGCCTGACGCTACGTCAGAGTCAAGAAGAATTTTGCTTAACGATGTTCGCCGGCCCGAAGCCCGAGCCCAGAGCGGAATTCGGACGGATGGACAATTCCCAAGTGCAATAGGACATGGCTAATAGTTAGTGCATGGTGGGGTGACAACCGGCCGGATTAGGGTTAGAAATGTAATTAAAGTTACATCTCCAGGAATTTCAATCGGTGGGGGTATCACTACCCTATCGATCAGCTGCCGCCACGTCTGCTCTGGCCATTAGGTTAGCTTCGCGCTTACCACCACGTCTCCTCTGGCCGATAAGTCAGCTTCGCGCTTGGACAACTCAGTAAACACCCGAACGACTGGGGACAGACCAGCAACCACGCACGCCCTTGCTTCTCGAGGGCTTCCGCGCCGGCCTGTGACTTCGCCGGGAGCTTTCGCTGAGAAAACGCGAAGAGCAGGTTCCAAGATTCAATTCCACTCAAAGGAGTAAAGAAGTGAAGTACAGCAGTAACGCTCTTATCGTCGTAATCCTGGCACTCATGTTCTCCCCCATCTCACCAGCCGCAGACGTCATGTCGATGAATCCTCCCTGGGGACCGGGCGCCCCGACTTGGGCCCAGTTCCAAACTTACGTGTTGCCGCACATCTCAGGTGTGACCTTTATGTGTGGCTGGTCACAGATCGAAACCCAGCAAGGGGTCTACGACTTCTCCAGCTGTGACGACAAGATAACCAACTGGGAAGGCACCTCCCTCAAAATCGGAATTATCTTCTCGCCGATCAGTTTCAACTCAAACACCTACACTCCCGCTTACGTGTACAGTGCGTCCTATGCAGCCAGCCTGGGCGTGCCGCAACTCGACTACTGCGTCTGCAACGGTAACAACGTCGGCAACTATCCGGGCAGTGGTAAAACGCCGATGAATACCTGTGCCCACGCGGCCGACACGACGGCATATCCCGCGGTGTGGGAAGCTCCGTTTCAAACGCCGTATCGGAAGTTCATCGCGACAGCGGTGGCGCACTACAACAGCGTGTCCTGGAAATCGCAGATTGCTTACATCCGCTTTGGCCGAAGCACCGGTGGGGAAGCCAGTGACCGTTGTGAGACCCAGTTGCTGACGCTGGTCGGAGGCTCAGTGAGCACGCTTCAATCCGACTGGGTCGGCAATGCCGAAGGCAACGACGACCTGGAAGCACAGCAAGCGCACAGCTTCCCACTGGAGAATTCGGTTGGCTGCAGCAACGCCGGATGCTGCAGTTGGGCGGATGAGGAAGCGGCGAATGCCGTCAGCCTGGGTATCGGTATCGGCAGTGAGAATGTGTCAAACCAGGACATTAGTAAATTTAATCAAGGCAAACCAACCGGCGGAGACTGGGTAAATCTGTTCGACGAGTACCACGGGCAGGTGCAGGTGCTGCAAACCCAGACCTACTCGCAAAGCAATCCATCAGGTCAAGGCCCGACCGGATCGCTGGTTCCGTTGATGCCATTCGAAACCGAGCACTACGCCAACACCCTGGAGCTGTACGTACAGGACCTGTTCTGTGCCTATGTTCCGGGATACCACGACTCAACCGGATGTCCCTCCGGATATGCGCCGTATTTGCCTTACCAGCAGGCCATCGCGAACGCGGAGGCGCAGTAAACCGGTAGAGGTGGTCAATGCGGCGGTTCCACTCGCCTGACCACCTGAAGTTAAGGCTTTCTTCCGTAACCAGGAACGATTACGTCCGTAAGGGTTACACCCACGAACAGGCTATTGTTGGGCAAGGGCGCAGGGTGCAATCTGTATGGCAGCGGCGCGGAGGGTAGGCCGCAGAAAGCGAGGGTGTCATGACTGCGTTTCTGGACAGACTTTGGTCGGAGGAGGAGGGTCAGGACATCGCCGAATATGCCGTGATGTTGGCCGTTATACTCGTCATCGTGGTGGGGACAGTCCGGCTGATCGGCGGAAACTCCAACAACGTATTTTCCAGCGTATCCAGTGCGATCGGCAGCTAAGGATCGCCAAGCTGGACGCCACACGACTTATTTTTGCTTGTACACCTTTCCCTCTTTCATCACAAAGTCCACACGCTCGAGGACCGAAACGTCGGCCAGGGGATCGCCGCTCACCGCTATCAGGTCGGCGTACTTGCCCGGTTTCAGCGAACCCAGTAACTCGCGCTTACCAAGTAGGTCAGCAGCGTTGATGGTTGCGGACTGAACGGCCTGCATCGGCGTCATTCCGTACCTCACCATGAAGGCAAACTGTTTGGCGCTCAGACCGTAAGCACAAACGCCGGCGTCGGTGCCGAAAGACATCTTCACTCCTGCCTGGACCGCCTTACGAAAGCCTTCGCGCTGCATCTGTGCTAATCCGGCGTCGTGCGCCAGAAAGTCCAGCGGCATGTTGTTGCGGTGCGCGTCTTCTTCGATGCATTCTTCGTCATAGATGTCCATGTCGAGATAAGTACCGCGCTGCTTGGCCAGGGCGATGCCCTCATCGTCAATCATGGTTGCGTGCTCGACGGACGCCACGCCCGCGCGGATGGCATTCTTGATGCCCTGCGGCGAATGCGCGTGCGACTCGACACGCAGGCCGAAGTGACTGGCTTCATCAACCGCCGCTTGCAATTCTTCCAGTGTGAACTCCTGCGCTCTTGGATTGCTGCCGTGCGTGAGCACCGCGCCACTGGAAAGAATTTTGATATGGTCTGCGCCGTCGTGCGCCAGCTTGCGGATGACTTGCCGAACTTCCCACGGACTATTGGCCTCGCCATAGTGCAAGTCCCAGGGCAGCGGAATGTCGGGCGCGAGACCTGTTGCCCCGCCGGCGCCGCCGGTAATCGTGACATACGCGCCGGCCACGAACATGCGCGGGCCAACGATGTATCCGCGGTTGATGGCGTCGCGCAAAGCGATGTCAGTGAGTGCGCGATAGACTCCGACATCGCGCACCGTGGTAAATCCGGATTCGAGCACGGCCCGGGCGTTGGGAACCGATTCAAGCGCGACTTGCGCGGCGGTTTTCTCGAACTGGGTAAGAGGATCGGTTTCGCGTGCGCCGTCGGCAAGGTGAGTGTGACAGTCGATCAGGCCGGGAAGAACGGTTTCAGCGGTGAGGTCAATCGTTTGTGCTGCAGGAGGAATCACCAGATTCTGCCCGACGGCCTCAACTTTGCCATCGCGCACCAGGATGGTTTGATCCTTCAAAACCGTCCCGGCCTCAGGGTCGATGAGCTTGCCTGCCTTGATTACGGTAACCTGTGCCGGCAGCGCAGCCGAACAGAACAAGACTACGACGCACACAAACGATGGAAATTTCATAGAGGGATTCTATCGTGAGCTACGATTCTCAGTCCTGAACCAGCGGAGGACTAGAGCAAAACGCCCGCCCAGCAAGGGGTTTGGCTGGAAAACGGCTGAGAAATGCGGCTCCCGGTAGGCTCTCCGATTCAGGGCGTTTGCCGTTCACAAGTGTGCAAACATTTGCTCCGTCGGTCTGGATGCGTCTGAAAAGGCGATGTTTCCGCCCGGCCGAGTTTGGTACAGGACGTGCTCTTTTTTGACAGCGGAATCCCCCTTCATGCTGAAGCCGTAATTCGGATTTGGAGGTCATCGCGATGAAAACAGCGTTATTTGTAATGTGCCTTCTTTGTACGACAGCCGCGCTCGGGCAGGCCAGCGCTGCACCGAGTTTGCAGTCGCTGCAGTTTGCCAGTCATGCGCAAGCAGCGTCGCCGCAGCCGATGGCGCAAGAGCGCAGTCTGCTGGAAGGAGCCGGATCAGTTACTACTGCCCACGGAGAGCGGCCGCTGTGGGAAGTTGCGCCGGTAATCCACGAGATCCCGCTGGGCGATGCGGCGCGTATCCAGAAAAAAGAACACGCAAAGGTGAAGAAAGCCAAGGTTGTTTGGGAGAACTAGGATTGAGCCGGAGGCATTGTGTGCGCCTCCGTGCTCTCTGTGTTTAGCGGTTTAGGTTCTAGTCCGCCGCCATCTCCTGCGGTTGCGCTTCGAACTGTGTGGTCTGCAGTCCCGTCTGTCCACGCAACTCCGCTTCCAGCGCCGCCAATTGCGCTTCGATGTCCTCCGTCGCCTTCCGCTTGCGGATGATTTCCTCCCGGTAACGCCGCAGGAAGTAATCAATCGTTTCCACGCGGATCCTGATCGAGCCCGACGGCTTGTTCTCATCCAGATCTTTGAAGCAGAAATACGGTGTACCCGATTGTTCGATGATGCCCTCGACTACGCCGTAAATCGGCGCGTCGTGACCGCACTTGAAGCTGGAAATTTCGAGAGCTACCAAGTTCGGATGCCGCGCCGTAAACTTGGCTGCCCAGACTTTGTGGTTGGTGCTGCAAGAATAGGAGTTCTTCCAGGCGTCGGAAATATCCAGCGGGCTGCTGATCACGCCGGCCCGGACTTCTTCGCCGAACAGCCGTTCCAGCATGTCTTCGTCGAGCGGCAGTGTGTTCTGCGAGAAGATGGGATAGCCAAGTTTCTGGAACTCTTCCATGATTTCGTGATTGAGGCCAGGATCGTGATGATACGGGCGCCCCAGCATCACGATGCCGATGCGGTCTTCGCGTTCCAACTGATCGAGGACCTGGCGGGCGCGCTTGCGAATGCTGGCTTCGTAATCTTTCAGCGCCTGGAAGCCGGCTTCGATTGCGCGGTCGTTTTCTTCGTCCGAAAGCCCCAGGATCGGCTGCCACGCTTGCAGCATCTGGTAAGCGAACAGTTTGCGGTCCGCGAAGTTAAGAATGGGATCGACGTACTTCACGTTGTGCTCGGCGAAAACGTCGTTTTCCTTGGTAAACGCGGCTTTCACGGTTTCGGGTGTCGCCGTCACCGTCGGGCAGGCATTCGCGCCCACAATGTTTTTTAGCGGTGAATGCAGCACGTCGTACATAGGGAAGAAGATCACGCCCAGCGGCTTCTTCCGGTGTTTTTCCTGAATCAAGTTGTACACGTGCGAAATGCCAATTTTCGCGGGGAAGCAGGGATCGATAGCGCCGCGACTCGCGCCTGCGCGATATAGTTCGGGACTGGTGTAGTCGGAGTAAATGATGTTCTCCGGCTGCACTCCCAGGCTTTGCAGATAAGCGTTGAACAGCGGCGCGTAGGTGTAAATGTTCAGAACGCGCGGAATGCCGACGCGCAGCTTCTTGCGATTTTCCATGAGCGGGATGCGTTCTTTGCCGGACTTGTTCCAGAAACTCACTGCTGGCGGAGGATCAGCAACGCTCGCGACCTTCACCGGCCTGAAGACTTCTTTCGACGCCATGTCCACGAAGTTGGGGTGCGCATCTCTGATCTGGTCGAGCCCGGCCTTGATGTCCTTCATATCCTTGACATCTTCGACCGTGCCTCTTTCGCAGGTGGCGATGATCAACCGCTGCTCACCGTGCATCAGCGGGACTTTCGTGACTTTTTGAATGGGAACGAAACTCTGATCCGTCTTGGGCTCGGTCCTGATGTCGATGAACGTGCGCAGGCAATTGTTCTTGCAGAAATTGCAGCGCGTCTCTTCGTTGCGCGTGGTGCGGTATTCGATCTTGCGGACGGCCTCGAGGCCGACAAAAGAAGTCTGCAGGCCATTGCGCCACAAGCGCAGCGCCTCAACCGCGGCCCCGATGGCGCCCGATTCGCCGCAATGCTCGTGAACGATGATCTCCGGCTGTTTTCCCGCCGCACGGAAACTGTTGCGGATGAAATCGACTTCCGCCTTCACCACCGCCATATTGTTCTGCGTTCCGCCTTGCAGAACGAAGCGCGAACCCAACGCGGCAAGATTGGGAATGCTGGCGACGTAGAGGAAAACGTTTTTCGGCAGAACCGCAGCCAAGCCAGCCAGAATTTCCTCGGCACGCCATCCCTGACGCTGGAAGTTGACAATGTCGGACTGCATGAACACCGCGCAGCCATAGCCAAAGACAGGCATGGCCTGGGCTGAGAACGCAAGGTCGGCGTACTGCTCGACCGTGAGACCGAACCCTTCCGCCGTCGATTGCAGGAAGTACCCGTTCCCCGCCGAACACTGCGTGTTCAGTTTGAAATCTTTCACGCGGCCGTTGTGCAGGATAATGATCTTGATGTCCTGCCCACCCACGTCCACAATTACGTGCGGATCATCGTAAAACTTCAGCGCAGACTCGGTGTGTGCCACAGTCTCGACCAGCGCCACGTCGGCGTGCAGCACATCTTTCAAAATGTCTTTCGCGTAGCCGGTGGTCGCGACTCCGAGAACCTCCAGCTTGGCCTTCTGCGCCTCCACTTGGCCGCGCAGGTTCTCGAACATCTCGATCGTGTCCTGGATCGGGTTGCCGTTCGAAAGTTGATACGACTTGCAGAGAATGTCGCCTTTTTCATCGAGCAGAACGGCCTTGGTGGAAGTTGATCCGCCGTCGATGCCGATGAAGCCAGCCACCGTCTGATTGGTGTTGAACGTGGTCGGAATGAACTTCTTCCGCTTATAAGCAACTTTGAAGCCGTCCAGTTCTTTATCGTCGGTGACCAGTCCCTTGGCGCCCGACTTGGCCTTTTCTTCCTGGCGTCCATACTCGATGTAGTGGACCAACTGTTCGTATCCCTGGTAGCAGCCGACGCAGTCCTCTTCGCTCTTGCCGAACTCGATCGCTCCCAGCGCAGCAAAATACTGCGCGTTCTGCGGAACCTTGATCAGTTCTTCCGGCTTGGCTCCATCCGGGACGGCAACCTTGCGCTCCTGCCACATGCGAGGGATGTTGGCTTGCCAGGCTTCCCTCATGCCGCGAACAAAGCTGTTGGGGCCGCCAAGCAAAAGAACGTGTGGCCGCAGCGTGTGGCCGCGCGTCAGCACGCTGAGATTCTGCAGAACGATGGCTTCGAACAGCGATGCCATCAGTTCATCCGGCGGCGTGCCGACTTTTTGCAAGCTGTTGATGTCAGTTTCTGCAAACACGCCGCACTTGCCGGCGACTTTGTGCAGCTTGATCCCGTTGTAGCCCTGCTCGCAAAGTTCTGCCGGTGGAATTTTCAGCTTGGCGTTGATCTTGTCGATGACCGCGCCGGTACCGCCGGCGCACTTGTCATTCATCGAAGGAATTTTCTTCTTGCGCCCGGTCTCTTCGTCATCTTTGAAAACGATGATTTTGGCATCCTGGCCGCCGAGTTCGATCACCGAATACACTTCCGGGTGCATCTTCTCCACGGCGAGCGAAACCGCCGTGACTTCCTGCACAAACTTTGCGCCGATCTGATCGGCGATCGATCCGCCGCCCGAACCGGTCATGAACATGCGGGTGTTGTGACGGTTGAGGCCGACCTCGGCTTCCATGCGGCGAAGGAATTCCAGCGTCTTCTCGGGCTGCTTGGTCTCGTGGCGCTGGTAGTCGCTCCACAGCATCTGGTCCGTAGCAGCATCGGCGACGACTGCCTTCACCGTGGTCGATCCCACGTCCAGCCCGACCAGGAATCTCGTCTGGTGATCGTGTCCGTGCGGAATGTGCGGCTGGGGCATGGTTTGCCCGGTGGGCTGCTGATGATCGTGACCTGCGTGATGATGTTCGTGCATTCGGTCCTCTTTAGATCCTCTACGGAAGCTAGCGAACCTTCCACATGGAGGACTTTTGCTAACGTCCCTCAGGGGCTAAAGCCCTAAAGTTTTGGCGGCCTAATCGGCCCGGCTAAAGCCGGGCCCTACCCAAAACCGCTGACGATTAAAGCTTGAACTTCCTCAGTCGCCGCTGGCGGTCGCGGGTACGGCCACTCCCGGCACGCGCAAACGCTTCCACAATCTAGTGTTCTTATCCATGCGATCGCTCACGTGCAGAATAAACTGTGCCGCGGTCCCAGCGATTCCTTCACGGTGTGGCACGTGGTAGAACGGCCGACGCAACTCCGGATGCTCGGCGATGTACTCGCGAATCTGTTCCATGGTCTTGCCGGTTGACTTGAGGCACTGTTCGAACTCGGTCTTGGCTTTGACTTTGGCTTCGCCGAGCGCCATCTGCACCCGGCTGTGCGCGTTGACCTCGCCTTCGCCGGAGGTTTCAATCGGCAGGAAAATCATGTCCTTGAACTTGTTCACCACGGCGGATTGAACTCCGTCCGACTGCGAAGACGGCATGCAGCCAAACGGTTTCAGCGCCAGCACCATGTGGCACAGTTTGTGCACGGTGTAATAGACGTTCTTGCCGACTTCCAGGTGCCCTTCGCCGCCGCGCGCAAACTGGTTGTAGAACGGGTGCGCCATCTCGGCCAGTTCGGTTTGCGGTACCAGTTGGTGGGTGATCCCGCCCAGATTCTTGATGGTGCGGTGATAGAAGAATCGCCACGTCTTCTCACCGAAGCCGATGCCCCACAGCTTCTTGCGCAGACCAAAATAATTGGCTAGCTGCTTTTTCACAGCGTACCACTGGGGATCACGATGAGGACGGTTCACCGGCCACTTCGCAATGGCATGGGCTTTGGCCTGATACATGAGGTAGGCCACCCAGGTCGCAATCGGCTCGACGATGACCTGCGCGCCCTCACGCTCCAGGAATTCAAACATGTGGAAGTTGCCGTCGCCTTCGGTGATCTGCGCCCAGAATTCGCCTGTGATCTTCACCATCGGCTTCACCTTGGTGCGATCCACCTCGATGCTGTTCATCCTGTCCTTGGCAGTCTTCAAGGCATTGAGATAATCCTTGCCCCACATGTGTTCGTGCCATTTGCCGAACACGTTGGCGGTATTGCGCAAAATCTTGTTGCTCTTGAACTTGGGTTTCAGCCAATTGGGGGCGCGCTCTTCGATTTGGAATGACTTGCGATTGCGCAGGTCTTCGCACAAGCCATCTACCGCCTCGCGGAACACGCGGTCGGTTTCACCTTTGCTCACCTCGAACGGCCGAATCTGGTAGATCAGGTCGTTGATGACGTCGCCCAGGTGCATGGCGTTGAGCATTCCGAAGCCGAAGTCGATGGTGAATTTCAGCCCGGGCTCGCCGGAAGCCGCCTTGATCCCGTCGCTGTCTTTGAACAGCAGCACGCGGAAGCCGTCGAAGCCGGCATTCTTCAGCGCGAAGCGGTACTCGGCCTCATACATGCCGAAGCGGCAAGGTCCGCAGGAGCCAGCCGTGAAGAACACGTAGTTGTCGAGAATCTGCTGGCGCGGAATGCCTTCCTTCTCAAGGAACTGCAAATACTGCACCAGATTGCCGACAGTGAAATAAGTCGGATTGCACTGGCCGTTGTTGCCGTACTCCTTGCCGAGTTGAAACGCAGGAACGTCCGGCACCGGCAGTTTCTCGCAGCGATAGCCGCATCCCTGAAAGACGGCGCGGATCAGATCCTCATGCTTCCAGGTGAAGCCGCCGAACAGAATCGTGACCTTGCTGCGTTCTTCGGCGGTAAAGGCGCGTTCCACCGGGCGATGAAAATGGTCGGGCCGGTCGAGGCCGGCAATTTTGCGAAGCCGCATGCGTTCCGCTTCCAAACGCTGCTTGATTTCTGCGTCATTTTCAATTTGCACGAAATTGGTAGCCATTATCTTCCTCCGGCGGATAGCGTAACTAGGTGATTAGACGTGAGACCGAAGATGGCGGGACGACTGTCCTGGGAAACCGCGGATTGGACGCACACACGCTTCGTCAGGGTCCCGCACACGGGCGCATACCCGGACGACTGCGACGTGCGATCAAACAGCATCAGAAACTCCCTTTCAACTTGCGAGCAAGGAGGTTCGATGTTTCCGCCCACGGGGGCCGTTAAACACGAATCCCGGGGCGACTGATTAAGAGTAACGAAATATTACCATCTCCCGGCCTTCACTTCCAGGAGTTGGACCCCACGAAGCCGACCACCTAAACGAAGCTGCCATCGACTCCCTGGAATCGGTGGCTCGCCTGCCTAAGGACCCACTTAACGACCCTGGCATCGTTGTAACAGAAACCGAGGTTGTGATTCAAGGTGGAGAAGCAATGCGTCTGGCACGATTTCTTCATTTCGTCTAATTGTGAGACATCGAATTTGTGATTTTCGATGACACCCCAGTCGTGAGTGGCGGAATACATGGGGAAACACGGGGCCAAAGTGCCATCGACCCGGATAATGATGGAGTTCTGGCCGGCGCGGCAGTTCCACGGTTCCACCTTGCCGCGCAAAAAGTCTTTCATGTCCTGCAGCCGTTTCACCGAGTTCACCATCTTGTAGCCCGATTTGTTCTTCTCGATCAACCAGTCCACCAGTTCGTCCACTTTCGGCCAGTCTTCCGGGTGGATGAAGGTGTCGTTCGCGTCATAGTGCTTGAAGTGGTTCTGCTCGATCATCGGGGATTCGTTGATGTGATAATCGGTCGCTATGCCGTGTTCACGCGCGATTTCCGTCAACTGCTTCACATCGTCGTGGTTATTGCGGCAAATGTTGATGTTGAAGAATACCGCGTAACCGTACTTATATTGCTTGCGCACCAGGTAATCGAAATGCTTGCGGACCGGATTCAGCGCTTTGGGAAGTCCGGGCTTTTCATCCACTGCGTCCACCGCAAAATTGAAAATCGCCACGCCTGCATCCGCCAGCCGGTCAATGACGTCAGGACGCAGCAAGCGAGCGTTGGTGGGCATGTAAATCCAGAAGCCCTTCTTGGCCGCGTAATAACAGGCCTTATGCACGAGCTGCGGACGCAGCAGCGGTTCACCGCCCATGAACGCCAGAACGCGGCAGGTAGTTGAGTGCAGCCAGTCAATCGAGCGCTTGGCCACTTCCTCGCTCATGCCCTTGACGCTGTTATCAAACGCCCAGCAATAGTGGCAGTCCAGATTGCATTTCCACTCGGTGAAAAGGTAAGCAATGATGGGATGGAACGGGCCGGGCAGAACCCGCGACTTGATGTAGGGAAAAAGCCAGCCGTTCATCGCCCGATACACCTGGGGCGCGGTCCAGAGCCGATTGCCGGCCCGAGCCAGCGCCAGGTTCTCTTCGTAGTTATCATCTTGCGCCAGCAGCTCAGGGTGCTGCGGGAACACCGGCTCCGGAAACTTGCCATTTCCGTTGCTGGGCATAAGTTGAGGCCTGGGCGGCTGAGATTTGGTCAGCAGATCGTGGAGCTGAACATCCAAACGAAACGGCGGAGGACTTTCTCTTTCGTCATACTGTTCCTGAAGTGCAGGCATATGTTCTCCTTAGATCAGGGTGGAACTATTGATGACGTGACCACAAATTCGTTGCAACGTCTGGCACAAATTTTATTTAGGGAGAAACACGGCTTTTCAGCGAGAGTTGCGAGGCGGGGGGCACAACGATCTGCAGGGGCGCGAAGAATAAGCGAACAGGATCACTCGTTGTGGCGGAAGAAAACCAATATCCATAATTGCTTAGGAAATACAGCGAAGTACCGTTCCGGCGACTTGGAATGTTCGTACCACCGCAGTCGAGTTGGGCTGCGATGAAATAAAATTGGTCTTCGTGAGGTGACGATGGCTGAAACGGGATTCTTTGCCATAGCAGAATTAGAAAAGACGAGGGCGCAGGCACAGAAAAAGTATCTGGAATTTCTGCGGGTCCCGGCCATGAGTGCCGGCGTCTATGTGTTGGCTGCTGGCAGCACCGATCCGCAATCACCGCACAAAGAAGACGAAATGTATTACGTGGTGAGGGGACGGGCACGGATGCGGGCCGGTTCTGAGGATCAGCCGGTCGGGGAAGGCAGCGTCATCTTTGTTGGCGCCGGAGTGGAACATCGCTTTTACGACATCGCAGAGGAATTGGTCGTGCTGGTGTTTTTCGCACCGGCAGAAAACTGACCTGCCCGCGGCCGTCTGGCGCAGTTCTCGGTCTGAGGGTTAATCTATGAGGCGACTGCGGTCTTGGTCGGCACCCAGTAGATTTCCTCTTTCATAAATTCCTTGGCAAAGCCGATGCGCTTCAGAATGGCTTTGCCGTGGTCAATCATCTCAGGATGCCCGCACAGATACACGATGGAGTTGGCTGCCGTCAGCCCCCACATATCAGCGTACTTACGTAAGATGTCGTCAGCTCTCCCGGTCTCGCCCGTCCAGGTTTCGTCTTCCCAGGGGCGGCTGACGGTGGGCACGTACTGCAGCCAGGGCACTTGCTTTGCAATGCTGCGAAGTTCGTCGCAGTAACCAAACTCGCGGGAGCGACTGGCGCCGTTCAGCAGAAACAGCTTGTGATCCCCAGTGAATTTGCCTTCTGGCCACTGTGCGTACAGCGCACGAACATAACTGACGAAGGGGGCGACGCCGGTCACTGTCGAGACGAGCAGGTGATGGTTGCGGCCGCTTGCGGTATCGAGCGTAAAGCGTCCCTTGGGAACCTTGCGCATGAACAGCTCATCGCCGGGCTGCAACTTGTGCAGCATTGGTGTCAGGTCGCCGCCGGGGACGAGTTCGAAGAAAAATTCGATCTCGCTCTCGTGCGGCGATGAGACGATCGAGTAAGGACGCTCCCAGCGCTTACCATCTGGTCCTTCCTTGCCCAGAGTCGCGTATTGTCCGGGGTTGAACTTGAATTCGCCGTTCGGCTGGATGCGCATGGTCCACAGCGTGGGCGTGAGGTCCAGGCGCTGGGTGACTCGGGGGCGATAAAATTTGTCGTCGGACGCGCTCATGCGTGCCTCTAGGGCCGTGTGCGCGTGAGGAACATTCTACAGGAAGTGCACGCGCACGCAATATGCGCCCACGGGCGCTGGCCTGCCGAAAGCCGTTTCGCTAGCCGTACAATTGCGTGGATTCTATGGCCAGTAAGCCATCATTAGCCGCGACCGTCAAAACGCTGCAGAAGTTCTACGGTAAGCCCGAGCCGCCGAGGACCACGGATCCGCTGGAGATCATCCTCTGGGAGAACGTCGCTTACCTGGTGGATGACGAGAAGCGGGCGGCTGCATTTGATGCGTTGAAGAAGACTGTGGGAACCAGGGCGACTGATATTCTGAAAGCTTCCGACGCCCAGCTGGTTAAGATCACAAAGATGGGCGGCATGGCACCGGGGGTACGAGCGCAGCGGCTGCGGCAAATTGCCGAGATAGCCCACTGGATTTTCAAGGACGATCTGAAGTCTGTGCTGAAGAAACCGCTGCCGGAAGCCAAGAAGGGGTTGAAGAAGTTTCCTTCCATCCGCGATCCGGGAGCGGAAAAAATCCTCATGCTGACCCGCAGCTATCCGGTGCTGGCGCTGGAGTCGAACGGGCTGCGGGTGCTGCTACGGCTGGGTTTCGCCGAGGAGAAGAAGAGTTACTCTGCGAGCTATCGCGGAGTGCAGGAGGCCCTGCGGGACCAACTTCCATCCAGCTATGACACACTGATTGCGGCGCACCAGCTTCTGCGGCAACACGGACAGGAGTTATGCAAGCGCTCACAGCCGCTCTGCGACGGGTGCCCGCTGCGCGGCCAGTGCGCCTATTTCCGAAGCGCCTATCCCGGCGCAAACTCTTGAAGCAGATCCGCGCTACTTTCCCAGCACCAACACCACAAATGTGTCCGGCAGAATCGAGTGCCGGGGATGCGGGTTGTCGGCTGTCGGCGCCGGCGGAGGCCCGAACTTCGCCGTCACCACATAAACGTTGTGGGTCTTTTCATCCAGCGCCATGGTGCGCGCGCCCAGCTGGGTCGGAACATTCCCCAGTACGGTGAATTTGTCCGGCGAGTCTTCGTGCACAACCGTGAGCAGGCCCTCACCGCAGGAGGCGAAGGCCAGCCCGGTTTCCGGATCAAAAGCATTCGCATCGACGCCGTCGCCAATGGCGGGCGTGGCGATGACTTTGCCGCTATCGGCGTCGACTACCGCCATCATCTTGTTGTCGCACCCGGCAAACAGGCGGCGGTGCTTGCGGTCGATGGCCAAGCCGCTCGGCTCCTCGCACGGGGCCACCGGCCAGGTGGATTTCACTTCCAGCTTGTTCGGATCAATCGCATCAATCTGGCTCTTGTCCTCGATGTTGACGAAAATTTCGCCCTTGGCGTCGCTGACCGCAAATTCCGGCTTGCCTTCCAGCTTGATCGTGCCCGCAACGTTGCCACTGGCCGCGTCGATGGCCGTGGCATCATGACTTCTGCCGTTGAACGCGAAAACTCGTTTGCTGGCAGGATCGTACAGGATCGCGTCCGGATTCTCCCCCGCCTTGATCTTGGTGATCAGTTTCACCGACTGAATGTCAAAAATCGTGACTGTGCCTTCGCGGCCATTGCTGATGAAGCCACGGCCGAGTTCCGGCGCGAGTGCGATGCCATGGACGCCGGGAGTGTCCGGAATATCGCCCACCACTTTGCCCGAGTCGGCATCCATCACGATGACGTGCGTGGCCCGCGAGATATACAGCCGCCGCGCAGAACTGTCGAGGTTCAGGTAGTCCCAGCCGCCTTCTCCGCCGAGGTTGTAGGTGTTGATAAGGTGATAGCCGGAATCAGCCGCCATGGCGAAGGTGGTTAGCAGCACGATCAATAAACAGCGCACAGGGGAGAGACGCTTCATGGAAATCCCTCGTTTTCAAGATGTGACCCGCAAGGGTTGAATAGATACAGGGAACAGGGTGCGACCTTAAATTTACCTTAAATCGCGTGGGGGGGACGTTGTGCGCGGGCTCAGGTGTGGTTTTTTTTGTCGTCATCCCGAGCGGGGCGAGGGAGTTGCAGTTCTGCGCATACTTACAAAACTGCAGATTCCTCGTCGCTGCGCTCCTCGGAATGACAAGACTTTGACTACTCTGCCATCTTGGCCAGGTGCAGATCGAAGCCGGTCCTCGGCAGCAGTGACGTCAGTTCGAATGCCTTGAAACCGTCGCCAGAGATTTCCGTGTGACGATAGAGCCCCGGCTCAGTTTCCACCGTCTCGCGGCGGCCTTCCAGGTCCTCAAGGAACTGCTGCGCTGCCTTTACGCTGGCCTCTTCATTTCTTACGCGGCTCACAATGGCCTCGGCGGCATACGAGCGGATCAGCTTGGGCCAATATTTCTCCAGCAGGCTGGTGCTGGCGAAAATGTCGGCCCAGATGATTTCGCCGTTCACGGCCACGACGACGCCGACTGCATTGCGATCGTGCAGTTGTTTGATCAGGCTTTGATAGTCGTGCTGGATGGGCGCGGCCACGGAGTCCACTTTCTCTTTGACCGCATCGTTTTCCATGACTTTCGCATAAGAGGTCGTGCCGCCGCTCACGCCGGCAGCTGCGGGCGCCGGGAGTGTCGCCGCCATCTGCGCCTGCGCATTCCTCACCTCCGACCAAACCTGGTCCTGGTCTTTGTCGCCCATGGCCTTGGCTCGCACCGCGGGCTGCGCCATGGTTGAACCATTGGAATCGAAGCTTACCTTGGGGCCGGTCCAGCGGCCAGGTTCAACGCAAAAGACCCCGAGATCAATAGGGTCGCTTTCCGCCGGAACCAGGCGGTCCTTGCCAATCACGCGATCCTGTTTTCCGCCAGTCACAATCTCACCGGCCAGCAGAATGAGCGGGCGCTTCGCATTGTTCACCAGGACCAGTTGGTTGACTTGCGCGCCTCCTCTCGACGGCCGATTCGGCATCTCACCACGGCGCGGCCGAATCAGCGGCGTCAGGCTGCCGGATTCGCTCACCACCACATCGCCCGAGCGCAGCCCTTCGTCCAAAGTAAGGAAATCCCGCGTGTCGTGTGAAACGTTCGCTACTACGGGAAAGACTTCCAGGTTCCCGTGCTGGATTGGGGCCAACACCGTGTACCGGAAAGTTGAGGAAACTTCGCCGGCGGGTGCCATGACCGGAATCAGCACCGCCAGTCCTGCAATCGCGAAAACAGCACACACCGCTGCCAACCAACGTAGCCGCATATCCGCCTCCGCCAGGGCGTAGAGGACACCTCGCGGCAGAGGAGAACGGCCTGCTTCGAGGCGTCCTTTCCTGACCCTTCCTGCTTAGTCGAACGGCAAAATTGCGGCCGCTTGCGTCTAAAATTGGTAGCATCAAGCAGGCTGTGCCACTTATGTCCAACCGCGGGGTTCAATCCGGTATGGCGTTCCAGGCTGGGTTGGAGCCTTTTTTGAAGGGTCTCTACCAAAAAAGCAGAGGCGAGGAATTTGGTCTGACTCGTGAGAGCTTTGATCGCATCCTTCAAGAGATTGCCGGAAAGTACCTGCCGGCCGGCGCCGGACAAGCGGACATTGAGCAGTTATGTGCCAGCTTGCGGGTGGAAGAACTGGCCCTGGCTCGCGCCTGCGCAGCCGGTCACGAACGCGCCTGGGAGATTTTTCTAACCCGATATCGCGCGAAGTTATACGACATCGCTGCACGGATTGTCCGGGAAAGTGCGGGTGCCCGGGAACTGGCTGACTCGATTTATGCGGATTTGTACGGTACCACGACCCGCGAGGGCCAGCGGGTTTGCAAGTTGGCCTCGTACACTGGACGCGGCTCCCTTGAGGGCTGGCTCCGCACCGTGATCGCGCAGGAGTATGTGAATCGCTATCGCCGTCAGCGCCGCCTGGTGAGTCTTGACGAGGAAAGCGAAGAGGGCGTGCAGTTCGCCGCTGCGAATCCGGAACCGGTGGCGCCAGTGGATTCAAGGGTTGAAGCAGCCACCGACGAAGCCCTGAGCGAACTTTCAGCAGAAGACAAGTTCGTGCTGGTTTCGTATTATCTGGACTCGCGAACGCTGGCGGAGATTGCGCGTTTGCTGCACGTGCACGAATCCACGATCAGCCGCAAACTGGACAAGCTGGCCAAATCCTTGCGGAAGCGGATTCTGGCCGGCTTGGGAAAGCGCGGCCTGAGCCGTCGGCAGGCCGAAGAGGCGCTGGAGGTGGACGTTCGTGATTTGGGATTGAATATCCGCGGGCGGCTGGTGCAAGAAACTGCGCATCCGCCGTTCTCTAAGAAGAAGGCGGAAGCGGCAGGAGATAGGTCCGTTTAAGCAGATGGCAGAGCTACCAAAAATCGTTGTGCAGCGGCTTCAGTCAACGGCTAAAGCAGAAGTGCATCCTGATCCAGACTTGATTAACGCGTTTGTCGAGAGATCGCTCAACCCGCGCGATCGGGATCAATTGCTGGAGCATTTGACGCAATGCCCCGACTGCCGGGAGATCGCCGCGTTGTCTCTCCCAGAACTTGATGCTGCCACCACGGTGGTCGCCGTAAAGGCTGGATCGGGCTGGTTGCGCTGGCCGGTGCTGCGTTGGAGCGCGGTGGCTGCCTGCGCGGTGATTGTAGGTACGGCTGTAACGTTGCATTACCAGTCGCGCGGTGATCGTCAAGTTGCTCAACTATCTGATTCGGCTGTTTCATCCGCGGTGGAGCAGAAGAAGGAACCTTCGCCTGCGCCAACTTCTATCGACCAGCAAGACGCAGCAAGCAAGCAAGAGGAAGTAGCTGGACGAGTGGAGAACTCGGGCCAGCGAAATGAGATCGCATCTCTGCCTGCGCCGTCGGCTCCCGCAGCGCAGACGGCTGCGCCGGCCTCGATAATGCCGGGCGCGGCCGATGCCATGCAGGAGAGAAGGGCCAAATCAGCATTGAAAACGAGCAACGAGGCAGTGGTGGCTGACGACAACGGGTTGGCCGTTGTGCCGGGGCGCGCCAAGGACGCTCTTCAGCAATCGCCAGCCTCGCCAAATGGCGCGACAGTCGCTGGAGGGATGCTGGCAAAACAAAAAGTGGCCATGTCGCCTTCGGCCCGTGTGAGCGCATTTGCAGGGCTGGTCTCTATGCCCCGCTGGACGCTCAGTTCAGACGGCACCTTGCAGCGCTCCAGCGATTCCGGCAGGAGCTGGCAGACCATTTCAACCCCGGGCCAGGGAAATTTCCGGGCGCTGGCTGCCAGTGGCCCAGAAATCTGGGTCGGGGGCGCCAAGGGCGCTCTTTACCACTCCTCCGACGCCGGCACGCACTGGGTGCCAGTGCAGCCAGTTGCCAGCGGCCAGGCTCTGACCGCCGATATTGCCAGCATCGAGTTCACCGATCCTCAACACGGTACTCTTACAACCACTGAGCACGAAACCTGGGTCACCGCCGATTCAGGCCAGACGTGGGAAAAGAAGTAGACCGCGATTGACCTGAGGCGATTCCTGCCTACGCTTCACGAAGATTACTTCCCGAAATTCAGCGATTACCAAAGTGACGTTTACACCACTTTGGAGCCGGGCTACTATCCAACCGTGGTTTGGCAGTTCTGGGGGAGGGCTGCCGAGGCGTCCTGAACTGAAAAGTTTAGGGCGCTTTTTTATTGGCCTGAAGCAATTGTCATCCTCTCGGTGCCCTTACCAGCTTGTCATTCCGAATCGCTTTAGCGGTGAGGAATCTGCTTTGCGTTCCTCGCGAAAGGTCGGGAGACAACAAACCAATCGGCGTTTGGCTCGCTTCCCTATGTAGGCTGGCCCACGCCCGCTTGCGACTTCCACCACTGCCGCGCATCCAATAAAAATGCTAGGATAATCGGTTCGTTGATTGATAGGTTTCGCCCGGGCACGTCAGCAGCGGGCGCGCCAGGGGAGGGTTTTATGGCAGGCAATGGAATTATTGAAGTGACCGATGCAAATTTCGACCAGGATGTTCTCAAATCCGAGACTCCGGTTCTGGTCGACTTCTGGGCCACCTGGTGTGGCCCCTGTCGGGCCATCGCTCCGATCGTGGAAGAGCTGGCCAAGGACTACCAGGGCAAAATCAAAGTGGGGAAGATGGATGTGGACCACAACAGCGCCACTCCGATGCGTTACGGCGTGCGCGGCATCCCCACGCTGCTCGTGTTCAAGGGTGGCCAGGTGAAGGAACAGATCGTCGGCTACGTTGCAAAAGAGAAGATCCAGGAAGCCATCAACAAGCACATCGGCTAAATAACAAACAATGGAGGACGGGCGGCCTCGCCCGTCAAGGCGAGACGCCCGGTTTAGGCCGGGCGTTCCTATTTACATTTGAACCCTTGCGCGATTTCACCTTCGGGCCAGCGAGCTTGAAACCACACTGCTTCCAGAGTTTTTCCCAGGCCCACAGTCCGTAGCCGGCGGCGCCGGGCAGGCGGAAGCCGAGTTGATGGGCAAGCATGCAGGCTTGCCCGCGGTGGTGAGCATCATGCGTCATCATGTAAGCGAACATGGCAGCGCCGGGACGCCATGGCCGCGCCCATCCATCGCGCAGAAAACTCTGCACCCGGCCTTGTGGAGCGGTCAGGGCCTCCGCCAGCATTTCCGAGCAACGAAGGGCGCTCTCGGCGAGAGCCGTCCGCGCCTGCTTCTGAGTGCAACGGCGCCGATCCAGTTGAGCCGGCAACTTCAGATGCGGGGCAGAAAGCCTGAGCCACTTGCGGCGAACGTTGTGGACGTGAGCGAAAATGTCGGCGATGGTACGTCCCTTTTGTCCGGGAAGCTTTGCCCGCCAGGCCCGCGCGTCGAGGTGCTCCAGCAAAAGCTGGTTCATGCGGTCATTGACAAGATAAGCCTGCGCCATTTCCTGACCAAGGTTGGCACTCGGCACAGCAGGAAGACGCGGCATGAGACATTCCTCGTGGGTGGAAGTGCGCGAGGTCAGTATTTCCGCAAAACCCCAATCACTCTGCCTTGAACGTCGACGACAGCCGCTGGCTTGATGATGGGCTGCATATTCACGTTTGACGGTTGCAGACGAATGTTGTCGCCCTCGCGATAGAAGCGTTTCAGGGTCGCGTCGCTGCCGTCCACCAGGGCAACCACAATGTCGCCGTTATGCGCAGTCTTGCTTTTCTCCACCAGAACGTAGTCGCCGCTCAGAATGTGTTCATCCTGCATGGAATCGCCGCGGACTTCGAGAACGAACACTTCTTTTGAGCGCACGAAATCGGCGAGCGAAATGGTCTCCGGGTTCTCCACCGCTTCAATCGGTTGACCAGCGGCGATCCGCCCCAGGAGCGGCAGTACCATCGTGGTATTCACGCTCATCGCCTGTTTCAGCTTGCCCTTGGGCGGCAACAGATCGATCGAGCGGCTGCGGTTGTAGTCGCGGGTTAGCAGGCTCTTCCTCTCCAGGTTCGAAATGTGTTTATGCACCGTGGCCAGAGAACTCAGCCCCAGCCCTTCGCGAATTTCATCGTAGGACGGGGAATAACCGTTCTTCTGCACGAACTCGGAGATGAAGTCGTACACTTGTCGTTGCCGCCTGGTGATTGCCATGGAACAATTGTAAGCGAACGAAAGGCGAAGTCAAGGGCCAAGTAACTTTTTGGGCGCTGGCATAATCAGATCATTGGAGATAACAAAGAATCATGTCTGACAAAATTACCAAGACAGAAGACGAATGGAAGCAGCAGCTATCGCCCGAGCAGTACCAAGTCACGCGCAAGGCGGGAACCGAGCCGGCATTCACCGGCAAATACTGGAAGACCAAAGATCAGGGCACGTACAACTGCGTGTGCTGCGGTGCGCCCCTGTTCAGCTCAGAGACCAAGTTTGATTCCGGCACGGGCTGGCCCAGCTTCTTCCAGCCGGTAGAGCCGGGGGCGGTCGCCGAGCATACCGACAGCAGCTATGGCATGGAGCGCACTGAGGCACGCTGCGCGCGCTGCGACGCGCACCTGGGACACGTGTTTCCCGATGGGCCTCGTCCCACAGGCCTGCGCTATTGCATGAATTCGGCGTCGCTGGATCTGAAGACGGCAGAGAAGAAGTAAAGCGGGCGGGGACGCCCGCTGGACAGCCGGCCGGAGGCCGGCGCTACACAAATGCCTACGCTCCCGCAGTCGCCGCGGCGACCTTGGGCTTCTCGCTCTCGCTAGTCTGCTTAGAAGTCTTGTCCTGCTTGTGCGCTCCCACCTGGACCTCGACGCTGCTTTTCAGCATGGCCCCATCCTCCACGCTGATGCGCGCCGCAATCACATCGCCGACCAGAGAACCTTCGGCGCGGATATCCAGGCGGTCCGTGCACTCGATATTGCCCTTCACGGAGCCCATGATCACGACTTCCCTGGCGCTGATATCGGCGGTGACACTGCCGTTGCGTCCGATGGTGACGCGGTTGTCGGCCAAATCAATCGTGCCTTCAACCCGGCCGTCGATGTAGAGCGCCTCGGCGCCGGTGACTTCGCCCTTAATGACCAAAGAGCGGCCGATGGTGGCCTGCTCCAGGGGCGGGCTTACGGTTTTCATTGGCGTGTAAGTGGGTAACGTGGTGGGGATTTTCGGGGCTTGATTCTGGGCTGGTTGCAGCATCGACGGCCTTCCTTGTTCCGCGCGGCTTTTGACGGGGCCTCCGCCGGCGGGAGTGTGTAGCTCTGATGCTGACTATGGCACGGACTTCAGGGATGGAGGAGGTTACGGAAGATATTGTACGGTCGCGAAGGGAACACTAGGCTTGCAAAGTCTGAGACAATTCCTCCCACTCGGCAAGATGATTCTTTAGCGTCACACGATGCTGGCTGAGTTGCTCAGTCAGGCGGGTAGTCTCTTCTGCGCTGACGAAGGTTTGCAGCGCGGTCTCGCATTCAGCAATCGCGCCTTCCGCGCGGCTGATTTCCGCCTCCAGCTCCCGCACGCGTTCTTCCATTTGCTTGCGCCGGATGGGGTTCAGGCGCTTTGATTTCGCTTCGCTAGACTGCGCGGGTTCCGACTGATTTCCATTCGTTGGCTGCGCCGCTGTGCTCAACTCAACGCTCTGCTGCAATTGCGCGGCGCCGCCTTCTTTTCGCCAGCGATAGTCTTCGTAATTTCCTGGATAAACCTCGACCTTCCCGCCGCCAACTTCGAAAACCCGCGTCGCCAGCTTGTCGATGAAATAGCGGTCGTGCGAGACAAAAACCACGGTCCCGATGTACTTCGACAAGGCTTCGAGCAGCACGTCTTTGGCGCGCATGTCGAGGTGGTTGGTGGGCTCATCGAGCAGCAGAAAATTCGCTGGATGCAGCAACATCCGCAGCAGGGCATAGCGATTGCGCTCGCCGCCGGAGAGCACGCCGATGCGCTTGAAAACATCGTCGCCGGAGAAGAGAAAGCAACCGAGGAGGCCGCGCAATTCAGTTTGGGTGGAACGCGGCGAAATCTCGCCCAGATCGTCCAGGATGCGCGCGTCGGCGTCGAGTTCTTTGTACTGGTCCTGGGCGAAGTAGTCCGACTTCACATTGTGACCGACTTTGTGTTCGCCCGCGCTCAGCGGCTCGGTTCCTGCCAGCAGCTTAATCAGCGTCGATTTGCCGGCTCCGTTTACGCCCACCAGCGCGATGCGGTCGCCGCGCTCGATCATGAAGCTGACATCGCGAAACACTTCTTTTTCGCCATAAGACTTGGCTACATCCAGAAACTCGGCCACGATCCGGCCGCTGGGTTTGGGCTGCGGAAAAGAGAAGTGGATGGTCTTTTCCTCCTCCGGCACCTCGATCCGCTCCATCTTTTCCAGTTCCTTGATGCGGCTCTGCACCTGCTTGGCTTTGGTCGCCTGGTAGCGGAAGCGGTTGATAAACACTTCCAACTGCTCGACGCGCTCGCGCTGAGTGCGATAAGCGGCTTCGAGCTGTTCCTGCCGCTGCGTCTTCTGCTCAACGTATTTTTCGTAATCGCCGGGATAGAAGTGCAGGCGCTTGTTCCAGATTTCGACGATCTTGTTGACGGTGACGTCGAGAAAATAGCGGTCGTGGGAAATGAGAACGAAGGCGTAGGGATAATCGACCAGATATTCTTCCAGCCAGTTGCGCGCTTCGAGGTCGAGGTGATTCGTAGGCTCGTCGAGTAGAAGAAGATTGGGCTTTTCCAGCAGCAGTTTGGCGAGCGCAATCCGCATCTGCCAGCCGCCGGAGAATTCGTCAGTTTGGCGCTGCCAGTCTTCTTTGCGAAAACCCAGCCCCATGAGCACGCTTCCGACTTGCGCCTCGATGGCGTATCCGTCACGCGTGCGGAATTCATGCTCGATGCGCTGATAGCGCTCCGCAACCTGAGAATATTGCGCCGAGGCGTGATCAAGCTCCGACATGCTCGCAGTCAGCGCTTCCATCTCCTGCTCCATGGAGCGCAGTTCATCAAAAACCGACATGCATTCGGCAAAGACAGTGCGCCCGGAAAGCGTGAGCCCGTCCTGCGGCAAGTGGCTGGCGCTGATCCCGCGGGAGAGGCTGAGCGCGCCATAATCCAGAGTTTCGAGGCCGGCCAGGATTTTCAGCAGCGTGGACTTGCCGCTGCCGTTGGCTCCCACCAGCCCAACCCGGTCGCGCGGCGTGATAAGCCAGTCCGCCCCTTCAAACAGCAGCTTGTGGCCATAGCGTTTTCCGGCGGCAGAAAGCTGAATCATGGATGATTCAATCGTCTCATGAGAAGGGCAGTTTGAAGAAGACCGGTGCGCTTTCCGACCGCTTTCCAAAACGCTGGGAACACGCTAACCTTTTCCGTTTCCTGCAATCCAACTTAGCCACGGATCCTATGTCCACGAAAATCTTGTACCTGTTCCTTTCGATTTGTTTGGTCTTACCCTGCTCGGCCCAATCCACCCCTAAACCTCGCATTGTGGAGTTGAAGGCTGCGGACGGAACGCTGCTGAAGGCCACATTCTTCGCCGCCGCGAAACCTGGCCCCGGAGTCTTGCTGCTCCATCAATGCAACCAGCAGCGCAAGCTCTGGGACCCGCTTGGCCAAGCCCTGACATCGGTTGGAATCAATGTGCTGACGGTCGACTACCGCGGCTTCGGAGAAAGCGGCGGTACGCGTTTCGACAAGCTCACGCCAGATGCGTTGAACAAGATGACCAAAGAAGTCTGGCCTGGCGACATTGACATAGCTTTTCAATATCTCCTGGCTCAACCTGGGGTCCAGCACGACAAAATCGGCGCTGGAGGCGCCAGCTGCGGCGTCCACAACTCTATTCTGTTGGCCCGGCGCCATCCCGACGTGAAGGCTCTGATGCTGCTTTCCGGCCCAACCGACCGCGACGGGCGCTTGTTTCTGCACACCAGCGGTCTGCCCATCTTCACGTCAGCGGCCGATGACGACATGTTTGGCAACCTCGCGGACACCATGCAGTGGTTCGTCAGCGTTTCGCCAAACCCGGCCAGCCGCTTCCAACTTTATATGGCCGGTGGCCACGGCGCGGAAATGTTCGTGCCACACCCGGAGCTGCCAGTGCTCATCGCTCGCTGGTTCCAGTCCATTTTCAACAACCAGCCGGCCAAGGTGCCGTCGACCAATGGCGCACCGCTGCCGCCGCTACAAGTTCAGACTTTGGATCTGATCGACCAGCCGGACGGTGCGCCGAAAGCAGCCAAAATGCTGGCCGAAGCTCGTGAACGCGATCCCGATGCGGTCCTCTTCCCTGAATTCGCGGTGAACTTGCTGGGATACGAGCACATGCAACTCGGGGACACAAAAGGTGCAGTGGAGATCCTGAAGTTGAATGCCACGGCATATCCTGACTCGCCGAATGTGTATGACAGTTTGTCTGATGCCTATCTGGCGGATGGGCAAAAAGATTTGGCGCGCACAAATGCAAAAAAAGCGCTGGATCTTCTAGCCACTGATGCCACTGATACTGAGCAGCGCCGGAAGGCAATCCGGGAGAGCGCGGAGGCAAAGCTGAAACAACTAGGGCAGGAGCAATCTCACTGAGGAACCCTGACTTTTACCACGCCGCCAAAGTATTCGCCGCACCCAAGTGCTCAAGAGCCCGCTCCACCACCGCCTGCAGTTCTTTCGCGTACTTGACTTCACGGCCCTTGGCTAGCGTCTTCTTCGCGTCTTCTGCAGAAAACCAGGTGGGATTGCGCTCGGGTTCATGCGACGGCTCGGTGCGCTCGACTTCCATGAGAAAAGCCTTCACCACAAATTCACGAACGCCGGGAGGTTTCCAGAAAACGCCTTTGGAATGCAGGTAAAGATGAAAATGACGCGGCTCAATGTGTCCGTGGACGCCGGCTTCTTCCCAGGCCTCGCGCTCCGCTGACTGGCTGTGCGACATGGCCGGTTCCGGAGTTCCCTTGGGAAAAGTCCACTTGTTGCCGCCGTTGGTATTTACCAGCAGGAATTCGATCTCGGGGCCGCGCCGCCGGTAGCAGACGGCTGCCACCTGCAGCGGTAAAGCGAACCGGAGAAAGCGGGGCGCCGACAATTGCCGCTCCTGCGCGGGAAATCCCGACCTTCCGATGATAAGAGCAGAATATTGCAGGAATGTTAAAAATGCAGCGAAAAAGGTGCAATTCCCGTTACGGAAGGGTAACTCCCCACAGTGGTTACAAACCACTTCCGTAAACAGGAATCGCGGTTCCAGTCACGTCTCTGCCCGCTTCACCCGCCAGCCACACTATCAGCGACGCGACCGACGCAGGCTGCACCCATTGCGAGGTATCGGCCTTCGGCATGGCCTTGCGGTTTGCCGGAGTATCCATGGTTCCGGGCAAAATCGCGTTGGCAGTGATCGTCCGGTCTTTGTTCTCGCGAGCGACGGTGTGGACCAGCGAGACCAGCGCCGCCTTGGAGGCACTGTAGGCTCCGACTCCCGGACCGGGATCTTCGGCGGCCCGGCTGGCGATGGCCACGATACGCCCGCTCCCGGCGTGACGCATGTGGGGGATCACCGCGCGCAACACGTAGAACGCGCTTCTCAGATTCAGATCGAGCATGTTCTCGAACATCTGGTCATCGGTTTCGGCCACAGTTTTTCCGCCCGCGAAGCCGCCGATGAGGTGGGCCAGAATGTCGATGCGCTTGAACCGATCGATGACCTGCCCCACGATTTTCATAGCGGCATCAGCGCTTCCAATCTCGGCGGGAAGCGCGATCAAAGAAGGATGGTCGAAATCCGACTGGTGGATGCTCCTTGAAACTCCGATGACCGTTGCTCCCGCCTCCAACAAGGCTTGGGTCACGGCCCGGCCAAGACCGCCGTTGGCGCCGGTTACGAGCGCGATTTTACCTTGCAGGGTTTGGTTCACTGGAGTGTGTCGGTGGCTGGACCCGGATGGGCCCGTGATCGAGCGTGTTCTTGGTGTTCAGGATAGTCGCAAGGACATTGGCATTCCCGATCGCCGTGTTGATCATCATGTGATACAGCGACCGTGTCGGCCAGTCGGCGTTGAAGTATTTCTTCACAAACGTAATGCGGTCGCGGTCAACGGTGCTCAGGAGTTGTTCCGCCTCAGCCTCGCTCTTACCCAGCAGTTTCAGACGGCGCATTTTCTCGGCAAAGGGTGCGTACAAAAACACGTGAAAGGCGTCGGCCCGTTCGCGCAGAAAATACGGCGCGCCGCGGCCCACAAGCACGCTGTTTCCGAGATCGGCAGCCTTGGCCATGACTTGCTCTCCCAGGGCGACGAAACGATCCGTATTGAACGGCTCATGTCCGGAAGAATGCATACTGTGCTCGTAGCTGCCACGCAGGAAGACGCCTACCAGCCGCTGAAAGGTGGTGTCGACTCTTTCGGAGCAGCGCTCAACTTCTTCGAATTCCACGTTGGCGATGCCGGCAATTTCCTGGGTCAGCGCCTGGTCCCACAACTTCCAGCCCAGGCGTTTGGCCAGTTCGCAGGCAATTTCTCCGCCTCCACATCCATATTCACGTTCGACGGTAATGATTCGATACAAGCGAGTACCTTCCAGCCGATGTCTTACAACAATCCTAACTTGTTGTCATCCCGAGCGGAGCGAGGGATCTGCCGTTCCTGGCAGTGCGAGGAAAACTGCAGATTTCCTTCGACTTCGCTCAGGACAGGCTCTCGTCGCCCCGCTCCTCGGAATGACAATATACGGCTTCGGTCACCGCACCCACACCTTTGGTTCGACGGACATGCCGGGACGCAGAACGTGCTCTCGCGTCTCGCCCGGGTCAAACGTAATCTTCACTGGGATGCGCTGCACAACCTTCACGTAATTGCCTGTCGCATTCTCCGGAGGCAGCAGGCTGGTGATGGCGCCGCTCGCCCCCGCAATGCTCTGCACGTGCCCCTTGTAATCTTTGCCGCTGGTGTCTACGTGGATGGTGACCGCCTGGCCGACCTTCATTTCCCGGAGTTGCGTCTCCTTGAAGTTCGCCGTCACCCAGATATCGTCCAGGTTGATCACCCGCATCATCTCCTGCCCAGGGGCAACGTTTTGCCCGACTTCGACCGTGCGATTGGTGACCACGCCGTCCACCGGCGCGAGGATCAGTGTATAGGAGAGATTCAACTTGGCTTGGTCGAAGGCCGCCATCTTGAGATCCGCCTGGGCCTGCGCCGACTGGGCATGCGAGCGAATGGCAGAGATCTGTTGCGGGGCCGTATTGGCAGAGCGCAGATTCGCCTGCGCCTGTTGCAGCCGGTTCTGTGCTTGTGCCACCTGCTGTTCCGCGGCTGAGGCGGCAGCGCGGGCCGCATCCACGGCGGCAGCATTCGCCTTGGCGGCGGCCAAAGCCTGGTCGTACTGTTGCTGCGAAATCTCCTGTTTGTCGACCAGTTGTTTGTAGCGTACCAGGTCGTCCTGCGCCTTGACGTTGTTGGCTTCGGCCGCCGTCAGTTGCGCCTGTCCCGGTATATTGCTGCCGTGCCGCGGCGATCCCGTGCTGCGCGTTCTCAACGTCCGCCTGGGCGGCGGATACCTGGCTGCCGGTATTCACCGAGGTGATCGGCACATTCACTCGCGCTGCGTCCGCCAAGGCCACCGCGTCTGCATAGTCGGCTTTTGCCCGATCCATCGCTACTTCGTAATCCTTGGGATCGATCTGCACCAGCGGCGTGACCGCCTGCACGTACTGATTGTCTTCGACCAACAGCTTGACTACCTGTCCGGAAACCCGCGCACTGATTGAGTTGAGGTGGCCATCGATCTGGGCGTCGTCGGTATCTTCGTAGCTGGTTAGATACCGCCACAGAAAGAACACTGCTACCAGCACCACTACCGCGCCAATGATCAGAAATAAACGCAGTCGCGGGTTACTGGACCGAAAACGTTTCCAGCGCAGATCGCGCTCGGTGGCCGGCAAGGGCGCCGCGGCGGGATGGACCTCAGGCTGCGGGTCGCGAACCATCGTCTCTGCTTTTTCTGCCATGATTACTTGTCCTGCAAGTACCGTTTTACGCCTTCTTCGGCATACCCGACGGCCTTGGCCAGAAGCACCTTGGCGATGTTATGCGAATACAGGCTGGAAATATAGTTTTCATTGGCGCTGGCTAGCGCATCCTGGGCCTGCACCACCTCAAGATTATCAGTGACACCGGCGGTGAAGCGGTCGCGCGCCTGAATCAAAGTCTGGTTCGCAAGGTCCACGGAACTCCGCGCCACTTCCACCTGGTCAGCTGCGGCGTCCAAGTCTAGCCGCGCACTGCGGATTTCATAATCAATCTGTCTGCGCAGGTTTTCCAGTTGCTGACGGCTCTGCCGCAGTGCGGCTTCCGCCTGCAAAGCGTCGGCATGAAATTTCCCGCCGGCAAAAATAGGGATGTTCAGGGTCGCTCCTACCTGATAAACACTGTGGGAGATCCCCACATTCACCCCCGCGGCTCCGAAGTTTCCCGCAATATCCACCGTCGGATAATGTTCGGCTGTTGCTGCACGGCGCAATTCTTCGGCTGCTCGGAGCTGCTCCACCGCGGCCAGGTAATCCGGACGAGACAGATACGCGCGTCGCAAGTCTTCCTCGAGACCCGAGGGAGTCAGACGCTCGTAGGGCGCGGGTGTCGTGAGGTTGAACTCCTGTCCCGCAGGCAGTCCAATGACCCGCCCCAGCGACAATTTCTGCTTGGCAAAGTCGTTGCGCGCGACGATCAGTTGCTGTTGACGGGTCTGCAATTCGACGTGGGAACGAAGCGCGTCAATCGCAGGAATCGTGCCGGCCTTCTGCTGATCGGCCGCTTTGTCATAGAGCGCCTGCGCGGTTTGGACTTCGGATTCCGCGGCGTCCACTCGGGCTGACGCAGCCAATGTAAGAAGATACGCATTGGCCACGGCGAGGACGACCAACTCACGAGCGTCTTTCAATGAATGTTGGGCGGCCTTTTCGCTCTCCCGAGCGCTGCGAGTTCGCTCGATGGCGCGATAGTCGAAAAGGGACTGCGAAAGATTGACGCCGCTGACAAAAATGCCGATCGGGCCAATCACATTCGGAATTCCCGGAGAATTAATGCGAAATCCCAAAGCCGCCAGATCGATCTGCTCTACGCTTTGAGTTGCCGAAGCGTCCAGATGGGGAAGAAGAGCACTCAGTTCTGCCCATCGCTGTCCGTGGACGGCGAGAGTAGTGTCACTCTGCAGCAGGAGGCCCAAGTTGTTTCGCAGGCCGCGGTCGAGCGCGCCTTTGAAGGACAACGGCTGGACGCCGGGAGTGGCTTTGCCTTCCGCCACGCTGCCTGAAAACGTGCCCGGAATCTGCTGTCCCACAGCTGCCGCAGGTGCGCTCGGGAGGCTGGTTTGCCCACTGCCCGAAGAACTATAAACCGAGGAACCAGGCGTCACCTGGCTTAGAGCGGGACAGAGAAAAACGAAAACAATGAGCGAGCAGATCGCCGCCAGGGTTACAGAGAACGTTCGTCTAGGCCGCCAATAACTGGTTGCGTTGGACGATTCCATAGGGATTAATCTGGAACGACATGACCACCCAACAACTCAATCTTGATTCCGGTTACGGCCCCATAGATGCAGAGGATTGCCCCCGGGTCGCGTCGAATCCGCGTGAATCTCGACAAGCACCTGTATAACATGGAGCTTAGTCCGGTCGGGCGCGAGGGCGCAAACTGGTCGGTACTGTGTCAGTTTACAAACTGACCCAGTACCAACTGGTCCGGGGAAGAAGCAGTTACCTGTGGACGGGGGAAACGTCTAAAGGGTAGTCTTCGGATATTGCGGATGTTTTCGCAGATCAATTCCGGCATAGCCAAGCGACAGAGCGCGTGTCTGAGCGCTTCCTTGGCGGCGCACTTCGTCATACTCACGTGGTTCCTGCACAGCCCGGCTCCAGTCTTTGTGTCGCCCTCCGGCGTGAGAAAGGGAGACAACGGACCTACTCTGACCAAAATCTACTTCGGCGGCAACACCGGTGTGTCGCAGGACAATCCGATGCCCCGCCTGACTTTGCCGCGACCCCCCAAAGTCGCCAAGGGTCATCGGTTAGAACCGCTGCCTCCGAAAATGAATTTGGGCAACGAACTAACCGCCTCAGCTCGCCCCAACGAACTGGCCGGTGGTTCGCCCTACGGATCGCTTTACTACGGAAGGTTGTTCGGCCCGGAAGTTCGCCCGGCATTGCCGGTTGTTTCTTCTGACCCCGTCGCCGGCCAAGACCTTGCGGGGCTAATGGGCGATGTCATCGTCGAGATTACGATTGATGAAGTGGGTAACGTGGTAGAGATGCGGCTGCTGCAGGGCATCGACCCGGCAGTGGATCAGAAAGTCATGGCCGTTCTGCAGCACTGGCACTTTGCCCCGGCGACTCGCAACGGAGCGCCGATTCCATCCAAGCAGGACGTCTACTATCATTTCCCGCGGTGAGCGCTGCCGCTGCGGCTACGTCAACTCTGATAGTCGCTGCGGGTGATTCCCAGTTTCTGCATTCGAGAGTGCAAAGTTGCCGGCTTCATGCCCAGGCGTGGGGCCGCCCCGTGCGCTCCGGAGATGTCTCCGCCAGTTTCCCTCAGCACGCGGAGGATGTGTTCCCGTTCCAGCTTCTGCAATGTAGCGTCCTGACTCGGAGGTACGTATTGGAGGTTTAGCTCGGCCAGGGGAACACTGAGAGTGGTTCCTTGCGAAAGAATGACTGAACGCTCGATGAGGTTTGCTAGCTCCCGCACATTTCCGGGCCAATGCCAGCTTTCCAGGGCGCGCATGGCTTCCCTAGGGATAGTTTCAATCTGTTTGTTCCTGCTACGGGCAAACTTGTGCATGAAATAGCGCGCCAGCAAACGAATGTCCTGACCCCGGTCGCGCAGCGGGGGCAGGTCCAGCGGAAAGACATTAAGCCGGTAGTAGAGGTCGCTGCGGAACTCCCCCGCCGCCACGCTCTCGCCCAGATCCCGGGCCGTGGCCGCGATCACACGGACATCGCTTTTGATGGTTCCCGTCCCGCCCAAGCGCTCGAATTCGCCGGCCTGCAACACATGCAACAGTTTTGGCTGAAGTTCAAGGGGAACGTCGCCTACCTCCTCCAGAAACAGCGTACCCCGGTCGGCCAGCTCCAGCCGCCCGATTTTTTGGCTGATGGCTCCGATGAATGTACCCTTCTCGTGTCCAAAAAGTTCGCTCTCCAGCAGCCCGGTTGGAACCGACGCGCAGTTCAGCTTGATGAAGCTCGCGTCTTTTCGGGCACTCATGCGGTGAATTGTGCGGGCAATCAGTTCTTTGCCGGTTCCCGTCTCTCCCAGGAGCAGCACCGGCGCATCACTCGAAGCCACGGTCAGCACCTGCGTCAGCACCTGCTTGAGCGCCGGGCTTTGGCCTACGATTTCATCGAAGTCATGGGCGGCGCGGATTTCATCCTGCGGGTAGAGTTTTTCCTGTTTTAGTTTCCTGGTCAGTTCGGCAACCTCGCGATATGCGCGAACATTGTCCAGGGCGATTGCAATGTGGATCGCAACTTTCCTCAGGAAACTCTCATCCTGAAGAGTGAATGCATTATCGCGTGTGCTGCCCAGATTCAAAGTCCCTTGCGGCCCCCTCCTTGCAATCAACGGGAGAAAACAAGCGGACCGGATCCCCACTTCCAGCAACCGCCTCAGAAAATGCGAGCCGCTGGCTAAGAGGTCGTTGCGCGCGAGAAGTTGAACTTCACCACGCAGAAAGGCTGGGCCGCAAGGCGCTTCAGCCACTGGCACAATGGCAACCGGACCTGCGAACTCCTGGGCCAACGGAGCCTCCAGCACGTGCCGGTGCAGGCAGTGCGTGCTTTCTTCATAGAGCCCAAGACTGGCGAAGTCTGGCTGAACTACCGTTTGCAGGAAATTTGAGATAGCCGAAAACGACTCGCGTTCCTCCAGGTTGGACAACAGCGTGGTGCCCGCCTCGAGAAGCACCTGATAGCGATCGATCTCGGGACTGTCATCTGGCTGTGATTCGAAGTCAGCTTTCACTGATTCACCCCTCCCTTTTTCCGAACCCGTTACGTCACCGGCGAAGTTGCATATGGTCATCACCTACCTTCAGAGCTGAGCGAATTGCTTGGAGCAAAGCTTCGTCGGCGAAGGGCTTGCTCAAGAACTCCACCGCTCCGGCTCGGAGCGCCTGTGTCCGGTCCCGCTCGTCAGGATAGGCGGTGATGAAGATGATCGGAATGCTGTAACCTGCATCCAGCAGATGTCTGTGAAGCTGCGGCCCGCTTACCGGTGTCATCTGCACATCGAGGACTAGACACGAAGTAAGGTCTGGACGACCTGCCAGCAAGAATTGCTCGGCAGAATTGAAGGACTCGACCATAAGGCCCATCGATCGGATGAGCCTTCGGGTTGCCTGGCAAGCCGCGACGTCGTCGTCTACCACCGCAACCAACGGAATTGCTGGCATCGCACCCTCTGCCCTTTAAATGGACAAAGTAACGGCACGCGTCTTGCGAGTCTATTGGGCGTTGGTCGAATCTATTGGGCGTTAGTAAAGGTGGTGTTTACCTTCGTGAGCGGCTGAGGGTCGCATGACAATCCTTAATTGTCTGCTGCCCGCGGAGGACTGCCTGAATGGTTAACAGCAATGAATTTCGGGTAAAGGGCTTCTCGATGAAGGTAACGTCTGGTGGGATGGGGGCCTGCCGGACCAGCATCTCGACGGCATATCCCGACATGAGGATCACCTTAAGTTCGGGTGCTCCTGCTCTCAGGAGCTTGAACAGTTGCACACCGTTGGTTTGTGGCATGACGACGTCACTTAAAAGCACGTGAACAGTTCCTTTGTGTTTTGCCGCAGCCTCAAGCGCCTTTTGGGCGTCGCCGGCCTCCAACACCGTATAACCAACGTTCCGCAAAACTAAGGCTATCAACTCCCGCAGGTCCTCATCATCTTCCACCAGTAGAATTGTTTCCGATCCGCCGCGCGTCCCGGCGACCGCAGCGGGCCGCGTAATCGCCTCTGCGACTTCGCTGACGCGAGGAAAGTACAATTTAAAGGCCGTGCCTTTGCCGGGCTCGCTGTACACCCAAATATATCCGGCGCTTTGCTTGACGATTCCATATACGGTCGAGAGCCCAAGTCCCGTGCCCTTGCCCGGCGCCTTGGTTGTGAAGAATGGGTCGAAGATGCGGGTCTTGGTTGTCTCGTCCATGCCGCAACCAGAGTCGGATATGGACAACATCACATACTGCCCCGGCTGAACGGGCTCATGGCCACGTTGATAGGTCTCATCAAGTTCCACATCACAAGTCTCGATCGTGATCTGACCCCCATCAGGCATCGCGTCTCGCGCATTCACGACAAGGTTCATCAGGACCTGTTCCAGCTGCCCGACATCGGCTTTGATGCTACCCAGCGGTATCCCCGGCTTTACAATGATCTCGACATCGTCGCCGACCAGTCTTCGCAGCATATCCCCCATATTCTCGACAATCGCATTCACGCCGATAATTCTTGGATAAAAAATCTGCTGCCGGCTGAAGGCCAGCAGCTGCTTGGTAAGCGATGCCGCCCGGCCGGCCGCCGCCTTAATGCGCACGAGGTCCTTGGCGACTGGGTGCTCAGACTCCAGTTTATCGAGCGAAAGCTCGCTGTAACCCGCGATCACGGCGAGAAGATTGTTGAAGTCGTGCGCCACGCCCCCAGCGAGGCGTCCCACAGCCTCCATTTTCTGGGCCTGGCGGTACTGTGCCTCCAGTTGCTTCTTCTGTGTGACATCCTGCTTAATGCCGATAAAGTTTGTAATTTGCCCAGAGGGTGAACGCACGGGCGTGATGGTCGTTTCTTCCGTGTACAGGGAGCCGTCCTTCTTTCGGTTCCTGATTTCTCCCCGCCACACTTGACCAGACTTGATGGTCGACCACAAACTTGTGTAGAAGGAGTGATCGTGCTCGAAGGACTTCAACATCCGGGGATTCTGTCCGATGCTCTCCTCCGGCCGATATCCAGTGAGTTCAGTGAAGGCTGGATTGACCCATAGAATGGTGCCCTCGCGGTCTGTGATTATGATCGCGTTGGCAGCCGCTCTAAGCGCAGCAGTCTGAAGGTTAAGCTGCTCCTCCGCCTGCTTGCGCTCTTCGATTTCACCCGTGAGCCGCTGGTTCGCGTCGGCAAGTTCGCTAGTCCGGTGCATGACTCTTTGCTCTAGCTCCACGTTCAGCTTGCTAGCTTGCTGTTCCGCCCGGATGCGAGCCTTCATCTCCTGGACCATGTTGCGTGTCACCATCATGGCAATCGAGACGGCGGCGATACCGGCAAGTACGATCAGCAACAATACAAAGCGGCGAGTTGTAACGTTGTGCACCCTGCTCTGTCCGGCTGCTACGTCCAGTTGGTCCATCTGAAATTGGAAAAAATCGTTCCATGCGGCGTGGTACTTGAATAACGCTGGCAGAACTTCCTCAACCATGACGGCCGCAGCCGCATCACGCTGGCCTTCATCAATGAGCAAATGCAGCGTCCTCAGGTAGCTCTCGATGTATGTGGTTCTCAGCTGCTTGACTGTGGCCAACAGCTGCCTCTCATGGTCTGTTTCACACCGGCTCTCGATTTGCGCAATTAATTCCGAGATTCGCTTGGTGTTCTCGGCCCTCTCGGAGAGGAGCGGGTCAATCTGGTTGCTATCCCTGAGAAGAAGGATTTCCATTGTGATACGACTGTTGCGATTGGAATACCCTAATGCGTCTCGTGTTAGCCGCAGTTTCGTCCAGTGCTTGCCGAGTATCTCGTTGAAGTTCGCGCTGATTTGGTCCATTCGGCTGAGCCCCAAGTACCCCACACCCATCAAGATGCTAACGAGGACGCCGAACGCAATTCCCAGTCTGATTCCGATTTGTCTACTCTTCACGATACTTCTCTCAGGCACGAAACTTGCCTCCCTCGTTGTCCCGTCGGAAGAACTGGGAAAATGTCAGAGGCCTGTCAGCAGAATGTTCTGACAACCTTGGCGCAGACGTGACATACCACGAAGCTAGCACTGCAGGGGGTAACGATCCATTACCTGTTAGTAAAGAATAGTATCCAGAGGTTTAGGGCTGCTTTGGAATCGGAATCTCTAATTTCTCGGCCATCCTGACCAGGTCAGCTAAGGAGCGCGCTCCCATCTTTCGCATGAGTTGGCTGCGATGGACCTTGACTGTTGCTTCGCTGGCTCCAATGACGTCGGCTATTTGTTTGTTCAGCAAACCGGAAACCACCAGGGGCAGGACTTCTCGCTCGCGCGGGGTCAGCGATTGCAGTCGCTCCCGCAGGGTCGCAACTTCCGCTTCCCGCTCGCGGCTGGCGCGGTCTCGCTCGAGCGCGATGTGAATGGCATCCAGCAGGTCCTGGTCACGAAACGGTTTGGGCAGGAACTCGACGGCTCCCGCCTTCATCGCCTGTACCGACATCGGAATATCCCCATGGGCAGTGATAAAGATGATCGGAATGTGAATGTTGGTTTCCGTCAGTTCACGCTGGAAATCCAGCCCACTTTTCCCGGCAACCGAACGTCGAGGACCAGACAACTCGGCGCATCCCGCCGCTGGCTTTGGAGGAATTCGCGGGCCGAGCCGAACACCTCGACCTGCAGACCCATCGAGCGGATCAGTCTCCGGAGCGCATCGCGGACTTCCGCGTGGTCATCGACGACGTATACGATGCTAGGCGGCTCGCTCATCGGATGCCCTCGGCAAGGTGAATTGGAAAACTGCCCCGTATGAAGACCCGGAACTGGCTCACAAACGGCCTCCGTGAGCTTCCACGATGGAGCGGCCGATGGACAGGCCCATTCCAATGCCCAGGGGCTTGGTGGTAAAGAATGGTTCGAACATGCGGTCCATTAGCTCCGAATCGATTCCTGTCCCGGAATCCTGCACCTGAACCAGCACCCCATCCGGGTGCAGCGCCGACTTGATGAGCAGCTTCCGCGGCCGCCCGGTAATCGTGGTCATGGCCTCGATTGCGTTCATGACCAGGTTCAGCATGACCTGCTGCAACTGAACCCGATCGCCCATCGCCGCGGGAACATCGTTGGCCAGTTCCGTTTCCACCGTAATACCGCCTCTCAGAACTTCGTGTTCGGCCAGCGCCAACACCTCCCGGATGATTTCATTCACATCAAGCTGCGCCATTTGCGGTGGCGCTTTCTGCAGCAGCCGGCGAATTCTCGCGAGCACCTCACTGGCACGATTCGCCTCTGCAGCCGTATGGGCTACCGCTTCCCGCGCCTCCTCCAGATTGGGTGGTTGCAGACCAAGCCAGCGCAGAGAGGCACTGCTATTGGCGACGACCGCCGCCAGCGGCTGGTTGATCTCATGGGCGATGGATGACGTCAAGATTCCCACAGTCGCGATGCGGGTTACACGGGCCAGCTCGGCCTGCAACCGCCGCAGGGCAGCTTCTGCCTGCTTGCGGTCGGTGACGTCCTGCAAAATACAGGCTACCCGGTCCACGCCCTTGGGACCTTCGATGGGAAAGTAGGAAATGAACAAATCCCGCTCACCAAGATGGGGATACGTATATCGTAGTCCGTATGCGACCACCTTGCCCTGAAAACACTCATCCAGTTTCGCTTTGGCCACCGACTCAAAAACGCCCGGGTTCACTACTTCTGGGATCAGTCGCCCGATCAGCTGCTCTGCCGCCAGGTTGCGAAACTTGAGGTATGCACGATTGGCCAGCACGAAGCGGTATTCCCGGTCAACTACGACGATCATCTCCTCCACGCCTTCCACTACTTTTTCGTATTCTCGCAGCCTTTCCGCCGCCTGCTTCCGTTCCCGGATGTCGTGAGCGATGGCCTCGATGGCCGGCGACCCTTTCCAGGTAATGGGGATCGCAGCCGATTCTATGTCCACCGATGAACCATCGAAAGCGACAACAACATGCTCCATCGGGGGAGACGCAAGTCCTGTCTGGTAACAGTCCGCCATCCGACGCCTTATGGATGCCAGGGAACCGGGATGAATAAATTCGGAAAGGTCTTTGCCGACGATCTGTTCCGGCTGTTGCGCTCCCAGCAGTTTCACGCCGAAGGGATTGACAAAAACGATTCTGTCGTCGCTGACGACAAAAATTGCGTCGGGGAGCGCCTCCACCAGCTTTCGAAATCTCTCTTCGCTCTCCACGAGTGCATCGTTGGCGAGGGTAAGCTGGCTAGTACGTTCGACAACGCGGCGCTCCAACTCCTGGTTGACCCGCTCGGCCTCCACACTGGCACGCCTGTCCACAGACGATGTCCCCATGGCGGCCACGAGCACGATTAGGGTCACAATACCGATTGCATTGTTGCCCACCGCAGAGATGTTCACAGCATGCGTAAGATCTGGAGACGCGGCGGGTATGAAACTTGCGGCGGCCATGCCGGTGTAATGCATCGCGGAGACGGCGGCTCCCATCACTGCGGCGCTGCCAAGCCTTCGTGGAACGGTCCATCTCGTCTCCTCTCGTAGACCGAATGCCATCAACAGCGCGATTAGAGAAAACAAGGCTGCGAGCACGATGGAAACGGTCACCAGAAGGGGAGAAAACCTGGTGATGGCGGGCAATCTCATGGCGGCCATGCTGATGTAATGCAGGCCGGCGATGCCCGCGCCCATAACATACGCTGCCAATCACGGCCTCACGCCAACCCATTTCCTGTCGGCTTGGCACATACAGCGCGACCGCAGAAGCGAGGATGGCCACCAGGAGCGACGTCAGAACTGTCGGCCAGTGATACCCAACGGCGACGGGCAAGTGAAAGGCCAGCATTCCCTTGAAGTGCATCGTCCAGATGCCGGTGCCCATCGCGATGGCGCCACCGCTCAACCAAGCCAGGCGAACCCGGCTGCGGGCCGCGGTTACGCGCCCCGTAAGGTCGAGCGCGGCATACGACGCGGCGATGGCGATCAACACTGACCGCGCCACTTCGCCGTAGTCGTACGAGCCGGTCATGGCCGCGTGTAGAGAGATCATCACAAAGGATCTCCTTCGCTAGCTTGGGGACCCCGACTCTCCAGAGATTCTGAAGAGTCGCCATACATGACCTGACCGAGACCAGATACTAATTACGGCTCTAATCCTACATCACAACAGGATGGGAAGTCGGTAATTTGTGTCACAAGGCGCGCAGGTATCGGACGCTACTTCTTCTGGACTGGTGCGGGAAAATACGGCAGCGCCTGTCCATTGACGATAGCCCGCGGATTGTCGTCCACCAGCGCAAGTGCCACTTCCTTGCCACAATGCTCCGCAGCCGCATCGCGACCCTCAGAAAGTATCGGCACACGATGCTTCGTGTCATGCGCGTCGGTAGCCAGAATGTGAACCGCCTCTCGTTTGAGCAGCCAAGTTGCTGTCCGCCACGCGGTTTCGCCCCAGCGTCCGGTCAGGGCTGAAGCCGTGACCTGCACCGAGCAACCCATCTCCACCCACCGCAACATCCGCTCCGGAGTCCGCTGCAGAATCGGATTGCGCTCGGGATGCGTGACCACGGGTGTGATCCCGATCTCGATCAGCTTCGCCAGGCTGTCTTCAATCTGCGGAGGAATGCTGTAGTTGCTGGGTTCGACGAGCAGGTAGCGGCCGCCCTCGATGAGATACCGTTCTGGAGTTGCCATCACCGCTTCCAGGTTTTCAAAAGAAAGGTGGAAATCGCAACCCAGGCTGAGGCGCGGAGTTTCGCCGACCCGTTGCCGCAGGTAATCGAGTATCTGGGCCAGGTATTCACGATCGTAAGGATAGCGATGGTTGGCGTGCGGCGTGGCCACGATGTGTTCAATGCCATCGGCGGCCGCCATGCGGCACATCTCCTCCGACATCTCCCACGACTTGGGGCCGTCGTCCACTTCGGCAAGGATGTGACAGTGGATGTCGATCATGGGAGAACCAGCTTTTGGCTAGTAGCTCTCAGCTATCAGCTTTCAGCTTCTAACTTGCAATGATACAGGTTAGTGGATCGGATCTTGAAGGTTGGTAGAGCTAAGAGCCAAAGCTAGGAGCCAGAAGCTAGAAGCCGAGAGCCGAGAGCTGAAAGCTGTTTTCCTACTTCATCACCCCGCGCTGGGCGATGCCGATATTGTCGCGGGTGGTGTTCTTCACCAGATACATCATTTCGTCAGCCTGGCGGATGATGTCGTGCGGACTCTTGGCGTCGTGCGGATAGGTCGCCACGCCCATCGAAGCGCGGATATTCAGATTAAGTCCTTCGTCCCGGCAGAAGGTGCTGGTGCGCAGGCTGTCGCGCAAACGTTTGGCCACTACCAGTGCCGAATCTTTGCCAGTCTGCGGCAGCAGCACCACAAATTCATCGCCACCGTATCGAAAAGCGTAATCGATCAAGCGCAACTGCGCCTTGATCAGGTATCCGATCTCAGCCAGTAGCTTGCTTCCGATCAGGTGTCCGTAAGTGTCGTTGACCTGCTTGAAGTGGTCGAGGTCGATGAACAGCACGGTGAATTCATAGCCGAAACGCGCCGAGCGGTAGACCTCGGTCTCCAGAGTTTTGTAGAGATGCCGGGCATTGAACAACCCGGTGCAATCATCGGTGATGGTGAGTTCCTGGATCTTCTCGACGGCGCGGGCGTTTTCAATGGCGATGGCGGCATAGTCGCAGAGCGACTGGAGAAAATAGACCTCCTGGTCGCTGAAATGTTTCATGTCCACATTCACCAGTTGAATGACGCCCAAAACCCGCAACCGGGAGCGCAGCGGAAAACAGATGATAGAGCGAGTCTCCCAGCGGGTCATCTCGTCAATGCGCTTGGCGAAACGGGGATCGGTGTAAACGTCGGGCACAACCAACCGCTCGCCGTGTTTGGCGACGTAGCCGGCGATACCTTCGCCCACTTTCAGGCGGACATTCTTCAGCGCCTCAGAGGCGGTCCCGACCGCAATCGCAAAATAGAGATCGTCGCGTTCTTCATCCACCATGAGCAGCGACCAGGTGTCGGGACGGAAGTACTCCGCCATCTTCTCCATGATGGTTTGCAGGATGGAGTCCAGGTCGAGGGACGAGGTCAAAGCCTTGGCCACATCGTGGAAGATGGCCAATTCCTGGGTTTGCCGGCTACGATCGGCCTCAGCGGCCTTGGTCATGCCAACCTCAAGAGTGGGAAGCAAGTCCTAGAATTATATGCGCTTGGCGGGAGGCCAGAAAAGAAACGTTGGTAACAGGTTACCCACGAAGGCACGTGGCAAAGGGCCGATTGGCGCGGGTTTGGACGTAGTTTGCAGCGGTTACCGGGCGGGCTTGGTGGCCCACCAGTCAAACACTCCCCTTGGTTGTCATCCTGAGGGCCCGCGCTTTTCTTCGCGGGCCGAAGGATCTCAGTCTCCACGACTCCCGACGGGTTCCCCACTCAAGCCCGGCCTTGGCTTGAGCGGGATGTCACCTCACATCACCACCGCCTCCACCGGACGCCGCGGGCTGGCATTTGCCGCCAAACTGGGATAGCCCATATAGAAAACAAACGTGGGCTGCCAGGTCGGATCACCGGTGATCTCGTTGAGCATCGCCAGCCGCGAGGCCGGGTTACCCAGCGCCCGCTCATGGTCCACCATTTCCACGGCCTCGTTGCAGGGCCGGCCGGCAATTCCTCGAGCGGTTGCGAAGAGATGCGCGCGCTGCCAGAGTCGGCCCGCCTTCAAGCACTGTTCCTGATCGTAACGATCTCGCACGGCAATGAAGCCGATCAGTGGTGCGCTGAGCATCAACTGCGAATAGGTATCTTTCGCGGTGCGCGACGCAGCCCTTGCCAGCATCCATAGCGGCATCATCTTGGCAATCGCGGCCGCGATGGGCGGCAGCCCGATGGCATCGAGAGTCAGGCCGTCGCGATACTTCTGAACAGAACTCCATGGCGTGCGCACCCACCGGTCGCTGCCTTGCTCCACGTTCGGATCGGAATAGATCTCGTGATTGGCGGCGGAACTTATTTGCGCAATCTTCTTGCGCACGCTCTCATCGCCGAAAAAGAAACAACTTCACATCCGCGTCGTCGCCGGGCAGACGGCTGAGCTCGTCGATGAAATCCCGTGGAAGCGGTTTGTGCGGATCGTAAGCACTGCGATTGGTATGCCGCCGCGGGATGGCGTTGTAGAGTTCGCTTTCTTCCCGGTTTCCAGGCGCGAGATCCACGCGGGCCAAAAGCTGTGGCTTGGGTTCAGCGGGAATCGGGCCGAGTTTTCCCGGCAGCAGCGTCACCATAGCTGCATAGCCGTTGGCAGGAGCAGCCAGCAATAGATTCTCCAGAGCGCAACCCATGCCGATGTGTTCTTCCCGCAGATAAGCATCGAGAGCGCCAACGTTTCTCTGGGTGTCGATGTGCAGCTCGATCGAGGAGTTCGTAACTTTGAACAGCCAAGGCTGTGTGTTGTGCGGGCTGGCGGCAAGAATCGCGGCGCGCACCAGCGCAAGCGGGCCTTCGTTGGTGGCATTGCGCCAATCTCTCCACGGCTCGTAAGCCGGTCCTTCACCAACGCTGAAGACACCTTGATCAAAGGCACGCCACACGCCTCCACCCACAACCACCACGCTTACAACTCCCGCGCCTTTGAGGAACGATCTGCGTTGCATGGACTCTCTCCTGATCCGGTCTCGGGCGCTACAGCACGACTGATACTGTACGTCGGTTTGGGCGCTGATTCGCCCCAGCCGCGCTCAATCGCTTAACATATATTAGACGTAGCAACCAGACTTCAAGCTAGCGGGAGAACCGTGCCCTCATTCGGCGCGAAGTTGAAGCAGGAGCGCGAGCAGCGTGGCGTCACGCTGGACGAAATCTCCAGTTCCACCAAGATTGGCACGCGCATGCTCCATGCCCTGGAAGAAGACCACTTCGACCAGCTTCCCGGCGGAATCTTCAACAAAGGGTTTATTCGCGCCTACGCGCGCTGCCTCGGCATTGATGAAGAGCAAGCTATTGCCGATTATCTTGTCGCCAGCGGAACCGGCGAGCCGCAAACTCAAGCCGAGGCCAGCCCTGCGGCCGCTGCCATCGCACAACGGATCGAAACCGAGACCGGCCCAGCGCATAATCTTCCCTGGGGCTTGCTTGCTGTCTTGCTGTTGGTGATCGCGCTGGGTTTCGCAGCCTGGGGTTTCTACTCACGTGGAGTGGGCAAGATTGGCCGCTCTGCCATGCACGCGAGCAGCGCGCCGCAGTCCTCGATAGGCGTCCCGGGCGAAGCTCGCAGCGTTCCCTCCGGCAGTGCGCAGCATGCCCCCACTGCGATCTCGGCGCCGAGAGTCAGCAGCGTGTCAGCAACCGTTTCCGCGAAAACTGCCCCAGTCTCATCCGCGCCGCTGGTGCTCCGAATCAGCCTGCGCCAGGACTCCTGGATTTCCATCACCGCGGACGGACACGAATCCACCCGTGGGACTTTGACCGCGCCCGCAGAAAGGGCGGTGCAGGCGAGGAAGGAGATCGTGGTAAAAGCCGGAAACTCCGGTGCCGTCGATTATGAGTTCAACGGAAAGAAGGTCCCAGCTCAGGGAGTTGACGGACAAGTGCAAACGATTGTCTTCGACTCGACCGGCTGGCGTGTGGAAACAACTTCGTTCACTCCCGCCGCCACTGCGCCGCAGCCGTGACTAATTCCCCATTTAGTCCCGTTATTTGCCGCCTGCCCGGTTCGGCATTCCGCTCGCTGCGGCTGCTCACCTGTCACCCCAAAACGATTGCGCCGGTCACCCTTCTCTGATAGCTTTTTAAAGACCCCGGAGTTCACATAATTTTGCGGCCATTGTGTTCCGATCGTTCCTGCCGGAAGTAACGCCGCCTGGCTGAAGGAGAGACGCTTTGTCACATAAAAATCGCTATCTGTTCACATCCGAATCCGTAACCGAAGGCCATCCCGATAAGATCGCCGACCAGATTTCCGACGCTATCCTCGATGCCTGCCTGGCCGACGATCCCGCCAGCCGCGTCGCCTGCGAGACCCTGACCGCGACCGGACTGGTCGTCATTGCCGGCGAAATCACGACCAAGGCTTATGTGGACTTCCAGACTCTGGTCCGCGGCACCGTCGCCTCGATTGGTTACGACAATGCCCTGTACGGTTTCGATGCCAATACCTGCGCTGTGATCTCGAGTATCAACAAGCAGTCCGGCGACATTGCCATGGGTGTGGACACCGGCGGCGCCGGCGACCAGGGCATGATGTTCGGCTATGCCTGCAACGAAACTCCTGAGCTGATGCCTATGCCGATTTCGCTGGCGCACAAGCTCACCATGCGGCTGGCCGAAGTTCGCAAGCACGGCAAACTCCCCTACCTCCGGCCTGACGGCAAATCTCAAGTCACAGTCGAATACGATGAGCATCGCAAGCCGGTGCGCGTCGATGCGGTGGTGATTTCCACCCAGCACGCCGAAACGGTCCAGAACGACGAACTGCGCAGCGACATTCTGAAGCACGTCATCCAGCACACGATTCCAGCCAACCTGCTCGACGAAGACACCAAGTACCACATCAATCCGACCGGCCGCTTCGTGATCGGCGGGCCGATGGGCGATACCGGCCTGACGGGACGAAAAATCATCGTCGATACCTATGGCGGCATGGGCCGCCACGGCGGCGGATGTTTCAGCGGAAAGGATCCGACCAAGGTGGACCGCTCGGCGGCCTACATGGCGCGTCATATCGCAAAGAACGTCGTGGCCGCCGGCCTGGCGGACCGCTGCGAGGTGCAACTCGCCTATGCCATCGGCATTGCCGAACCGGTAAGCATTCTGGTAGACACCTTCGGAACCGGCAAAGTGGAAACCGCGGTGATTCAGGAATTGATCCGCGCGCACTTCAAGCTGACACCCAAAGGAATCATTGAATCGCTGAAGCTGCGCCGGCCGATCTATTGCAAGACCGCAGCCTACGGACATTTCGGCCGCAACGATCCTGATTTCACCTGGGAATCGACGCATAGTGCATCCCGCCTGGCTAGCGAGGCTGGTTTGCGAGAGCCGGCCGCGCATGGAGTGAAGAAATAGCTTTCATTGTTGTCATCCCGAACGAAGTGAGGGATCTGCAGTTCTGAAATTCAGCAACCAGGTTCCTCGTCGCTCTCCCCCCGAGTGACAAGAAACGTATAATTCTAACTATGCATTCAGCGCCACAGGAGAAGTATGGCAACTACACCGACGCAAGCACGTTGTGACATCAAGGGCATCGAATTTGCCGATCTTGGCAAGAAGCGCATCGAATGGGCCAACCAGTCGATGAAAGTGCTGCAGATCATTCGCAAGGAATTCATCAAGAACCAGCCGCTGCAGGGCATCCGCATCTCCGCGTGTTTGCATGTGACCGCGGAGACGGCCAACCTGGCCATCACGCTGCGAGACGGCGGAGCGGACGTGGTGTTGTGCGCCTCGAATCCGCTTTCTACGCAGGACGACGTCGCCGCCAGCCTGGTGCGCGACCACGGCATCTCGGTATTTGCCGTCAAGGGTGAGGACAACGACACCTACTACAGCCACATTCTCGCCGCCATCGATCACAAGCCGCACATCACCATGGACGATGGCGCGGACCTGGTCACCACTCTGCACACCAAGCGGCAGGATGCGCTGGACGGCGTGATCGGCGGCACAGAAGAAACCACCACGGGCGTAATCCGGCTGCGTGCCATGGCAAAAGAGGGCATGTTGCGTTTCCCCATCGTCGCCGTGAACGACGCCGACACCAAACATTTCTTCGACAACCGTTACGGCACCGGACAATCCACGATTGACGGCATCATCCGCGCAACCAATTTTTTGTTGGCAGGATCGAAGTTCGTGGTTGCCGGCTACGGCTGGTGCGGACGCGGACTGGCCAGCCGTGCGCGGGGCGCCGGCGCCGAGGTCCTTGTGACCGAAGTCGATCCGACGAAGGCGCTGGAAGCGGTGATGGACGGTTTCCGCGTCATGTCGATGCACGAAGCCGCC
>Ga0209517_10000123_pt1 | contig 131731 bp, 118 predicted proteins | sample PeaSoiMetSII2010_FD_187695 | JGI IMG/M metagenome (GOLD analysis project Ga0209517, IMG submission 187695) | Peat soil microbial communities from Weissenstadt, Germany - SII-2010 (SPAdes) (version 2) | ecosystem: Environmental > Terrestrial > Soil > Wetlands > Peat | place: Germany...
GGCCAAACCCAGGCCGGCCAGGGCCCCGCGGCTCCGGCAGTCTAATCCCAGTTGCGGGTGAACTCAGCTTCGAAACTGTAGCTTACCGCTCGTCTGCTCCCACTCCCATTTCCGCTGAAGTCAAACATGCGCTGGTACAAGACCGGACTACCCTCGCCATAACAAGAAAACTCCAAAAGTGAAACCCCCGCGATAATTTGGTCGTTTTGGACTCAAATGTTGGTAACGCTCCTGCGCAAGTCCTGTCATCTTGGGCCGTGTTCGTTCGAAAGGAGTCCGCGACATGGCCCAATGCGCTCTCTCTGTCAGATATATCTCGATTGCCCGCCTTAAGCTCAACCCCCGAAACACTCGCATCCACACGGATAAGCAGGTTGCTCAATTGGCGCGCAGCATCGGGGCTTTTGGTTTTAATGTCCCGATTCTGATCGATGGAAAGTCGAATGTTATAGCTGGGCATGGGCGGGTGTGTGCAGCCAAGGTGTTAGGTATTGAGACCGTCCCGACGATCCGTTTAGAGCACCTTACGGAACAGCAGATTCGGGCGTTCGGAATCGCAGATAACCGGCTCACAGAGAACGCCGCCTGGGATCAGCAGCTACTGGGGGAACAGCTGAAGATTCTGTCGGAAGCTGAGATTGATTTCAGCTTGGAGACGACGGGATTTGAGATGGGCGAGATCGATTTGATGATCGAGAACCTCTCTCTTGGGCTGAGGGGCAAGGAAGATCCCGCTGATGCGGTTCCGGAAGTCTCATCTGCGGTAGTCAGCGAACTCGGCGATCTTTGGATTCTGGGAAAGCACCAAGTTTTATGTGGAGACGCGCTTTCGCCGGCTGACTATCCGCGGCTGATGGATGGCCATAAGGCAAACGTGGTCTTCACCGATCCTCCGTACAACGTTCCAATTTCAGGTCACGCCAGCGGCAAGGGAAAGACCACACATCGCGAATTCGTAATGGCCTCCGGCGAGATGACCGAACAGGAGTTTCGTCAATTCCTGACGAGAGCCCTCGGTCGGGTGGCCGCAAGCAGCAGAATCCCAAGCGTCATCTACGTGTGCATTGACTGGCGCCACATGGGAGAACTGCTTGCGGCAGGATCCGCTGTTCACTTGGACCTTCTGAATGTCTGTGTCTGGACCAAAGACAATGCGGGGATGGGCTCACTTTACCGGAGTCAGCACGAAATGGTCTTCGTGTTCCGAAACGGCAAGACTTCTCATCGCAACAATATCCAACTGGGCCGATTCGGGCGTTCGCGTAGCAATGTGTGGAATTACCCGGGAGCTAACACCCTTGCTCGGAGTACACCTGAGGGCGATCTCCTGGCGCTTCATCCGACCGTCAAACCCGTGGCTCTCGTTGCGGACGCAATCATGGATTGTTCTTCCCGCGGCGATAGGGTCCTTGACCCGTTCTTGGGCAGCGGCACGACTGTGATTGCGACCGAGCGAACGGGCAGGATCTGTCACGGCATGGAGCTCGATCCCGGTTACGTCGACACAGCTGTACGCCGTTGGCAAAAGTTTACCGGGGAGACTGCCGTGCATGCAACGAACGGCAAATCCTTTGCCGAAATGGAGAAGGAGAGCAATGAAAAAGCGGACGACCAAGCCAAAGAAAGTAAGCTCCGCAAGCGTGGGCTACGGTAAACCACCGGAACATACGCGTTTCAAACCAGGCCAGTCCGGTAACCCTAAGGGCCGCCCCAGGGGCTCCGCGAACATGGCGACGGTGCTCGGTCGTATATTGCGTGAAAAGGTGGGCACCGTTGAGAACGGCAGACGCAAGACCATCAGCAAGTTTGAAGCTGCCCTCAAACAGCTCACAAACAAGGCGGCCTCGGGAGACCTCAGCGCGCTGCGGCTATTGTCAGCTTTAGTCGCGTCTGCTGAGGAGCGCTCTAGTGAAGCAACTGTCTCAGGACCTGTCCTTCCCGAGATCGACGAGAGGGTTGTGCAGGGAATTTTGGAACGCTTCAAGGCGACCAACGGAGGCGATGAAGATGGTTCCGACGCTGACACCGAGTGACTGTGCTGCGTGGTTGCGACAGGATTTATATGCCTTTACGGAGCAATGTTTCTACGAACTAAATCCGACGACGACGTTCCTGCGGAACTGGCACATCCAGGTGGTTTCGTCAGCCCTGGAAGACTGCAGACGTGGAAAGATCTCGCGACTCGTTATTAATCAGCCTCCTCGCTCTCTCAAATCGCACTGCGCCTCCGTCGTTTTTGTCGCATTTCTGTTGGGCCATGATCCCTCTGCCAAAATCATCTGCGCTAGCTACGGCCAGGACCTAGCGAACAAGCACGCAATGGATTGCCGAACGATTTTGAACAGTCCTTGGTACCGGGCCTTGTTTCCCCGTACGCGCTTGTTATCTCAACGCCAGGGACTGCAGGAATTCATCACCACGGTACAGGGATTTCGCCTTTCGACGTCCGTAGGCGGCGTGCTCACAGGGAGAGGTGCGGACTACATCATCATCGACGACCCTCTGAAACCGGACGAAGCCCTCTCCGATACCCAGCGCAGGGGAGTCAACGAATGGTTTGATCACACGCTCTACAGTCGCCTAGACGATAAGAAGCAAGGACGAATCATCTTAATCATGCAGAGACTGCATGAGGACGATCTGGTAGGGCACGTTCTCCGAATGGAGCCCTGGACGTCGATCAGGCTTTCCGCCATTGCGGAAGAAGATGAGATTCATGTGATCCAAACCCTTTCGGGGAGGCGACGCTTCAAACGCAAAGCAGGCGAGGCCCTCCATCCGGAGCGCGAGCCACTCGAGGTGCTGGCTCACCTACGCGAGGCTCAAGGCGAATATCACTTCTCGGGTCAATATCAACAGAACCCTTCGCCGCTGGGGGGAGGACTCGTGAAGACGGATTGGTTTAGGACGTACACTTCGATTGATCTGCCGGCGAAGTTTGAGTTGCTCTTCCAGAGCTGGGATACGGCCAACAAACCGGGCGAACTCAATAACTACAGCGTCTGCACTACGTGGGGTGTATCACAGAAAAGACTGTACTTGATGGCGGTCTTTCGCAAGCGGCTTGGCTACCCCGAACTGAAGCGAGCTGTTCGCGAGCAAGCCGAGACGTTCGGGGCGAAGACGGTACTGATTGAGGACAAGGCCTCAGGCACACAACTGATCCAAGATCTAATCAGTGAAGGAATCCACGCCGTGAAGAAATACACACCTGACGGCGACAAGATTATGCGGATGCATTCGGTCACTAGCACCATTGAGAATGGGTTTGTTTACCTTCCCGAGAAAGCTCCTTGGCTCGGCGAGTATGTGCACGAACTCGCTAGCTTCCCGAAGGGGAAATATGATGACCAGGCCGATTCAACTTCCCAAGCCTTGGATTGGTTCAAGCAGAAATCCATGAAGTCGGTTTCGGGATTGCATGAGGCTTTAACCATAATGGCAGCAGACCCGGCGCGGTATGGCCTGAGTGTTGGATTTAATCGACGCGACGCGCCGTTAGAGTGGGATCGACGGAGAGGGTTTGGGCGTTATTGATCGGTGCCCTATTCCTCTCACTTCGCACCGCGCGTTTTCAGCTTTCATCAGCACCCCGAACCACTTTGAGCTCCCACTGACTTTGTCTGCTGTTTGCTTTGCGTGCGGACGTGCGTGGCGTTAAGTTTCGCTAACCTGAAGTCAAAGCGGATTTAATTGAACAGGGAGGAACGGGCCGTGGAAATATGGAACCGAGAGCAACTTTACGCTGAGATATGGGAAAGTCCGCTCATTAAAGTAGCGCCTAAGTATGGGATCTCGGCTGTAGCTCTCGGAAAGATATGCCGAAAACTTCAAATTCCCCTGCCTGGTAGAGGCTATTGGGCCCAGAAAGAATTTGGCAAAGCCGCTGCTCAAACCCCACTTCCAGAAGGCAAAGATGTTTCAGTTCTCAGGCGCTCACAGATAAATCCGGATGCTTCAAATTCTAAGGACAGCGCCGAGTTCAGTGCGGACGACCCTGAAGTGTTGCTGATAATTGCCACGGGGAAAAAGGACTTTGGTCACTACCTCAAGTCTGAACGACACGCTCTCGTTTCGCGCGCCGCTAAGGCCTTGAATCGCGCCCGCACGGATGACCGTGGAGTTTTGGTTCCGAAAGGAGACGAGTCGATTCTGAACATTCGAGTTTCTAAGAACTCTTTGGAACGTGGGCTACAGATTATAAACGCAATCATTCTGGCACTTGAAGAGGAAGGGTTTCCGATTACGGTCACGCCCAACGGGCAGACAACATCAGTCCGGACGCTCGGCCAGGACATACCGTTCGCTTTGGTCGAGAGACTCATCATGAATCGCACGGAGGTCAAGCGCGGCTCATGGACCGACACCGTCACCCAATACAGGCCGAGCGGAGAACTGGAGTTTCGGTTCGGCTCCTCTGGCTACGGCTGGAGTAAGAAAGTATCGGACGGCAAAATCAAGAAGCTCGAGAATACTGTCAGCGAATGTGTCGGTAAGCTGATGCGTCACGCTCGCCACCTCCGGATTGAGCAAGAAAAGTTTGAGCAATACCAGGCTGAGTGCCGGAAGAAGGAACTGGAGAGGGAGGAACTTGCGCGTCAGATCAGTGAAGAGGAAAAGAAATTGAAAGACCTAGATTCCTGGGTGACAAATTGGGACCGGGCCGGGAAGATTCGAGAATTCGTCGTGGCGCTCCGCAAGGTATGGGCCGAGCAAGGGCACGACGTTTCACCCGAATCCGCGAAGGGCCAAAAGCTTGCCTGGATGACACAACAGGCTGATCGTTTGGACCCGATGTTGGAAAGCCCGCCATCCATCTTGGACCGAAAGAAAGAACTCTCGTATTGGTAACGTCTCTGGGGAGTGTTCCTAGCTCTTCGCTCGGTTTGGACTGAGGCGACATCGATATCCTGGCCGAAGATGTTTTTCGATCAGGCGCTGTTACCGTCTAATTTCGCTCGGTCATCGTAGCGGAAACGCATTAGGGAACCAGCGCCAAGTGTGAACGACTCGATGTTCCTTTACCGCCGCCCTTGATGCCTGCCATCGTGAGGCCGAACATCAAACACTCCAACTCCGCTTGAGGAATTGCAAGTTCACGCGCAATCTTTGCTCTCGTCATCCCTTCTTTGTGCAATGCGGCAAATATATTCGGAAGTATCAGTGAAGTCTCCCGTGGAGCTTGGTTTGGTTCTTCTGTGCGAAATCTATTCTTAGAGATTTGAATGTAAAGCAACCGGTATTGCCATTCAGTGAGCATGTTTACACTGCGCAGACGATGGCATAAGGCGGCAACAGAAGTCTTCCAAATGCTTTTCAGACTAACCAAGGTTGCAAGCGTTGGAAATCGAGTGGCATGTGCAAGAACACTGGCGCGAGGCATCAAAAACGCGGATGCGAAAGCATTCGCTTCTTGCTCGGCATCCTTTCCGCGTGGTCCGCCGTGTCGGTGAAGAACAAGATGCCCTAATTCATGCGCCGCATCATAACGACTGCGCTCAGAGGACTTCTTACTGTTCAAGAATATGAAAGGAACCTCTTCCTTCCACATCGAGAAAGCGTCCACTTCTCGGGCCTCAATCGCCAGTGAATAGATGCGGACGCCTTTAGATTCCAACAAGTGAATCATGTTGCTGATAGGAAGTTCTCCGATACCCCAATGATGTCGAAGCGCCTCTGCCGCAGCTTCGGGGGATTCCTCGTCGCTGAGGTTTGGGATGTCAACGGAAGGTAGCTCGAACCGTTCTTCGAGCCATCGGTTCAAATGGAGAGCGATTGCACCTTGGCTAAGGGCCATGGCCCGCTGAAATGCCTTCATTCTAGACATTGAGCGAAAACTGGCTGTGTCAGGCCTAGGCTCGTCTAAGACATCTCCGAAGAAGAAATCCACTGGGAAATCAGATACCGAAGCGATCTTGTTTATCGCCGCTTTGCTCGGGGGATACTCGCCTAACTCATAGGCTTTGAATGAGCGTAGAGCCACGCCCATCCGCCTGGCAAATTCGATCTTCGTCAATCCCCGGCGCTTTCGAGCGACTGCCAATCGTGTGGGATTGAACATCCGCCTCGATTTAAGCACTTCGCCGCTTGATCTTGACGACGACGGTTGGCGTTTGCGGGACATCGGTTGGAACCTTTACTATGCCCCCGCCGAGTGGCGAGGTCGATAGAATAATTCGCTCGGCCCATCCACTAACTTGACCCTCTTCATTCATCTGGATCGGGCGGGATAGCTCACAGCGGACCTCGTTCGCTTTTGCGTCGTAGTGGAACAGGAGCAGGAATGTCATTTTGCCGTTAGATTCATCTAGATCTTCGGGACGCAATCGCACATCGAACAGCGTCATCTGAAGTGCATTGACTGTCACCGCGCTCTCGGTTCGAGGTCCCTTGCTAGACCGAGTGCAAGGACTGACGTCGGGATTACCGGTATTTTCGTCACCCGTCGAGACGATGAGGGACACTCGACTCGCCGCATCAACAGTCAACGGCAGATTTCCACTGTCCGCGCGAGTCCAACCGTCGGGACGCAACAGTTCACGGAGGCTTGCAACCGTTTCCGCCCATGCCCAGATGCCCGGAAAGGGTGCTGGATGATTCGGCGTGCAACTTGCCCGCGCAGCTTGTCCACGTTGAACAGCCTCACATAGAACCTCTTGGCGCAAACCCAATTCCGAGAGGCGACTTGGAACTTCTTCCGAGGTCGAGTAAACTTTGAGTTTTGGCATGGCCTTCCTTCCTGCACGTTTTTATACAAGAAATGAGAATAACTGTAAAGCGTTATTCTGACCGCTGCGAGTTAAGAAGAACGGGGAGTGCCGCGAGGCTTTGGTATACTCCCCGCGCAATCATGGCCAGGATCAGAATTTGGGGCGAACCCGGGCACACCGAGTTTTTTGTTTCACTGGAGCGAACGCCCATAGTGCTTGGTGATTTGCGCAACCGATTGCCTAACCTGAAGCGGAAGTTATCGAAGACGTGGCCCGTGGTCTACATTGGCATTCAGCGGCCGCCAGTGCGCCGCAGAAATCCAATCGACCCCCACGAAGTTATTAGGACAGCAAAAGTTGGGTTGGAAATCTACGTCGCCGGGGCCGTTGCCGGCGCGGGCAAAGAAACAGGAATAAAGCTAGTGAAAGCGGTAGCCGAGTGGATTAAGCGACATTCCTACAAGCCGAAAGCGAGAAAGCCTACCAAGAGGCGCAACTCCAAACGCTAACGCAGGTTTCTTCGAGTCGATGAAACCAGAGGATCAATTCACGAGATGCGGAATGTTGTCGTTGACTGCGACGACCAGTTTCGGCTTGCACGCCTCATGCTTGCCGAGCATGAGCGTCGACGCTATGTCAACGGCGCTGCTTTGAGGACAATGGCAGTAGACCCTTCGCGCTATGGCCTGAGTGTCGGAATTAATCGGCGCGACGTGCTGTTAGAGTGGTATCGGCTCGGCAGAAATCATTCCGCCAATTACCCATTAGTATACAGACAAGTTGAGTCAAAGCACATCATAGTAATAAGATAACGAAGAAAGAAACCCACGATCCCGTCGTCGTTCTGGTAAAACCGATTATAGAGGCGGGTGGAAAAGTATTCGCCGGCATCACTACGGATGTTTACAATCTCCCGCGAGCAATTGAGTTGTTCTGGGGTGTGGCGACGACTCGACCAGGAGGTGCGCGCTGAATCCACCGTACAAACCCGTAGTTATCATCGACGTGGATAACACCACCATTGATACCGCATGTCGGAAACAGAAGGCTCTAAAGATCTACCACGGCGTTGAAGCATCGCTCGACAAGATCAGGAGTGACTATGAATTGGCTCCGATCTTGGGCAGCGGCGGAGAAGTAGCAGCGTCTTTTTTCATTCGATTGGACACCGAGGAAGCAATTACCACGTGTGATGCCCCCGCATTTCCTGGGGCCGCAACTACGATCGAACTATTTCGAAAAAACGGATTCGACATAGTTTTCATGACGGCCCGACAATCTAACCTCCGAGAGGTCACGCTGTCGGAGCTCCTACGGAACAATATTCCATGTCAAGAAAGGGAATTATGGATGCCGTCATCGTCTGACCAGGGGGGCGAGTTTAAGTTTCAAAACGTCAGAAAGCTATCCCTTGAAAGGCAGATTGTGGCAGTAATTGGTGACCGACCGGAGGACATCAAAGCCGCTCAGGGTGCCGCAGTACCGGCGATTCTGTTCAAGAGCACGTTGAAAGACCCGGAAGTGGAAGCGATCGTTAGGGCAGACAGAAGCGGTCTTATTGTGTGTAGTTCGTGGACGGAAATCGCAACTGCCGTGGAGAAGCTTCAATCAGGTTCTGCTCAGATGGCCTTGTTACGTACGTTATTTAGCGAGCAGTATGGGTCGTGGTTACGTGATATTGATGAAAAAATGAAGATCGTTGTCGCGGTAGCGGCAGTCATTGTTGCCTTCTGCGGAGGCGAACTTCACGAGAATGCGAGCTATGATTTCGGTTGGTGGCTCTTATTGCTGACTCTGATTGTATCCTCGTTAGCGACTGTCTATGCAGTGAGAGGTTTCACGTCGCGTTATTCCAGCGGAACACTGTCCTCGAGTCCGGTGAGGACTCAACTCAAGCAGGTGTTCGCAGTACTTTTGGGCTGGCCCCAGAAGTGGCTTCATCTTCCAAACGATGCAATCGCAGAATATCGAGCGATACAACACGCATCGGAACGTGAACAGGCGTCTGCCCATTTGAAGTTCTTCTATGATAGGTACCGAACACATAATCCCGACGCGCTTCTCAATCTGCGGATGCTGGAGCTTCGGGCAACAAATTATTCAAAGCTCTATGCTGAACGAATTGCTTCAAACCTGCTAATTCTTGCGATCACCCTAATCGTGCTATGGGCATTGAGAAGCGCTGGCGCGCACGTGGCCCACAAGACGATTGGCGCCGTGTTGGACCTGTTGAAACGGGCTCGATAGGAGGTCAGAAACCATGGTTGGTTCTCGGATCCCTTCGTCTACTTCCTCAGACCCTTTGATCAGAACGGTTTGCTTCAAAGTTCACCAATACTGTGATCTAGCTTGCTTGCATTGCTGGGCTGAATCTTCGCCGAGAGCGACGCAAGCGCTCGACGCTGAGGCGATTTTGTCTCTAGCTGGTTCTCTGAGGCAATTAGGACTGAGTCATGTGAGTCTAAGCGGAGGGGAGCCGCTGCTGTTCCCGGCGATCGAATCTGTTCTTCAGGGGCTTTGGGACCTGGATTTGAATGTGACCATCACAACCAACGGCTTCAATGAGAAAATGCTCCACAGAATATTGAATTTCATTCGACCTTGTGGCGTCCCGAAGACACGCCTTCGGGTAAGTATGGACGGATCTCCTGCCCGCCATGAATACCTGCGGGGCGTACACACGTATCAGCGAGCTTTAATGGCAGTCGAAACGATTCGAGCGGCATTTGGTTGGGTTGGAGTCAATACTGTTGTCAGCCGTCCAACCTTGTCTGATGTGGAAGCTCTATGTAGAGATCTGATTGATAAACGAGTCGACCACTGGGCATTATTAACGGAAGCTCCGCGCGGAAACCGCGCCGGTAGCTCAACGACGCCCAAGGAGATCTTTGAAGCCGTGGATGCTGTGGAGACCACTGCGCGAAATCATGGTTTTCTCGCCACGATTGAAAAGTGGGATTATCTGACTGCGCCTCACAGCTATCTTTTGGTGGAACCGAGCGGACACATTGTGATTCCTGGGACGACCGAGAGTGACGATATTCTTATCGGGGAGGCAAGCCGGCCAGACTTGGGCATCCTCGAGGCGACCTTAAAAGAACTAACTGATAAGAAAAGGGCTACGTTTTTTGCTTGGGACCATCGACGGTATTTTGGGTGAGGCGTGGTAGGGAAGAAGCTGGTGACATAGAATTCGGTTCTGTATTCGGTTTGCGTTTGGCCTCTATGGTATTGAATCTGTCCTCTTCATCGTCAGTGTTGCCCAAGGAAGTTTGCCGCGAACGCATGACGTTGCGCTTGACTCGGTTCATTGTCTCGCACCCAGCGGGCCGTCGATGATTCGAGATCCAGACCCAGGGTGGCCGCAAAGCGCGCTATCCTACACCAAGCATAGGCACGCCAAGTAAGGACATGCCCAGCCCGAATCGCAACTTCTGGCTGGTCGAATCTTACCATCCTAATAATCCGTTCCCGTAAGTCTTCAAGACCGTTGTAAGGATCAAGAATTGTATTGCTCCGAATATCAATCGCTATCGCATTAGCGGTGATGTCAAATTGCGCTAAACATTCAAGGAGGTTGGTGCAACTCCCGAACCCTTGATTGAAACCGTGGGTCGGAACTATATCGCAGTAAGCCGTGTCGGGGCGGCTTGGGAACCAGCGGGGTGATTTCAGAGGACCAACGGTCACCCGACCTGCCCGTTCAAGTCGAGCGAGAAGTGGAGCTAATGACACTCCTTCCACAATGAAGTCAAAGTCGGCTTGACCGCGCTCTCGCCCGAGGGCCGAGTCACGAATGGCGCCCCCTACCAGATAAACCGTCAATTTAGGTGACTGCCTAATGGCAGAATAAAAAGCCTCATAGCCAGACCAACTCGACAGGTGATCCTGAACCGTCGCAAGTAGCCCCTGCTGGATAGGTTGATCGGGAGCTAGCATTGTCGATTCTGGCCCTGTCGCGCCGGACCATTGAAGGGTACCAAACCATCACCGTCATACACAAAGACGCTCGTCACGTTGGGAGATTGCTTGTAGATTCTTCGCCCGAAGGAATCGTGCTTGACCGTCACCGTACCGCCCGAACCAGCTAGCGTTACACTCGTCAGCCGATTCTCGTAGTCCCGCACGTAATCCGTTGTGCCAGTCGAATCCGTCTTGCCGGTCGTGTTTCCGTCGTGGTCGCAGGCGTTGTTTTGATCGCCTCTGTATTCCCTAATAGCCTCCTCGGAATTCCCTGATACGCGACCTGTTAATTCCCTGTTTTGATTTCTTACAGATCCCAACTTTTCCCTCGACGTCCGCCCCAAAATGGGGCGTATCGCCTAGGTAGCCATCGACTAGAACCCAAGTTTCCCTGTATTCTTCCCTGTTAGCAGGGAGAATGGTTCGCAGCTGACTGCGTCCTCCGCCATTTTACGCCGCGGCTTTGGACGGCGCGCCATGAGCGTACACGATGAAGGAGGCACGCCGCGGAGCAGCATTCCTCCATTTTCCCCCTCTGTGCTAGAGTCTTGGCCACTCCGATGGACGCGCCCGCCATCGCCACCGAGCACCTGACGCGCCGATTCGGTCAGCTCGTCGCCGTCGATGACGTCAACCTTCGCGTCACGGCCGGCCAATTCTTCGGCTTTCTCGGCCCGAACGGCGCGGGCAAGTCCACCACGATCAAGATGCTCACCGGACTGCTGGCGCCGTCGGCGGGGCGCATGAAAATCCTCGGCCTCGATCTGACCGCGAATCCTGTGGAAGTGAAACGCCAGATCGGCGTCGTGCCCGAAGGGATGGCGCTGTTTGGCCGCCTCACTGGCGCGGAATATTTGAATTTTGCCGCGCGGATGTACGGGCTCGACCGGGAGACGGCAGCCAAGCGCACGGCCGAGCTGCTCGAGTTCATGCAGCTCGCCGATCAGCCAAAAGCACTGATCACGGATTATTCGCACGGGATGCAGAAGAAACTTGCGCTTGCCGCCGCCGTGATCCACGGCCCGAAGATTCTCTTCCTCGATGAGCCGTTCGAGGGCGTGGATGCCATTGCCTCCGGCACGCTCAAGGCGATGTTGCAGCGCATGATCGCGCGCGGAGCTACGATTTTTCTCACGTCGCACGTGCTTGAGATCGTTGAGCGCCTTTGCAGCCACATCGCCATCATTCATCAGGGGCGGCTCGTGGCGCAGGGATCGATCGAGGAGCTTCGCGCTGGCGTACAGGCGCACGCAGCGCCGGATTCATCTGGCGCTCCCGCGGAAAAGCTCACGCTCGAAGAGATTTTTCTTCGCATCGTCGGAGGCTCGCGGAGCGCCGAACAGGAGCTGTCATGGCTGGGCTGAACGCAGCACCCGAAGCGCGCGAGCAGTTTGCCGCGATCGCGCAGCTTCGCTGGCGGATTTTCGTCAACTCGCTGCGTTCGCTGCGCGGCAGGCTGGAACTGGTCTCGCGCATCTTTGCGGGACTAGGGTTCACGATTCTTGGACTGGGCGGCACGATTGGCCTCGGCGCGGCCGCATGGTATTTCTTCTCGCACGACATGGCCGAGTGGCTCGCCCTGCCGCTGTGGGGCATTTTCCTCTATTGGCAGCTTTTTCCGGTCATGGCGACGGCGTTCACCGAGAATTTCGACGCGTCGAATTTCCTCCGCTTTCCGCTCAGCTATCGCTCGTATTTCCTGATGCGCATCGCGTACGGCGCGCTCGATCCCACGACGATCATCGGATGCCTGTGGCTCATGGGAATGGCGCTCGGCATCGGCATCGCCGCTCCGCGCTTCTTCCTTTGGGGAGCGATTGTGCTCGCCTCATTCGCCGCGCTCAACATACTCCTGGGCCGCGCGATTTTTTCCTGGCTCGAACGCTGGCTGGCGCGGCGCAAAAGCCGCGAGATACTCGGTCTTTTCTTCTTTGCTTTTATCATCAGTTTCCAGTTCATCTCGCCATTGATGAACTACTACTTGCGCCACTACAGCAGAAATCGCCGGCCGGAGATCGCCAGTTACGCGACGCAATTCGTCGCAGTCCAGCGAGTGCTGCCGCCGGGCCTCGCGGCGTCGGCGCTGTCACATGCCACGGAGGATGAGTTTGGTGTCGCGCTGGGCGCGCTTGCGCTGTTGTGCGTTTATGGCGGAGCGTTCTTGTGGCTTGTCGACGTGCGCCTGCGCGCGCAATTCCGCGGAGAGAATTTGAGCGAGTCAGTCGCGCCCGTGGCATTACCCAAGGGCAAGCAGGTGATTCGAACCGGCTGGACGCTCCCCGGACTCACCGGCCCGGTTGCGGCGGTGCTCGAAAAGGAATTCCGTTATCTTTCCCGCAGCGGGCCGATGCTCTTCAACCTGGTAATGCCGATTGTAATCCTGCTTATTTTTCGTTTCAGCATGGTCAATGGGCCGCGAGGCGGTAATTTCCTGATGCGCGGCCTCGATTTTGCATTCCCGGCGGGCGCCGCCTATGCGTTGCTCATTCTGAGCAACCTCACGTACAACAGCTTCGGAACGGAAGGAGCTGGCGTCCAGTTTTACTTCATGTCGCCGGTGCGCTTCCGTGAAATTTTGTTCGCGAAAAATCTTGCGCAGGGAACCTTGCTTGCGCTGGAAATGGTCCTCGTGTGGATCGCCGCATGCGTCATGTTTCGGCCGCCTGCGTTTGGAATGACGATCGCGACGCTGGCCGGCGCGCTGTTTGCGGCGCTGGTCAATTTCATCGTGGGAAATCTGCTGTCGCTGTACTCACCGAAGAAGTTCGATTTCGCGGTGTTCGGCAGGCAGCGGGCCTCGGGCGTCACGGCCTTCGCGGCTCTGGGAGTTCAGATCGTAGTATTCGGACTGGCGGGACTCGCCATCTTCATGGCGGTGTACTTCCACAACATCTGGCTTGCGACCGTTATCTTGCTGCTGCTGGCCGGTGGAGCGCTTCAAGGCTACGCCTTCGCGCTTTCTCGGATCGACGGCATCGCAATCAGTCGGCGCGAAAGCCTGATCGCCGAGCTGTGCCGCGCCTCGTAAGCGCCCCGGATCGGAGAGGTAATCAGGAGATCGCGCGCTTCAGGTACGCGTCGATGCGCGCGTTGGCCGCCGGCCCCTGCGGCAGCGGGAAGATATTGAATGCGTGCGGCGCGCCCGGATACACCGCCAGCTCCGCTTCATTGCCCGCCGCAATCCAGCGCGAATACAGGAACAACGTATCGTCGAGCAGCGGATCGACCGTCCCGATGGTGAAAATCGCGCGCGGCATGTTCTTCACGTTTGCGTAGAGCGGCGACACGTCAGGATCGCGCGGATTGATCCCTGCGGGCAGATAGGCTTCGCTGAATTTCTGAATGCTGATCCGTCCGACGAGGATTCCCTTGTCAGGCGCAAGCGACTGGCTGGGCGTCATCGAGGAATCGAAGTTACCGTACGCGAGGTTCGCGGCGCGGAAGCCGGTGTAGCCATGTCGGTCGCGCATGCGGAGCAGCGTGGCCGCCGACAGAGTCGCGCCCGCCGATTCGCCGCCAATGGTCAACACGTCCGTGCCGAACTCGGACTTGGCGTTTTTCACCAGCCACACGGCAACCGATTCGCAATCGTCCCACGCGGCCGGATACGGATTCTCCGGCGCAAGCCGATACTCGACGCTCGCGCACGCCATCCCCGTGCTTTGCACGATGCGCTCGAGCATGGGGTCTTGTCCCTCGGCCGAGCCGAAGACCAGCCCTCCACCGTGCATGTGCATGTACACGCCCTTCGCGTGCTCCGGCGCCACCACGCGCAGCGGCACTTTGTGGCCTCCCTTCCCATCGATCAAAATCGTGCGCGCCCGCGCGGATTTTTCCGGCGGCGGAAACGGCCCTCGTCCGCTGGCTGCGGCGGCGCGATAGGCCGCCGCACCGATGTCCCACCAATCGGGACCGGCCGACATCGCCTTGCGAAATGCTTCGTTGGCCGCGAGCGTTTCCGCGGAAATCGCTTCGGGCTTGAATACCGCCGGATCAAGCGGATTGCTTTTTGCTGCGGCTGCTTCGCTCATTTCTTGCCTCCGAATCTCGATGTGGAGCGAGAGTATATACCACCTGGAATTGATTCCTGTCCATGTTGGCGCGCTTGGAGCGGGAGTTTATGGGTGCGACTGAGCTGCGTGAAGCAGGCCCTTGTCGTACATCGCGCCGTAATGCAGATACTGGCTCGGGGGATCGGGCGGGTAGCTGATCTCCACTTTTTCGATCGAGCCGCTCTTATCAAACTGCGCCGTCAACTCGGAATTGATGCCCGCCCAGTAGCTCGGCAGGTTGAGCTTTCTATAGCGGGCCAGCACCTGATCGCGCAGCGCCGGATCGAAGTGGACACCGTATTTGTCGACCAGCGCCTTGATCGCGTCGTAGTCGCCCTCCGCTTTGATGCGCATCAATTCGGCGAGCAGCATCCCCACGCCCTGGCGCATCTTCTCGTAGTCCGTCACGCGTACGTAGGTTTTTCCGCCGCGATCGAACTGCTCGATGCCGCCGGTTTTGTCCATGACGTAGTGGGCGATGAGCTGCCGGTCGCGCGCGTGGTCCTCCTCGATCGTGTCGCCATTCGGAATCCGGCGCAGTTGAGTGAGCGCGACCCGCGCCGCCGCATCGTACATCGCCTTGGCCACTTCTTCCTGATTGCTGACTAATCCGAGCTCCTTCAGTTTCGGGTCCCACACATTCCAAAACGCCATCAGGTCGGCCCGAGCTTCCTCGAGAGTCGAGTAATATTCCTTCAGCTCCGGCTCGCTGCCATGCGACAGGCGATCGCTCAGTTTGCCGGATCCGTGGCCGATCACTTCATGCAGCGCCGTCTCCAGATCTTCCGCTTCGTCGCCATACTTCTTGTCGCGCGCGAGCTCTTCTGGCGAAGAGCAAAATTCCTCCAAGGCCGCGTCACCGGTGGCTTGCGTCAGCGTGCGACTGCTGCTGATAAGCAGAAAATTCTTGCTGCCGTATTTCTCGCGGATTACATTTTCGTTTGGCAAGTTATCGCCGATCGTGTTGACCTCGTAATCGCCCGTCTCGATCAGCGTTTCCACCGCCTTGATCACGGGCGGCTTGAACGACTGCTTCTTATATTTGGCGTCCCACGGGGCCTTTTGTTCGAAATATGCCGCGTTGCTCGCCAGCTTGGCCATCGTATCCGTCAAAGGCTTGTCGGTGATCGAAACGAAGCTCGCCGAGCTGCCCTTCGCTCCGCGTGCATCGCGGTAGATCTCAACGAAGCCGTTGGAGAAGTCGACTGTGGCGTCGTCCTGCACCCAATCCGCATCGAATTTCAGCCAATCGTTGAAATCACCGGTTTCGTAGTAGCGGATCAAGTCCCCGATCACCTGCGCTTCTTGCGGATCGGCGAAGGCCCGTGCTTTCTCTAGGTAGGCATTCGCTTTTTTCAGGTACACGGCGTACAGTCCCGCGGGAATCTTGCCGTCTGGCGTGCCCGCCCGGTACACCTCCTCGTGGAGATGTCCTTGCGCGTCCTTCACAACGCGCGAATTGAGCGGATGCTCCTCGTGAAAACCCTTCAAGTCCGCCAGAGAAAGCCCAGGATAGAAGGTATTAGAGCTGGCCCGCACGATGTCCATACCCGGCCCGGGGCTTTTGGCCGTATCCATCGGTTCAAAGTTAGGATCGAAGAGTGGCGCTCGCAGTGCTTCCAGCTCCTTATCGAGTGGCGCGGCGGTCGTAATCGGCGGCAGGTCGCCGTAAGCGGTTTTCATCGCTCCATTTTGCTGAGCGATCCGCGCGGCCTTTTTCAGATCATCGAAACTGAACGAGGGAACAAACTTCTGTGAATTCTCTTCGCTGTGGTTTCCGCGGTTCGCCCAGAAGAGATCGGTAAAGTCCGTAATCTTGGACATCGTCTCCGCATCGATCCCGGCCGGATGCGCGACAATTTCCTCGAGCAAGCGCTTCTCGCGCAGGCCATACGCCGATAGTTGGTCATAAATGATCGGATCGATGGCGATCGAGGCCTGCGCGAGCCAGTACGCCAGCGCCTGCTGCTTGGGCGTCAACGCATGGAAGCTGTCCGCTTTGACCACCACGAACCCCGTCTCGCCCACCCGCGCGATCAGTGGGTTTACGGGAGCGGGTTTCTCGCTCTGGGCAAATGCAGGAGATAAAACGAGCGCGAGGTAAAACAACAGCGCGATTCTGGCTCTCATATCAGCCTCCGCGCCTACGTTACCTACATTGCGTCCGGAACCGCAAGCTCAACAACTCGCCGGTTCCCGCTGCAAGGCCGGGGCCGGTTCGGGTTTGCTATAATCGCGCGCCATGGCCGATCGATTGTTCAACGAGCGGGCATCCAGCGAGCCGGCGTTCCGTGCGCCGCGATACATCGTGATCGAAGGGCCGATTCGCGTCGGAAAATCGACTCTCGCGAAGGCCTTGGCCGAGCAACTCCACGCGCGCCGCATTTTCGACTGCGAAGACAATCCCTTCCTGGCGGATTTCTACGACGAAAAGCCCGGCGCCGCGTTTCGCGCCCAGATGTATTTTCTCTACGAGCGCCACCGCCGCCTGGCCGAGGCGCGGCCCGAAGATAACGCGGCTCCAATCGTCAGCGATTTCCTGTTTGAGAAGGACAAAATCTTCGCGTACATGAACCTCGACAACGAGGAGCTGAAACTCTACGAGAGATACTTCGACATGCTCGCCCCTTCAGTTCCCGCGCCGGATTTGGTCATTTATCTCCACGCCAAGCCGGAGATCCTTCGAAAGCGGGTATCCAAGAAAGGCGATCCCGCGGAGACGCAAATCTCTCCGGAGTACCTCGAGGCGGTCGCCAGCGCGTACGGCCACTTCTTCTTCCGCTATTCCGCGTCGAACCTGTTGGTGGTGGACACAACGGAGATCGACTTTGTCGAGCGCAATCAGGATCTACAAGAGCTGCTGCGCCGCGTGCGCCAGCCGGTCAAGGGCACGCAGTACTTTCTTCCTTTGGGCCAAAACTAAGTTCTTCGGAAACCTTCGCCTGGCATTCGCGCGCTCGGAGAAATGGGGAATCCGGGACGGGCCGATTCGCGGTTCGGCCCGCCCCGGATTACTTCACGGGGCAAATTCCAGGTTCGATGACCTTTGCCGCTCAGGCTGCCTGGGACGGACCAGCAAAACGGTGGCGCCATTTGCCGAGCGTTCGGTTCACAGGGTGGCTCCGGTGCAGGAAAGACAGCATCGGATCGCGCCGCGTGCCGATCTTCTGAAGCGCCCGTCGAATGCGGAAATCGCGGCCCGCAGAAACCAGGCCCTTTTCGAGGGTGTCGATGGCGTCCTGCGTCCTGCCGCACTGCTGATAGACCTCGGCGAGATTCAGGTAGAGCTGGGCGTGGTTGTGCCGCATTCCCAGCGCTTCCTGGCAAAGCGCTTCACCGTCGGCAAAGCGCTTCTCGGAGATGGCCGCGAGGAGGCCGGTGTAGGAAAGGTAGAACGGGTTCTTGGGTGCGATGCCCAGCGCGCGCCGGGCGGCTAGAAGGGCGTCGCTCGGGTTCCCGTCGCGAAGCTGCTTGAGACACTCTTTGAAGTCGGACATGCCGGCGTCTGCAGGGGAAGTGGTTCCGATCCAGTGGGACATAGGCTCCTTCCTCGCCCCGCAGGAAACCAACTATGGCAGGGCGGTAAGAAAATGCTAGCTCCGGTGTTCGCGGAGTGAAATAGAGCGCGCGGCCAGATTTGGTTCCAGTCCGCGGGCCTGTACGGAATGACAGGCGAAAAAATGTCAACTCACTCTAGGAGGGATTGGCGCTAGTGTACGAGATCGGAGGCGAAAACGAGCCGGATGCCCCGCGATTCGAGCCCCGGGACGCCTTCGGCGAGCGCGGCGATCGTGGCGGGATGCGGATGGCCGATGGCGATGGCCGATCCGTCCCGGAGCGCATCGCGCGCGGCGAGATCGAGCTGCGCGAGGACCGCTTCCCGGGTAGGCGTGTCGTCTAAGAATACCTTGCGCGATGCCGAGCGCACACCGGCGCTCTCGGCCGTGTCGTACGCAACGGTTGCGGCCGTGGTGCGGCTGTCGATGAAGAAAAGGCCGCGCTCGCGCAGCGCGGGCATCAGAGCCTGCATCAGCGCGGGATCGGCGGTCGCGCGGGAGCCCTGGTGATTATTAACGCCGGCCGCGTGCGGGACCGTCTCAAGCATAGCGTCAAGCGACGATGCCACCTGCTGCTGGTTCATCCCTTCACGCAGCTCGATGGGCTCGGGAACGGCGCCCTCAGAAGCCTCGCCTTCCGACTGCGATTCCATCGGAAGATGCAGCATGATCTGATCGCCGCGGCGATACGCTTCTTCGGCGACGTCGGCGGAAAAAGGCAGGTGCGGCAGGACGGAAATCGTCAGTGGAAACGGCAGCGCGAGCAACGAATCGGCGGCGGAGCGGTCGTGACCCAAATCATCGAGAATGATCGCAAGCTCTGCGGCTCCCTGCGCGTGTTGGGCCGGAAAGCGCGAACGCACGGCCAACGGCACTATAACGTGAATCGTGTGCGTGCGAGTTCCATGGGAGGCAAAATCGAAACGAATCACGCCGCCTTGGGAAGTCTCCGCCACGGAGAGCCCGTGGCGCTGCGAAATTTCGGCCAGTGCCTGTCTTAACGCGGCTGCCTGTGAGGGATCGCCAAGCGATATAAAGATGTCGTCGGCCGCTAGGCGACTCAGCGTGCCACTCGGGGAATGCGCGATTTCCGGGCGAATCGTGATTTCCGATTTGCGGCCGGTCACTCGTTGCGCGGCGCTGACGATTTCACCGGTGACGGCGCGAAGCTCGGTCTTAGAGAAGGGTTTCTTGGCACATCCGGCGAGGGCAATGGCGACGAGAACAATCAGAGCGGCAAAGAATGTCTGCGTACGGAAGGAAACGAGAGACGCGGCTAATCTTGATGTTCGCAAGCTGCTAAAGGCGCACGCGCGCCACGATCGACTACGCAGCTTTCCGCCCGGCGATTTCGTTCTCCAAGACCTCGATCGCTTTCTTCACCACGGGGTCGCTCGGCGAACTGGAAGGAGCGGGCAAAGTCTGGTCGCTGACGGCCGCAACGTCATCCGGCAAAGTCCGCACCGGGCGCGTGGACGTAACTCCGTCAACCGGAATCTCCTTGCCGGCGGGAGTGTAGTAGTTCGCAAGCGTGAGAATCAGAGCTGAGCCGTCATCGAGCTGGATCAGCTTCTGCAGCGACGCGACGCCGTACGTCCGGTCGCCCACGGTCTCGCCGCGATGATTGTCCGCAATCGCACTGGAGACGATTTCCGCCGGGCCGGCGGTTCCATTGCCAATCAGCACAGTAACCGGGTCCGTCCAGATCACCTTCGCAGGATCAGCGGAGGAAACAACCGCGGTGACCGTCTGCCCCTTCAATGTGGTGATCGTACCGGAGGGCAGGAAAAGCTGCGCCGTGGAAATCCCTTCCTGGTCGTCTCCAATCGCACAATCGCGCAAGTCGAGAATCAGCTTGTGTTCACCCTGGCGGCTGAACTGCACGAGATCGTCGTGAATCTGCTTCGTCACGCCCGCGCTGAATTCGGGGACGCGCAAGTAGGCGATGTCTCCTTCGACTTTGTCCTCGACGAGTTTCGGGGCTGGCAGCTTCGCCAGCGTCAGTTCCATGTCCTGGGGTTCGGTTTTGCCGCGGCGAATCACGGAAAGTTTTACGACCGTGCCGGGGTCGCCGCTGAGCAGGAGTTGCGCCTGCTCGATGGCCATCTGTCCGGTGGTAAATCCGGCGATCTTTTCAAGGACGTCACCCAGTTGCAATCCCGCCTTGGCTGCAGAGCTATCCGGCAGCGCGGAGATTACGCTGATGTACCCGAAACGCTTCGTCAGAGCCAAGCCCGCGCCAGCTTTAGCAGTGTTTGCGCTTTTCTCTTTGTAGTCGTTGTATTCGAGCGGGCTGAGATAGCTGGACTGCGGGTCGAGTGAATCGAGCAGGCCGTGGAGAGCGCCGGCGGTCACCTGGTGCATGTTGGGATCGTCCACGTATTCCCGCTGGACGTGCTCGAGCACTTCGCTGTACACGGTGAGCGCGCGGAAGGCCTTGTCGTCCGATGACCGGCCGAGAACGTAGCCTGTGGTCACATAGCCAAATACGATGACCGAAAGCGCGATGACAATTTTCTTGGTGAGAGAACTCATGCCCGTGTCCTTTTCCCTGTCGCGCGCCCCGCGCCAAGGGAACCGCCATTATAGCATCGGCCCGACGGATTCGCCGGATTCGGCGCGACACGTTTCCGATTAGGCGAGTCTGGACCTCTGGTTCATCTCTTCGGCGTCACCCGCAGGAGGCTGCCCTCATCGGTCAGAACGTAAATCGCACCGTCGGGGCCCTGGCGGACATCGCGGATGCGCTGCCCAAGATCGCCGAGAAGATGCTCTTCAGCCACCACCTTGTCGCCATCGAGGGAGCACGGTCTTCTACTTATTGTGCGCAAAACTTTGCTGGCGCGCGGGAATATGGAGCAGATCGTGATCGGAGAGAGGCGCGGCCGCGGTGACGTATGTTTGCGAGATTCGATCCTGCCAGGTGAAGCGGTCCTCGTCCCACATTGCCCATAGGAACCCCAACATAAGAGTGGCTCCCGAGAGCAAGTAGCCGAAGCTGCGCCATACGAGCTGGCGCGTCTCGGGCAGACTGCCGTCCAGCCGAACGACGGAAAGGCCGCGAAGCTGCATCCCCGGGGTCGCTCCTGAGAGCGTCGTGAAGAGGACAAAATAGAGCGCGTAAAAGAGATACGCCACGGCGAAGTAGATGATGGCGTCCACCTTTCCGAACGTCAGCTCGCCGCCGGCCGAGTGGCTTGCGAGTAAGAACAGCCCAAGAAATCCCGCGCACGTGAACCCCAGGCAAAGTGCATCGATCAGCCCGGCCCAGCGGCGCTCGGCGAGCGTTGCGACCGGCACGAGAGCGGTTTGCGGGCGCGCGCGATCATCCGAGGCGCTCGAGAAATCGAGCTCAGGCTGAATGCAAATGTCCACGCGCTCGGTGTGCCGCTGGCGCAGGCTGAACCGTTGACGCGGGCGCTCGCGCACCTCTTCATCATCAAGAAACGCTTGGGTGGAGTGCTCTTCCCGGAACGGGAAGCCCGATTGGGGGTCGTCCGGCCGCAAACGGCCGCGGCGCGCGCGGTACTGCTCGAGGCGGCGCGACACTTCCACGCGCCATTCGGGTTCGTCGCTCTCGCCAGAAACCCTGGCGACAGCGGCTACAGGCTGTGGAATTTCGGCGTTTTCGGCGAGCGGGACATTGCAGAAAGAGCATGTCTCGGCGTCGTCGAGCAGGAGCGCGCCACACTTCGAGCAGATGCGTATCACTGGTCCGTTTTGCGCTGCGGAAATTTCCAGTGGAACGCGGGCATCATAGCACGGCTACTGGGCGCGCCGCAGCGACCCGTTTCCTTCTGATGTGGCCGATTAGGCAACCCGCCTTAGGACGGGGACGCTCAAATGCGTGCGGCTGGGACAGCCAATTCGCCGGACATTCTCGGATCGGCCGATTGCGGGGGCGGGAGACGCATGTTAGGCTCAGCTTTCTTTTTCAGGCCCTTTCAGGCGATGCCGAAAGCTACTCCCGCGCAATTTGTCCGCCGACTCGCTCTGTATGCAGCGCTGCTTCCGATTTCGTTCGCGGTACCGCGTGCGATTTGGGGACAGGCCGCGCCGCAGAAACCTCTATCCGGACTGACAGGCGGAGGCGAGGCCACGCTCGAAGCCGACCAGCAACGACAGGTCGGCAAGAAATTCTACGCCGATGGCCATGTGGATATGCACTATCAGAATGCGCGTCTTCGCGCCGACCACGTCGAATACGACAGCGAAATTCAGGTCGTAATCGCGCAAGGGAACGTCCAACTCGATTACGTGACGCAGCACGTCGAGGCCGACGACGCGCGTTATGAATTGCGGACCGGCCGCGGCACGTTCCACCACGTCCACGGCACGTTCGCCATGCAGCGGCGCCCCACGGCCACGCTGCTTCTTAGTCCGAATCCGCTGTATTTTGACGCGCAGCTGGCGGAGCGGCTCGACGAAAACACGTACCGCGTCCACAGGGCTTGGCTGACAGTTTGTAAGCCGGGCCACCCCACATGGAAATTCTATGCGCCCGCGGCCACAATCCGGCTGAAGAAAAACGTGCATCTCGAGAACGGCAACTTTCGATTGTTCTCAGTGCCCGTCCTCTACCTCCCGTATGCGTCGATTCCAGCGGAACAAAATCGTGAATCTGGTTTCCTGGTTCCCGAGATCGGCGACACGTCGCAGAAAGGATTCGTGTTCGGCGACTCCGTTTACTGGGCGCCGCTGGATTGGATGGACGTAACGCTTGGCGCCGCCGATTACAGCAAGCGGGGCTGGAGCCAAAAGGGGCAACTGCGCATGAAGCCCTGGGAAGGCGCACAGCTCGAAGCCAGCTATTACGGCGTGATCGATCGAGGGCTTGAACAGGTGGATGCGCCTCCTCTCAAGCAGGGGGGGCACGAAGCGAAGTTCTTGTTTACATCGATGCTGCCAGGCGGCTGGCGCGCTGTTGCCGACCTCGATCAACTCACCTCGCTTACATTTCGGATTGCGTGGTCGGAAACATTCAAGGAGGCCGTGAACTCCGAGGTCCGCAACGCGGCGTTTCTGACCAACAACTTCGACGGGTTTAGCCTGAATTTCGCGGCGCTCAGCTACCAGAACTATCTGAGCGCCACGCCGGAGACTTCCATCACGCTGCGAACGGCTCCGGAAGTGCGATTCAGCTCCGTGGATCAGGCGTTTTTCAAACGCGTGCCCGTATATTTTTCCTTCGACGCGTTTACGGGTGCGGAGCACCGCGGCGAAGACGTGACGCCGTTTTCGACGCCCGGGTTCGTCGAGCGCAGTGAATTCGCGCCTACGGTGACAATGCCGCTTCAGTTCGGTGCGTGGCTGAGCGTGACGCCGAGCTTCACGTTCCGTTCGACATATTACGGCGGGCAATTGCGCAACGGCGCCTTTCTCGGCAAAGGGCTCTTCCGCGACACCGAGGAGTTCTCGGTGGACGTGCGGCTGCCGGTGCTCGAACGCGTGTGGGACGGCGGCGAGACGAAATGGAAACATGTCATCGAGCCCTATTTCGTCTATAACTACGTGAACGGAGTCAACGAATTCGGGCGGTTCCTGCGTTTCGATGAGGACGAGACGCTGACCGATACGAACGAGATCGAATACGGAATCACGCAGCGCCTCTATCGGCGGACTGGTTCCGACGGCGCGCAGGAATTCATTTCCTGGCGCGTTGCGGAGAAGTATTTCTTCGATCCGACGTTCGGCGGCGCGCTCGTACCCCACCAAGCGAACGTCTTCCAGACGCTCGACTCGCTCACTCCGTTTGCCTTCGCGGACGTGCCGCGGCACTTTTCGCCCATTGTGAGTGATCTAACGGTCGACCCCGGCAAGCGCTTCGACACGCAGTTCATCGTGAACTACGATCCTGTGCGGAACCGGCTGACGGCGATCGGGGAGCTGCTGAAGCTCAAGCCCTATAAGGAGTCGTTTCTCACCCTCGCGCACTTTTCGGTGCTCAACCTTCCTCTCAATCCCGAGACGCCGCCACTGAACTTCGAGCAGCGCTCGAATCAACTCCGTACGCTCTTCGGCTATGGAGATCAAAACCGGCGTGGCTTTAATCTCACGATGGGGGCAAGCTACGATTTCACTCAGCAGGAGTTTCAGAACCAGATTGTCGAGGCGTCATACAACGGCTCGTGCTGCGGCATCGGCTTCGAATATCGCCGGTTTTCATTCGGCACGATCCGCAATGAGAATCAGTATAGCGTCGTGATTCGCATCGCCAATCTTGGCTCCGCCGGAAACTTGCGGCGCCAGGAGAAAATCTTCTGAGCCAAACCTCGTGACTTCACACTCCGAATCCGAGCTGGCGTTTCTTTCGATCGAGCAAGCCTCGCGGCTGTTGCGGCGCAGGGAGATTTCCCCCGTCGAGCTCGTCGAGGTTGCGCTCGCTCGGATCGAACGGTGGAATCCAGCGTTCGATGCTTTTCTCACCGTGCTCGCCGAACCGGCGCGGCGGCATGCGAAGCTAGCCGAGAAGCAAATCCGTCGCGGCGGTCCGCGGAGTCCGCTCCACGGCATCCCAATCTCGCTCAAGGACAATTTTCTTACGCGTGGCATCCGCACGACGGCCGGATCGAAAATACTGGCCGATTTTGTGCCGAAAACAGATAGCGACGTGGCTGTCAAACTCGCGCGGGCTGGGGCGATCCTGCTCGGCAAGACGAACATGCACGAATTCGCGTACGGCATCACCGGCGAAAATCCCCATTACGGAAGCTCGCGCAATCCCTGGGCGCGCGAGCGCATTTCGGGAGGATCGAGCGGCGGATCTGCCGTAGCCGTCGCCACGGGAATGGGTTTAGCGTCGGTGGGCACGGATACCGGAGGCTCGATCCGCATTCCCGCGGCTCTGTCCGGCATCGTCGGGCTAAAGCCAACGTTTGGGCTGGTCAGCGCGGAAGGCGTCGTGCCGCTCGGCGTCACGTTCGATCATGTGGGTCCGCTCGCCCGGAGCGTGACAGATGCATGCATCGTGCTCGAATGGATTGCCGGAAAATATCCGCGCGGCGCGACGCGGCCCGACCACCGGAAGCTGCTGAAGAATCGTCCGCGGCGGTTCCGGCTCGGCATGCCGAAGGAGTTCTTCTTCGAGCGCTTGGACCCGGAAGTGCAGAGCTTGGTCGACGCAGCCGCGCAAAAGTTCGAATCATTGGGCGCCCGCATCGAGGAGATTTGGTTTCCGCGCCTCTTAACCTCAATCGGCCAAGCCACGAACGTGGTCATTGGCGAGGCAAGCCACTATCACGAATCGCAGGGCTATTATCCGGAGCGCGCGGCCGAATACGGCGACGACGTCCGCGGCCATCTCGAATGGGGGCACCGGCTGCTTGCGGTCGATTACCTTAACGCCATCGAGAAAAGACGCGAGATCCAGAAGGAATTCACCGCGATCTTCGAACGCGTGGACGTGGTTCTCGCGCCCACTTCGCCGATAGCCGCGCCGCGAATCGGAGAAAGCGCTATTCGAATCGCCGGCGAGCGCGAAACCGCGGTGCGAGCCGAGCTACTGCGGCTGACGCGGCCGGCGAATCTCACCGGCCTGCCGGCCATTTCAATTCCGTGCGGGTTCACGCGCGAAGGCTTGCCAGTGGGATTGCAGCTCATCGGTTCGAGGTGGGGCGAGGCGCAACTGCTTTCGATCGCGCTGGCTTACGAAGAAGCAACAGAATGGCACAAGCACCATCCGGAATTGGATTGATACCGGCACCTCGCGCTTTTCAGTTCGAAACCGCGGTATAGGGCAGCGCCTCCCGGCGCCGCACGAGCCAATCCCCGAGAAGGAATCCCGCCGTGCCGACAGCGAGGCCCGCGAGCACGTCCGCAACGTAGTGATACCGTCCGTATACCGTCGCGACGCACATGCTCACGAAGAACGGCAGGCAAATCCAGAACAGCCATCGCCGGTAGCGCCACGACGCAAGAATCGCGACCATCGAACCTGCCACGTGCGCCGAAGGAAACGCCGCGCCGTGGACTCGCCCGAAGCGCTCGATGAGGTCGATCAACGCCGTGCAGTAGCCGCCGGACAGCAACTTTGTGTTGATCGCAGCGAGCGAATAGTAAGGGCTCTCGACTGGCAGCAGAATGGAAACGACGTAAACTGAATTGTGCGCGATGGCGGTTGAAACCATCACGGTCCAGAACGCGAGACGCTCCTTCCGTGCGTAGAGAATCGCGGGCAGGATGATGAGGTAGAGAAAATACGTCATGTAGGCGAATTGCATGTAGTCATCGAGCGCCGGCGACGCAAAGCGCGCGAGCCACACGGAAGGGTGCATGCCGGCGATGTTGTAATCGAACGCGATGAACCAGCGGTCGAACCATCCCGGGGAAATCGCATGCACCAGCCCCTGCAATTCCTCAAAGCAAAATATGTAGAGCGGCAGCGGATACCAGTGGCGCGCGAAACGCACGATCGCGCTCCGCGATTCCGCCGCGCGCCACGCTAGACAAAGAATCCCCGCGGCAATGGTGAGGTGCAGCGCGAAATAGCGCGCGGCGTGCGGGATATCGCGATGGCAGAGGATCACAATCGCGTTGAGCCATGCGAGATAGCCGAGACTCACCCATTCGAATGCCCCGCATGAGCTTCGAATTCGGTTCACGACGTCCGAAAGTTGCCACGAGTCCTGAATGGGGAAGCCCACTGCGCCCCAGGGCACCGCTTGATCGACGGTTTGCTCGGCTTGCGCAGCCCGTCTGAAGAATTTCATCGTGCGTCCTGCGGTGTGAGTCTGTGACGGCTCGCGCCGGGGACCGCGGCCGTTGCCTGCGTCCAATCGCACGTTTGCCAGCCTTCGTTGCGCGTGATTCGACGGAGCCGTGACGAAGGATTGATCGCCGCGCGATGTCCGACCGAATCGAGCATCGGCAGATCGGTGATCGAGTTGCCGTACGCGTAGCTATCCCAGAGAGCGAGGCCGTGCCGCGCCGCAAGTGCACGGATGGCTCGCGCCTTGGCTTCGCCGCTCATGTGTTCGCCGGCCAGCCGACCGGTCCAATGGGGGCCGCGCATTTCAAGCCGCGTGGCGCACACTTCGATCTGACCCGGAAGACGCCGCGCGACGGCGCGCGCCAGAGGTTCGAGCGTTCCGCTGACGAGAAAGACGCGATGCCCTTGAGCAAGATGTTCTGCGATGCGCTCGATTCCTTCGGCGAAGAATCCCGGGATCGCGGGGTCGAGAGAAATTTCCCAATCGGCGACGAGAGACTCCGGCAGCCCTGCCAGATAGCGCTTGTTGCCGATCGTTGCGTCCCGCGGATCGCGCAGCAAATTTTTGGCACAGTGGACAAGCCATCGCCCAACGTCGGCGCTGCCGATTTTGTCGTGCGCAAGCAGGTGGCCGATGAAACGCCACTCTAGAGAGGGTGCAGGCAGAAGCGTGCCGTCGATATCAAAGAACGCGCCGACTTTTTCAGGCGATTGCACGAATTCATTCACCTGGATGCAACCGTTGCGACGGCGGCCGAAGGCTTTTCGGTAGCGGCGAGATGCCGCCGTCCCTCCCAGATCACGGGAATCGCGCGCACCAGGCAGAAGATCACGGCCAAGCCGGTGAGCGCCTGCGCAGCGGACGAGAACCATTGCGCGGCCGCTGCGCCGAACCATGCGTTGAACTGCGCGGCGGGCAAATGCCGCAGCGGCAGCAGCACGCCAAGGCAGCAGAAGCAGGCGCACTTCAGCGCGGCGTACGCCGCGCGGCTCGCCCGCGATGCGACAAGGCTCCGCCCCCACCACGTTTCGAGCATTGAGTTTGCTCCGAAGCCGCTGCGTCCCGCTCGGGCGGCGAGCGCGCGAAGAAAATCGGTCAGCGAGCCGCGCACGAAAAAGAAGACGGGCACCCAGAGTGAAATCAAGCCGCTCACGGCGAAGAATGTGAAAAAGAGATTTTCGACCACACGATCGCCGAGGATGTCGATCTGAGCGCCCAGCGGCGTCGCCAGTCCACGAGTGCGTGCGAGATAGCCATCGACGCCGTCGAGCGCGATCGCGGCCACGGTCAAAAGAACGGCCGCGAGATCGGCGGGCAGCGTGTCGCCGCCGAGCGTGAAAAGGGCGACCGCGACGAAGGCCGCCGCGCCGCGCGCCGCAGTCACCTGGTTCGGTGTCATTCTGTGTCCCCCGCAGAAAATTTTACGAGCCCGCCACCGCAAGCGGCACATCGTCTTGCCGATTGCGGCTCCAGCGGGCGGGCCCGCACAGCGCAGGGAGGCACGCGAGCCGCCACTTTTCCCGCACGGCAGCGGGCTTAGTTTTCATCGGGTTACCAAACGCGGGTGGCCAACGACAACTCGCGTAATGACGCCTTTGGATTTCACATGATGGAATTTCCCTCCGCCGAGCGCGGATCCAGAGAACCAAAAACCGGTAGCGCACGTCCAACCATTGTGGGAAAATGCGCGATTGCGCGTAGCCCGGTGCTCTGGCCTGTATCCCAGCGAGCGTCGAAATAATAGAGGAAGGTAACCTGATGGACGTTTCCGTATTCGGCGTATTTCTCGCGGGAGTGATTTCGTTCCTCTCGCCGTGCGTTTTGCCGCTTGTGCCCGGGTACATTTCGATGCTTTCGGGCGTCGGCGTGGAGCAATTGAAGGAAGGCCAGGGCGGCACGGGCAAGCTGCTGACGTTGGCTTTTGCGTTCGTAGTCGGTTTTTCGGTGGTCTTTATAACTCTGGGCGCCTCCGCGAGTGCGGTGGGCGCATTCATGCTGCGGAATCGGAACGTGATGGCGCCGATCGCGGGCGCGTTGGTCATCCTCTTCGGAATGCATCTAGTGGGCTGGCTAATCAAAATTTCCGTCAAAGTCGGGCTCATCGTGGGCATCGTGATCGTTGCGATCGGGCTCGCGCTCAATTTCCGTTACGGCAACACGCTGGAGATCAAACCCGTACAGTTTTATGCCGCGTCGCTGATTTTTCTACTCGGACCTTCGATGACGCGTTGGCTGAACCGGGACGTGCACCTGCGCAACGTGGGCGGCGGCAGCCAGCCGGGAATCATCAGCGGCTTTCTGCTTGGCTTCGCTTTTGCGTTTGGATGGACGCCGTGCATCGGTCCGATCCTGACGAGCGTGCTCGTGGTGGCTGGCACCAAAGGTACGGTCGGCTGGGGCGTCTTGTTGCTCGCGTGCTATTCGGCGGGACTGGCGATTCCTTTCTTACTGACGGCCGTGGGCATCGGCCGTTTCTTGAAGTTCTATCAGAAGTTTCGGAGACACCTGCACACGGTAGAGGTTCTCAGCGGAGTGCTGCTGCTCTTCGTCGGCGGGCTGATTTTCTTCAACGAGCTGACGTGGCTGTCGCAACATTTGTCATTCTTAAATCGATTTGTAAAGTAACGGGGGACCATTTGTATGAACAAGGTTGTGCGACTGTTGTTGCCTGTGGCACTTTGTTTGATGGCGACGGTGGGTTTCTCTGGCTGCAAGGGCGGGGCTTCCTCAGGCGGCGGTACCCAGCCCAGTGCGCTGGCAGACGAGCCGAATGTCACGTTCAAGGACTTGCAGGGGAATAGCGTCCCGCTCTCGGGCTTCAAGGGAAAAGTATTGCTGGTGAATTTTTGGGGCACTTGGTGCGAGCCCTGCCGCGGCGAAATTCCCATCCTGATTCGCTTGCAGCAGAACTACAGCGGCAAGGGTTTCACGCTGCTGGGCGTCGCGACGAACGACGACGTGAGCGCCGTGGGCCCGTTCGTGCACAATACGCAGTTCAACGTCGATGGCAAGCAGGAGACGATGAACTATCCCATCGTGATGGGCAGTGACGACATCTCGACGAAATTTGGCGGCCTGCTGGGCATGCCGACCAGCTACCTGATCAACCGCGACGGCAAGATCGTGAAACGGTACATCGGTTCGCTGAACGAGGCCCAGATCGTGAAGGACGTGGAGAGCCAGCTATGAGACTCGCGAGAAAATTTTGGTACCTCTCTGGCCTGTGCACGCTGATGGTGATTTTGAGCGGCGGAATTGCGCTTGCGACGCACGCGACCGCACAGGACGCGTCGGCTCCGAAGAGCGCTTTGGAAGTTGTGAAAGCTCACTCTTACGTTTCGCTTGACCCCGTGCCGCGCGGCAAAGATTTTCAGATCGCCGTCGTCGTAAACATCGAGAGCGGGTACCACATGAATTCTCACAAGCCGTCGGACTCATACCTGATCGCGACGACTCTGACGCCCCAACTGCCCGCGGGCTTCACGCTGGTGGACACGATGTATCCCGCCGGCCGCAACGAGAAATTCCCCTTTTCGCCGGATAAGCCTCTGAATGTCTACTCGGGGAGCGTGACGCTGAAAATGAAGCTCACCGCGCAGGATGCGGCGCCGATCGGCTCGACCACGATCCCGATCACGCTTCGCTATCAGGCGTGCAATAACTCAGCGTGTCTGCCGCCGGTAAAAGTTCCAGTGAGCGCCCAATTGCAGGTCGCAGCTGCCGGGGCGAGCGCGCACGCGGTGCACCCCGAGATTTTCTCCGCAGGTGCCTCGCAAGAGAAGTAAACCCTTCGATTAGGTTGGGTGTGTGCGATTACGCGCCGCTCTTGGCCGCGGAAACCATCGGCAAGGCACGGCGGAGCCGCGCGACCACACGCTCTTTGCCAAGAACGACCATCGTCTCGAATAGCGGCGGTGCCACGGCGCGGCCGACGATCGCGACGCGCGTGGCGTTGATCAGAAGTCCGGCCTTTACGCCCTCAGCCGTCGCGAGGCTGCGCAACGCGGCATCGCACGCATCATGAGTCCAGTCTGGCAGTGCATCGAGCGCATCAGCGAGTTTTCCCAGCATGGCCGGCAAGCGTTCATCCTTCCAGAATTTCTCGCGGGCTTCGGTCTCGTAGTCGAAATCGTCGCTAAAAAACGCCCGCGCCCAAGACGTAAAATCTCCGAGCAGGCGCGTGCGAGGGCGAATCAAATCGACCGCTTGAGCGAACCACGCCGCTTCCGCGCCAGCCCATGCTTCCCGCCACAATCCGGCACGCTTCAGTTCCGCCGAGACATATGGCAACAGCTCCGCAACCGGCGGCTTCTGCAGATACTGAATGTTGAACCATTCCAGCTTCGCGCGATCGAACACCGCGTTCGTTCGGCTGACGCCGGAGAGCGCGAACCGCTCGACGAGCTCCGGGGTGCGGAGATATTCCAGATCGTTGCCTGGCGACCAGCCGAGCAATGCGAGAAAATTCCGGAACGCCTCGGGCAGGAATCCTTCGTCCGCGTAGGAGCCCACGCTCGTCGCGCCATGGCGTTTCGAAAGACGTTTGCGATCGGGGCCCAAAATCAGCGGCACGTGCGCGAACACCGGCGGAACGGCGCCGAGCGCCTCGTAGATCATCGCCTGCTTCGGCGTGTTCGACAGGTGATCGGCGCCGCGGATGATGTGCGTGATGCGCATGTCGATGTCGTCCACGACAACACTGAGCTGATAGGTTGGCAGGCCATTCGACCGCAACAGCACGAAATCCTCGATCTCGGCGTTTTGCACCTCGCGCGGGCCGAAAACGGCATCCTCGAATTTCGTAACGCCGCTGCGCGCCACGCGGAATCGAATCGCTCGGGGGCTACCGGACTTTTCCCGGTCAATGCGCTCGGCATCGGTGAGATCGCGGCAAGGGCACACGATGGTCTTCTGGCTTTTCGGGCCCTCGTCGTCTCCTTCACCGTCCTCAATACCTTCGGAAGCCGCATCTCCGCCCGTGTACGCCGTCGCCTTGCAATAGCACGCGAAGGCCGCGCCGCTCGCGAGCAGGCGCTCGGCCGCCGCGGTATATAACGGGAGCCGCTGCGATTGAAACAGGGGCCCTTCATCCCATTCGATTCCCAGCCATTTCAGGCCATCGAGAATTCCCTCTACGAGTTCGGGGCGATTTCGCTCAACGTCGGTGTCCTCGATCCGCAGCAGCAGCGTTCCGCCCTCGTGCCGGGCGAAAAGCCAGTTGAACAGAGCGGTCCGCGCACCTCCGACGTGGAGATATCCTGTGGGTGAAGGTGCGAAACGGACGCGCGGTTTTTGAGTGGATGCCATAGTTTCTTTTCTTGGAGCAGTTCATCTTAGCGGAACGAGCGGCCAAAATCGAGCCGCAGCCGGAGCGCAAGTCCCTGAATCACCGGGAGTTGGTACCTGGGTACTGTTGACTTGACAAGGCTCCGACCACATAGTGATAAATGACGCGCGCCAGCCCCGGTTCCGCCGGAAAACATCGCAGGTTAATCTCCAAGAAACTTGGATGGACACGCCGCGGGGCCGGCGGTGAATTTCTGTTATTCTCAGCGGAAGCGTCCAGGGATTTATAGATACGGAGTGTTGAGTTGCCAGTTTATCTCACCGCAACCGGGATTGTGCTGCTCGCGAGCACGTTTCTGCTTGCGATATTCTTCGCCTTCCTCTACCGGTTGAAACGGCAAGAGTACCTTCTTGCTTGGGCGGCAGGCTGGCTTTTGTTGTCTTTCCATTTCATGGCGGGTGCGCTCGGCGGGTGGACGCCCATCGCACCGTGGCTCCGTTGGATCGGTGCCTTTACCGAATCCCTTCTGGCGATGACGGGGCTTGCGTTTTATTGCGCCGCACGCTTGTATGCCGGACTCAAGGTGCCCGTTCGCGCTGTGATTGTGGCGGCTGTCGGCGGCATTGCGTGGTCGGTCGTTCACGCGGACCATTTGGGTGTTGTTCCCCCGATCGTGCTGGGCCTCGGGCTGATTTTCCTTCTGGTCGGGTACACCTTCTGGCAAGAGGGCCGCAGGCAGGAAGCTCGCGCGGACGTGTTGCTCGCTCTGACGTTTCTTGCTTGGGGTTTGCTCTGCATAGCGGGTGCGTTCCGCGCTCGCTGGCCCTTCCTGCACAGTGTCGACTTCTTTTCGTTGATGGCGCTTCCGGAGCTGTTCACGTGCGTGCTGATGGTGATGTCCGTCTACGAAGAAGAGCGACGGCGCGTGGAAAGGAATATGCTCGCGCTGTCGAACCTGAATCTCGTCACATCGGGTTTCGTCGGCGGAGAGATTCAGAAAATGCTGGCGCAGGCGCTCGATCGCGTGCTCAACGTCGTGCGGATACCGTCCGGCGCGCTCTGTCTCCAGCAGGGCGAGGCGCGGGGGCCGATGTCGGTGATTGCCACAGGCCTCGACGACTCCTTCTGCCCGGCCATTCAGGAATCGAACCTCGACGAATATTTCATTCATCTTGTGGCGCGCCTCGGCGGTCTCGTCGTTTTCCGCGATCTCACGCGCGAGGCGAGTTGGGAGGCGCTCGAGAAAGAAGAGGCCTTCCGCCGTGTGCGCCAGGTGCTTCTCGGCCAGGGGTTGCGGACCGTCGTCGGAATCAGCTTGCAGGCGAAGGAGCGTGTTTTCGGCGTGCTGCTTCTCGGGACGCCCGACAACCGCAGCTTCACTCCCGCGGAGCGGCGCCTTCTGCTTGCGCTCGGCCAGCAGATTGGCATGGCTGTTGAAAACAGCTACCTGATCCAACAGACTTCGCGCCGCAGCGAGGAGCTGCACATCCTCAACGAAATCGGCCGCGCCTTGAGCTCGACGCTCGAACTGGATGTGCTGTTGGAACGCGTGTATTCGGAAATGCGCCGCGTGCTCGAGGTGGGCAGCTTCTTCATCGCTTACCACAATCAAAAGACCAGCGAAGTGCGCTTCGAGATCGAAGTGACCGATGGCAAGAGGCTCCCGAAGCGCTGGCGTTCCGCCGGCAACCACATGGTCGAACACGTTGTCCGCTCCGGCCAGCCGCTTCTGATTCGCGAGCATTTCCGCGAGGAAACGCGCCGGCTCGGCTTTGACGCCCTGCGATCCGTCGGCTCGGTATGTGCCGTGCCGCTGATCCTTTATGACCGTCCCGTGGGAGTGATGGCGATCCATAGCGCCAAGGAGCGCATTTTCGATGAGGGACACGTGGAATTCCTTCGCGTGCTTGCGAGCGAGGCGGGCATTGCCATCGAGAACGCCAGACTTTTTGCCGAAGAGCAGAAAAAGTCTCGCCAGCTTACGCTGATCAACAACGTCTCCAGCCACGCCATCACCACGCTCGATCCGGAAGAGATGCTTGCGAAGATCGCCTCGGAGATGGAGAAGCACCTCACCTACGACCATATCGGCATCGCCATCCTCGATTATTCCGCGAAAGAACTCGTTGTGCAGGCGGAAGCCGGAGCGCGGCGCGAGGCCGTGGGTCGACGGATTCTGCTTGGGGAAGGCTTGGTCGGGCAGGTGGCGCGCAGCGGTCAAATGGCGATGGTGCGCGAGGTCAGCGTCTCTGCGCCGCGAATGGTTTTGGCGGGCTCTGCCGCTTCGGTCGCCTTGCCCGTGACTTACGGCGAGCAATTCCTCGGAGTGCTCTATGTCGAATCCTCAGAGCCTTGCGATTTCCCCGAGCAAGATGTTCTGCTGCTTCGCACTCTGGCGGACCTGTTTGCCGGAGCGCTGCACAACGCCCTGACGTTCCAGAAAGCACAGGAGCAGGCGATTACGGACGGGCTTACGGGCGTCAAGACACACCGCTTCCTGATGGAAGCGCTCTCGGCGGAATGGAAGCGTTCGACGCGCGCGAACCGGCCGCTGGCGCTGGTGCTGATGGACCTCGATCGCTTCAAGTTCGTGAACGACTTTTACGGCCACCTCGAGGGCGACGTCGTCCTCCAACGCGTGGGCCACATCCTCGAACAGAACTGCCGCCGCTCGGACGTCGTCGCGCGTTACGGCGGCGACGAATTCGTGATCCTGATGCCGGAAACCACGGTCGAGCAGGCCCGCCAGCTTGCCAACAAGCTCCGCGGCTGGATCGCTTCCGACCCGCTCTTGCGCGACAAGAACATTACCGCGAGTTTCGGCATCGCCGCTTTTCCGGTTCACGGTTCGACGCCGCAGGAACTCATCCAGGTCGCCGATTCTTCGATGTACCTGTCCAAGCACCAGGGCGGAAATTCGGTCTCGAGCGCCGAGCAGGGCGACCCCAACGACCGGAAAAGATGGAAAAAGGACGTACTCGAGGCGTACCTGGGCGTCACGCTCAAGCGCCTGTTCTCCACCGGCCCCGAGGCTTTCGAGGAAATCTACCGCCGCCTCGAACAGTTCACACGTTCTCTGGCGGAGCAGGGCGGTGAAGGTGCGGGCGATGCGCTGCCGCCGGCCGTGGTCGAGACCGTCACGTCACTCGCTTTCGCCATCGACGCCAAGGACCACTACACGCAGGGGCACTCGCAGAAAGTTTCCGCATACGCGGTCATGATCGCGCAGTCGCTTGGCCTCACGCAGGCAGAGGTCGAGGAGATTCGCCTTGCGGCGCTGCTCCACGACATCGGCAAAGTGGGAATTCCGGAAGCGATCCTCAACAAGTCCGGCCCGCTCGATACTTCCGAGTGGGAAACGATGAAAACGCACACCGATCTCGGCGCCCGGATTCTTGAACCGCTCAAGCCGATGGTCCGCATCCGGGAAATGGTCCGGCACCATCACGAGTTCTACGACGGTACCGGCTACCCTGCGCGCCTCGAAGGCGAGAGTATTCCGCACGGCGCGCGCGTGATTGCGATCGCGGACGCCTACGACACAATTACCTCGGAGCGCACCTACAAGAAGGCGCGGACGCCCGAAGATGCGTTCGCCGAACTCGAACGCTGCGCCGCGAACCAATTCGATCCCGCGATTGTCCGTATCTTCGTCGACACGATGCGCCGCGCGCCGCGGCCGACTGTTGAAGCTGGTGTAGGTGCGTCCAGTCGTTCCGGTGGCTCGGACCTCTAGCCAGCCGGCGGGTGCTATCCGCGAGCGCCAATCAGTATCCCCACAGCGAACACAAGCGTTCCTCCTACGATCACCTGGAAAGCAGACGATAGAAGGGGCGTGTCCATGTATCGGTGGCGGACGTAGCTGATGATGGCAAGCTCGACGGCCACCACCAGCATGGCTACGCTAAACGCAGCATGAAAGCTCGCGATCAAGAAGGGCAGCGTGTGGCCGATTCCGCCAGCCGACGTCATCAAGCCTGTCACGAGCCCGCGCACGACGGGGCGTCCGCGGCCCGTCAGCGAGCCATCGTCGGAAAGCGCTTCGGCGAATGCCATCGAGATGCCCGCGCCCAGCGAGGCAGCCAGGCCGACCAGAAAGGCGTCCCAGCTTTTGTGCGTCGCGAAGGCAGCCGCAAAGATCGGAGCCAGCGTTGAAACCGATCCGTCCATCAATCCCGCCAATCCCGGCTGAATCACTTGCAGCATGAACATGCGCCTTCGGGACGTATCTTCTTCCGTGCGCGCGCCGCTGCTGACCTGCTTCTCGGCGAGGCTTTCGGCGAACGCTGAGTGCTGCCGCTCAACCTCCGCGAGGTCGCCGAGCAGCTTCCGCGTGGAAGCATCCGACACCTTCTGCATGGCGCGTTCGTAGAATCGCCTCGTTTCGAGTTCCATGATTTCCACTTGCTTGCGCACCGCGTTGAGTCCCAGCGGGCGCACCAACCACACCGGGCGGCGTTCGATGAATCCCTTCACGTCCTGCCGCCGTATCAAGGGAATGTGATCGCCGAATCTCTGTTGGTGCATCTCGATTAGGCGCTGCCGGTGGCGTGACTCCTCGGCTTGCATTTCCTCAAAGACCTTCGCCGTAGCCGGGTAGCTCTCCCGCAGTCCTTCGGCAAAGTCGCCGTACACGCGGCTATCCTCTTCTTCCAGTTGAATGGCGAGTGCGAGGATTTCGCGCTCCGTCAAATCCTTGAAACTCTTCTTGGCCATGATCGATACTCCCGGTGGGCTGGAGGCGTCCCAGCGGAATTATAGCCGCGGTCGCAGGGAATCGGACGGCTCGGGGGGCTGGTCATTTACAGGGCGGCGTTTTATAGTGTGCCCGCCTGATAAGGAGGCGGCACGATGCGATTGTTGAATTGGACGAGAAGATTTTCCCGGCGCGGATTCTTGGCCGGAGGCGCTGCGACGATTGCGGCGGTCGCGGCAACCGGAGGAACCGTACTCGCCGATTCACAGGCGGGATCGCTGGCGGAAGCCGGGCGACTCACCTCTGAAGAATTGCGCGCCCTCCTGAAGTTCACGTGCGATCTTTTCCCCCACGACCGCCTCGACGATTCTTTCTACGCGAGAGCCATCGCGCCGCTTCAGGACGAAGCGGCAAAGGATGCGCCGACCCGGCGGCTATTGGCTGGCGGCGTTGCTCAGCTCGACCGCCTCGCCATGGCGGCTTCTGGCAAGCCCTTCGCCGATGTTGCGGACGAGAAGACTCGCGTCGCCGTGATCAAGCAAATCGACGGCAGCGCGTTCTTTACGAAGGTGTACGGCGACGCGATCGTCGGACTCTACAACCAGCCCGAAGTGTGGCCGAAGTTCGGCTACGAGGGTCCGTCATCCGCGTTAGGCGGCTACCTTCACCGCGGCTTCAGCGATATTGATTGGCTGTGAGGATACGATGCCCGCAAAATTTGATCTGAATGACTCATCGGTCGTCGTGATCATCGGTTCCGGCGCAGGCGGCGGGACGCTGGCGAACGAGCTGGCGCGAAAAGGGATTTCCTCGGTCGTCCTCGAAGCCGGGAAACGCATCGAGATCACCGACTTCAAGAACGACGAAGACGGCATGTTTGGCCTGTTCACGTGGCTCGATCCGCGCACCACTTCCGGCTCGTGGTACGTGGCGAAGACCTCGCCGGATTTGCCCGTTTGGATTTGCAAGCTTGTCGGTGGGACAACGATCCACTGGGGCGCCTGCGCGCTGCGTTTTCAAGAGCACGAATTCAAACCCCGCACTCGCTACGGCGCGATTGCCGGCGCCAATCTGCTCGATTGGCCCATCGATCTCAAGGAGATGGAGCCATACTACGATCGCGCCGAACTCAAGATGGGCGTCACGGGAACGCATGGCATTCCCCTGCTGCCTGCCAGCAGTCACGGCAAGGTTCTGTTTGCTGGCGCGAAGAAGATGGGTTACACGAAATTTCAAACCACGAATATGGCCATCAACTCTGTTCCCCGCGATGGCCGTGCCTCCTGCCAGCAGACAGGATTCTGCGTGCAGGGCTGTACGTTCGGCGCGAAGTGGTCGACGCTTTACACCGAGATTCCCGCAGCCGAGGCGACGGGTAAAACCGAGATTCGCCCGGAATCGCAGGTTCTCCACATCGAGCATGATGCATCCGGCAAAGTGACCGGCGTCGTGTACGCGGATAGCAAAGGCGCGTTGCAGCGGCAGAAAGCGCGCATCGTGGCCGTCGCGGGCAATTCGATCGAGAGCCCGAGGCTGCTGCTGAATTCGTCTTCCAGCAAATTCCCGCAGGGCCTGGCGAATTCATCGGGCCAGGTCGGCAAGAACTACATGCGGCACATGACCTCCACAGTTTTCGCGATTTTCGATAAGCCCGTGCACATGTATCGCGGCACGGCGCAGTCGGGAATCGTGATGGATGAAGCGCGCCTCGACACGAAGCGCGGTTTCGTCGGCGGTTATCAGATGGAGCTTTTGCCGCAGGGCTTGCCGAGCTTCGCCCAGAACATCGTACCGGGCGCATGGGGCCGCGACCGCGCTTCGATCATCGATAGCTACGCGAATATCGCCGGCGTTTGGCTCATCGGCGAGGATTTGCCGCGCGAGACAAACCGAATCACGCTCCATCCACAGAGGAAGGACAAATTCGGCCTGCCGATTCCCAACGTCCACTCCGACGATCACCCGAACGATCTCGCCATGCAAAAGCACGCCTTCGCGCAGGCGGATGCGCTCTACACGTCCATCGGAGCGAAGAGGACGGTTCACCGGCTTCCCTTCCCGTCCACGCACAACATGGGCACGAATCGCATGTCGGAGAAACCGCAGGATGGCGTGGTGAACCGTTACGGCCAGTCGCACGATATCAAGAATCTGTTTGTATCGGATGGAAGCCAGTTCACGTCGAGCGGCGGCGAAAATCCCACGCTGACGATCGTCGCGTTGGCGATCCGCCAGGCCGAATACATCGCCGACCAGATGGCCCATTCCGCGATCTAGTGCGGAGTTGCGTGAATTTCCGGGTCGAGCTTACAAACTTCCTTGGGGTGCCTTCGTCAGATACGGCCCGATCCGATCCGCAAGAGGCTGGCCCGGATCCTCGCCCACGAAGCGCTGCACCTCCCGCCCGTTGCGGTCCATCAGAATGAAGGTGGGGAAGGCGCTCACTCCATATTGGCGGGACGTTGCGCCGCTCGAATCGAACTGTACCTCCCAGTTCATTCCGTTTTCCGAGGCGAAGCTGCGCCCGGCGCTCTCGTCCTTGTCCTCGTTGACGCTGATTACCTCGAGCTGATCGCTCCTGTAAGTCCTCTGTAGCTGCTTCAGGTCAGGCACCGACTGCCGGCACGGACCGCACCACGACGCCCAGAAGTCGAGCAAAACCATCTTTCCCGAACCGCCTCGGCCCGATGCGCCACTGGACGAATCGCCTGGAGCATTCCCCACCACACTGATTCCCCCTCCGCTCCTGGGCATATTGTCGTCGTCGATAACCATCGCTTTGGCGGGCTTTGAGTCGCCCTGTTTTTTGGCTCGAAGCGCTCGCGCCAGATCGCCGAGCGATGCCGGTTGCCCCGCTTGGGCGGAATCGTCCGTCTGCGCATTTTGATCTTGCGAGAAGCCTTGCGCGGAGTTCTTCGAGGCCTCCTGCGCCGCGGTGCTGGCGGACCACGCCAGAGCCAGCGTTCCAGCCGCCAGAAAAAGCGCCGTTTTTCGCGTCCACGCGGGTCTCAAGAGAGCACCTCCAGAGCTTTGCAATCTTCCCTAAAGCTTGGAGGTGCCCACCGGGGCGAGCAATAGTACGAACGGCGTATGTGACTCAAGGCGCAGCAATTCGTAGATACCGTCTGCGAGGCCTCGCGGTTTCATCCTCGCGTATGTGCAATTGACACCGTACTCTGCGCGGTGCTACCGTGCTCCGCGTCGGTCAAGCCCTGGTGTTTTCGGAGGTGACTCCATGCCATACAAACTCACCGTGAACGGCAAGCCCACTACCGTGGACGTGCATGAGGACACGCCGCTCCTTTGGGTGATTCGCGACGTCCTCAATCTCCATGGCACCAAGTACGGGTGTGGGATGGCGCTTTGCGGGTGCTGCACCGTGCACCTCGACGGGGAGGCTGTGCGCTCTTGCACCACGCCGATTTCGAAGGCGGCGGGCAAGCACGTCACCACGCTCGAAGGTCTCTCGCACGACGGCACTCACCCGGTCCAGATCGCATGGCAGGAAATCGACGTGCCCCAGTGCGGTTATTGCCAGGCGGGTCAGATGATGAGCGCCTCGGCGCTGCTCGCGAAAAATCCCAAACCCACAGATGCAGACATCGACGCCGCGATGGACGGCAACATCTGCCGCTGCGGCACCTATCTGCGTATTCGTCAGGCGGTCCACAAGGCGGCCGAAATTGCCGCAAATCGGACGAAAGAGCCCGTCTCCGCCGGTTCCTAAGGCGTTGGCCAAGGAATAGGCCCAAGGAATAGGGAGGTCGTATGGAAAGTACACTCGTCAGCCGTCGATCTTTTCTTCGTGTGACCGCGCTTGCCGGAGGCGGCATGTTGCTCGCCTGCTACGTCGAGCCGATCGGGAAGGTGCTCGCCGCCCAATTTGGGCCGCCCGTTACGCTACTGCCTGCTTCCTTCATCAGCATCGCGCCCGATGGCGTCATCACGCTCATCGCCAAGAATCCTGAAATCGGCCAGGGCGTCAAGGTCATGCTGCCCATGCTGATTGCCGAAGAGCTCGATGCCGACTGGAAGGATGTGCGAATAGAGCAGGGCGATCTGAATCCCGCAAAATACGGTTTGCAGATCGCCGGCGGCAGCACAGCCACGCCTATGAACTGGGATCCCCTGCGCCAGGTAGGCGCCGGTGGGCGCCAGATGCTGATCAGCGCCGCGGCGCAAACATGGGGTGTCCCGGAATCCGAATGCACCACCACTCCGAGCCGCGTGCATCACGAGGCCAGCAAGCGCTCGGCCAGCTACGGCGAACTTGCCTCTAAGGCCGCGACGCTACCTCCGCCCGATCCGAAGACGCTGAAGATGAAGGATCCGAAGGACTATCGGATCATCGGAAAGAATGCGGCGAATCCGGACATCTCCAAGATCGTTACCGGCAAACCAATTTTTGGAATCGATTTCACCACGCCCGACATGCTGTTCGCGAACTTCGAAAAGTGTCCCGTTTTCGGGGGCAAAGTAGCCAGCGCCAACTTGGACGTGATTAAAGCCCAGCCCGGCGTAAGGCATGCGTTCGTCGTCGACCCAAGTCCCGACCCCAGCGCGCTTGCCGGCGGCGTCGCCATCGTTGCCGATACGTGGTGGCAAGCACGCGCCGCCAAAGACAAACTTCAAGTAACCTGGGACGAAGGTCCGACCGCGAAGCAGGGCAGCGATGTGTACGCAACCACCGCAGAGGATCTCGCCAAGAAGGATCCGGGACAAACACTGCGCAAGGACGGCGACGTGGACGCCGCTTTTGGCAGCGCCGCGAAAGTTGTCGAAGCGGCGTACTACTATCCGTTCCTTTCGCACGTGCCGCTCGAGCCGCAAAACTGCTCTGCGTCTTTCAAAAACGGCAAGCTCGAGCTCTGGGCGCCCAGCCAAACGCCCGCCAGTGGTGTGGCGCAGACTGCGAAGGCGCTCGGCATCGACCAAAAAGACATCACCCTTCATCTCACGCGCATCGGCGGCGGCTTTGGCCGGCGCCTCACGAACGACTACATGGTCGAAGCGGCTTGGGTCGCCAAGCAGGTTGGCGTGCCGGTGAAACTGCTGTGGACTCGCGAGCAGGATATGGCCCACGATTTTTACCGCCCGGCGGGTTTTCACTTCCTGAAGGGCGGCGTCGACGCGAACGGCAAAGTCATCGCCTGGCGTAATCACTTCGTTACCTTCGGCGAGAACGGCCGTTTCGCGCAGAGCGCCGGCCTTTCGGGTGAGGAATTCCCTTCGCGCTTCATTCCGAATTTCTCACAGCTTGCGTCGATGATGCCGAGTGGCGTTCCCATGGGCGCGATGCGCGCTCCAGGGAGCAACGCGATCGCGTTCGTGATGCAGTCTTTCATCGACGAACTCGCGCACGCCGCGGGAAAAGACCCGGTTCAGTTCCGGCTCGATTTGATCGCCGGTACTCCCTTGCCGCCCGCCGCTCCACCGCCGGGAACGCCAGTCGCCTTCGCGCCGGTGGCATTTGACGCCGCGCGCATGCGCGGAGTTTTGCAGAGCGTTGCCGAGAGATCCGGCTGGGGCAAACGCAAATTGCCGAAGGACACTGCGATGGGCGTGGCCTTCCATTTTAGCCATCGGGGATACTTTGCCGAAGTCGCGGAAGTGCGCGTCACCAAAGGCACCAAGGTACAAGTCAACAAGGCCTGGGTCGTCGGCGACATCGGCAGCCAGATCATCAATCCCGGCGCCGCGCAGAACATCTCGCAGGGCGCCGTGATCGAAGGCATGAGCCACGCGATGGGCTACGAAATCACGATCGACAAGGGCCGCGCGGTGCAGAGCAATTTCCACCAGTACCCGCCGCTCCGTTTGACGCAGGCGCCGCCTGAAATCGACGTGTACTTTCTGAAGACGGATAATCCGCCCACAGGTCTTGGCGAACCCGCGTTGCCGCCGATGATTCCGGCCATCACCAACGCGATCTTTGCCGTCACCGGCAAGCGCGTCCGCTCGCTGCCGCTCGCGAGCCAGGGCTATAGCTGGGCATAGTTTGGCCGCCGCAGTCGGCGTAGCCGGACCGGCACATTTCCACACTGACAGGGCGCTTTTTTCAGCTCCCTGTTGTGTCTGGTTTCTCTTCCTTGTAGAGTTCCCGCACAAGATGACAAATCCGCCGTACCTGAGAATCGCCACCGAAGAAGCCTACGCTCCGCCGGAATTGTTTGAGCGGTACAAAAAGCTGCTGGACGATGGCTCGCATAACGATCCCGGCTTTGCGAGCTTCATGGGCTTCTACCTCAACAACACAGGCCCTCGCCTGACTGAGATTCGCGCGCAGATTCAGGATCTGGGCGAGCGTCGCATTCGCGACATGGACTCGACAGGCATCGCGAAGCAGATCCTTTCGATCACCTCCCCGGGAGTTCAGGTCTTCGACGCGCCGACCGCCGTCTCCTTGGCCGCATCGTTCAACGATCAACTGGCGGAAGCCATTCGCAAGCATCCCGACCGGTTCGCGGGCCTCGCCGCGATCGCTCCCCAGGACCCGCCGGCAGCCGCGAAGGAACTGCAAAGGGCCGTGCAATCCCTGGGATTGAAGGGAGCGATCGTCAACTCCCACACGCGCGGCGAATATCTCGACGATCCGAAATTCTGGGCGATTTTCGAGGCCGCCGAGTCACTCGGCGTTCCGATCTATTTGCATCCGAACACTCCGTCGCCCCGCATGATCGGACCGTTCCTCGATCGCGGCCTCGACGGCGCGGTCTTCGGGTTCGCGGTCGAGACCAGCCTCCACATTTTGCGAATCGTGGTGAGCGGAGTCTTCGACCGGTTTCCCAAGCTTCAGATCGTGGTCGGCCATCTCGGCGAGGGACTTCCGTATTGGCTGTTCCGGATCGATTTCATGCACCAGCGGCTGGTATCAAACAACCGCTACGCAACCGTGCCGAAGCTGCAGAAGAAGCCGAGCGACTATTTGAAGGAAAATTTCCACGTCACGATCAGCGGCATGGCTTGGCAGCCGCCGATTCTGTACGCGCAATCTGTGCTCGGAATGGATCGCGTGCTCTATGCGATGGATTATCCCTACCAGTTCGTTCCCGAAGAAGTGAAAGTCACTGACGACCTGCCGATCAGCGACGCAGACAAGAAAAAATTTTACCAGACGAACGCCGAAAGATTGTTTTCTCTCTAGACTTCTCGCGCGAGCGAACGGAGAGCTTCGCTGGCAGTGGTGCAGCAAGGTCTCCCACGCCGTGCACTCCGCTCTCCCTTATCGCTCCCAGGACGAAGAATTCTGATTTAGAATGCGGGCCGTTCTTGCCGCCTATCGTTTCTCGTGGCGGAACGCGGAGGTTGCCCGTGCGCAGACGTGATTTCCTGGCGGTGCCCGTGGCGGTCGGCGGATTGGCGGCGCTCTCGAGCGCGGAAGCGAGTCCTGCAATACCGGCGCCCGCCAATTCCCTCGGCGTGAAGGCTCTCGTGTTCGACACGTTCGGAACTGTTGCCGATTGGCGCGGCTCCATCATTCGCGAGGCTACCCAATGGGGACGCGAGAGGAATCTCCAGATCGACTGGGGCAGGTTCGCCGACCGCTGGCGCGCCGGCTACGGCCCGTCGATGGACAAGGTGCGCAAGGGCACGCTTCCCTGGATGAAGCTCGACGACCTGCACCGCATGATCCTCGAAGACCTGCTGAAGGAGTTCAATATCACCGGTTTGACCGAAGAGGAGAAAGACCACTGGAACCGCGTGTGGCATCGGCTCTCCGGATGGCCGGATGCCGTCGAGGGGCTCACGCGCCTCAAGAAGAACTACATCATCGCCACGCTCTCGAATGGCAACGTCTCTCTGCTGGTCGAGATGGCAAAATTCGCGGGGCTGCCGTGGGACACCGTATTTGGCTCGGATCTCTTTCACCACTTCAAACCGGACCGCGAGGTCTATCTCGGTGCCGTCGATCTGCTCAGTTGCAAGCCTGCCGAAGTGATGATGGTCGCCGCGCATCCGCCGGATTTGACCGCTGCGGCCTCGTGCGGCCTGAGAACAGGTCTTGTCCCGCGGCCCCTTGAGCAGGGTCCCGAGAGCAAGGCACCTCTTGCGAGCGGCTCGTTCGATGTCGTGGCCACTGATTTCATCGACCTGGCCGCCAGACTCTCGTAACGCCGGATAGGGGCTAATCCCTTAGCACACCCCGATACTGAATTAGAGGAAAAGCCGAACGACTGTCCCTATTGGAGGGTCGTGCGCAGCACCGCGGGCTGCGGTGCGTCGTGGAGAAGCACGTACTTTTGCGGCGCGCAGCAGGCGGTGCTGAGCCGCGAGGCGTCGCGCCGCATCTCCGGCTTGCTTCGCAAATGCTTGAGCGTCTCACGCAGGATACTCGCGGCGGTTTCATCCTTCGGGATCATGAGCCGGTAGTGCATCCATTTCCCCTCGCGTCTCGCGGACACGATTCCCGCCCGGCGCAAATATGCCAGGTGGCGGGAGACCTTCGGCTGGCTCGTTTTTAGAATTTCCACGAAATAGCAGACGCAAATCTCCCGGTCCGCAATGAGGTTCAGCAAGCGCAATCGCGTGGGGTCCGCGAGCGCGCGGAAAAGCAGATCGAGAGATGATCCTGTGTGCGCCTTGGCCATGAGCCGAGTATATATCATATGTGCCTTGACATATATATGGGCCCAGTATAGCCTGCCAACATATGCGCACGTACAGATATGATGCTACCGGAAGGCAAACATGAGCAGCGGCGATATCAAAGAAATCGTTAAAGACAAGTACGGCGAGGCTGCCCGGCGCGTGAGCGCAGGCGAAGCTGCCGTTTGCGGGTCCGGAGGAAGTCCGTCTCCCTGCTGCGACCCGATCTCTTCGAATCTCTATGACCTGAGCCAGACCGCCGGTCTGCCCTCGCAAGCTGTGGCCGCCTCGCTCGGCTGCGGCAATCCGACGGCTCTCGCGCAATTGAACGCGGGGGAGCGCGTGCTCGATCTAGGCTCCGGTGGCGGGATTGACGTTCTCCTTTCGGCGAAAAGGGTGGGTCCCACTGGCAAAGCCTATGGCCTGGACATGACCGACGAAATGCTGGCCCTCGCCCGCGAAAATCAGCGCAAGGCGGGAGTGCAGAACGTGGAATTTCTGAAAGGGGAAATCGAGAACATCCCGCTGCCGGAGAATTCCATCGACGTCGTGATCTCGAATTGCGTGATCAATCTGTCGGCGGACAAAGACCGCGTGCTGCGCGAAGCGTTCCGCGTCCTCAAACCGGGAGGGCGATTTGCCGTGTCGGACGTCGTGGTGCGCGGACCGGTGCCTGCCGATATTCGCAAGAATGTGGAGCTATGGGTGGGGTGCGTCGCCGGCGCGATGGACGAATCCGACTATCGCGCGAAGCTCGCCGCCGCCGGGTTCGAGGCGATTGAAATTGAGCCAACGCGCATTTATGGCATCGAAGACGCGCGCCAGTTTCTCGTGGCGCAGGGCATCGATGTGGATGCAATCGCTCCGCAGGTCGAAGGCAAATTTGCGAGCGCGTTCATTCGAGCCAGGAAGCCTCGCCCGGTCTGAGGTCATTGCCGGGCAATCGTGTTGCTCATCAACCTGCCGAATTCCGCCAGAAGAAATGGCTAACGGGTGACAAATATGGACGGTCGCTACAATGTTCTCTTTTTGTGCACGGGGAATTCTGCTCGCTCAATCATGGCTGAAGCGATTCTCAACCGTAAAGGCCAGCCCACTTTCACCGCGTACAGCGCGGGCAGCCACCCTTCCGGAATCGTTCGCCCCGAAGCGCTCCGGCAGCTCGAACTGGCTCATCTGCCAACGAGCGGCCTGCGCAGCAAAAACTGGGACGAGTTCGCAAAGCCCGGTGCGCCGAAATTGGATTTTGTTTTCACCGTTTGCGATAACGCGGCCCGCGAAGTGTGCCCTGTGTGGCCCGGCCAGCCTATGACAGCACACTGGGGCGTTCCCGATCCCGCGGCCGTCGAGGGCACGCGCGAGCAGATCGAACGCGCGTTTCGCGACGCTTTCATGATGCTCGACCGCAGAATCAGCCTGTTCCTCTGCCTCCCTATCGCGAGTCTCGATAAGCTCGCAATCAAGAGAGAGATCGACCACATCGGTCTGCAATGAGGATTTCACTCGCGCGCCGCATCGCGGCGGAGTTTCTGGGAACCGCTTTTCTCGTAGCGGCTGTGGTCGGCTCGGGAATCATGGGCGAACGCCTCGCGGGCGGCAACGTCGCGCTGGCGCTTCTCGCGAACACGATTGCCACCGGTGCGGCGCTCGTCGCGCTGATCCTTGCTTTCGGACCAATCTCTGGCGCGCATTTGAATCCGGTTGTCACGCTTTCAGACGCTTTGGAGAGAGGCATTCTCTGGAAGGAAACGCCGCTCTACATTCTCGGACAAGTTCTCGGAGGAGTGACCGGGACAATCGTCGCGCATCTCATGTTCGGGCTGCCGGTCGTTTCGTTGTCGCGCCACGCCCGCAGCGGGCATGCTCAGGTGTTCAGCGAATTCATCGCCACTTTCGGGCTTCTCTTGGTCATTTGGGGATGTTCGCGGCTCCGCTCGAACGCCGTCGCATTTGCCGTCGGAGCTTACATCACCGCAGCCTACTGGTTTACCGCATCCACGTCCTTTGCCAATCCCGCCGTCACGATCGCTCGATCGTTGACCGACACGTTTTCTGGCATTCGCCCCTCCGATGTTTCTCCATTCGTGCTCGCTCAGATCGCCGGAGCGTTGGCGGCAACATTTCTTTTCCGCTGGCTGGTCCCTAATCTGCCGCCCCGCTAGCCACAGTCGGCGTCTCCAGAGAAGTCCACAGGACTTTGCATCCACCATGATTTTTCATCCTGTGGTAGCGTAAAAATAAGCCTTGCACGAAGCGGGCCCGCTGGAGGCAGATCGTATGAATCGAGTGGCATATTCATCGAACGGCGCGAGGCGTCAGAAGGGGCGAAAATCATCCGCTCCCAACCACGCCTTCCGAGCATCGAATTTAATCGACACAGTGGCGATTAGAAATAGCCGCAAGCCATTGAAAACATTCATCCAAGTCCCGTTCTAATCGACACACAGTTGGGACCGCAAGATTTCGCCAACTGATGAGTTGGAGGTAGCGAAAATGGCAGAAACACTCGGCTTCATTGGCTTGGGCAACATGGGTGAGCCCATCGCCGCGAATCTCCTCGCGGCGGGATACGGACTGCGCGTTTACAACCGCACAGCGTCAAAGGCCGCTCCTCTTCTTGCAAAGGGCGCAACCGCTGCGAAAAGTCCTGCGGATGTGGCATCGCCCGGAGGAATCGTACTCACGATGCTTGCCGACGATCGCGCTCTCGAAGAGGTCTGCCTTCCCGCGGGCTCATTCGTCGAAAAGCTCGGCGCTGGAGGAATCCACATCTCGATCAGCACGATCGCGCCTGCCACCGCGCGCCGCCTCGCGGCGCATCACGCAAAGCACAAAGTCGAATACATCGCCTCGCCCGTCTTTGGGCGCCCCGACGCGGCCGCCGCAAAGCGTCTTTGGGTCTGCACCTCCGGCGCCGCTGCCGCCAAGAATCGAGTTCAGCCGATACTTGAAGCGATCGGTCAGGGCATTTTTGATTTTGGCGAGGATGCAGGCAGCGCCAACGTGGTAAAGCTTTGCGGAAATTTCATGATTGCGTCTGCAATCGAGGCGATTTCGGAATCTCTCACGCTGGCGGAGAAAAACGGAATCAGCAAGAGCGCCGTCGCCGAACTTTTCGGCAAGACGCTTTTCGCGTGTCCCGTGTATCAGGGATACGGCCGCCAGATCGCGGAGCAGAAATTCGAGCCCGCGGGCTTCCGCCTCGCGCTCGGACTGAAGGACATTTCTCTCGCGCTCGAAACCGCCGCGGCGAGCTCGGTCCCGATGCCGCTGGCGAGCTTGCTGCGCGACCGCTGGATCACGGCCATTGCGAAAGACCGCGGGAATCTCGACTGGACTGCCGTCGCGCTCGGCGTCGCGGAAGACGCCGGGCTGAAACCCACCGCTCAATCGAAGGTCGCCGGATGAAGGCTTGCATCCTGCGTGCGCCCGCGCCGGTCGAGACGAATCCGCTTGAATTCGCTGACGCTCCTGACCCGCAGCCGGGCAAAGGCGAAATCCGTGTACGCGTGAAAATGTGCGGCGTCTGCCGCACCGATCTGCACGTGGTCGAGGGCGAACTGCCGCCGCGAAAATCCCCCGTAATTCCGGGCCACCAAATCGTCGGCGTCGTCGAAAAACTTGGCGAGGGCGCGCGGCGATTCAACATCGGCGCGCGCGTCGGAATTGCCTGGCTTCACAGCACGGATCAGACCTGCGAATACTGCCGTGCGGGCATGGAAAATCTCTGCGACCATCCCACGTTTACGGGCTACACCGTGGATGGCGGCTATGCCGAATACGCAGTCGCTCCGGAAGCCTTTGTCTATCCGATTCCGGAGAATTTTCCAGACGATCAGGCCGCGCCGCTGCTGTGCGCCGGGATTATCGGTTTCCGCTGCCTGCGGCTTTCTGGAATCCGCAGCGGCGGGCGGCTCGCGTTCTACGGTTTCGGAGCGGCGGCGCACGTCGCGATTCAGGTGGCGCGCCATTGGGACGCAGAAGTCTATGCCTGCACGCGCGGAGCAAAACATCAGCAGCTTGCGTTGCAACTCGGAGCCGTCTGGGCGGGAGAAGCTGCGGCTGAGCCTCCCGAAAAACTCGATGCAGCGATCGTCTTTGCGCCCGCGGGAGAACTCGTCCCGCCCGCGCTGAAGGCTCTCAAGAAGGGCGGTGTCCTCGTGCTCGGCGGCATTCACATGAGCCCGATCCCGTCGTTCGACTACGATCTGCTCTATCAGGAGCGCGTGATTCGCAGCGTCGCCAATAACACGCGGCAGGACGGCGAGGATTTTCTCCGCGTCGCCGCTGAAATTCCGATTCGGTCGCAGGTGACGCTTTTTCCGCTGCGCGACGCAAATCGCGCACTGAACGATCTGAAGAGCGACCGCATCAACGGCGCTGCCGTGCTGGATTGCACGCGATGAAAATCGTCTCACTCAACGTCGGAAAGCCTCGCACCGTGCACTACGTGAATCGCGACGTGACCACGGGCATCTTCAAGTCGCCCATGCAAGGCCCGCTCCTGCTCCGCCGGTTGAACCTCGACGGCGACCACCAGGTCGATCTCGAAAATCATGGCGGCCGCAACAAGGCTGTGTATGCCTATGCATCGGAGCACTACGAAATGTGGCGCAAGGAATTCCCGGACATGGATCTGCCTTGGAGCATGTTCGGCGAGAATCTCACGACCGAAGGGCTGCGGGAGAAAGATGCCTGCATCGGCGACCATTACCGGATCGGCGAGGCGGTGGTCGCGGTCACTCAGCCGCGCATTCCTTGCTACAAGCTCGGAATCCGCTTCGGCCGCCCGGACATAGTGAAGCGATTTCTCGCGAGCCGGCGTTCAGGAATCTATTTTTCCGTGAAAGAAGAAGGCCTCGTGAACACTGGCGACACGATCGAGCGAATTCACGAGAACGAACTCCGCATCAGTATTGCGGACGTCAATCGCGCGTACGTCCACGCCCGGAAAAACACCGAGCTGCTGCGCGAGATCGTGCGCGCCGAAATCCTTCCGCGCAGCCTGCACGATCATCTTGCCGAAAAATTGGCCGAGATCGGCTAGTGACGTCCGCGAGTCCTGCGTCATTTTCTATAGGTTTTCTGGAAGCTGTTTCGAGAGTTCACGACGGTGAAGGTCGCGTCCGCTTGCGCCGAGACCTTGATGTAGTTGCCTTCGTCGTTGCCGCTCACGTTGGCAATGAATTGTTCGGGTGAGTTGTGTTCCGGTCCGCCCGCGAGCGAATAGTGCAATTGCCACAGATCCTCGAGGCCCGGCGAATCGTGAACCGTCTGCCACTCGATCGGATGGCCGCCCTTGATCGCGCCATTGTCCATCACCGCCACGCGCGGGTGTAGCGCATCCTCAGATCGCGGCAGGGGCGTACTCGTGGCCGAGCCACGCATGGAGTACCTTGGCGCGTTCCAGAGCTTCCAGAACACTCGGGCAGATGGATGCCGCGACTCGGCATTGCGCTGCGGCTCGAACATGCGCACAATTGAATTGCCTTGGGGAAGGGGGCGAGCGCGGACGATACCGCGCAGAAGGGGTCAATTGTGACGGAGAAAAACAAGATTGGGATTCTGACCGGCGGTGGTGACGTCCCCGGGTTGAACCCGGTGATCAAGTCCGTTGTTTACGGCGCAAGCGAATTCGGGCGGCAAGTGACCGGAATCCGCAAGGGCTGGGAGGGTCTGGTCAATATGACCGGCCTCACCGACTCAACTTACGTGCGCGAACTCACGCGCGAGAACACGCGCACGATCGATCGAACCGGAGGAACGGTGCTTCATACCGCGCGAACCAATCCCCGGCGCGTGGCCGAGGCGAACGTGCCTAAGCACCTGTCCGCCAGCAAGCTGAAGGAGCTTCCCTTTGACGGCAAGTATTACGATTTCACGCCGATCGTGATCGAAAACCTGGAACGGCTGGGGGTCGGTTGCCTGGTCGCAATCGGCGGCGACGACACGCTCAGCTTCGCGTCCGTTCTTTCGGCCGCGGGGTTCCCCGTGATTGCGATTCCTAAGACGATGGACAACGATGTGCAGGGAACCGAGTACTGCATCGGATTCTCCACGGCCGTCACTCGCGCCAAACAATCCGTCACGCGGCAGCGCACGACGGTGGGGTCTCATGAAAGGATCGGCATCTTTCGAATCTTCGGCCGCGATGCGGGCTTCACAGCGCTGTATACGGCGTACGTTACTTCGGAGCGTTGCCTGATTCCCGAATACCCGTTCGACCTCGATCGCGTCTGCCGTCTCCTGATGGAGGACAAGGCGAGTAATCCGAGCAACTACGCGCTGATCATCGTATCGGAGGGAGCGATCTGGACGGGTGGCGAAGTACAGGAGTACGGCGAAGCGGACGCCTATGGGCACCGCAAGAAAGCCGACATCGGTCACGCGCTCGCGGAAGAGGTGCGCCGGCGCACGGGACAGGAGACGATGGTCAGCGACCTGACCTACGACCTGCGCAGCGGCGAGCCCGATTCGATCGATCAACTCGTAGCGATCACGTTCGCGAACATCGCTGTGGACCTGATTCGCGATGGCGTCAGTGGAAGGATGATCGCAATCCAGAACGGCTGCTACGCGCAAGTACCTTTGCCGGATGTATCCCTTGGTGCCCGCAAGGTTAACGTGGAGAGGTTTTACAACACAGAGCGGTACCGGCCCAATTACAGATCAAAGCTCGGAGCCCCGCTGCTGTTCGGCTTTTCCTGAGATTTATCGGCGAGCCCCGGCTTGCAATGCGCGGCGACTCCTTAAGCGCTTCCCTTTTCGCGCATGGAGACTTCGTCCCAAAGCCGGATCACGTAGCCATCCGGATCAGCGATCTCGGCCCCGTAACCCCAGAACAGGCGTTTGGGGAGCTCGAGGAACTTCAGACCCTTTTCGGCGAGACGTTGACACACCGAGTCAACATCCTCGACCTGGATTGTTAGTGCACATTTTTCGTTGACCAATGGTTTTGCTGTTTTCTGCAGGAATATCGTAAAGCCGTCATCGTCTTGAATCGCGATGGTTCCTGTCCCGATACTCTCGAACTCGACTTTGAACCCCAAGTGCTTGACATACCAATCGCGCGAAGCTGCGCAATCCGAAACGGGAAGCATCATGTGATCGAACTTCACCAAGGTGCCCTCCTTTGAGCATTTCAGAGATCGCGGGTAAAACGGCGGAGGCCGGGAGCCCCAACCTCCGCTTCGAAGTCAGGGTGGCGTTTCTCGTCACGGAATTTGAACCCCGACTTTGCGTAAACCCGCTCCGCGGCATCGTTTCCAATGCAAAATGTGATCTGCGCCTGCCGTGCGCCGTTTCGCTGGCCTTCTTCGAGCGCACGTTCCAGCATCACGCGGGTGAGTCCGCGCCTTCGATATTCGGGCAGCGTCGCCAGATGGCCCTCGCTGACCTAGAAAGGGGTCGGAAGTTGTTCGCTCGGTTGGATCCAAGTCGCTTGGATCTCGACAATCTTGCCCTGCGTTACGGCGAAGAATTCGCAAACGAACGCATCGCCCCGGACCGCCGAAGAACCGGCAGCTGCGGCGGCCTCGTTGCTGTGGAAGCGAACGAGCGCCATCGCGACGCCGGTATCGGTGTCAACCACGGGGTATCGCCGGTCGTAAATTTTCGTGCCTTTGAACATCGCATTGTCGAACTGCTCGGCTGCCGTGGTTGCTTTATGGACTTTCAGGTCCACATTCGTCGCTTGCACTCCGTTTTCGAAGCGAAGCGTATCGGGCAGCAGTGGTGCCCGGATATAGTCGGGCGTACCTTCCGTCTGGAATGCCCGGAAATAAGCGTCGGCAGCCGCCATTAGCTCAAATCGCGAATTTTGTTCCGCCGGACGAAGTTTTCGGGCGAAGTAACGCGAGGGCTGGACTAGCTTTTCCGGCGCATGGAAGACCGAGGGATCGTCACCGCGGACGAGGATGCTTTCGATTTCAGTGATGAGGTGATTTTCCACCTTCAGGCGCAAAGCGACGATCGTCGGCACGCCGCCGTCCGGGACCACCGCGTCGATGCCGATGCCGCCCACCTGCGGATCGAAGATCTCCATTCGATAGGTCGGCGCCCCTGCATTTTTCCAAATCCCCTCACTGAGGTTCAGGACCCGTCCGGTTTCCGTATATTTCACGTTAGGCGAGAGGGGAAGCAGTGACTGGTTGTGCTGCGCCAGCGCCTCGAAATAAAGGTCGGAAATCTTTTTGAGACATTCACGATCGCAATTGTATTTCGCAGCGTCTGCCGCGTCCGTCGCGCCTGCGGGCGCGACTCCCGCCGCGAAGGCTGTCCATAAAACAGCAATAGCGACCACCAACCCCGCGAGCATCTTGGGTCGAGACATGATTACCCCCATCCAAATTTCCGAGGCGTCCCTTATAGCACGAAAGCAGCGCTACACCGCGAGACCGTCCAAATGCGACCGCCCTGCCGCCAGGATCGCGCGGATGAGGGTATCGGCATCTTCCCTTCCGGGCAGGCCGAATCACGAGTCCCATCTCCTGCATCAAATCGGTGTCGAATGACCCAATCCGATGACCCGCATGGACGCAAAATGCGGGTTTCGGGTATACTAGGGCTTCCCCGCCAGCCTAGCGACGCGAATGGATTGCTTTTCGCGCAGACCGGCCGGCAGACAGGAGTTTTTCCATGAAGGAAGGAATTCATCCCGATTACCATGCCGTGAAGGTGCACTGCGCCTGCGGCAATACGTTTGACACGCGTTCGACCTTCAAGGGCCCCATGATCCGCGTGGAAATCTGCTCGAACTGCCATCCGTTCTTCACCGGCAAGCAGAAGCTGATCGATACGGCCGGACGCGTCGAGCGCTTCCAGAAGAAGTACGCGGATAAAGCCGCCTCCCTCAAGAAGTAACGAATCCTGCGGAGCGAACTTTCGAGCGCAAGGCCGGGCGCAGTGAATCAACCGCCCGGCCGGTGTACAATGCTGCGCAGATGGCCACGCAATTGTCCCCCGTTCCCGACGCACCCACCGGATCGCAAGTGGAAACCGCCGCGCCGCGCGTGACGCTGCGCAATTCCTTCGCGCATCCGTTCGACTCCGCAATGGCCGCGGCGCGCACGTGTTATTCGCCGCATCTGGTCCTCCCCGAGGAGATCACCGAAAAGCAGCGCGTGATGATCGGTTCGGGAACCTACCTCGGCGGGCATCACACCGTTTATCAGCACGCGCACTTCGAATTCGGGCTCGAAAATGTGAGCCGGCAATTCGTCTGGTCGTTCCTGCACGCGCATCCTTTCTACAATTCCGAGCAGCAGAGCCAGCGTTACGTGCGGCTGGACCGCGCGCAGGCGTACGTTCCCGCGCAGCTTGGCGCTGGCGAGCGGGCGATCTATGAAAAGGCAGTGGCGCGCGCGTGGGAGCACTATCGCGAGCTGACGCGCGTGCTCGAGCCGACGGCGCGCAAAATTCTGGGCGATATTTGGCACGTGACTGAGACTTCGCACGCCAAGCGCGTGCAAAAAGTCGCGCGGCAATCGGAAAAGCGTGCGATCGAGGTGGCGCGGTACGTCCTGCCGGTCGCCGCGTTCACCACGATGGTGCACACCGTTTCGGGCATCGTGCTCTACCGGCTGTGGCGGATGTGCACCGCGAGCGACACGCCGACCGAGGCGCGTGCCGTGATCGGCGAAATGGTCGCGCGGGTGCGCGAGGCCGATCCGCAGTTTTTCGGCCGGTTCGACAACGAGCCGATGGATGAAGTCCCCGAGTTGCAGCAGGCGCCGCAGGACGGCGAAGCCTTTGCGCGCGAATTCGATGCGCGGCTCGAGGGGGCGACGTCGCGCTTGCTCGATTATTCGCCGCGTGCCATTCCAGCGATGGCGGAGGCGTATCGCGCTGTCATGGGCCTGACGTCGGCGGAGTGCTCCGACGCCGAGGCGCTCGACCGAATGCTGAATCCGGCGCGCAATCCGTATCGACGCGAGACGCTCAACGTGGGCGTGCACGCGCCGATGATGCGCCCGCTCGACCACGCGCATTTCACGTTCGCGAAAAAGATCAGCCACACTGCGGATAGCCAGGACCAGCGGCATCGCATGGTGCCCGGCTCGCGGCCGCTGCTCACGCTGGCGGACACGCGCTCGCCCGACTACATCACGCCGATGCTGGTCCGGGAAAATCCGCGCGCGCTCGAAATCTATCAGCAGGCGATGGAAGAGGCGTGGGCCGCGAAGAATGAATTGCTCGACCGAAGAGTCCCGCGCGAGTTCGCGCTCTACCTGCTGCCGAACGCGAAAGCCATTCGCCTCGTCGAGTCGGGTTCGCTGCTACATCTGCTGCACAAATGGACGATGCGAACCTGCTTCAACGCGCAGGAGGAGATTTACCAGGCCTCGATTGAAGAAGTTCAGCAGGTGCGTGCGGCGTTTCCCGAACTCGCGCGTTACATCGGCCCGCCGTGTTTCCTCCGCGCGGGGATATCGACTCCTATCTGCACCGAAGGATCCCACTTCTGCGGCGTGAAAGTTTGGCTCGATTTTCCCAACATCAAACGCCGCATCTGATTTCTTCTTCCCCTGAGAAATTACCTGTCATTCCGAGGCATGATTTGGGCCGAGGAATCTCTCTTCAGCGAAGCATTGCTGCGATGTCTGGCAGAAGAGAGATCCCTCGCTCCGCTCGGGATGACAAGACGGCATTTTTCTAACGAGTTACGCAGGAATTTCGGGAACGGCGGCGATCAGCGCTTGCGTGTAAGGATGCTGCGGCGCTTCGAGCACCTGCTGCGCCGGGCCGGTTTCGACGAAGCGGCCTGCCTGCATGACGGCCACGCGCGTCGCAAGCTGCGCCACCACGGGCAGGCTGTGCGAAATCAGAATCAGCGTGAGCGAAAACTCGCGGCGGAGACGGTCGAGCAGCTCCAGAATCTGCGCGCCAACCGAGACGTCCAGCGCGGAAACCGGCTCGTCCGCGACCAAAAGATCGGGCCGCAGAATCAGCGCGCGGGCGATTCCCACGCGCTGGCGCTGCCCGCCGGAAAACTCATGCGGATAGCGATCGAGGCATTCGGGGCCGAGTCCCACGGCTTCGAGAATTTGCATCGTCCGCGCGCGGCGCTCTGCGGGCGAAAGTTGCGGCTCGTGGATCGCCAGTGGCTCGCCGACAATCGAGCCAACACGCATGCGCGCGTTGAGCGACGCGATCGGGTCCTGAAAAACCATCTGGATCCGGCGGCGCAGCGCGCGAAGTTCGGAGCCGTGCGCGCCGAGCCAGTCCTCTCCGCGAAAACGCATCTCACCCGAGTCTGGCTCGATGAGCCGCAGGAGCATCCGCGCGAGGGTGGTCTTGCCGCAGCCCGATTCGCCGACGATGCCGAGCGTTTCGCCGCGCGCCAGCGAAAATGTGACGCCGTCGACGGCCATGGCGCGGCGCGAGGAGCGCTCATCATCCCGATCGAAAGCGCTCGTCGAGGCGGCGAACGATTTTCGCAGGTCGCGAACTTCGAGGAGATTCTTGTCGGGCATGTTCAGACTTTTTCCGCAGCGATGAAGAGCGTGGTGTTGTCGAAGATGAGCTCGCGCTTTTTGCCGCTCGCGTCTGCGGGCGCGAATCGCGGATGAAAGGCCGCCGAATCATCCGGAATCGACGTTTCCAACAAGCGGCGCGCCTCGATGTACGGCGGATCGCCGGGCTTAGACCCCGCGACGAGCATCCAGTGGTCGAACGCGCGCTGTTGTTCTTCCACGTGAGTCGCGAGAACGCGCAAGCCGCATGTCGCAAAGATCGCCTCGAACTCGCTACGCGCCAGCGTGCGAGTGTGCGAGGCGTCGCGAATGCGCTCGATGCGATTGTTCAGATCGGCGACACGGGGATCTTCGGGCACGATGATGTCAATCACGCCGACGCGCCCGCCGGGCCTCAACACGCGCGCCATTTCCGCGATCACGCGCGCCGGGTCGGGCACGTGGTGCAGGCTGTAACTCGTCACGGCGATATCGAGCGAGCGATCCGCAAACGGCAACGCCTGCGCATCACCGAGCGCCAAGCTGATATTGCTCAGCCCGTCCGTTGAGGCGGAGTTTCGCGCGCGGTCGAGAATCGCCGCGGTCAAATCCAATCCGCAAATCCAGCGGACGTGCCGCGCGAAGCGCAGTGCGAGCGTTCCGGGGCCGCAGGCAAGATCCACGGCACGGTCCGTCGAGGCCGCCTTCACCATGCGCGCGAGGCGTTCCGCCTCGCCCACGCGACTGGCCACGGCGTAATCGCCGAAGACCTGCGCGGTGCGCGTGAACTGTTCGCGCACCAGGTCGGCTTGTTGTTTGCTTGCCATCTTCGCGAACTGCCCTCGATCAAACGACAAGGATACACCGCGCGCGATGGTTTTCGGGCGAGCCGCTTGGATGAATGAGTTGCGGCACAGCGGCGTCGCACTGGGCGACGTGGCGCGGGCAGCGCGGCGCAAAGGCGCAGCCGGCGGGCAGCGCGTCGAGCGACGGAACGGTGCCTGGAATCGAGACAAGTTTCTCGCGAGCGAGCGTCGGTGCCGCGCGCAGCAGCCCCTCGGTATACGGATGGCGCGGATGGTGCAGCACCTCGGCCGTGGGACCTTCCTCGACGATGCGGCCTGCATACATCACGGCCACGCGATCAGCGACCTGCGCGACGACGCCGAGATCGTGCGTGATGAAAAGAAGCGATAGGCGCAGATCGCGGCGCAGCGTTTCGAGCAGGTCGAGAATCTGTTTCTGCACGGTCACGTCGAGCGCCGTGGTCGGCTCGTCCGCAATCAGCACGCTCGGGCCGGCCGCGAGCGCCATCGCAATCATCGCCCGCTGGCGCAGGCCGCCGGAAAGCTGGTGCGGATATTGCCGCGCGCGGCGCTCCGGCTCGGGAATGGCCGCGCGCTCGATCGCTTGCAGGGCGCGTCCGCGGATTTCGCGGCCGGCGAGGCCAGGCTCGTGCACGCGAATCGCTTCCTCGATCTGCGCGCCGACGCGGATCACGGGATTCAGCGCCGTCATCGGCTCTTGAAAAATCATGGCGATTTCACGGCCGCGCAGCGCGCGCATTTCCGCCGGCGCAGCGGTGACGAGGTTTTCCCGTTCGGCTGCAGCGGCGGTGCGATTTCCGTTCCGCGGGGTGCACGCCAGCCAGGCCTCGCCGCTGCGGCGCGCGCCCGGAGGCTCGAGTCCCATCAGCGCGAGCGAGAGCATCGTCTTGCCGGAACCGGATTCGCCGACGATGCCGAGCGTTTCGCCTTCGGCGAGCGCGAACGATAGGTCGTTTACCGGCCGCACCCAGCCGTTTCGCGTCGGCAGCTCGACCGTCAGGCCACGCACCTCGAGCCTTGTCGCCATGGCAACATCATATGTCCGTCGCTCGGGCCTCGAAGATAATTTTGCGGGAGGGATTTCGTACGCGTGGTGTCAGCGGCGGGCGAACGGTATCACGAAGCGAAGACCGGTGTGGGTTTCCCGCTGGTCTTGCGTGGCACAGTAGGCTCTAACATCCGAAAAGAAGCCGGATTATAATGCACTTCCACGCAGCGGGCGTATCGAGAGCATATGAGGGCTGCGCATGAATAAGCCGAGAGAGACGAAGCGTTCGAGCGACGAAGCCGTAAAGGCGAACACCGGCAAAGTATGGGCGGAGTGGTTCAAAATACTCGACAAAGCCGGCGCGAAGAAATGGCCGCACAAGGAAATTTCGGCGTATCTTCACGACAAATACAAGGTTGGGCCGTGGTGGTGTCAAATGGTCGCGGTCGGCTACGAGCACGAGCGCGGAATTCGCCAGAAATTTCAGAAGTGCGATGGCGAGTTCAGCACCTCAGACAGCCGCACTCTGGCCGTGCCGCTGGCAAGGGCATACGCGGCTTGGACAGATGAGAAGTTGCGGCGGCGGTGGCTGCCCGACGCACAAATGGAAATCACGACGGCGACGCCCAATAAATCCATTCGCGCGAAATGGGATGACACTACGAGGCTAAGCGTCAATTTCTACGGCAAGGGTGCGGGGAAATCTCAGATCGCCGTGGACCACATGAAGCTTGCGAACACGAAGGAATGCGCGAAGATGAAATCCTACTGGTTTGACGCGCTGAATCGCCTGCAGAAGAATCTCGAAGCTTAGTACCGGCGTCATAGGGCGGGTTTGAGACCCGCCCCTACGCGAATTCCATTCCAGACTCAGTAGTCGTTGGCGGAGCCTTCGAGGAACGCGCGTAGCTTGCGCGAGCGCGACGGGTGCCGCAGTTTGCGCAACGCCTTGGCCTCGATCTGGCGAATGCGTTCGCGCGTGACAGCGAACGATTGCCCGACTTCTTCGAGCGTATGCTCGCTGCCGTCGTCCAGTCCAAAGCGCATCTTGATGACTTTCTCTTCGCGCGGCGTGAGCGTCTTGAGCACCGAGGAGGTCTGCTCTTTGAGGCTCAAGTTGATCACGGCGTCGGACGGCGACACCACGGCCTTGTCCTCGATGAAATCCCCGAGATGCGAATCTTCCTCTTCACCGATCGGAGTCTCGAGCGAAATGGGCTCCTGCGCGATTTTCAGAATCTTGCGCACTTTCGCGACGGGAATATCCATCCGCTTCGCGATTTCCTCGGAGGTGGGCTCGCGGCCGAGTTCTTGCACGAGCTGCCGCTGCGTGCGCACGAGCTTGTTGATCGTCTCGATCATGTGCACGGGAATACGGATCGTGCGGGCCTGGTCGGCGATGGCGCGAGTGATGGCCTGGCGGATCCACCAAGTCGCGTACGTCGAGAATTTATAGCCGCGGCGCCATTCGAACTTGTCCACGGCCTTCATCAGGCCGATGTTGCCTTCCTGAATCAGGTCGAGGAATTGCAATCCGCGGTTGGTGTACTTCTTCGCGATGGAAACGACGAGCCGGAGGTTCGCTTCGATCAGCTCTTTTTTCGCCTGTTCCGCTTCCGCTTCGCCCCGAAGAATCACCTGAAGCGCGCGCTTGAGTTCGGTAGGGCTGACCTCGCTCGCGACTTCGATCTCGCTCAGCTCTTGGCGCCGCGCGCGCAAATCCTTGCGCGCCTCGGCCTGCACGTCCGCCTTCGACGCATCGACGCGCCGCTCGAGCTTCGCGGTTTCGCGCTCGAGGAAATGGACGCGCTCGACTGTCTGGTGAATCTTGTCGATCAGGCGCTTCTTTTCGAGAGGATTGAAATCGATGTCGCGGACGAGATTCGACATCTCGACGCGCGTTCGAGCCACGTCGTAACGAGCGTGCAGATAGGGGCGCTTCTTCGAGCGCGGGACGCGTTCGAGCTTGGCGGCCTGCTTCATCGCCAGCAGGTAGAGCTTAGCGATCTTGTCGATCTGCTTGAGCGTTTCCCGGGTTTTCGCTTCGATCTTTTCTTCGGTCAGTTCTTCGTCGTCGAACTGGACGATTTCCTTGATCGACCGGGAGCCGTTGCGCAGATCCTCGCCGACCTGCAAAAGCTCCTTCAGGATCAGCGGCGCACGCGTGATGGTTTTCAGCACGAGCAATTGCCCGCGCTCGATCCGCTTCGCGATCGCCACTTCGCCTTCGCGCGTCAGCAGCGGAACGGTGCCCATCTCGCGCAAGTACATGCGAACGGGGTCGTTGGTCTTTTCGAGTGTTCCGGGAGTCAGGTCGAGGTCGCCGTCCTCTGACGCGGCCTCTTCTTTCACGGCTTCTGCCGGCTCCGCCGAATCCGCAGCCGCAAGCGCGGCCTTGGCGCTAGAGAGGTCTTCGTACACATCGATCCCGTAGCGCTCGAACGTCGAGAGCAGATCGTCGATTTCTTCCGAGGAGTGGACCTCGGCCGGCAGAATATCGTTGACCTCATCGTAGAGCAGGTAACCCCGCTCCTTGCCCATGGCGATGAGCTGCCGTACCTGATCGTATTTTTCTTCGAGAGCCAGCGTCACGCTTTGTTCTCCCCTAATGAAGCCAATCGGCAAGCCGATAGAAATACTTGAGCGCAAGCAGGTACGTACGAGACACCCCGGCGCTCTTCGAAATTAGTTGCGTATGGACGGATGAATAAGGCGATCCCCTGAAACCGCCACCGATCTTTGCCGCTTGCGCCCAACCTTGCCCCGCGCTCCACACAACTTTAGATGCCTAGCGCGCCCTGCCCGTTTCTCCCAAAACCCTACAATAATACATGAGCGTCCGACGGAGCGTCAAACGAACCGCCCTCAATCAGATAGCAGACCAAGCGGCCCCACCACAGGCCGCTCACGGCATGTGGCAGGCTCGGATGCCCTGCTTTTCAAAATACCGCTGGTGATATTCCTCGGCCCGATAGAACTCCGGCGCTGGAACGATCTGGGTCACGATCGGGCGCTTGAAAATACCCGCCTTTTCGAGCGCCTCCTTGGCCTCACGCGCGGCCGCTTCTTGTTCGGCGTCATGAAAGAAAATTGCCGAGCGGTACTGCGAGCCGTAATCGGGGCCTTGCCGGTTCAGTTGGGTTGGGTCGTGGCTCTGGAAAAAGACGGCGAGCAATTCGCGATACGATACCTGATTGGGATCAAACTCCACTTCGACGGCTTCGGCGTGGCCGGTCCTATCCGTGCAGACCTCTTTATATGTCGGATCCTTGGTACTGCCGCCGGTGTAGCCAACTGTCGCCGACGTTACGCCTTTGACCTGCCGGAATGTGTCTTCCACGCCCCAGAAACATCCCTCCGCAAAGGTCGCCTTAGCCATGGTTGCTAGCTCCTCTCGCCTCGCTCAATCCCAGAACCCTCATGGTGCCACAAGCGGTTGGCCCGGTCGAGCCAGGGCAGACTCATCCCCAGACCGAATAATCCTCGAAACTCTGGGTTTAGCGGACGGAACACCTAGGCGATTAGACGAGCCCAAGCCGATTTGGTCGCAGGAATTTTGGCCGTTGAGGCCGTTTGCAAAAGGGGGCGCGGGCGCGTCAGGCGAGTTTCTCAGCCAAGACAGCGCCGCCATTCGCGGACGTTTGACTGCGAGTTCGATCGAGAATCTGTTCCAGCATTCCCGGGATTTCGAAAACGGCGCGATTCTCGATCGCGGCGGCATTGGCGCGATAACGGCTCAGCGTGGCGGGCTCGATCAATCGCGCAACCGCCTGGTCGATTTGCCGGAAATTGCGCAGCACGACTCCCACTTCTTTCTCCAGAATCCAGTCGGCGTTGTAACGCTCCTGCGGAAGCGTCCAGGCGTTGCATTCCACGATCACGGGCAGCCGCATGGCAAGCGCTTCGCTCACGCTGCCGGGCCCGGGCTTGCCGATGAAGAAATCGGCGAGCTGCATGTAGTAGTTCACGCGCGAGGTGAATCCCTCTACAAAACGCGGAACGCGCGATTTTTTCGTGCGCAGTGCGTCGGCGAGCTTCTCATTCTTCCCGCAGACGAAGATCATTTGCAGATCCAAATTGGAGGCTTCGAGGCGCTCCGCGATGTCGAGCATCGCTTGCGAACCATGCCCGCCGAAAAGGACGAGCCCCGTGGGCACATCCGCGCGCAATCCTAGTCGCTGCCGTTCGGCGACGCGATTCTCGATCGGCGGGTCGTAAAACCGTGGGTGCAGAATCATTCCTGAAGCGCGAAAAATGTGGTCGTCCGGATGCCCCATCGAACGCGCTTGCGCCACGGCGCGGTCCGATCCACAGATGAAATACTGCGGCTGGCGCTCGATCCAAAAGTGCGGCGGATAGTCGGCGATGTCCGTAAGTACGGTGACGAAGGGGCGTCCTGGATACACATTCGCAAAGCTTTCGCCGAGCTCGCGGTTGAAGTGTGGGATGAATGAAACGACCATGGCCGGATTCGTTTCTCTCCAATGTGCTTCGAGCACACGCACTGCCGGTCGGTGGTTCATGCGGATCACCAGTTGCAACACTTTGAGCAACTGCGGGCTGCCGAGCGTCCAACCGGTGCGAAGCATCGAGTTATAGAAGTCCTGTATCCGGATCCCGAAGTAGTTTTTGAGGACGTCGAGCGGCCCGAGCAGATCCTGAAGATGAATGAGTTGTGAATCCCAGGGGCGCTGCTGCGCGCGGATGGCCATGTCCAGGGCGGTTGCTGCCGCGCGGTGTCCGCCGCCGGCGTCGTGGAAGACGAACTCGATTCGATCCATGCGGGGCGGATTCTGGCATCCCAATGGCCAGGAAATGCTACAGGAATGTTAAAATGCCGGATGTTGTGTCGAATCAGTTAAATACCTATGTTTTCAGAATCTTAGCGCGAGTGTCATCTGTTTGTAACACTGTGGATTTACTGTGGAAATCGTGAAGTGCGACATGCATGTCCACTCCTACTTCTCAGGGCCCTGCACTACCCCTGTTGTCGCGAAGTTTTGCCGCGAAAGCTATAGCGATCCCGAAGAAGTTTACTCTCTGCTTCGCCGCCGCCAAATGAACCTGTTCACGCTCACGGACCACGACTCGATCGAGGGCTCGGAAAGACTGCGGCGGAATCCCGACTTCTTCCTGAGCGAGGAGCTGACTTGCCGCATGCCCAGCGGTACGGAAGTCCATATCGGCGTGTACGACTTCCATGAGCGCCAGCACGAGCAGCTCCAGTCCCGGCGGAATGATTTGGTCGCGCTGCTGATGTACTTGAGCGAGCGCAGGATTTTTTTCAGCATCAACCACGTTTTTTCGAGCGTCACCGGCCGCCGCGAACGCGAAGACTTCGCCTGGTTCCAGGAATATTTTCCGGCGGTTGAAACTCACAACAGCCACATGCTCGAAAGCGCGAACGCGAACGCGGCAAATCTCGCGAGGCAGTGGGACAAAATTGCCATCGGCGGCAGCGACGCGCATGCCCTGGCGTCCGTGGGAACGGCCTATACGGAAGTTCCCGGCGCGCGTAACAAGGACGAGTTCTTCGCGGGACTAAAGAATGGAAAGGGCCGGGTGGGCGGCGAATCGGGCAGCTTCGCGAGGCTGACCCGCGACGTTTATTCGATCGCCTTCGAGATGATGCGCGAAAAATCGTGGACGGCGCTGCTCTCGCCCCTGGCCGTGCTCGTCCCTGTCGCGACATTCTGGAACTACCGCGATGAGCACGCCTTCAGCCGGCGCTGGGCGGCCGACGTGCTCGATCAGCCCCAATCGCGCAAGCGCGTTCGCTGGATCACCGCGCCGCAACCGGCGGTGGAGGAACTGGTATGACAGTCGCCAGGGCAGTCTGGAACCAGATTCAATCAAACGACCATCGGCTGATGCGCCGCGTGCACCGCTGGCGTGCGCCGCGATGGTTCCGCATTCTCATGATCGTTGCGACACGCGGAGGCGACGGATGGCTCTGGTACGCGTTCGGCCTGATCCTGCTGCTCTACGGTGGAGAGCATCGCTTCGCCGCAATCGGGGCGGGCGCTTCCAGCGCCGTGGTGGGGATTTTCTTATTCCGCGCGCTCAAGCGCACCAGCCGGCGCAAAAGACCCTGCGAAATTGAGCCGCACTGCTGGGCTTCGATCTTGCCACCGGACAAGTACTCGTTTCCCTCGGGCCATTCCATCACGGCGTTCGCGGTGGCCATTTCACTAGGGCTCTTCTATCCCTTCCTGCAACCTATCCTTCTGGCCGTCGCGTTTCTAATCGCAGGCTCGCGCATCATCCTCGGAATGCACTTCCTGAGTGACGTGATCGCCGGGTCGGCGATCGGAGCGGCGCTCGGCCTTGTGAGCTTCCATATCTTTGCGGTTCTCTAGAATTTCGCCTCTCACAAGGTCAGCGAAATCTGGACGGGGCGTGACTAGGCGCGCCGGGCGGCAGTCTGCGGAGCAGTGACCGTAGCAGCCGATTCCGGGACCTTCCTCTTGTGGAGCAGTTCGACGATTTCATGGTAGAGGCGCGCGCGGACCTCGTAGCGTTCATTCGCGCGCGTGATGTATCGCAGCACGATGGTTACGCCCTCGGCAGTCGGCCGCACGCTCAACGAAGGAGCCACGGAGAAGGAACGATTCACATTCTCAGGCGCCACGCGGTTCCATTCGCTCTCCGCAAGCTTCGCGTTCGCGTTCGTTTCATCCGCAGCGATCTTTTGCATGGCCTCGGCAGTTGCGTACGGCTCGGCGCTCTCGGGCACTTGCACCTGGATTTCATCCCACAGCCACTGCCCCGACGTCGAAAAATTGAAGTAGTGCCCTTCGATAGCGAAGCTGTTCACGAACGACACTTTTCGGCCCGTCGGATGGCCCGCGTCGGTCCAGTTGCCCGTTTCCAAGATCACGGTATGCAGCAGTCCGACGCTCAACACTTCGCCGGCAACTCCGTTAATCTCCACCCAGTCGCCCACGCGGATGCCGTCCTTACCCATGAGCACGAACCAGCCGAAGAATCCGACGATAAAATCCTTCATCGCGACGGTCAGGCCGGCGCCTGCCAGCGCAAGCACCGTGGCAAAATTGCTCGGAACCCCGAAAATCACCAGCAAAATCAGCGCGAGCGCCAGCGCCTGCACGGCGAACAGGATCAGCGCGCGCATCGTGTGCAACTCGCGCCGCTCGAGGCTCACACCGGCAAAGAGCCGCTGAACAGCGTAGTTCGCGGCCAGAATGAACACGCCGATCAGCAGCACCCAGAAGATGGACACGAAGACGTCGTGCAGAAACGCTTTCGCGTGCGCGTTGACAAGCCCCGACCATTCGCCGTAAACCGCGGCAAGCTGCTGTTCCGTCCCGACGCGCTTGCTGAGGTCGGCCAGGTTTCTTTTGTCTTCCGTCAGGTTGCGCAACTGCGCCAGAGGCGAGCTCGCTTCGGGTGCGGTCTGCGAACCCTCTGCAGGCGTTTTTGGCTGAGGGAACGTACCTTCCTCGATCTCTTTCCCTAGCGCGTCGTGCGTTGCGGAGAGTGTGGCCGCGCGTGTTTGTGCGTCCTGCTGGGCTTGGAGCAGGAGTTTTTCCTTCGCACGCAGCGAGAGCCACGCCCGGGACTCGGCTACGATGCTCTTCGATTGAGTGATTTCGATCGATGGCGCAGACCCGGCAGGAGGGCCTGCCTGAAGGATCACATTTTGCGTCCCGGCGGCTTTGCGCTGGTCGAGCAGTTGCTGGATTGTAGCCTGCTTGTCGGCGCCGGCGCGGACCAGATCCTGTTGTGCGTCTTCCAGGTCATCCTGATCGAGCGCCAACTGGGCCTGCGCGATGCCAATCAGCTCCTGTAGCCCGTCTTTCTCGTTCCGGCCGGCCTTTGCGAGCGCGGCCGTGAACTGCGTGATCCGGTTCTGGTCCGCGGCCACGGCGGCCTGTCCTGCCTGGACCCGTGCGGCAAGTTCGCGCGTCTTTGGGGTCAGCGGCGCAGGATTTTCCGCCGCGTCGTGCATCGCCGCGGAAAACGCAAGATCGACGGAGTGATCCGCGAGCCGCAGTGCCTGCCCGGCGTAATCCTGTTCGGTGTGCGTAATCGCCAATTGGGCAAGCTGCTCCGCCGTATCGAGCGCGCGCGTATCGACGAGAGTAGAGGAACTCTTCGAGGCTTGCCGCATAGCGCGCACTCGCTCGCGATAGTCCGACCAGCCTTGTGTGAAAATCACCGCGCCCAGCGCAACGGCGAGCAGGCCGAGCATGACGCCCCAGATTGCTTTTTCGTGGCTCTTCATAGGGTTAGCTGAGTGTCTCGATTGTATTATGCCGTCCCGGCCGACGGCGCAACAAATCGCTTGCGAGATCGCACCGCGCTAAAGTGGGGTGCGCTCCGTTGCAGCGGCCCCGTCCATCGGCCGAGTTCAGAGATCGAGCGGCAGCGGATTCTTCCCGGTGATCAGGCGCGCGGAGCGGTCGTACGTGATGAAAAGCCACGCCCACTGAACGAGGACTAGCAGCCGGTTTTGAAATTCGACGATGTACATCAGGTGAATGAAAACCCACATCAACCAGGCAGGGATCCCCGATAGCCGCAGCCAGTTCAAGTCAGCGACGGCAGCGGCTCGGCCGATCGTCGCAAGATTCCCCTTGTCCAGGTAATGAAAGGGTGGCGTGGTTTCCCCTCGCAGGCGGCGCTCGATCGCTCGCGCAACGTAACGTCCCTCCTGAATCGCGGGTTGTGCCACTCCCGGCAGAGGCTTCCCGCCCTGGTGGCTGAAATTCGCGAGATCGCCGATCACGAAAATTTCGGGATGCCCGGGCACCGTGAGGTCCGGTTCCACGATCACGCGGCCGGCCTTGTCGAGCGCAGCGCCGGCCACCTGAGAGATGATGCGCCCCAGCGGCGATCCCAGAACGCCCGCGGCCCACAGAATCGTGCGCGTCGGAATCGTTTCGGTGCGATCGCCTTCTCGCACCGTGACCGATTCCTTCCGGATGTCCGTTACCATGGCGCCGGTGCGAACGGTCACGCCCAGACGCTCGAGCATCCGGCGCGCGGCTGCGGAAAGCTGCTGCGGGTAGACCGGCAGCACGCGGTCCGTGCCTTCGACGAGAATGATGCGAGCCTCGGACGTATTGATCTTGCGGAAGTCGTCGCGTAGCGCATCACTCGCGATCTCGCCGAGCGTCCCTGCCAGTTCGACGCCAGTCGGTCCAGCACCGACGATCACAAACGTCATCCAGGCGCGGAGTTTCTCAGGATCGGGTTCGCGTTCGGCGGCCTCGAACGCCAGCAAGATTCGCCGGCGCATATCCGTAGCATCGTCGATGGTTTTGAGGCCCGGCGCGAACTCCTCCCATTCATCGTGGCCGAAATACTGATGGCGCGCGCCGGCTGAGACGATGAGCGTATCGTATTCCACCGCGCCGTCGCTCAAAATGACCCGTCGGTCAGCGGCGTCGATCCGCGTGGCTTCCGCAAGCAGCACACGCGTATTTTTCTGGCGCTTGAGGATGGTGCGAAGCGGCGAGGCGATGTTGGCGGGTGAAAGTGCGCCCGTGGCCACCTGGTAGAGCAAGGGCTGAAACAGGTGGTAATTGCAGCGATCGATCAGCGTCACCTGAACGGGCGCCCGCTTCAATCGGAGCGCGGCGCTCAAGCCGCCGAATCCTCCGCCGATAATCACCACTCGATGCGGTTGGTTCATGGCTCGCTACAGTCCTCCTTAATTCTAGCTCCGTTAGCGCTCAGCCGCTCTCCTCGCGGCTGAAACGCAAGCGCCCCGGTGTCAGCAAGTTCGGCGGGCGCGAATCCTTACGGTTTTCTTATGTCTCCCTTACTCCATCTTGATGGTGCCGGAGTAGCCTCGCAAATGGATTCGGCCTTCGGGCCGAGCCCAGAAGGAGAACTGCAATGCCGATCGCAATCGCCATGATTTTGGCCCCGACATTGGGGTTTTACGTATATGTCCTGGCGCAGTTCTGGAGAGAAGCCACCCTCCGGCATCGCCGTCCTGAGGCGCCTTTGCCGGTCGTGAAGTTGTACTACCCGCGCGGGCGGAATCAGGACTACAATCCGATCCGCCTAAACAATCGGGGACGAAGCGGAGCGACTCCCCTTGCTGCGGCACCGTCGGCTTTCGAATCACGGAACGATCTGGGACACGCCAAGCAGTCCAAACGCGCAAAAGTACTCACAACTTACCTGAAGAGCCGGCTTGCGGTCCTTCCGTCCGGCACGGCGCGGCTCGCGGTGAAGCGAGCTGCGAAAGGATAATCTCGATGCTAGACATCATTTTTGTCGCCTGCACGATCGTGTTTTTCTTGGTTTCCATCGCCTACGTGTGGGCTTGTGAGCGCTTGAAGTAGAGGGGAGAAAATCATGCTCGGCAACATCGTTCTCTTGGGAATCTGCGTTTTGACGTGCGTATATCTGCTGGCCGCGCTTCTATGGCCGGAGAGGTTCTGACAATGACTGCGAACGGTTGGCTGCAAATCCTGGCATTTTTCGCCGTGCTCTTGGCCGTCACCAAGCCGCTCGGCGTGTATATGGCACGCGTGTTTGCCGGCGAAAAGACCTTTCTCGATCCGGTCCTCCGGCCTATCGAGCGCTTGCTCTATCGCGCCACGGGGGTCGATGAAAAGCGCGAGATGGATTGGAAAGAGTACACCATCGCGATGCTGCTTTTCAGCGCGGTCAGTATGCTGGTGCTCTACCTGATCGAGCGTGTGCAGCAATGGCTGCCCTGGAATCCGCAGCATTTTGCCGCTGTGGAGGCGCATCTCGCGTTCAACACCGCTGCTTCGTTTACCACGAATACAAACTGGCAGAACTACGGCGGCGAATCGACGATGAGCTATTTCACGCAAATGGCAGGGCTCGCCTATCACAACTTCGCTTCGGCTGCAGTCGGCATAGCGCTCGCCATCGCCGTGATTCGCGGCATTGCGCGGAAAGAATCCAAAACGATCGGCAACTTTTGGGTGGATGTCACGCGGAGCATGTTGTGGGTTTTGCTCGTTCCGTGCCTGGTGATTTCCATGATTTTCGTTTCGCAGGGGATGATCCAAAATTTGCGGCCGTACGACACAGCGAAGCTCTTGAATCCCCAGACGATCTCGACGACGGACTCGAACGGCAAGACGACAACGCAGACCGTCACCGACCAGGTGATCGCGCAGGGTCCCGTCGCCTCTCAGGAAGCGATCAAGATTTTCGGGACGAACGGCGGCGGCTTCGTCAATGCCAATAGCGCCCATCCCTTCGAGAATCCGACTCCGCTGACGGATTTCATGCAAATCGTCATGATGCTGTCTCTTGGCTCTGGCCTTACGTACACGCTGGGGCGCATGACGGGTTCGCAGCGGCATGGTTGGGCGGTATGGGCCGCCATGGCGCTTCTATGTCTGGCAGGCGTCACTGTCATATATGCGATGGAGTCCCACGGCAATCCGCTCTTGCATGGGATCGACCAGCATACGAGTGCAGTCCAGCCGGGCGGCAACATGGAGGGCAAGGAAGTTCGTTTCGGCATCCCGCAAACCGCGCTTTTCGCCACCACGACGACGGACGCGAGCTGCGGCGCCGTCAACGGCATGCACGACTCTTTCACTCCGCTTGGCGGTATGGTTCCGCTGGTCAACATCATGATTGGCGAGGTCATTTTCGGCGGTGTTGGCGCGGGCCTCTATGGCATCGTCGTTTTCATTATCCTGTCGGTTTTCATCGCCGGATTGATGGTGGGCCGGACGCCGGAGTATTTGGGTAAGAAGATCGAGGCGTATGACGTGAAAATGGCGATGCTAACGGTGCTCATTTTCTGTCTTATCGTTCTCGGGCTTACAGGCGTTGCGATTGTGTCGCCGTTTGGCACGTCGTCCATCACGAATCCCGGTCCTCATGGTTTGTCACAGGTTTTATACGCCTATACGTCGCAGGCCGGCAACAACGGCTCGGCGTTCGCCGGGCTGAATGGGAACACGCCTTGGTACAACATCAGCGGTGCCTTCGACATGCTGCTGGGACGGTTCTTCATGGTGATTCCGGTGCTCGCTCTTGCGGGGAACCTGGCGCGCAAGAAGCTCGTGCCCGAATCGGTCGGTACGTTTCCGGTGACGACGCCGCTTTTCACGTTCCTATTGATCGCCGTCATTTTGATTGTCAGCGCACTTACATTTTTCCCGGCGCTCAGCTTGGGCCCGATTCTCGAGCACTTGCTGATGCACGCCGGAAGGGTTTTCTGAGGCCATCATGAATACACGCGAAGGAAGAAAATCACTCTGGAAGTGGGGCATCGTCGGCGGTGCGGTGCGGGATTCTCTGATCAAGCTCAACCCGCGGACGCTGATGAAGAACCCGGTCATGTTCGTTGTCGAAATCGGTTCGGTGGTCACCACCTTTGATCTGGTGCGCGACCGCTTGCAGCATCTGAACGGTTTTGGATTCGAACTCCAGATCACGCTGTGGCTCTGGTTCACGGTCCTCTTCGCGAATTTTGCCGAGGCCATGGCGGAAGGCCGCGGCAAGGCGCAAGCCGACACGCTGCGCAAGGCGCGCGCGGAAACTGTGGCCCACCGCATCAAGAACGGCGGAACCCTCGAAGAGGTGCCCGGCTCGAAGCTGCGCGTCGACGATCGCGTCAAGGTTGCCGCGGGCGAATTCATTCCAGGGGACGGCGAAGTCGTCGAAGGTGTCGCCTCGGTCGACGAGTCCGCCATCACCGGTGAATCCGCGCCCGTGATTCGCGAATCCGGCGGCGACCGCTCGGCCGTCACGGGCGGCACGCGCGTTCTCTCCGACGAGATCATCGTGCGAATCACGTCCAATCCAGGTGAGACCTTTCTCGACCGCATGATCAAGTTAGTCGAGGGCGCCGAGCGCCAGAAGACTCCGAACGAGATCGCGCTCAACATCCTGCTCGCCGGCCTGACGATCATCTTTCTGCTTGCCGTCGTCACTCTCCAGCCTATGGCGATTTATTCCGGCTCGCCGCAATCTATCTTCGTGCTGATCTCGCTGCTCGTCTGCCTGATTCCCACGACCATCGGCGGCCTGCTCTCGGCCATCGGTATTGCTGGAATGGACCGCGTGGTTCAGCGCAACGTCCTCGCAATGTCCGGCCGGGCCGTCGAAGCGGCAGGCGACGTAGATACGCTGCTGCTCGATAAGACCGGTACGATCACTCTCGGCAATCGACGCGCTACCGAATTCATCCCCGCGCCCAACATCACCGAAGCGGAACTCGCCGACGCGGCGCAACTCGCCTCTCTCTCGGACGAGACTCCGGAAGGCCGCTCGATCGTGGTGCTTGCTAAGGAGAAATATGGTTTGCGCGGCCGGGAGCTCTCCGCCTACGCCGCGACCTTCATTCCCTTCACCGCCGTAACGCGGATGTCCGGTGTGGACCTCGACGGCCGCCAGATCCGCAAGGGCGCGTTCGACGCCATCGTTCAGCACTGCGCGCAAAAGGGCAATACGGTCCCACCGGAGGTCGAGGAGTCCGTGAAGAGGATCTCGAATGCCGGCGGGACGCCTTTGCTCGTCGCCGAAGACTGCAAGGTGCTCGGCACGATTCATCTGAAGGACATCATCAAGGGCGGCATGCGCGAGCGCTTTGACCAGTTGCGCGCCATGGGAATCCGCACGGTGATGATCACCGGCGACAATCCCCTCACGGCAGCCGCCATCGCCCGCGAAGCGGGCTTGGACGATTTCCTCGCCCAGGCAAAGCCCGAGGACAAGCTGGCGCTGATCCGCGCCGAACAGGCTAAGGGCAAGCTCGTCGCCATGACCGGCGACGGGACGAACGACGCTCCCGCGCTTGCTCAGGCCGACGTGGGTCTCGCCATGAACGCCGGTACCCAGGCGGCTAAGGAAGCAGGCAACATGGTGGACCTCGATTCGAATCCGACGAAGCTGATCGAGGTCGTCGAAATCGGCAAGCAGTTGCTGATCACGCGCGGCGCGCTCACCACGTTCTCGGTTGCCAACGACGTCGCGAAATATTTTGCGATCATTCCGGCGATGTTTGCCGGCGCTTTTCCGGTGCTCAACGTGCTCAACGTCATGGCCCTGAAGACGCCGCAGTCGGCCATTCTGTCGGCCGTGATCTTCAACGCGCTGATCATCATCGCGCTCGTGCCACTCGCGCTGCGCGGCGTGCGCTACCGCCCGCTCGGCGCCTCGGCGCTTCTGCGCTGGAACCTATTGGTCTACGGCGTGGGTGGGATCATCGCGCCTTTTATAGGAATCAAGGCAATCGATTTGATCATTACCCACATCGGGTGGGCGTGAGGCTGAAATGAAAAAGAATCTTCTGATCTCAATCTTGTACACGCTGGCGACGACCGTGCTGCTCGGAATTCTCTACCCGCTCGCGGTCACGGGGCTGGCGCAAGTTTTCTTCCACCGGCAGGCGAACGGGGACTTAATCACGGCGGGAGATAAAGTCGTCGGCTCACATCTGCTCGGCCAGCCGTTCACGGCGGCGGGATACTTCTATTCGCGGCCTTCCGCGGCCGGCGCGGCTGGTTACGATCCCACGGCATCGGGCGGATCGAATTTCGGACCGACGAACAAGATGCTGATTGACCGAGTGACCGCCAGCGTCCAGCAATTGCAGCCGACAAATCCAAGCACGCCGATTCCGGCGGACCTCGTCACCACGTCGGGCTCGGGCCTCGATCCCGACATTTCTCCGGCGTCCGCCGACTTCCAGGTTCCGCGCGTTGCAAAGGAGCGCGGCATGAGCGAGCAGGACGTGCGCGCCCTTGTGTCCAAGCATACCAAGGGCCGCCAGTGGGGTTTCTTCGGCGAACCGCGCGTAAACGTCCTCGATCTCAACCTCGATCTCGACGCCGCGCACCCGATGCACTAAAGTTCCGGTGTGAGCATTCGCAATCTTTGTGTGCCAGGGTTTCAGCCCGGACATAAGGCAAAGCCGAGCGAAGCCTGTGCCGCTAGTCTTCGGAACGCCCGGCGCGGCTTCTCTCCGCGGGACGCTCGAAACGATAGCCGACCCACGGCTCGGTGTGAATGTAGCGCGGGTTATGTGGGTCGGGCTCGATCTTCTTCCTCAACTGGTTGATGAAGACCCGCAGATACTCCGTCTCCTCGCCGTAGTCCGGCCCCCAGACTGCCTGCAGCAGCCGTCGGTGAGCCAGCGCCTTCCCTTGATTCGCCACCAGGTGGCGCAGCAGCTCGAATTCCTTGGGCGTGAGCCGGACCGGTTTCCCCTTTACCAGCACGGAGCGCTTTTCGAAGTCGATCTTCAGGTCGCTCGAAAGAAATGCCGGCAGAGACTCCGCGGGCGCCGCGCGCCGCAGCGCCGCCCGGATGCGCGCCATCAGCTCTTCGGCGCCAAACGGCTTCACGACGTAGTCATCGGCGCCGGCGTCGAGCGCCTGCACCTTGTCGTGCTCCGTGTTGCGCACGGTCAACATGATGATGGGCATGTCGCTCGTGGCGCGGATTTCGCGGCAGGTTTCGAGTCCCGACCGCCCCGGCATATTCACGTCGAGGAGAATCAAGTCGGGACGCTCGTCGCGGATCAGCTCCAGCGCCTCGTCGCCGCTGCGTGCTTCCGCCACGGTGTAGTTATGCGAAATCAGCGTGGTGCGCAGCACGCGCCGGATCTGAGGCTCGTCGTCCACGATCAGAATTTTCGCGGAGGTCATGGACTCACCGGGGCAACTGCCGTGGATGCCGCGGGCCGGCTGCGCTCGGCAGGCAACGTAAACGAAAAGACCGAACCGTGTTCGAGCTGGCTCATCACGCTGATCGTGCCGCCGTGCGCTTCCACGATTGCTTTCGCGATGGGCAATCCCATTCCCGTCCCTTCCACGCTGTACCGTTGATCCTTGCCTCGATAAAACTTCTCGAAGATCAGCGCCTGTTCGGGGGCGTCGATGCCGTTGCCCCGGTCGGCCACGCTGGTGACCACGTAATTTCCGCTCGCCTCGGCCGTAATCGTAATCGGCTCATTCGGCGGTGAATATTGATTGGCATTCTCGATCAAATGGACCAGCACTTCCCTGGCCCGCTCGACATCCACGCGCACCCGCGGCAGCCCTTCCGCGATCTGCACGCGAACAGGCCGGCCGTCGAGCGAGCCCCGGAGATGTTCGAGCGCGGCCGTGATGACGTGGTCGATCGGATGCGGCTCCGCTCTCAGCACCACTTCGCCCGCGTCCAGCCGCGCCATTTCTCCTGCTTCTCCGACCAGGCGGTTCAGACGGTCGGCTTCCTCATCGATGATGGTCAGAAGCTCGTGTTTCTGGTTGTCCGCCAAATTTGGATTCGAAAGCAGATTCGTCACCGAGGCTTTGATGGACGTCAATGGCGTCCGCAGCGCGTGCGTCACCGCATCCAGCAGGGCCGTGCGGAGCTGTTCTCCCTGCCGTTCCGCTTCCGTCTGACCCAGTTGCTCGACCGCGCGCGAGTGCTCCATCGCCACCGCCACGAGCGATCCGATGGCCTCAAGCGTGTTCCGCGATAGCACCGGCCCAGAAATTCCGAGGCTGCCGATCGGGCGCACGCCCAGCCGCACCGGAAGGAAGCACGTGTTGTTCACGGCGTCAATGAGCGGCTCTTCGCGCGCCAGAATCGCTTTCAGGCTCTCCGTATCGAGCTGCGGAATCACCGGCCCGGACCTGTAAACCTTCTCCTTCTCCGCCAAAAAGAGCGCTGCCGCACCCACCTCGAATGAGTTCACGATCTGCGCCGGAATGCGGTTCAGCAGTTCCATCACGTTGCCCGCTTCGAGCAAACCCCGGCAGAATGTATACAGCTTGGCGATCTCGCGCTGGCGCGCCGACGCTTCCGCGGCTTCTTTCCGCGCGCGCGTCGATAAGTGGCTGGCCAGCACCGCCACCACCAGGAACGCGATCAGCGCAACCCAGTTCTGGGGGTCGGCGACCGTGAACTTCCCCACCGGCGGCAAGAAGAAGTAGTTGAACGCCAGCATCGCCCCGACGGACATCGCCACCGAAACGGCCATGCCCCACACCGTCGAAACGGCTAAAATAGCTAGGATAAACGTCAGCGCCACCGTGGTCGCGTTGACGGGAAGCACCCTGCGGTAGAAATACGTGATCGCGATTACAATGCAGAAAGCCCCGGCGAATTGCAGTATGCGGGTTAGGATGGGCGTGCGCATCGTGCCATTCTACGCCATGAGGGCGCAGCTTTCCGAGAGCGCATAAAAGAGATCAACCCCATGCCCAAGACTCCCGAAGAGTGGCTGGCTTTATCCACGCCGCCCGAAAAAGCAAAAGGCGTGCTGAAGCTGTTTCTCGGCTACGCCCCCGGCGTCGGCAAGACCTACAGCATGTTGAGCGAAGCGATCCGCCGCCACAGCCGCGGCGAGGACATCGTCGTCGGCGTCGTTGAAACCCACGGACGCAAGGGCATAGCCGAACTCGTGCCGCAGCTCCCATCCGTTCCGCGCAAGAAGATGGAGTACAAGGGCACGATCTTCGAGGAAATGGACGTGGACGCCATCATCGCGCGCAAACCTCACGTTGTCCTGGTGGACGAACTCGCCCACACGAACATCCCCGGCAGCAAGCACCGCAAGCGCTATGAAGACGTCCTCGACATCCTCGACGCCAAAATCGACGTCCTCTCCACCGTCAACATCCAGCACATCGAGAGTATCGCTCCCACCGTCAACGCCATTACCGGCATCGTCGTGCGCGAAACGGTTCCCGACTGGGTGCTGCAGCTCTCCGAAGAAACCGTGATGGTTGACCTCACGCCCGAGGCGCTTCACAACCGCATGCGCCGCGGCGACGTCTACGGCCAGGAAAAAGTCGAACAGTCGCTCAAGAATTTCTTCCGCCGCGGCAATTTGATCGCCTTGCGTGAACTCGCCCTCCGCCAGGTCGCAGAGCAGGTGGACCGCAGCCTTTCCTCCTACATGGATGAAAAGGAAATTAAGGAGAACTGGGCGGTCCGCGAACGCATCGCCGTGTGCATCAGCTCGAATCCGCGGGCGCAGTATCTACTCGCGCGCGCCGCGCGCATGGCCCGCCGCATGGACGCCGAACTGTACGCCCTCCACGTCGATATCGGCGAGAGCCCCAACGGCCGCGACGAGAAATCCCTCGAAGCCAACCTGCAATTCGCCGAAAGCCTTGGCGCCAAGGCCGTGCGCCTGAAGGGCAAAAACGTCCCCGACGCCGCCGCGCAATTCGTCCGCGAAAAGCACGTCACGCAGATGATCTTCGGCCGCACCGCCACCGAGGGCCTCAACAAGCTCCTCTACATGAACGCGATCAGCCGCTTCCTCCGCGATGCCCCCGCCGTCGACGTCCACATCGTCACCCAGGAACCCGACTGACGCCTCGGCGCAAATCCTTGTGGTGAGCAATCCAGCGATCACATACACCGTGCCTTTTGACAGGAGCCTCGTTACGTTTCATCCGCTGGCAGATCGAACCGCACGAGCCCGGCCTGAAATCCCCGGGTCTTCACCGCGCCCCGCCGGAATCCAACGGAATCGTCGCAGGCTCGACGTTCCAACCGGAGACGCGCAGCTCCGTCTCGCCGCTCAGCGCATCGGGAGAGAGAAACTGCGCTGCGATTTCGCGCGATTCGCCAGGCATCAGCTCGATGTAGTTGTCTTCCCACAACACCGGCAGGATTTCCGCGTCCTCGTGTTTCCGCTGAATCCCGAGGTGAATCTGGAATGCGAGATGGCCGCTCGGATTTTGCAACTTCACGCGGACGACCGGGCCGTCCGTGCCTCGTTCGATGCTCGCCGACGCGATCAGCTTGCCCGCGCTGGGCAGCGATTGCAGCGCTGTCAAGTCCTCGTACGACGAAACCGCCGTGTACGCGTCGGTATTCGCCCAGTCGTAGACATTGTTTTTCGCTGAGAGCCAGTAGAAATTCGTGTCGATCGTATTGCCGAAAGCGTCTTCGAGCGTTAGCTTCACAAAATAGACTCGAGAGGCCGGCGCGAACGCTTCCGCCGGAAACGCGAGAATTCTTGCGACGCCGTCGGCCGCGACATCCGCGCGTCCGCGCCCCGAGAATCGTTCGTGCAGATCGGAGTCGTAGAGTTTTGCGGTCACCGTGAGGCCGCTGGCGTCCGCATACGTGCTGTTCACGATGGCAACGCTGCGATCGTCGTAGGAATATTGAACGTGAAGCGGCTCGCAGGCCTTCTTCGCGCCGAAGTAGCCTCCTGCGGGCTGCAGATAGTAGTCGTAGAGATGCCAGATCAGCGACGGCCAGGCGTTGTTCAGCATCCACTGGATCACACCGGTCGAATGGTATTTGTTTCGCGAATAGGCCTCGAACATCGCGCGCTCGGCGTCGTAGGCCATCGCCTGCGATTTCATTTCGTAGTCGGCAAGTCCCGACGGAGGACCATAGACGGCACTCATCGCGTCGTCGAAGTTGTCGAGATTCGTGAACCGGTCTCCGCCGGCGTGGTAGTTCCAGACCGGATCGTCCGGCGCGATATGGTCCGGGGTCAGCATTCTGCGGAGGCTGCTTACCGGCGGGATCGCAGGGCCGGGAGAGATTTCGGTGGCGAAACCAAACGCGCCGCCGAATCGTCTCGTGTCGGCAAGCCAATAGTCGGGCGGAACGTAATCGTATGGCCCGCTCATTTTCACGCCCGTGGGCCCCGTGATGGGCGTAGCCGTCGCGGACGCGGAGGAAAGGTACGGATTTGGCCAGTCGAGTTCCTTGAGAATCGCGATGTCGGCGCGCTCGACGCTGGCTGGCGGCGGCGCATCGCTGCCGTTGAGCCAGGCGAGCATGCTCGGATGGCTGCGCATTCGCAGAATCTGCGAGCGGAGCGAAGCCGTGGCGATCGCGAGATCGGCGGGCTTCCACTTCGACCATTCCATCCAGTAGTCGCAGCAGTTCCAGCCGGCGAGGATCAGAACGCCCTGCTCGTCGGCGAGATCGTAGAATTCGTCCGACTCCATTTTTCCTTCGAGGCGAATCGCGTTCAGATTCATGTCGCGAATGTAACGAAATTCTGTTTTGAGGCGCGCGGCCGATTCGCGAAGCAGCATGTCCGGGGCCCATCCACCGCCGCGGATCAAAATGCGTTTGCCGTTGATGCGAAAGACGCGATGGGCCTGCGCGTCGAGTTCGGAAGTGACCTCGCGAACGCCGTAGCGGATCGTCGCCGTGTCCGAAACCTCATCGCCGCGAGAAAATCGGAGGGAGAGCGTGTGCAGAACCGGATCGCCCATTTGGCGGGGCCACCACAACTGCGGATTGCGGACGCGCAGCGCCGGAAAATCATCCGGGCTGAATCGCACGGTGCGGGTTTCGCCGGGCGCGAGCGACACGTTTTGGCGAATCGCGCCGCCCTCGATCTCGGCTTCGAGCGTGCCCGTGACGCTGCTGCCACTGGCGTTGCGCAGCTCGGCGACGATCGTGAGTTCCGCTTCATCGAGCGAGCCGGCGGGGAAATGCGTCGTTACCGCCGGATAGCGAATCTCGACGGGGCCCGTGGCGCGCAGATACAGATCGCGCCAAAGGCCCATGTTTTTGTCCGGCGGCGCGGGATTCCAGTCGTTCCAATTGATGCCAAGATCGTTGCGCTTTTGCGCGATGGTTTCGACGGCGAGAACATTTGCCTGACCGGGAATCAGAAGCGGGCTGATGTCGAATTCGTACGTACGGTACGCCCCGGCCACTTCACGCGCGCCGGCGATCCTCTGGCCGTTCAGCCAGATATTGGCGTGGCTATTGATGCCGCCAAAATTCAGCCAGACGTGGCGGCCCGAAAAATCCTCCGGCACGCGGAACTCCGTGCGATACCACCAGGAGCAGCGAAACGGGCTGTCCTTGGGCATCGGCAGTACGGCGAAATTTGTCCCGATCGGGTAAGTCGTCCCCGAAATCGAGCGGAGGTTTTCGCCGAAGTAGGGATCGGGATACGTTTCGTCCGCAACGAGCGCCGCCAACACGGTGGACGGCACAGTCGTCGCGTGCCAGCCGTCCGTGCGAAATCCCGCGACGGAAATCTGCGCGCCCGTTGTGGAAATCTTGCAGGAGGACTGGAGCATCCAGTTGTCACGGAGGAGAACCTTCTCGTTTGGCGGAACGTGAGAGTCCGCGAACCCGAGTTGGGCAAGGGAGGCAAACGCGACGGCGAGCGCCAGGGCGGCGAAGATGCGGGCGGAGGATTTCGGCGGAGCTGTCATCGCGCGCCGAATGAATTTCGGCACGCCAGCATCCTACATCGAAGGGCGCATCGTGGGAATCTGAGAGACGTTCCAGCCTCCGCCGAGCGCTTTGACCAACAGAACGCTGGCAGCCATGCGCCGCGTGAGGACGTCCACCGCGGCTCGCTCATCGCCGAGTGCCGCGCTCTGCGCCGTGGTCACCTCGAGATAGCTCGCGACCCCGCCTTTGTAGCGGGTATTGGAAAGGTCGAGCGAGTGCTCGGCGGCCGCGACGGCGGCGTCCTGCGTGACCGCTTCGTCCTGCAAAATACGGAGCGCGGCGAGATTGTCATCGACTTCCTGAAACGCGGTCAGCGTGGTTTGCCGGTAGTTGTCCACGGACAGCTGGTAGGCCGCGCGCGCCTGATCGGAAATCCCGCGGCGAGCGCCTCCGTCGAAGATCAACTCGGCGGCCGATCCGGCGAGCGACCAGAATCCGCTCGAACCTTGAAGCAGCGTGCCGATCTTCGCGCTGTCGAATCCTCCGCCGGCCGTCAGAGCGATCAGAGGAAAATACGCGGCCTTGGCGACGCCGATCTGCGCGTTGGCCTCCTGCACGCGTCGCTCGGCGGCAGCGATGTCCGGCCGACGCTCGAGCAAATCGGACGGCAGGCCCGGCGGAATCGACGGCGGCGGATTCGTAAGCGGCGAGAGCGGCTGGCCGAAGTCAGATGGCGGTTTTCCGATCAGCACCGCGATGGCGTGTTCGAATGCGGCGCGCTGCACCTCGACGTCCACGGCCGCCGCGCGTGTGGTTTCGAGCTGCGTCTGCGCCTGGGCCACGTCCACGGCGGACGCGATGCCGCCGTGATAGCGGCTCTGCGTCAATTCGAGCGCTTTTTCGTACGAGACCACGGTCGAATCGAGAAGCTGCTTTTGCGAATCGAGCCCGCGCAACTGGAAATAGTCGAGCGCAAGCTCGGCGTGAAGGCTCAGATTCGTGCTGGCCAGGTCGGCTGCGCTCGCTTGCGCTTCCGACCGCACGGCTTCCACGGTGCGGCGCACGCGGCCCCAGACGTCCGGCTCGTAGGCGACGTCGACGGGCGGCAACTGAAAATCGTTGTAGTTGACCTGGGACCCTGTTCCGAAGAGCGCTTTATTCTGCGACTGCCGGTTAGCGGAAACGGAGGCGCCAGCGGTAACGTCGGGAAAATATCCCGCGCGCGCGGTGCGAACCGCGGCGCGAGCTTCGAGAAATTGCGCCTGTGCCGCTTTCAACGTTTGGTTCGAGACGCTGACCTGTTCTTCGAGCGCATTGAGCTGCGGATCGCGGTAGACTTCCCACCATTTGCCTTTGGCGCTCGCGTCATTCGGTTGCGCGGTCTTGAAATTCGCGGCTTCCTTGTAATCGGAGGGGACTTCCGCGGTGGGCCGCACATACTTTGGTCCCACGGTACAGCCGCCGAGCAGAAGCGCAGTGATGCCAAACGCTCCCACCCGGCGGGCGCACCGGTGCTTTGCAGTTTGTCGAACCGTACGAGTCACTGCCTTACTATTTCTTTGCGTAGCTGACTCGCCAGATCGAGTTCGAGCCATCATCCGTCACCATCAGTGAACCATCCTGCGCCACGGCCACTCCCACCGGGCGGCCCCACACGTTGCCATCGGGCAGTACAAAGCCCGTGAGGAAATCCTGATACTCGCCGGTGGCGTGGCCATCCTTGATCGGAGCCATGATCACTTCGTAGCCCGTGCGGACCGAGCGGTTCCAGGACCCGTGCTCGGCGGCGAAAAGCTGGCCCTTATACTGCTTGGGGAATTGCTTTCCTTCGTAGAAGGTGATGTTCAGCGACGCGTTGTGCGGTTCCAGAAGGATGTCGGGCACGATCGCCTTAGCCTGCAGCTCGGGATGCTTTCCGGGGAAGCGCGGATCGGGATGGCCGCCAGTGTAATACCACGGCCAGCCGTAGAAGCCGCCTTCCTGAACGTGCGTGATGTAATCAGGCGGAAGGTTGTCGCCGAGTTCGTCGCGCTCGTTCACGGACGTCCAAAGCTCGCCCGTTTTGGGATTGACGGTAATTCCGGAGCCATTGCGGATTCCCGAGGCATACACGGTCAGGTTCGAGCCATCCGGATCCGCGACGAGAATGTCGGCACGGTGGAATTCGCTCGTATCGGTGTCGATGTCAGTGACGTTCGTGTGCGAGCCGACGGAAATGAACATCCGCTTGCCGTCCAGCGAGAACACCACGCCGCGCGCGAAATGGTTCGGCCCCTTCGGGAGGTTGGGGACGATCACTTCCGAAGGCCCGGTCGCTTTCAAGTCGCCGTTTTGATACGGAAAGCGCAGGACAGCGTCGGTGTCACCGACGTAGAGGTATTTGGGATTGGCTCCCAGCGGATAGAACGCGATTCCGAAGGGCAAATTAAGCCCGGTCGCGAACGTTTCCATTTGCTGGTATTTCCCATCGCTGGTCATCCCGCGGAATACAACGACGCTGCCATTGTTCGTTGCCGCGACGAAGAGGTCGCCATTCGGCGCTTTGATGATGGTCCTCGGAGCGATTGGCTTGCCGTCAGCACCCTGAAGATTCAGGGCGTAGGCCTCCACCTTGAATCCGGCGGGCGCCTGGGGCCACACATCGGCTGGTTTTGGCACCGGGCGGCTAAACAACGCCGAGGACTTGGTGGCGTAGGGGTCCGGCAGATCGTTCGCCGTAATGTGATGCACGTTGCCCGGCGCTTCGCCCTTGAAATCGGTAAACACGCCCGGAGTGCCGGGTTTGGCGTTCGGGTCGACAGGATGGCCTGGTGGTGGTGTGAAGCCTTGCGCGCCTGCGTATTCGGTGCGTACGGCGACGAAAAGAAGCAGCGTGAGACTGAAAACGATTGCCATTGCTTGATACAAACGCTTCATTGTTAATCCCCCCTATTTTGAATCGCTTACTTCGAGATCGAATTCAGGAATCCGGGCGTCCATCCAAGTCTCACTGCGGTTCTCCAGCCGGCTGGCTCCCCGGATTACCTCCGCCCGTTGCGGCAAGCCGAACCGTTTCTCCGGCAACAAGAGAATCCGGTGGATTCGAGATTACGAAATCATCAGCCGTAAGCCCGGAGACGACTTCGACCTCGTTGCCCAGATCGTGGCCGAGAACAATATTCTTGAGCGCGGCCCGATTGCCATTCTCAACCGTGCCGACTTGCAAACCATCGGAGCGGAAAATCAGCGCGCTGACGGGCAGGATCAGAGCGGGAGCGCCCGACGGAATCCTCAGATGAACCTCGGCGTAAGAGCCCGGCAGGAGTTCGCCCGTGCGGTTATCCACGTCCACTTCGACCAGGAGCGTGCGCGAAGCGACATCGATTGAATTCGCCGTGCGGACCAGAGTACCCTTGAAACGGCGCCCGGGAATTTCCTGCAACGTCAAGTCGGCCGTGAGGCCGGGTTTCGCCGAAGGCGAGTATTGCTGCGGGACGTTCACATAGACGCGCAGCTCCTGGAGCGCCGCGATGTGAAAAAGCTCGGTGGCGGGGGCGCCGGCACCGGAATTGATGAGGTGGCCGATGTCCGTACCGCGCGCGGTGATCACGCCATCAAACGGCGCGTAGATTTTCTCGAAGGACTGCAATTCCTCAAGGCGCTTCACGTTGGATTGGGCCGATGCCACCATAGCTTTCTTGGCCGCGAAGTCGCCTATGGCGTTATCCACATCCTGCTTGGACACCGAGTCCGAGTTCAACAATCCCTGATACCGCGTCGCGGTGATTTCCGAGAGGTTGTAATTCGCCTGCGCCGTATTCAAATCGGCGCGCGCCTGATCGAGTTGCTGATCCACTTCCGGGGTTTCGATGTCGGCAAGCAACTGACCGCCTTTCACCCGCGCTCCGATATCCACGTACCATTTCTTGAGGTAACCATTCGTGCGCGCGTAGATGGGAGAGTCATTGAAAGCCTGGACGTTTCCCGGGAGGACAATCTCGGTCTGGGGTGCGCCGAGTTTGGGATGAACGACGGAAACGGTGGGAATCGCCAAGTTTTTGGTTTCAGTGTCCAGAGCCTTCTTCGCTTTGACGCGCGGGAGAACGCCCGCGATGACGATGGCGGCGACGATCAACAACGCGATGAACAGAGGCAAAATGCCGTGCTTCGACCGCGTCTCGCCCGAGGCGGGCGGCGCTCCACCCTCGCTTGAAAGTCTCGCTTCCTGCCTATCTGCCATGGCCTTTTGTTTGCATAACTATATCAAGTGATAGACGACTTTCGGTTCGCAACCGTTTCATTCCGTGGCGGATGAACGCTCCTGATTCCACGAGTGGACGATGGTGAATACCACCGGGACGAAAAAAAGCGTTGCCACCGTAGCGAAGAGCAATCCGCCGATCACGGCGCGTCCGAGCGGCGCATTTTGTTCGCCGCCTTCCCCAAGCCCTAGCGACATCGGCAACATGCCGATGATCATGGCGAGGGCCGTCATTAGGACGGGCCGGAATCGCGTGAAGCCCGCTTCGAGGGCCGCTTCCGAGGGCGTCTTCCCGGCTTGGAGCTTTTCCTTCGAGAAGCTGACCACGAGAATGCTGTTCGCGGTGGCCACGCCGATGCACATGATCGAGCCCGTCAGAGCCGGCACGCTGATTGTGGTCCCGGTGACGAAGAGGAACCAGACGATTCCGGCGAGCGCCGCAGGCAGGGCCGTCAGGATGATAAAGGGGTCCAGCCAGGATTGGAAATTCACGACGATCAGCAAATAAACGAGAACGATCGAGAATCCGAGCCCGGCCAGCAGACCAATGAAAGATGAGTTCATCGTATCGATTTGGCCGCGGACGAGGATTTGCGACCCCGGGGGCAAGTCCTTCTTGCTCTGCTCGATGATGGGGTTCATGTCCCGTGCGACTCCGCCGAGATCGCGCCTGTCGACCGCGCCGAAGATGTCGATTGCCGACTGGATATCGTAGTGCGTCACCACGCCCATCTCGGCGCCCCGGTTGAAGGATGCGAGGTTTCCGAGAATTTGCGGCGTGGCGTTGCTGCCGCTGGCATTCGCGACCGGGATGTTCTTAAGATCCTCGAGTGAGCTTACGCGGTACTGGGGCGTTTGAGTGGTGATGGTGTAGCTCACGCCAGTTCGAGGATCGAGCCAGAATGCCGGAGCCGTCTGGAAACTGCCGCTAAGCGCGATCAGGAGGTTCTGCGCGACGTCGCGCTGCGTAAAGCCGACTTGATCCGCCTTCGTGCGGTCCACTTCCAAGTGCAGCTTGGGATAATTGAAGGGCTGCTGAATTCGCAAGTCCACCATGCCGGGAATGAACTTCAGGCGGTTCATCAGGTTTTCGGCGAAAAAGCGGTTTCCGTCCAAGTTGCGGCCCACGATCTTGACGTCGATCGGCGCGGGGAGCCCGAAATTCAGGATTTGGGTCACGATGTCGGCCGGCAATTGGTAGAAGGTGATGCCCGGAAAATCGCGTCCCAAATTCTTCCGCAGGGCGCGGACGTACTGTTCCGTCGGGTGGTGGTCGCGGGTCAGCTCGACCTGAATATCGGCATCCCCCGGACCGATGGGAGCGGAAGTGCTGTAGGAAAGGTTCAGGTTGCTGTAGGGCAGCCCGATGTTGTCGAGAATGGCGGAGAGTTCGGTGGAAGGAATCTCCTTCCGGATTTCGGCCTCGACGCGGTCGCACAGCGCAGCCGTGTCCTCGATCCTGGTTCCGGTGGGAGCGCGAAGATGCAGGATGAATTCGCCGCTATCGACGCTGGAAAAAAAATCCTCTCCCACGAGCGGAACGAGGGCAAACGAGAGAACGCAGGCGGCAAGAAAGCAAACGACGAAAACCTTTCTGTGGCGGACCGCCGATTCCAGCAGGCGGTGGTAACGATCCCGAAAACGCTCGAAGCCTTTCTCGAATTTTGCCTGCATGCGCACGAACGGATTTCGCGAACGCTCGGTTCGCTCGCGGCGCTCCTCTTCGGTCTGCTCGATGAGCAGATACCGGGCCATGGTCGGGACGAGCGTGCGGGATAGCAGATAGGAAGCCAGCATGGCGAAGACGACGGCTTCGGCGAGCGGCACGAACAGATAGCGCGCCACGCCGGTGAGCAAGAACATCGGAACGAACACGATGCAAATCGCAAGCGTGGAAACAAGAGCGGGCACGGCGATCTGCGAAGCACCGTCCAGAATCGCCTGGATAATTTCCTTTCCCTGGTCGAGGTTGCGGTTGATGTTCTCGACTTCCACGGTGGCGTCGTCCACCAGAATACCGACGGCGAGGGCCAGCCCGCCGAGCGTCATAATGTTGATCGTCTGGCCGAGAGCGCTTAGGACGGTCAGCGAAGTGAGCACCGAGAGCGGAATCGACACGGCGATGATCAGGGTACTGCGCCAGCTCCCCAGGAATACCAGAATCATCAGGCCCGTCAGGCATGCCGCGATCGCTCCCTCGCGGACGACGCCACTGATGGATGCCTTCACGAAAATCGACTGGTCCGAGATGGCGTTAATGTCGACGTGCAAGGGCAGCGAAGCCTCGACCGACGGCAGCATCTTTCGGACGCCATCGATGACATCGAGCGTGGAGGCGTCGCCCAGCTTGAGGATGGACATCAGGGCTGCGCGCGCACCGTTTACCCGGACGATGTTGGTCTGCGGCGTAAAGCCATCGCGGACAAATCCTACGTCGCGAACGTAGACCGTCGAGCCGTTCACGGTCTTGATCGGCAGATCGTTGAGTTCATCCACGGTCTGCGGGGAGCCATTCATATCCACTTGATACTCATAAGCCCCGATTTTGGCCGTGCCCGCCGGAAGAATGAGATTCTGCGCATTGATCGTATTGACGATGTCGAGGGGGGACAGCCCTTTCGCCTGAAGCGCCGACGTGTTGAGGTCCACCATGACCGTGCGTTGCTTGCCGCCGTACGGATACGGAACCGCAATGCCCGGTACCGTAATCAGCGACGTGCGGATGAAATTCTGACCCATGTCCGCAAGTTGCTGTTCGCTGAGGCTGGGGGCCGAGAGCCCCAACTGGAGGATCGGCACCGACGAGGCGTTGTACTCGATGATGAAGGGCGGCGTGATGCCGGGAGGCAGGTTTTTCACTGTGCTCTGGCTGATGGCCGTCACCTGCGCAATGGCCGTGGCGAGATCGGTGTGCGGATGGAAGAAAACCTTGATGAGGCCGACACCATTTAAGGATTGCGATTCAATATGCTCGATATCGTTGACGGTCGTGGTTAGCGACCGCTCGAAATTGTAAACGATGCGGCCAGACATCTCCTCGGGCGAAAGTCCCGTGTACTGCCAAATGACGGTGATGACGGGAATATCGATGTTCGGAAAGATATCGACGGGCGTCCGAACGATCGAGATGACGCCGAGGATGAGGATCAGGATCGATGCGACGACGAAGGTGTAGGGGCGGCGTAGTGCGAGTCGAACGATCCACATCTGTCACAGCTCCTCAGATTTCTCGAGAAGATTCTAAAAGTGCCTTCGCCCTCGGGGATACGGCGAAATCCGCGCTGCGCCATTATCGCACGCGCGGCCCGCAATCATCGAGACTGCGCCATCACCTGCGCCAGCGGTCCGCTTCGCGTCTGGCGTTGGCGTCAACTGCGGCAGGAAGCGAGACGCATCTTTGGACACCGCAAATTAGACGGATTTAGCCGCGCGCCGGATGCAAAGATTTGCAGAGGCTTCCCTTGGCAAGGTCGATGCAAAATTTCGCCCGGTGCGCTCCTCGCAGTATCTGGAGGATGTCGAGCGGCTCGCGAAAATTCACCATGGTTCTTGACGAATCCTTTCGCGGAGCCGAAAATCAAAAACTCCCGCCCCGCTTTTCACTGGAGGCTGCCGATGGCCAGCACGGCTACGAGCATTCTTTTGCTGGGTTTGCTGATTTTAGGAGCGGCGTTGTGCATCTTCGGGCCGCTCACCGCGTTGATTGTGATGTTTTTGCATTGGAACAGAGAATTGAAAGAGACGTCGCGATTGCGCCAAGCGAGATCGACACAAGTGCGGTAGCGTTCGTCCCCAGCCCAAGAGCGCAGCCGGAATCAATCCGGATTTCAACAGCTGCGCGCAAGTGTGTGCAGCGAGTTGCGGAGATCGACGAAATGCAGCGCGCGGAGCACTGCGCGAGCGGAAGTCGATCGCCACATCTCGGAAAGAAACGTGCACAAATGGAGTACGCGGCGTCGGCTGTGCTCGCGATCGGACTCGCGAGCTTGCTTGCGGGCAATCGGTTAGTCAGAATCCGCGAGAAAAGAAAGGCCTAAAGGACGACCTGCGCGAGATTGTTGCTGCGGGATCTACTTCTGGGTCGAGAGGAGGCCCTCCTGCGCGGCCTCCATGATGCGAATCGTGGATTCCAGGTCGTTGCGTTCGAAGCACTGAGCGATGGCCTTCCCGATTTCGTCGAAGCGGCCCGTGGCAAGGGCGACCACGCTCGGTCCAGCACCGCTCAGCGCAACTCCCAACATGCCCGGCATGCGAGGCATAGCCAACACGTCCGCAAGCCCCGGAATGAGCACCTGGCGTGCTTTCTGATGCAGGCGGTCCTGCATGGCGTCCCAGAGGAGATCGTAGCGGCGATCCTCGAGCGCCGCCACGAAGAGAGCGGATCGCTGCAAATTGTGGACCGCGTCGGCTCGCGAGACCGTGGCCGGCAGGACGGCGCGCGATCTTTTCGTCTCGACCGTGATGTGCGGCGTGACGACGACCAGGCGAATCACCTTCGGCCAGTGTTTGCGGATGGCTATCACCGTGCCGTCGGCGCGGGTGACCGTCACCACCAGCCCGCCCAGCAGCGCCGCACCGACGTTGTCCGGATGGCCTTCCATCTCGGTTGCGTAGCGCAACGCGGAATCTTTCGGAACTGGCCGACCGGCGACGGCGAAGCCCAACGCAATTCCCGCTATAGTAGCCGCTGCGCTGCTGCCAAGCCCGCCCGCCACCGGAATTTCGTTCTGTACGGCCAGCCGCACACGCGGCAGATCGAAGCCTTCGCGCTCGGCCGTGTGGCGCATCGCACGGAAGATGAGATTCTGGTCCGGTGAACTCGGAAGCTCGGAAGTGCCACGCACGCCGCGGCTTCGAGCAACAGATCGGCCCTCGGGCTTGGAGAGCAGCGTGGCTCGCACGCTCAAATACATTTCCAGGGCAAGACCGAGGCAGTCGAAGCCCGCGCCCATATTCGCGGTGGACGCCGGGACGCGCACTTCAAATGAAACTTGGGGGGCTGTGGTCATGAGTTAGGCTGGCGGACCGATTTCGCGGGCGCGTGCGTGGAACGCGCTCCACTCGCCGGGGGCTCCTTATCTTCGTCGCTCGAGGCTCTCGATGATTGCGGCCTTTGTGGCCGCCACCCGCTCCGGAGCATTTCGGAACGCGCCCAAAATCGGCTGCGCGGCTGCGGAGCCATCCTTTGCACCTGAGTTCACGGACAGCGTGCCGCGATGATAGTTGATCATGTAATCCGGATCCTTCAGCGCGTGGCCCGTGAGCACCGCGACCACGTCTTCATCGCGCCGGATGTGATCCGCTGCCGTCAATTTCTTGATGCCTGCGACTGTGGTGGCCGAAGCCGGTTCGCAACCGATGCTGTCCCGGCCGATCATGGCCTTTGCGTCCGCGATTTCCTGTTCGCTCACGCTGATGATCCTGCCGCCCGAGCTAATGACGGCGCGCAGCGCCTTCTTCCATGAAACGGGGGCGCCGATCTTGATCGCCGTGGCCAGCGTTTGGGGGTTTTTGACGGTGGCCATTTTTTCCGGCAGGCTTTCGTCTCCCGAAATTTGTTTCGGACTCAGATTCGCGAAGAGGCGCGCAAGCGGCGCCGCTCCCTCCGCCTGGATCACGCTCAATTTCGGCACTCGCTTGATCAGTCCCACATCGAGCAATTCCTGAAAGCCCTTGCCGAGCGCCGTGCTGTTCCCCATGTTTCCGCCGGGAACCACGACGTGGTCGGGCACCTGCCACAGGCACTGCTCCATCATTTCGAAAGCGACCGTCTTTTGGCCCTCGATGCGGAACGGATTGATCGAGTTCGCAACGTAGATCGCTGGATCGTCGCCGAGCTCCTGAACCAGTCGCATGCAGTCGTCGAAATTTCCGTCAATTTCGAGGACGAGCGCGCCGTAATCCAGACTTTGCGCGAGCTTCGCCGGAGAAACCTGTCCCCGGGGCAGCAGGATCGCGGACTGCAGCCCCGCGCGCGAGGCGTAGGCCGCGAGGCTCGCCGCCGTGTTCCCCGTGCTGGCGCAAACGGCGGTGCGCGCGCGGGAAATTACGGCCTGCGTCATCGCCGCAGCCATGCCCGTATCCTTGAATGAGCCCGTGGGATTGTAACCCTGGTGCTTGAGGCGCAGGTCGCTCAAGCCGGAGTATTCGGCCGAACGCGGCGCGTGGAAGAGCGGTGTGTTGCCTTCGAAGAGCGTGACGAACGGCGCGGCTTCCTCGAACGGCAGCATGTCGTGATAGCGCCAGACGCCGCTGGCGTCGCGCGGAAGCTTCGAATGCGCCTTGGCGGCCCAACTCCTGCGCAGCACCGCCGGGTCGCGCGGCTTCATCAGACGGCAGTCAATTTCGAGCGTTTCGCCGCACTTCGGGCAGACGTAGATTCGCTCGCGAAGGCCATAGGTAGCGCCGCAGGAAAAATTCACGCAGCGCTGCACGGCCTTTTCGGCTGCCTGCTCTGCCGCCTTGGCGGTGCGCTCCATTCAGGAAACCTTGACCGCCGGCTCTTGCACCACCCGCGCGCTCAGGCCGAACTCGCGGTGTGTGGCCTCGAGCGCCGCTTTCATGTCGTTCTCGGACACGACGAACGAGATGTTGCTTTCGGAGGAGCCCTGCGCGATCGCGATGATGTTTACGTTTTCTCGGCCGAGCACGCTGAATGTGCGTCCGGCAACGCCGGGAGTGCCGCGCATGTTTTCGCCGACCACGGCCACGATCGCGATGCCGGGATCGACCGTAATGTGCTCAACCTTTTCGTGTGCTACGTCTTGCGCGAATTCCTTGCGCAATGCCTCGACGGTGCGCTTCGCGTCGGAGCCAGCCACGATCAGACAGATGTCGTTTTGCGAGGACGACTGCGAAATCAGCAGGATGGTCGCGTGCACCTGCGCGGTGGTGGAGAAGGTGCGGCCAACGACGTCCGGCGCGCCGACGATTCCCGGCCCGCCAACGGTGATGAGCGCCACGTCGCGAATCGCGGTGAGCGCTTTCACCCCGCCGCCGTTGCTGCGCCCCTTCGGAGTGATCTTGGTGCCGGTTCGCTCCGGCGCGAAGCTGTTGCGAATCCAGACGGGAATGCCGGCCTGCGAAACCGCGCGCAGCGTCTTCGGATGAAGCACTTTCGCGCCAAAGTAGGCCAGCTCGGATGCTTCGCGGTAGGAGATTTCGGGAATCGTGCGCGCGTCCGGCACCAAGCGCGGGTCCGCGGTCAGCACGCCGTCCACGTCTGTCCAGATGATAACCTCATCCGCGTCGAGAGCGGCGCCGAGAATCGTCGCCGAATAGTCCGAGCCGCCGCGCCCGAGTGTCGTCAGAATACCGTCCTCGGTCGCGCCGATAAATCCCGTGACGACGGGGATCACGCCCCGATCGAGCAGTGGCCCCAAGCGTCGTTGCGAGCACTCGCGCGTCCGGTCCATGCGCGGATCGGCGCCGCCGTGGGAAGCGTCCGTCACGATCAGCTCGGTGGATTCAACAGCCTCGCTGCGCGCGCCAATCTCGGAAAGCGCGCCCGCGACCATGGGCGCCGAAAGCCGTTCGCCGAGGCTCGAAACCGTATCGAGCGTGCGCGGGGTGAGCTCACGGAGCAGCGCCGTCCCTTTGCAAAGCTCCTCGCCCTCGCGAAAAATGCTTTCGAGACGGGCGGCCAACCGGCGGCGATCTTCGGGGTTCGAGATCAACGCGGCGAGCGCGGCTTCATGCTGTTTGCGCAGGGTCGCAAAAATCGCATCGGCTTGCGCTTGCTCGCCCGCTTCCGACCGCGTGGCGGCCTCGATCAGCCGGTTCGTGACGCCGCTCATCGCCGAAACGACGGCCACAATCGGGCCTTCACGCGCCGCGTCCTTCACGATCTGCGCGACGCGCGCGATACACGCGGCATCGCCTACAGACGTGCCGCCGAATTTCATCACTCGTAAGTGCTTTTTCATCTTGATAGGAGGATCCGGCGCAAAGCGATTTGAAGTGGCCCGGAGCGAAAAGCGACCCGGCGTCCAGGATGGCCGCGCCTCAAAAAACTATACACCATCGGGGGGAATCCGCGCGATGCCAGTTCCGCGCGGATGTTGCATGAGACGAAAGGGAAGCTGCTTAGCGCTGCGATTCGAGCGCCGCGATCACCGCCGGAGCTTGGGGCGTGCCAAGCCCAGTAACGTAGTCATACCCGGCCGAAGCGGTGCATAGCACGCCGCACGTGCCGTTCGTGCCCTGCGTCACAGCGTGGAAATCGGTGCTCGGGGCCGCTTTCGCGACGGTGTAAACCGGAGTATCCGTGCTCGTCAGGTTGGACTTGCGCGCCGCAGCCCGCATGGAGTTTGTGATCGCGACCAACGCGGCCCACTGCGGCGTGCCTGCGCTCGTTCCGCCGACTTGGAACCATCCCGCATAGCCGCTGATGCCAATCGAATCGTAGATCGCATATCCGGTGCCGGGATTCGCGTTGTAGGAAACATCGGGGACGCCGCGGTAGCCGCGCGCATCGTCGGGGATCGCAAACTGCGCCTGGAACGATGGCTCGCGTTCGTACTTGCTCAATCCGCCGCCGCTGCCGCTCCACGCCGTTTCGCTCTGATAGGTTCCGTTGGCGTTGAGCGTCAGTGTCGTGCCGCCAACTCCAATCACGTCCGGCGAAGCAGCAGGATAATTCACGCCGGTCCCGGCGTCGCCGGAGGCAGCCAGGAAAGTGATGCCGCTCGACGCGAAGTGATTGTCGAGGCTCGTCTCGCCTGAAAACTCGCCGGTGGTCCAGCTCATCGACACGGCCGAAGCGCCGTTGCGCACCGCCACGTCCACGCCCGTCATCAGGTCGCTCATGCTATTCGAAGGCGTCTCAACGAGCACAATCGTGGCCTTCGGAGCGATGGCGTGCGCCCATTCGACGTCGAGCGCGATTTCCACGGCCCAGTTGGCATTCGCAGATGGCTTCTTTCCGTTCGAATAGACCTTGCGGAAGCAGCCGTTGCTGGTCGTGCAGGCCGGCAGGCCGAACTGCGCGTCAAAGACGCCGAGATCGGCTTCCGCGTTGGCGTCGTCGTAGGCGTCCACGATGCCGATGGTCTCTCCGGCACCCTGATTTGAAACCTGATCGAAGCCGTATGCATGGCGCACCTGGCTGGGGCCGAAGGCTGTCGACGGCGGACCGGCCTGGCTGCTGCCTGCGGCCATATGGATCGAGTAGTGCGGGCGCAGGAAGCTGATGGGGTTGTCGTTCCCCTCGATGGGTTGCGGCAGCATCGTGATGAAGTGCTGCGCGCGGGCCGGCGCGGCGAGAATCAGCGCGGCGGCCAGAAGAGTGATCGTGCGTGCAGAATTGCGGAATCCCTCAGTTTGCATTTGAATGGTCCCCGTTGCGTGGGTCCGCTTTCAAAAGGCTGGGTGCAGACTCTTGCAACGGAAATAGGGTACCGTCCGGATCGGGATCTGGCCTATGGGCCAGGATTCTCAATTGGCTGGTACCAAAGTTCAGTGCGGGACCTGTCCCTCGGGACAGGCGTCTAAAATAACCTCTTTATTTTAAGTAGCGTATGCGTGCGTAGATTCGATGAGAAACCGTAAAGCAGCTACCGCCTGCGAGGGCCGACTTTACCCAATGCGAGCTTTCCAGTGTAAATCGCCATCCCGACGGCCGCGTTCATTCCGGCCTTTTCGAGGGCGTTGACCTCGCGCATGGTGCGAATCCCGCCCGCCGCCGTGATGGGGAGCGGCGTGACGCGCCGCAGTTGCCGGAACCAGGCGAGATCGGTGCCCTTCATCGTGCCCTCATTGTCGACGAACGTGGAGAGGAATTCGGAGCAATATGGCTCGAGTTCGGGGATAACGTCGGCGGGCCGGAGTTTCAGCCGCTCGCGCCAGCCGCGCACGACGATGCGTCCGCCTTCCGTATCAAGAGCCACGATCACGCGCTTGCGCCCGGCGCTCGCCTTCAATCGCCCGAGAAATTCGCGGTTCACTTTGCCATCGAGAAAAGCGGCGCTGCCGATAATGATTTTCTCCGCGCCCCACGAGAGAATTCGCTCGGCGCGGGCCACCGTCCGTATGCCACCGCCGACGCGAACGTTGACCTTCGCCTTGGCGCACAGCCGCTTGATCCAGCGCGCATTCGATCCCTTTCGCATCGCGGCGTCGAGGTCGATCACGTGCAGGATGGGATAGCCGCGGAAACGGTCGAGCAGGCCGAGAACGTCGTCCACGGCCAGCGCGCGGCGCCGCCCGCGGACGAGCTGCACGGCCTTGCCGTCCTGTAGATCGATGCAGGGAATGATCATCGCGTCATCGGCCCATTTATCGGCTCAGGCGAACCGGCACGCCACGCTCGGCCAGGAATTTTTTCAGCGCGGCGATCGAGTGAGTCTCGGTGTGAAAGATGGACGCCGCAAGCCCTGCATCCGCGCGGCCCTCGACGAACACCGCGCGAAAATCCTCGAACGTGCTCGCGCCGCCCGACGCAATTATGGGCACGGAGACGGTCGACGCAATTTTCGCGGTCAGCTCGCAGTCGAATCCGCTGCACGTGCCGTCGCGGTCGATCGAGGTCAATAGGATTTCGCCCGCTCCGCGCGACACGGCCTCAGCCGCCCATTCGGCTGCGTCGAGTCCCGTGGCGCTGCGCCCTCCGCGAGTGTACGGCTCCCACGAATTCCCTTTTCGCTTCACGTCGATCGAAAGCACCACCGCTTGCGCGCCGAACTGCTGCGAGAGTTCAGAAAGCAATTCCGGGCGCTCCACCGCCGCGGTGTTCACCGTGACCTTGTCCGCACCAGCCAGCAAGACGGCGCGGCCCTCCTCCATTTTTCGAATTCCGCCGCCGGCCGTCAGCGGAATATTCAGCTGCTCCGCGACGCGCCGAATCGTTTCAAGGAACGTGGCGCGCCCCTCGACCGACGCACTGATGTCGAGGACCACGACCTCGTCGGCGCCTTCGCGGTTGTAGCGCGCCGCGAGTTCGGCCGGATCGCCCATGTCGCGCAGGCCCGCGAACTCGATGCCCTTGACGACGCGGCCGGCGTCCACATCGAGGCATGGAATGATTCTGCGCGCCAGGGTCATCGCAACGACTCCACGAAGTTGCGCAGCACCTGCGCGCCTGTCTCGCCGGATTTTTCCGGATGGAATTGCACCGCGCGCAAATTTCGCTGTTCGATCACGGCCGCAAACGACACGCCATGGTCGCACGCCGCGACGGTGGGTGCGGCCGAAGCCGGTGCGGCATAGGAATGCGCGAAATAAAAGTAAGCGTCCTCGGGAATTCCGCGAAGCAGCGCGCTTTCATGCATGAGCCGCACTTGATTCCAGCCGATGTGCGGCGATTTGACGTTCGTGGGCAGGGCGCGCACTTCCTCGGGAAAAAAGCCGAGGCCCGCTTCTCCCGGAGCTTCTTCACTTGAAGCAAACATCGCTTGCAGCCCCAGGCAAATCCCGAGAATCGGCGTGCCGGACTCGTACGCGGCGCGGAGCGATCCGGTGAGGTTTCGTTCGCGCAGGCCCGCCACGAAAGCCGCGAAGTGCCCCACGCCGGGCAGAACCACCGCTTTCGCCGAAGCCACTTGTCCCGGCTCGACGGCGCGCTCGGTCTCCGCGCCGAGTTTCCTGAGCGCACGCTCGACCGACGGCAGATTTCCGGCGCCGTAATCGACGATCGCGATTTTCATAGCAGTCCCTTTGTCGAAGGCAGCACGCGGCGCAGCTGCTTGTCGCGGGTCACCGCAAAGCGCATTGCCTTCGCGAACGCCTTGAAAATCGACTCGACCTGATGGTGCGACGACCGGCCGTAAATCAGCCGGAGATGTACGTTGGCCGCGGCGGCGTGCGCGAACGCGCGGAAAAAATCCTCCATCAGCTCGGTCTGAAAATCGCCCACGCGTGCGGCCGAAATCTTGAAATTGCAGACGCAGTAGGCGCGGCCGGAAAAGTCGAGCGCTGCGGCCGCCAGGCAATCGTCCATCGGCATCAGAAAATATCCGGCGCGCAGGATGCCGCGCTTTGATCCGAGGGCTTTTTTCACGGCTTCGCCGAGCGCGATGCCCACGTCCTCAACGGTGTGGTGCTGGTCAACATCCAGATCGCCGCGCGCCGCAAGGTCGAGGTCGAGCCCCCCGTGCCGCGCGATCTGCTCGAGCATGTGGTCGAAGAAGCGAATGCCGGTGGCGATCTTCGATTTACCGCGCCCGTCGAGATTCAGCCGCAACTGGATGTCGGTTTCCTTGGTCGTTCTTCGCAAAGTAGCTTTTCTCATAGAAGTTTTTTCAATTCGCGCAACAGGCGCCGCGTCTGGTCGACGGTTCCCACAGTGATCCGAACGTAGCCGTCGCCGCCGAAGTCGCTCGAACGGTCGCGCACCAGAATTCCCTTCCGCTCCAGCGCCGCGACAATCTTCTTCGCGCGCGCGCCGAAATATACGAGCAGGAAGTTGCCTCCGCTCGGAAATGTTCGCACGCCGAGGCGCGCCAGGCCCCGTTCGAGCTCCTGCCGGCCGCGGCGAACTTCGCGCACCGTTCGCGCAATGAATCCGCGATCGCGCATGGCCGCTTCGGCGGCCGCGAGAGCGGCGGCGTTCACCGGATAGGGCGATTGCGCCTTGCGCATCGTGGCGGCCAACTCCTGATGGACGAAAATGCAACCGAGGCGCAGCCCGGCGAGGCCCGCCGTCTTCGAGAACGTTCGCGTGACGATCAGATTCTTGTGCCGGCGAATCCACGGAATCACGGTGACGCCCGAAAACTCGAAATACGCCTCGTCGATCACGACCATCGTCCGCGGCGCCGCCTTCAGGATGCGCCGTATGTCTCGAAGAGAAAGCAGGTTGCCGGTCGGGCTGTTCGGATTCGGGAGGAAAAAGACACGCGGCCCCGCGCGCAGCGCCGCCAGCACATTGTTCCACGGGAAACACATCGCGTCGTCGTAGCGCGGCCCGACGATCTGCGCACCCGCGAGTTCAGAGTAGAAGCGGTACATCGCGTACGTCGGCTCGACGAGCAGCACGCGATCGCCCGATTCGACGAACGTGTTCACGATCAGGCTCAGCGCCTCGTCCGTTCCATTGGTCAGCAGAAGCTCGCCGGGCTGGACACCGAAATGCTTCGCCGCCTTGCGGCGGACGGTCTCCTGCTCGGGATACGCCGAAATCGTAGCGGCCGTCAGTTTCGCGAGCGCTCGGCGAACGGCGGGCGAGCAGCCGATCGGATTTTCGTTGAAATCCATGCGCAGCTTGTTTGTGCGCCCCTCGAGCGGCGGGTGATACGGGCGCATGCGCTCGACCGCGCGCCGGACCTGGATCGTTGCTTTCATTTTCGCACCTCGACCGAACGCGCGTGCGCCACGAGACCTTCCGCGCGCGCGAATTCCTCGGCTACCGGCGCGAGACGCCGCACTCCGGCGCGCGACACTTCCTGCACGCTGATGCATTTCACGAAATCGGTGACGGAAAGGCCGCCGCGCGTCCGCGCCACGCCGCCCGTCGGCAGGACGTGGTTCGTGCCGCTCGCGTAGTCGCCGAAGGTCTGCGCGCTCCAATCGCCGAGGAAAATGCTTCCGGCGGAGTCGATCCGGCCGAGCAGGCTGTTCGCGCCCGCCGGCAGCGTCAGATGTTCCGGCGCGAATCGGTTCACGAATCGCACGGCCGTTGCGAGGTCCCGCGCAACCAATACCGCCCCATTTTTCGCGAGCGAGCGCCGCGCGAGGTTCGTCTTCGGCAACTCATCCAACTGGCGCTCGATCTCGACTGCTACAGCGCGGGCGAGCGGCGCAGAAGTGGTGACGAAGATCGAAATCGCATCGGGATCGTGCTCGGCTTGCGCGATCAGGTCCGCGGCGATGAATCGCGCGTTGCCGCGCGCGGCGAATACGACCGCTTCGGTCGGACCAGCGAGCATGTCGATCGCGCAATCGTTGCTGACGATTCGCTTCGCTGCGGTGACAAAACGGTTACCGGGGCCGAAGATTTTGTCCACGCGCGGAATCGAGTGCGTTCCGTAGGCGAGCGCGGCAATCGCCTGCGCACCGCCCACGCGCGCGACGCGCCGCACGCCCAGCGTTTCAGCCGCGGCCAGTAGCGCCGGCCCCGGCTGCGGGCTTGCGACGATGATCTCTCGTACCTCGGCCTCTTGCGCGGGGATCACCGTCATGAGCAGAGTTGAGACGAGCGAAAAGCGGCCGCCCGGCAGATAGCATCCGACCGAATCGATTGCGCGCACGCGCTGCCCGGCGCGCACTCCCGGCTCGACTTCGATGGTCCACTCCTGCGGCTTCTGGCGGCGCGCCACGGCGCGAATATTGCGCGCGGCATGGGCGATTGCCGCCAGAAATTCCTTCGAGACCTGTTTGCGCGCCGCCGCCAATTCCGCGCGCGACACCCAGACGGTCTTTGAATCGAGCGCGACGCGATCGAAGCGCTTCGTCCATGCGAAGAGCGCCGCATCGCCGCGCCGCCGCACGTCCGCGACGATGCGCAAGGCGATCCGCTCCGCGTCGCGGCTGCTATCGCGGCGCGAACCGAGCACCTTTCGCTCGACCGCATCTGTGAGGCGGAGCACGCGCATCAGTACACGACCTTGTTCAGCGGATACTCGACGATCCCTTCGGCCCGCGCCGCTTTCAGCTTGGGAATGATTTGCCGCACGGTTTTCTCTTCGATGATCGTGTTGATCGCCACCCAGCCCGGGTCGCTCAGTTGCCCGATGGTGGGATTCCGCAGCGCCGGCAGAGCGGCGAGCACTTTCTCGAGATCTTCGCGGCGCACGTTCATCATCAGCCCCACGCGCGTGTACGCCTTGATCGCGCCGTCGAGCAGCAGCACGATGTTCTCCATCTTTTCGCGCTTCCAGGTGTCCTTCCAGGCGTTGCGGTTGGCGATGAACCGCGTGGCGGATTCGAGCAGCGTATCGATCACGCGCAGGTGGTTCGCACGCAACGACGAGCCCGTCTCCGTTACTTCCACGATCGCGTCTGCAAGCTGCGGAACTTTCACTTCCGTCGCGCCCCACGAAAATTCCACCCGCGCCTTCACGCCGTGCTTCGCGAGGTATTTTTCGGTCATCTTCACGGCTTCGGTGGCGATCACTTTTCCTTCGAGGTCGCGCACCGTCTGAATGGTCGAATCCTCCGCCACGGCCAGCACCCAGCGCACTCGCCCGAGGCTCGTCTTCGAATAAACCAGCTCGGCGACTTCCTCCACATCCGCGCCGGTTTCGAGGATCCAGTCCTTGCCGGTCAGCCCGGCGTCGAGCGCGCCGTTTTCGACGTACCGCGCCATCTCCTGCGCGCGGACCATCATGCACTCGATCTCCGGATCGTCGATGCCGGGATAATAGCTGCGCGAATTGACGGAAATTCGCCAGCCCGCTTTTGCGAAAAGCTCGACGGTCGAATCCTGAAGGCTCCCTTTTGGGATGCCGAGTTTCAAGCAGCTCATTGGTTCTTCCCCTTGCCATAGAGTTCCTCGGGCGTGATCACGCGCTCTTCAACCACCTTCGCTTCGCCATCCCGAGCGATCTGGCGAAAGAAGCAGCTCCGGTAGCCTTCGTGGCACACGGCGCCGCCTTCCAGTTCCGCGCGCACGAGCAGCGCGTCGCGGTCGCAATCGACGCGCAATTCGCGCAGCAGAAGTTTCTGGCCGCTCGTCTCCCCCTTCATCCAGAGTTTCTTGCGCGAGCGGCTATAGAACGTCACAAACCCGGTCTCCTGCGTCTTCGCGAGCGATTCGCGGTTCATGAAGCCCAGCATCAGCACTTCGCCGTTCTTGGCGTCCTGCACGATTGCCGGGATCAGCCCGTTTTCCTTCTCGAAATCGAGTTCCATTTTGTCTCCAGAAAAACAAAAAGCCCGCCGGCGCTTGCCGCGCCAGCGGGCTGATGAGTGCAGCTATTGTCGTTCGAGCTAGCCACACCGCCGCGGGCACGGTTTCCCGTGATGATGGACGTGGCCGTGATGCGCCCGCAGCAGTTTCATAACGTCTTCGAAATTATGATACCCCGCCGCCTTTGTCAAGCGCGGAGTCCGGTGGATGGGTTTGTTTATCGCTGATGCGAGACAAGAACCAAGATGGCTATGGGAATCAGCAGCACGAGCGCCACGCAGATCCACGCGGAGGAATGCCCAAAGTTCAGCGTATATCCCACGCCAAACCGCCTCTCGACAAACAGCGCTGCATCGTCGGGGTTGAAGTAGAACATGCCGAGTTTCCAACATTGGTCTGGAGTGCCGTCGCCGATAGCTACTCCGGCGCTTGCGGCGGGGTGATTTTCTATATGAGCGCGGCCTTTGTTCAACCACGGAATCAGCATCAGGAGGATCGGCACCATGAGAAGCGCAATGACCAGCAGCGACATCACGCCAGGACTGCCGGTTAGAGGAAGCAGCGCGACCAGCGAGAAAGTCATCGCGAGGAAATATTCCACGATCAGGAGAAACATTCCAATGCGATGCCCGAAATCGTACGCCAGCGGACCGGCTGCGGTCGCATGTACGCTGCGGGCCAGATGCCGAATCCCATACGCCGTGGCTGCGATGCCGGCCAAGATCGAAATACCCATGACGATCGGCACATAAACGCCAATCGGCGTGCGAGTTGACCACCCATTCGGATGTCCATCGATCCCCCAGTGGACCGGGAACCGCGCAGGGATTTCATTCCATCGGAGCTGAAGATCAACGGCGGTGGCGATCAGGATTGCAAATGGGCCAGCCTGAGTGAGCCGTCCTCCGGGCAGATTCACAACGCGCTTTTCGAGCACCGCTTCGCGGATCGTGGTCCCCTCTATCGCGTACCGCACCGCGCGCTTGTGAGCTCCCAGAAACGCGGCCAGCGGCCCGGCGACGAACCAAATCGCGCCGAGAAACACGAATCCCCAGTACCCCGAGAACACGCCGGCTCCGATCAACGCGAGCGCGATGGCAAAATGCGACATCGCTAGCCGCCTATAACTACGCAGTATGTGCCGCGCCTCCGCCGAGTCCTGAAACGGCAAAGGCACGGTAACACCGAAATAAATTCCGGGGCGCGCCCATCGCGGCACCATCCAAAAAGTCCATGCTACCAGCGCCGCGACCGACAGCATGAGTGCGCCGGCGAAAAGTTGCGGGTGCGGTATCATCGTCTTCCTCCGCTCTGACTAGTCGCTCAGCTTCTTCGCAAGAGCCGCCATTTGATCCGCAATCGCGGGCCGGGGAACGCCTTCCGTGATCGCCTTGGCGACGAGTTCTTCGAGCCGGCGCGCAAAACTTTGCTTTGCCTCCGCGGTCGGCTTGGGCTCGCGCCGGTCGAGAACGACCGCCCCGCGTCCGCGGCGCAAGTCGAGCCAGCCTTCCTCGGCGAGAACGCGATAGCTCTCCGCGACCGTGTTGTGATGGACGCCGAGGTCGATCGCCAGTTGCCGCACGGTAAGAAGCTGTTCGCCAGGTGCGAATTCACCGGCAACCAACAGCGCCCGCAGGCCGCTGACGATCTGCTCATAAACGGGCCGCGGAGAGGCCAAATCGATGCGAAGTGTGCGCGGCTTCACCATTGCCTATTGTACACGTACAATATACAACTAATCTCCGAGTGTCAAGCGGATTCCGAAGGGGATGTTTTCTGGACCGGATGACCGTGTTGGCTCAGCGCAGCAGGTCTTCGAGCTGCACTTTCGCGTCGGTCTTGGCGTCGCGGTACTTCACGATCACGGGCGTGTAGAGCGAGAGATTCCAGTCTTTGCCTCGGCCATGGGAGATGGCGCGCGAGCCGGCCACGACGACGGCATTCTCCGGAATCACCAGCACCTCGTCATCGGTCGCGCTGAGGATTTTTCCGGTTACGACGTCATATAGCGGCGTCGAGCGATTGAGAATCGTCCCGGTCCCGAGCACGGCGCGCCGCTTCACGACGGTGCCTTCGTACACGCCGCAGTTCCCGCCGACCAAAACCTCGTCTTCGATAATCACCGGCAGCGCGCCGACCGGTTCGAGCACGCCGCCGATCTGCGACGCCGCCGAAATATGGCATTTCTTGCCGATTTGCGCGCAACTGCCGACCAGCGCGTGCGAATCGACCATCGTTTCGTCGCCGACGTACGCGCCCACGTTGATGAACATCGGCGGCATGCACGTGACGCCCCTGCCGACGTAGCAGCCGTCTCGAATGCTCGATCCACCCGGCACGATTCGCACGCCCGAATCTGCCGCAAATGTTTTCACCGGGTACGTGGATTTGTCGAAAAACGGCTGGCGCTCCGCGTCGATGGACATATCGACGATCTTGCCCATGCGGAATCCCAGCAGGATGCCCTTCTTAACCCACGCGTTCGCGCGCCAGCCGCTCGCGCGCGCCGCGTCGGGCTCGGCGGCGCGGATCTCGCCCGCGTTCAGCGCGTCCTTGAATTTCTGAAACAGCCGCGCATCTTGCTTGGTGTACCGCGCGGGATTCTGGTCGAACAGCCGCTCGATCTCGCGCTGAATCTCAGCGGGCAGCTCAGCGCGTCGCATAGGCCTGCTGGACCAGCCCGACGGCTTCGAGCACGCTGCGGATTTTCGCCAGGTTTTCCGGCTTCGGCGGGACCATCGGCAGCCGGAAGACCGGCTCGAGCAGCCCCATCAGCGCCATCGCAGCCTTCACGGGACCGGGATTCGTCTCGATGAAGTTCGCGTCCATCAGTCGCGAATAGCGGCGATGAATTTCGCGCGCGGCGGCGAAATCGTTGGCGAGGGCCAGCTTCGTGATGCGCGTCATCTCCGCCGGGATTTCGTTCGACGAGACGGAAATCACTCCGCGCCCGCCGAGCGACATCAGCGGCAGCGTGATCACGTCGTCGCCGGAGAGCACGATGAATCGCTCCGGCAGGAGATCAAGCAACGCCGCCATCTGCGAAATATTTCCCGACGCTTCCTTCACGCCGACGATGTTGTCGATTTCAGAAAGCCGCTTCACCGTGGCCGGCTCGATGTTCACGCCCGTGCGCCCAGGAATATTGTAAAGAATGATCGGCAGCGGCACCGCCGCGGCGAGCGCCTTGTAATGCTGGTACAGCCCTTCCTGCGTCGGCTTGTTGTAATAGGGGCTGACGGAAAGGATTCCGTCTGCGCCCAGGGCCTGGAATTCGCGCGCCATTTCGATCACGTGCGCGGTGTTGTTTCCGCCGGCTCCGGCCACGACAGGCACTTTGCCGCGCCGCCCTTCCTCGATTGTGATTTCCACCACGCGCCGTTGTTCGGCATGGGTCAGAGTGGGGCTTTCGCCCGTCGTGCCGCAGGGCACGAGGAAATCGATCCCCGCCTCGACCTGGCGCCGCGCCAGGCGGCGCACTGCCTCTTCGTCGAGCGACGAATCCTTGCGAAACGGAGTCACCAGAGCCGTGCCGCATCCCGTAAACATGTCCCGCCTCCTTCGAACCACCTTACTCCAGCTCGTTTACAATCTCGCGAAAATCAAAAAACCCTTTCTTGCCGGCTATCCATCGCGCCGCGCGCAACGCACCGCGCGCGAAGCCTTCGCGGCTGCGCGCCGTGTGCCGGATCGTGATCGTATCGGCTGCGGAATCGAAGCCGATCTCGTGCGTTCCCGGATGAGTGCCCGCGCGGCTCGCGCTCGTGTCGATGCGCTTGTCGTAGCCGCTCTGCTTCATTCTCTCGACCAGCGCGAGCAGCGTGCCCGACGGCGCATCCTTTTTTGTCGCGTGATGGATTTCCCACGCCCACGCGCCATATTCAGGCTGGCGCGCGAAGAGGCGCGCCGCCTCCGCGACGATTTGCGAGAATATGCTCACGCCCACGGAAAAATTCGGGCTCCAGACGAGTCCCGTCCCGCCGCGCTCGACCGCCTTTCGCGCGCGTTCCATCTCGCCGAACCACCCTGTCGTGCCGATCACCGCGTTAACGCCCAACTGCGAGAGGCGCTCGATATTTTCCGGCGCCGCCGACGGCGTGGAAAATTCCACCGCCGCATCGATGCCGCGAAAATTCTCTTTCGTCAGTCCCTCGAAGTTCGCGTTGTTGTCCACGTCGAGCCGCAGCTTCACCGCGCATCCGTATTCGGGCGCGAGTTGCTCGATCAGCCGCCCCATTTTTCCGTAGCCGACGATTGCGATGTTCATTCGACTCTTCTCACGCTTTGGCCAACAGCCTCTTTACCACATCCGCGTACATTCCGGCGGCCTCCGCAAGCTCGCGTTTCGAGATTCGCTCGTCCGCCGTGTGCGCCAGTTGGATGCTCCCCGGCCCAAGCAGCACCGGCTCGCCCCAGCTCTTGCCGAACACCGGCACGTCCGTCGCGAAGGATACGACCGTCGTCGGCACGCCATCGACGCTCAGGAACCGGACCGGCGGAATGCACAGGATTTCGTCCAATTGCGCGCGCGTCCCAACCGCGCGGGCGAACGCCTCGCGCACCGGCGCCGCATCGCCAACCAGCCGCACCAGGATTTCCGCTTTGGCCGCGTCCGGGATCACGTTGGGCGCGCGGCCGCCCGAAATCGTCCCGATGTTCATCGTGCACGGCCCAAGCTGCGCATCCCGCGGCAGCGGCACGCGGCGAATCGCTTCGAGCGCATCGAGCAGCGCTTCAATCGCTGATTCGCCCAGCTCGGGATAGGCGGAATGCGCCATTTTCCCGCGGGCCGTGACTTCGAGACGCAGCACGCCTTTCGACGCCAGCGCCAGCTTATTCCCGGTCGGCTCGCCGTTCACGAGATATTTCGAGCCGCGAGGCGCGCGCGCCGCCACTTCCGCTCCGGCGCTGTTGCGCTCCTCGCCCACCACGAACAGCAGCGCGAAATTCTTCACGCCCTCGGCAAGCAGGCTTTCCGCCGCCCCCACCATCGCCGCGATAATCCCCTTCGCGTCGCACGCTCCGCGCCCCCAGATGAACTCGGCATCCTCGCGCGAGGCGAAAAACGGCGGCACGGTATCCATGTGCGTCGAGAGCGTGACCACCGGCTGGCCCCACGTCGCCAGCACGTTGAAGCGCCCCGGCTCGACGTCCATTTTCTCGACGCGCCCGCCCGAGCTCGCCGCGAGCTTCGCGAGATGGCCGTGCAGATAGGCTCCGACCGCGCCTTCGTTCTCCGTGATCGACTCGATGTCCACCAGCGCTCGAGTCAGCTCGTACACATTCATTGTTGGTCCTGCTTTGGGATGGAACGGAAGGAGAAGGGAAGGTTGCGGCTCGTGTCTTCACTCCTCGATAGCGCTCCACCCGCCTTGCGACGGATGACAGTGGACAAGCCTTTGGGCCTATCCCCCAATCGCTTCGATTCAGCTATCGCAGCGATTTCGGCGGAGCGAACTCCCTGATAACCCCTTTCGCCAAGCCCTCCGAAGCTGCTCGGGACTTCCGGACCGGCTACTCATGGCCTCCGCGCCTCTACCAAGTACATTTGAAGTCTATCGGCGCCTCCAGCTCAAGTCAAGGAACCCGCTTTATATGGCGCGCGAATCAACCTCTGCCCCAGAATGCCAGCGCCACGGCCGCGAACAAGCATACAAACGAGAGGGCGTAGTTCCACCGCACCGGCTCACCCAGATAGAAGTACGCGAAGACGACGAAGACTGTCAGCGTCACGGACTCCTGGATGACCTTCAGTTGGTATCCGGTGAAATGGCCATAGCCAATGCGATTGGCGGGAACCTGAAAGCAATACTCGCCAAACGCAATCAGCCAGCTAACGACGATGGCTTCCACGATCGGCGCCGAGCGATGCTTCAGGTGCCCGTACCAGGCGAACGTCATGAAGATATTGGAAATCAACAGCAGAAGTATGGTGATCATAAGCCATGATAAATCGACTTCCGGTTCATGCAATCCAGGTGTTGTAACTTCGCTCCGTCGAGCCGCGAGGCGCATTTCTTGAATATCAAGTTCAGACGATTTCGCCCCTCCAAGCTGCCGCTCCGTCGAGGTGACGTTTTGCCAACACGTACCATCGCGCTAACCTCGACTCTCTATCTTGTCGGATGCTAGGCTCCTCTAGGAGATAGTCGCTCTATAAACTTACTGCGGAGTACTCTGAGTGCGGTTCGCAAAGCACAACCTCGATCTGATCGCGACGGTACTAAAAGCTTTGCTGACTGGGGTGGTCCTCGGAGTGCTGATATTCGGTATCCTTCAAGTTGTGCCCATTTACGTGAAAAGCTATGAATTCGAGCAGGCGACAAAAAAGGAAGCCCGTCTTGCTGCAACGAATCTGGAATCTGGGCCGTTCATTCAAGAGGACATCTATCAAAAGGCGCGGCAGATTGGTGTTCCTGTGGAGAAACAGCAAATCAGTGTTGACTCCGGTGCCAGAGAATCCCATCTGATTTCTCCGGATTCTGTACTGGACCCGTCGGCGCCGGCCGCGCTCACTGGTATCGTAAACATCGAAGTGTCCTACGCTGTTCCCGTTAGATTTCCGGGCTATACGCTTGAGTTGAGATTTCATTTCCACGCGGACGATCACAGCATCTAGCTTTTTTCAAAAGTTGGGCGCCTCTATCGCTAGCCACCCGACTCCCATATATCGGAAACGGAAACTAGTTCGGAAACCACACTGAATCGAACATCTGGATTGCACCGCTCGCATCGCACACAACCGGCCCGAGTGGCGCTTGGGGACGTCCCTTATCGTGGCTTTTCTCCGCGAACTTTGTATGATGGTGCGCCATGATTTTTCTCGTTTATATACGCGAAAGCGTTCGTGGGCCGCGATGACGCCCCCGCCGCACGCATCGCGAAAGCGCATGATTCAGCGCAGCGTCGATCCGACGCAATACACGCCGGATTACTCCTACGGGCGCGCCGAAGGCCGAAAGCAGACGCTGTACTGCGAAGGCGTTGCGCTGGACCGCATTGCGGACGCCGTCGGCACGCCCACGTACGTGTACAGCCGTGCCAGCATCGAAGCCGCCTACCGCCGGCTGGATCGCGCCTTCGGATCGCTTCCTCACACACTGTGTTATGCGATGAAGGCGAATTCGAATCTCTCCGTGCTGCGCATCCTCGGGCGACTCGGCAGCAGCTTTGATATCGTCTCCGGCGGAGAGCTCGACCGCCTGCGCCGCATCGGCGTGGCCGGCAGCCGCATCGTTTTCTCGGGCGTGGGGAAAACGCGCGACGAGATTCGCGATGCGCTGCGCTATCCGGGCAAAAATTCCCGCCGCGGCGGAATTCTGCTCTTCAATGTCGAATCGGGCGCGGAGCTGGATGTGCTCTTGAGCGAAGCGGCGCGGCACGTTGCAGCGGGCGGCGCGCGGCCCTCCGCCGCGATTCGCGTGAATCCCGACGTGATGGCGGGCGGCCATCCGCACATCGCCACCGGCTCTCACCATCACAAATTCGGCGTGGATTGGCCCGAGGCGCGCAAGCTCTACCTTGCGCACAAGGATTCGCGTTGGCTCGCCTGGCGCGGAATCAGCGCCCATCTCGGATCGCAAATTTTCAGCATCAGCCCGTATCGCCGGGCACTCGCGCGGCTCGCATCGTGCGTGCGCGACCTCGCACGAAATGGAATTCGCCTCGACCACGTCGATATCGGCGGAGGCCTGGGAATTCGCTACACGGACGAATCCGCGCTCGTTCCCGCGGCCTACGCCCGCGCGCTCGCGGAAATCGTCCGGCCGCTCGGCTGCCGTTTGTTGATCGAGCCGGGGCGCACGCTGGTGGGCCCGGCTGGCGTGCTGCTCACGCGAGTTCTCTATCTGAAGGAAAATCGCGGAAAAACTTTCGTCGTAGTCGATGCGGCGATGAACGACTTGATCCGCCCGGTTCTTTACGGCGCGACGCATCCGATTACGCCCGCGGTTCGCGATGCGGCAAATGCCGCGAGGCAGACGCGCGTCGACGTGGTCGGGCCCGTGTGCGAATCGGGAGACTTTCTCGCGCGCGATTGGCCGCTCGCGCCGGTCAAATCGGGCGATCTCCTTGTTGTCTGGACCGCCGGCGCCTATAGCTTCGCGCAATCCTCGAATTACAACGCGCGCCGCAGGCCTGCCGAAGTCCTCATCGATGGCCGCCGCTTCCGCATCGCGCGCAAGCGCCAAACATACGACGACCTCGTTCGCGGCGAGGTGTAGCCTCGATGATTCTGTTCCCCGCTTTCCTGAAGCTCGCCGGCCGGCGTTGCTTGGTCGTCGGAGCCGGCCCGGTGGCCGAGGAGAAAATCGCAAGCCTGTTGCAGGCCGAGGCGGACGTGCGCGTCGTCGCGCCGGAAGCAACGCCTCGCGTTCGCGGCTGGGCGCACGCGGGAAAGATTCGCTGGGATGCCCGCAAATTCCGCCCCTCCGATTTCAAGGGTATCTTCCTCGCGGTCGCCGCGACCTCTTCGCCGGCCTTGCACGCGGAGATATTCAAGCAGGCCCGGCGCCGCGCGGTTTTGTGCAACGTGGTCGATGATCCCGAGCGCTGCGACTTCTATTACGGTTCGGTGGTGCGGCGCGGTTCGTTGCAAATCGCGATTTCAACCGGCGGCCATAGTCCGGCGCTCGCGCAGCGGCTGCGAAAACAGATCGCGCGCGAGTTTGGCGCGGAATACGAAGAGTGGCTCGAAGAACTCGGCGCGACTCGCGAGCGGCTCTTCGCGAAAAAGATCGCGCCGGAGCGGCGAAAAGCGTTGCTGCACCGCTTGGCGAGCGAAATGTCGTTCGAGGAATTTCTGCGGCGCAGGAAACGCAAGCGAAATTCACGCGAGGGAATGTGAATATTCGATGAACGTCGCGCGCGGAAGGTGAAATAAATCAAGCAGATGGCGCGAATTCGGAAGACGAATCGTTTCAATCGATAAATCGACGAATGCGCGCAGAGGATCGTCTGATAGAGTGCCTGCATTCGCCGATGCGGCCGGGTCGCGGCATTCCCCCCACCCAAACCTTCCGAGGCCCGGCCGCTCGCCGACTACCCCAAAAGTAAATCAACCAGCAGTTCCCCGCCGTTTCTTTTCGAGCAGTTCCACGCCGCGTTGCGCCGCCTCGTTTAGCAGAAAACCCATCTTCGGATGCGCCGGCTCGAAATCGGCTTCGAATCCCTGCTCCCGCAATTCCTGCGAAGTGATCGGGCCGATCGAACCGATGAGACTTCGCGCGAAGCCGCGGCGGACTTCCTTCTCCAGATTCATTTCTTCCGCGATTCGCAGCAGGTGAACGATCTGTATGGACGTGGTGAACAGCGCCACATCGATTTCGCCCCGCGCGATTGCCTGCACGGCGTCGCGCAGCGGTCCGGTGTCCTCGGGCAACGCCCACTGATAGACGGGCACGCGGGTTACGATGGCGCCGCGCTCTCCAAGCCCCGCGAGAAGCTCGGGATTCGACGCGCCGTACTCCTGCACTGCAACGCGCCTATCCTTGAGCGGGAGCGTGTCCGCCTTTTCGTCGAGTGAACGCAGGAGGTCGCGCCAGGTATTCGGCTCCGGTGCCGCGAGCGTGACCGGCACGCCCAATTCCTTGAGCGCGGCCACTGGCTTCGGTCCGCGCGCCACCACGGCGATTCGCCGCAGCGCCGCCGCAAACTCTTCGAGCGGATACATGGTCTCCACGACCCGCGCCAGCGCGCGCGTTCCCACGCCGGTCAAGAATATGACCATGTCGAAGCCACCCGCATCGAGCGTGCGTGCAAACGCGAGAGCTTCTTTATTGGATTCGAGGGGAACTTCGCGCATTGACGGCGCCACGATTGCGCGCCCGCCGTAATTCTCGATGAGCTTGGCCATTTCCGCCGCGCGCCGGCTTTCGAGCGAGAGCACTCGCAACCCCGCCAGCCCGCCCGACTTGGTTCGCTCTTCCACGCTCGCTTTAATGCCGGAAATGGCGCACGCCGGTGAACACCATCGCCATGCCGAGTTTGTTGGCCGCGGCGATAACATCTTGGTCATGGACCGAGCCGCCCGGCTGTATCACAGCAGTGGCGCCGGCCTTGCCCGCCTCTTCGACCCCGTCGGGAAACGGAAAGAACGCGTCGGATGCGACCACGCTGCCCGCGAGAGAAAGCTTCGCCGTCGCGGCCTTGATCACCGCGATCTTCACCGAATCGACGCGGCTCATCTGTCCGGCTCCGACGCCGACCGCCTGTCCCTCGCGCGCGAAAAGAATCGCGTTCGATTTCACGTGCTTCGCCACCCTCCAGCCAAAAAGCAGCGCGCGTCGTTCGGCGTCGGTGGGCGCGCGTTGCGTCACCACCTTGAGGTCCGCTTCCAAGAGCTCGTGCCGGTCCGCCTCCTGCACGAGCACGCCGCCCGAGATGCGCTTGAGCTCCAGTTCGACGGGCGCGGCCTCGCGCGGCATTTCGAGCAGCCGCAAATTTTTCTTCGACGCGAATTTCTCGATCGCCGCCGGCTCGTATCCCGGCGCGGCGATGCATTCGACGAACAGCTTCGCCACTTCTTCCGCTGTCGCCGCGTCGATCGCGCGGTTGAATGCCAGCACGCCGCCGTACGCCGAAACCGGATCGCATTCGAGCGCCTTCACGTACGCCTCGCGCAGCGACTCTTGCTCGGCCGCACCGCAGGGGTTGTTGTGCTTGATGATCGCGACGGCCGCGCGCCCAAATTCCGAGACGAGCGCCCACGCCGCGTCGAGGTCCACCAGGTTGTTGTACGAAAGCTCCTTGCCTTGAAGCTGCTTCGCGCCTGCGAGACCGGCCGGCGGCCGCCCCGCCGGAACGTACAGCGCCGCGGCCTGGTGCGGATTCTCTCCGTAGCGCATCAGCTGGCGGCGTTCGAGCGCGATGTGAATTCGCTCCGGCAATTTCTCGAGCGGGCCGATCGAAACGCTGCCGTTCGCTGCCAGACGCTCCAGCTCAGTCGAAATCTCTCCGTCGTATCTTGCGGTCCGTGCGTACGCCTTGCGCGCGAGTGCGAGCCGCGTCGAAAGACTCAGTTCGCGCTTCTCGCGCAGCTCCGCGGCGATCGCGGCGTAGTCGCCCGGATCGGTCACCACTCCGACGCTCTGAAAAGTTTTCGCGGCCGAGCGGATCATCGCCGGCCCGCCGATATCGATGTTCTCGATCAACTCCTCCGGCGTCACACCCGGTTTCGCGGCCGTGGCGGAAAACGGGTAGAGATTCACGACCACGAGGTCGATCGGCACGATGGAATGCTCGGCAATCTGCTTCCGATCTTCCGCTTTGCCGCGCTGAAACAAAATCCCGCCGTGCACTTTCGGGTGCAGCGTCTTCACGCGCCCGCCGAGCATTTCCGGCCAGCCGGTCAGCTCCGCCACGTCGCGCACGGGGATTCCAGCGTCGCGCAGGAGCTTCGCCGTGCCACCCGTCGACACGATCTCGATCCCAAGCGGCGCAAGCGCGCGCGCGAATTCCACGACTCCGGTTTTGTCGTACACGCTGATCAGCGCCCGCTCGATCGCCACAGCCGCGCCTCCTTTGTAGGCTTGCACGAAATGAAAACAGCGAGTCAGTGTAAGCGTTTGCGGAAAATTACGGAAGAGGAGTCGTGCGCGGCGGGGGACTGCGAAAAGTCAGCTGGAAACGCGGGCCTTCAATTTCACGCGCCCGCCTTCCACGCTGACGCTGTATTCGACTTCGTGGCCGCCCTTATCCTGGAGGTCTTTCGTCTTCTGCTGGACGAACCGCTCGAAATCTTTCAGGCTCGGCGCTCCGGCTCGCTCGCCGGTCTCGGTGCGCGCCTCGATCAGCTTGCTGTAAAGCTCCTGCACTTTGTCCGTCTCGTGTGCTGGATCGGAGAAGGATAGCGCGAAGGAGTTTCCGCCCGCCTGGGCCCCCCGGGCTCGAGCAGTCGCGTGCCTGCCGGCAGCTGCCGAAACCGTCGCTGGTTCGGGCTGACTCGCCGCTTTGCGGGCGCGCTCCTCTTCGATGGCTTTTGCGGCCGCTCCGAAATGGCGCTGCGCCTCTCCCGTTTCTCTCTGCAGCAGCTTCTTCCGCCACATGTCCTGATACTTGGCGTAGGTCTGCGTCAGATTGTTCAGCCGGAAGCGCTGCGCGAAATTCAGCTCGCCCATTCGCTCGTTGCTCTTGCGCACGAGGTTATCGACGCGCCACTGCGTGTCGTTGGGCGGCCGCTTGCGTCCGCCGCCGAAGTACTGCTCGAACTCGATCTTCAGCGTGCGGATATCCCGCTCGATTTGATTCAGATCTTCGTCGATTGTGGTTGCCATGGCGTGTTGATTCCAGCGTACGGGTGGCGACCGGTGGCGTCAATCGGGGCGTGCGCGGGCTTGTCGGAAAGGGAAAGCCCGGAGGTTGCGCCTTTTTATCGCCGCGTGGTCAAATAGGCGGCCGATGCCGACGAGCGCCCAGACCTCCGCGAAACCGCTCAAAAAGAGCGAGATGACCGCCCGCCTGCGCGAACTTCCCTCGGTTGATGAGCTGCTCGGCCGGCCTCGCCTCGTCGCGCTCGCCGAATCGGCTGGCCGCGCCGTGGTGACGCAGGTGGCGCGTAGCGTCCTCGCTGATCTGCGCGCGCGCCTGCTGAAGGGCGGCAGCGGCGCGCCGGACCCGTCCGCTACCTCGAGCGAAGTGATCGAGGCCCAGGTGGCGGCGGAAGTCGAAGCCCTGCTCGCCCCGTCACTCCGCCGCGTGATCAATGCCACGGGCGTCATCCTGCACACAAATCTGGGACGCGCGCCGCTTGCAGCCGCCGCCGCTGCTGCGATTGCCGAAACGGCGGTGCGATACTCAAATCTCGAATACGACGTCGCGACCGGCGAGCGCGGCAAACGCGACGTTCACACGTCGCGCCTGCTGTCTGAACTGGCCGGAGCCGAGGCGGCCATCGTCGTCAACAACAACGCCGCGGCCGTTTTCCTTGTCCTGAACACGCTCGCCAAAGGCGCTGAGGTCATCGTTTCGCGCGGCGAGCTGATCGAAATCGGCGACGGTTTCCGCATCCCGGACATCATGTCCGAAAGCGGCGCGGTGCTTCGCGAGGTCGGCACCACGAACCGCACGCGCATTCGCGATTACGAGCGCGCCATCGGCAAGAACACGCGTTTGCTGCTGCGCGTCCACCCTTCCAATTTCCGCATCGCCGGATTCACCGAGCGCCCTTCGCTCGAAGACCTCGTCGCGCTCGGTCGCCGGAAGCGCATCCCGGTTTTCGAAGACCTCGGCTCGGGCTGCGCCGCCGATCTCGCGCAGGCCGGAATCGCCGAGCCGGTCGTCCGCGCGAGCTGCCGCGCGGGCGCGGCGGTCGTTTCGTTCAGTGGAGATAAGCTACTCGGCGGGCCGCAGGCGGGAATCATCGCCGGGAAAAAGGAAATCGTCGCGCGCATTCGCCGCAATCCGCTCTTTCGCGCGCTGCGCGTCGATAAGCTCACCATCGCCGCGCTCGAAGTGACGCTCAAGGCCTACCATCGCGGCGCGCTCGACGAAATTCCCGCTCTGCGGATGATCCGCATCTCCGCGAGCGAACTCGCGCGGCGCGCCGAATTCTTCGCGCAGCAACTTCGCGCCTCGCTTCCGTCGGACGCCGAAATCAAATTGAGCGCGGGATTCTCCGTGATCGGCGGCGGCTCGACGCCGGATCAAAAGCTGCCCGCTCATCTCATCTCGATCAAGAGCCGCCGTAATTCCGCCGCGGCGATTGAAGAGCGCCTCCGCAAGCCCGCGCACGGCGCGCCGGTCGTCGCGCGCATTGCCGGCGACCGCCTCATCCTCGATCTCCGCACCGTTTTTCCGGATGAGGAATCCGCGCTCTCATCCGCGCTGGCGTCCGCTCTCGCGTAGGAGCGGCGTCGCTCGTTTCGCCTCCGCTATCTGAGTCGTGCTAGAGTGAATCGAATCCAGGCGCGCGTCGATCCCGGCCCCCTCTTGCGCCTCGCAATCAAACTACTCTTGGAGGTACGAACATGTGGCTCATCTGGACGATTCTGATCGGAATTCTTGCGGGCTGGCTTGCCGGCCAGCTCGTCAAAGGGCGCGGCATGGGTGTTCTCGTTGACCTGATCGTCGGCATCGCCGGATCGTTTCTGGGCGGCTTTGTGTTTGGCCTGCTCGGTCTTGCCACGTACGGACTGATCGGGCGGCTCGTGATGTCGGTGGTGGGAGCCGTCATCCTGCTCCTGCTGATTCGCGTCATCAAGCGCGCGTAGTTTTTCCATTCTGGTGAAGCCACGGTTTCTAACGCCTTAAGGGCGCTGCTTGCTGCGCCCTGTCAGAATTGTTCCGGAGGTCACATGAAGTTCGCGAAAATCGTGTTTTGGATCGCCGGCGGGTGGGGCGTGCTCATGTTCACGCCTCTGTATTTCATTTTCAACCTGATCGGTCGCCAGGAACCGCCGCCAATCACGCATCCCGGTTTCTACTATGGCTTTGCAGGCCTAGCGCTGGCCTGGCAATTCGCATTTTTCGTGATCGCCACCGATCCGGTGCGCTTCCGGCCGATGATGATTCCTTCACTGCTCGGAAGGCTTGGCTGGGGGCTCGCGGTTGTCGTTCTGTACTTCCAAAGCCGCATCAGCGCAGGTGACATGGCGCTGGGTGCCATCGACCTGCTCTTCGCCTTGCTGTTTGTCGTTGCATTCATGAAGATGGCGCCTCGCCTTGCTGCATAGCTGGACTGCTGCCTTGAATCGAGCATTTCGTCCCCCGCGCTCGCCTTGACTTTGCCGAAATCGTCCGCCTAGACTCGAAGTTTCATCTGATCCCAATGGCGACAACCGAGGGCCGCATCATCACTGTCGGTGTGACGGGCGCGAGCGGCGCCATCTACGCGCAGACCGTTCTGCGCCTGCTCGATGCCGACCGCCGCGTCGAGCGCGTTTTCTTGGTCGCAAGCGACGCCGGCCTGCGCCTGCTCTCGACCGAGCTTGGAGTCGTCGCAGCGGATGCCAAAAAACTCCCCTCGCTCTTGACCGGCACAGCCGCCAGGAAAATCGAACACCTCCCGAACAAGGACATCGGCGCGAGCATCGCCTCCGGAAGCTCCGTGGTCGATGCCATGGTCGTCGTCCCTTGCTCGGCGGGAGCGATCGGCGCGATCGCCGCCGGAACGGCGAGAGATCTTCTTACCCGCGCCGCGGACGTATGCCTGAAGGAGCGCCGCCCGCTCGTCCTGTGCCTGCGCGAAACGCCGCTCAATCGCATTCATCTCGAAAATATGCTCCGCGTCCACGATGCCGGAGCGACCGTGATGCCCGCTATGCCCGCGTTTTACTACGAGCCGAAGACGATCGCCGACACCGTGGAGCAATTTGCCCATCGCGTCCTCGCGCAGCTCGGCCTGCCGCAGCAGAAGCAGTATCATTGGAAGGGCAAACGATGAGCGCTGCGCGCTGTAAATCTCAAAATGCAAATCTCGAATCAGGAATCAGCTATTTCCAATCTCTGTGCCTCTGTGTCTCTGTGGCCAATCCAAGATGACCAAGAGCCGCATCCGCACCGTGCTCGAAATGATCAAGTTCGAGCACTCCGTTTTTGCTCTGCCGTTCGCGCTCGTCGGCGCGCTGCTCGCGGCGCGCGCGGGCGGCGACTTGCCTTCATGGCGGCAGATTCTGTGGATCGTCGTCGCCATGGTCGGCGCGCGCTCCGCCGCGATGACCATGAACCGCATCGCCGACGTCGAATACGACCGCCGCAATCCGCGCACGGCGAATCGCGCGCTCCCGAAGGGCGAGCTTTCGGTCAGTTTTGCTGTCGCATTCACGATCCTCGCATCCGCCGTGCTGGTCGTTGCCGCCTGGAAGTTGAATCCGCTGGCGCTGAAGCTTTCGCCCGTCGCGCTCGCGATCCTCTTTTTCTATTCCTATACGAAGCGGTTCACCTCCTGGTCGCACTTCGTGCTCGGTTTCTGCCTCGGAATTTCGCCTGCGGCGGCCTGGATCGCGATTCGCGGCTCGCTCGACGCGCGCATGTTGATCCTCTGCGCCGCGGTCACGCTCTGGGTCGGCGGCTTCGACGTGCTCTACGCTTGCCAGGACGTTGAATTTGACAAATCCTCGGGCCTGCACTCGATCCCCAAGAAATTCGGTATCGCGAACGCGCTCTGGATTGCCCGCGCCATGCATGTCCTGATGGTCGCGCTGCTCGCTTGGCTGGCCTGGAGCTTCCATCTCGCGTGGCTTGCGTGGGCGGGTATCGGCGTGGTCGCTGCGCTATTGGCGTACGAGCATTCGCTCGTCAAACCGAACGACCTCAGCAAAATGAATGCTGCGTTTTTCGCCGTGAATGGCTATATTAGTCTGTTGTTTCTGCTGTTCTGGGGCGCCGCTGTAGTCGTCATGCGGCCTTGAATTTGGCTGTCATTCCGAGGGCTTGTAGTTGGCCCGAGGAATCTCTCTTAGGCAAAAGATGAGCGGAAAATTGCAGATCACTGACGCCCGGCTCGAGCCGATCGCGCAAAAAATTCTCGCGGGCGAGCGCCTCATGGCCGACGACGGCCTCGCGCTCTTCCAGTCGAACGATCTGCTCGCGGTCGGCTGGCTCGCGAACCACGTCCGCGAGCAGCGCCACGGCAACATCTGCTATTTCAATGTCAACCGGCACATCAATCCCACGAACGTCTGCGTCGCGCACTGCAAGCTCTGCGCGTTCGGGCGCTCGCCGGACGTGCCGGGCGCGTACACCTTTTCTCTGGAGGAGGCCTTCGCACGCGGCGCGGAGGGAGTGGCCGAGGGCGCCACGGAGTTCCACATCGTCGGCGGCCTGCATCCCGATCTTCCGTTCGAGTACTACGTCGACCTGATCCGCGGGCTGAAGCAGCGCTTCCCGCAGGTGCACCTGAAGGCGTTCACGATGGTCGAGGTGCACTACTACGCGCGCATCTCGAAGCTTTCGATCAAAGACACGCTTCTGAAGATGAAGGAAGCAGGCGTCGATTCGCTCCCCGGCGGCGGCGCGGAAATCTTTCATCCGCGCGTGCGGCGCATCATCTGCGACCACAAAGTTTCGGGGACGATGTGGCTCTCGATCGCGCGAACCGCGCACGAAATCGGCCTACGCTCGAATGCCACAATGCTCTTCGGCCACGTCGAAACGCTCGAAGAGCGCGTCGATCACCTGATCCGCCTGCGCGAATCGCAGGACAAAACGCACGGCTTCGTCGCGTTCATCCCGCTCGAATTTCATCCGGCGAACACGGGGCTTTCGCACGTTCCCAAGCCGACCGGCTTCGACGCGCTCAAGACCATCGCCGTCTCGCGCCTGATGCTCGATAATTTCGATCACATCAAGGCCTACTGGGTGATGCTCACGCCGCGCATCGCGCAGATCGCGCTCGGTTTCGGCGCAAACGATCTCGACGGCACGGTCGTCGAGGAGAAGATCTACCATGACGCCGGCGCCACCACCCCCGAGCATCTAACGCGCGCCGAGCTCGAACGCCTGATTCGCGCTGCCGGCCGCGTGCCCGTCGAGCGCGACACGCTTTACAATCGCGTCGACCGCTCGAAGATGCCTCTGCCCACCGCGCCCGCCCGCGGCTCCGGCACCTTCGTCCCCGCCAGCTCGCTCACTGTATAGGATTCACGCAACCAGACAACCACGTTGTCATTCCGAGGCCTGATCTTGGCCGATGAACCTCTCTTCAGCGTCATCAGGACAGAGATGTCGCCATAGGTCGCCGAGCGGGCCTCAGAAATCGAATCGATATCCGAGGATCATCTTCGCGATCAAGTGATCTGTCGCGGCGGTGACTCCCACGCCAAGCCCGAAATTAATCTCCCACTGTGGCGCCAGATTCAAATCGACGGCCGGAACGATCTGATGCTGCTGTTGCGAAATCGCATAGAATCCGGTGACCGGCCCGACCGAGCCGTAATATTCGAGCCCGCCCGCGATCTTCGGCGTGAAATCGTAGCTGAATTTGAAATTCGGCGAGAAGACCACGCCCTGATGCACGCTCTGCCCGTGGAATGACCGGTCAAGAGTCGGATTGATCGACCAATACCAGCGCCCGACCTTCTGATCCACGATCGGCCGAATCTCCCACGTCCACGTGTCCACCGAAAACTGCCGCCGCTGGTAACCGATCTCGTTCGAAAGGCTGACGCCCACGGGCCAGTGCCACTTTTCGGGAATCCGGAACCGCGGGCGGATGTGGTCGCCCACCCACTGAACGCCCATTCCCGAGCGTTCCGCCGTGAAAATGTAAAAGCCCGTCTCGAACCAATCGGTAAAACCGTGCGTGATCTCGATCGTCTCGTGCTCCATGTGATTCGTCGGATAGACTCCGTCGATCATTGTCTTCGAGCCGTCGATGGTGAAGTTGCTGTGCAGCTCGACCATCGTGTGACCAGGATCGACGGTCTCCGCGCCGTACACCTGAATTTCGTAGTTGTCCTGCGCCGCCGCCGGCCGTGCGCACAAAATCAGAAACGCGATGGCCGCGCAAGCGATGCTGCCGAGGAGCCGTCTCATCTTTGAAAGGGCCTCAAGCGTGCGGATGCGCCTTGTCGTACACTTCCATCAACTGCCGGATGCTCGCCTGTGTGTACCGCTGCGTCGTCGAGAGCGAGACGTGCCCCAGCAGCTCCTGAATCGCGCGCAGGTCCGCGCCGTCGGCCAGCAGGTGCGTGGCAAACGCGTGCCGCAGCGAGTGCGGGTGCATATCCCAGTTGACGTCCGCCAGCCGCGCGTACTTCTTCACGATCGTGTGCACCGACCGCTCCGTCAGCCGCCCGCCCAGATGATTCAGGAACACGGCCTGCGGAGAGGACTTCGCCCGCTGGCGCGCCAGAATTCCGTCGCGCACCGGCCAGTACGCCTCGAGCGCCGTCTGCGCCTTCCCGCCATACGGAATCACGCGCTCCTTGCGGCCTTTTCCCAGCACGCGCAGCATCAGCCCGCGGCGGTCCACGTCGCCCAGGTCCAGCCCCACGAGTTCGCCCACGCGCAGCCCGGACGCATACATAAGCTCGAGGATTGCGCGATCGCGCTTCAGAATCACCTTGGCTTCCTCTTCGGAGTGCGCGGTTGGTTTGCGCACGCGCCGCGATTTCGACGCGGCCGCGCCGCGGCCCAGATTGTCGAGGAATCCGTTCAATTCTTCCGCCGTCAGCACCTGCGGCACGCGTTTCGGCAGCTTCGGCGTGGCCACCAGGCGCGCCGGGTTTTGCGTCGCCAGTCGTTCGCGCACGCAGAATTTGAAGAATGTCCGCAGCGACGCGAGCCTCCGCGCCACCGATGTCCTCTCAAGCCTCTGGTCGTACATCGAGTTCACGTATTCTCGAACAATTCGATGGTCGATTTCGATAAGCGGAGGCATTTTTTCGCCCGGCGGCGTCAGAAACGCTTCGAATTGCTGGATATCTCGCCGGTATTCGCGGATGGTTCTCGGAGACGCGTTGCGCTCGTAGCGCAAGTAACGAATGAACCGCTCGATGATTTGCTTCACGCTCGCATCCCGCCGCTCCGAATTATATGCCGAAGCCGCTGGCCGCGGCGCCAAGTTTCACGCCGTTTGCGCGAGCCTTTCACGCAATGATCGCGCCCGTTCCAATGTCCACACAACAACATCCTTGAAATGCTCCGCCCCATATGGATCATGCTAGCGTGGGCAAAGGAGGCAAGATGAGAGTTGGATGTCGGCGTCAGGGCGCAGAGCGCATGGACCAAATCTCTGTCCAACCTCCCCTCGGAGCCGCGCCGACCCTTTCTAATCGCCAATCCTCGCGATTAGGGTGTGATCTAACTCCTTGGAAACAAAGGATCGCGTCCGAGTCTAATCGCCAAAATTCCCCGAGGTCCATCACCGCCGTTTTGCCATCGTTTTTGATCATTGCACTCCTGGCGGCGTTCAGCGCGGCGCCAGCGCTCGCCCGGCCCCGAGCCGCGAAATCGCTCACCGTCGAGCGCATCTACAGCGCGCCGAGCTTGAGCGGCTACCTGACCCAAGGCATCGAATGGAGCCCGGACGGCAAGCGCATCTCCTATCTCGAACGCACCGGCTCGGGCGTCGAAATGTGGACCACCGATGCGGCGACGGGCGAACGCAAAGTCCTCGTGAAGGCCGCCACGATCGAAGCCGTGATGCAGCCCGAAAAGACCAGCGCGATCCAGTCGACAGGCCTCGGCCGCGTCCAGGCGGAAAACTATCTGTGGTCGCCCACCGGTGACGCGCTGCTTTTTATCGGCAGCAGCAATCTCGTTCTCCTCGATCTGAAAACGATGGCGCCCAAATCGCTCCTCAGCATCGCGAAGGACTCCGCAAGCGACATCGAAGATCCAAAATTCTCGCCCGACGGCAAATGGGTGAGTTTCGTCCGCGGCTCGAACCTGTGGGTCACCAGCGTCGCGACGGGCGAAACGAAAGCGCTGACGACCGGCGGCAGCGAGGAAATCCTCAAGGGCCAGCTCGACTGGGTCTATCCCGAAGAGTTGGACCAGACGACCGCCTACTGGTGGTCGCCCGATTCCTCGAAGATCGCCTACTACGAAATGGACGAGCGGCCCGTGACCCGCTATCCCATCATGGACATGAGCTCGCCCATCGGCGCGATGGAGTTCACGCGCTTTCCGCAAGCCGGCGAAGCGAATCCGATCGTGCGCGTTGGTGTCGTCCCGGTGTCCGGCGGCGAGACCAAATGGATGGACACGGGCGTGGACAACGACGTCTATCTCGCACGCGTCGTTTGGTTGCGCGATAGCGCGCGTGTCGCGATCGAGCGCATGAATCGAGCGCAGAACCGCCTCGACTTGCTCTTTTGCGATGCGAGCACCGGCGCGTCCGAAACGATTCTCAGCGACACCGACAAATATTGGATCAACATCGCGGACGATCTCTACTTTTTCTCGGACAACAAGCGCTTCCTCTGGTCGAGCGAGCGCTCCGGCTTCCGCCACTACTACCTCTACGATCTTTCGGGGCGACAGATCGACCAGTTGACCGGCGGCGACTGGGGAATCACGGGCACCGGCGGTTTCGGCCCCGGCGCGGACAGCCGTCCGATCGTCGATGAGGCGCGCGGCTTCATCTATTTCCTCTCGAACAAGGACGAAGTGCGCGGTACGCAGCTTTACCGGCTCTCATTGCAGGACAAAACCATCACGCGCATCACGCGCGAGGCGGGCACGCACGAAGTCACGATTGCGCCGGGCGCTTCCGCGTACGTCGACTCCTACTCGAACGCCATGACCCCGCCCCGCCAGGATCTCTATCGGATCGACGGCTCCCGCTCCGCCACGATCAACGAAAACAAAGTGCCAGAGCTGGCCGATTACCATCTCTCGCCCGTCGAGTTTATCGACTTTTCGCTGACCGATGGCACGAAGCTCTGCGCCGAAATGATCAAGCCGCCGGATTTCGATTCGTCTCGAAAGTATCCCGTGCTGATCGAGGTGTACGGCGGCCCGCAAGTGCAAAACGTGCGCAACGAATGGGGCCGCTCCGATTTTCTGTGGCTGGAGATGATGGCCGAGAAAGGCTACGTCATTTTCTCGCTCGATAATCGCGGCTCGTACGCGCGCGGCCACGCCTTTGAAACTCCCATCTATCATCAGTTCGGCAAAGTCGAACTCGAGGACCAGCTCGCGGGCGTGCAATATCTGAAGTCGCTTCCATACGTGGATGGCTCGCGCATCGGAATCTGGGGCTGGAGTTACGGCGGCACGATGACGCTTGAGGCCATGTTCAGCGCCCCGGATGTTTTCAAGGCAGGCGTTTCCATTGCGCCGGTGAGCGATTGGAAACTCTATGACACGATCTACACCGAGCGTTACATGGGCCGCCCGCAAGACAATCCGAGCGGCTACGAAAGCGCGTCGCCCGTGAATCAGGCTGCGCGGCTCAAGGGCAAGCTGATGATCGCGCACGCCACCGGCGACGACAACGTTCACTTCGCGAACACCTCCGAAGTCCTCAACCAGTTAATTCTTGCCGGAAAATACCCGGCCGGGCTTATGATCTTCCCCGGCCGCGGCCACTCGATGTCGGATTTGCCGGCGCGCATTCAGCTCTTCAAGGGGATCACGGATTTCCTGCTGAATAATCTTTAGGAAAATCCGCCCCGTACAACCCGCCGAATCCGGGGCCACTCGAATACAATACATGGGATGCGGACGGCGGTAAGCGCGGCGGACCGCCGGGCAGACTTAAATTGCAAATGCTCCTGAAGATACAGAAAAAAAGAATGAGATTCGCGGCGCGGCTGATCGCTCCGCTCGTATTCTTCGCGCCCGTGTGCGCCGTCGCACAGGAGACGCCGCAGGAAGTTCCCCAAGAAGCGCCGCAGCAAGCCTCCGCGCCGCCATCGCCGCGCGTGTCGGCTGACCCATCGCCGGCCCTGCTCGACACCGGATTTCACCAACTCTATGAGCTCGATTTTCAGGGAGGCCGCACGCAGTTTCTTTCCTACGAGAAACTGCGGCCCGAGGATCCGCTCGGAGTGGCCGCCGAAGCGGCCAGCTACCTCTACGAGGAATTCAACACCAAGGGCGTCTTCACATCAAATTTTTTTCTGAACGATGAAAAATTTTTGAACGGCGCCAGCGGATCTCCCTCGGAGAACCATAACGAGGCTTTTCTGCGCGCCAATGACCGCGCCCGCAATATGGCGAAGGACGAGCTGAAATCGAACCCGAACGATCCTCACGCGCTGCTCGTCCTCACGATGACCGATGGAATGGAAGCGGACTACGACGCGCTCATCGTGAAGAAGCAGATGGCGGGCCTGGGCCTGACGCGCCAGGCCGAAGCCGAGGCCGCAAAGCTGCTGGCGATCGATCCGTCCGCCGAGGACGCATACCTCGCGCTCGGCGCGGCGAATTACATCATCGGCTGCCTGCCGAGCTATAAGCGCGCGTTCCTATGGTTCGGCGGGATTCATGGCGACCGCGTGCGCGGAATGGCGCAGTTGCAGCGCGCCGCCGATCACGGCCACTATCTGAGGCCCTTCGCGAAGGCGTGGCTCGCGCTGGCCTGCGAGCGCGAACATCAGACCGATCGCGCCCGCGCCCTGCTCGTCGACCTCGCCACGGAGTTTCCCGATAATCCGCTCTTTGCCCGCGAACTCGCGCTCGTCGATCATCCCTCTTCCACGGCCAAGCGCTGATCCGCGCGTTCGCGCTGGGCATTACCACTTCACGCGCACGCGATAGTCGAGCGTCGCGCTGCCGTCCTTTTCGATAGGAATCTCGAACCCGATCGTAGACACGTCGAGCTTCGTCCACTTGTAATTCGAATTCTCGACTTCCCAGTCGCCGCCGACCGGCTCGCGGACTTCAACGTTCACCGGTCCGTCCTTGTGATTCCGCAGCGTGATCTGATACTCCATTTCGAAGAGATCGCTCGCGAGCTTTTTGTAATCGGTCTGCTTGCGCTCGCATACGACGTCGAACGCATTGCCCACGTAAATCCGCAGCGTCTCATCTTTCGGCGTGTGGTTGATCGTGTCCTCGCCAGCGAATTGCGCGCCGCCCTGCGAATCGGCCTGATAGACGCGCACGGTTCCCGCGGGCAGCGGCATGCCGAGGCCGGCTTTTTGTTCGTTCTTGAAGCGATAGAAGACTTTCACCGGCTGCGGGATCGCGTTTCCGATTCCCTGCGAATTGCGGTAGTAGTAGGGCTGGCCTTCGACCTGCAGATACTTTTCGACCGGGATGTTCGTGCCCGTGAGCAGACTGATCTGCTTCGATTCGTTGTTTTGAATCGAGGTGCGCCGGTCGAGCGTGTAGAGGTGATATTCGGAAAACGATTCTTGCGCAAACGCTTCCTTCGCCATCGGCGCGGCCATCGCTTTCACAACCATGTCGCGCTCGTCATTCATCACCTGCGCGGTGCGATGCACTTCGCCGGCCACGAGCTGGAGCTTCGCGTTGCGGTACGCCGCTCCACTGTTGTTCACGAGCGTGACCCAGCCGTCGAGGTCGGCGCTTTTTTCGTCGCGCCCCACGGTGAGGACGTAGTCCGCGCTCCAGTTCATATTGTTCGTGAGGTAGGAAGCCTCGACCTTCTGCGCATCCTGGCCGCGATTGTCGAGCGTCCAGACCAGCGTCGGGCGGCTGTAGAGATTGTCCGGCAGTTCGGGGAATCGGTAGGAACCGACCGCGAGTCCGGTGACGACTTCGTTGCCGATCTTCCAGACCGGACCGCCATTGTCCGAAAGTAGCAGCGCCTTCGTCTCCATGCCCTGCCATTCGAAGGTGACTTCGCGGCCCACGTATTTCTGGAGTAGCTTCTGCGGATCGAGCAGGTCGTACTCGTAGTTTTGTTCGACCACGCCCAGCTTGGCGGGATCGGTGAGCGAGCGGAAATGCACGGTCGCGGGATTGATCGACGCCGCGACCTCTTGGAATCGCAGCGGGAAGACGCCCGATTGCAGGCGGATTTGCCGCACGTCGCGGACGAGCGCGATATTCGAGTTGTAAACCGTCACGGAGAGATCCGTCTGATCTTTTTCTGTGGTGGCAGCGGTGGCTGCTTTCGCCGGTTTTTCGTCTATGGCTCCCGCTGCGCGGGCGTCGATCCGCCTGCCCGTCAAGGGCAGGAGCAGAAGCGCCGCAACCAGAGCGGCCGTGCTGACAAATTTTGCTTTGCGTGTGGACATGGGCTGTCTCCTTCGCGTAGTCATCACTTCACAAGTTAGAACGCTGAGGGTGGGATTTCTTGCAGCCTGATTTGCCTGGGCAAGACGCCTACTGCGCGGCAGTCCAGTGTGCGCCGGCGTCGCTGGTCGTGAATTTGTAGCCGTCCGCAGCCGTTACCGTCGCAGACGCCGCGTCCTTTGCCGTGATATCGACCAGATCGGTCCACACGGGAGGTGGAATCGTCTTCCAGTGATCCGCATCTGTCGTCAAGTAGATCAATCCAACGTGGCCCACGAGCCAGCAGACTTGCGTGGAGGGAGCGGCACCCCCGTTGAAATTCCCATCGACGATGACCACGGCTGTCTTCCAATTCGCGCCGCCGTCGATCGACCGTTCGACAAAAGTGCCGCCCGAAATCCGCCACAGCATTTGCGGATCGGGCGTGCGAATGAGCACCGGTGCGGAACGCACGTCCGCCGTCTTCAGGGCCGCCTTCTGATTCCCTTGCGCCGTGACGCTGAATTCCGAAGCGGCCATCTGCTTGGAGGGCGCGGCTTCCATCGGCGCAGCCGAACTCGCGGACATCGCACCGCCTACGGCTCCGGAATTCGATTGCCGTGCCGCGGGCGCAACGAGCATAGGCGCAGACGCGGCGGGAGCGGACGCGGCGGGCACGCCACTCGGAGAAGTCGCGGCTTGGGGCGTCACTCTGTCCATAGCGGCGGTGGAATCCCGCTTCGGCACGTTGGCGTCTTTTTCAAGCGTGTCCGATCGCATCTCGTTCTGAGCTACGCCTCGGCTGATTTCCGGCAGATTCGCTGCAAACTCCTCTTTATCGGAGCGCGCGGGTGATTTCGCGGGAACTGCTCGCCGCACTTTCGCGGAATCGGGCTCTTGTGTCACGCTTGATGCAATCCCCGGCGGAGCAGGCGGTGCCTCGATCACAGGCGCGCTCGTCGGCGGCGCGGACGGTTGCGAGATCGCGACCAGCGGCTGCGATGGTTGCTGCTCGGCCAACCGATTCGGCGCGGGGCGTCGCGCGATCCAAACTGCCGCAATCAGCAGCGCGGCAGCCACTGGCGCGAGCATCCGCCAATCCCACAGCCATGCCCAGTAAGGCGAACTTTCCGCTGCCGCGGCGCCCGCCCCAGCAAGTTCGCCGGCACGGTCCATTGCAGCAAGTTGCTCGCGGCAACGCGTGCATTGCGAGAAATGCAATTCGTAGTGCGCCGTTTCTTCCGCATCGAGCGATTGCTCGAAATAGGCGGCGAGGATTTCCGGATCGGGGCAGGCGTTTCCGGCACCCGCGCCCGAATTGTGCGCGAGGCTCTGCCGGAGCATTTCCGCCGATTTGTCCTGTTGCCGCGAAGCCATGAAGCTCAGCTCCTCCAATCCTTAGAACGCCCGAAGACTCAATTCTTGCACTCCTGCGCCCTCAATCCCGTGCCGGCAGCGCGCTCGTTTCCTCCGCCGGCTCCGGCTGAGAGCGCTGCGCGCGGAGAGGGGCGCTCAGATCGAACGGCCACTCGCCGCACGCGTATTCGAAACATTGACTCACTTGCGCGTCGCTCCACTTCTTGTCCTCGCGCAGCGCCGCTTCAACGCGCTTGCGGACCTCGCGTCGCGCGCGTTCGAGCTTGCGCGAGACGGTAGCCTCGTGTTCGCCGAGCAGGCGGCCAATCTCGGCGAGCGTGCGGTCGTCCGCATAGTAGTACGCGAGTCGCAGGCGATCTCGCGGCTCGAGCGAGCCGAGCGCAGCCGTCAGCGTTGCTTGCAGGATGGCAAGATAACTTGCGCGTTCGGGATCGGGTGCCGCGTTGGCAGCCGATTCCGGCGCGGACGACGCCTGCGCCGCTACTTCGCTGCGCTCTTCGCCCGATTCGTTTTCGAGCGGCTCAGTTCTTTTCGCGCGGCGGATCTCGTCCACGTGGCGTTGCGCCAGGACGGCGCGGAGCCACGTGCCGAGCTTGCTGCGGCCGTGAAAATAGTCGAACAGAGATTTTCGGCGCTCCTCGGATTCGCGCAGGCCGTACAAATCCGCGTAGAGCGAATCGGCCAGCTCGCGCGCGCTGGCGTCGCCGCCCGCATTGCCGACAATCGCTCGCGCGGCGCGGTACAGCTCCGGGCGGAATTGCGCCACGAAAAACTCCCACGCGGCGGGGCTGCCCGCGGTGCACGCGCGCGCCAAAGCGAGGTCGCGGACGTTCAGCGATTCAAGATACGCTTCGATGGAATTTTCGTATGGAGACGCGTTTCCGAAACGGTGAGCGACGCTCCGCGCGAGTGCTGCCTCGAAGTGTTCGCGCGTGAGATTCCAATCGGCGGGCGCGGCGGCTTTGTTCCAGCACCGCCCAATTGCAGCGGCCAGCGATGCCGAAAACCGGAAAGCGGCAGCAGGCTTCGGCGAAGCTGCCTCAATTGGCGCAGAATTCGACGCCGCGGACGGATTGGCGGGCCGGGGTGCCATGCTCTGGATGATACCGGAATGTGGCTTTCTGGTTGTACGAAAGGGGGCACGGAATATTAAGCGTTAGGAACCGGCCCCTCTTTTCTGCTCCCTGAGCGCTCCGTGAGGCCTGCTTCTGCGCAGTAGCAATCAACAGTTGATCGGGTGTTATCATCTGGGGTCGTATTACTTCCGGTAAATTGCGGAACGCGGCCTTGCACGATGCTGCGGTCTGGAGCTTCTAATGTCCGAACCCACCATTGCCTGCCCGACCTGTAAGACAGAGATCAAGCTCACAGAGTCCCTCGCGCTGCCTCTTATAGAGTCCACGCGAGCAGAATATGAGCAGAAGATTCGCCAAATTCAGGCGGACATCGGAGCACGTGAAGCGGACGTATCTAAGCAGCGAGCCGCTCTGGCAAAGGAAAGGGAGGCAATCGAAGAGCAGGTTAGCCAGCGACTCAACGTCGAGCGTGAGCGCATCTCGACTGAAGAAGCACGGAAGGCTCGTCTGCTGGTTTCGTCCGATCTTGACCAGAGGTCCAAAGAGGTGGCCGATCTACAAAAGGTCCTGAAAGAACGCGATTCCAAACTCGCCGAGGCGCAAAAAGCTCAAGCGGAACTGATCCGAAAGCAACGAGAACTGGACGATGCAAAACGCGAGATGGAACTCACCATCGAAAAGAGAGTCCAGGAATCCGTGAGCCCAATCAGGGATCAAGCCCGAAAAGACGCCGAAGACCGGCTTAATCTCAAGGTGCTCGAAAGGGACCAGACAATTTCTGCAATGCAACGCCAGATTGAAGATCTGAAGCGAAGGGCCGAGCAAAGCTCACAACAGCTCCAGGGAGAGGTTCAAGAACTGGAATTGGAAGCCATTCTTCGCGCACGGTTCCCGCGAGATGCGATTGAACCAGTGCCGAAAGGAGAACACGGTGGCGACATTCTCCATCGCGTATCAGGACCGTCTGGTCAGATTTGCGGCACGATTCTGTGGGAGGCCAAGCGAACGAAGAACTGGAGTGACGGATGGCTTGCTAAGACCCGCGATGACCAACGAGCGGCGAAGGCAGAGATCGCCGTGATTATCTCGAAGACGCTCCCCAAGGGTATAGAGACCTTTGACCTCCGTGACGCCGTTTGGGTGGCGGAGCCTCGATATGCCATTCCTATCGGGGTAGTTCTACGCCAATCGCTCGTTGAGCTTGCGGCCGCGCGAAAAGCTGCAGAGGGACAACACACGAAAATGGAAATGCTGTATCACTACATGACCGGGCCGCGCTTCCGCCAACGTGTCCAAGCAATCGTCGAAAAGTTCGGAGACATGCAGGAGGACCTCGAGAAAGAACGGAGGGCCATGACCCGGCAGTGGGCAAAGCGTGAAGAGCAGATTCGTGGTGTCATCGAGGCTACAGCCGGCATGTATGGTGATCTCCAAGGAATCGCAGGTAAATCTCTTCACGAAATCGAGGGGCTTGCGTTGAAGGCGCTGGGCGACGGCACGACGAGTCCCGGAGAAGCAACTCCCTTGAAAGACGGGAAGCGCCGAAGCTGAGATGCGGCGCCACCGCCGACTCTAATCTGCCCGTCCAAGGCGTTGTACTAGGGTTCGAGATCGTCGGATCGAATAAGGAATTCGCCGTTCCCGTTGCGCCTTTATCCCCAGACTTTACGGGCAGTATCGACGACGAGGGCGAGCTTGCGCCACTGATCGTCGATCGTGAGCAAATTGCCGGCGGCGACGGAGGCAAAGCCGCACTGCGTGCTGAGAGCGAGATTTTCGAGCGGCACAAAGCGAGCCGCCTCGTCGATGCGGCGGCGCAAGTCGTCCTGCGATTCAAGCTGCGGCGTCTTAGTGGTGACGAGGCCGAGCACGACCGTCTTACCGCGTGGCACCAGGCGCAGAGGCTCGAATCCTCCGGCGCGCTCGCTATCGTATTCGAGCAGGAACCGATCGACCTCGAGCGAGCCGAAAAGTTTTTCGGCGATGGCGTCGTAGCCGCCCTCGGTGTACCAGCGGCTGCGGCTGTTGCCGCGGCAGACGTGAAGGGCGCGCGTGACGCTGCGCGGGGCTTCCCTCAGCGCGGTGTTGTCTCCGGCGATGGACCGGTCGAATTCCACATCCGGATCGAGGCCGTCGCGGCGCATCTTCTCGCGCTGCGCCGGGTCCCAATAGTGCGAGTAGTAGGGAGCGTCGAATTGAATGTACGTCGCACCCTCGGCGGCGAGCCAGCGGATTTCGTCGCGAACGATTTCGACGAGATCGTGCAGCAGATCGGCGTGCGTGGGATAAAAGCGGTCGGTGATGCCGTGCTTGTAGCTCGAAAGCATGAAATTCGAAGGCGATGGCAGCGTGATCTTGAATTGACCCGGCACCGTTTTCTTAAGAAATGGCAGTTCGTGGCCCGTCAGCTTCCGGGCCTTGCGCAGCTTCGCGCCGACGACTTGCGCCGAGCTTCCCTCGGGGCCGCCGCCCGGACCTTTCCAATCGAGCATCACCTTGTCGGGAACGAAGCCCTCGACCGCGTCGGCCATGTCGGTGAGCCACGAGCCGCGGCGCAGCTCGCCGTCCGTGAAGATTTCGAGGCCCGCCTTGCGCTCGCCGTCGATGGCCTGGAGGATGGCGCGATCCTCGGCCGCGCGAAGCTGCTCCAGCGTCAATTTGCCGCCGGCGTAATCGGAGCGCGCCTGCAAAAGCTCGGGCGGACGCAGGAAGCTGCCGACATTTTCAGCTCGATTAGAAGCGGTCATAGGCGCGGACTCGTTTTGGTTGGCGGATGCCTAGGATCTCGAAAAGCGGCGCAATCCTACTCAGGCGCGCGATGCGCGTCAAGGTCTGGAAATGGGCTGGAGACGAGCGCAATTGCCGGGACCGAACCGGGGAAAGCGCCGATGTCGTTTGCTTCGACCTCGACGCTCTCCCTGTCGGCGGGCATTGCGGAATCGTGGACCGAGTCAGCTTAGCGGTTCATTTCGAAGTGAGCGCGGCGATTCTGCTGCCAGCACGCTTCATTTTGATCCGTGCAGAATGGACGTTCCTTGCCCACGCTGGTCGTTTGTATTTGGTTCGCGGAAATTCCCAGGGAGACCAGATAGTTCTTTGCGGCTGTGGCGCGGCGGTCGCCAAGAGCGAGATTGTATTCCTCGCTGCCGCGCTCGTCGCAATGGCCTTCGATCACGACATGGACTCCCGAATAGGATCGCAGGAATTCCCCATCCTTCGTCAGAACCTCCCGCGCGTCCGAGCGAATGTCCGCGCGATCGTAATTGAAGAAGGCGTCCTTCACGTCCTGGCCGAAGAGTTCATCCAGATTGGGCGGAGCCGCCGTCGCTGTCGGCGGCAAGGAAACCGTGACGCGAGCGCTCGCTTCCGCGCTTCCAGCGGCGCTGCTGGCTGTAAGCGTGTAGGTGGTGGAATCATTCGGGCTGACTTTCGTCGATCCCTGGGGACTCACGCTGCCAACCGAAGGGCTCAGGGAAAGCTGGCTCGCGTTCGTGGACGACCACGTCAGCGTGGCGCTGCCGCCTTTCGTGATGTCGGCCGGCGATGCGGACAGCGTAACCGTCGGGCGTTCCGCCGCAGGAGTCGCAGCGGGTGGATGAGGCGTAGACTTCGCCACCTGTTTATGGCAGCCGCCGAAGAAAACAATTGCACCTGCAACGATCGTCAATGCAGTTCGGGCCGGGGACTTGCTTGTCATGGATTCCTCCTGAATCGCAGAAGTTGTGTGGTTCTCAGAAAGTTGAATGCATGGCCACTGGCCCGCTCGCAGGAGCAAGCCAAGAAGAGATTACGATTGTCTTGGGAGAGAAAACCTAGACGACTAGCAACGCAGGGCGGTCAGCAAAGGCAAGAGAGGCAAGCTGGACGCATCACGCTCGATTTCTAGCTCGGAATGTTCGGAGCGCAAAAAACAGAGCGAAGTGACCGCCATCAACACAATGAGAAGGGCGGACACTGCCGATCGCAACTGCAAGGATGCTCGATAGGCTCGAAAAGCCGTCGCTGGACCATAGACCGCAGTACGCGGTCCATGCCCAACCGGCATTGGGCACATGGACACCAGCGCAATCAACGCAATCAGAGTTAGACAGAGCAAGCCGCGAGCGCTCATTGCAACAAAAGTATCGCTTTGGAGGAGTCGAGCGTCAAGCGAACCAATGAGGAGGGTGTCGCCGCACGCACGGTGGGGAGCCTCCGCTTGAAATCTGGTGCTATACTAACGGGCCAGCCGTCTAACCAACACCTGATTTGCCGCGGAGAGGTGGCCGAGAGGCTGAAGGCGGCGGTTTGCTAAACCGTTGTACGCGCTAAAACGTGTACCGGGGGTTCGAATCCCCCCCTCTCCGCCATTCCTGAAAACAAAAGTTTTAGCCGCGTGGTTACGTTTTCCGGTTACATATTCAGCTTTTTCGCCGCGAACGAGTATTGACCTTCAAAGGATAAAACCGATGAAGGTCAAAAAGGTAAGCATCTACATCCGACTGTGCGACCAGCCGGGGCGACCGTTCAAGCGCCTGAAAGTGCGCAACCCCCGGCAGTGCGGCGAGCGCGACCACTACTGCCTGCGGATCGGCGGCAAGTGGGAGTTCTTTGCCGAGGACGACCCGGCGCGAACGGACCTGAACGCCGCCTTGTGACCTGACCGGGGATTTTTGTACCAGGTGAAATGAGAGAGAATTCACTTGGAGGAAGACCGGCCATGCCCATGAAGAGATACAAGGCGGAGCAGATTGTGAATTTGCTGCGGCAGATTGAAGTAGA
>Ga0209517_10000124_pt1 | contig 131616 bp, 138 predicted proteins | sample PeaSoiMetSII2010_FD_187695 | JGI IMG/M metagenome (GOLD analysis project Ga0209517, IMG submission 187695) | Peat soil microbial communities from Weissenstadt, Germany - SII-2010 (SPAdes) (version 2) | ecosystem: Environmental > Terrestrial > Soil > Wetlands > Peat | place: Germany...
CCCGCCGACGGTACGCCAGCGTCTTACGCGGCTGCATCAGCTTGCCCGCGCCGAGTTCCTCGCGCGGCGACATTAGTTTCAGCCGGCGACGAAGGTCACGACCACCCCGACCGCCGCATCGCTCGCCGGCAGGAACGCGACCAGGAAATGCGCGGTCTCTCCGGGCAGGAGCCGCGTCTTGGGCGGGTCGACGATCTTGATCGCGACGTCGTGCTGGCTGCCATCGCGCAGCACCACCCGCAGCTTCGGCACGGGACGGGGAACACCGACCTTGTCGGTGATGTCGCCTTCGACGATGAGACCGTCGACATTGCGGGTCGAGGTGACATTGGCGATGTCGAGCCCATCCCCCGGCGTGTCGGCTAGTCCGACCATGCTGTAGAGCCGCGCCGCCTGCGGCCAGAGCGCGACGATCCGGTCGTGCCCGAAATAGACGCCGGCGGCTGCCGCAGCGAGAAACAGCACGACGAACAAAGTCCCAAACCCGGCGCCGTGGCGCCGGCGCGGAGGCGGCGCGATGATCGCCGCGCGCGCGGTCGCTGTGAGAGACGATGCCGGTAGCGGCGGCGGCTCGTCGCGCAGCCGGCTCACCGGCGCCGGCGGCGGGGTCATATGGTGCCAACTATGGCCGCAATTGGCGCAACGGACGGTTCGCCCCGAGGGCCGGGACACCGCCCGATCGGCCACCTGATAGCGGGTATGGCAGGCGGGACAGATGAGGATCATTGCTCGCGATGATTGCGGATTTGCCCTTTTTTGTCGATTAGGTGCCGGCCATGGCCCAATCTCGGGGGCGCCAGCACGCGTTTTCTTGACTCGATTTGCGCCGGTCGGCAGGCTCGGCACCTATAAATGGAACAGGGCGGAAGCGGAATGTCAGCTGCCGGCGACGCGAACAGTGGTCCGCGGCTTTCCTCGGTACGAGGCTAGACCCCGCGTGGCGGTAGCAGACGGCGTCGAGACCCGCCCCCTTCTTCTCGACGTTCGCGACATTGCGGTGCGTTTTGGCGGAATTGTCGCCCTCGATGGCGTCTCATTCGGCATTGAAGAAGGACAGATACTCGGTCTGATCGGCCCCAACGGCGCCGGCAAGACCACGCTCTTCAACTGCGTCAGTCGGCTCTACGCGCCCAACCGCGGGGAAATCCTGTTTGAAGGGCGATCGATCTTGAGCCGGGCGCCGCACCGGATCGCCGAGATCGGCATCGCTCGCACCTTCCAGAATCTGGCGCTATTCGGCCCGCAAACGGTTCTCGACAATGTACGGATCGGCGCCCACGCCAAGAGCCGGAGCGACTTCGTGAGCGATGCATTGAAGCTGCCGTGGGTGCGGCAGCAGGAGGCCGCGATCACCGAGACCGCATGGTCGTTGTTGCGATTGCTCGAGCTGGAAGATGTCGCGCTGCGTCCGGCGGACGGACTGCCGCTCGGCACGCGGAAACGAGTGGAATTGGCGCGCGCTTTGGCGGCGCGGCCGAAGCTTGTGCTGCTCGATGAGCCGGCCGGTGGGCTCAATCACGAGGAGGTCGGCGAATTGGGCTCGCTGATCCGCCGCGTGCGCGATGAGCGACAGGTCACGGTGCTCCTGGTCGAACATCATATGAACCTGGTCATGTCGGTCTCCGACAAGGTCGTCGCGCTCGATTTCGGGCGCAAGATCGCCGACGGAACCCCCGCCGAGGTACAGCGTAACGAAGATGTGATCCGCGCCTATCTCGGAACCACCCGGGAGTACGCGGCATGATGCTCGAGGTCACCGGGCTCGACGCGTTCTACGGGCAAAGCCAAGCGCTACACGGCGTCGGCTTTGCGATCGAGGAGGGCCACATCCGCACGTTGCTCGGCGCCAATGGCGCCGGCAAGACCACAATCTTGCGCGCGCTTTGCGGCATGGTGCGCACGCGCGGCGACATCGTCTTCGATGGCAAGCATGTCGCCGGCTGGTCGACCGAGGACGTTGTTCGGCTGGGCGTCGCGCATGTACCTGAGGGGCGCGGCACGTTTGTACGGCTGACCGTCGAGGAGAATTTGCAGCTCGGCGCGATGACCCGCCGCGGCCGGCGCGAGATCGCCAACGACATCGAACGCGTTTATGTCAACTTTCCGCGCCTCAAGGAACGGCGCGCGCAACAGGCCGGCACGCTGTCGGGCGGCGAGCAGCAGATGCTGGCGGTCGGACGCGCGCTGATGCTGCGCCCACGACTGCTGCTGCTCGACGAGCCGTCTTTCGGCCTTGCTCCGCTGCTCGTCGAGGAGCTGTTCGGGATCCTGCGCCGGGTCAACGCTGAAACGGGCGTCGCGATGCTGATCGTCGAGCAGAATGCCGCGTTGGCTCTCGAGCTCGCCGAACACGCCTACCTGCTCGAAACTGGCCACATCGTCTTGGACGCGCCAGCCGGGGTGATCGCCGCCGACGAAGCCGTCCGTCGCTCGTATCTCGGGTACTGAGCATGATCCTCCCAGATAGAAGCGTCTGCGTTGCGCGTGGGTGCGACGATCCGCTAGGCGCGGCGCGACAGGCGATGCCGCACATCGTTGGAGCGCCGCAACGACGCGGGCGCCCGCCCGCTCGCACCCCAGAGGGCCGCGGTCTTTTGCCCCGCAGGTTCGTCGAAGGGCTCGCCCGTAGTCCGGGCTACGGGCCTTCGCCCTTCTCCAGCCCGCGACGCAAAATCCCTGCGGCGCAGGCGTTCCTATCCGGGAGGATCATGCCCTAGATGGAATTGCTGCTGCAACAGGTGATGGCGGGGCTGGCGAACGGGGCAATTTATGCCTGCATGGCGCTCGCCGTGGTGATGATCTACCAGGCGATCGACCATCTCAATTTTGCCCAGGGCGAGATGGCGATGTTCTCGACCTACATCGCCTGGCAGCTGATCGCTTGGGGCCAACCCTACTGGGTGGCCTTTGCCCTTTCGATCGTCGTGTCGTTCGTGGCCGGGGTTCTGATCGATCGGGTCCTCTTTCGACCGATCCAGCGTGCGCCGATCCTGAGTCAGGTTGTCGCGTTTATCGCGTTGTTCAGCATCATTAACAGTTCCGCCGGCCAGATCTGGGATTTCACCATCAAGAGCTTCCCGACACCGTTCGGGCACACGCCCCTCTTTGGCACCACGCTCATCGATACGCATGAGGCTGGCATGATCGGGGTGACGGTGATCATGCTCGCGTTGCTCTATGTGTTCTTCCGCGGCACGCGGCTGGGCCTGGCAATGCGGGCCGCGGCGGCCAATCCGGAGTCGGCCCGGCTGGTTGGTATCCGGGTCGGCTGGATGACGGCGCTCGGCTGGGGCATGGCGGCGGCGATCGGCGCCGTCGCCGGAATGCTGATCGCGCCGGTCGTGTTCCTCGAGCCAAACATGATGCTTGGGGTACTGCTTTATGGCTTTGCCGGCGCGGTGCTGGGCGGGCTAACTAGTCCCGTCGGCGCGGTCGCTGGCGGGTTCGCCGTCGGCATCATCGAGAACCTGGCAGGCAGTTTCATCCCCTATGTCGGACGCGAGCTGAAGCTGACGATCGCGCTGGTGCTGATCGTCGTCGTGCTGATGTTCCGCCCAAGCGGCCTGTTCGGCCGCCGTGTGGTGAGCCGGGTATGACGATGATACCTAAAGAAGCCGACGCGGACATCGCGACGGTGCCAGTGCAGCGGACGCTGCGGCTCCGACCGAGCGCGCGCCATATCGTCATCGCTGGCACGATCGCGCTTGCCTTGACGGTGCCGTGGATAGCCACAAGTTTTGTCACCTTTCAGCTCACTCAGGTGATGATCTACGGTCTGGCGATCCTCGGCCTCAACGTGTTGACCGGTTTTAACGGTCAGTTTTCATTGGGGCACAGCGCTTTCTATGCCATCGGCGCCTATACGACGGCGATCCTGATGCACAACTACGACATCGCTTATTATTGGACCTTGCCGGCGGCCGGCGCCGTGTGCTTCGTGATCGGCTTCCTATTCGGCTTGCCGGCCCTGCGGCTACAAAACCTTTATCTGGCACTCGCCACCTTCACGCTCGCGGTGGCGATGCCGCAAATCCTCAAGTTCCACGGGCTCGAGGCCTGGACTGGTGGGGTCCAGGGTCTCGACGTGAACCAGCCGGATCCACCATCCTTTCTGCCGATCGATGGCGATCAGTGGCTCTATTACTTCACCCTCATCGTGGTAATCGTGATGTTCGCCGCAGCGTCGAACCTGATCCGCAGCCGGAGCGGACGGGCGATCAAGGCGATCCGCGACAACCCGATCGCCGCGGCGGCGATGGGGATCAATACCTCGCTTTACAAGACGCTGACCTTTGGCGTCAGCGCCCTTTACACCGGCGTTGCCGGTGCGCTCGGGGCGTTGGCTGTGGCTTTTGTCGCGCCCGACAGCTTCACCATCTTCTTATCGATTTCGCTGCTCGTCGGCTTGGTGGTGGGCGGGGTCGGGTCGATCCCGGGCTGTCTGTTCGGCGGGCTTTTCGTGCTGTTTGGGCCCAACATCGCCGAGTACGTCGCGACGCGTCTGTTTCACGCAATTGACGTTATTTCGGGCGGATTGATCGTCTTTCGAGTGTCGCAAAGCAACGCCCTAGGCCTTACCGGAGTGGTTTACGGCGTGATCTTGCTGATCGTCATATTTGTCATGCCTGCAGGCGCGGCCGGCTTCGTGCGATTTGCCGTGTCCTGGTTGGCGCGTTTGCGGCAAACTCGACCTGGAGGCACCGAAGGAGGAAAACTATGAAGCAACTCACCCGTCGCAGCATTCTTGCCGCCGCTCCTGGCGCACTCGCCTTTACCGGCGCGTTTCTGTCGATCCACCCCGCTCGCGCCAAGAATTACGGTCCCGGGGTCACGGACACTGAGATCAAGATCGGCAATACCTGCTTCTACACGGGGCCGGCATCGTCATACGGCACAATCGGCAAGGCCATGGCCGCCCACTACAAGATGATCAATGATCAGGGCGGGGTTAATGGCCGGTTGATCAACTTCCTCTCCTACGACGACGCCTATAGCCCGCCGAAGACGGTCGAGCAGACCCGCAAGCTGGTTGAGCAGGATGGGGTGCTGTTGGATGCGGGTCCGCTCGGCACCCCCACCAATAGCGCCATCTGGCATTACATGAACGAAAAGAAGGTGCCGCAACTTTTCGTTTCGACCGGCGCCACCAAGTGGGACGACCCTAAAGGTCACCCGTGGACGATCGGCTGGCAGCCCAATTACCAGAGCGAAGGCCGCATCTATGCGGCGTACATCCTGAAAAGCAAAGCCGACGGCAAGATCGGCGTGCTCTACCAGAACGACGATTTCGGCAAGGACTATCTGAAGGGGGTCAAGGACGGGCTTGGCGACAAGGCGAGCTCGATGGTGATCGTCGAAGCCTCTTATGAGACCACTGATCCGACGGTCGAGTCACAGGTGGTCGACATGAAGGCCAAAGGCGTCGATGTCTTCGTCAACACGGCAATCCCCAAATTCGCCGCGCAGGCAATTCGGAAGGCGGCCGAGATCGAATGGAAGCCGCTTCATATCCTCAGCAGCATCGGCTCTTCGTTTGCCGCGACGCTGAAGCCGGCCGGGTTGGAAAACGCGAAGGATATAGTCTCGGATTTCTATCTGAAGGATCCGACCGATCCGCAGTGGAAGGACGATCAGGGCTACAAGGATTGGGTCGCTTTTATGGATAAGTACTACCCGGAGGGCGACAAGAGCGATCTCGGCAACGTCTATGGCCCGAGCAACGCCGCGTCGGTAATACAAGTGCTCAAGCAATGTGGCGACGAATTGACGCGCGAGAACGTGATGAAGCAAGCGGCGAGCCTCAAGGATTTCACGGTGCCGATGCTGCTGCCGGGGATCAAGATCAACACCAGCCCGACCGATTTCGCACCGGTGAAGCAGGTGCAGATGGGCAAGTTCGACGGGCAGCGCTGGCAGCTCTTTGGCGACCTCATCGCCGGGGCGGTCGGCTGATCGAACTCGGCGCCGGGTCCGCCACTGCCTCGGACCCGGAGCCGCCCGCCCCAATCTGTCGGTAAGGCGCCCTCACTGCCTCTGCTGGCCGGCGGCTGGACGGCCTTGCGGCGGCTGTGCCAAGGTCGCAGGCGCCGTCCCATGAGGGCAGGCGCACAGGGGTGGAAAGTCTCGGAGAGGCGGGTGGTCAGACTGGAGAACGTCGGCAAGCGTTACGGCACCGATGCCGAAATCCTGTGCGATGTCTCCATGCAACTAGATCCGGGCGGGTTCTACTTCCTGACCGGTGCCAGCGGGGCCGGCAAGACCACGTTATTGAAGATCATCTATCTCGCCGAGCCCCCGTCACGCGGCAACTTCACCCTGTTCGGTACCGATATCGCCACAACCGACCGCGCGACCCATAGCTCGCTGCGGCGACGGCTTGGCATCGTCTTCCAGGATTTCCGCCTGGTTGAGCATTTGAGCGTCCGCGACAACGTCGCGCTGCCACTGCGGATCGCCGGCGCACCTGAGCGCGAGATCCGCGAGAACGTCCCCGAGTTGCTGGGCTGGATGGGGCTCGACGGCAAGCTCGACTTCCGGCCGGCGACCTTATCGGGCGGCGAGCAGCAGCGTGTCGCCATCGCCCGCGCCATCGTCCGCCGGCCCGATCTTCTCATCGCCGACGAACCGACGGGCAATGTCGACGACGACATCGCGATGCTGCTGGTGCGCGTGTTTGAACGCATCAACAAGCTGGGTACCACGGTGCTGATCGCGACGCACGACATCGCGTTCGCGCGCCAGTTTACCCATCGCCGCTTTCATCTCGACCGGGGTGCGTTGTCGGTCGCCAGTCACGCCACCCACTCGCGATGATCGCGACCTTCCCCCTACCCCGGCAATTGCGGCTGGACTTGCCCCTTCGTCAGGACGCGTCGGACCGCTTCCTGCCGTGGATCATCGCACTGATGGTTTACCTGGCGGCGGCAGGCGGGGTTGTGCTGATCTGGCTGGGCGACGCGCTCCACAATTGGAATTCGGAACTGGCCAGCACCTGGACGCTGCAGGTACCGGCCGATGCCTCCGCAGTGCGGATCGAGCTGACCCTGGGCGCGCTGCGGCAGACCAAGGGCATCGTCTCGGCGCGCCTGCTCGACCCGGCAGAGACCGCCAAGCTGCTCGAACCCTGGCTCGGAAAGTCGGTGCCGATCGATACCCTGCCGCTACCGAGGCTCATTGATATTCAGGTCGACCCGGCGACGCCGATCAATCTCGAGCCGCTGCGTAAACAACTCGAATCGATCGTCCCCAATGCCCAACTCGACAACAATAGCTCGTGGCTGGGGGACATGCGCAAATTCGCCCGCCGCATCGAGGGGGTGATCGGCGTCGGTGTCGTCGTCGTCACCCTGCTGATCGTGACGACCGTGGTGTTCATCGCGCGCATCGGCTTGGCAATCCACCGTTCGGTCATCGAGCTCTTACACCTGCTCGGTGCGCAGGACGCCTATATCGCGCGCCAGTTTCAGGTACATGCGCTGTGGCTTGGCCTGCGCGGCGGGGTCATTGGCGACGTTGCCGCGGCGGTAACCGTGGCCGTCCTGGCACCCGCCAGTCATGTACTCATGGCACCAATGCCCGCCGCGACCCATGGCATCTTCGACTGGCGCCTCTGGCTGCTACTGATCGCCACGCTGCTGGCGGCCGGTGGCGTGGCGATGATAACGGCGCGGATCACCGTATTGCTCCAATTGGCCCGCCTGCTCTGATGCGCTGGCGGCGTGCACTCAAGCTCACCGTACTCGGCCTTGCTTTGCTCGGGCTCATCTGGCTGGGCGGGCTTGTGTGGTTTGTTCACGGCTCGCTGACGATGGCGATCGATCGCACGACCCAAACCGACGCCATCGTGGTGCTGACCGGAGGGCGGCTGCGCGTCGAGACCGCGCTCAACCTCCTCACCGCCGGTCGCGCGCAAAAGCTGTTCATCTCCGGCGTCAATCCGCATGTCGATCGGGTCGCATTGCTGCGCGTCGCCGGACGGACGGACGAGGGCGACGCCGATCGCATCGAGATCGGTCATGAGGCCGAAAATACGCTGGGCAACGCGCGTGAGACGGCGGAGTGGATGCAGCACCAGGGCTATCGAAGCCTGCGCCTCGTCACGAGCTGGTACCACATGCGCCGCAGCCTCCTCGAATTCAAGCGAGCGATGCCGGACACGCTGATCGTCGCCGAGCCGGTCTTCGCCGCGCATAGCGACTCGCAGGCGTGGTCGGATTGGTTCGACGTCGCGATGCTGACGGTCGGGGAATACGACAAATTCCTCGCGACCTTGGTACGGCCGCAGCTCGCCGCGTTCTGGCCGCGCGCGGCGCTGTCGAGCCAGGCTGCCCGCTTCGTAGCTGAAGCGGCGACGATTTCCGCGGCCAATCGCCGGCAATGATCCGGCTGCTGCGCGCGCTGCTGTTCAACATCGCGTTCTACATCGACACGGTGGTGATGGGTGTTTTGGCGCTGCCGTTCCTGCTAACGCCGCGGCGTACCTGCATGCGGTTCGGCCGGTTCTGGGCGCAGACCGTGCTGTTTCTGGTGAAATGGACGGTCGGGCTCGACAGCGAAATTCGCGGCCGCGAGAACATCCCGCCTGGGGGATGCCTGATCGCGATGAAGCATCAGTCGATGTGGGACACGCTGATCCTGCCGCCGCTGCTCGGCGACCCGGCGGTGGTGATCAAGCGCGAGCTGCAATTCGTCCCCTTCTATGGCTGGTACGCCACGCGATCGGGTTCGATCTTCATCGACCGTAAGGGCGGCGCGGGAGCGCTGCGTCGCATGATCGGCGCCGCCAAACGAGCGATCGCGATGGGCCGGCCAGTGGTGATTTTTCCGCAGGGAACCCGCACTCGGCCCGGCTTGCCGGTCGAGGACATGCCGTATCAGCCCGGGATCGCGGCGCTCTACCGCGAGCTGGCGGTGCCGCTGTTGCCCGCCGCGGTCAATTCCGGGCTGTATTGGGGCCGCCGTGCTTTTGTGAAGCGCCCGGGGCGCATCATCCTGGAGTTTCTTCCGCCAATCCCGCCCGGCTTGCCGCGGCGCGAGGTAATGCGGGAGCTCGAGATGCGGATCGAAACCGCGACCGCGGCGCTCGAACGCGAAGGCGCCGCCTCACCGTGACTTGGGCGCCGCGATGAAATCCGCGATGGCATCGATCACGCCCGGAGCGATCGGCAGCTTAGGGTCGAAGTAGGTTTTCAAATTGTAGTTCCGGTTATCGGAGGTAACCGTCTTCAGCACGTGATTGACGTCAGGGAGAAGCACGAGCTTTGCGCTAGCGTCTGCCGCTTCGAGGAGGCGCGCGTCATCCGCGTTGACCTGGATGTCGTGCTCGCCCTGAAGGACCAGAACCGGGCCCTTGTAGCTGGCGAGTAGCTTCGGCGGATCGTAGGAAAACAGATCGATCAGAAAGCCCTGCACCGCCGCCGGGAAGATCGCCGCGATCTCCGGGGGGTCTTTCGATACGTCGACCCGACGGCCGGCGACGAGCTCGTCGATATCGTGAAAGGCTTCCTCCTGGATCGGCGCGTTAGCCGGGTTCGACCGTATCTGGTCCTTGATCAGCTCGGCGAACGGGCGGCCCGGCGTGGCCACAAGCAAGAGGCCGCAAATATCGGACGGGTTGTCCTTGGCCGCCGCCATCGCCACCAACCCGCCCTCGCTGTGCCCCAGCACCCAGATGCACTTGCCACCGGTCTGCTTGAGGATCGTGGTGGCCCAACTGTGCACGTCGCTAGCATAGTCGGCGATGGTGACGTCGTTGGCGTTGGGGATAGCGGCCGCGCTGGAGCGCATGCCGCGCTTATCGATCCGCACCGAGGCGATCCCACGCGCCGCCAAGCCCTCGGCCAACAGCTTGTAGGTGTCCGCATTGAGTCCATGCAGGCTGTTGCCGTCCCGGTCGACCGGCCCGGAGCCGGGAATGATCAGCACGACCGGCGCGTCAGCCTTGCCGGGCGACACCATCAGCCCCTTAAGCGGTCCCTTCGGCCCCGGCGCCTCGATTTCGGTCTCGACCGGATCGGCGAAAGCAGAACCAAGCGCCAAAGTCATAGAAAAAACAACGACGAAGCCTGTCAGTCCACCTCGCAATGTCGTGCTCCGCGATTAGGTAAAAGAGAACAAATATGCTACATTATACGGTCCCCGCGTCCGGCGAGAAAAACATGGTCAGCATCGCCTCGATCTCGCAGCAGATCTGGGACATGAAGTACCGGCTGAAGGCGCCGGCGCACGGCAGCGTGCCGGGCGAGCCGATCGACAAGACGATCGAGGACACCTGGCGGCGGGTCGCGACGGCCCTGGCCGAGCCGGAAAAAGACCCTGGCACATGGGCCAAGCGCTTCTACGAGGCAATGGACGATTTCCAGTTCCTTCCCGCCGGCCGGGTCGTCGCCGGCGCCGGCAGCGCGCGCGACGTAACGCTGTTCAATTGCTTTGTCATGGGCGCCATTCCCGATGACATGGGCGGCATCTTCGCGCATTTGCGCGAAGCGGCGCTGACGATGCAGCAGGGCGGCGGCATCGGCTACGATTTCTCGACCTTGCGGCCCAAGGGCACGCTGGTCAAAGGCGTCGGCGCCGACGCCTCCGGCCCGCTGTCGTTCATGGACGTCTGGGACGCGATGTGCCGCACCATCATGTCGGCCGGCTATCGCCGCGGCGCGATGATGGCGACCTTGCGCTGCGACCATCCCGACATCGAGGCCTTTGTCGAAGCGAAGCGTGAGCCGGGCCGGCTGCGCATGTTCAACCTGTCGGTCCTCATTACCGACGCCTTTATGAAGGCGGTCGAGGACGATTCCTCGTGGGAGCTGACTTTCAACGGCGCGGTCCACCACTCGCTGCCGGCGCGCGATCTGTGGGACAGAATCATGCGCGCGACCTACGCTTATGCCGAGCCGGGCGTCATCTTCATCGACCGGATCAACCGGCGTAACCCGCTCTATTATTGCGAGGAAATTCACGCGACCAACCCGTGCGGCGAACAGCCGCTGCCGCCCTACGGCGCGTGTCTGCTGGGCTCGCTGAACCTCGCCCGATTTATCGACGAACCGTTTACGGCACAGGCGCGGCTCGACACCAAGCGGCTCGCCGCGATCATCCCCGACGTCGTGAGGATGATGGACAACGTCATCGACATTTCGCGCTTCCCGCTGCCGCAGCAGAAGGACGAGGCGCAACAGAAGCGGCGCATCGGCCTCGGCATCACCGGGCTCGCCGACGCGCTGATCCTGTGCGGGCTGCGCTACGGCTCCAAGGAAGCGGTCGCCGCGACCGAGACCTGGCTGGGCCTCATCGAACACGAAGCCTATCTCGCTTCGGCCGCGCTCGCCGCCGAGAAAGGCCCCTTCCCGCTGTTCGACAAGGAGAAGTACCTCGCCGGCGAAACCGTCGCAGCGCTCGACGACGAGGTGAAGGCGGCGATCGCCAAACACGGCATTCGCAACGCTCTACTCACCTCGGTCGCACCAACCGGCACGATCTCGCTGTTCGCCGACAACGTATCCTCAGGGATCGAGCCGGTGTTCGCCTACCGCTACACCCGCTCGATGCTGATGCCCGACGGCTCGCATCGTGAGGAGGAGGTCAGCGATTTCGCCTACCGCCTATTCCACCGGCTGAAAGGCGAGACCGCGCCGCTGCCGGATTATTTCGTCGATTCCCAGAGTCTCACCCCAGAAGACCATCTTGTCATGCAGGCGGCGGTGCAGCGCCACATCGACAGCTCGATCTCGAAGACGATCAACCTGCCGGCCGATATCGCCTTTGACGATTTCAAGGACATCTACGCCCGCGCCTATGCGATGGGCTGCAAGGGCTGCACGACCTATCGCCCCAACGAGGTCACTGGCGCGGTGCTCGAAGCCCGGCCGGAGACCCCCGCCGCCCGCCCCGAGCAGGCGGAATTGCCGCTGCCCGCTCCCATCGCCACACCGAAGCCGGCCGACATCTACGAGGCGGGCGGCGTCGTCTATATGTCGCAGCCGCTGTCACGGCCCGAGGCGCTTCCCGGCCAGACCTACAAGATCAATTGGCCGGAAACCGAACACGCCATGTACATCACGATTAACGACGTGGTGCAGGACGGACGGCGGCGGCCGTTCGAGATTTTCATCAATTCCAAGAACATGGAGCACTACGCCTGGACCGTCGCGCTGACCCGGATGATCAGCGCGGTGTTCCGCCGCGGCGGCGACGTGTCGTTCGTCGTCGAGGAGATGAAGGCGGTGTTCGACCCGCGCGGCGGCGCCTGGATGGAGGGTCGCTACGTGCCCTCGCTCTTGGCCGCGATCGGCGATGTCATCGAGCGCCATATGATCGATATCGGTTTCTTGCCGTCGCGCGAGCGGGACCACGGGATACGCACGGCCCAGGTCGTCAACCTGACGCCGCCATCCTCGGGCGCCCTGCCCGGCCCGCGCCTGCGGCAATGCCCCAAATGCGGCCAGGCGGCGCTAATCCGCAGCGAAGGCTGCGATCAGTGCACCAACTGCGATTACTCGAAGTGCGGGTAGGCGACGCGCTCTGAACAGGTTCCAGGCCACTCAGTTAAAATTTGTGCATCGCAATAAATTATAACTTATGAGGCGAGTTCTCTTTCGCCTCATCATATTGCATTGCAATATTTACGCGCTATATCCGATCGGGGTAGGAGGCGCCGCAAAGATCCGAAGGGGCTGCGCCATGTGGGGCTATACCGCTCGGGAGAGCGAGTTTCTCGATGCCGATCGGCCGCGTGGCGAACTGGCCGTGCGCGCCTTAGCGATGCCGTGCGACACCGACCCGGCCGGCGATATCTTCGGCGGCTGGATCATGTCGATGATGGACTCAGCTGGCGCGATCACAGCAACCCGCCGCGCCGAGGGGCGTGTCGTGACGGCATCCGTCAGCCACATCTCGTTCCTGCGACCGGTCAAGGTCGGCGACGTCGTGTGCTGCTACACCGATGTGATCTCGGTCGGCACGACCTCGATGCGGCTCTGCGTCGAGGTCTGGGTGCTGCGCCAAGGACGCGGCAACCGAATCAAGGTCACCGCGGCGGAATTCACCTTTGTGTCGCTCGATGAGGCCGGCCGCCCGCGCCCGATCGGCGGACGCCGACCCGCTTTAGCCCGTCGCGACTAGCTCGGCAGCTGATCCCCGTCCGGCGGCACCGCGACCTCGAATGCGTTGGTGACGCCGCACAGCACCGTGAAGTTGTGGGCGATCGTGATCAACTCGGTCATCCACTGCGCGTCGTGCTTGGTGAGGAGCCGGTTGAACACCGGATAGTCGACCCGGTTGGTGCGCAACAGCTGTCGCGTCAGGTTGACGATATCGCGTTCCTCCTCGGGCAGGCCCGACGCATCGCCCTTGGCGCGCAGGATGTCGATGGTCTTGGCGTCAACCCCGGCGCGCTGGGCGGCGCCGACCTGGGCCGACCAGACATAGGCGGACTCCTTTTCACGCACCGCGGCGAGGATCGCGTGCGACAGCAGCCGCGGCTCGACGATGCAGTCGTTGCGGTTGAACTTGACCAGGGCCAGCATCTTATCGGCCAACTTCGGGCTGTTCAGGAACACGCTGAACGGGCCGCGGATGCGGCCGAAGACGCCAATGACATCTTCGGCGACGTGTTGCGCATCGGCGGGAACCTGGCTCTTGTCGTGGATCGGCGTCGCTCTCGGCATGGCTTCCTCCCTTATTTCAAACCCGGATAGGCCTTGCCCCAATCGTCGAGATAGACGACCTCGGAGAGCGGCCCGCGCCCCAACGGCCCGAAATTGCCCATCGGCCAGCCGATCGGCAGGATGGCGTAGGATTTGAACCCCTTGGGGATGCCCATCGCCTCGTCGCATTCCTTGCCGTAACCGGTGTGCCGGGTGGTCAACGTCGAGCCGAGGCCGAGCGCACGCGCCGCCAGCAGCATGTTCTGCACCGCCGGGTAGATCGACGAACCGGCGGTGTAAGTCGGGGTCTCGCCTTCGAGGCAGGCGACGATCCAAACCGGCGCCTCGTGGTAATGGTCGGTCAGGTATTTCACCGCGTCGTGCTGCCGGGCATAGGCCGCAGGGTTTGAGCCTGGCGGGGGTGCGCTGGTGGCGTAGCGAGGCCCGAGCACCTCATCGTACAGCCGCTTGTAATAGGCCTGAACCGCCTTCTTCTTCGCCATGTCCTTCAGCACCAGGAACTTCCAGCGCTGGGTATTGCCGCCGCTCGCCGCCGCCTGCCCGGCGCGCAGGATTTTGAAGATCAGCTCGTCCGGCACAGGATCGGGCTTGAGCCGCCGCATTGCCCGCATGGTTTGCATGACATCGAAAACGTCTTGGCTCAGCGGAACATTGTGCGGCATGCGGCCCTCCCTCGGCGCGGCGTGGTATCTGTGCTGACTGTAGAGTAATTTTGCGCAACCCGACAAACCGAGAATGCCGATGCCCTACGCCCATCCCGAAGCGCTGGTTTCGACCGAATGGCTGGCCGCGCATCTCGCCGATCGGCACGTCCGCGTGCTCGACTCCTCGTTCAAGCAGCCAGGCATCGCCCCGACCGCACGCGCGGATTACGATGCCGGCCACATCCCTGGCGCTGTGTTCTTCGACATCGACGGTGTCGCCGAGCCCGGCACGAGCCTGCCGCACATGATCCCCTCGGCCGAGCGCTTCGCGGCGAAGATGGCCGAGCGCGGCATCGGCAACGCAGACAAGGTGATTATCTATGACGCCAACGGCTTGTCCTCGGCCGGGCGGGCGTGGTGGCTGCTGCGCCTCTTCGGCCACGACAATGTCTCGCTGCTCGATGGTGGACTCCCGAAATGGAAGGCGGAGGGACGGCCGCTCGAAACCAAGGCGCCGGCGGTCCCACGGCGGGAGTTCACCGCCCGCTTCGACCCGGTGCTGGTGCGCGACAAGGCGGCGGTGCTGGCCAATGTGGCTAGCAAGCGCGAACAGGTCGTCGATGCCCGGGCCGCGGGCCGCTTCGACGGCAGCGCCGAAGAAACCTGGCCGGGACGCCGACGCGGTCACATTCCTGGCAGCCGCAACCTGCCGTTCGACCAGATGACCGACCCGAAGACCAAGCAGCTCAAGAGCGTGGAGGAATTGCGGAAGCTGTTTGCTGGCGCCGGGATCTCGCTCGACAAGCCAATCGTCACCAGCTGCGGATCAGGGGTTACGGCCTGCGCTCTCGCCTTCGGCCTCCACCTGATTGGCCACGACCGTGTGGCGATCTATGACGGGTCGTGGTCGGAATGGGGATTGCCCGACGGACCGCCCATCGAGACCGGACCGGCAAGATAGCGTGCGATGGCGCTGATCCACGACACCGTCACGTATCTCGAGATGTTCGAGCGGCCGCCGCCGCTGCCCAGCCCGCCGCCGCTCGGTAAGATCGCGTTGATGCGGGCTGAAGCCTGCACCGTGTCGTTCTACCGCTATCTCTATGAGACGGTCGGCACGCCCTGGGTATGGTTCGAGCGGCGCTTATGGAGCGACGAAACGCTCGCCGCCGAGCTGGCGAAGGAAACGACCGAAATCTTCGTGCTCTATGCCGGTGGGGTGCCGGCTGGGTATTTCGAACTCAACACCGCCGAGCCCCGGGACAGCGAGCTCTGCTATTTCGGGCTGGCCTCGGAGTTCATCGGCCGCAGGCTCGGGCCGTTTTTGCTCAATGCGGCGATCGAGCAGGCGTGGTCACGCCCGATCGGGCGGTTCTGGGTGCATACCTGCACCTTCGACCACCCGCGGGCGCTCCCACTCTACCAGCGCGCCGGGTTTGTCGTTTACGCCCAGCGCCCGGTGATGTTTGAGGACCCGCGCGAACGCGGCATCCTGCCGCGCTCGCTCCAGCATCCGCGCCTGCCGCCTCTTGAGGAAGCCTAGCCAGCGCTTCAATGCGCCAAGATCTGGCTGAGGAAGGTTCGCGTGCGGTCGCTTTTCGGGCTGGCGAAGAAATCCTTGGGTGGCGCCCGCTCGATGACTTCGCCACGATCCATAAACACCATCATGTCGGCGACGGTACGGGCGAACCCCATCTCGTGCGTCACGCAGACCATGGTCATGCCTTCTTCGGCAAGCCCAACCATCACGTCGAGGACTTCCTTGATCATCTCGGGGTCGAGCGCCGAGGTCGGCTCGTCGAACAGCATGATCTCGGGCTTCATGCACAGAGAGCGGGCGATCGCGACGCGCTGCTGCTGACCGCCGGAAAGCTGGCCCGGGTATTTGTCGGCCTGATCGGGGATGCGCACCCGCTCGAGATAATAGCGGGCCGTCTCTTCGGCCTCCTTTTTTGGCAGCTTGCGTACCCAAATCGGCGCCAGGGTCAGGTTCTGCAGCACCGTCAAATGCGGGAATAGATTGAACTGCTGAAACACCATGCCGACTTCGCGCCGCACCGCGTCGATGTTCTTCATGTCGGCGTTGAGCTCGATGCCGGCGACGACAATGCGGCCCTGCTGATGTTCCTCGAGCCGGTTGATGCAACGGATCATCGTCGACTTGCCCGAGCCCGAAGGCCCGCAGACGACGACCTTTTCGCCCTTGGCAACCTGCAGATTGATGTCCTTCAGGACATGGAACTCGCCATACCATTTGTGGACGGCCTGCAGCTCGATCATCGGGCCCGAGCCCGCCTTGCTGTCGCTCATCGCCGCTTTCCCCGGTTGAACTCGCGCTCCAAGAGCTGGCTGTAACGCGACATAAAAAAGCAGAAGCTCCAGTAAATCACCGCGATGAAAACATCCGCTTCGACGTAAAAGCCCTGCCAACTCGAGTCGGTCAGGGCGAACTCGGTCGCACCCAGCAAATCGAACAAGCTGACAATGACGACAAGAGAGGTGTCCTTGAACGTGCTGATAAAGCTGTTGACCAGCGGCGGGATCACCATGGTCAGCGCTTGTGGCAGCACGATCAGGCGGGTCCGCTGGATATAGGAGAGGCCGAGAGCATCGGCCGCCTCGATCTGGCCGCGTGGTATCGCTTGTAGCCCGCCGCGCACGATTTCGGCCAAGTACGCGCCGGAGAACAAGATGAAAGCAATCTGCGCCCGCAACAGTTTGTCGATCGTTACCCCCGCCGGTAGGAACAGCGGGAGCATCAAGGATGCCATGAACAGTACGGTGACGAGTGGCACGCCGCGGACCAGCTCAATGTAGCCGATGCAGATCGCGCGAACCGCAGGTAGCTTCGAACGGCGTCCGAGCGCCAACAGGATGCCGAACGGAAAGCCGACCAACATGCCGACCACCGCGAGGATCAAGGTGAGCGGCAACCCGCTCCACAGCGCCGTCTCGACCGGGCGCAGCCCCAGACCGCCCGCCATCAGCCAGAAGACGGCCGAAAGCCCAACGAACCAAGCGATCGCCAACTGACGTCCCCAGAGCCGGCGATTGCACGCAGCCAGGATCATCAGCAAAAAAATGACGATCACGGCGACCGGTCGCCAAACCTGATCGACCGGATAGCGGCCGAACAAGATGAAGCGGAACTTCTCGGTGATGAATGCCCAGCAGGCGCCACCACTGTGACAGGCCGCTCCGTTCGGCGCGCTCCAGATCGCGTCGATCAATCCCCAACGAATGACCGGCGGGATCGCCACGGCCAGCAACACAGCGCAGAGCAGCGTGAGGATCGAGTTGAAAACGCCGCTGAAGAGGTTCGCGCGCAACCAGCCGATGATGCCTGTCGAGCGCGGCCGCGGCGCCTGCGCAGCGATCGGTATGCCCTGGGTGAGGTCGGCCATCGCCTAGCGCTCGACCAGCGCGACGGCGCGGTTGTAGATGTTCATCGCCAGTGAGATCGCCAGGCTGATGAAGAGGTAGACCGCCATGATCATAGTGACGCCTTCAACCGCCTGACCGGTCTGGTTCATCGTCGTGTTGGCGATCGAGACAAGATCGGGGTAGCCGATGGCGACCGCGAGCGAGCTGTTCTTCGTCAGCCCCAAATACTGGCTGGTCAGCGGCGGAACGATGACCCGCAATGCCTGCGGAAGCACAACGAGCCGCATGCGCTGCCCAGATTTGAGGCCCAATGCCATTGCCGCCTCGCTCTGACCCCAGCTGACCGCGAGAATGCCGGCGCGTACGATCTCGGCGATAAAGGTACCGGTGTAGATCACCAACCCGAGCAACAGCGCGGCGAATTCCGGCGACATCACGTCTCCGCCGCTAAAATTGAAGCCTTTCAGCACCGGCATATCGAGGGTCAGCGGGGCTCCGAAGCCAAGGAACACCACGACAGGTGCCCCGAGGACCAATCCAAGTCCGATCCAGCCGGTCGGTAATTGCCGTCCTGTCGCCGTCTGTTGCGTCTTGGCCCAAAGGCGAAATCCGATCATCGCGGCGATGCTGATACACAAGGCGATGCCCACCCAACCATAGGCGGGATTTGCCAACGGAACCGGGTAGGAGATACCCCGGTTGCTGACAAAGACATTGGGCAATACCTGCCACGCTTGCCGCGGTCCCGGCGCCATCTTGTTGAGCAGGCTCCACCAGAAGAAGAGCTGCAGCAGCAGGGGGATGTTGCGGAACGTCTCGACATAGATTTGAGCCATCTTGGCCACGAGCCAGTTGCCCGACAGTCGCGCCAGGCCCATCAGCGTCCCGAGGATAGTGGCTAGCACGATGCCGACGGCAGCAACCCGCAACGTGTTGGTCAAGCCAACGAGAAACGCGCGGGCGTACGTGTCAGCCGGCGAGTACTCAATGATCGACTCGCCGATGCCGAACGCGGCCTCGCGGCCGAGAAAACCGAACCCGGTCGCGATGTTTTGCCGGCCGATATTGCCGAGCATGTTGTGAACGACGAACGCGATAAACCCGACGACCGCGGCGACGAAGGCGATCTGATAGGCAATGCCGCGGATTTTCGGGTCGCGCCATGGAACCGGCCGAGCCGGGACAATGCCGAGGGAGGCTTCCTCGCTCGCCATCGCGCCCGCTCCTAGCGGCTACCCGGCGCCCTCTAGCGGATCGGCATCGCGTAGAGCAGTCCGCCCTTCGTCCACAGATTGTTGAGCCCGCGTTCCAGTTTCATCGGCGAGCCAGCCCCGATATTGCGTTCGAAGATATCGCCGTAATTGCCGACCGCCTTGATCTCGTTGTAGGCCCATTTCTCATAGTCATCGGTGCCGAACAGCGCCTTGCCCATGCCCGGGGTAACGCCGAGCATGCGCTTGATTGCCGGATCGTCGCTCTTCAGCATGTCGTCGACATTGGCCGTGGTGATGCCGATCTCCTCGGCCTGGATCAGCGCAAAGACAACCCAATCGACGATATCGTGCCATTGGTCGTCGCCCTGGCGGACGACCGGCGCCAGGGGCTCTTTCGAGATGCGCTCGGGCAGGATCATGTAGTCATCGGGGGTGCTCGCCCGGCCGATCCGTTGGGCGGCCAGCGCCGAGGCGTCGCCGGTCATGACGTCACAGCGGCCCGCGAAGAACGCAGCATAGACTTCGTCGATCTTTTCGATGACGACGGGCTTGTACTCCATCTTATTGGCGCGGAAATAGTCGGCGAGATTGAGTTCGGTCGTCGTCCCGGGCTGAACGCAAATCGTCGCGCCGTTCAGCTCCTTGGCGCTCTTGACGCCGAGCTTCTTGGGCACGAGGAAGCCCTGGCCGTCATAGAACACGACCGGGCCGAAATTGAGGCCGAGCTCGGTGTCGCGTTGCATCGTCCAGGTGGTGTTGTTCGACAGGATGTCGACTTCCCCCGATTGCAGCGCGGTGAAACGCTGCTGCGCGGTCAGTGGCACATATTTGACCTTGCCGGGGTCGCCGAAGATCGCGGCTGAGAGCGCCTTGCAGATATCCACGTCGAAACCGGCGTAAACGCCTTGCGCATCGGGCTGGGCATAGCCCGGAATACCGGTTGGTACGCCGCAGCTGAACCCGCCGGCCGCCTTGATCTTGTCGAGCGTCGGCCCCGCAAGCGCCGAGTTTGCCAAGGAAAATGCGATCACGAGCGCCGCGGCCGCCGTCAAGCCGATCCATCGTCCGATAAAATTGCGCACTGTTGCCCCCTCCGCTGGCCGCCGCTTGTCCGATTTCCATCGGCTTTTTTTTTTTTTTCGACGCTAGCACGGCGGCGGCGCGGCCATCAAACGCGACGGACGGTGAAGCAAGACCGGGGCCGTTCGAGGGTGGGCTTAAGCGCCGGTCTTCATATCGGCGATGATTTGCGCGGCGGCGGCGGCGGGGTTCGCGGCCTGGACGATCGGCCGGCCGACGACGAGGTAGTCGGCGCCGTCGGCGATCGCCTGTGCCGGAGTGCCCGAGCGCTTATGATCGTCGAGCGCGGTGCCGGCGAGCCTGACGCCGGGGGTGACGACCAGCAACCGCTCGGCGTCGAGGCGCTGGCGGATCGCGTTCGGATTGTCCTGCGGGCTGGCGATGATGCCGTCGACGCCGCAATCGTACGCGAAGCGTGTGCGCTCGGTGAGCAAGTCGGCGACGTTGCCGCTGTGACCCAGCTCGCGCAGGCCGCGCTCGTTGAGGCTGGTCAGCACCGCGACGACAAGGAGCTTCAGCGCGGCATTACCCCTACCCTCGACCGCCGCGCGAATGATGTCGCCGTCGCCATGGATGGTCACAAAGCTGACACCGCGCTCGGCGACCCGCTCGACGCCGCGCCGCACCGTCTCGCCGATATCGAACATCTTGGCGTCGAGGAAGACGTTCTTGCCGGCGCGCACCAGATCATCAAGAAAGGTCTCGAAGCCTGGCGCGAAGATCAGCCACAGCCCGAGCTTGAAGAAGCTGACGATACCGTCGAGTCGCGCCGTCATCTCTCGCGCCGCCGCGACGTCCGGCAGGTCGAGCGCGACGATCAGCCGGTCTTCCATGCGCGCGGGTACGATCCGGGCAGGCCGGGTCTCTGTCAGCATCGGCGATAACCCTTCAAGGATTGCGCCCGTCACCATTGCGAGGGCTCAACATACCGTCAAGCGGCCTTGGAAGCTGGCGGTTACGCAGGCAGGATACGGCCACCAATCGCGGGAGGCGGCGATGCCCAAGCAACAGATTCGCTCCGATAAGCTCCGCCAGCCGAGCGGTGTCTTTTCCCACGCGACCGCGATCGAGGTGGCCGGGCGGCTGGTGTTCATCTCCGGAATGACCGCGCGGCGGGCCGACGGCACGATCGCTGGGGTCGGCGACATCGAGGTGCAAACCCGCCAGGTCTGCGAGAACATCAAGGCCGCGGTCGAGGCGGCCGGCGGCTCGATGGACGATATCTGCCGCGTCGACGTCTACATCCGCAACATGGAGCAGTTCCACGCGATCCATAAAGTGCGCCGGGAGTATTTCCGCGAGCCGCTGCCCGCATCGACGATGGTCGAGGTGGTCAAGATGACCCACCCTGACTACCTGATCGAGATCAACGCCATCGCGGTGATCCCGTAAGGGTTTGCGCGTCGATCGCGTTGCAATTGTGCCGGTCGCGGCTCACACTTGAGCCGCCAACTAGGGGATTTTGTTGATGGAAATGCATGGCGAGCTGCGCATCCCCGCGCCTCGTGCGGAGGTCTGGGCGAAGCTCAACGATCCGGAGACGCTGAAGAACTGCATCCCCGGAGCCGAAACCGTCGAGAAGGTTTCAGACACGGAATTTATCGCCAAGGTCGTTGCCAGGGTCGGCCCGGTCAAAGCGAGCTTTTCCGGCAAGGTCACGCTGACCGACCTCGATCCGCCGTCAAGCTACACGATCACCGGCGAAGGCACCGGTGGCGTTGCCGGCTTCGCCAAAGGCAGCGCCAAGGTCGCGCTCGACGATGCCGGCGCCGAGACCGTTTTGCGCTACGGCGTCCAGGCTCAGGTCGGCGGCAAGCTGGCGCAAATCGGCTCGCGCCTTATCGACGCTACCTCGCGAAAGATGGCCGACGATTTCTTCAATCGCTTCCTGGCGATCATGACGCCGCCGGTCTCGGGCACCGCAGCGTCATAACTGTTGGTATACAACGACTTTTGTGACATCGCAGGCGCCTTGACCCGGCGCCGGCGGCGCAGGAAACTCGCCTCCACGCGGCGGACGGGTGTTTGCACGACGCGTAAAAAAGGGAGGTTTCCATGCAGAAGACGGTGAGCCTTACCGTCAACGGCAAGCCGGTTTCGGCGACGGTCGAGGGGCGCACCCTCTTGGTGCAGCTGCTGCGCGAGACCCTTGGTCTCACCGGCACCCATGTCGGCTGCGACACCAGCCAGTGCGGCGCCTGCGTCGTCCATGTCGATGGCGAGGCGGTGAAGTCGTGCACCCTGCTGGCGGTTCAGGCCGAGGGCCGTGCCATCAAGACCATCGAGGACGTCGCCGATGGCGACACGCTGCACCCGATGCAAGAGGCTTTCCGCGACAATCACGCGCTGCAGTGTGGGTTCTGCACCCCCGGCATGATCATGAGCGCACTCGATCTGGTGAAAAACAATCCCGATCCGAGCGATCGCGAGATCCGTGAGTACCTCGAGGGCAACCTCTGCCGCTGCACCGGCTATCACAACATCGTGCTGGCGATCAAAGCTGGAGCTGCCGCCATGAGAGGCGCCCCAACTAAATCCCAAGGCGCGGCGGCGGAGTAGCCGCCATGGCAGAGATTGGCACCCCCGTACGCCGGCGCGAGGATTATCGGTTCCTCACCGGACAGGGCACCTATACCGACGACATCAACCGGCCCGGCCAGCTTTACGCCTATATTCTCAGAAGCCCGCACGCCCACGCTCGCATCACCGGCCTCGATACCGGCGCCGCGGCGAAAACCGCCGGGGTCACGGCAGTATTTACCGGCAAGGACCTCGCCGATGCCGGCGTTGGCGGCCTGCCGTGCGGCTGGCAAATCCATTCCAAGGACGGCTCACCGATGCAGGAGCCGCCGCATCCGGTGCTCGCGCTCGACCGCGTGCGCCATGTCGGTGACCCGATTGCCGTCGTCATTGCCGACACGCTCGGCCATGCCCGCGACGCATCCGAGCTGATCAAAATCGATTACGCGGTTGAGCCTGCGATTACCAACGCGTCCGAAGCGCTGAAGCCCGGCGCGCCATTGGTGTTTGCCGAGGTGCCCGGGAATGTCTGCTACGACTGGCATCTCGGCGACCCGGCGGCGGTCGATGCGGCGCTGAAATCGGCCACACGAGTGGTGAAGCTCGACCTCACCAACAACCGGCTAGTGCCGAACGCAATGGAGCCGCGCGCCGCGATCGGCGATTTCGACCGGGCCACCGGCGAACATACGCTCTTCACGACCAGCCAGAACCCGCATGTCATCCGCCTGCTGATGGGCGCCTTCGTGCTGCACATCCCCGAGGCGAAGCTGCGTGTCGTCGCGCCGGATGTCGGCGGCGGTTTTGGCTCCAAGATTTATCACTACGCCGAGGAAGCAATCGTCACCTGGGCGGCGGCGAAGCTGAGAAAGCCGGTCAAATGGACGGCCGATCGGGTTGAGAGCTTTATGTCGGACGCGCATGGCCGCGATCACGCGACCCATGTCGAGCTCGGCCTCGACGCGCAGAACAAGTTCGTCGCGCTCAAGGTCTCGACGGTCGCCAATATGGGCGCTTATCTCTCGACCTTCGCGACCTGTGTCCCGACCTACCTCTACGCCACCTTGCTCGCCGGCACCTACACGACGCCGGTCATTTATGCCGAGGTCAAGGCGGTGTTCACAAATACCGTGCCGGTCGACGCCTATCGCGGCGCCGGGCGGCCGGAGGCGACGTTCCTGGTGGAGCGTATCGTCGACCTCGCCGCCGATGAGCTCGGGGTCGATCCCGCCGAGTTGCGCCGCAAGAACTTCATCCCGAAAGACGCCTATCCGTATCAGACGCCAGTCGCGCTGCAATACGACAGCGGCGACTATTTCTCGACGCTCGATCTCGCGACCAAGGCGTCCGATTACGCCGGTTTCGAGGCGCGCCGAGCCGAGGCGGCGCTGCGCGGCAAGCTGCGCGGCATCGGCATCGCCACCTATATCGAGGCCTGCGGAATTGCACCTTCCGCGGTCGTCGGGTCGCTCGGCGCCCGCGCCGGGCTGTTCGAGGCCGCCGCGGTTCGGGTCCACCCAACCGGTAGCGTGACGATCCTCACCGGCTCGCACAGCCACGGCCAGGGCCACGAGACGACCTTCGCTCAGCTGGTCGCCGACGGTCTCGGCATCCCGATGGAGTCGATCGAGATCGTCCACGGCGACACCGCCAAGATACCCTACGGCATGGGGACATACGGTTCGCGTTCGCTCGCGGTCGGCGGTACCGCGATCATCAAGGCGATGGACAAGATCATCGCCAAGGGCAAGAAGATCGCCGCGCATCTGCTCGAAGCGGCCGAAGCCGATATCGAGTTCAAGGACGGCAATTTCAGCGTCGCCGGGACCGACCGGTCGAAGAGCTTCGGCGAGATCGCGCTCACCGCCTACGTGCCACACAATTTCCCGCATGAGGAGCTGGAGCCGGGTCTCGACGAGACAGCGTTCTACGACCCGAAGAACTTCACCTTTCCGTCTGGCGCTTATGTCGCCGAGGTCGAGATCGACCCCGATACCGGCACGCTGGAAATTTGCAGCTTCAACGCCAGCGACGATTTCGGCCGGATCATCAACCCGATGATCGTCGCCGGCCAGGTGCACGGCGGCCTCGCGCAAGGGATCGGCCAGGCACTGCTGGAAAACTGCGTCTACGACCAGGCGACCGGGCAGCTGTTGACCGCGTCCTACAACGACTACGCGATGCCGCGGGCTGACGATCTGCCTCATTTCGCACTGTCGACGCATGCGACGCTGTGCACCCACAACCCGCTCGGCGTCAAAGGCTGCGGCGAGGCCGGAGCGATCGGTGCGCCGGCGGCAATTTCAAACGCGATCGTCGACGCGCTGAAGCCGGTGGGCGTGCGTCATGTCGAGATGCCGGCGACGCCCGAGAAGCTGTGGCGCGCCATCCATCAGCACAAAGCCGCGGCATAAGGAGAGGCCCGATGTACGAATTCAACTATCACAAGCCGGCGAGCCTTGCCGACGCCGCGAAGCTGCTTGCCGGGGAAGAGGTAAAACTGGTGGCCGGCGGCATGACTCTGGTGCCGACCCTGAAGCAGCGCCTCGCCAAACCGTCCGATCTCGTCGATCTGGCGGCGATTGGCGGCCTCAAGGGCATCAAGGAAGAGGGCGGCGGGGTGACCATCGGCGCGATGGCCCGGCATGCCGAGGTCAACCGCTCCGCCGACGTCAAGCGGCTGATCCCGGCCCTCGCCGCGCTCGCAGGCATGATTGGCGACCCGGCGGTACGCAATCGCGGCACCATCGGCGGCTCGGTCTCCAACAACGATCCCGCGGCCGACTATCCGGCGGCGCTCGTCGGGCTCGGCGCGACCGTGGTCACCACCAAACGCGAAGTTCCCGCCGAGCAGTTCTTCACCGGCATGTTCGAGACTGCGCTCGGCCAGGACGAGATCGTCACCGCGGTCAAGTTCCCCAAGCCGCAGGCCGCGGCCTATCAGAAGTTCAAGAACCCGGCCTCGCGCTACGCGATCGTCGGCGTGTTCGTCGCCAAGACCGCCGGTGGCGTGCGCGTCGCCGTGACCGGCGCCGGGCCCTGTGTCTTCCGTGTGCCGGCGATGGAAGCCGCGCTCGGGAAATCGTTCAGCGCCGACGCGATCAAGGACATCGCCATCCCCGACAGCGGGCTCAACTCGGACATCCACGCTAGCGCCGAGTACCGCGCCCACCTCGTCAATGTGATGGCGCGCCGGGCCGTTGCCGCCTGCGCGTAGTCTCCACGCTTACTGCGTATAACGAGGCGTAGTGATAATGAGGAGGATCGCCGTGCGCAGTCTGAGATTGCCGATTTTTGCCGTTCTGACGTTGAACTTGCTGTGCGGCGTGGCCTGGGCCGACACACTCAAGTTCACCGCCGCTCTGGAGCCGGAAAAGGCCGGCACGGCCAAAGGCACGGCGACGCTGACGGTCGATACCAGCACCAAGAAGCTGGACTGGTCGATCGACTATTCCGGGTTGTCGGCGCCGCCGGCGATGGCGGCGATCCTGTCACCGCCGAAAGATCCCAAAGGCAATCCTGGAACGGTACCGCTGACGCTGCCCGCTAAGCCGACAAGCCCGGCGACCGGGTCGATGCAGGTGACCGACGACCAGATCGCCGGGCTCAAGACCGGCCAGTGGGTGGTGATGATTGGCTCGACGAAAGCCCCCGAGATCGGCGGCGAGATCAAACCGGCGCCGTAGCGGCGCGCCAAGGTGGCGCCAGGCTGCGCGCTGCATTAGTTTAGCGCTGAGACCATCACCCTCTCCCACGTGGGAGAGGGATTTTGTTGCAGCCGGACCGCTCTCATGGCCAAGGCCCAAGCCCCCACCCTGCCCGCCTCGGTCGACGCCACCTTGGCGATGCTTGGCAGCGCCGACTACGTTGCCGACCGCAGCCTGGCGACCGCGGTGCATCTGGCGTTGCATCTGAAGCGGCCGCTTTTCCTCGAGGGCGAGGCGGGGGTTGGCAAGACCGAGATCGCCAAGGTGCTGGCGACCGCGCTCGGTCGCAAGCTGATCCGCCTGCAATGCTATGAGGGTCTCGATGTCGCCTCGGCGGTCTACGAGTGGGACTACGCGCGCCAGATGATCGAAATCCGCCTCGCCGAGGCAGGCAAGGAAGAGCGCGACGAAATCGAAAGCGCGATCTTTTCCGAGCGCTTCCTGATCAAGCGGCCGCTGCTGCAAGCCCTGGAGCCGGAACTCGGCGGAGCCCCGGTGCTGCTGATCGACGAGCTCGATCGCACCGATGAGCCATTCGAGGCCTATCTGCTCGAACTCCTTTCCGATTTCCAGGTGACGATCCCGGAGATCGGCACGATCCACGCCGAGCATCCGCCAATCGTCGTCATCACCTCGAACCGCACCCGCGAAATCCACGACGCGCTGAAGCGGCGCTGCTTCTACTATTGGGTGGATTATCCGAATGCCGAGCGCGAGCTCGAAATTCTAAAGCGCAAAGCGCCGGGCGCGGCGCCTGAGCTGTCGCGCACGGTCGTCGGTTTCGTGCAGAATTTGCGGAAGATGGATTTGTTCAAGCTGCCCGGTATCGCCGAGACCATCGATTGGACCGAGGCGCTGATGCAGCTCGACGTGCTTGAGCTGACCCCGACTGCGATCAACGACACGCTCGGCGTCTTGCTCAAGTACCAGGACGACATCGCTCGCATCCAGGGGAGCGAGGCGGCGCGGCTTTTGGATCAGGTCAAGGCGGAGATCGCCGCCGCACCGCGCGGGGCCTGATGACCGAGCAGGCCGAAGCCGAGGACGGCCGGCTCGTCGCCAATCTGATGCATTTCGCCCGGACCTTGCGCGCGGCGGGGCTGCCGGTCGGCCCCGGTAAGGTTATCGACGCGGTCGCCGCGGTTCGAGCCGTCGGTATCACCAACCGGGCCGATTTCTATTGGACACTGCACGCGGTGTTCGTCAACCGGCCCGACCAGCGGCCATTGTTCGATCAGGCGTTCCACGTCTTCTGGCGGAACCCCGAGCTGCTCAAGAAGATGATGTCGCTGGTGCTGCCGGAGATGAGCCTCGACCTCCCGGAGGACGAGAAGAATGAGATGCTGCGCCGGCTCGCCGAAGCGCTGCACCCAAACCCGGAGTCGCGGGAGACCGGCGAGACCGAGCTCGAATTCGACGCGGCGATGACCTTCTCGGATCGCGAACAGCTCCAGGCGATGGATTTCGAGAAGATGTCGCTCGACGAGCTGGCGAAGGCGAAGGCGGCAATCGCCCGACTCCGCCTGCCGATCCTCGACCGGCCGACCCGACGCTTCGCACCCGATCCGCACGGCGCTCGCGCCGATATGCGCGCGACCCTGCGCGCGGCGCTGCGCTCGGGCGGCATCATCGAGCTAAAGCGCAAGAGTCGTAGAACGCGCCCGCCGCCGCTGGTCGTGCTATGCGACATCTCTGGCTCGATGAGCCGTTACAGCCGCATATTCCTGCATTTCATGCATGCGATCACCAACGACCGCGACCGCGTCTTCACCTTCGTCTTCGGCACGCGGCTGACCAACATCACGCGCTATTTGCGCTTTCGCGATGTTGATCTGGCGCTCGACAAGGTTGCGGAGGCGGTCGCTGACTGGTCGGGCGGTACCCGGATCGGCCATTGCCTGACCGAGTTCAATTTGTTGTGGTCGCGGCGGGTTTTGGGCCAGGGCGCGGTGGTTCTATTGATCACCGACGGGCTCGACCGCGATGTCGGCGTCGGCCTCGCGCACGAGATGGACCGGCTGCACCGCTCGTGCCGCCGGCTCATTTGGCTCAATCCGCTGTTGCGTTACGAGGGGTTCGAGCCAAAATCATTGGGGATGAGGGCGATGTTGCCGCATGTCGACGAATTCCGTCCCGTGCACAACCTCGAAAGCCTCGGCAACCTCGTCGAGGTATTGAGCGCGCCGGCGCCTCGGCGGCTGACCGCGGCGACAGAATTACGAATAGGAGCGAGAGCAGCATGAGCGATCACGCGGAAATCCTCGAACAGGCGGCCAATTGGCGCCATGCCGACAAAGGCGTCGCGCTAGCGACCGTGGTCAAGACCTGGGGCTCGTCGCCCAGGCCGGCCGGAGCCAAACTCGCGGTCGCCGATAGCGGCGAGTTTGTCGGCTCGGTTTCGGGCGGCTGCGTTGAAGGCGCGGTCATCGAAGAAGCACAGGCCGCGATCAAGGACGGCAAGCCGCGGCTCCTCGATTTCGGGGTCAGCGATGAGCAGGCCTGGGAAGTCGGCCTTGCCTGCGGCGGTAAGATCGAGATCTTTGTCGAGCCCGTCGAATGAAGAGCCACTACATCGAGGCGGTGATCGCCGCCAACAAGGAAGGGCGCTCGGTCGCGCTGGCGACCGAATTACCGTCGGGCGCGCAGCTTTTTCTCGAGGGCGACGCGACCGAGGGCAACCTCCAGCTCGACGAGGCCGCCCTCGGCGCGATGCGCGAGGCTTTGCGCGCCGACCGGAATATCACGCTGGATACGGCGCATGGCCGCGTCTTCGTCCAGGTGTTCAGCCCGCCGCGGCGCTGCTTCGTGATCGGCGCGGTGCATATCGCGCAGCCGCTGGTGCCGATGCTGATCGCGACTGACTACAAGCCAATCGTCATCGACCCGCGCGGCTCGTTCGCGACCGAGACGCGGTTCCCGGGGGTCGAGCTAACGACCGAGTGGCCGGACGAAGCGCTGGAGCGCCTGCGGCCCGACCAGCGCTCAGCCATCGTCACCCTGACCCACGACCCGAAGCTTGACGACCCGGCGCTTGCCGTCGCGCTGCGTTCCGAGTGCTTTTATATCGGCGCGCTCGGCTCCAGGCGGACCCATGCGAAGCGCTTGGAGCGCCTTTCCGCGCTCGGCTTCGGCGAGAACGAGCTGTCGCGCATCCACGCGCCGGTCGGGCTTAACATCGGCGCGGTGTCGCAGGCCGAGATCGCGGTCTCGATCCTCGCCCAGATGACCGACGTGCTTCGCCACGGCGACACGCGGGCGGCTGAATGAAATTCGGCGAGGTCCCGGTCGCCGAAGCCGAAGGGGCGATCCTCGTCCATAGCCTGCGGCTCGGCACGACGGCGCTGAAAAAGGGTCGGGTACTATCGGCCGAGGATATTGCCGAGATCGCCAGCGCCGGCACCGATGAGATCACCGTGGTTCGCCTCGAACCGGGCGATGTCCGCGAAGATCAGGCGGCGGACCGCATCGCCGCGGCGGTCGCCGGGTCCGGAGTCACGACCGCCTCCGCCTTTACCGGCCGCGCCAATATGTTCGCGGAAGCCAAAGGGCTGCTGGTCTTCGACCGAGACCGGCTCGACAAGCTCAATCTGATCGACGAAGCGGTGACGCTTGGCACCTTGCCGCCTTACGCGGTCGTCGAGCCGAGGCAGATGGTGGCGACGGTCAAGATTATCCCGTTCGCGGTGCCGGAGGATGCGGTCACGCGCTGCGCCGCGATAGCCTCCGAGGCCGGCAAGTTGTTGCGCGTCGCGGCGTTTCGCGCGCTGTCGGTCGGCCTGATCCAGACTCGGCTGCCAGGCCTCAAGGAATCGATCCTCGACAAGACCCACGAGGTCACGCAAGGAAGGCTCGATGCGCTCGGTTGCACGCTCGCGTTGGAGCGTCGCTGCGCGCACAAGAGCGAAGAGTTGGCCGCGGAAATCGCGTCGGCGATTGGCAAGGTCGATCTGCTGTTGATCCACGGCGCCTCGGCGATCGTCGATAGGCGCGATGTGATCCCAGCTGCGATCGAGACGGCGGGCGGCATCGTCGATCATTTCGGCATGCCGGTCGATCCCGGCAATCTGCTGCTGCTCGGGCATGTGCAGGGCAAGCCGGTCTTGGGTCTGCCGGGCTGTGCGCGCTCGCCCAAGGTCAATGGCTTCGACTGGGTGCTGGAGCGCCTCGTCGCCGGCCTGCCGGTTGGCAAGCGCGAGATCATGTCGATGGGCGCGGGCGGCCTGCTCGCCGAGATCCCGGCGCGGGGCCTGAAGCGCGCCGAGGCCGGCGCTGCGCCTGAGGCAAAACCGGTGGTGAAGACGTCGACCGGCCCGCGCATCGCTGCGATCCTGCTCGCTGCCGGCAAATCGATCCGGATGGGCGCCAACAAGATGCTGGCCGAGATCGACGGCCGCCCGATGGTAGCCCGCACCGCGCAGCGGCTCTTATCCTCGCATGCTCGGCCGATTATCGCCGTGCTCGGCAACGAGGCCGACGCGGTCGATCGGGCGCTCGGCAAATTGCCGGTCGAGCGCGTCCGTAACCCCGATTATGCGAACGGTCTTTCAACGTCGCTGAAGTGCGGCCTCGCCGCGCTACCTGCCGATATCGATGGAGTCATCGTCTGCCTCGGCGACATGCCGCTCATCGCCGGGCGGGACCTCGACCGCCTGATCGCCGCGTTCAACCCGCTCGAGGGTCGCGCCATTGTCGTCCCGACCCGGCGCGGCCAGCGCGGCAACCCAGTGCTGTGGTCGCACCAATTCTTGGCCGAGATAATGGCGCTATCGGGCGATCAGGGGGCGCGGCGGCTGATCGAGGAGCATGCCGACCTCGTCGTCGAGGTCGAAATGGAGACCGATGGCGTACTCACCGACATCGATACCCCGGAAGCGCTCGCCCAATTGCGCGAGCGGGTCAGGTCTCGCGAACCTGCCTAGCGCCGAAACGGCCGTGGCGGCTCGGGTTCTGTAATTGTTTGCGTCGTTGTCAGCCCGATCCTGATCTGCATCAGCTCGTCTTTGATGTCCATCAGCGAATCGGCGATATCCTCGATTGCCTCCACCCGCCGCTCTTCGGCCGATTTCCTTTGCCGCGCTTGGCCACGTGCCTGCCTCGTATTTTCGTCCATCATAAGCCGAGATCTCCTCTAATGAGCTCCCGAGGGAAGTAGCGGCGGCCGGGGCGATTGCAACCCCTGCAAGGTGCTGATTAGGGATGACCGATTGACGCGCCGCCTTACCGTTTCGCGTTGTGGATCAGGTATTCGGCGAAATCCGAGGGTTTCAGCTTCAGCGCCTTGAGGTCGCTTTCGCCGGCGAGCGCGCGGCTGACGACGATGTGGTTCTCGACCTTGACCGGGTTGATGCGGAAAACGCCGCGAGCGCCTTTGAGCTTGGGATAGAGGTTCGGGTCGATCATCCGCTCCTTGGCGGCGAGCCGTTCGATCGTCTCGTCCTCGCTGAGGCCCTCGACCGGTTCCGATTTGACGATCGACCAATCGCTTTCGCCGGCCCAGCCCGTAGCGGCTACGGCCTTTGGATCGTCGGCGACACCGACCTTGTAGACATGCTTGCCGAGCCCGACATCGGACCCCCACTTGCCCGTCTTGACGCTGCGCGCGACATAAATTTGCGGCATGCCTAACTCCAGTACCGGCCGCTGCTGCCGATCGCCACGGTGACGAGGCCGAGGATCAGGTTGACCATCACGACAATTCGAATCTGACTAAGCTGCGCCGCCGCGGCGGCATTGTCCCCCGCCGCCATCGCCGCGCGAAAGCGTTTCCACGGTGCGAAATAGAGATGCAGGAACAGCATCATCATGACGATGCCAATGAACATCATGAGATTGATGTAGAGCCGCACCCCGGCGAACCCGCCGAACAGCGAAAATATCATCGCGAAACCCGACAGCAGCAGCACCACGATCGCGGCGAAGGCCCAAGCGAAGAAGCGGTCGAGCACCCGCAGCCACAGGCCGAGCCGAACGGGCGCGTCGAGCGGCCCCGTCGACGGACGCAGCACGACGAGCGCGAAGAACATCCCGCCGACCCAGACCACCGCGCTCAGGATATGCAGGATCAGCGCGATCGAGTCGATCAGCATGGCGCCGGCGCTCCCGGATTAGCCGCCATACCCCGGCGCGCGGCGGGCAAGACCATCATAGAGATCGAGCATTCGCCCGCGCCAAGCGCGGACTGGGTCATCGGTCGCCACCAGTTCGAAGTCGCTGATCGCCCGCGCCCATTGGAAGGCACCGAAGACAATGTGGTCGGCATAGGCCGGCGCGGCGCCGCAGACATAATCCTGCCGCTCGACGGTGCGGCGCAGCGGATCGAGGCTGGCGCGAAACGCCGGCAGGCGGGCCTCGCGGTCCTTCACCACCTCTTCCAGCGTCGCGCCAAAGCGCTGCTCGCGCGATTGGCGGAAATAGGCCTGATCCGCCGGACCGATATGCTTCCAGATGTCGAGCACGACGAGGCGCACGAGCCCGACCTGCAGCACCGTCTCGGTCCAATTCTGCACGAATTTGGTGAGGCCCCGCGCCGCGGCGCCAGGAAACAGACTGGGCCGATCCGCGTAGCGCTCCTCGAGGTACTCGGCGATCGCCGACGAGTCGTGCACGACCTTGCCGTGATCGACGATCACCGGAACCCGCCCATCATTGGGTGTCGGCAGGTTATCCTTCTCGGTAAAGCGCCACGGCACGGTCTCGACCTCGAGCCCTTTGTGCGCCAGCGCCATGCGGGCGCGCCAGCAGAACGGGCTGAACCGCCGGTTCGGATCGGTCCCGGCGAGGTCGTACATCGTGATCGCCATCGTCGTCCTCTAATGCGCCATCTAACGCGCACTATGGCGCTTCCCGGCTGGCGGCGGAAAGAGTTCTCGGCGGGGCGCTTACTTCACAGCAAGCGGCGAGCGAACGAGCGCAGCCAGCATCTCTGAGATTCGGCTACCCGCTGCTCGGAGGAAGCGGAAGGCTCCGCGCCACTCGAAACGATCCCGGCATCGTCGCTGGCGTCGTCGGCGAACTCGTCCTCCACGCTCAGGGTGGACGCTGTCGAGGCGCCCCGGCCGGGAATGTGAGCGCCGGCATACACGGCGCTCGCGGGGCCGCTGGGCGTCTCGACAAGCAAGGCACCGAGCCCAACGAGGCCGCAGCAGGCCCACGCAACAAGGATTTCGCGAGTCGAGTGGCGCATGTTTGTCACCAGACGGGTTGGTTGCGGCTAGCGGCTGCGCCGGCGCAACTGCCGCAGCGACAGCGCGTGCAGGAGGATCGAGCTCGGCACCGCGAAGGCCGGGATCATGACGTTTGGGTAGAGCCCGCCCGTCGCATTCGGAATACTCGGTACGATCACTTGCAACGGGCCGGGCGCGATCATCAGCCCGATCGAAATCGCGACGGCGAAATCGAACAAACCGAAGATGTTCCACGCGATTGCCGTCTTACGCGCCTCCAGTGTACCGGCGACGAGCGAGATCGCGACGGGCACCGCGAGTAGCCCCGTCATCACATCGCCGATGCCGGCCGGCAGAGCGAAAACCCCTGGTACGACGCCGCGAGCCCAGCCGATCAGAAAGGAGCTGCCGAGCACACGATAGACCTGGAGCGCGATCAGCCAACTCGCCGGCATCGCGTCAAGGACCTGCCCCACCCGCTTCGAGAGCAGCAGGATCGGCGTACCGATGATCACCGGCAGGAAGATCGCGAAGGGAAGCAGCGGAAACGGCGCGACCCCGCCCCGGAACACGCCGTTGATCGCCGAGCCCCAGATCAAGGCCAGCCATAGCGTGAACGGGATCATCACTCCGAGCCACGCATTGCGCCGCTGTGCCAGCGTCAGCTGGGCGCGCTCAAGCCCGAGCCACAGGCCCAGCGCGATCATCACGTGAATGGAAAGGCGGGCGATTATGGTCGACATCCCGCTCGCCGGGATGATCGGGACAGCGTAATTGAGCACTATCCATAGCGCCGTGAGAGGCGCGATCCAGAGCAAGGCGCGCCATCCGTGGCGTGGTGGAACGACATCAGTATGGAGCGTCGCCGCAGTCATGATAGTCACTCCGATTTTTGGAATAACCTATCAATAGTCGCTTTCTAAATAGGAGTCACTATGAAAACGATCACAACCAAGTTACCGTGCGCCTAATGGCCGACCCACTACCAAACTCAGCGCCCTACGACATGCGTTGCCCGATCGCCCGCTCGCTCGACATCATCGGCGAGCGCTGGACGATTCTGATTCTGCGTGACCTTGTCGTCAGCGGGCCGCGCAAGTTCCAGGATTTCGAGCGCTCGCTCGGGGGAATCAGCCCGAACACGCTGTCGGCGCGCCTGAAGCGGCTGGAGGATGCCGGGATCGTCGAGCGGCGCTTTTATGAGCAGCACCCGCCCCGAGCCGAATATGTCCTGACCGACAAGGGCAACGGGTTGCGTCCAGTGCTAAAGGCGCTGCTCGAATGGGGCCAGCGCCACACGAAGTTCACCGCACCGGTCAAATAGCCGCCTCACCTTGCCCTACGTCGGCCGCGTGCTATAAGGCGGGGCCAAGCTGCGGAGGCGCGCTTGCCGACCGTCTTTATCTTGAATGGGCCGAATTTAAACCTGCTCGGGGTGCGCGAGCCGGCAACCTACGGCTATGACACGCTTGCCGATGTCGAGCAGCGCTGCCTGGCGCGCGCCAAGGAGCTCGACCTGTCGATCGAGTTCCGCCAGACCAATCACGAAGGCCAGATGGTCGACTGGATCCATGAGGCGCGCGAGGCTGCGGACGGCATCATCATCAACGCCGGCGCCCTCACCCACACCTCAGTCGCGGTGCTCGATGCGCTCAACGCGGCCGATCTGCCGGTGATCGAGGTGCATCTGTCGAACATCTTCCGCCGCGAGAGCTTCCGCCATCATTCCTATGTCAGCCTCGCAGCGCGCGGCGGAATTTTCGGCCTCGGACCGCAGGGCTACGAGTTGGCGCTGGAGGCGCTCGCCAGCCTGATCGAGGACGAGCCGAGCGAGGCGCCGCGGTGAAGTTCGGCGGAAGCCGTCCCCGGCTGGCGCCCGATCCCGATCTGATCCGCTCGCTGGCGAAGCTGCTCGACGAGACCGGGCTCAGCGAGATCGAGTACGAGGCCGGAGGCCAGCGCATCCATGTCGCCCGGCATGTCACCGCGCCGGCAGCGCCAGTAGCCAGCGCAACTCCACCGGACGCGGAGAAGCCGGCCATAGCGCCCGCGGGCACAAACGGCGCCACGCACCCGGCGGCCAATGGCCACGACGATCCCGGGACCCTGAAGGCGCCGCTTGTCGGCATCGCCTATCTCGCCGCCGAGCCCGGCCAACCGCCTTATGTGCGCGTGGGCGACGCCGTCGCCGAGGGCCAGACCCTGCTGATCATCGAGGCGATGAAGGTGATGAACCAGATTCGTGCGCCGCGCGCCGGCCGCGTCACCCGCGTTTATGTCGGTGACTCAGAGCCAGTCGAATACGGCAGCGCGCTGATGCTGATCGAATAGCGCACCGAGCGCTTCTTCCGGCGAATGTTTGAGAAAGTCCTCATCGCCAATCGCGGCGAAATCGCGTTACGCATCCATCGCGCCTGCCGCGACATGGGGATCAAAACCGTGGCGGTGCATTCGACCGCCGACGCCAACGCGATGAATGTGCGGCTCGCCGACGAGAGCGTCTGCATCGGCCCGCCGCCGGCGCGGCAGAGTTACCTCAACATCCCGGCGATCCTATCCGCGGCGACGATTACTGGGGCGGACGCGATCCACCCCGGTATCGGGTTTCTGTCAGAGAACGCCGATTTCGCCGAGGTCGTGGCTGAGCACGGCTTTACCTTTATCGGCCCGAAGCCCGAGCATATCCGGGTGATGGGCGACAAGGTCCATGCCAAGGCCGCCGCCAAGGAACTCGGCATCCCCACCCTGCCCGGTTCCGACGGCGCCCTGCGCACGGCCGATGAGGCGGTCGCGGCGGCGAAAGCGATCGGCTACCCGGTGTTGCTGAAGGCGGTGTCTGGCGGCGGCGGACGCGGCATGAAGCTCGCGCGAGACGCAGCCGAGCTGCGAGCGCTTTTCCCGTTAGCGCAGGCCGAGACGCAGGCTGCCTTCGCCGACGATTCGGTCTATCTGGAGCGCTTTCTCGACCGCCCGCGCCATATCGAGATCCAGCTGCTGGGCGATGGGAAAGGCTCGGTCGTCCATCTCAGTGAGCGCGACTGCTCGCTGCAGCGGTTGCATCAAAAGGTCCTGGAAGAGACGCCCTCGCCGGGGCTCGACGAAGCGGCGCGCCAGAAGATCACCGGCATCGCGGTCAGGGCCTTGGAGACGCTCGGCTACCAGAGCGCCGGAACCATCGAGTTCCTCTATCAGGACGGCGAGCTCTCCTTCATCGAGATGAACACGCGACTCCAGGTCGAGCATCCGATTACCGAAATGGTCAGCGGCATCGACCTGGTGCGCGAGCAATTGCGCATCGCCGCCGGCGCGCCGCTCGGCTATCGCCAATCCGACATCCGCTTGCGGGGCCACGCGATCGAGTGCCGGATCAACGCCGAGCGCGCCGAGGATTTCCGTCCCTCGCCCGGCCGTATCAGCGAATATCACGCACCCGGTGGCCCCGGTGTCCGGGTCGACAGCGGCCTCTATCAGGGCTACGAGGTGCCGCCCTATTACGACAGCCTCATATCGAAACTCGTGATCTATGGCGGAGACCGGCCGGAATGCTTGATGCGGCTCCGCCGGGCGCTCGAGGAATATGTGATTGGCGGCATCGACACGACGATCCCGTTGCACCAGCGTCTTGCCGACAATGCCGAATTTCAGGCGGGCGCCTACGATATCGGCTGGCTCGAGCGCGTGCTCGCCGACGGCGATGTGACGCGATGTCGTCGCGGTTCTTGCTGACCCCGGAAATCCTGCTCAAGGCCTACCAGGGCGGGATTTTCCCGATGGCCGAATCGGCGGATGACCCGGAGCTATTCTGGGTCGATCCCGAGCGCCGGGGAATCCTGCCATTGGATGGGTTCCACCTGTCGCGCCGCTTGCGCCGCGTGGTGCGGCAGGATCGCTTCGAGGTTCGCGTCGACAGCGACTTCTCGGCCACCCTCGCCGGCTGCTCCGAGGCGACCGACCAACGCCCCAATACCTGGATTAATGCCGAGGTCGTGCGCCTCTACACCGCTCTATTTGAGCGCAGCGCGGTCCACAGCGTCGAATCGTGGCAGGGCGGTACGCTGGTTGGCGGGCTCTACGGGGTGTCGATCGGCGGCGCGTTCTTCGGCGAGAGCATGTTCAGCCGGGTCACCGACGCTAGCAAAGTCGCTCTGGTGCACCTCGTCGCTCTCCTGCGGCACGGCGGGTACCGGCTTCTCGACATGCAATTCCTAACCCCACATTTGGCCCAGTTTGGCGCGATCGAGGTGCCACGCGCGCAGTATCAGCGCCTGCTCGCCGAGGCTCTGCGCTACCGCTGCGTCTTCCCGCCTGGTTTTGGCGCTGGCGATGGCGGGACGGGCGGCGGTGCCGGCGCGCTCGCCGCCTTGCAGGCGAGCAACGTCACGTCATAGACCGGATGCTCGAGCCCGGAGAGCGCCGGGCTCGACGAAAACATCCAGCCGCTGAACAGGCGCTTTGTCTGCTCGCCGGGCGGGGTTTCATAGATTTGGACGAAGGCGGCGTTGTCCGGCGGAGCGTCGGGCGGCGCCGCCTCGCAGTCGCGCACCAGAATCGACAGCGTCCCGAAGGTCACTGATGATCCAACCGGCGCCTCGATCTGGGATACTTTCGCGGCGACCTTGTCGAGCCCCTGGAGGACGACGATCGGCTCCGGGATCATCGCCGCAAGTGCAGGCGCGGCAAGTACCGCGGCCAGCGCGGCCGCCGCCGGCAGCGCGCGCCTCATTTACGGTAAGGGTTGACGAGGCCGGCGATGATGCCGGCCAAGACCTCTCGCAGTTGGGCTTCGTCGCAGCCCATCAGCACGCCATCCTCCAGCGCGTCCTGAGCGAGCTCGCGCAGTTCCGCCAAGTTCTCGTTCAGCACCTTGATCTTCTCGACGCACGACACCGGCTCGCCTTCGGGCGTATGCCAGTCTGGGAAACTGTCGACCGCAGTTTTGGCCATCGTCGCGTCCAGAACTCTATTTTTGCGGCGCCGGCTCGTTCGACGGCGGCTGTGGCGTATCGCTCTCGCCGGGCTTCTTTCCGCCCGGTGACGGCGGCGAGAACATCATCTGGCCGATCAGATGCTCGATGCTGACCGAGGATTGGGTGAACTTGATCTGCCCGCCCGGCGGCAGGTCCTTGTCCGACCCGCCCGGCACAAGCGACATGTATTTGTCGCCGAGCAGCCCCGACGAGACGATCTCGGCGACGGAGTCGTCGGGCAACTTGACCGACGGCTCGACGCTCATCCGCACCGTCGCGAGAAACGTCTTCGGATCGAGCGTCGTTCCCAGAACCGAGCCGACCTTGATGCCGCTGATCCGCACGTCGCTGCCGTCGCGAATCCCGTCGATATGTTCGAAATTGGCGATCAGCTCGTAGCCCTGCACCGAACGCAGCTGGCTCGTATTGTAGGCAAAGAACAGGAACAGCGCGGCGACGACCAGGACGACCGCCCCCATCACCGTCTCGATCACATTGCCTCTCATCGCCCGGCTCCGCGTCTGGTCATGCCGCCGGTTATTCCGGCGTCCAGGGTTCGTAATCACCAGTGGCGCGAGCACGGTGCCCACCACGCAGCACCGAACCGCGTGGGCGATAGGCCAACGGCGTACCGGTCAGATTCGGCTGATGCGGCTTTTCCCACGAATAGTGCTCTCGTTCACCGGGGACCTCGTCGACCGTGTGATGCAGCCAGGCATGCCATTCGGATGGCACCTTCGATCCCTCCGGCTCGCCTTGATAGATGACCCAGCGACGCTCGCGCGAAAAGCGCCCGCCGCCCCGCCCGGTCGGCCTATCGCCTTTGAGGCGATAATAGCGGTTGCCGTACTGGTCGGCGCCAACCAGATCACCCCGCAACCACGTCAAAATCCACGTTCCGAGCGTCGTCATCGTCCCATCCCGACGGGCGGCGGACTATTGCACCGGCGGCAAGCCGGGAGCAAGGGGAGCTGAGGATCGGTTTTATAGCGATGTCTTGCGATTCCCAGGCTCGCGCTGCTTTGCCGCCGAATCCTAGCATTTCTCGAAAAGTTTCAGTCGCCGAAACCGCCTCAACCGACCGTTGGGATGTCAAGCTCAATTTGATTTTGACAACCTTACGAGGCGAGGCACAACATATGCGTCCATGGGGTTGCCTGCACGCTAGATGTAGCGTCTCTGCATTTCGGCGGGCGGCGTTGGGGGGAAGCAAGAAATGCATATCGCGCGTCGCTTTACCACTGCCGAACAAGACCCGTACGCAGGCATCGCCTTCCGTACCGCGACGAGCGAGATTCGCAACCCCGACGGATCGGTCGTCTTCGCCGCCGAGGGCGTCGACGTCCCGGCGGAATGGAGCCAGGTCGCCTGCGATATCCTCGCGCAGAAATACCTGCGCAAGGCTGGCATCCCGGCCGTACTGAAGCCGGTCGAGGAGCCGGACGTCCCCGAATGGCTGTCGCGGCACATTCCCGACGCCGACAAGCTCGCGCTTCTGCCTCAGGCGGAGCGCAGCGGCGGCGAGACCAGCGCCAAGCAATGTTTCGACCGGCTCGCCGGCACCTGGACCTATTGGGGCTGGAAGGGCGGCTATTTCGACACCGAGGAAGACGCGCGCGCCTTTTTCGACGAGCTGCGGGCGATGCTCGCGCGGCAGATGGGCGCGCCCAACTCGCCGCAATGGTTCAACACCGGGCTGCATTGGGCCTATGGCATCGACGGTCCGGCGCAAGGGCATTTCTACGCCGACTACAAGACCGGCAAGGTCAAGGCCTCGGACAGCGCCTACGAGCACCCGCAGCCGCATGCCTGCTTCATCCAGTCGGTCGCCGACGATCTCGTCAACGAGGGCGGCATCATGGATTTGTGGGTGCGCGAGGCGCGGCTGTTCAAATACGGCTCGGGCACCGGCTCCAATTTCTCGAAGCTGCGTGGCGACGGTGAGCGCCTGTCGGGTGGCGGCCGCTCGTCGGGGTTGATGAGTTTTCTGAAGATCGGCGATCGCGCCGCCGGTGCGATCAAGTCGGGCGGGACCACTCGGCGCGCGGCAAAGATGGTGATCGTCGACACCGATCACCCCGACATCGAGGATTTCATCGACTGGAAGGTCATCGAGGAGCAGAAGGTCGCCGCGCTTGTCGCCGGCTCGCGGCTCTGCAGCAAGCACCTCAACCTCGTCATGGCGGCCTGCCGCGAAGATGCGGAAGACCCGTTCGATCCGGCGAAGAACCCGGCGTTGAAGCGCGAGATCCGCGCGGCGCGTAAGTCGATGGTGTCGGAAAACTACATCCAGCGGGTGATCCAGCTCGCCCGCCAGGGGCACGAGACGATCGATTTCCGTACCTACGACACCGACTGGGATTCCGAGGCCTATCTCACGGTCGCCGGCCAGAATTCGAACAACACGGTGCGCATCACCAACGCCTTCCTCGACGCGGTCGCGGCCGATACCGATTGGGAACTCACCCGGCGCACCGACGGCAAGCCGGCGAAGACCGTATCGGCTCGCGGCCTGTGGGACCGCATCGCCTTTGCTGCCTGGGCCTCGGCCGATCCCGGCGTGCAATTCGACACCACGATCAACGAGTGGCACACCTGTCCCGAGGGCGGACGCATCAACGCATCGAACCCGTGTTCCGAGTACATGTTCCTCGACGACACGGCGTGCAACCTCGCCTCGCTCAACCTGATGACCTATCGCGGCGAGGATGGATTCGCGGTCGGCGATTTCCGCCATGCGACGCGACTGTGGACTGTCGTTCTCGAAATCTCGGTGATGATGGCGCAGTTCCCGTCGCGCGAGATCGCCCGGCTCAGCTACGCCTACCGCACGCTTGGCCTCGGCTACGCCAATCTCGGCGGCCTCCTGATGTCGATGGGGATTCCTTACGACAGCGACGAGGGCCGCGCGATCGCCGGCGCGATCACGGCGCTGCTCACCGGCACCACCTATGCGACCTCGGCCGAGATGGCCGCCGAGCTCGGCCCCTTCTCCAACTACGCTAAGAACCGCGAGGCGATGCTGCGGGTGATCCGCAATCATCGCCGCGCCGCGCATGGCGAAAACCAGGGATATGAGGACCTTTCGGTGCCCCCGGTCGCGCTCGACGCCGCCAATTGCCCCGACGACGCGCTCAGCGAAGCGGCGGCCGCGGCATGGGACGCGGCGTTGGCGCTAGGCGAGAAACACGGCTTTCGCAATGCCCAGACCACGGTGATCGCGCCGACCGGCACGATCGGCCTGGTGATGGATTGCGACACCACCGGCATCGAGCCGGATTTCGCGCTGGTCAAGTTCAAGAAGCTGGCAGGCGGCGGCTATTTCAAGATCATCAACCGCATGGTGCCCGACGCGCTCACAACCCTTGGCTATGGCCAGGACCAGATCGCGGATATCGAGCGCTATGCGCTCGGCCGCGGCACACTCAAGGACGCACCGGGGATCAACCACGCGACGCTGGCGGAAAAGGGTTTTGACGTGGCGTCCCTGACCACGATCGAGGGCGCCCTCGCCTCGGCGTTCGATATTAAGTTCGCCTTCAACAAATGGACGCTCGGCGAGAGCTTCTGCACCGAGAAGCTCGGCGTCGCCCCGGCGACGCTGGCCGATCCCGGCTTCGATCTGCTTTCCGCGCTCGGCTTCAGCAAGGCCGATATCGAGGCGGCGAACACCTATTGTTGCGGCGCGATGACGTTGGAAGGCGCGCCCCAGCTGAAGGCTGATCATCTGCCGGTGTTCGACTGCGCAAACCCCTGCGGCCGGCTCGGCAAGCGCTGCCTGTCGGTCGACAGCCACATTCTCATGATGGCGGCGGCGCAGCCCTTCATCACCGGCGCGATCTCAAAGACCATCAACATGCAGAACGCGGCGACGGTCGAGGATTGCAAGGACGCGTACATGCTGTCCTGGCGTCTTGGCCTCAAGGCGACCGCGCTCTACCGCGACGGCTCGAAATTGTCGCAACCATTGGCCTCGAACCTGTTCGCTGACGATGACGAGGCAGAGGACAAGGCGGCCGAGCTTTACGAACGGGGGCTGGGCGAGCGGGTACCGCTGGTAGCCGAGCGCATCGTCGAGCGGATCATCGAGCGTGTTGTCTCGCGCGCCGAGCGCCGCCGTCTCGCCAATCGCCGCAAGGGCTACACGCAAAAAGCCATGGTCGGCGGCCATAAGGTCTATCTGCGCACCGGCGAATACGACGACGGCAAGCTCGCCGAGCTGTTCATCGACATGCACAAGGAAGGCTCAGCCTTCCGCTCGCTGATGAACAATTTCGCCATCGCGATTTCATTGGGCTTGCAGTATGGCGTGCCGCTCGAAGAGTTCGTCGAAGCGTTCACCTTTACCCGCTTCGAGCCGTCGGGGATCGTCGAAGGCAACGACGCGATCAAGATGGCGACGTCGATCCTCGACTACATCTTCCGCGAGCTGGCGGTCTCCTATCTCGACCGCAACGACCTCGCCCATGTCGAGCCGGCCGACCTGATGCCTGACACGATCGGCAAGGGGGTCGTTGCCGAGTCTAACCTCCGCGAAATCGACGACGACGTATCGGTCGGCGCCGAGGTGGCGGCGATGATGCAAAAGGTCACCTCAAACGGCTATGTCCGCAACAAGCTGACCGTATTGCATGGTGGCAAACGCGGTGCCGCGACCGCTCGCGCCGATGCCGAGCCAGCCGAGATGCCGTTGTTCAGCAGCGGTGCGCTGGCCATCTCCACCGAAACCTTGGAGATCGCCACGCTCGCTCCCGACCCGCGCCTGGAGAAAATCCTCGAAGCGCGGATGAAGGGTTACGAGGGCGATAGCTGCGGCGAATGCGGCAACTTCACCCTGGTGCGGAACGGTACTTGCCTCAAATGCGAGACCTGCGGCTCGACTAGCGGGTGCTCATAGGCTGCGAAAGGAGCCCTCATGTCAGGCATCCCACTGATTTATGAAGGCGTCGAGTTCTCTCTCATCCAGGAGACGCGCGGCTGGGTGGCCAACATCCCACGCTTCGGCAGGACCATGTACTTCGCCTCGCAGGAGGAAGCTATCGACGAAGCCGTGCGGCTCATCAATGCTTTCCTTCTCCCCCGCGTGATCCGGCAGCTGGACCACGCAGCATGACGGCTTGAAGCATGATCTTCCTAGCGATATTGATTGGGCGATATCGATAGGAAGGCCCATGGCTGGAACCCAGCAACTCCTGCTGCATCTGCCAGATCAGCTGGTTCGGCGCCTGAGGCGCGCGGTTCCGGCGCGCCAGCGCAGCAAGTTCATCCAGGACCTTCTCGAGCAGGCTCTGCCGCCCGACGGCGCGGTCGAGACCGATCCGCTTTATCTCGCGGCGCTATCGGTCGAGGCGGACGAAGCGCTCGCCGCGGAGATGGTGGAATGGGAGCCGGCGACGATCGCCGACGGCGTCGCTGTGCCGTCCGGCGGTGGGGCGAGCGACTGATGGCCGCGCCGCCTCCCTCGGACGGGATGAATGTCCGCCGCGGCGAGGTCTGGTGGGTCGATTTCGACATCGTCGAGGATGGCGAAATCCGCAAAATGCGGCCAGCGGTCGTGGTTACCGCCGACGCCCTGAACCGGGCGCGCCGCACGGTCGTCGTAGTGCCCCTGGCGACCGGCCCGCAACCGCGCCCGCCGATCGTCGTCGCAACCCCCTCCGCGGGTGAGCGGCGGGTCGCGGTCTGCGATCAGGCCCGCGCGGTCGACAAAAGTCGCCTTACCCGTACCGCCGGCACCTTGTCGACCTCCGATTTGCGTGCGGTTGAGGAAGGCTTGCGCCGCGTCCTCGAGCTGTAACGGGTCTAAAAGTATTATTACGAAATGGATATTGACATCGTAGTATTGCGATCCCGTATCAAGCGCTCGTTGATTGAAAGCTGAAACCGGAGCTTGACGAGCGAGCTGACCTTCCGCGCGCGGGCATAAAACAAGCGCAACCAAGAAGAAGAGCCGTCTGTCGTCCGCGACCGAAACAACAACGAACATCGGCGCGGCAACGCTGTTGAGGCACAAGCCACATAACAAGCCCAGCAGCGCACGGAAGCAAAGACGCCCGGCAAACCGGGACTAGGCAGTGAATAAGAATTGCGGGCGTCCGAGCGATCGGAGCCGGCTCCCTGCCCAACCCTCCCTCGTCATCGCGGAGGAATAATATCCGCAGTGTTGACTGCGGGTGGGTGAGGGGCTGGCTCCGGCGGCTCGATCCGAACGGACGTGCTGTGGGCTCGCGCTCATTGCGGCAGCGTTCCTCATCGAGAGCCAATGCCGCGGCGCGAAGGACGTCAAGCGCCGATCCAGCGTTGATCGTCCACCGAAATGGTCTAGGCTAGCCGTCAAGAGAGATTTCACCGGAGGGTGCGATGGAATACGGGTTTGGGGCGCCGGTGAGTGGGCCGTTGTCGGGGCCGAAAGACCTCGCGCGCATCACGGTCGAGGGCGAGGCGATCGGCTATGATTACTGCACTCTGAGCGACCACGTGGTGATCCCGCGCGAGCTGGAGGCCAAGTACCCCTACTCCGATACCGGCGAGTTTCCCGGTCGCGCCGGCGGCGACCGCCACGAGCAGCTGACCGCGGTCACTTATGTCGCCGCCAAGACCTCGAAGCTGCGGCTCGTCACCTCGGTCATGGTGGTGCCGCACCGGCCCGCGGTGTTGACCGCCAAAATCCTGGCGACCATCGATGTATTGTCGGAAGGGCGGCTGGTGCTTGGCATCGGCGCCGGCTGGTGCCGCGAGGAATTCGAGGCAATCGGCACCGACCCGTTCGCCGAGCGCGGCGCGGTCACCGACGAATACCTACTCGCCTGCCGCGAGCTGTGGACCAACGAGAACCCGTCGTTCAGCGGCAAGTACGTCAACTTCTCGAACATCTTCTTTCAGCCGCGACCGCTGCAGAAGCGGGTGCCGATCTGGGTCGGTGGTGAAAGCGGCCCGGCGTTGCGGCGTACCGCCAAGCTTGGAGACGGCTGGTATCCGATCGGCACCAACCCGGCGTTCCGGCTCGACACGCTCGATCGGTTCAAGGGCGGCATCGAGCGGCTGCACCGCTATTGCCGCGATGCCGGCCGCAACCCACAGGAGATCGCGCTGGCCTATCGTGTGAGCCAGCGCGGCGCCGCGGTCCCCGAAAAGGCCGACAATGGTGACCGACGCCTCTTTTCCGGCAGCAACGGTGCGATCGTCGGCGATTTGCGTGCGTTCAAGGACCTCGGCGTCGTCGCCGTCGATTTCAGCTTTGATGGCGCCAACGCCGGCGAGGTGCTCGCCAATATGCACCGCTTCCGCGAGGACGTGCTGGCAAAAGTCTGATCTTTTTCATAGGAGTAAGCCGTGCTGAAGCTCGGATACAAGGCGTCGGCCGAGCAATTCGGGCCGCGCCAATTGCTCGATTTCTCGGTGCTCGCCGAAGAGGCTGGGTTCGAGTCGGTCTTTGTCAGCGATCACTTCCAGCCCTGGAAACACGCCGACGGGCACGCGCCGAACTCGCTCGCCTGGCTCGGCGCGCTCGGCGCCAGCACTAAGCGAGTTGTCATCGGCACCAGTGTGGCGACCCCGACCTTCCGCTATCACCCGTCGATCGTGGCGCAGGCCTTCGGCACGATGGGCGTGATGTTCCCGGGCCGCGTCGTCCTCGGCCTTGGCACCGGCGAGTCGCTGAACGAGGTTCCGTCGGCCGGTATTCAATGGCCCGGGCCCAAGGAACGGCGGGACCGGCTGCGCGAAGCAGTCAGGCTGATCAACACGCTATGGACCCAGGACCGGGTCAGCTTCGAGGGCCAGTTCTACCGCACCGAAAGCGCGACGATTTACGACAAGCCCAAGCACAAAGTGCCGATCTGGATCGCCGCTTCGGGCCCGCTCGCCGCGCAAATGGCCGGACAGATCGCCGAAGGCTTCATTTGCACCAGCGGCAAGAAGCCGGAACTCTACACGGAATTGACCGACAAGGTCACCGAAGGGCAACAGAAATCTGGTCGAAGCGGCAGCGCCATCGAGAAGATGATCGAGGTCAAGGTGTCGTTTGACACCGATGCCCAACAGGCCAAGGAGTTGACCCGCCACTGGGCGGCGCTGGCGCTGTCGCCCGAGGAGAAGATGGGGGTAGAGGATCCGATGGAGATGGAGCGCCGCGCCGACGCGCTGCCGCTCGACCGCGCCGCCAGCCGCTGGATCGTCTCGAGCGACCCGGACGAGCAGGTCGAGCGCATCCGCCCCTATGTCGAGCTCGGGTTCACTCATCTCGTCTTCCACGCCCCGGGACCCGACCAGGCGCGGTTCATCAAGCTCTACGCCGAGCAGGTGTTCCCGCGGCTGCGCAAAGCGTTCGGCTGACGCGCTTCGCCATGGCCGATCGGGTGGAGATCATCGGATTACACGGCGTGCCAATGGTAAAGCCGGGTGACAATCTCCATGCCCTCACCGTGTCCGCCCTGGTCGATGCCGACATGGCGCTCGAAGCGGACGATGTGCTTGTCGTCGCGCAAAAGATCGTGTCGAAAGCCGAGGGACGTTTCGTCGATATCGCGACCGTCACCCCCTCGGACCGCGCGATAAAGTTGGCGGAACAGACCGGCAAGGACCCACGCTTTGTCGAGGTCGTCCTGTCGGAGTCGAAGCGGATCGTCCGACATCGGGCGAATTTGATCATCGCCGAGCACACGCGAGGCTGGGTGATGGCCAATGCCGGGATCGACCATTCCAATGTCGCACCCGGCGAGGGCCATGAACGCGTCTTGCTGCTGCCGCTTGATCCCGACGCCTCGGCGCGAGCGCTGCGCGAGGAGTTGGTAGCCTCCTATGGCGTGCCGGTCGCCGTGATCATCAGCGACAGTTTCGGCCGGCCCTGGCGTCGCGGCACGGTTGGCATTGCCCTGGGGTCCGCCGGCCTCCCGTCGATCATCGATTGGCGCGGTCATCCGGATCTGTTCGGCCGCCCGCTCGAAGTCACCGAAACCGGGTTTGCCGACGAGATCGCCGCCGCGGCGTCACTGGTGATGGGTCAGGCCGCCGAAGCGATGCCGATCGTACTGGTGCGCGGCCTCCATTGGGTCGCGCCGGAGGCCGATGCCGGCGCGCTGGTGCGTCCGCCGGAGCACGACCTGTTTCGATGAGCGAGAGCCAGCCGGTTCTGGCGCTGTCGGGTGGCGTCGGCGGCGCCAAGCTAGCGCTCGGGCTTTATCGCATCTTGGCGCCGGACACGCTGACCGTCGTCGCCAACACTGGGGACGATTTCGAGCATCTAAGGCTATCGATATCACCCGATCTCGATACACTGCTCTACACGCTGTCAGGCCAATCGAATACCGAACTCGGCTGGGGTCGGCAGGGCGAAACCTGGACCTTTATGACCGCGCTCGAAAAGCTTGGCGGCGAGAGCTGGTTCCGCCTCGGCGACGGGGATCTCGCCACCCATATCGAGCGCAGCCGGCGGCTGACCGCCGGCGAAAGCCTCTCGGCGATCATCGACGATTTCCGCTGCCGCTCTGGGGTCGCCGCGCGGCTGCTACCGATGAGCGACGACAGGGTCCGCACGCGGCTCGACACGGATCAAGGCTGGCTCGACTTTCAGGATTATTTTGTCCGGCTGCGCTGTGAGCCCAGGGTACGGCGGCTCGATTTCGCCGGCAGCGAGACTGCCCGTCCGCATCCCGATTTTCTTGCCGCGCTGGCCGATCCCAAGCTGCGCGCGGTCGTGATCTGCCCGTCGAACCCGTTCATCAGCATCGACCCGATCTTGAGCATTCCCGGCGTGCGCGGTGCGCTGCGGCTGTGCCAGGCGCCGGTCGTCGCGGTGTCGCCGATCATTGGCGGTCAGGCCGTCAAGGGCCCGACCGCGAAGATGATGGAAGAGCTGGGGTTGCCGGTGAGTGCCGCCGCGGTTGCTCGGCATTATCAAGAGTTTCTCGATATCTATATCGCTGACGAGGCCGACCGCGGTGCGATGGCTGGACTGGACCTACCGGTTGTGCTGGCGCCCACCTTGATGGTGACGCTGGAGGATCGCGAGGCTCTGGCGCGCATTGTCCTCGACGCCGCGGACCGTGTCCGCCGATGAGCGATCCAGCCAAAATCTGGGCGATCATCCCGGTCAAGGAGGCGCACGACGCGAAGCAGCGCCTCGCGCCCGTTCTGTCGTCGCCCCTGCGCCAGGCTCTGGCGCTGGCGATGCTCGAAGACGTGCTGGACGCGGCAACAGCGGTGAAAGGGCTCGGGGGCGTGATCTTGGTGACCGTCGACCCGCAGGCCACCGCCCTCGCCCGAAGCTACGGCGCCGAGACGATCGCCGATGGCGCGCGCGAGGGCCATACCGGCGCAGTGACAGCGGGAGCTCGATATCTGATCGCACATCGCCGCAACACAATACTGACGATTCCTGGCGACCTGCCGCTCGTCACCGCGGCGGAGATCGAACAGCTAATCGGCGCTCATGGCCCTGCCCCGGCCTTCACCATCGCGCCGGCGCATGACGATCAGGGTTCGAATGCGATCTTGATGTCGCCGCCTGACGCCGTTCCGCTGCGCTTTGGCGAGGACAGCTTCTTCCCGCACCTTGCCGCGGCCCGCGCCTGTGGTATCGAGCCATGCGTCATGCGCCTGCCCGGGATCGCCTTCGATATCGACAATCCGCAAGACCTCCATCATTTTGCAAGGCTCGGCACGCGCACACGCGCGGGCAGGCTAGTTGCCGAAAACGTGGGCGAGAGGTTGGATTGACAGATTTCTTCGCGACGATCCTGGCTCACGCCAAAGCCGGCGTGACGCTTTCCGAGGCCGACGCGCTCGCCCTCGCCGAATGCGAAGATTTGCCGGCACTGATGCGGATTGCCGCGGGCTTACGCGATGCGGGTCACGGCGGGCTTGTCTCCTACTCGCGGAAAGTCTTCATCCCACTGACCCAGCTCTGCCGCGATGTCTGCCACTACTGCACCTTCGCGCATCCGCCGCGCAAGGGCGAGCGGGTCTATCTCACCCGTGATGAGGTGCTAGAGATAGCCCGAGCCGGCGCCGCGGCCGGATGCCACGAGGCGCTGTTCACTCTCGGCGATAAGCCTGAGCTCCGCTACCGCGCCGCACGCGACGAGCTGGCTGCGCTCGGCCACGAGACCACCCTCTCCTACCTCGCCGAGATGGCCGGCCTAGTACTCAAGGAAACCGGGCTGTTGCCGCATCTCAACCCCGGTCTGCTGACCAGCGATGACCTCACAGCGCTGCGAAAAGTGTCCGCGTCACAAGGGATCATGCTGGAAAGTGCGAGCGAACGGCTGTCGCAGCGCGGCGGACCGCATTTCGGGTCTCCCGACAAATTACCGGCGCGGCGGCTGGCGACCATCGCCGCGGCCGGCGAAGCCGCCGTGCCGTTCACCACGGGCATATTGATAGGAATTGGCGAGACGCGGCGCGAACGCATCGAGGCATTGCTCGCATTGCAAAACATTCAAATAAAATATGGTCATATACAAGAGATCATCATCCAAAACTTTAGGGCGAAAGCCGACACAAAAATGGCCGCCGCGGCCGAGCCCGATGAGGTCGATCACCTCTGGACCATCGCGATCGCGCGGCTGATCTTCGGCCCGGCGATGAACATCCAAGCGCCGCCGAACCTGATGCCCGACGCGCTCGAAGCGATGATCGCCGCCGGGATCAACGATTGGGGCGGCGTATCGCCGGTGACGCCCGATCACGTCAATCCTGAGGCACCGTGGCCCGGCCTCGATCTTCTAGCCCAGCGCACCACCGCGGCCGGGAAGTTATTGGTCGAGCGGCTGGCAATCTATCCCGAATACGCGCTCGCGCCGGCGAAATGGCTCGACCCCGCGCTGCGCACCCCGACCCTGCGCAACATCGACACGCAGGGTTTTGCGCGCACCGATCCGTGGAGCCCGGGTGCCGGTACCGCTCCGCCCTACGCTGGCAGGCGCATGGGGAATAACGCCCTTCTCGCGCCGCTCGAACCGATCCTCGCTCGCGCGACTGCGGGCGAGACCTTGAGCGAGCACGATATCGTCGCATTGTTCGAAGCGCGCGGTGACGCGTTCGACCTGGTCTGTGAGACGGCCGATCGTCTGCGCCGGGAAGTCAATGGCGACACGGTCAGCTATGTCGTCACCCGCAACATCAACTACACCAACATCTGCTATTTCCGCTGTCAGTTCTGCGCCTTCTCCAAGGGCAAGCTCAGCGAAAACCTGCGGGGGCGGCCGTACAACCTCGACATGGACGAGATCGTCCGCCGTTGCGAGGAAGCCTGGGAACGCGGCGCGACGGAAGTCTGCCTGCAGGGTGGCATCCATCCCGAATATACCGGCGCGGCCTATCTTGGCGTGTGCCGGGCGATCAAGGCGGCGGTGCCGGGCCTGCACATCCACGCCTTCTCACCACTGGAGATCTGGCAGGGCGCCAAGACCTTGGGCCGCACCCTTCCCGACTACCTTGCCGAGTTGCGCGACGCGGGTCTCAGTTCGCTCCCCGGCACGGCGGCTGAAATCCTCGACGACGAAGTCCGCGCGATCATCTGCCCGGACAAGGTCAAGACCGCCGAATGGCTGCAGGTCATGGAGGCGGCGCACAATGTCGGGCTGCGCGCGACCGTCACGATCATGTACGGCCATGTCGATCGGTATGAGCATTGGGCGCGGCACTTGCTGCGCGTGCGCGAATTGCAAGCGCGGACTGGCGGGTTCACCGAGTTTGTACCGCTGCCTTTCATACCGATGGAAGCACCGATATCGCTGAAGGGAGGCGCGCGGCTGGGGCCGACCTATCGCGAGGCGGTGCTGATGCACGCCGTCGGGCGGCTGGCGTTGCACCCGCTGATCCCCAACATTCAGACGTCCTGGGTCAAGCTCGGCGCCGCCGGCGCGGCGGCTTGCCTCAACGCCGGTTGCAACGATCTCGGCGGTACTTTGATGAATGAAAGCATCTCGCGCGCCGCCGGCGCCAGCTTCGGCCAGGAGATGCCGCCGGAGGCGATGGAAGAGCTGATCCGCTCGCTCGGCCGCACCCCGCGCCAGCGCACCACGCTCTACGGTGATGCGCCGACCGAGCGCCGGGCAACCTCGTTCGCCGCCGCCCCGCTTTCCGAGCCGATCAACACGCCCGCTCGCAAATACGAGCGGGAAGCAGCGGACTAGGCTACTTCAGCAGCGCGCGTGCGATCTCTTCCCACTCGCTGTCGAGCGTTGCGCTCGACGGCGTCTTGCCGGCGCGCTTGTACCAGCCGCCGGCGTTCATCTGGTCGCCCTCGACCCGGTGCAGATAGGCATGGGCCCAGGCGCCCTTCTCATTGGCGTCGGCCTGAGCGCAGCGATGCGCCTTGTGCCAATCGCCCTTGGCCTGCCACCACAGCGCCTGCACCGCGCCGCTGATCCCGGCTGGGGGCGACGCGCCCGCTAGCGACGATTTGAAGGTATCGAATTCCATCGTGCCCTCCCGTAAGGCGTTACCCCGATAATAGCGCGTCGCGCCCGGCTCAGGCGAGCATCCGATCGAGCCGATCGCGCAACCGGTAATAGGAGCCGACCAGCGGCAAGAACCACGGATTGCCTGAGTAAAGCGGGTGATCGGGAAATTCTGCACTATCGAAGGCACAGGCGTAGTTGGCTGCGCGGGCGATCTTTCGCGCGGTCTGGTAGCCAAGATAGGTCATCATCGCGATCCCGCTGCCGTTGCAGCCGAGCGCGTAATGCAGCCCTTCGTCCTCGCCCATATGCGGCAGGGCATCGAGAGTGAACGCCGTGTTGCCGGTCCAGCCATGGGTGATGCGCACACCGGAGAGCTGCGGGAAGCGCTCGGTCATGTAGCCGTGGAGCACGCGCGCGCACAGCAGCGGGTCGGCCTGGGTGAACCGGGCGCGGCCGCCAAACACCATGCGCTTGCCGTCCGGCGACATCCGGTAATAGCAAAGAACGCGCTTGGTATCGCTGAGGGTGCGGCCCTTGGGGATCAGCGACCGCGCCAGGTCGTCCGCCAACTCCTCGGTAGCGATGATGTGGCTGGCGATCGGCACGATGCGACGCCGCAGGCGCGGCGTCAGCGCGCCGGTATAGCCGTTGGTGGCGATGACCACATCGCCGGCCTCGATCTCGCCGCGGCTAGTGGTGATCCGCCAGCTGGAGCCAGCTTGAGCAATGTTTTCGACCGATGCTTCGGCGCACACCCCAATACCGCGCCGTCGGCAAGCATCGAGCAGTCCCTTGTAGTAGAGCGCAGGATGCAGACTGGCCGAGCGTTCGACCACCATGCCGCCAAAGTAATAGTCGCTGGCGATCTCACCGCGCTGGCGCTCGCGCGGCACCATGTAGGCGCCGGACTGAGCGTTATCATTGAGGCTGCCGAGCCGCGATCGCTGATAAGCGAAATGCTGGGGAGTCCAGGCGCCGACAAACCGGCCGCGCTTCTGCCAGATGCAGTCGATGCCTTCTTCCTCGATCAGCCGCTCGACAAGCGCGAACGCATCGTAGGCGTCGGACAGCATACGACCGGCGCGTTTGGGATCGATTTCCGCCGGCTTGCCGCTAAAGCTTTTGCCAACATTGACGCCGCCACTGACCGCGCCGCCATTGCGGGTGCTGGCGCCCTCGCCGAGCGCGCCGCGCTCGAACACGACGGCGTCGACGCCGTGCTTCGACAGCTCGAGCGCCGCCGACAAACCGGCGTAACCACCGCCGACAATAGCCACACGCGCTCGGCGCGGCACCTCGACAAGGTCGCCGGCAACCGGCCGATATGCTTCCCACCAATAAGGCGCCGACTTGAAGTCCGACGCGAAGATGTTGCCGTGAACCTTTTGACTTAATGGAATTTCGGCATCACCTTTTTGCAGAGCAATTGCAGCGACTTCATGACCCGCTGATGTGGAATTTTGGTGCCGCAGTTCATCTCGGCCAGGATGCCGTCGAGGCCGAGCGTATCCTTCAGCCCCATCAGCCGGTCGGCGACCCGCTCTGGCGAGCCGACGATCAGCTTCTCCTTGAGCGCGTCCTCATAGGTGATCGTCTGCAACCGCCGGCCGCGCGCGGCGCGATCCTCGACCGCCCGAACGCCTTGCCGCGTCGCCGAGTCCTCGAGCCGCTCGCCGAGATAGCGATAGAAATACATGATGCTCTCTTCGGGCTCCTCGATCGCGGCCTTGTCTGTCTCGGCAACATAGACCGGAGCGCGCAGGAACACCTGGCCTTCGCCCGGGTGCCCGGCCTCCTTCCAAGCCTTGCGATAGGCATCGATATTGGGGCCGAGCTCCTCGATCGTCCCCAGGCGCACCGCGACAAATACCGCGTGGCCGAGCTTGGCGATCGCCGGAAAGGTATCGGCGCTATTGGCGGCGATGCGGATTTCCGGCCACGGTTTTTGAAAAGGCTTCGGCGTCAGCGCGACGTTATCGAAGCTGTAGTACTTGCCCTTGTACGAAAATTTCGGCTCGGTCCAGGCGCGTTTCAGGATTTCCAACGTCTCGGCGAAACGCTCGCGGCTTTCGCCATAGGGCACGCCGTAGGCCTCATAGGTCCGTGGGAAACCGCTGCGTCCGACGCCGAAGATCAGCCGTCCGTGGCTGATCTGGTCAACCGTCGCCACCTCTTCGGCAAGGCGGAGGGGATGGCAGAGCGGGAGCACCTGAACGCCGGTTCCGATCTTCATCCGCTTGGTGCGCGCGGCGATCGCGCTGGCCAGAGTTAGGGGTGCCGAGCACACCGACCGCTCCGGCGCGACATGGATTTCCGCGAGCCACATGGCGTCGAGGCCCCAGCGCTCCGCGGCGTCGATCTGCTCGAACGAGGTCGTGAAGGCTTCTTCCTCGGTAATCCCGGCTGGGCGCTGGAACTCATGAAACATGCCGAACTCGAACGCCATCGCCGCTCCTCCGTTTTGCCAAGCTTTCTCGCCACAATTCGCGTGCGCCGACCTTATGAGCGAATGCCGCTAACGGCCAGCCAAAAAAAGAAATCGGGTATCCCTCATGCTCACCGATCTAGCGAAACTCGCGAAACGGGAACGGTGCAATCAAACCGATTGAGCCGCATACGTTTGTATGGTTATCGTTTCGCGTTTTCGGCTTACCAACAAGGCGATCTATCTCGCCGCCAACAGCGCGCCGATTGCGGACGCACCCCAGTTTCGACGCAACGCCAAGAGCGCGCCCGAACGCAAACGCGAGGCCGGTTAGCGCGGCGGCGACCAGGCCTCTGGAGCGCGCGGCTCGAGGTCGGTTACCACATCGACGACAATCGGTTCGTTGGCGGCGAGCGCCTCGCTGAGCGCCGACGCGATCCGGCCGGGTTCCTCGACACGGATTCCACGCACGCCGAAACTAGCGGCGACCTTGGTGAAATCGGTTGGGCCAAAGCGGATCAGCTCCTCGCCGCGCCCGGGCCGGTTGCCCGAAATGCGGCGCACCCCGGTCAGGTTCTGACCAAACCCGGAATTGTTGTTGATCACGATCACCGCCGGGATCTGATAGCGCCGCGCCGATTCCAGCTCGGCGAGGTGGTAATAGAAGCCGCCATCGCCGGTGAAGCAGACGACACGCCGGCTGCCTGCGGCGCATTGTGCCCCGAGCGATGCGGGAAATGCCCAGCCGAGCGACCCGGCGGCGCGCAGATAGGTCTGCCCGGCGCCGTTGAGGTCGATCATCGTCCCGGTCCAGATGCCGGAATAGCCGGTGTCGGCGACCAGCACACCGTCTGGCGGCAGCGCCTTGGTGATTTCGGCGCAGAGCCGCTCCACTGCAATCGGCGCGGTGTTTTTGGCGCCGAGCGGCGCCATGCTCTCGCGCCAATCGGCGACGATCCGCGCCGCCTCCTCGGCGAAGCCGCCGTCGCGCGCCGGCTTGCCGACGATCTGGACGAGGCGGGCCACGGTCGCCTTCGGGTCGCCGACAAGGCCGGTCGTGTTTGAGTAGGATCGGCCGAGTTCGGTCGGATCTGCATCGATCTGCACAATCTTCGTGTCGATCGGCGGGATCTGCCAATTGAGCGTCACCTGGTCGCCGGTATCGCACCCGATGAACAACACCATATCTGCGCTGTGGACAATGCGATTGGCCGGTGGCGCCGAATAGCTGCCGGCCACTCCGGCCGAGAGCCGATGCCGGGTCGGGATAATGCCACGTGCGCCCAGCGTCGTGGCGATGGGCGCAGCCATGGCTTCGGCCAGCGCCAAGATTTCCGGACCCACACGCGAGGCCGCCGCGCCATCGCCAGCAACGATCGCCAGCCGCTTCGCGCCGCTCAGAATTTTCGCCGCGTTTGCGATATCGCGCTCGTCGGCGACCGGACGATGCACCGGGATTTTCCGCGCCTCGGTCTCGATCTCGACCGGCGCGTCGGTTTGGCCCAGTTCGATGACATCGCCCTGCAGCCCGTTGAAATCGAGGTGCGTCGGCCGCACCGGGTCGGCAAGCGCCGAGCGCCAGGCGTGCCGCAAGAGGCGCGGCAGCTCGCCGGTCGAGTCGACCGGGGTCGAGAATTTTGTCACCGCCGCGAAGAGTGGCGCGTGCGCGATCTCCTGATAGGAGTTGCGGTGTTGAAACGAGGGCTCCTTGCGTCCGGTCAGCGCAATCACCGGAGCATGGCCGAGATACGGGTCCTGTAGTCCCGACGCGAGGTTGGCTGCGCCGACTGATTGCGCCATGCAGATGCCCGGCCGCATCGCGACGCGGGAATAACCGTCGGCCATGTAAGCCGCAGCTTTCTCGGAATGGGCAAGGATCGGCTTCACCCCGAGATCGCCGAGCGCCAGCAGGGTACGCCGCATGGTGGACTCGACGAAAAACACATGGGTCATGCCGGTGCTGGAAAGCGCGCGCGCGAGCCAGTCGGCGCCGTTCATCGTCTCCGCCATGATTTCCTCCCGATTTTTTTTAGAGCGTCAGCCCGCCATCGACTATGATCGTCTGTCCCGTGATCATCGAACTGCCAGCCAGCAGGAAGAACGCCGTCTCAGCAATGTCATGCGGCGAGCAGGCGCGCTTCAGCGGCGTGCGCTCGACCGAGGCCTCCTTGCGGTCGGCGGGCCAGTCTTTGTTCCACGGGCTGTCGACAAACCCCGGCGCTACGGCGTTGACGCGGATGTCCGGCGCCAGCGCGCGGGCGAGGCTACGCGTCAGGTTGATGACCCCGGCCTTGCTGGCCGCATAGGGGATCGAGCTGCCGCTGCCTTGGGTACCGGCAATCGAGGCGGTGCTGCAGATCGCGCCCTTCGCCGCGCGCAGCGCCGGCACCGCGGCATGGGCGCAGCGAAACGGTCCGATTAAATTGGTGTTGAGGATCGTCTGCCAGAACCCCTCGGTGAGGCGGTCGAGCTCGGGGAACGGGATCGGCGCCGGGGTCGCCGGGGTGCCAGCATTGTTGAATAAATAGTCGAGCCGCCCGAGCGCGTCTATCGCGCGCCCGACCATGGTCTCGGCCTCGACCGGCGTCGCGACATTGCCCGGCGCGGCGATGACCTTGAGTCCCTGGCCTTTTAGCCGTTCGACCTGCTCGGCCCCGCGCGGATCGTCGGGCAGATGATTGAGCGCCACGGTTGCGCCAGCCTTGGCGAAGATTTCAACCGTCGCCAACCCGATGCCCGACGCGGCGCCGGTGATCAGCGCGGTCTTGCCGCTTAGATCGATGGTGATCATGGGGGTTACCGATCTTCAGTGCTGACTGAGCATGTCCCAAGGGGTCTTACCCTCTGGCAGCGGCGGGATTTTGAGCAGCGAGGCTATCGGCTCACCGGCTTCGTAGCGGCGGCACATCTCCTCGGGGTCGTAAGTCACGCCGACCGGGTTGTCGCGGAACGCCTGGCTTTGGAAATACCCGTCCAATTCCTTTGACGTCGGAAAATTGTCGATCTGCAGCTCGACCCGGTTGTTGTCCGGGTCGCGGTAGTAGATCGACGTGGTGACCCCGTGATTGATGGGCCAGTTCGGCGTGATCCCGGCGGCCTTGAGCCGGCGGTAGGTCGAGAGCAGATCGCCAAGTCCGTTGTAGCTGTAGGCGACGTGGTCGGTGCCGGTCGACTCGGGGTCGCGCACGCCGGCGCCCGGCATGTTGATCAGCGCCAGCCGGTGATGCTCGTCGTCATACGATAGGAAGCACAGCACCTGGTCGCGGAACACGATGCGGGCATTGAGCACCGTGCGATACCACTCGGCCATCTTGTCGAGCTGGCCGGTGCGCAACACGAAATGAGCGAATTTGGCCGGGCTGATTGCTTCCGCCGAAAGCTTGCGGGCCGGGCTGACGTCATTCATCGGTTCTCTCCCTGTTTAGTCGGCATAGTCGGGTTCCTTGCGGTCGAGCAGCCGCTTGAGCGCGTCGAAGTGGTGGTCCCAAGTCGATTTGTTACCGTATTTGGGCCAGACCGCCTCGTATTGCTGCTGGGTGTGTGTGACCACTTCGGGGGTTACCTCGCGCAGCTTGCGCCCGGTCCACATTGCGTAAAGGTGCACCTGTGCGGCGCGCTCCAGGTAGTAGAGCAGGTCGTAGGCCTCGGCGACACTTTCGCCGCACACCGCGACCCCGTGATTGGCCATAAACAAGATTTTCCTGTCGGGCCCGAGAATGCCGGCGAGCCGCTCGCCCTCGGCCGGGTCGAGAGCGGGGCCGGTATAGGTGTTGTCGTAGGCGATCTTGTCCATGAGCCCGATCTCGGTCTGGCCGATCGGCTTGATCTCCTGCTCCTCGAGCCGCGACAAGGCGCTCGCGTAGGGCATGTGGGTGTGCAGCACGCAGGCATGCACGCGCACGAGGCGGTGGATCGGCGCGTGAATGCAGTAGGCCGACTGCTCGACCTCACCCTCGCCCTCCAGCACGCTTCCGTCCCAGCCGACCTCCATGAAGCAGCTGGCCGTCACCTCGGACCAATGCAGCCCGAACGGGATCTGGTAATAGCGGTCGCTCTTGCCCGGGACCGACAAGGTCAGATGGTTGAAGATGCCCTCGCTGAACCCATGCCAGACCGCCAGGCGGTGTGCGGCGGCGAGATCGAGCCGCGCCTGCCATTCGGCGGCGGTGATTGTCGGGCTGTCCTCGGTCAAAACCAGCGCCATGGAGGCTCCTTCACGCAAAACAGAGCAAGAGTTTACGGCAGATCAGCGCCTGACGTCGATCACGGTGCGGCCCCGCACCGCGCCCGATAAAATCTTGGGAGCCAGCGCGGCGACTCCGGAAAGCGGCACCTCATCGGTCATCGCGTCGAGCTTGTCGAGCGGCAGGTCGCGGGCGAGGCGCTGCCAGGCGTCGATCCGCGGCCATTTCGGGCACATCACCGAGTCGATGCCGAGCAAATTGACCCCGCGCAGCAGAAACGGGATCACCGTCACCGGCAGATCGCTGCCGCCGGCCAGCCCGCAGGCGGCAACACTGGCGCGGTACTTCAATTGCGTGAGGATGGTCGCCAAGGTCGTACCGCCGACCGCGTCGATCGCCCCATCCCAGCGCTCACGGTCGAGCGGGCGCGCCGGTGGTGCCGAAAACGCGCCGCGGTCAACGATCTCGGCGGCACCGAGACCTTCGAGATAATCCTTGAGTTCGGCCCGGCCAGTGGAAGCCACGACCCTGTGGCCGAGCTTGGCCAAGAGCACTATCGCCACGCCCCCGACCCCGCCGGCCGCGCCCGTGACCAATACCTCGCTGCCGCCGCCGAGCTCGTGTTTCTCCAGCGCGACGACCGCGAGCATCGCGGTAAGCCCGGCGGTGCCAATCGCCATTGCCTGACGCGTGCTGAGCCGATCAGGCAGGGGCACAAGATATTCGGCCTTGACCCGGGCCTTCTCGGCGTAGCCGCCCCATTGTGCTTCGCCGACCCGCCAACCGGTCAGCACCACCCGCTCGCCGGGATTGAACGCAGGGGAATCCGATTGCTCGACGGTGCCGGCGAAATCGATCCCCGGAACATGCGGATAGGCGCGCACCAGCCGACCGATCCCCTGAAGGATCATCCCGTCCTTGTAGTTGAGCGTCGAATACTCGACCGCGACGGTGACCTCGCCCTCGGGCAGGCGAGCGTCTTCGACATCCTGGATATGCGGCGTGACCTTGCCGCCCTCCTCGTGGAGGACGAGCGCACGAAACGACGCCATCGCTAGCCGCGCAGCGGTTCGAGGATGCTGACGAAATTGGCGACCGCGGCGCCGCCCATGTTCATCACCCCAGCGAGCGCGGCGCCGGGGATCTGCATGCCGCCGGCGGCGCCCATCACCTGCATCGACGCCAGCACGTGCATCGACACGCCGGTCGCACCGACGGGATGACCTTTAGATTTAAGCCCGCCCGACGGGTTGATGGGCAATTTTCCGTCCTTCTCAGTCCAGCCTTCGAGGATCGCGCGCGAGCCTTCGCCCGGCGCGGTCAACCCCATCGCCTCGTATTCGATCAGCTCGGCGATGGTGAAACAGTCGTGAGTCTCGACCAGATCGAGATCGAGCACACTGAGACGCGCGGCGCCCAGCGCCTTCTTCCACGCCAACGCCGGCCCCTCGAAGGCGAGGATGTCGCGCCGGCTCATCGGCAAGAAATCGTTGACCTGCTCGGCGGCGCGGAAGACGACCGCCTTTTTCATTGCCAGCGCGGTCGGCAAGTCAGCGAGTACGACCGCCGCGGCTCCATCCGACACCAGCGAGCAATCAGTGCGCTTCAACGGGCCCGCGACGAGCGGGTTTTTGTCGGAGATCGTGCGGCAGAACTCGTAGCCCAGATCGCGCTGCATCTGCGCCAGCGGGTTGGCGACGCCGTTCTTGTGGTTTTTCGCGGCGATCCGGGCGAGCGCGTCGGACTGGTCGCCATAGCGCTGGAAATAGAGTTGCGCGATCTGCCCGAAAATGCCGGCAAACCCGCCCTCGATCTGATCCTCCTCCTTGCGGTAGCAGGCGCGCAGCAGCAGGTCGTTGATCTCGGCGCCGGTGCGCTCGGTCATCTTCTCGACGCCGACGACGAGGATCAGCCGACCCTTGCCGGCGGCGATGGTGTTGAGGCCCATATGGATCGCGGCCGAACCGGTGGCGCAGGCGTTCTCGACCCGCGTCGCCGGCTTGAACCGCAAATGCGGATCGGCCTGGAACACCAGCGAAGCGGGAAATTCCTGCTTCACGAAGCCGCCGTTCATCGTGCCGAGATAGACCGCATCGATATCAGCGCCCGAGACCCCGGCATCGGCGAGCGCGCCCTGCGCCACCTCGACGATGAGGGATTCGATGTCGCGGTCGTCATGGCGCCCGAATTTGCTGTGCGCCCAGCCGACGATGCACCCAGTCATGACGGTCTCCATGCTGCCTACGCGGATCGTAGCAAGAGCTAGCCTCGCGCTCTATCTTGATATGGGAATTCAGCGAGTTTTCCTCATGATCGATACGATTGCGATCCGTCGCCCCGACGACTGGCACGTCCATCTGCGCGACGGCGCAATGATGGCTTCCGTGCTACCGCATACCGCGCGGCAGTTCGCGCGTGCGATCGTGATGCCGAACCTGGCGCCGCCGGTGACGACGATCGCTGCCGCCGTCGCCTATCGCCAGCGGATCATGGCCGCGCTCCCCGCCGGCGTGGATTTCACCCCGCTAATGACCGCCTACCTGACCGATGCGAGCGAACCCGATGAGATCGGGCGCGGCCATCGCGAGGGCGTTTTCGCCGCGGTCAAGCTCTACCCGGCCCATGCCACGACCAATTCGGCGCATGGCGTGACCTCGATCGACAAGGTGATGCCGGTGCTGGAGCGCATGGCCGAGATCGGCATACCGCTGCTCGTCCACGGTGAAGCGACCGATCCGGAAGTCGACGTGTTCGACCGCGAGACTGTGTTCATCGATCACACGCTCGACCCGCTGCGCCGCCGCCTACCGGAGCTGCGCATCGTTTTGGAGCACATCACGACGGCGGAGGCGGTCCAATACGTCGAACTCGGGGGTCCTAACCTCGCCGTGACGATCACCGCGCATCACCTGATCATCAACCGCAACGCTATCTTCCAGGGAGGTATCCGCCCCCATCTCTATTGCCTGCCAATCGCCAAACGAGAGAAGCACCGCCTGGCTCTGCGCCGCGCCGCGACCTCGGGCAGCGCGAATTTTTTTCTCGGGACCGACAGCGCGCCGCACGCGATCCCGACCAAGGAGACCGCCTGCGGCTGCGCTGGGATCTTCACAGCACCGACGGCGCTTGAGCTCTATGCAGAAGTGTTTGATGAAGAAGGCGCGCTCGACCGGTTCGAAGCCTTCGCCTCGCTCAACGGCCCGGCATTCTATCGACTGCCAGTCAACGAGGCGCGGATGACGTTGCGACGCGAGGCCTGTCCGGTGCCGGCCCAGGTCGGCTACGGCGAGCTCGCTGTTGCGCCATTCCGCGCCGGCGAGGCGCTGCGTTGGCGGCTCGCCGCGTGAGGCAGGTTACGGCAACAGCGCCTCGTAGCGCTGAGCAACCTCATCCCAGCTGAGGCCCCTCTGCGACGCGAGCGCGCCCTCATGCCATCGCCGCCATAGCTCGTCGTTGCTCAATATCGCGACGGCCGCAGTAACGAACTCGTCATCCGTGGTGGCGACGCAGCCGCTCTTGCCGTTGGCGACGCGCTCGCCGACGGAGCCTAGCGGCGTCACCACCGCCGGTACGCCAAGGGCCTGCGCTTCCCCGAGCGCCAAACAGAACGTTTCGCCAGGATCGCCGCGGTAAAGCATTGCGCGCGCACCGGTCAGCACCTCGATCAGGGCCTGGCGGCCGACCGGGTCATGGCGATGGACGCCGGCATGCCCGAGCGACCCGGCGCGCGCGAGGATAGCGTTCATCGTACCTGCATGTTTGGCCGATGAACCGCCATAGACCGCTGCACCGGCGTAGATGTGCAGCTCCGCCGTCGGCACGGCCGGCTTGATACGCGACACCCACAAATCGAGCAGCCAATCAAGCCCGCGCATCGGGTTCGAGGTAAAGATCGCCCGCGGCGGCGGCGGTTCACGCCTTTCAGCGTGGCGGAACATGTCGAGGATGCCGTAGGGGATGATCGTCCGGCCGCCGCAGATCAACCAAGAGGGAACGGTGGACGCGTGATAGGCGCCAGTCGTAACGATATTCGGCCGGTACCAGGCGATGCGCCACGCCATTCGCGGCTTTTTCAGATAGTGGGCCGGGTTGTGCACCCAGAGCACCCGATGGCGCGGACGGGGCACAAGTCCGATCATCCGGTGCCCGCGGTTGCCAATGTAGAGATCGCACGCTTCGGGAACGCCGCTCTCGAGCGGTGCCCATGACACGCCTTTATGCCTTACGGGTGATCTGCAAAGACTACGTGCCTCGACCTGATGTCCGCGAGCCGCCAATGCCTCGGCAAGCGCAACGAAGGCAGTCTCGGCACCGCCGAGCGGCCCCGCCTCGGCCATCGCCCCATCAAAGGGGATAGAGGCGTCGGCCATCACGACACGCGCCATCACTCCGCCTCGTAGCGCGCCTTGAGATAGGAGAGGATCGGATAGAGCGCCGCGCATAGCGCGATGAGGAATCCAAACGGCCCTTCGCGGTACCCTTTGCGGCCGACATAACATTTCCAGAAGCGGGTCACCATCCGGCGCAGGTTGCTGCGATAAGTGCCGGTGTCGCCGCTCTCCCGCAGATCCTTTGCACGCGCGCTCGTGTACCGGTCGAGCCGGGTCAGCATGTCAGAGATGTTGCGATCGACATAATGGACGAGACGGGCTTCGAGCGTGGGACCCTGCGCGCCAGACAAGATCACGGCGGGATGAATGCGCTGGTCGCCCCAGCGCTTGGCGCCATTGCGGTAAAGCCCGGCATAAGCGCTCTTGCCGACTCCCGGGCCCCAGCCCCAGCGCACCAGTCGCTCACCGACATAATTGTCGACCGGGATCAGGTGCCAGTCAGCGGTCGATCGCTCTGCGACCAGAAGGATTTCTTCCGCCAATTGAGGCGGTGCCCGTTCGTCAGCGTCGATCTCGACGATCCACGTACCACTGCAGGTATCGATGCCCGCATGCCGGCGCGGCCCTTCCCGTTCCCAGGCGCCTTCTACGGTATGCGGGGTGAAGCCTTGCGCGATTTCCTTAGACCGGTCGTGGCAGCGGTCGAGGACGACAACCAGCTCGTCGGCGAAGGACAATGTCGCCAAGCAATCGGCGAGCTGAGCCTCTTCGTCATGGGCGACGACAACCGCCGAAACGAGTGGGCGCGAGGCCCTAATGACATTTCGCTCGCTGGCGGCGGCCACCGAAGACGACGGCGTCATCGGCCGTTGCCACGCGCAGCGCGGTTGATCTCCTCGACCCGAAGGAAGACATGGCCGCCGCGCGCGCAAAACCCTCTGTAGGCATATTTGACATGCCACGCCGTGGTGAACTCCTGCCACGCCTTGAATTCGTGGTTTTGCCAGCCGTGATAGTTGAAATATTCGTCAAAGACGACGATCGACCCCGGCCGTAGCAAATCTCCGGCATGCGCGAGGACTGTCACCGTAGACGAATACAGGTCGCAGTCGACATGCAGCAGCGAGATCCCGGAATTCTGGTTTCGTTGGCAAAACCCGGGCAGCGTGTCAGCGAACCAGCCCTTATGAATCGTAATGTTCGGCAACAGCTTCGGGACGGCACCGCCAAGCCCGAAACTGCCCCGGGCCTCAAAGGTGCCGTGCCAGGGCTCGGGCAAACCCTCGAAGCTGTCAAACGCATGGAGAGTCGCGCCCTCCGACCCATTCAGTTTCGCGGCGATGAAATTGGCGCTCGCGCCCTTTTCCACCCCGAATTCGAGAAACAAGCCCTCCCGCGGCGCCTCCTCGATGGCACCCTGCAGCAAATCCCACCGGTCGGCGTACATGACGGCGGCTGCCATGTGCTCGCGGACATAAAGCGCCGCCTCACGCCGGGCCATCGCCTGCAGCTCGAAGTTCAGGTCATGCGAAAAATATTTGTGCAGGAACCGCCGATAGATTCTCTGCGAGATCGGCCGCTTCCGTGGTTCTGAACGCCCGGTTCTAAACATGGCTCGGAACCAGGTCGCGATCTCGAGTCGGCTCCGACTCCGCGACCCGCTGCCATAGCAACCGGGCCGCCTTCTCTGCCGCGTCGACGGATAGCGAATCCATCAGTGTGTCGGTCGTCCTGTGATCAAAGCCCAGACCGAACATTGTCTCGGGTGGATCGGCGGTGCGAACCACAGCGGTATGCGGGCCCCAGGGCGCGTACTGGTCGATCGGGCTCGGTCCGAAGAGGCCGAGCGTCGGCACACCGCTTGCTGCCGCGATGTGCATCAGCCCGGTATCGTTGCCAATGAAGAGCGCCGCGCGCCGCAGGACCGCGGACGCCGTCAGCAGATCGGTGCGGCCGATCAGATCGATAACCCTGTCTGGTGGAATCGCCGCGAGCAGCGGCTCTGCCTGGGACCTTTCGTGAGCGGCGGCCATAATCGCGACCCGAGCGCCCGACAACACCCCGTCGGGCCGGGTGAGGCGCTGGGCCAGCTCGGCGAACCGCTCGGCGCGCCACTGCTTCCCCCGCCAATTCGATGCCGGCCCGATGGCCAGCACCGGTCCTCCCGACGGAACCAGCGTTTCGGCCGCGCGCTCGTGCGACGGCGCGCGCCACAGGCGCGGGCTCGGCGGCGGATCGAGATCAAACAAGCGGGCCAGCTGGCGCACGCGGTTCTCGTGCTTGTCGCCCTTTGCCATGACCCGCCGTTCGCGGGCGCGCAACAGCCATGCCAGGGTCGAGCCGCGCAGGTCGACAACCAAATCCCACCGCCGCCCGACAATTGCACGGTAAAGCCCCAGCCAATGCAATGCGAAGCGCTGCTTGCTAACGACAATGAGGCGTTCGAGCCGTGGCACCGCCTCAAATAGCGGTGCCGCCACTGGACCAGCGGCAATCGTCAGTCGCGCCGCCGGGTAACGCTCGATCAGGTAGCCGAGAAGCCCTGTAGAGAGAACGGCGTCGCCGATACGCGTCGCGGTCACGAAGAGGATATCCATCACGCCGGTCTATAGCGCGATGCGCCTCGGCTTGCCAAGCAAGCGGCAGAACTCTACCTGTTCGGTGACAGGCGGGATTGGCCGAGATTCAGGCGATGACGCAAACCCAATTCGTGATGCTGGAAGACCGCGGGGTTCTGGCCGTCGCTGGACCGGACCGCGCCAGCTTTCTGCAAGGGTTGGTGTCGAACGACACTGCGCGCGTCAGTGGCGAGCGCGCGGTCTACGCGGCGCTGCTGACCCCGCAGGGTAAATATCTGCATGATTTTTTTATGGTCGAGTACGGCGAGGCGATCTGGCTCGACGCCGAAGCCGCGCGCCTTGGCGATTTGAAACGCCGGCTGTCGGTCTATCGCCTGCGTGCGAGGGTAACGCTCGACGAGCGCCCCGATCTCGCCGTGGCCGTTGCGTTTGGTGGCGCGGTGCTCGGATTGCCAGATGATCCCGGCGCAGCGTGTGCGCTCGATGGTGGGGTAGCTTTCGTCGACCCGCGTCTACCGGCGCTCGGCGCCCGGGCGATCCTACCGCGCGAGCAGGTTCGCCAGGCACTGACCGCGACCGGCGCGACCGATGCGGACTTTGCGGAATACGACCGCCTGCGCCTTTCGCTTGGTATTCCCGACGGCAGCCGCGACATGGTGCTCGACAAGTCGATTCTACTAGAATCTGGGTTCGACGAGCTGAACGGTATCGACTGGGACAAGGGCTGCTATATCGGCCAGGAGCTGACGGCGCGCACCAAATACCGAGGCCTCAGCAAGAAGCGACTCTTCCCCGTTCGAATTGACGGTCCTGCCCCCGAGCCAGGCGTGATCGTCACCCTCGACGGGCACGAGGCCGGCGAGATGCGCTCGAGCCGCGACGGTATCGGATTGGCGCTATTGCGGCTGGAAGCAGTGGAGCGTGGAGAGACGCTCGCGGTCGGAGAGACCGGCATCGTCCCGATCACGCCCGACTGGATGCGACTTCCAGAAGATTAGGCGGTCGAGCTTATCGCATCCTCACTTAGCTCCGCTTGGGCGGCGGCGAGGCGGGCGATCGGCACCCGATACGGTGAGCACGAGACGTAGTCGAGCCCGACTTCGCGGCAGAAACGGATCGAAGCCGGATCGCCGCCATGCTCGCCGCAAATCCCGACTTTCAGATCAGGTCGCGTCTTGCGGCCGCGCTCGGTAGCAATTTTGATGAGTTCGCCGACCCCATCGATGTCGAGGCTGACAAAAGGATCGTGCTCGAAAATCCCAAGCCGCTGATAAGCGCCAATAAAGCTCGCCGCGTCGTCGCGCGACAGGCCATAGACGGTCTGCGTCAAATCGTTGGTGCCGAAGCTGAAAAATTCCGCGCTCTTCGCGATCTCACCGGCCATCAGCGCGGCACGCGGCAATTCGATCATCGCGCCGACGTGGTAGGGAACCTTGACCCCTTCCCGGCTCATGATCTCGGCGCCGACGCGATCGACCATCTCCTTCAGGATGTCGAATTCGCGCCGGGTCGCGATCAGCGGCACCATGATCTCGGGTTCGACGGCGGCGCCGGTCTCGCGTGTCACGGCAACCGCGGCCTCGAAGATCGCGACCACCTGCATCTCATAAATTTCCGGGAATGTAATCCCGAGCCGACAACCGCGATGACCCAGCATCGGGTTGGTCTCGTAGAGCGCCAGCGCGCGGGCGCGGATTTCGCCGACTGTTTTGCCGGTGAGCTTCGCCATCTCCTCGAATTCGGCATCGATCTTCGGCAGGAATTCGTGGAGCGGCGGATCGAGCAAACGGATCGTCACCGGCAACCCGGTCATGATCTTGAAAATCTCCGCAAAATCGGCGCGCTGCATCGGCAGCAGCTTGGCCAAGGCGGCGCGGCGGCCGCGCTCCTCGTCGGCCATGATCATCTCGCGGATCGCGCCAATGCGGTCGGCCTCGAAGAACATGTGCTCGGTGCGCGACAGGCCGATGCCCTCGGCACCAAAATTGCGCGCGGCGCGGGCGTCCGTCGGAGTCTCGGCGTTGGCGCGCACCCCGAGCGTACGCAGCTCGTCAGCCCAACCCATCAAGGTCGCGAAATCGCCCGACAGCGTTGGCTCGATCGTCGGCACTTCACCCTGGATGATTTCGCCGGTCGAGCCGTTGAGCGTGATGAGGTCGCCGGCGCGGAGCAGCACGTTGCGCACCGTCATCGTGCCGGCGGCGTAATCGATGCGGACATCGCCCGCCCCGGCGACGCAAGGACGTCCCATGCCGCGGGCAACGACGGCGGCGTGGCTGGTCATGCCACCTCGTGCCGTGAGGATGCCACGAGCCGCGTGCATGCCATGGATATCCTCAGGGCTGGTCTCGACGCGGGCCAGGATCACCGCTTCGCTTCGGCTGGCGCAGCTTTCCGCCTCCTCGGCCGAGAACACGATTTTCCCCGACGCCGCGCCGGGCGAGGCCGGCAGACCGCGCGCCAGCACGGTGATCTTGGCGGCGGGGTCGAGCATCGGGTGCAGAAGTTGGTCCAATGAATTGGGCTCGATCCGACGGATCGCCTCGGCGCGATCGATGACGCCTTCCTCGACCAAGGACACGGCGATCTTGAGGGCCGCCTGCGCGGTGCGCTTGCCGGTGCGGGTTTGCAGCATCCACAGCCGCCCGCCTTCGACGGTGAACTCGATGTCCTGCATGTCGCGGTAGCGGTCTTCGAGTTTGCGTCGCACGTCGAGCAGCTCGCCGAACACCTTCGGCATCACCTCTTCCAGCGCCGGCAAGGTCGAGCTCGTCATCTTCTTGCCGGCGATCGTCAAATGCTGCGGCGTGCGGATGCCGGCGACGACATCCTCGCCCTGGGCATTCACCAGGAACTCGCCAAAGAACTCGTTGGCGCCGGTTGATGGATTGCGGGTGAAGGCGACGCCGGTCGCGCAATCGTCACCGCGATTGCCGAACACCATCGCCTGGACGCTGACCGCGGTGCCCCAGCTTTCCGGGATGTTGCTGAGCCGGCGGTAGGTGATCGCGCGATGGTTCATCCAGCTGCCGAACACGGCGCCGATGGCACCCCAGAGCTGTACTTTCGCATCCTGCGGAAACGGCTTGCTGGTCTCCTGCGCGACGATGTCCTTGAAGCCCTCCGCGATCGTCTGCCAATCCTTGGCTTTCAGCTCGGTGTCGAGCGAAGCGCCGACATCGTTCTTGTAGTCGTCAAGCAGCGACGAGAAATGCTGATGCTCGAGGCCCAGCACGACCTCGCCGTACATCTGCAGAAACCGGCGGTAGCTGTCCCAGGCGAACCGCGCGTCGCCGCCGATCTTGGCGAGGCCCGCGACCGTCTCATCGTTGAGACCGAGATTGAGTACCGTGTCCATCATCCCCGGCATCGAGGCGCGCGCACCCGAGCGCACCGAGACGAGCAGCGGGTTTTTCGGATCGCCCAGCTTGGCGCCGAGCGCCTGCTCGACGGTGGCGAGCGCGGCGGCGACCTCGGCTTCTAGTTCCGGGGGATAGGTGTGGTTTTGCTTGTAGTAGTGGGTGCAGACCTCGGTGGTGATCGTGAAGCCCGGCGGCACCGGCAGGCCCAGGCTCGACATTTCGGCGAGGTTGGCACCCTTACCGCCGAGCAGTTCCTTCATGTCGGCCCGGCCCTCAGCCGTGCCGCCGCCAAACCTGTAGACCCACTTTGTCATGCCGGGCCTATCCTTCGATCTGGGAGAAGTCGGCTACCTGCTTCATTGTCGTTCGGATGCCCGCGAGCAACCGCAGCCGATTCTGACGCAGTTTTACGTCATCGGTATTAACGGTCACTCTGGCAAAAAATTCATCGATTGGTCGACGCAGCTTGGCCAACTCACGCATCGCCTCCGCGAACCGCTCTTTGAGGAGTAAGGCACCCGCCGTCCCTCCAATCTCCTCCAGGCTGCGTCCGAGATTGAGCTCCTCGGGTTGCTTGAACAATAAAGGAGCGATGGCATCGTTATATCTTTGATCATCGCGCCGTTCTTCAATTTCGACGATGGACGAGGCGCGCCGATATGCTGTTAGGAGGTTCTCCCCATCATCCGTGGCGAGAAACGCCTCTAGCGTTCGGACGCGTTGTACCAGTCGGACCAGATCGTCCTCAACCAATCCACCCCAAGTGGAGGTAGCAGCGATCAATTCAGAGCGAATGCCCTGTTCGCGTAAATGAACCTTTAGTCGATCCGTAATGAACGACAATAGTTCCGAACTAAGATCAAATATCCCATATCTAACCGGGTCGAAGGCACTTGAGCCGTAATAGAAGGCAGTGCGCAGTGGTATCCTTACACCGTTTTCCAGAATCAAGCGGATCATCCCCAGCGCGGCACGCCTAAGTGCAAACGGGTCACGTGAGCCGGTGGGCTTTTCCTCAATCCGGAAGAACCCAGTGAGCGTTTCGATCTTATCGGCGAGAGCGACTACCAGGCTTTCAGGAGTCGATGGACAAGAATCGCTGGGGCCAAGTGGCTTGTAATGATTGGCAATTGCGGTCGCGATTCGATGATCTTCCGGTTGGCCTGACGTTAGAGCGTAATAGCCACCCATTACCCCCTGCAATTCGGGGAATTCGCCGACCATGCCGGCGGACAAATCGGCTTTCGCTAAATGTGCCGCGCGCTCCGCCCGCGCCCATAACTCGTGATCTAGCGGATAAACCAGCACGGCGATCTTGTTTGCAATATCAGTGAGCCGTGCTGTCTTGTCGTACACGCTGCCGAGCTTTTCGTGGTAGACGCGCTGCTTGAGCGCCTCGACCCGGTCTTCGAGGCGCACTTTGCGGTCCTGGTCCCAGAAGAACTTCGCGTCGGAGAGGCGGGCGCGCAGGACGCGTTCGTTGCCGGCGACGATGGCCGCGCCCTTGTCGGCGGTCACATTGTTGGCGACGAACAGGAAACGCGGCGCCGGCGTCCCATCCGCGCTGAGGCAGGAAAAATACTTCTGGTGTGTGCGCATCGCCGTGGCCAGCACCTCAGGCGGCAACCCGTCCGGCAGCGGGCGGACGAAATCGGCGTCGATTGAGCCCATCAGCACGACCGGGTACTCGACAAGACCCGCCACCTCGTCGAGCAATCCGTCGTCAGGTTTGGCGGTCAGGCCCTCCGCGCCAGCGAGTTTGCCGAGGCCTTTGGCGATGATCTCGCGGCGCTCGTTCCAATCGAGCACGACATGCGCCTTGGCGAGCTTCTCGCGATAATCCGCGGCATCAGCGACCGAAATCTCGCCCTTTGACAGAAACCGATGACCGCGAGTCACCCTCCCGACTGACACCTCGCCGAGCGGCAGATTCAGCACCTTGCCGTCGAACAGGCAAATCACCGAGTTGAGTGGCCGAACCCAGCGCAGCTCCGAGGCCGGATAGCGCATCGATTTTGGCCAGGAAAGTGCGGTCATCGCCGCATGGATCAGCTCCGGCAGCACTTCGGCGGTAGCGCGCCCAAGCCGCTTGATCACGGCGAAATAGAAATCTCCCCGCACCTCGCACTGATCGATGGAAGTTAGGCCCGCTGCACGCAGGAATCCGTTGAGCGCCTGCTCGGGGGCTCCAACCCGCGGCCCGCGGCGCTCTTCCTTACGATCAGGTTGGCGCGCCGGAATCCCGTCGGCGATCACCGTCAACCGGCGCGGCGTCACATGGCCGGTCCGTATCTCCGCCGGGATATCGGCGGCGGCGAGCTTGTCGCGAATGAGGCCGGTGAGATCGTCAATGGCCCGGCGCTGCATCTGCGCCGGGATTTCTTCCGACAGAAGCTCCAGCAGCAGTTCGCCCATCTTAGCCGCGGCCCTCCAGCCAGGCTTCGCAGCAGGCGCGCGCCAGCGCCCGCACCCGGCCGATATAGGCGGCGCGCTCGGTGACGCTAATCACCCCGCGCGCGTCGAGCAAATTGAACAGATGGCTCGATTTGAGGCATTGATCGTAGGCCGGAAGCGCTAAGCCGTGCCCGATCAGCCTGCCGCACTCTTCCTCTGCGTCGGCGAAATGGGTGAACAGTTTGGCGGTGTCGGCGACCTCAAAATTATAGGCCGAGAACTCGCGCTCGGCGCGCAGGAACACATCGCCGTAGGTGATCCGCCCGGCGCCCGTGACCCCGTTGAAATCGAGGTCGTAGACACTCTCAACTCCCTGCACGTACATCGCCAGGCGTTCAAGCCCATAGGTCAGCTCGGTCGAAACTGGATCGCACTCGATCCCGCCAACTTGCTGGAAATAGGTGAACTGGCTGACCTCCATGCCGTCGAGCCACACTTCCCAGCCGAGCCCCGAGGCCCCCAGGGTCGGACTTTCCCAATCATCCTCGACAAAGCGGATGTCGTGGCGCGAGGCGTCGATGCCGATCGCCGTGAGGCTGTTCAGATAGAGGTTCTGGCTGTCGGCCGGCGCGGGCTTCAAGATCACCTGCAGCTGGTAATAATGTTGCAGCCGGTTAGGGTTGTCGCCGTAGCGCCCGTCGGTCGGCCGCCGCGACGGCTGAACATAGGCGGCCTTCCAGGGCTGAGGCCCGAGCGCGCGCAGCGCCGTTGCCGGATGAAACGTGCCCGCACCCACTTCGAGATCGAGCGGTTGCAGGATGACGCAGCCCTGTGCCGCCCAATAGCGCTGCAGCTCCAGGATCAAGCCCTGGAAGCTCAGGCCTTTCCTTGCTGCCTTCATCGCGGTTGCGGGCAGCCGGCCCGGCCGCAATGTCGCGCACTGGTCGCGATATAGGTGCCGCAGACGCGGCAGCTGATCAGGTCTTCCGCCTCGATCATCGGCCGGGCTTGCGGGCGCTGTCTCCCCTGGGGCGGCGTTGCCGGTGGGCGCATTCGATTGAACGCCTTCACGACGTGCCACGCCGCGAAAACCACGACGAGGATGATAAAGAGCTCGGGAAGTCCCGCGAACATCGTCGAGGTTTAGGGGTGGGTGGGCGCAGGGTCAACAGATGCTATAGCCCGAACCTCGCCCATAACAAGCGCGCTTCCAGCCAGTCGACAAGATCGGCCACCAACCCGAGACCCTGCGCTTCGATGCCCCGACGGGGGCGTGGCGGAAACCAGCGCCGGCGGCGCTCGCTGGCGATCGGCACGAGTTTGACGCAGTCGCCGAACCGCGTCCGCATGACCGCACGCAAATCGCCAATCCCGTCGATGAGCCCCCGAGACAGCGCCATGCGCCCAGTCATCGCCTCGCCGCTAAAAATGCTCTCGTCGGCGGCGTCAATCTTGCCGACCCTGCGGCGCAGCACGTGCTCCTTGAAGGAGGCGTGGATGTCTTGCTGCAGCGCCGTTAGCCGCTCGACCTCGGATTCGCGCTCCGGGAGAAATGGGTCGAGCAGGGACTTGTTCTCGCCTGCGGTATGGAGTCGGCGATCGATGCCGAGCCGGTCAATCAGCCGGGTAAAGCCAAAGCTGGAACTGACCACGCCGATCGAGCCGATCAGCGAAGCCTCCTCGGCATAGATTTCATCGGCGGCCAACGTCAGCCAATACCCGCCCGAGGCCGCGACATCTTCAGCGAAGGCGACGACCGGCACGTGCTTTTCGTCCGCGAGCTGGCGAATGCGGCGAAACAGCAAGGCCGACTGCACCGGCGACCCGCCCGGCGAATTGACAATGATCGCGACCGCTACCGCACGCCTCATAGCGAACGCCTTGTCGAGCGCGGCCGCATGGCTGGCGAGCGACAGCGCGCCGCGCCATTGTCGCGGCGCGATCACACCCTCGAAGCGCAAAACCGAAACGACCGGCGGTGGATTACGGAACCGCTCGAAGGGCAGGAATTTTAGGTAATCCGATAAGCTCATGCGTGCCTATAGCACGAGCGCCTCGCCGCCGCGCAGCACCGCTTCGGCGGCTTGCGTGAAACGGCCATCGGTTTCATGCAATACCATGCCGACCGCAAGCCGCGCCGCCGCCGCCGCCTGCTTGCGGGCGCGCACGAGGATGCGGCTCGCCGGCTTTCCCAACCCCGGCCACAACGGGTAGACGACGACCTCGCCCGCCCTTCCAGCGATCTGGCCGAGCACCGCGTCAATGCGGTCGGCGCGGTGGATCAAGGTCACGGTGCCTTTCGACTTTACCATCGACAGCGCGAAGCGGATCCAGTCGCCAAGCTCGGCGTCGCCCTCAATTGTCGCCTCAGCGCGCGCTGGGTTCGGTGTCTCGTTGGCGCGTCCGCGCTCGAGATAGGGCGGGTTGGCGAACACATGATCGAAGGCCCCAGCGCTGATCCGCGGCGGCGGCTGCAGCAGATCGCCAACCATGACCGAGACTCGCGCCGCCATGCCATTGAGGATCGCGTTGTCCCCGGCGATGCGCACCAGCTCGCGTTGGCGCTCCAGCCCAACCACCCGGCATTGCGGCTCGCGCGCCGCGACACAGAGCATCGCCGCACCGGTGCCGCAGCCGATGTCGAGCACCACCTCGCCCGGCCCAACCGGCACTGCGGCAGCAAGGAAAACCGGGTCGATCGAAGCGCGAGCGCCGTCGAACGGCTGCCGGATACGCACGCGACCGCCCAGCAGCGTATCCTCGCTCAACGGCATCCCATCGTCGGAGACGCTCATGCCTTGGTTTCCGCTTCGGCAATCAGGCGGCGGGCGCGGTTATGATCGCGTTCGGCGACCATTAGGCGCCGCTGGATCGCGCCGATGCTGCCTTCGACCAGGCTGGCATGCTGGTCGAGAATCACGCTGCCGATACCGGCATCGGTCAGCAATGCCTGAGCCCAGGACAGCCTGACGATGTTGTTGGTGCGCAGCAGCTCCTTCATCGGCGCTCTGTCAGCTTATGGCGCTCTCAGGTGTGACGGTAGCGGCACTTGACCACATACCGTCGCACTCTATGCTCGCTCGCGTTCGTACCCGTCAAGGTCTCGCGCCCGCCCGGTGTACGGCGCGCATCGAGGAGTAATCGTGGCCCCCCCGCTGCCGAGCATCGAGCGCGCAAGCGAGCGACCCGCTCCCTCCCTCGACCCGCTGTTCCGATTGATGGCGGCCGATCTCGAACGGGTCAATGCGTTGATCGTCGAGCGCATGCACAGCCCGGTGGCGCTGATCCCTCAGCTTGCCGGACACATCGTTTCGGCAGGCGGCAAACGGCTGCGACCTCTGCTGACTCTCGGCTGCTCACGGCTCTGCGGCTACCGCGGCGAGCGGCATGTGGCGATCGCCGCGGTCGTCGAATTCATCCACACGGCCACCCTGCTGCATGACGATGTCGTCGACGCCAGCGAGTTGCGGCGCGGTCGCGACACTGCCAATGCGCTGTGGGGCAACAAGCCGGCTGTGCTAGTGGGCGATTTCCTGTTCGCCCGCTCGTTTCAGCTGATGGTTGAGGACGGATCGCTCAAGATTCTCGAAATCCTGTCGCGGGCCGCATCGGTGATCGCCGAAGGCGAAGTGCACCAGTTGATGACCGCCAACGACACGACGACAACCGAAGACGCCTATCTCGCGGTGATCGAGGCAAAGACCGCGGCCCTCTTCGCCGCGGCGGCTCGGGTCGGCGCCGTGCTTGCCGAGCGCCCGCTTGACGACGAGATGGCGTTGGAACGGTTCGGCCACAATCTCGGCGTCGCCTATCAGCTGATCGACGACATGCTCGATTTCTCGGCGCGCCAGACCGAACTCGGGAAGAATGTTGGCGACGACTTCCGCGATGGCAAGATCACTCTTCCGGTCGTTGTCGCCTTTGCCCGCGGGGACGCCGAGGAGCGCGGGTTCTGGCGGCGCACCCTTGAAGCCGGCGAGCAGGCGCCGGGCGATCTCGACCATGCGCTCGGTATCCTCGAGCGCCGCGGCGCGCTTGCCGAAACCTTGGCCCGGGCCCGTGCCTATGCCGGCGCAGCGATCGATGCGCTCGACCGGTTTCCCGACGGCCCGCTTCGCCGGGCGCTCGTCGAGGCCGCCGCGTTTGCAACGAAGCGCGGCTTCTAGATCAGGCTTTGATTGCGGAAAATCGGCATTGGCGCTATAGAGCCCGCCCGGTCGGCGGAGTGTAGCTCAGCCTGGTAGAGCACTGCTTTCGGGAGGCAGGGGCCGGAGGTTCAAATCCTCTCACTCCGACCAGAATTTCCGCCAGTTTTCCGCCAGTTTTAATGGCGGCTGCAAACTGGCGGAGGCGGAACAAGACGGGTAAGAACGTGATCGGTGGTCACCAGGTGGACACCAATTTCGCGGTTCGTGCCGAACCGGGATCGTTGCGCCACCCCGATCCGTTCTCGCGCCGGTCGTATGCGCAAGTTAAGGCACCTCAAGGGCGCGTGAACGGCGGCGCACTTAGACCCGGTATGATACGTTGGGTGAAACGCTAGAGCACATTTCATGGTTACACGACACGGGCGAGCGTCAAACGACCGCCTGCGGTCGCGAGATCGAGATCTGGGCGCTCGATCATAAAGAGGACGAAGCGGTCCTGTCGGCCTGGGCCAAGCATTTCGCGCCCGGATCCGGTACGACTTTCTCAACGACCGGCGCGGCTCTACCGCGACCTAGCCAGCGCCGACTGTCGCCGCTCCACAGCCGATGTTCTGCACGGCGGGTATTTCTCCGCCGAAGCGGAGATGGCGCCGGCAATCTTGCTCCGCAGCCCGACCAGGGATAAGGATGCTTGTGCCTTGCCTCACCGATAAAGTTAACAATTGGAGGGATCCTCAGGCTTCAGGAGGGACCCAATGAGACGGCCGGTCCCGACCTTTGGTCTGGCGCTCGCCCTGGTGTGTTTGATTGCCTCGGCGACAACACCATGAAATTCGCTCACGATCTCGGCCCGAGGATCTGGATCGCGCCGCATTCTGACAGCGCGTCACGACAGCCGTGTTGGTCCGATGGTCCGGGGGTGGATCGCGGAGAAACTGGCCGCGGAGTCAACCGACGCTCGGGAGACCGATTAGGCTCTATTGAAACCGCGCGTTTGGTCCATTACGCCAAGCGCATCTATCCAATATCGCTCCCGCTCGTTTAACCTTTCAACGTCGTCGACGAACTCAATCACTTCGAACTTGTGCTGTGCGAGGCCATGTCTGACGAGAGAGTTGGTGATGCTATCGGGATAATTATCGGGACCGGGATTCCGATGATGACGGTCATGAGCCTCTTGGACGCCTTGTCGATGTGATGCCCATCGTTTGCCGATCACGACAGATTTGCCAACATAGACCCGGCCATCGACATTGCAGGTTATCTTGTAGATGCCTGGGCGGTAATTTGACATCCAGCCCCCTCGCCCTTCATTTGCGAACAGGATCAGAATCACGCTCGATACGTTAAAGTTCGGTGCCTGATCGGGAGATTCACGATGATCTCGCCCGAGGACGAAGCCTCAATCCGACAACTCGGCATCGCATGGGACGAAGCCTGGAATCGGCACGACATGAATGTCCTGGCCGATTTGGTGACCCCGAATGTGGATTTCATCCATGTCATGGGCGGATGGCTCGGGGGTCGGGATGTTTTTCGACAATACCATGCAGAGCGCCACGCCGACGTGTTCAGGGCGAGCGTCACGCAGACTCAGGGCATGTCGATCAGGCCCCTTACGTCGGAGATCTGCCTCGTCCATCGAAACTGGCGCATGGTAGGGGACACCGATCGAGACGGAACCCCGCGCGGGTCGCCGAGGGACGGCATTATCACGTGGGTCGTTCGTCGCGACGGCTCCAAGTGGCTCATTGATGCCGCCCACAACACAAACATTGTGCCGGGGATCGTTGGCCCAGAACAGCGAAAGCCAATGTCCTGATCTCAAAATTCGGCGGGGGGCCTCAATGGATCGGCGCAACATTCTGGGGTTGGCAGCCGTCACCGCGGCAGGGAACGTATTGCTGGCGAACCGCGCGATGAGCCAGCAGACATCTGTCAGAGAGCAGATCATTGGAACCTGGGTCTTCGTATCATCGACTGCAAAGCTGCCGGATGGCAGTCCCTTATGGGGAGCCGATCCGAAAGGACTGATGATCTTTACGAAGGAAGGTCGGTATTCTTGGCAGATCTTTCGATCGGACCGGCCAAAACTCGATCAAAAAAACCGGATGCAAGGAACGGAGGAAGAAAATGCCGCGATCTTGCGCGGCAGCCTCGCGTATTTCGGTGCTTACACGATTGACGATACCGAAAAAACGATCGTGACCCTCGTCGAAGGAAGCACCTTCCCCAACTCGGAAGGCGAAACTTTAAAGCGGGTCGTCACCCGCATAACACAAGAGACGATGGTCTATGAAAATCCGGCCACGACCCGCGGTGAGCGGATTGAGGCGGTCTGGCAACGTGTAGCGTAGGCGGTTCGCGCAGTCCGGTTCCGTTCCGGGTCGGTAATATAGGCTAGACAAGACCACTGCCAGCACGGCATGAGGTTGAGCGAATGAGGACAGCGACGCCGCCGATACGCCTGGGCTTTTTCACCCGCCTGCTCGACCAGGCGGACGCGGCCGAGCGCTACCGATTGGCCATCGCGCAGATCGCGCACGCTGAAAGCTGCGGCTTCGATTCCGCCTGGATCGCACAGCACCATTTTCACGAGGACGAAGGCGGCCTGCCGGCACCCTTCGTGTTCCTGGCCCAGGTCGCCGCGCGGACCGCGCGAATCCGCCTGGGGACCGGGATCGTCACTCTGCCGCTGGAGCTGCCGATCCGGGTGGCGGAGGACGCCGCGGTGCTCGACCTGATGTGCGGCGGCCGCCTCGAGGTGGGGATCGGCCCCGGCGGCAATCTGTCGGCGTACGAGGCTTTCGGCCTGGATAGCGCCGAGCGCACGGCGCTGCTGATCCGGCATCATCGCGTGCTGCTCCACGCCTGGGCGGGGCGGAAGCTGCCCGGCGGCGACCGGTTGTACCCGCCCAATCCCGGCCTGGTGGATCGCGTCTGGCAGGCGACTTTTTCCGTGGAAGGCGCCCGGCGGGCCGGCGCGGCGGGCGACGGGCTGATGCTGTCGCGCACGCAACCCAGGCCAGCCGGGGCGCCCGGCCTGTCGCTGCCCGACATCCAACATCCGATGATCGACGCCTATCTGGAGGCCCTGCCGCGGGACCGCGCGCCCCGCATCCTGGCCTCGCGCACGGTGTTCGCCGCCGATGACCGCAAGGAGGCGCTGCATCTGGCTGAACTCGGCCTGGCGCGACAGCGGGCACGGTTCGCCAAGATCGGCCGCACGGGGTTTGTCGAGGGCATGTCGGTGCACGACCAGATCGCCGCCATGGATATCCATGTCGGCACTCCGGGTGATGTGACGGCCTCCCTGCGAACCGATAGCACGCTGGCCCGCGCCACCGACCTGACGGTTCAGTCGCATTCGATCGACCCGCCGCATGAGTTCATCCTGCGGTCGATCGAACTGGTCGCCGGCGCGGTCGCGCCGGCGCTGGGCTGGGTGCGAAACGGCGGGGCGACGGCGCGCCACGTCGCCTGACCGCGGGCAAGGAAAGGATGACCATGCCAGGGATGGACCCAGGGACCAACAGTGACGTCATCGACACGCTGGCCGGGATTGAGCCCGGCTCCGCGCTGGACGCGATCCGCAACCGGCGGCCGGAGGCGCGAAGCCAGGCGCAGGCCAGCTATCGCGCGCTGTTCGCGCCGGAGATCCCGGGCGGGGTCGCCGCAACAGAGCGTTTTGCGGTGGCCACCTTCGTCACCGGCCTGCATGGCGGGGCGGAGACCGCTTCGTTCTACGCCGCCGGTCTGGCCGCCAACGGGGCAGCGCCGGAATTGCGTGGCGCGGTCGACACGGCGATCGCGGCGGCCAAGGGACAAGGCCCCTATGGCTCCTATCCCGCCGGCCCGCTGAGCCGCGAGGACACCGACGGACCGATCCATCGTGTCGCGGCGGAAACCCGCCGCGCGCTCGGATCGCGCCTGGCCGCGGCGTTCGACCACATGCACCTCTTGGTGTTCCACCCGCGCGACGCCGCGCCGGCGGCGCTGCAGGCCCTGCTGGACGCCGGCTGGTCGACCACCGACATCGTGACCTTGTCGCAGATCGCCGCCTTTCTCTCGTTCCAGATCCGGGTGGTCGCCGGTTTGCGCATCCTGGCTTTGAGTCCCCCGGCCGGCGCCGCCTGATATACGAGGTTCAACCATGGCCGATGCGATCCTCGAACCGCCGCCCCACACGGTTCCCGCAATCTTCACCCGGGCGCTGCTCGATTGGCTGCCCTGGCTCGAACCGCTGGCGGCCGAGGCCTTGATCGAACGGCACAGGGCCGGTCTGGTCGATGCGGTGCGGGTGAAGTCGGCGTATTTCCGCCTGCTGGCGCGCGATCCGGATGCGCTGCGCGCCCGCACGCTGACCGACAAGGACATCTTCTACAATTCCGACGCCGGCCTGCCGCGGGCGGAGCGCGAGCTGGCCGCCGCCGCGACGTCGCGCTTCAACGGCTGCATCTACTGCGCCTCGGTGCATTCGCGGTTCTCGGCGACCTATTCGAAGCGCGAGGCGGACGTGCAGCGCCTGCTGGACGACGGCGTCGACGCCGATCTCGGCGAGCGCTGGAACGCCATCGTCGCCGCCGCGGTGGCGTTGAGCACGACGCCGATCGTCTTCGGAGCGGAGCATGTCGAGCGTCTGCGCCGCGCCGGGTTGGACGATTTGGCGATCGCCGACGTGATCCATGCCGCTTCGTTCTTCAACTGGGCCAACCGGTTGATGCTGTCGCTCGGCGAGCCAACCGCGGCAGTCAAGGCATAGCGCCCGGGTTGCCCAAAACAAACCGGCTCCGATCAAAAAGGACACGCCAGATGCTGATCGTCGATGGCCAGATTCATCTCTGGGAAAAGGGTACGCCGTCCCCGCAACATCGTCAGGAGCCGTACTCCGCGGAGCAGGCGATCGCCGCGATGGACGAGGCCGGGGTGGACCGGGCGCTGGTCCACCCGGTGCTGTGGGACCCCGACTCGAACGAATTGGCCATCGAAGCGGTGCGCAAATACCCCGGCCGTTTCGCCATCATGGGGTGGTTTTATCTCGACGACCCGAACGGAAGCGAGCTCGTCGCGCATTGGAAAGAGCGGCCGGGCATGCTCGGCCTGCGCTTTTATTTCAACGATCGGCACAAGCGGGAGTGGATGACCGACGGGAGCCTCGACTGGCTGTGGTCGGCCGCCGAGCGGGCCGGGGTGCCGGTGGCGCTCGCCGCCGCATTGTTCCTGCCGACCGTCGGGCAGATCGCCGAGCGGCACCCGGGGCTCAAACTGATCGTCGACCACCTGGCGGTGCCGCCAGGGAGCGGCGGCGAGTCCGCCTATCGCTTCCAACCCGAGCTGCTGGCGCTCGCCAAATACCCCAACGTCGCGGTCAAGGCGACCGGTCAGCCCGGCTACGCCGAGGACGCGTATCCGTTCCGCAGCTTCCATGAGCACCTGCACCGCGTCTTCGACGCGTTCGGGCCGACCCGGATGTTCTGGGGCACCGACATCACCCGGATGCCCTGTTCCTGGCGGCAATGCGTGACGGTGTTCACCGAGGAACTGCCCTGGCTGAAGGGCCGCGATCTCGACCTTGTCATGGGCGAAGCCCTGTGCAACTGGGTGGGCTGGCGCCTTCCCGGCTGAGCGCTTCTATCGGCAGGGACGCAATTATGAAGCCCTATGTGATCTGCCACATGAACGCGAGCATTGATGGCCGCATCTGGCACAGCCGCTGGCGGCCCGCCGAGAACCGTATGGCGGGGCTGTTCGAACGCATCCACGAGCAGCTTGGCAACGGCTCCTGGCTGATCGGCCGGGTGACCGGCAGCGAATACGCCAAGGCCGAGTCCTACCCGGACCGCACCGACCTGACCTTTCCGCGCGAGCCCTGGTTCGCCCAGCGAGCTCCCATGGGCGATGCCCGAGCCTACGGCATCGCGCTCGACCCGCAAGGCAAGATCGCCTGGGGACGGTCCGACATTGGCGGTGACCCGATCGTCGTGGTGCTGACGGAGCGGGTCTCCGACGCGCATCTGGCGGGACTGCGCCAGGACGGCGTTTCCTACATCTTCGCCGGGGAGCGGAAGCTCGATCTGGGATTGGCGCTGGAGATTCTCAACCGCGCACTGGGGATCGAGCGGCTGCTGCTCGAAGGCGGCGGCAAGTCGAACGGGTCGTTCCTGCGAGCCGGGCTCATCGATGAGATCAGCCTGGCGGTCTGCCCCGCCGTGGACGGCGCCAGAGGCGGCCCGCACGTCTTCGACTCGAACGACGATGAGGCCGACGCGCGCGCGCCGCTCAGCGCCATGACGCTGATGAGCAGCGAGGTGCTGGAGGGCGGCGCAGTTTGGCTCCGCTATCGGCTGGAAAACGGCTGACGCGGGCGAGGGCCGCCCGGTACGGACGACCCTCCTTCCGATCCGCGATAGATCAGGCGGGAACGCGATAAAGCCCGACGAGCTTATTGCCGTCGGGATCGCGCAGATAGGCGAGATACATCTGGCCGGCGGCCCCCTGGCGGATGCCCGGCGGGTCCTCGATCGATGTGCCGCCATTGGCGACGCCGGCATCGTGCCATGCCTTCGCCTGCTCGGCACTGCTCATCAGGAAGCCGATCGTGCCGCCGTTCGCAGCGCTTGCGGACTTGCCGTCGATCGGTTTGGAAACCATGAAGCGCCCCCCATTGTGCGCGTAGGCAATCCGACCCCTGGCGTCTGGGGTGGCGGGACTGACGCCGAGCGCGCTGAACAGCGCATCGTAGAATTTCTTCGACCGGGCGATATCGTTACTCCCGACCATGATATGGCTGAACATTCCTATCTCTCCTTGTCAGAGCCGCATGCGCCCACCGTGTCCGCTCCACGAGCAGAACACGGTTTACAGGCTGGGATCAGTATGACGGGTCGATCATCGGCAGAAGAGAAAAATCGCTCCCCTCCCTATCGTCATCCCCCATCGCCTGTGACAGCTGGGCTATGCTCCGGCCATTCAGCCGCGCTCGGCGCAGGTCCGCTTAAGGGCAACACCCGCCGACCTTCGCTCGTGGGCCCAACGGCAGTTGAGCGCCGCGGCCGTTCGCGGGATCGCGATGAAACCTCGATGATCGGCGGAATGATGGCCACCGCATCGCCGTCCCAGCCGCGCGCGACCCATAGGCCCCTTTCGGAGGGCCTGAGAGGGCGGTAGATTTTCAACGAATTCGGCCAGGAGTATCCACCATGCTGGCGGACCGATACGACCTTCCTTTGTCCACTGCCTACGCTGCTGCGCGGGACGCCTACGTTCAGGGCTGCGATCTGGCGTTGACCCTCTATCCTGGCGCGATCGAGGCCTTTGACCGCGCCATCGCTGCCGATCCCGGTTTCGCCCTGGCCCATGCCGGCAAGGCCCAGGTACTGATGCGCGAAGGCAACGTGGCGGCGGCGCGGGCGGCCTTGACGGCGGCCACGGACGTGGCCTCCCGTCTGCCGGAGCGCGAGGTCAGCCACATCGGGTTCTTCGACCTCGTGTTCGCGGGCCGGACCGACGCCGCAATCGCCGCTTTGCGCGCGCATCTGACAGCGTGGCCCCGCGACGCGCTGGTGCTCGCCAGTGCCGCCAATCCTAATGGCGTTATTGGCGCCTCCGGCCGCATCGGGCAGAAGCACCAGATCGCGGTGCTGATGGACAGTCTCGCCCCGCATTACGGCGACGACTGGTGGTTCCTGGCCTATCATGCCATGGCGCTGTCCGAGGATGGGCAGCTCGCCGCCGCCCGGCCAAAGATCGAGCGATCCATGGCGGCCAACCCGAACAACGCGCATGGCGCGCACGGGTTCGCGCATGTTTGTTACGAGAGTGGCGAGCCCGACACGGCCTGCGCCTACCTGTCGTCCTGGCTCGCCACCTATCCGCGGGATGGATTTTTCCATGGCCATCTGAGCTGGCATCTGTCGCTCTGCGAACTCCAGGCCGGCAATTGGGCGGAGGCGCTGCGGCTGTATCGCGACGCCATCGCGCTCGACCGGCACAGCGGCGGGCCGCAACAGAGAATGTCGGATGCGACAGCGTTTTTGTGGCGTTCCGAACTCGCCGGACAGCCGCGCGACGCCGCCGCCTGGCGCGCGATGTACGACTACGCGAACAGCGCGCTGCCGCTGCCGGGTAGCGGGCTCGCCGACCTGCACGTCATCCTGGCGCAGGCCGTCATGGGCGATGACGCCGCGCTCGACGCCCGAGCGCGCCAGATGGAGGATCTAGCGCGCGAGGCGCGTTACCCGTCCGGCTCTTACCTGCCTGCGCTGTCACGCGGCTTTGCGGCGTTCGAACGCGGGGATTTTACCGCGGCGATTGAGGCGCTTGCCCCGCTCGCCGGGGAAAGCGAACGCATTGGCGGCAGCCGCGCGCAGCACGACCTGATCGAGTTCACGTTGTTGAAGGCCTATCTCAACGCCGGCCGCCTGGAGGAGGCGCGGCACTTGCTCAGCGCGCGACGACCGGGTGCTTCCGGTGTTCCCGTCACGGGGGTCGCGGCGGTGCATTGACCTAAGGAGCGGCCGTGGTCCCGAAATTCTTGATTTCTACACGGACACCATATCCGACCGGGCCACCCGCGGCTTTCGGGAGGCAGGGGCTGGGGTTCAAATCCTCTCACTCCGACCACTTCGCCGCGTTGCGCAATCTTAAAAGCACTCGCCCCCGATCGCTAATTAGCGATCGGGGGCGCACTCATTAGGTGACGGGTCGGGTATGGTCCCAGCCCGGTGGCGGGTCCGCCTACTCCCAAAACGCCATGACGACCTTGTTGTCGGCGTCAAGGATCAGGTTGATCCGGTTCGGGTTGTGAATATCGCCTTTGACGCCATGTGTCGGCGCGATTGCGCGATAATCGGGTGGCAAGTCGCCGCCATAGATAATGCCTGGCCCCGGCTGACCCTTGTCCTTGTCGACGAACTTCTTGCCGACGCAGTCCTTGCAATCGTTGGTCTTGATCTGAGTTGTCGTGCTGCCGGTCATCCCCTTCAGCTCAAGCGCGTTCCCATAGGCCCGAACCCGCACCCCCTTGAACTGGTGCGCGTCGGACTCCAGCTCAAATTGCGCGCTGATCGGCATGAAACCCTCGGCCTTCTGCGACTGCTCGGGGCTGGCGGCGATTAACTGCAGGTCGAGAACGTCGTCAGCCGGCTTGCCGTAGAAGAACGGTACCAGCTGGGGGCTGCTCCAGCCTACCGAGCTAACCAAACCCGTAACCCGCACAATCGTGGTTTTGGGATCCATGGTCGTGTGGAGAACCTCAATCCCCGTCACGAAAAGGATCGGAACTTCGAGTGGCCTTGTGGCCCCGGCAGGTCCAGCAGCGTTAGCGTCAGTGCCGGTCTGGGGATACCCCATTGGCGCATTGTTTTGCTCCGCCGGCGCGGCAGCCGGTGCCGCGGTCTGCGCCACCGCGTTCGCGACAACGCCCATCGCCAATACTGCTCCCGCTGCTAATCCGCAAAGCCTTGAGAAGATCATTGTCATCCCCATTCTCCGAAGTGAATGTCTTCAACTACAACCAGCATACGGCCGGCTGCTGTTGCTAAGAAACCGGCGCACCACTTCCCGCCGGCAACGCAACCTCTCCGGTATCAGCGGCAATTCCCATCCGCCCCAGCCGATCCACAATCAAATCAGTGGGCCGCATCTTGGTCATCCGGCAATAGGTCGTCTCGCTCGTCGCGAAGCTGCCGTTCTCGGCCAATTTGTTGACCGGCTCACCACCGCCGCAGACGCTGAAATATTCGCACCTCTCGCGGCACATCGCGACCCCGGCATCGATGTCGACACGCATCCGTGCCAAGAGAGGCCGATCCGCCAGCTCGTTAAGCCGATCGCGATTGACGTTGCCGAGAATGAAATCGTCGTAGAGCGCGTTCTTGAGGCCCAGCAGCTCCGGCGAGAAGGTCGCCACGTTGCCGCTCCAATCCACGCTCATCACCGCGAAGGGGGTAGTGAGCTGGTTAGAAAAATTGGCCCCGCGCGGGCGCACCACATTGCGCTGCGTATCGTCGATCTCGCGGATGAACTTGATCCTGCCAGGATGCGCCGCCGAGAGGCGCCAGAACTCACTCAGGAACCGGTAGTAGGCGTCCTCAATACCCGTTTTGGCAAAGCTCTCCGAGCGGTGATCGCCCTCGCTTTCCTCGACATTGAAGCAGACACGGTCGATGCCCTCATCGAGGTAGAAATCGAACATCTCGCGCGGGGCTGTGAGGCTGTCTGCGGTCAGCACCGAAATCACGTGAAACGGCACGCCGCGCCGGCGCAGCAATCGAACGCCGGCGATCACCCTGTCGAAGGTGCCGCGGCCGGCGCGGTTCACCCGGTTCATATCGTGAAATCGGCGCGGCCCATCGATGCTGACGCCGAGATTGATCTTGGCCTCGACGATAAAGTCGGCCCAGGCGTCGCTGAGCAGCATACCGTTGGTCTGAAACGAATGGTTCAGCGGCAATTCCGCAGGCTTCAGCTGATCGATTAGCGCGAAAGCGCGCTGGTAGAACTCGATCGGCAGGACCATCGGTTCTCCCGCATGCCAGACGACGCTCAGGCCGTCATCGGCCCAGCCCGAAGCGAAGACCTGGCTGAACAGGTTCTTGAGAGTGTTGTCCGACACGACCGCCTTGTTGGTGCGGTCGGGCAGATAGCAGTAGCGACAATTAATGTTACAGAAAGGAGTCGGCTGGACGACGAGCAGCTGTATCCGGGGCATGATGTCGCCCAAGGGAGCCGCCGCCGTCCGCCGCTTTCAACCGGGGCTTACCAGGGATGGTAGTAGTTGCCCCAATTGTTCCAGTTGTGCCAGTTGTTCCAGTTCGGGAAACCGTAGCCGAAGCCCCACGGGTGGTATCCCCAACCCCAATTTCCCCAAGCTAAGCGACCCTCAGCCTTGGCGGCATCGGTTCGCAACTGATCGACCGCGGAAACCGCGTCCCGAATGGCGGTGAGCCGCTCGGAGACGCCTTCCTTTAAGGTCACCAGGGGCTGCCCCCCGGTTGGCGGCTCGCTCGCCGCGGCGGGAGCGGCGGCACCGAGCGCCAACGACATACCCACCGCTCCGAGAGGGGCTAGCTGGGTCAGGACGGTTTGGTATTTCTGCCGCAATGACAAGATTTCCTCCTTCATCGGCGACCGGTGGAACGACTGTCTTCCGGGCTCGCGCCGAACGGTATAGGGGCAAGGCACGAACGCGGCAATTCGTTAGATGAACAATCACACATGCCAGACGCGTTCCGGCGACCCATCTATAGCGCGGAACCCTTATCTGCGTCAATTTGGCACGCTTAGATTGCCCGACATCGCTCCGGTTTCGCCCAAGGTGGCCCGAGCGCGGCGATCCGCGCATAAACCGGGCAATTCATTTCATGCGCCCCCGGCAGATAGCCCAGGCTCATCAGAAATTCGTTGACGATCTCGCCGCCGGTAAAGCGAAACGTTTTCTTGAACAGCTTGACCCACTCCTCGCGCAAGCGCGGGTGATGGGCATCCAGCCAGTCCGCAAGCGAGCCGTGCGAGCGGCGTAACTCCTGGATGCGCCGCGCATTGCCGATGGTCGCGTCGATCTTGAGCCGGTTGCGGATAATACCGGCATCGCCCATAAGCCGCTCGATGTCAGACAGCCCGAAGGCCGCGACTCGGTCCACGTCGAAATCGGCGAAGGCGCGACGAAACGCCGGCCGCTTCCGAAGGATCGTCGCCCAGGACAGGCCAGCCTGGTTGATCTCCAGCACCAGCCGCTCGAACAGCACTGCCTCATCGCGGGCGGGAAACCCGTATTCACCGTCGTGATACGACGCGTGCAGCGCATTGCCGGGCGCAGCAAGACAATAGGCTACGCTCAACTCATCCTCCGCGAAAGCTCAGATACGGCGATCTCACCAGGGCGTAGATGCCGGCCCAGATGACCGCCGCAATCGCCGAGGTCACGCCAGCCTTCAGCCACATCCGCGACCGTTTGGGTGCTCCGGTCGCATAGTGTGGATCGGCCGGATCGCTGGGTGTCACCCACAGGGGCAGGACAGCAAACAGCACGACCCACCACGTGAGTATGTAGACGACGATCCCGGTAACCCAGCCCATCAGACCTCTTCAAGTTCGATCAGCGTGCCGCAGAAATCCTTGGGATGCAGGAACAGAACCGGCTTGCCGTGCGCGCCTATCCTCGGTTCGCCGTCGCCGAGCACCCGGGCGCCAGCTTCGCGCAAGCGGTCGCGCGCCGCGCCGATGTCGGCGACCTCATAGCACACATGATGCATTCCGCCCTCGGGGTGACGCACGAGAAACCCCCGCACCGAGGAATCCTCTCCGAGCGGTTCCAGGAGTTCAACACGGGTGTTACCTAGCTCGACAAAAGCGACTGTCACACCATGCTCCGGCAGCGCCTGCGGAGCCCGCACCGTCGCGCCGAGCGTATCGCGGTAGAGTACCGACGCCGCTTCTAGATCGGGGACGACGATGGCAACATGGTTCAACTTTCCGATCATCGCTTCTTGATCCATTAGGCCTCACAGCCGGACCAGCTGCACCTCGATCAGCGTCCGCTTTCCCAGACGCTCGTTGACCGCCTTGCGCAGCGCGCGGTTCGCGGCGTCGCGCACTGACCCGTCATCGCGGCGCATTGGTCGCGGCAGGCCTTCGACCGTAGCGGTCACCGCGTCGCGCAGGGCCGCCGACATCTTCTCGATTTCATCCGCCTCGACCATGCCGATCATGGCAATCTGCGGGGGCGCGGCAAGGCCGCCGGCACGGTCGAGGATGAGCGTCGCCACCAGCCCACCCTGATTTCCGACACGGCGTCGCTGACGCAGCACGGTGCCGTCGAGCGGCAGCAGACGCCGGCCGTCGCTGGCGACCCGGCCCGACGGCACCTTACCGGCGACCGTTGCGCCCCGCGTGTCGATGCGCACAACATCGCCGTTCTCGATGACCATCGCTTCGCTAACCTGACATTCCAGCGCCAGATCGGCGTGGGCGGCGATGTGGCGCGCCTCACCGTGCACCGGGATCGCCACGCGCGGCCGCACCATCTGGTACATCCGCACCAGCTCGGCCCGCGCCGGGTGCCCCGAGACATGGACGAAGTGGTCGGTCTCGGTGATTACTTCGACGCCGAGCTTGATGAGCGCGTTCTGTAGCTGGGCAATTGCCTTCTCGTTGCCGGGGATGATCTTCGACGAGAAGATCGTGACATCGCCCTCCTCGAGCACGATATTGGGGTGATCCTCACGGGCGATGCGGCTCAGCGCGGCGCGCGGCTCGCCCTGGCTGCCGGTGCAGATCAACAGAATTCTGTCGGACGGCACATAACCGGCCTCATCCTCAGTCAGAAAACGCGGCAGATCGGTCAGATAGCCGTTTTCACGTGCAGCCTTGTCGATCCGTACCAGCGAGCGGCCGACCAGCGCAACGTCGCGGCCATGCGTCTGCGCGGCGCGAGCGATCGTGTGCAGCCGCGCGACGTTCGAGGCGAAACAAGCGACCGCGACACGGCCCTGAAAGCGCCCGATCAGCTCGGTAAGCGCCTCGCGGAGTTCGCCTTCGGAGCCGGACGTGCCTTCCCGCATTGCATTGGTCGAGTCGCCAACCATCGCGAGGACCCCTTCGTCGCCGATACGAGTGAGCGAGACCTCGTCGGTGACATCGCCAATCAGCGGCTCAGGATCGAGCTTCCAATCGCCGGTGTGCATGATCGTGCCAACCGGCGTCCTGATCGCCACGGCGTTCGGCTCCGGGATCGAATGGGTCAGCGTCACCATTTCGAGGTCGAAGGGGCCGATCTGAAACCGACCCGAGAGCGGCACAACCGTGAGTTCGACCCGGTCGAGCAGGCCGACTTCGGCGAGTTTGGCACGCAGCAGCGAAGCGGTGAACGGCGTCGCCCAAATCGGGCACTGCAGTTGCGACCACAGATATGGGATCGCGCCGATATGGTCCTCGTGCGCATGGGTGGCGACGATGCCAAGGAGCTTGTCGCGCCGCTCCACGATAAAGGCCGGGTCGGGCATGATCACATCGACGCCGGCATGTTCTTCCGAGCCAAACGTGACGCCGCAATCGAGCATCAGCCACTGGCCGAGATAGGCGTAAAGGTTGAGGTTCATGCCGATCTCGCCGCTACCGCCGAGCGGCAGAAAAAACACGCCTTTATCGTCGCGCTCGATGGCGCGATCCAGTGAAGTGGCGTTCCCCGAGGAAGCCGGCGACTTCATTGATTGCGATTGCGCCGGAAGATCAGACGTAGCCCCCACAGGGTCAGATCGGGATCGACCTTTTCGATCATCTCGGTGGCGCCGGCGAAGAGCGGGGCGAGGCCGCCGGTGGCGACCACCCCCATCTTCTCGCCGCGTTCCTCGCGGATGCGGCGGATCAACCCCTCGATCAGTCCGACATAGCCCCAGAACACACCCGACTGCATCGCCCCGATCGTGTTGCGTCCGACCACCGTCGGCGGCCGACCAATCGCGATATGCGGCAACTGCGCCGCCGCCATCTCGAGCGCCTGCAGCGACAGGTTCGGTCCCGGCGCAATGATGCCGCCGCAGTAATTGCCTTTCTTATCGACCACGTCGAAATTGGTCGCGGTCCCGAAGTCTACGACCATCAGTGGTATCTTGTAGCGGTCCTGGGCGGCGACCGCGTTGGCGACGCGATCGGCGCCAACGCCCTGGGCAGGCATATCGACATCGATGCCGATACCGGGATTGCAGTCGGCGCTGCCGACCACCAGCGGCTCGCTGTTGAGATAGCGCCGGCAAAGCTGCAGCAGGTTGAAGCTCGCTTCGGGTACGACATTGGCGACGATCGTCGCATCGATATCGCCAGGTTTGAGCCCCGCCAGGGCCAGGAGCTGCGTCAGCCAGACGGCATACTCGTCGGCGGTGCGGCGGGCGTTGGTCGAGACCCGCCACGATGCACGCAGCACGTCGCCTTCATAGACGGCGAAGACCGCGTTGGTGTTGCCGGAGTCGATCGCGAGCAGCATCGAGGTCAGCCTGCACTCGCCGGAAAGATTTCTCCAGCGGCGATGCGCCTCTTCCCACTCGCCATGCCAAGCATCAGCGCGCCGTCGTCATCGAGGTCAAGGAACCGTCCATCGAGCGTATCACGCTCCAGCCGCACTTGGATCGGTTCGCCAAGACCAATCGCATGCGAAAGCCACGCTTCGCGGATTGGCCCAAAGCCATCCTTTCGCCAGGCATCGAGCCATTTAGCAAAACGTTCGACGAAGCAAGCGAGGACGACTTCCGGCGCGATGTTGCCGGCCCCTTCTTTGGCCAGCGACGTGGCCGGGTACGGCGTGTCATCCGGCGAGGCGGCAAGGTTCACCCCGATACCGATGACCACGAAATCGGGACACTCGCCCGCCACCATCTCGGTTTCGAGGAGGATGCCGGCGATCTTTTTGCCGTTGGCCAACAGGTCGTTGGGCCATTTGCAGCGGACCGCGGCGCCTGGCGCCAGCTGACGAAGCGCGGCGGCCATCCCCAACGCCGCGACAAAGCCGAGCTGCGCGGCGATCGCGGCGCGGCGGCCCGGCCGCAGGATCATCGACATATAGAGGTTTCCGGCCGGCGATTCCCACACGCGCCCGCGTCGGCCGCGGCCCGTGGTCTGGGTCTTAGCCCAGACGATCACCCCTTCCTCGGCGCCCCCACGGGCGAGACGCTTTGCCTCGTCACTGGTGCTGCCGATCGTCTCATAGGCGATCAGCCGGTAGGGCGGTGGAAGCTGGAGCGCTCGAGCGCTCATTGGGCGAAGAGCGAGGCCGCCGCAGCCTCGGCGCCACCGACGACCGGATCGGGCAGCAGGAAGAAGAACATCGTCACGACCGCGGTCACCAGGAGGACAGCCTTGAGCTCCGGCGCGAGCGGCCGGTCGAAGGCGCCGGCCGGTTCATCGAAATACATCACCTTGACGATCCGCAGGTAGTAGAACGCGCCCACGACGCTGGCGAGAACGCCGATCACGGCGAGACCGACAAGATGGGCGTCGATGGCGGCAAGAAAGATGTAGAGCTTAGAGAAGAAGCCGGCGGTCGGGGGGATGCCGGCCATCGCAAACATGAAGATCGCCAGCGCTAGCGCTAAGCCCGGGTGCGAGCGGGACAACCCAGCGAGATCGTTGATCCCTTCGAGCATCCGGCCTTGCTGACGCATGCACAGAATGACCGCGAAAGTACCGACATTCATGAACAGGTAGATCGCCATGTAAATAAGAACGCCGCGAATGCCCGAGGGGCTCGCAGCGGCGACGCCAATCAACGCATAGCCGATATGGCCGATCGAGCTATAGGCCATCAGCCGCTTGATATTGCTCTGCGCGATCGCCGCCACGGCGCCGAGCACCATCGAGGCGACAGACAGGAACACGATGATCTGCCGCCACTCGGTCAGCATCGCGCCGAACGGCTCAATCAGGAAACGCATGAAAAGCGCGATCGCCGCCATCTTTGGCGCGACCGCGAAGAACGCCGTCACCGGCGTCGGCGCGCCTTCGTAGACGTCGGGCACCCACATGTGGAACGGCACCGCCGAGACCTTGAAGGCGAGCCCGACCGCGACAAAGACGACCCCGATGATGAGCCCTGGTGATGGTGCGCCCGCGCCGGTCAACAGCTTCGCCAGCGCGACGAAGCTCGTCGTCCCAGCAAAGCCGTAGATCATCGAGGCTCCGTAAAGCAGCATCCCCGACGACAGCGCGCCCAAGACGAAATATTTGAGCCCGGCCTCGCTCGAGCGCACCGAATCCCGATCGAAGCTAGCGACGACGTAAAGCGCCAGGCTCTGCAATTCGAGACCAAGATAGAGCGTGATCAGGTCGTTGGCCGAGACCATGACCATCATCCCGGTCGCCGCCAGCAAGATCAGGACTGGGAACTCGAACCGGCCGATGCCGTGCTCCTCGTTGTAGCGGATCGACATGACCACCGAAACGGCCGAGCCGATCAGCACCAACGCCTTCATGAACAGCGCAAACGGATCGGTGATGAACATGCCGTAGAAGGCGACTTGCCGGGTGCCGTCGAAGCGCGCGGCGAGCGCCAGGATGCCGACCAGCACCAGCACCGAGAGCCAAGACACGAGCTTCGTCGAGCCCTCGCCGCGAAACACCCCGATCAGCAGCAGCACCATCGCCGCGCCGGCCAGCACCATTTCCGGCAAAGCGGGCAGAAAATCGGGAGCAGCGGCTAGCGACATCGCGGTTAGTCGGCGCTCGCGCGCGGGCCAAGCGTGGCCTGGGCCGCGCTCACTTGCTGCACCAGATGTTCGACCGAGGCGCGGATCGGCCCGAGAAACGACATCGGATAGATGCCCATCCACAGCACCAGTAGGATGAGCGGCGCGAACACCGCTTTCTCACGCGGCGACAGGTCGAGAATATTGCGGAGATCATCGCGGGTTATCGTACCGAAGACCACACGGCGATAGAGGTAGAGCATGTAAGCCGCGCCGAGGAACAGCGCGGTCGCGGCGAGGAAGCATTCCAGGGTCGACACCCGAAACGTGCCGAGCAGGATCAGGAACTCGCCGACAAAACCGCTCGTCCCCGGCAACCCAACCGACGCTAACATGAAGGCCATGAAGACGAAGGCATAAGCCGGCATGCGCTGAACGAGGCCGCCATAGCGGTCGATATCGCGCGTGTGCATGCGGTCATAGACGACGCCGACGCAAAGAAACAACGCACCTGACACGAGGCCGTGACTCAGCATCTGGATCACGGCGCCCTGCACCGCCTCGCTGGTCACCGCGAAGATGCCCATCGTCACAAAGCCCATATGAGCGACCGACGAATAGGCGATCAGCTTCTTCATGTCGGTCTGCGCCAGCGCGACAAACGAGGTGTAGATCACTGCGACGGCGCTCAAGGCGAACATCAGCGGCGTGAAGTATTGCGATGCGAGCGGGAACATCGGAAGCGAGAAGCGCACGAAACCGTAGCCGCCCATCTTCAAGAGCACGCCGGCGAGGATCACCGAGCCCGCGGTCGGCGCCTCGACATGCGCGTCGGGCAGCCAAGTGTGGAGCGGCCACATCGGCACCTTGACCGCAAACGAGGCGAGAAAGGCAAGGAACAGCCATTTCTGCAGCCCGGCCGGGAAGGCGTGGGTTAACGCCACCTCGATGTCAGTGTTGCCGGTCTGAAAGTAGATCGCGAGGATCGCCAGCAGCATCAAGACCGAGCCCAAAAGCGTGTAGAGGAAGAACTTGAATGCGGCATAGACCCGGCGGGGCCCGCCCCACACCCCGATAATCAGGAACATTGGGATCAGCACGCCCTCGAAGAACACGTAGAAGACGATGAAATCGAGCGCGCAGAACATGCCGACCATCAACGTCTCGAGGACGAGGAAGGCGATCATGTACTCCTTGACCTGGGCGTGGACCGACTGCCAGCTCGCGGCGATGCAGAGCACGGGCAGCAGGGTCGACAGCAGCACGAAGAACAGCGAGATGCCGTCAATCCCCATGTGATAGTTGACTTCGAACCCGCCGAACTTGACCCAGTGCGCCTTCTCGACGAATTGGAAGGCCGCGGTGGCCGGGTCGAAATCGATCCACAGCACGATCGACAGCAAAAACACGATTATCGACGTCGACAGCGCGATGTTGCGGGCGTTGCGAGCGACGATTTCATCGTCGCCGCGCGTCGTCAGGATGAACCCGGCGCCGACCAGCGGCAGGAAGGTCACCAGCGACAGCAGCGGCCAATGGTTCATGGCTTGGAACATCGGCGCTACCGCGGGATCAGATACCAGGTAATCAGCGCGACGACGCCGATCAGCATGGCAAAGGCGTAATGGTAGACATAGCCGGTCTGTAGCCGGCTCGCCTCGCGCGCCAGCTCGCGGGTCGCGGCCGAGATGCCGTCAGGCCCAAGCCCGTCGATGATCGTGCCGTCGCCGGTCTTCCATAACCCTTCGCCGAGGCTGAACGCGCTGCGCACGAACAGCCGGTCGTAGAGCTCGTCGAAGTACCATTTGTTCAGGAGGAACAGGTACAGCGCGCGGAAATGCATCGCCGCCGCCGTCGGGATGCCGGGGCGCCACATGTAGCAGACATAGGCGAGCGCAATGCCCGAAATCCCGGCGATCAGCGGCAGGTAGTCGATCAGTAGAGAATTGTGCTCTGCCGCGGCGATCGCGTCGTGGGCCGGCAGCACCAGGATCGCGCTCTTCCAGAATTCGGCCCGTCCCTCGCCGACGAAGAAACTGTCAGCGAGATAACCGGCAGCGATCGCGCCAGCGGCGAGCACGAAGAGAGGCGCCAGCATTACCCACGGGCTCTCGTGAATGTGGTGCTCGACCTCGTGGTCAGCGCGCGACGAGCCGTGGAAAGTCATGATGATGAGTCGCCACGAGTAGAAGGCCGTAAGGAACGCGGTGAACACGCCGAGGCAGAACGAGTAGCGCCCCACTGCCGTCCCCGAGGCCCAAGCCGCGGCCAGGATCGAGTCCTTGGAATAGAAGCCGGCGAAGAACGGGATGCCGGCCAGCGACAAGCTGCCAATCCACATCAGCACGTAGGTGATCGGGATCTTCTTCCACAGCGCGCCCATGCGGCGCATGTCCTGCTCGCCAGACATGGCATGGATCACCGAGCCCGCGCCGAGAAACAAGAGCGCCTTGAAGAAGGCATGGGTGAACAGGTGGAACATCGCCGCGCCATAGGCCGAGACCCCGGCGGCGAAGAACATGTAACCAAGCTGCGAGCAGGTCGAATAGGCGATGACGCGCTTGATGTCGTTCTGCGCCATGCCGACACTAGCGGCGAAGATCGCCGTAGTGCCGCCGATCACCCCGACCACGGCCAAAGCCATTGGCGCGTATTCGAACATAGGCGACAGCCGCGCCACCATGTAAACGCCGGCGGTCACCATCGTCGCGGCATGAATCAGGGCCGAGACCGGGGTCGGGCCTTCCATCGCATCCGGCAGCCAGGTATGGAGGCCAAGCTGGGCCGATTTGCCCATCGCTCCAATGAAAAGCAGAACACAGGCCAAAGTCAGCGCCGGCACCTGCCAGCCGAGGAAATTCATTACGGTATGGGTCGTCGCCGGTGCCTTGCCGAACACCGTGTCGAAGTCGAGCGAACCGAAGATCACGAACACCGCGAAAATGCCGAGCGCGAAACCGAAATCGCCGATGCGGTTGACGACGAAGGCCTTGATCGCCGCTGCGTTAGCCGAGGCGCGGTCGTACCAGAAGCCGATCAGTAGATAGGAGGCGAGCCCGACCCCTTCCCAGCCGAAAAACATCTGGACGAAGTCGTTGGCAGTTACCAGGGCCAGCATGAAGAAGGTGAACAGGCTCAGATAGGCCATAAACCGGGGGATCGAGTGGTCATGGGCCATGTAGCCGACGGAATAGATGTGGACCATCGCCGAGACGATGGTCACGACGAGGATCATCACCCCCGAGAGCGTGTCGAGCCGCAGCGACCACTCGACATCGACTCCGCCGGCAGCAATCCAGGTGACCAGCGGCTCGATATGGGGCTGCGACTGCCCCATGATATCGCGGAAGACAAGGATGCCGAAGATCGCCGACAGGACGAGCGCGCCGCAGGTGACGATCTGTGCGCCGCGGTCGCCGATGACCCGGCCGAAAAACCCGGCGATGGCGGCAGCCACGAGCGGCAGGAAGACGACGAGAGCAGCCAAGCGCGCTAGCCCCGCATCATCCGGATGTCCTCGACCTGGATCGAGCCACGATTGCGGAAATAGACGACGAGGATCGCCAGCCCGATTGCCGCCTCGGCCGCCGCGACGGTCAGCACGAACATCGCAAAAACCTGGCCGACCAGGTCGTTGAGCACGGTCGAAAAGGCGACGAAGTTGATGTTGACCGCCAGCAGCATCAGCTCAATCGACATCATAATGATGATGACGTTCTTGCGGTTGAGAAAGATGCCGAAGATCCCGAGCGTGAACAGGATCGCGGCGACGGTTAGATAATGGGCGAGGCCGATCTGCAGCATCAGTCCGCGACCCCCTGCCCGATCGGCACCTTGACGACCTCGAGGGTCTCGGCACGCTGGCGCGACAGCTGCATGGAGATCGACTGCCGCCGGGTGTCAACGCGCTGCCGCAAGGTCAGCACGATCGCGCCGATCATCGCCACCAGCAGGATCATCCCAGCCGCCTGAAAAGCAAAGATATAGCGGGTGTAGAGCAGGTCGCCGAGCGCTCGGGTATTGGTCATTGCCGCGCCGGACGGAGTCGGCGCCGCCGCGAGAGCCGCCACATTCGGCGCGATCGCCCAGCTGCCGAATACCAGCACCAGCTCAGCCAACAAGATGAATCCGACCAACGCGCCAATGGGCAGGTATTTGACCGCGCCGGTGCGCAGCTCGGCAAAATCGATGTCGAGCATCATCACGACGAAGAGGAACAGCACCGCGACCGCGCCGACATAGACGATGACCAGGATCATCGCCAGGAACTCGGCGCCCATCAGCACAAACAGTCCGGCCGCATTGAAAAACGCGAGGATTAGGAACAGCACCGAATGCACCGGGTTGCGCGCCGAGACGACCATCACGCCCGACGCCACCGCGACCGCGGCGAACAGATAGAACATGATCGCGGAAAGGATCACCGGTACGGTGCCTCGAGCGACAGGCTCCTGGCGATCTCCGCCTCCCAGCGGTCCCCGTTCGCGAGCAGCTTGTCCTTGTCGTAGAAGAGCTCCTCGCGAGTCTCAGCAGCGAATTCGAAATTCGGCCCTTCGACGATCGCATCGACGGGACACGCCTCCTGGCAATAGCCGCAATAGATGCACTTGGTCATGTCGATATCGTAGCGGGTCGTACGCCGGCTGCCGTCCTCGCGCGGCTCGGCCTCGATAGTGATCGCCAGCGCTGGGCAGATCGCCTCGCACAATTTGCAGGCGATGCAGCGCTCTTCGCCATTGGGATAGCGCCGCAATGCGTGCTCGCCGCGGAAGCGTGAGCTGAGCGGCCCCTTCTCATAGGGATAGTTAACCGTGACCGGAGGCTTGAACATGTAACGCAGGGTCAGCGCCATGCCGGAAATCAGCTCGGTCAGCAGCAGGCCGCGCGCGCCGCGCGCCAGGAAATTCATCAGCAATACCTCATCGTCACCATAGGGCCGCGCCTCCCCCTGTCAACGCGCCCCAAGGCCGGTGACTCGCTCAATGGCTCGGGACCCAGCCGAACGCGGTTAGAACGCCCGCCGTCAGCACCAGCCAGAACAGCGAAAGCGGCAGGAACACCTTCCAACCGAGCCGCATCAGCTGGTCGTAGCGGAAGCGGGGAAACGTCGCCCGCACCCACAAGAAGCAGAACAGTACGAACGCGATCTTGGCGGCAAACCAGAACGGCCCCGGGATCCAGGTGAACGGTTCCATCGGGATCGGCGACAACCAGCCTCCGAGGAACAGGATGCTGGTCATCGCGCTCATCAGGATCATGTTGCCGTATTCGCCAAGGAAGAAGAGCCCGAAGCTCATCGCCGAATATTCGACGAAGTAGCCGGCAACGAGCGTGGCCTCGTCTTCCGGCATGTCGAACGGCGGCCGATTGGTCTCTGCGAGAGCCGATACGAAAAACACGACAAACATCGGCAGAAGCGGGATGACGAACCAGATTCTATGCTGCGCTTCGACGATCGCGGTCAGGTTTAGCGACCCAGTGCAAAGCAGCACAGTGACCAGGACAAAGCCGATCGACACCTCGTAGGAGACCATCTGCGCCGCCGAGCGCAGCGCCCCCAGAAAGGCATAGCGCGAGTTGGACGCCCAGCCCGCCATGATGATGCCGTAGACCGAAAGCGAGCTGATCGCAAACAGGTAGAGGATGCCGACATTGATGTTGGAGACAACCATGCCGACATCGAAGGGGATCACCGCCCATGCGACCAGCGCCAGGCTGAAGGTCACCATTGGTGCGGCGACGAAAACGACGCGATTGGCGCCGCTCGGAACGACAGTCTCCTTGAGGAGCAGCTTCAGCCCGTCGGCGATTGGCTGCAACAGCCCGAACGGACCGACGACATTAGGTCCCTTGCGCAGCTGCGAGGCGGCCAGCACCTTGCGCTCAGCATAGGTCAGATAGGCGATCGCCAGCAGCAGCGGCAGGACGATCGCCAGGATCTCTGCGACGGTGATCGCCGTTGGCAGCGCGTAACCGTGCCAGAAATTACCCATGCGTGCCGGTCCGCCTCTCGCCGGCGCCGGTGACGAACAGCTCGCTGCATTCGGTCATGGTGGGGCTGGAGCGGCTGATCGGGTCGGTCTTGTAGAAATCGGCGATCGGATAGACGAACGGCGTCGCCGCGATTGGACCGACCGTGCCGAAAGCACCCCACGCCGCCTTGGTGACCGTGTCGATCTCGCCGAGTGTCGGATGCGCGGCGCGCATCTGCTGACGCAGCTCACGGATCGAGTCAAACGGCAACGGCTTGCCGAGCACGCCCGACAGAGCTCGCAAAATCGTCCAGTCTTCGCGCGCCGCACCCGGCGGAAACACCGCACGGCGGCCTAATTGCGAGCGCCCCTCGGTATTGACGTAGGTCGCGTCCTTTTCGGTGTAAGCCGCGCCAGGCAGCACGACATCGGCGCGCGCCGCACCACGGTCGCCGTGGTGGCCCTGATAGACGACAAAAGCCGAGCCGGTATTCGCCAAGTCGAGCTCATCGGCACCAAGCAGATAAAGGACGCTGATGTCGCCCGATGCACAGCCGGCCATTGTGCCAGCAACATCGCGGCCGCCCTCACCCGGCACGAAGCCGAGGTTGAGCCCGCCGACACGCGCGGCGGCTCGGTGCAGCACGTTGAAGCCGTTCCAATCGTCACGAGCCATGCCGAGGCTTTCGGCCAGCGCCCGCGCCGCGCCGAGAACCTGCGCGCCGTCCGGTCGGGCAAGCGCGCCCTGCCCCAGGATCAGCATCGGCGCTTTCGCACCGCGAAGCTTCTCCGCAAACGCATGGCTGCCCAGCGAGGTCAGCGTCTCACCACCATCGCCCAACATCTCGACCGGATAGGTCAAATCGACCGCCGGCCCGATAGCGGCGAGCTTGAACCCGCCCTGGAGATAGCGCTTGCGCAGTCGCGCGTTGACGATCGGCGCTTCCCAGCGCGGATTGCTGCCGATCAGCAGGCACGCATCGGCCTGCTCGATGCCGACGATCGTCGTATTGAACAGATAGCCGGCGCGACATGACGCATCGAGTTTGGCGCCGTCCTGCCGGCAATCGAGACTGGTCGCGCCGAGCCCCTCGAGCAACACCTTCAAGGCAAACATTGCCTCTGCGTCGCACAGATCGCCGGCAATCGCCGCGATCCGCTCGCCCGGGGTCGATTTTAGCCGGTCGGCAACTAGATCCAGCGCCTCGCCCCAGTCGGTCTCGACGAGCTTGCCCCCACGCCGGATATAGGGCCGATCGAGCCGCCGCCGCACCAACCCATCGACCGCGAAACGGGTCTTGTCGGAGATCCATTCCTCGTTGACGGCCTCGTTGAGCCGCGGCAAGACACGCAGGATACGCGCGTCGCGGGCATCGACACGGATATTGCTGCCGACCGCATCGAGCACGTCGACGCTCTCGGTCTTGCGCAGTTCCCAGGACCGCGCGTTGAACGCGTAGGGCTTCGAGGTCAACGCCCCGACCGGACACAGATCGATAATGTTGCCGGAAAGCTCGGAACCCAGCGCGCGCTCGATATAGGTGCCGATCTCCATGTCCTCGCCGCGCCCGGTCGCGCCCAGCTCCTCGACCCCCGCGACGTCAGTGAGAAAACGGATGCAGCGCGTGCAGTGGATACAGCGGGTCATGCTGGTGGCGACCAGCGGCCCGAAATCCTTGTCCTCAACCGCTCTCTTGTTCTCCTCGTAGCGGCCGCGATCGAAGCCGTAGGCCATCGCCTGGTCCTGCAGATCGCACTCGCCGCCCTGATCGCAGATCGGGCAATCGAGCGGATGGTTGATCAGCAGCATCTCCATGACAGCGTGTCGGGCCTTCTTGGCCTTTTCCGACTGGGTATGGATGACCATGCCGTCGGCTACGGGCATCGCACACGATGCGATCGGCTTTGGCGCCCGCTCTTGCTCGACCAGGCACATCCGGCAATTGCCGGCGATGGCCAACCGCTCGTGGAAGCAGAAATGGGCGATCTCGACACCGATGCTTTGGCAGGCCTGCAGAACCGTAGTGCCGCCCGGCACCTCGACTTCTTGACCGTCGATGGTGAGCTTCGGCATCGCGCTACTCCGCGGCCCGGCGCGAGGCGACCGCGCGGTACTCGGCGATGCGGCGTTGCATCTCGGGCCTGAAGTGGCGGATGAGCCCCTGAACCGGCCATACCGCGCCGTCGGCCAGGGCGCAAATCGTGTGGCCTTCGATCTCGGTAGTGATCTCTTGGAGCATGTCGAGTTCTTCGACTGTCGCGTCGCCCTTGACCATGCGCTCCATGACGCGCCAGACCCAGCCGAGGCCTTCGCGGCACGGGGTACACTGGCCGCAGCTCTCATGCTTGTAAAAGGCCGAGAGACGGGCGATCGCGCGAACGATGTCAGTCGACTTGTCCATGACGATGACGGCTGCGGTGCCAAGCCCTGATCTCTGCGCGACGAGGCTGTCGAAATCCATCAGCACTTCTTTGCAGATCGGCTCGGGCAGGCACGGCGTCGACGAGCCGCCGGGGATCACCGCCAGCAAATTGTCCCAGCCACCACGTACCCCGCCCGCATGGCGCTCGATCAGCTCTCTAAGCGGGATCGACATCGCCTCTTCCACATTACATGGCGCTTTCACATGGCCGGATATGCAGAAGATTTTCGTGCCCGTGTTGCGTTCGCGGCCGATGCCGGCGAACCACTTCGCGCCGCGCTTCAGGATGTCGGGCGCGACCGCAATGGTCTCGACATTGTTGACCGTCGACGGACAGCCATAGAGCCCGACCGCGGCCGGGAACGGCGGCTTGAGACGCGGCTGCCCTTTGCGGCCCTCGAGGCTTTCCAAGAGCCCGGTTTCCTCACCGCAGATATAGGCGCCGGCTCCGCGATGCAGGTAGAGCTCGAAATCGTAGCCCGAGCCGCAGGCATTCTTGCCCAAGTAGCCGGCGTCGTAGGCTTCCTCGATCGCGGTCTGCAGATGCCGCGCCTCGTTATAGAACTCGCCACGGATATAGATGTAACCCGCTTGGCAGCCCATGCCGACGCCCGCCAGCAGGCACCCCTCGACCAACTTGTGCGGGTCCCAGCGCAGTATGTCGCGATCCTTGCAGGTACCGGGCTCGCTCTCGTCGGCGTTGACGACGAGATAACACGGCCGATCGCTCTCCTTTGGCATGAACGACCATTTGAGCCCAGTCGGGAAACCGGCGCCGCCGCGGCCGCGTAGACCGGAATCCTTGATCTCCTGGACGATCCAGTCGCGGCCCTTCTGTATGATTGCCTTGGTGCCATCCCACGCGCCAAGGCTCTTCGCACCGGCGATGTGCCAATCTCCCTGGCCGTAGAGGTTGGTGAAGATGCGGTCCTTGTCAGCCAGCATCCTTGGCCTTTCTGGTGCGTGTTCCGGCCGGCTTCTTGGCCGTCACGAGTTCGCTCAATGTCGTCTGCCCAGTCGCCGGCGCCGAGCCTTGGCGACCGGTCACCGAGCCGGCCGGCGGCGGCTTTCCGGCGGCGAGGGCATCGAGCAATGCCTCGGTCGAAGCTCCGTCGAGGTCTTCATAAAAATCGTCGTTGACCTGGAGGATCGGCGCGTTGACACAGGCGCCGAGGCACTCGACCTCGACCAGCGTGAATTGACCGTCTTCGCTGGTATGGCCCGGCGTGATGCCGAGCTTGTTCCTGCAAGCGGCAACGACGTCATCGGCGCCGCGCAGCCAGCACGGCGTCGTCGTGCAGGCCTGGAGAAACCAGCGTCCGACTGGCCGCAAGTTGAACATCGTGTAGAAGGTGGCGACCTCGTAGACGCGGATCGGCGCCATGTTGAGCATCTTGCCGACATAATCCATCGCCGCCTTGGGCAACCAATTGCCGCTTTGCCGTTGGGCCAGGTCAAGCAGCGGCAGCACCGCGCTGGCCTGCCGCCCCGACGGATATTTGGCGATGTGGTATTTGGCCTTTTCGAGGTTCTCGGGTGTGAACGCGAAACTCGCCGGCTGCTCGAACGGCGGCCCTTCGATGTGGAGGCTCACCGGTCGATCTCGCCGAAGACGATGTCCATCGAGCCGACGATTGCCACCAGATCGGCCAGCATGTGACCTTTGCACATGAATTCGGTCGCCTGCAAAAAGGCGAAACCAGGCGCGCGGATCTTGCAGCGATAGGGCCGGTTGGTGCCGTCGGCGACGAGAAAGACGCCGAACTCACCCTTCGGCGCCTCGACCGCCGTATAGGTCTCGCCCGCCGGAACGTGATAGCCCTCGGTATAGAGCTTGAAGTGATGGATGAGGGCTTCCATCGACTGCTTCATGACCGCGCGCGGCGGTGGCGCGACCTTGCGGTCGTTGGTCTTGATCGGGCCCGCCGGCATTTGCGCCAGCACCTGCTTGATGATACGCAGCGACTGGCGCATCTCCTCGATGCGCACGAGATAGCGGTCGAAACAGTCGCCGTTCTTGCCGATCGGCACGTCGAACTCGATCTGGTCGTAGACGTCGTAGGGCTGCGCACGCCGCAAATCCCAGGCCACGCCGGAGGCGCGCAGCATCGGCCCGCTGAGGCCCCAATCGGCCGCGTCGGTGGCGCTGATGATGCCGATATCGACCGTGCGCCGGCGGAAGATGCGGTTGTCTGTCAGCAGGGCCTCGATATCGTCAACCGTTTTCGGGAAGCTCTCGCAGAAAGCAAGGATGTCGTCGACGAGCCGCGGCGGCAGGTCCATATGCACACCGCCCGGCCGGAAGTAATTGGCGTGAAGCCGCGCTCCCGAGGCGCGCTCATAAAACTCCATCAGCCGCTCACGCTCCTCGAACCCCCAAAGGAACGGGGTGATCGCGCCGAGGTCGAGCCCAAACGCGCAGACGTTCAGCAAGTGATTGAGGATGCGGGTGATCTCGGCGAAGAGAACGCGAATGTATTTGGCGCGGGGCGGCGGCTCGATCCCCATCAGTTTCTCGACCGCCAGCGCGAAGGCATGCTCCTGGCACATTGGCGAGACATAATCGAGCCGGTCGAAATAAGGGATCGCTTGCAGATAGGTCTTGTATTCGATCAGCTTCTCTGTGCCGCGGTGCAGCAGGCCGATATGCGGATCAGCGCGCTCGATCACCTCGCCGTCGAGTTCCAGCACCATCCGCATCACCCCGTGCGCAGCCGGGTGCTGTGGGCCGAAATTCATGGTGAAATTGCGGATATGTGGAGCGCCCGACAAATCCTCGCCAGCGGTGCCGGTTTCCGAAATTGACGGGTCGGTCATGGCGCTTTCGAGTCCTTTTCCGCCTCTTCAGCGCTCGCCTTCTCGTCGCCGGGCAGGATACGGTCCATGCCTTCCCACGGCGACAGGAAGTCGAAGCTGCGGAATTCCTGCTTCAATTTGACCGGCTCGTAGACGACGCGTTTCTGGTCCTCGTCGTAGCGCAACTCGACATAACCGGTGAGTGGGAAATCCTTGCGCAGCGGATGTCCGTCAAATCCGTAATCGGTAAGGATGCGGCGCAGATCGGGGTGGTCGCTAAAATAGATGCCGAACAGGTCCCAAGCCTCACGCTCCCACCAGCCTGCGGCGCTGAACACGCTGACGGCCGACGAAACCGCTTGCTCCTCGTCTGTCTCAAGCTTCACTCGGACGCGTAGATTGTGATGCATGCTCAGGAGATTGTAGACGACCTCGAAGCGCAACGGCCGGTCGGGATAGTCAACGCCGCAAATGTCGCAGAGGACACTAAATCGGCATTGCGGGTCGTCGCGCAGGAAGGCCAGCGCCTCAAGGATGGACTCCCGCGGGACGCTGACGCTGAGTTCCCCATGATGAATGGCATAATCCTGAACGACGCCAGGCAGAGCCGCCGCAAGATGTTCGGCAAGGGCGGTGAGTTTCTCGTCCATCACTACAGCTCAACGGGCGAAGTTACGGGTGCGCTTGATCTTTTTCTGTAACAGCAGCACGCCGTAGAGCAGCGCCTCGGCCGTCGGCGGACAGCCTGGGACATAAACGTCGACCGGGACGATGCGGTCGCAGCCGCGTACGACCGAATAGGAATAGTGGTAATAGCCGCCGCCATTGGCGCAGGAGCCCATCGAGATGACCCAACGCGGCTCGGCCATCTGGTCGTAAACCTTGCGCAGCGCCGGCGCCATCTTGTTGCACAGCGTGCCGGCGACAATCATCACATCCGACTGACGCGGGCTCGGCCGAAATACGACGCCGAAACGGTCGAGATCATAGCGGCTGGCACCGGTATGCATCATTTCGACCGCGCAGCAGGCCAGGCCAAAAGTCATCGGCCACAAGGAACCACTACGCGCCCAGTTCACCAGCGCGTCGAGGGAGGAGACAATAAACCCACGATCCTGCAGCTCCTCGGTCGCAGCACGCAGCAATACGTCCTGTTCGCGGCTGGGCGGGATAGGCTCTGAGGGGGTGATCACTCCCATTCGAGCGCCCCCTTCTTCCATTCGTAAGCGAAACCGACGGTCAACACGCCAAGAAACACCACCATCGACCAGAAGCCGAAAACCCCGATATCGCCGAGCGACACGGCCCAGGGGAACAGAAAGGCCACCTCGAGATCGAAGACAATGAAGAGGATAGCGACCAGATAGTAGCGCACGTCGAAACGCACCCGCGCGTCCTCGAACGGCTCAAAGCCGCATTCATACGGCGATAATTTTGCAGAATCAGGGCGCTGCCGCGCCAGGATGAACGACGCGGCGATCATCGCCATCGCGATCCCGCCCGCAATGGCGAGAAAGACGAGGATCGGGAAATATTCGGCGAGCAGGCTGTCCATTGCGGACCCTCGACCCCAGATACCGCGGAAACATCGCCAGGGCGTGACGCTGGCGCCGGACCCGGCGACCCTCGCCCCCAACAATGGCAACCGCGAACGGTGGCGGGAGCGACGGGACTCGAACCCGCGGCCTCCGGCGTGACAGGCCGGCGCTCTAACCAACTGAGCTACGCCCCCGTGGCGGTCGCCAATAGTCCTTTGGCGGGGCGGCGACTCGTACCCTTGCCTATGAGCAAGTGTCAAGCAGCGGGGACAAATCTGGCCCGCCATCTTGCCCAAGACCCACAGCGCAAGGCATCGCACCCGGATCGCTGCGGTTTTAGCTCAGCAGACGCATACCAACGCCGTGGTGGGCGATGAGGGATTCGAACCCCCGACCCCCTCGGTGTAAACGAGATGCTCTACCAGCTGAGCTAATCGCCCTCAGGTAACGCGGCCGTAGCCGCGTCACGGCATCGCTAAACCGGCCCTCGCCCTAGTTGAGCGAGTCGCGTAGGCGCCGGCCGGGCTTGAACTTAGCCTGCTTCGACGCGGCGATCTTGATCTTCTCGCCGGTGCGCGGATTGCGGCCTTCAGAAGCCGCCCGCCGGGCGACCGAGAACGTGCCGAAGCCAACGAGGCGAACCTCGCCGCCACGCTTTAACGCGCCGGTGATCGAGTCGAACACCGCCTCGACTGCCTTGCTCGCGGCCGTTTTTGACAGATCGGCCTTACCCGCAACGGCATCGACGAGTTCGTTTCTGTTCACGTGTCGCCCCCTACCCTTAGTTCGGAAGAAAATTTGCTGGAATGCGAACCGGAGTGTAGAGCGCACCCGACCACGGGTCAACGCTGGCGCGCATAGGGAAAACAAGGTTTTTTTTGATGTTACCGGCCGTTGTCGCTGGGCCACATGAAGTTGCTCACCCAGCGACAATGGCCGTTGATGCAAATCAATGCGTTAGAACCCCCGACCGCTCTTCACCCGTAGCGGGAATGACCGCGGCCGGTTCGCTTTCCTCTGCCCAATCGATCGGTGTCAGCGGTCCCGCCAACCCATGCAGCAGCACCTCATCGGCGGTATTGACGGGGATGATCTTAAGTCCGCGCTTAACGTTGTCAGGAATCTCAGCGAGGTCCTTTTCATTCTCAAGGGGGATCAGCACCGTCTTCAACCCGCCTCGTAGAGCCGCCAGCAGCTTTTCTTTCAGGCCGCCGATCGGCAGCACCCGCCCGCGCAGCGTGATCTCGCCGGTCATCGCGATGTCGCGCTTAACGGGGATGCCAGTCAGCACCGAGACGATCGAGGTCACCATCGCGACGCCGGCCGACGGCCCATCCTTCGGGGTCGCGCCTTCCGGCACGTGCACGTGGATGTCCTTCTTCTCGAAGATCGACGGCGGGATGCCAAACGCGGCGCTGCGAGACTTGACGTAGCTCTCGGCCGCCTGGACCGACTCCTTCATCACATCGCCGAGCTTACCGGTCGCAGTGACGCGTCCCTTGCCCGGGAGAGTCACCGCCTCGATCGTTAGCAGCTCGCCGCCGACTTCGGTCCAGGCGAGGCCTGTCGTTACCCCGACCAGATCCTCGCTCTCGGCCTCGCCGAAGCGGAAGCGCCGCACCCCGGCATATTTGTCGAGGTTGCGCCGGCTGACGGTTACCTTGCCGTCCTTCCCGGCTTTCTTCATCAGGATGTCTTTGATCGCCTTGCGCGTCAGATTGGCGATTTCGCGCTCGAGATTGCGGACGCCGGCCTCGCGCGTGTAGAAGCGGATGAGATCGCGCAGCGCGTCGTCGCTGATCGCCCATTCCGACTTCTTGAGCCCATGCGCCTCGACCTGTTTCGGGATCAGGTGCCGCTTGGCGATCTCGACCTTCTCGTCCTCGGTATAGCCAGGCAGACGAATGATCTCCATGCGGTCCATCAACGGCTGCGGCATGCGCAGCGTGTTGGCCGTGGTCACGAAGAGTACGTCCGAGAGGTCGTAGTCGACCTCTAGATAGTGGTCGTTGAAGGTCGAGTTCTGCTCGGGATCGAGCACCTCGAGCAGCGCCGAGGACGGGTCGCCGCGCCAATCGGCGCCGAGCTTGTCCACCTCGTCCAACAGGAATAGCGGGTTCGACGATTTTGCCTTCTTCATGCCCTGCAGGATTTTGCCGGGCATTGACCCGATGTAGGTCCGGCGGTGGCCGCGGATTTCCGCTTCGTCACGCACGCCGCCCAGCGACATGCGGACAAAGTTTCGACCGGTCGCCTTCGCCACCGACTTACCGAGCGAGGTCTTGCCGACGCCCGGCGGGCCGACCAGACAGAGGATCGGGCCCTTCATCTTCCTTATGCGCTGCTGAACAGCGAGGTACTCGAGGATGCGCTCCTTGACTTTCTCGAGACCGAAATGGTCGGCGTTGAGCACCCGCTCGGCGGCAGCGATGTCGCGCTTGATCTTGGTGCGATTGTGCCAGGGAATCGTCAGCATCCAGTCGAGGTAGTTGCGGACCACCGTGGCCTCAGCCGACATCGGGCTCATGCTGCGCAGCTTTTTCAGCTCCGCCAGAGCCTTGTCCCGCGCTTCCTTAGAGAACTTGGTCTTGGCGATCTTGGCTTCGAGTTCGGCCATCTCGTCCTTGCCGTCCTCGCCTTCGCCGAGCTCCTTCTGGATCGCCTTGAGCTGTTCGTTCAGATAGTACTCGCGTTGCGTCTTCTCCATCTGGCGCTTGACGCGATTACGGATACGCTTTTCGACCTGAAGGACACCGATTTCGCCCTCCATGTAGCCAAACACCTTCTCGAGGCGCTCCGACACCGCGATAGTCTCGAGCAGCTCCTGCTTCTCAGGAATTTTGAGATTGAGGTGCGAGGCGACCGTGTCGGCTAACTTCCCGGGCTCCTCGATCTGATTGATGGAGACCAGCACCTCGGGCGGTATCTTCTTATTGAGCTTGATGTATTGCTCGAACTGCGCGACCACGGTGCGGGCAAGCGCCTCGGTTTCCTGCGGCGATGCGCCGCCGTCGCCGAGCCCTTCGGCATAGGCCTGGAAGAACGACTCATTCTCCGCGAAGCGCTGGATGCGCGCGCGCTGCCCACCCTCGACCAGCACCTTGACCGTGCCGTCGGGCAGCTTGAGCAGCTGCAGCACTGTGCCGACTGTGCCCACCATGAAGATATCGGCCGTGGACGGATCGTCCTGGGCAGCATTCTTCTGGGTGACCAAAAGAATCTGCTTGTCGTCCTTCATTACGTCTTCGAGCGCCCGCACCGACTTCTCGCGGCCGACAAAGAGCGGAACGATCATGTGCGGAAACACGACGATGTCCCGCAAGGGCAGGACGGGATAAAGCGCGGCGCGTGCAGATTCTGACATAGGCTCTCTTTCCGCTGACTTCCGCCGCCGAAACGGCGGTCGAAGCTACTAGGCCCGTGCTTAGTTTGGCGTTCGATGGCCCGCCGTCAAGCGCTTGCCATCGCAGTGCTGATCCGCTGGGGCGGATCAGTCGGCAGTGCCACTTTCGCCGCGACGGTCGGAATAGATATGGAGCGGCTTCGTCCGCCCGTCGACGACCTCGCGGTTGATGACGATTTCGCTCACCCCCGCAAGGCTTGGCAGCTCGAACATCGAATCGAGCAGGATGGATTCCATGATCGAGCGCAGGCCCCGAGCCCCGGTCTTGCGCGCGATCGCCTTCTGCGAGATGCCGCGCAGCGCTTCTTCCGTCAGTTCCAGACGAACATCTTCCATTTCGAACAGACGCTGGTATTGCTTGACCAGCGCGTTCTTCGGCTTGGTCAAGATGTCGACCAGCGCATCCTCATCGAGATCGTCGAGCGTCGCCACCACCGGCAACCGTCCGACAAACTCGGGGATTAGGCCAAACTTCAGAAGATCCTCTGGCTCGAGATCGCGCAAGATCTCGCCGGTCTTGCGCTCGTCGGGGCCGCGCACTTCAGCGCCAAAGCCGATCGAGGTGCCCTGGCGCCGCTGCGCGATAAGCTTTTCGAGCCCCGAGAACGCGCCGCCACAGACGAACAGGATATTGGTCGTATCGACCTGCAGGAATTCCTGTTGCGGGTGCTTGCGTCCACCCTGCGGTGGCACCGAGGCGATCGTGCCTTCCATGATCTTGAGGAGCGCTTGCTGCACTCCCTCGCCGGATACGTCACGGGTGATCGACGGGTTGTCGGATTTGCGCGAAATCTTGTCGACCTCGTCGATATAGACAATGCCGCGCTGCGCCCGCTCGACGTTGTAGTCGGCGGCTTGCAACAGCTTGAGGATGATGTTCTCGACATCCTCGCCCACATAGCCGGCCTCGGTCAGTGTCGTCGCGTCGGCCATCGTGAATGGCACGTCGATGATCCGCGCGAGCGTTTGCGCCAGCAGGGTCTTGCCTGAGCCGGTCGGCCCGACCAGCAGGATATTCGACTTCGCCAGCTCGACGTCGTTGTTTTTGGCGCCGTGCGCCAGCCGCTTGTAGTGGTTGTGGACCGCGACCGACAGCACGCGCTTGGCGTGGCTCTGGCCGATCACGTAATCGTCAAGCACCCGGCAGATATCGCGCGGACCCGGCACACCGTCGCGCGATTTGACCAGCGTCGTCTTGTGCTCTTCACGGATGATGTCCATGCAGAGCTCAACGCATTCGTCGCAGATGAAGACGGTAGGTCCGGCAATCAGCTTCCTGACTTCATGCTGGCTCTTGCCGCAGAAGGAGCAGTACAGCGTATTCTTCGAGTCACTGCCGCTGGACTTGGTCATCGCCGCTCCGTCCCTTGCCGGACACGCGTAAACCGGCTGAAACTGTTTCGCCCGCGTGAGGGCGGCGGGTCACAAGCCGCCCTTTCCCGGCTTTGCAAGTATATGTGCTCCGGTTCGATCAACAACTGGTTAAATCCTCAACGGGCCGCGGCGAAGCGACTCAGGCCCATCTTATGCCCTGGCCTTCTCGTCGGCGGTCGTGGGGCGCGCCTCGACCACTTCATCGATAAGACCGAATTCCTTGGCTTCGAGCGGCGATAGAAACTTGTCGCGCTCAAGCGCATTGACGATCGCGTCGAGCGGCTGCCCCGTGTGCTTTACGTAAATATCGTTCAGACGTGCCCTTAACGCGAGAATCTCGCGCGCCTGGATTTCGATGTCGGTGGCCTGGCCCTGGGCGCCGCCGGAAGGCTGGTGGATCATGATCCGCGAATTCGGCAGCGAGAAGCGCTTGCCCGGCGCGCCGGCGCAGAGCAGCAGCGAGCCGGCCGAGGCGGCCTGGCCGATACACACAGTCGAGACCGGCGAGCGAATGTATTGCATCGTGTCGTACATCGCGAGGCTAGAGGTCACCACCCCACCCGGCGAGTTGATATACAGAGCGATGTCCTTGCTCGGGTTCTCGGCCTCGAGGAAGAGAAGCTGGGCGCAGATGAGGCTCGCGACCGCATCGTGGATCGGGCCGATGAGAAAGATTATCCGCTCCTTCAGGAGCCGCGAATAGATGTCGTAGGCGCGCTCGCCGCGATTGGTCTGCTCGACCACCATCGGCACCAAATTGTTCATGTAGTATTCGTGAGGATCGTTCATTCCTTGGCTCCTTTGCGCGGCCGCGAGGTCGTACGAGCCGCTTTGGTTTGTCTCCGCGGTTTCTTTTCGGCCGGCTTTTTCTCCGCCGCTTCGTCAGCCTCGTCGGCTTCCGACAAGGCCAGCAACTCTTGTGGGCTTACCTTACGCTCTTCGGGCTTTGCCAGCTCAACGATGTAGTCGACCACCTTCTCCTCGAAGATCGGCGCCCGCAGATTGCCGGCCGCTTCGGGGTTCTGGCGGTAGTAGTCGAGGACGCGCCGCTCCGAACCGGGAAAACGTTGCGCCTCCCGAATCAGCGCCTGGTTCAGCTCGTCCTGAGTGACGTTAATATTGGCGCTGCGACCGACCTCGGCAAGGAGCAGCCCGAGCCGCACCCGCCTCTCAGCGAGGCCCTGATATTCGGCCTTGAGCTTCTCCTCGTCCTCGGTGGGCTGAGTAGGTTCAACCGGCGCCCCACTCTCCGCAGCGGTACTTTCGGCGGCATAGGCCTTCTCGGCCTCGTGCTGCTGCCAGATATTGTTGAACTCAATCTCGACCATCCCCGGCGGCACCGGGAAATCGTACTGAGCGGCGAGCTTGTCGAGCAGCAGGCGCTTCAACCGCTGGCGGGTCACGACCGAATAGTCGCGGGCGATGCGGTCGCGCACCTCCTGCTTCAGCTCGGCGAGATTTTCGAGCCCGACCTCCTCGGCAAGCTTGTTGTCAATCACTGCCGGCTGGCGCTCGCGCACCTCCTTCACGGCAATGTCAAATACCGCTTCCTTACCGGCGAAGTCGGGATTTCCGTAGTTCTCCGGTAGCGTGACCTTGACGCTGCGGCTTTGCCCCGCTTTGACCTTCTCGAGCTGCTCGGTGAAGCCCGGTAGCAGCCCCTCGGCTCCTAGTTCGATATTCCTACCCTCGGCCTTGGTGCCGGGAATCTCCTGGTCGCCGACCTTGCCGACGACATCGGCGACGAGGATATCGCCGCTCTTGGCGGCGCGGGTAACTGGTTCCGATTTTCGGAATTGCTCGGCCATGCGCGCTACCGCCTGGTCGACATCCGCGTCGGGGATCTCAACTACGAGGCGTTCGAGCCCAAGCTTGGCGAAATCAGGCTGCGGCAGATCGGGCAGAACCTCGACCGACATCGTGTATTCGAGATCAGCGCCTTCATCCGCCGAGACGATCTCAACCTTGGGCTGCAAGGCCGGGCGCAAATTACGCTCACGAATCGCCTCAGCAGAGCTGCCCTGGACGGTACTTTCCAACACCTCGCCGCGCACCGCATCACCGTAGCGCTTGCGTAACAGGCTCTGAGGCACCTTGCCCGGCCGAAACCCGGGCAGCCGGATCTGGCGGCCGAGCTGATCGAGGCGGCGGGTGATCTGTGTTTCGAGGTCGCCGGCGGGAATGACGATCTTGAATTCGTGTTTCAGCCCGTCGGCGTTGGTCTCGGTCACTTGCATTTCAGGTACTCATGTTCTTGGGGGGACGGCCCGGCTTCGGTGCCGCGCTGGTGCGGGCGGAGGGATTTGAACCCCCACGATTTGCATCGCTGGAACCTAAATCCAGTGCGTCTACCAATTCCGCCACGCCCGCCGCCTACTGCCAGCGCCGGCCGCGCCGCGTTCTAACATATCCGCCCGCCAGAAACATAGAAGCCGGGACGATAGTCAGCGCTTGCCGACGAGATGGCGCACCGAGGAGCCCGCCGCGACCTCACCCTCGCCACGATAGGCCTCGTGATTTTCTTCAATATCGGCGAGGCGGTAGAGATAGTTGACCATGATCCCAGCGGATTGCTGCAAGCCTTTCGCCGACACGTCGCCAAGCCAATTAAGGCGCTCGACTCGCGCGCCGTTGGTCAGGTGAAAATGCGCGACCGGATCGGCAGCGCGGCCGCCCCTTCCCTTTTCCTGCACCAGGTAATGCGTGCAAAGCCGCAGCATCGGCTCGCGCAAGGCCGCGACCATCGCGGGATCGCGCGGCCACTCCGGGCGGTTGAGCAACGTCTCCAGCGCCGGCGGCTCGGCGCCGTTGCCTGCCAGCGCCGCCAACGCCCGCGTTTCCACCGGCAGCAGCAATGCGGGCCGGCCGGCGGCTTGGGTCAGCCAGGCGCGGAAACCGGGCACCGGCGACAGGGTTGCAAACACCTTCAGCTTAGGCAATTCGGCCGCCAGCGCGTCAACGACGCGCTTGATCAGGAAATCGCCGAAGCTGATCCCGTCAAGGCCGCGTTGGCAGTTCGAGATCGAATAGAAGATAGCTGTGTCCGCCGCTTGCGGGTCACCATGCGGCGCGGTCTCGTCCAGCAGCGTGTGGATATTTTCGGCCATGCCGCGCACCAGCGCGACCTCAACGAAGATCAGCGGCTCGTCGGGCATGCGCGGGTGAAAGAACGCGAAACAGCGGCGATCGGCCTCCAGCCGGTTTTTGAGGTCGTTCCAGCCGCGAATTTCGTGCACTGCCTCATAGGCGATCAGCTTCTCGAGCAGCGCCGCGGGCGACTCCCAACTGATCCGCTTCAATTCGAGAAAGCCGATATCGAACCAGTCAGCCAACAGTTCGCGTAGATCGGTGGCGAGCCCGCGCATCGCCGGGTCGCCATCGGCCAGCTCAATCAGCTCGGCCCGGCGGTCGACCAGGAATTTGACCCCTTCCGGCAGGGCGTTGAACTGACGCAGCAGCCGCACTCTGGGCGGCGCCAATGCGGCCCTCAGGGCGATTTCGGCCACCGGGCGATCCGCTGGCGTCGCCTTGGCGAGCGCGGCGCAGCGTCGATCGATCTCAGCCCGATCGACATCGAAATCAGTCGCCAGAACGCGCAGGAATCTGGTGCGCCCCACCGGGTTCAGTCCGAGGAAGGTTCGACCGAGCTCGGCAGCGTGTGCCCGCGCGCCAACCTCGCCGCCACTGCCGTCGAGACAGCTCTGCATCTGCATGCGCAGCTGCGCTGCGTCGCCCTCGGGCAAATCGGGCCGCTGCGTGCCGCTCAGCACGCCACGTGTCGACGTGGCGATCTCGCGCCAGACATTGCGCAGGTTCGCCCAGGTGCGGTCGACAACATTGTCGAAAAAGCCGGTCGGCGCGCGATCGCTCATGCCGAGGTCATCCGTAAAATGCCAATTGTTTCAGATCGGACAGCACCACGGGAAGCGTTTCGATCAAGTCTTCGGCGATAAGCCCGGCGCCGAAATGCCGCGCCGCCTCGCTATGCAGCCATACCGCCGCGGCAGCCGCTTCGAATGGGGACATATCCTGCGCGAGCAGGCCCAACACGATTCCCGCCAAAACATCGCCCGAGCCAGCGGTGGCGAGCGTCGGCGGAGCGTTCTCGTTGATCGCCGCGCGGCCATCGGGAGCAGCGATCACCGTGTCGGAGCCCTTGAGAATGATCACTGCGCCGCTCAGCTTCGCCGCCCGCCGGGCGCGATCGAGTTTGCTGCCCGCGGTATCGAAGAGGCGTGCGAATTCGCCTTCATGCGGGGTCATTACGCACGGCCCGCGAATGGCGGTGAACAGCGTCGTCGGATCGTCGGCGAAAGCCGTTACCGCATCGGCGTCGAGCACCGCCGTTTTGCCTGCGGAGAGAATCGCAAGGGCCTTATTGTGCGTCCCCGCACCGAGCCCGGCTCCCGGCCCGATCAGCGCTGCATTGCGGCGCTTGTCGGCGAGCAACGCTTTGAAATCGTCGAGACCAGCGACCGGCTGAACGATCACCCCGGTCAGCGCCGCCGCATAGATCGGGAAGGCCGCTTCCGGCGCCGCCACGGTGACCAGCCCAGCGCCGACGCGTGATGCACCGCGCGCCGCCAACCGCGATGCTCCGGTCATCACCGCGCCGCCCGCCACCAGCGCATGTCCGCGCGAGTATTTGTGCCCGGCAACATCGGGCCAGGGAAAGCGGTCCAGCCACCAGGAAGGGTGATTGGCCGCCGTATCCGGGGCAATCTGGTCGAGCACCAACCCATCAATGCCGATCGGCGCGACGATCGTTTCGCCGCAATGAACCCTGCCAGGCAGCAGCAGATGGCCGGGCTTACGCCGGAAGAAGGTGACAGTCATTGTGGCCATCGGCGCGACGCCACGCACCTCGCCGCTGGCGCCGTCTATGCCGCTCGGGATATCGACCGCGACAACCGGCACGCTACGCTCGCTCAATGCCGAAATGACATCGCCCGCGATCCCCTCGATCGGGCGCACCAGACCGGCACCGAACAGCGCGTCGACGACGAGGCCGGGGCCGTCGAGCACCGCGGCGTCTAACGCTTCGATTTTTCCAGACCACCGCGCCGCCGCCGCGGCGGCGGCGCCCTTCAGCGCGCCCCGGTCTCCGAGCAAAGCCAGCCAAACCGGCCAACCCCGCTCCGCGAGGATGCGCGCCGCGACAAACCCGTCGCCGCCATTGTTGCCCGGGCCGCACAGCACCGCGGCGCGGCGCGGCGGAAAGCGGCGCGAGATCGCGTCGGCGACCGCCCGGCCGGCATTCTCCATCAGGATGGTCCCAGCTACCCCATCGGCGATGGTCAGGCGGTCGGCCTCCCCCATCTGCCGGGGTGTCAACAGCGCGTGGCGCATCCAACTTGAAGATGAAGCCGTCATTGTCGCAAAGGTGGGGTCTGATCGCGGCGACGAAAAGGCAGGCTTCCGCACACAGCGCATTCGCTCGGCGGCAGGTAGTGATGAGCCAGGCCTGCGCTTGACCTTATGGCCCCGATTCGCTACCTCCACCCAGGACGGCGGGTGTAGCTCAGGTGGTTAGAGCGCCAGATTGTGGATCTGGATGTCGTGGGTTCGAGTCCCATCACTCGCCCCAGCTTTTTCGCAACCGCGCTCATCCGCCCGAGTTCTTGCGGTCGGCGGCCTTCTGCAATTCGTTTTCGACCTCGGCGATCCAGGCGGCATCCGCGCCGCGCGCCGCGCGGCACTCGCGGATCATCGCCAGATTGCGCTTGGTCGTCTCCGCCTCCCACCCCTCGCGAACCGCCGCCACCGCATTCCCCGTCCAGGCGAAAGCGTCGTCCTGATCGCCGGCCAGAACCGCGAGCTCTAGCATCGTCGCCTGATCCCAATAATCTGCGGTCGGCCGCTGCGCACGCCGTAATGCTGCGTAGCGCACGACCGGCAGGATTTCCTTTTGCCGCGGGTCGGGCTTGTCCTGCATTTCCATCAGCGTGCAGGCGTTGACCCCTGGATAAGGATCACGCCAATCGGCTTCGAACCCGGCCATATAGGCGTCGACCGCCTTCTTCAGCTCGCCGGCCGCGCGGAACTTCTCATTCGCTTTTTGCGCCGCGTCCCAGCGGTCCTTGTAGATGCGGCCGAGAATCCCGTTGGTCTCGCTACTGGGCCCGCGCTCCTTGATCAGATTGACCAGCACGCGTTCGGCCTCGTCGCCACGCCGGGCGCGGTTGAGCGCAAGGGCATATTGCTCCTGCACCATCGTCGTCAGCTGCAGCGGCTTCGGCATGCGCTGGTAGAGCTCGATGAGCTTGTCCCAGGCGCTGACCGCTCGATAGGACAGCATCAGATCGATGATGACGCCCGTCTCAACCTCGTTGAGGAGCTGCATCTCCGGCTTCGCGGCGATTTTCTCGATCGCGGCAAGCGCGCCTTCGCTTTTGTCGCGGGCCACCGCAAGCTTGTCTTTGACCTCGCGCGCGTATTCGGCCTGCTTGCGGAAGATGTCCGTGCTTTCGTGGCCGACTTGGTCGCGCGACAGGTCGCCGATCAGCTGATAGACCGGGCTATCGTCATGCGGGTTGTTCCGCATTTCCCTGAGCTGCTCGGTAATCGCGGCCCCGGTTGCCGATTTGGCGGCCGCGCTCGGCGCCCCCTTCTCATCGACGCTGTAAAACATGCCGCGCAAGAGGGCGATGTCGAACGGCAGCTTGGTTCCTTCGCAAAACAGCAAAACCGTGCTGTGCGGGCGGCGAGCATGGCGAACGCCAAGCTCGTAATAAACGTTGGGGTTGGCCCCGGTCAGATCGGCAACGGCGTATTCGCAAAGCAATAGGCGCTCGAACATCGGCTTGTGGATCGCGCCGCCGACGCGCTCCTCGTCGGCGCGGATCGGCTCGAGGTTCGCAGCAGCGATCGCCGGCGCAATCATGTCCTTGTAGACCGCGTCGAAATCGATGACGTGGCCCAACTCGTGCTGCTTCTTTCCAAACGGCATCAAGACGAAGCAGAGATGGTTCATGCTCGTATGCTCGGCTCACCGCGATTGCCGCAGTAAATCACAACCGCCCCGCAGCGACGATAGCGCCCGCTTGCGGCATCGGCGTGAACGGCCGCCCGCCGGCAGAGCCCGGCAACTCTCGACTAAATCGTGTCGCGTGTTGGGCTCAGACCGGGCGCGTCGGACCGGCAGAATTCCGCGCATTGCCGGCAAAAGCCGGACCCGCACCCTGGCTGCGGTGAATGAGGCTGACGACGCAGGCCCATCGCTCCATCCCGTCGCGGTCACCGCGGTCGATCATCTGATTGAGCCGCGCCACCGCCGCCTTTGCCGCGCCGGCGCCATGTCGCTCCATCATCGCCATCGCCAGACGTTCGATTTCAATCTCGGTGTTGAGCATTAGCCTAACCTCCGGTCAGGACGTGGCGCCCTACCTCGGAATGCCAGGTATCAAGCCCTGTGCCATCACCAGCTCATGGTTAACCGACTGTTTTAGCTATATTAATAATAATCGGGAGGCGCGTCTGATCTTGCCCTTTTGCAATTTGCAACGCAAACCGCGCGGAGCAATGCGGCGTTCTTATCTCAACTCGACGATCCCGATGAGGCCGATCGCGAGGAGGAGGAGGCCTACTATCTCGGCGCGGCCGAGCCGTTCGCGAAACACCCGGCGGGAGACGACGTAGCTGAAATAAAGCTCTATCAGCCCCAGAGTCCGGACACGGGCGACCGGCTGCATCGCCATCGCGGTGAACCAGCAGGCCGAGCCCGTTGCTCCCATCGCACCGGCGAGCAAGGACACTCGCCAGGCGCGCATCACCTCGACGACGACCGAACGGTTGCCGACAATCAGAAACCCGCCCAAGAGGATCGTCTGAAAGGTTTGCGCCCAAACCAGGCTCTCCGCTGCGGCGAACACGATCGATGGCGTGTCGAGCGCCAGCGCGGCGCCGCGATAACCGACCGCCGCCATGCCAAACGTCGCGCCCGATCCGAGGCCAAGCAGCGCCGAACGCGACGTCCAGGCACGGGCGACCGCGGTCAGCGAACGATTGTCGCTCGGCAACGACAGCAGGACTACCGCGAGGCTGGCGATGACGATCGAGACGATGGCAATGAGCGACATCTGGTCGCCCAGCAGCACCAGCCCGAACAGCGCGACCTGGATGATCTCGCTTTTTGAATAGGCGACACCGATCGCGAAGTTTCGCTCTTCCATGTTGCGAAGCAGGAGCGCGGTCGCGGCGATCTGGCTGAGAGCAGCAACGACGGTCCACATTAGGAACGGCGCTTTGATCGCCGGCCAAGCCCCGTCGCCGGCAAAGCCGAACCAGGCGATCACCAGCCACAGCGCCGCAAAGGGGAGTCCGTAGAGGAACCGCACCAAGGTCGCGCCGAGGGCGCCGGTCAGATGGCGTTGCGCCGCGTTGCGCAACGTCTGCGCAAGGGCGGCGCCCAAAGTGATCGGGATCCACGCCCAGGTAATCGTTTGCATCGTCTCCGCCCGACCGCCGGTGATGAAAGTAGCACCCGCCTCTTGCCGGGAAAGGATCGCGCTTATCCTGGTATAAATCGCACCACGGCCATTTGCTCGGAGCGGCGATGATGAGCGACCACGGCAGCGTCAAGACTGGCGCCAACCACCTCGCGAGCCTGCGCGACGGGCGCGAGGTCTATATCGACGGCGAACGGGTCGCCGATGTCACCGCGCACCCAGCATTCCACAATGCTACCCGCGCCGCGGCGGCGCTCTACGACTATCAGGCGCGGCCGGAGAATCTGCAGCGGATGACGTTTCCCGCGCCTTCCTCAGGCGGCTATGCCCGCATCCACCGCTGCTGGCAGCTACCGAGAAGCCATGCGGAACTGGTCGAACGGCGCCGTGCGATGAGCGAATGGGCCGAGCTGTCCTGCGGATTCCTCGGCCGCGCGCCGGATCACGTCGCCTCTAGCCTGCTGGGCCAGGTCATCGGCATCGACATATTCCGCCGCCACGGCGAAGCTCGGGCAAAAGCGCTGCTCGACTATTTCGACGAGGTCAGCCGCAACGACCATTACGTCAGCTACGTCATTATCAACCCGCAGGCCAACCGCAACAAAGCCTGGGGCGAGCAGGACGAGGATCTCGTTGCGCGCATCGTCGACGAGGACGCGCAAGGGATCACGGTGCGCGGCGCGAAGATGCTGGGCACCGCCGCGATCATGGCCAACGAGCTGTTGGTCGCCAACCTGCAGCCGCTGCGGCCGGGCGAGGAGGATCTGGCGGTCTCGTTCGCCGTGCCGATGGCGACCAAGGGACTGAAGCTGCTCTCGCGCAAATCGTACGAGGCGCATGCGGTGTCGCCACGTGACAACCCGCTCTCCTCGCGCTTCGACGAGAACGACGCGCTGGTCTGGTTCGAGAACGTCAGGGTGCCGTGGGAGCGCGTCTTCGTCTATCGCGACACTGACATGGCTCGCGCCCAGTTCCATGACACGCTCGGCCACACCTTCCAGAACTACCAGTCGCAAATTCGGCTGATGGTGAAGCTGCGCTTCCTCGTTGGCATCGCCCGCCGCCTCGCCGACACAATCGGCACCAGCGCGATGCCGCCCGTCGCTGAAGTTTTGGGCCGGCTGGCGGCGCAGGCAGCGATGGTCGAAGGCATGGTCGTCGGCATGGAGGCGGCCGGGCACATGCAAAGCAGCTACTACGTCCCCGACAAACACATGATGTACGCCGCGCAGGTGCTGACCCAAGAGCTTTACCCGCGGATCATCGATACGATCCGCGGCCTGGCCGGTGGCGCTCTCATCATGCTACCGTCATCGGTGCGGGACGCCGATAACCCTGAACTCGCCCGGATTATCGGCCTGACCCAGCGCTCACCGATCTCAAACGCCGAGGAGCGAGTCGATTTCCTCAAGCTCGCCTGGGATGCGATCGGCTCGGAATTCGGCTCACGCCACACCCAATACGAGATGTTCTACGCCGGCGCGCCGTTCGTGACCTGCGGCCACAGTTTTCGCACCTATGACTGGGCTGGAGCCGACGCTCTGGTGCAGAGCATGCTGCGCGGCGTCAACGCCCCTTCGAGCGCGCCTGGGCAAACCGCTCGGTGAGCCGCGCCGCGACCCGCTTGCTGACGAAATGCGAAACATCGCCGCCCAGGGCGCCGATTTCCTTGACGAAGCGGGAGGAGATGAACTGAAAGCGGTCGGAGGCCATCAGGAAGACGGTCTCGATCTCGGTGTTGAGGCGGGCGTTCATACCAGCCATCTGGAATTCGTATTCGAAATCCGAGACCGCGCGCAGCCCGCGGATGATGACGCTGGCATTGACCGACTCGGCAAAGCTCATCAGCAGCGACTCGAACGCCTGCACCTCGACGCGCTGGCTGATGTCCTTGTCGAGCGCTTGGGCGATCTCCTCGCGTACGATCTCGACCCGCTCATCGGTCGAAAACAGCGGGCCCTTGCCGTCATTGCGTGCGACGCCGACGACCAAGCGGTCGACGACCCGCGCGGCGCGCCGGATGATGTCGGTATGCCCGTTGGTGATCGGGTCGAAGGTGCCGGGGTAGATCCCGACCCGTAGCTTGCTCAATTCTCTTCCCCCTCGTCGCTCTCCGCGTCGCCGTTTTCCTCGGCAACTTCGGGCAGGCGCGCTACCGATACCACACGCTCGCCGTCGCCGACGCGGAAGATCACCACGCCGACGCTCCCTCGCCGGGCGATGCGGATATCGCCAACTGGACAGCGGATCACCATGCCGCCATCGGTAACAAGCATGATCTGGTCGTTGTGGCCGACCGGGAACACCGCGACAACGGCGTCGCTACGGCGGCTCAGATCCATATTATTGATGCCTTGCCCGCCGCGTCCGGTGATCCGGTAGCCGTAGGCCGAGCCGCGCACCCCAAAGCCCTTCTCGGTGACGCTCAGGACGAACTCTTCGCGCGCGGCGAGATCGGCGAACATCTCCTCGCTGATCGTCGCTTCGCTCGGACCCTCGCCATCGATTTCCTCAGGGTCGGGCGAGTGGTCGCCATTACCATTTTCGCCTTCCTCGCCCGCCAAACGGCGGCGCTCGGTGGCGAGCTTCAGATAAGCGTCCCGGATTTCCGGCGACACCGCCTCGTGCCGTAGGATCGACATCGAGATGACCGTATCGTCGCCGAGGAGCCTGATGCCGCGCACACCAACGGACGAGCGGCCGGTGAATACGCGCACATCGTCGACTGAAAACCGGATGGCTTTGCCATTACGGGTGGCGAGCAGCACGTCGTCGGCCTCGCTGCACGGCGCCACCGCGATCAGCCGGTCGTCGGCATCCTCGCCCTCGAATTTCATCGCGATCTTGCCGTTAGAGCGGACATCGACGAAATCGCTTAGCGCGTTGCGACGGACATAACCGGCCGCGGTCGCGAACATCACAGTCAGCCCGGCCCAGCTTTCCTCATCCTCCGGCAGCGGCATGATCGTCGAAATCGTCTCGCCTTCGCCAAGGTTCGGCAGAAGGTTGATCATCGGCCGACCGCGCGCCTGCGGCGTGCCCAGCGGCAGGCGGTAGACCTTGAGCTTGTAGACTCTGCCCGACGAGGTGAAGAACAGCACCGGGTCGAGGGTCGAGGCGACAAAGACTTCGCTGAGAAAATCCTCCTCGCGCAGCGCCATCCCGGCGCGCCCCTTGCCGCCGCGGTTCTGCGCGCGGAAGGTCGATAGCGGAACCCGCTTGATGTATCCGGCGTGGCTGACCGTGACGACCATGTCCTCGCGCTGGATCAGCGCCTCGATATCGGCCTCGAACTCGACATCCTCGATTGTGGTGCGCCGCGGGTTGGCAAACTGCTCCTTGATCGCGACCAGCTCGCCGCGCAGAACCTCGATAAGCTTCTCCGGCGAGCGCAGGATCTCGAGGTGGCCGGCGATCTCGGCGACGAGCTCGTGCAATTCCTCGGCGATCTTGTCGCGCTCCAACCCGGTGAGGCGCTGCAAGCGTAGATCGAGGATCGCGCGCGCCTGCGCGTCGGAGAGCTGATAGGTGCCACCGTCGATCGCCGCCTCTTCACCGACCAGCGCCAGGAGCGGGGCAATGTCGCCGGTCGGCCAGCGCCGCCCGAGCAATCCTTCGCGCGCGGCGGCGGGATCGGAAGCAGCGCGGATCAGGGCAATGATCTCGTCGATGCTGGCGACCGCGATCAACAAGCCGACAAGGATGTGCGCGCGGTCTCGTGCCTTTTCGAGGAGATAGGTCGTGCGCCGGGTGATGACCTCTTCGCGGAACGCGACAAACGCGACGATGATGTCGCGCAGGGTCAGCAATTCCGGTCGCCCGCCATTCAGCGCCAGCATGTTGACGCCGAAGCTCGTCTGTAGCGCGGTGTGGCGGTAAAGCTGGTTCAGCACGATGTCGGGATCGGCGTCGCGCTTTAGTTCGACAACGAGGCGCACGCCGTCGCGGTCGCTTTCGTCGCGCAGGTCGGAAATGCCCTCAACCAGCTTGTCGCGTACGCATTCGGCGATGCGCTCTTGGAGCTTGGACTTGTTGACCTGGTAGGGCATCTCAGTGAAGACGATGCCGTCGCGATCCTTGCGGATTTCCTCGACATGGCTCTTCGCGCGCAAAACCACCGCGCCGCGCCCGGTCTTGAACGCAGCATGGGTTCCGGCACGGCCGACGATGATGCCGCCGGTCGGAAAATCCGGCGCCGGCACATGCTCCATCAGCTCTTCGACGGTGATCGCCCGGTTATCGAGATAGGCGCAGCAGGCGTCGATCACCTCGCCGAGATTATGAGGCGGGATGTTGGTCGCCATGCCGACCGCGATCCCCTGCGCGCCGTTGACCAGCAGGTTCGGAAATCCGGCCGGCAGCACCTTGGGCTCGCGCTCGGTGTCGTCGTAATTCGGCTGGAAATCGACGGTTTCCTTGTCGAGGTCGTCGAGCAGCGTGTCGGCGACCCGCGCGAGGCGGGCCTCGGTGTAGCGATAAGCCGCCGCGGAGTCGCCGTCCATCGAGCCGAAATTGCCCTGCCCATCGATCAGCGTCAGGCGCATCGCAAAGTCCTGCGCCATGCGTACCATCGCGTCATAGATCGCGAGTTCGCCGTGCGGATGGTATTTGCCGATGACGTCGCCGACGATGCGCGCAGATTTACGATACGCGCGGTTCCATAAATTGCCGTTGACCTGCATCGAATAGAGGATGCGGCGGTGCACCGGCTTGAGCCCGTCGCGGACATCGGGCAGCGCTCGCGCCACGATCACGCTCATCGCGTAATCGAGGTAGGAGCGGCGCATCTCCTCTTCGATCGTGATCTGGGTGATATCGGGCCCGATCGGCGGCTGGCCCGGCGGTACGGCAGTGACGGCCAAAGGCGGCTCCGAGGCTAGGCTAACTCAAGGGCCTCAACTAAAATCGCGGCTGCCCCACACTGGCGCCGCCGCGATCCCAAGTGCCCCTTAATTTAGCCCGTCGGTCGAGTGCAAACAACGGCAGGGGCAGCATTGCTGCCCTGCCGCGGCGCTTTCGCGGCGACCCTACGACCCGAGCGCGATAGCCTGCTCGAATCGCTCGCTTAGCTTAAGACGTTCAGTCTGTCGGCGCGGTTTCAGTCGCCCGAAAACCCGCCCAACTTCAGTTGCAGCCGCACCCCGTGTAGGACGTTGCCGGCGCCATCATCGACCGCGACGCAATGATGCTCGCCGATCTCGAGCAGTTCGCGCGCCCGGCCGAGCGCCTGGTGCTCGCTCGAGAATTCTTCGGTCAAGGCCGCGCGCTCTTCCACGGCCGCCGGCATATCCGGTGTCTCGCTATAGATAATCCGATACGTCATTTTACTTCCCCAATGAATTGGACACATTCACGATAGGTGAGAAGGTGCTGCCAGTTCTTTTCGCGCCCGTGATATCGCCGTAAAAGGAATTCCCGCCCGAGAACGGCGATTGGGCGGGACAAACCATGCCAAAACGTTTGTGGCATGGGTGTGACGTTTTGAAACGTTAGGTAAACCGATCCTGCCAAGTCGCTTCGATGACAGAATGAGGGCGATTTCTTATGTCATGTCTTAAAAAGTTGGCGCGATGAGCGTTGATTTTATTCAATGCGCCAGGACGCACGGGCAATACTCGGCGTCGAGCGTCTGGCCTGGGGCCGGACAAACCAGCGTGCAGACAGGGGGCTGAACCGGCGGGTGTGCGTCGCAGCTGCATTTCTTGACGTTGAGCGACTGATCCGGCGGACAGACGAGCGCGCAGCGCCCCGGCGGGTTCTGTGCCGAGGCGCTGCTGCTGAGCAGCAGCGCGAGAGCGAGCAGTCTCGCTCCCCAGCCGATATTCACTCGCGGCGGTGGCCTCAGTCAGGAAGCCGGGTCGATTGCCAAGTGACCATCTGCCACTTTCCGCCCCTGTTGGCGTAGACGTCGGTAAAGCGCACGCCAAAACTATTCGCCCGGCCGCCCGAATTGACGCCGATCTTGCATTCGCCGGTCAGCACCACCGTGTCGCCCAAATCCTGTGCCTTGACGTTAGACGGAACCACCGAGGTGTACACGGTTGAACCGGATTCCATGTTGCCGATAAGGCTCTGCTTGGTATCGAGCCGGGCCGAGGAATGGGTGTAGATAAGATCGTCGGAGATCACTTCGTTGAGCGTTCGGATGTCCTTCTCGGCCATCGCGGTCATCCGCTTGCGGTCGAGGTCGATGATCATTTGCCCGTTGCCTGCCATGGACTTCCTCCTGTCGAAGCTGTTTGCCTAATGCACCGCAAGCACCAGCTTGCCCCGCAGATGGCGTCCTTCGCTGACCCGGTGCGCTTCGGCTGCGTCCGCAAGCTTATAGCGAGTGATCGCCGGCGGCCAGACCGCGCCCGCTTCGTAAAGCTCGACCATGCGTTCGAGATGGGCGCGGTCGCGATCGACCTTGGGCCGCAGCACCTGTACATCGGAACGGTCGGTCTTGAACCCGGCCTCACCGGCGGCGATCCACACCAGCCGGCCGTTCGGCTTTAGCACATCGTAGGACCGGGTCTGCACCTCGCCACCGACCGTGTCGAAGACAACGTCGCACAGCCCGGCGGCCTTGGTGAAATCCGTCGTCGTATAGTCGATGATCCGGTCGGCGCCGAGCTTCTTGACGTAGTCGTGGTTGCGCGAGCTCGCGGTGGTGATGACCGTCGCGCCGATATGCTTGGCGAGCTGGATGGCGAACCCGGCGACCCCACCAGCGCCGCCCTGGATCAGCACGGTCTCGCCGCGCTTCAGCTTCGCGGTGTCTTCGAGCGCCCAGATCGCCGTGAGACTGGTCAGCGCCATCGCCGCCGCTTCTTCGTGGCTGAGCTTTTTCGGTTTCTTGCCGATGATCGCGGCCTTGATCGCGATCTTCTCGGCATAGGCGCCCTCGGTGCCGGGAATGGTAACCCCGAACACCTCATCGCCGACCTTGAGGTCCGCTCCCGGCCCGACCGCGCTGACCACGCCGGAGAAGTCGCGGCCGAGGATGTGCGGGAATTTGAGGCCGCCGGTCTGATAGTGGGCGCCGCCGAGCCGCATCTTGTAGTCGGCGGCGTTGACGCTCGCAGCGTGGATATCGACGACGACATCGCCAGGGCCGGCGACCGGGTCAGGCGCGTCGCCGTATTGCAGCGCATCGAGTCCGCCATGCTTGACCAGCAGCATCGCCTTCATCGCGTCCTCCCAACTATTGGCCGGAGATTACATGAAAAAGCTCCCCGCGGAGACCGCGGGGAGCTTCTGCGCGTCAAATGTGCGAAAGGCTTAGGCCGGGTGAAAAACCAGCGTGCGCAGCTCAATGCTCTCGCGCGAGAAGGCGTCCGCCGGGGTCGTCGGGTCAGTGAACGAGGTGTGCGGCATGAACCGCGCCCGGCCGTCGGTCTTGCTGTCCATGATTTTCAGCAAGAGCGCCTCGTCGCGCCGCAACTCGGGCGCATAGTACCAGCGATGCGCCGGGTTATAGGTCACCGAATAGGTCTCGCCGACACGGTTCTTGTAGACGAGGTCGGACGGCACGAGGTCGTCCTCATCGACCGTGCGCGCGTCGCACAGCGCCAGCGGCGCATCCTCCAGCGGGCCTTTGATCGGGCGCCACAGATTGATCACCTGCACCCGGCCCTTGAGAAGCTCGTCGGCCTCGTCGGGCAGCAGGTCGCGGACGCGTTGTGGGCCCGACCGCGCGGTGTGGTCGACATGGACACGGGTCGCCGGTTGGCGCGGCCCGTTGCGCGAATAGTCACGCAGCCCAACAACGCGGCGGCGCTGGAGATGGTCGAAGATGAACACGCGGCTGGCGCCGGTATGCTCCTTCAGGAAAGCCTCGGCCTCCGGATAGTAGACCCGGCGCACCTCGTCATCGTCCCAGAAATCCTTGACCGCGGTGCGGTGCTCGACCAGGCCAAAGCCTTCGCGGTCGAGGTCCAGCTCGTGCTGGATCGGCCGCATGTCGTAGATCGACATCGTGTGTGGGTCATAGGTCATGTTGGAGCGCTCTTCACCCGGCTCCGGGTCGTAGGCGAGGTAGCGCGGGCGCGCCTCCATCCGGGCCATGTAATTCAGTTCGGCCTCGACGTGGGTCAGTCTGGCACGGTCGGTCATTGTCGGTTCCTCCGGGCGAATACGTTAGAACGGCGGAAAGAGGGGGTAATCCCGATCGTCGCGTCGGGCCTGGGGCCGGTCCGGCAACGATACCATCCCGACCAGCAATCTGCCGAGAGCCTTGGTTGTCCGGCCCCACAGGCCGGGTGTTTCTGCGGTGCGTTGCTTGGTCATCATTCCCTCCAGAAAGGCTTGCGTGACAGGTATTCGGCTTCGGCGCGGGAGATGCCGATATCGTGCAGCATCACGTCGCCGAGACCGGCGAGTTCGCGGCGGCCGCGCATGCGGCGACGCCACTCGCGGATCGCGGAGAACGGATGGAAGTGCTTGGCTGACATGTGAGAACCTCTAATCTTTGCTCGTGTCGGCCCCATGGGCGCGGCTGGCTTTCTACCTCTATTGAAATGGTTGATTGCAGCCCAATCTACAAACGAGAGTTTCTCAGCCTTCGGATTAGGATTTCTCATGCAAGGGAGCGGTCATTTGCCACCGTTGAGCGCGCTGCGGGCGTTCGAAGCGGCGGCGCGATTGGCAAGCTTTTCTAGGGCCGCCGACGAGCTTGGCGTCACCCCGGCGGCAGTAAGCCATCAGATCGCCACGCTCGAGGCCGATCTGGGGGTCAGTCTGTTTCGCCGCCGCAATCGCGCGGTCGCGCTCACCCCATCGGCGCGGGTGCTGCTGCCGGGATTGACCGAGGCGTTCGCCGGCATTCAGACCTCGGTGCGCCGTCTGCGAGCGCATAACGACACCGGAACGCTCAACGTCACCGCATCTCCGTCCTTCGCCGGCAAATGGCTGGTGCAGCGCCTCCATCGCTTTCAGGAGAGCTCGCCCGAAATCGATGTGCGGATTTCCGCGAATGACGCGGTCGTCGATCTGATCGCTGGCGATTTCGACATCGCGATCCGCTACGGCACCGGGCGCTATCCAGGTCTCGATGTCGAGTTGTTGCTGAAGAACGAGGTCTTTCCGGTCTGCAGCCCCGAGCTGTTGCGCGATGGACCGCCGCTCGACACGCCCGAGGACCTCGCGCGGCACGCGCTGATCCACGACCAGGCGGTCGATCGTGACCCGCTGGCGCCGACTTGGTCGATGTGGCTGAAAGCGGCCGGAGTGCGCAATCTGCCGAATTCGCCGGGCCTGTCGGTCAGCACCAACCATCTGGCGTTGGAAGCGGCGATCGGCGGCCACGGCATCGCGCTCGCCAACAGCACCATCGCCGCTTCCGACCTCGCCGCGGGGAGGCTGGTGCGGCTGTTCTCGCTGTCGCTGCCCGATCTGTTCGCGTTCTACATCGTCACCGTGCCGGGCGCGCTCGAACGTCCGAAGGTCCGCGCTTTCCACGACTGGCTGCGCCAAGAAGCCGACGCCTAGCCTAGCGATACATCCGCAGGTGTAGGCCGGGGTGCCAGAACATCTTGCCGAGGCCACCGACCGCCTTTGCCATGACCGGCAGCCAGCGCTCGTGATTGAGGGCTTTGAGCGCCAGCGCGACGGGACCGTAGAGCAGCACCTGGACGCAGCCGGCAGCCATGAACCGCAGCGCCCGGCCAAGCTCGCGCGGTCTCACCATGGTGCAGACAAACGTCGTCGTCTGCGCGCCGCGAAAGGCGCGCCGCAGCAGGTAATCGGGTTCCAACCGCTCGGCCGGGACGGCCTCCCAGGCGGGCGCCTCGCCGCACCATACCATCTTGCAGCCGCGCCGCGTCATTTGGCGCAGGAAGACGGTGTCCTCGCCGCCGGTGAGGCCGAGCCGCGGCAGAAACGGCTCGGGGCCGACAAAGCAGCGGGTCTTGTCGAAGAGGCTGTTGCCGATGTTCCACCGCAGCAGCATCGTTCCGGTCGGCACAAGCGCGTCGCGCGTATAGGCCATGCGGCGATAGGCGTCGATTTCGACGCCTTCGGGGAAGCACGGGAGGACGGGGCCGACGACCGCGTCGGCGCCGAAGCGGCGCAGCGTGTTGAGCAAATGCGATAGCCAGTCGGGGCCGACAACCTCGTCTGAGTCGAGAAAGGCGAGATAGCGGCCCGAGGCGTGGGCGACGCCGGTATTGCGGGCATGCGAGATGCCGGGCCGCGCTTCGAGCACATAGCGGACCGGGATCGGGCTTCCCGCCGCGAGCCTCTCGGCGACGGGGGCGGCCGAGCCTTGCGGATCGTTGTCCACCACGAGAATTTCGTACGGCCCATCGACGCCTTGCTGGGCAAGGACGCTGTCGATCGCGCGCGCAAGGTCGTCGGGGCGCTGGTAGGACGGGATAACGATGGTTGTCTCGATCATCAACCCGGCAGGATGCGCCGCTATCGTTAATTTCTCGTCGCCTAGAGCTCGCCCCAGACCTCGCGCGCGGTCTCGACCACCAACCGCAGCTTCGCGGCTTCCTCGTTGACCGTCAGCACATTGCCATCGACGGTCGAGGAAAACCCGCATTGCGGCGAGAGGCAAAGCTGGTCGAGCGGCACGTATTTGGCCGCCTCGTCGATACGGCGTTTGAGATCGTCCTTGGCCTCGAGCGCCGGGCGCTTCGAGGTGACGAGGCCGAGCACCACGCGCGGGCCGCCTTTCGGCACGAAGCGCAGCGGCGCGAACCCGCCCGAGCGGCTGTCGTCGTATTCGAGGAAGAAGCCGTCGACCTTCAATTCGCCGAACAGCGCCTCGGCGACATGGTCGTAGCCGCCCGAGGCCATCCATGATGAGCGGAAATTGCCGCGGCACATATGGGTGCACACGGTCATCCCCCCGGGCCGGTTGGCGAGTGCCTGGTTGATCAGCCGGATGTTGATGAGGTGCTGATGCGCGCCGTCGCCGCCGATGCTGTCGACATAGGCGCGCTGCGCCGGGTCGTTGAGGTAGGCGAGGCTGGTGTCGTCGAGCTGGAGATAGGTGCAGCCCAGCGCATGGAGGCCGGCGATCTCCTTCGCGTAAACCTCGGCGAGATCGTGCCAGAACGGCTCCATCACGGGGTAGGCGCGCTCGTCGATCGCCGCGCGGCCGCCGCGGTAATGCAGCATCGACGGCGACGGGATCGTCAGCTTCGCCGTGCCCCCTGCCCCGACCGCGGATTTGAGAAAGGCGAAATCGTCGCCGAAAATGACCTTGTCGAGCGCGAGCTTGCCGCTGACCCGGTGCGCGGTCGGGCTGAATTCGACCGTGCCAGCCTCGTTCTTGAACTCGATGTGCAGGCGATGGTCGCTGTGGCCGACCCCGCCGATCTGGTAGAGGAAATCCATGTGCCAGGAGCCGCGGCGCATCTCGCCGTCGGTGATGCCCTTGAGCCCCAGCCTCTGTTGCAGCGCGACCCCGTCGCGGATCGCCTTATCCTCGGCCGCGCGCAACGCCGCCGCGTCGATCTTCCCGGCCTGGTAATCGGCCCGCGCTTTGAGAAGCTCAGGCGGGCGCAGCAGGCTGCCGACATGATCGGCGCGAAACGGTGGTCCATTCAGCTGCGGCATGGGCTTCTCCCTGTTCTCGTCATGGCCGCGTGGGCAGGATGATTTTTGAACGGGTTTTTGAACCTTTCCGGCCATAGCCGCAACAACTCGTCGCCGAACCCGAGCCAGGCGGCGAGCCAATCGTTTGAGCCGCCGTTCGGCGCGAAGCTTTCGGCGCACCCGGCGGACGATCTGCAGTGCCTCGGCCGGTGCGATCTCGCCGCGCGAGGCCGCGGTCCATAACCGGCTCGCCAGAAGCTGAAGTTCCTCGGAGGTCCGCACCGACGACAGGTCGATGCCGAGCCGCTCGGCCGGATCGGCGCAGGCGCGCGCTGGCGGCAACAATTGCTGTGCAAAGCGGCGGAACAGATAGGGCTTGCGGTCGAGCAAAGCCGACAGCGCCTGAGGGCTCGGCGACCGGGCAGTAAAATCGAGTAGGCGGCGCTTGGGGTTGGGAATGCCGGGCGGGCGGCCGCCGGGGTTGCCGGAGTGGCCCTTGGCGAAGCGCCCTCGCGCGTCGCGCGCGAGACGAAAAAAGATCAGGACTAAGTGATTGAGCTTCCTCGATTCCCGTTTTGAAAACAGGAGGATAACAGGAGGCGGGAGCAGACGGACTGACCATTGCGAGCGGCATCGGTGCAGTTTTCGGGGACGATGCTGGTTAGATAAGTTCTTGTTCTGTTCCCTTCAAGATGTGCGAACGCTATGGCTGTGGAGGCAATGTCAACGTACGCTTTCGTACATATTTGACATAGATCAATGTGAGCTGGCGACCTCCCCGGTAACCTGACGTCCGTTTGGTCGCACACACATGCGGCACCGTCGTTGGTCGTCCCAAAATATGAAAAGGAGGATCGCCATGCCATCTCTCGCCTTGAACATTTCGTTCCCGTTCGCGCGCTCGGTAGCGATCGCAGCGCTGATGAGCACCACAATGCTCGCCACCCCGCTGACCGCGACCCGCGCCCTGGCGCAAGCCGCCAATACACAGAACCCGGCCGCCGCGGGAGCCACCCATGGGCAGGGCGTGACCGTCGAGCAACGGATCACGGACCTTCATGCGGCGCTGAAAATAACGCCCGATGAGGAAACGCTGTGGAACGCCGTCGCGCAGGCGATGCGCGAGAATGCCGCCGCCATGGACAAGCTGATCGCATCGACGCGGACGACGCCCCCGCAAAACATGAGCGCGATGGACGATCTGAATACCTACCAAAATTTCACCCAGGCCCATCTTGACGGGCTGAAGAACCTGACCGTCTCCTTCGGGAAGCTTTACGCGGCGATGCCCGATGCGCAGAAGAAGGTCACCGACGACGTGTTCCAGTCGACCAGAAACGCGCCCCCCGCAATCCAGACAGCACAGGCTGCCGCCCCGCATCGGGGGCAGGGTTATATGGTGCACGACTGGGACGGTCACCATCACCATCACTGGTGGGGGCATGATTCCGAGGCCGATCGATTGAACCAACAGGAGCTGAACCGCCTCGGGGTGGGGCGTTGAGCATCCGCAAATGCGTGTGTCAGCTCGCTCATCAGAGGAGGTCGCCATGATCTTGATCACCGACACCAACTCGAAGCGCCGCCGGTCGGCGAAGTTCGCGGCGGGGCTCGCAATCTCCGCGGTCCTCGCTCTTGGGACGTTCTCCGGATCGGCCGACGCGCAGTATCGTCACTACTATAACGGTCACTATTATAACGGCGGGTATTACCGGGCCCCGCCCGTGGTTTACGGCTCGCCCTATAACAATGGCTACTATGGCTCGGGCTATTATGGCTCGCCCTACT